>Ga0308160_10000031_pt1 | contig 471104 bp, 342 predicted proteins | sample PhyFR1_FD_201036 | JGI IMG/M metagenome (GOLD analysis project Ga0308160, IMG submission 201036) | Phyllosphere microbial communities from UC Gill Tract Community Farm, Albany, California, United States - DLSLF.R1 | ecosystem: Host-associated > Plants > Phyllosphere > Unclassified | place... | reverse complement strand
TCGGAAACCTCCGTTCGAAGCCCGACCCGCCCCGAAGGGGAATAAATACACGGCCGCGGAGCGGCCTTTCATTGACGGGTCGCCGCAGGCGTGGCCACGAGGGTGGCACCCGCCGGCTCTTGCTCCAGGCCCCAGGCCCCAAGCCCCAAGCCCAAAGCGAAGCCAAAGGCGAGCCTTCACATCCAGACTCACATCAGCCCCCCTCCAGCGACCGAACCAGCGCGACGTAATCGCGCATGGCCTGCTCACGCGGCAACCCGGCCAGGCGCGACCAGGCCTCGTGCTTTGCCGTCCCCACGAAATCGAAGAAGCCGGGCTTCGGTCCGGAGGCGTCGCCCTGGGTCGCCTGCTTGTAGAGGGCGTAGATGCGCAGCAGCGTATGGTTGTCCGGCCGCGTCCCCAGACGGGTGATGTCCAGGTAAGCCTGCTCGAACTGGCTCTGGAGGTCGTCGGACATGGGAGGAGGCCCCGGTGGATCGTTCGGCGCCTTGTAGCATGGCGCGGCCGATGCGTCCATGCACCGACGGCCGCGCGCCGACGCGATATCATGCCGGTTTAGCGAACGAGGTTTCCCCCATGCCCGCATCGGCTGCCGCTCCGGTCCTCACCATCGACGGCCCCTCCGGCTCCGGCAAGGGCACCATCAGCCGGCGGGTGGCCGAGAAGCTCGGCTGGCACCTGCTTGACTCCGGTGCCCTCTATCGTGCCGTGGGCTACGCGGCGGGGGAGGCGGGTATTGACCTATCCGACGTGGACGCGGTCACTCGCTGCGCGCAGACCGTCAAGATCCGCTTCAAGCCCAGTCCCGCGGGCGATGAGACGCACATCCTGGTCAACGGGCACGACGCCACGGACGAGCTGCGCACCGAGACGGCTGGCGCTGCGGCGTCGGCCATCGCGGTGATCCCCAGCGTTCGCCAGGCGTTGCTGGACCTGCAACACGGCTTCCGCAAGGCGCCGGGGCTGGTGGCCGACGGTCGTGACATGGGTACGGTGATTTTCCCGGATGCCGGGCACAAGGTCTTCCTGACCGCCAGCGCCGCCGAACGGGCGAAAAGGCGCTATAAGCAGTTGAAGGATAAGGGCCTGAGCGTTACACTTGCCGTTCTTCAACGTGAGATCGAGGCGCGCGACGAGCGAGACGCGTCGCGGCTGGTCGCCCCGTTGAAGCCCGCCGAGGGCGCCGTGGTCATCGATACCACCGGCATGCCGATCGACACGGTGGTGGCAAACGTATTCGCGGTGGTGCGTCCGTAAGGACGGGTCACGGCACGATTCCCGTGCAGTGTGCACGGGGCAATGGCAACGGCGCGGAGCGACCTCTCAGGGGTCTTCCAGCGCCCACAACCGGTGGGTCCCCTGTCCGCAGGCGTTCATAGATGTTACGCAGGCGCCGGGTACGACCTTTCATAACCCTGGAATCAAGATGACTGAAAGTTTTGCCGAACTGTTTGAACAGAGCCAGCAGGCCATTTCGAAGCTGAAGCCCGGCTCCATCGTCACGGGTATCGTTGTGGAAATCCGCAACGACGTGGTGGTGATCAACGCCGGCCTGAAGAGCGAAGGCATCGTCCCGATCGAGCAATTCAAGGACGAGAACGGCGCGCTCGAAGTGGAAGTGGGCGACGAAGTTAAGGTCGCGCTCGATGCGCTCGAAGACGGCTTCGGCGAGACCAAGCTCTCCCGTGAGAAGGCCAAGCGTTCGATGGTGTGGGACGACCTCGAGCAGGCGTTCGACAAGGAAGAGACCATCACCGGCAAGATCTCCGGCAAGGTCAAGGGCGGCTTCACCGTCGACATCAAGGACGTCCGCGCATTCCTGCCCGGTTCCCTGGTCGACGTGCGTCCGGTCCGTGATCCGGTCTACCTCGAGGGCAAGGACCTCGAGTTCAAGATCATCAAGCTCGACCGCAAGCGCAACAACGTCGTCGTCAGCCGCCGCGCGGTTGTCGAGACGGAGTTCTCGGAAGAGCGCGAGAAGCTGCTCGAGCGCCTGACGGAAGGTGCGGTCGTGAAGGGTGTGGTCAAGAACCTCACCGATTACGGCGCATTCGTCGACCTCGGCGGCATCGACGGCCTGCTGCACATCACCGACATGGCGTGGAAGCGCGTGCGTCACCCGTCGGAAGTGGTCAACGTCGGCGACGAACTCGACGTCCGCGTCCTCAAGTACGACCGCGAGCGCAACCGCGTGTCGCTCGGCCTCAAGCAGCTCGGCGACGACCCGTGGGTCGCCATCGCGCGCCGCTACCCGGTCGGCAGCCGCCTGTTCGGCAAGGTCTCCAACGTCACCGATTACGGCTGCTTCGTCGAGATCGAGCCGGGCGTCGAAGGCCTGGTGCACGTGTCCGAGATGGACTGGACCAACAAGAACGTCAACCCGGCCAAGGTGGTTCAGGTCGGCGACGAGACGGAAGTCATGGTTCTGGACGTCGACGAGGAGCGTCGTCGTATCTCCCTCGGTATCAAGCAGACCCGCTCGAACCCGTGGGAAGCCTTCGCCGCCATGCACAAGAAGGGCGACAAGGTGTCCGGCCAGATCAAGTCGATCACCGATTTCGGTATCTTCATCGGTCTGGACGGCGGCATCGACGGTCTCGTCCACCTGTCCGACATCTCGTGGCAGGCCTCGGGTGAAGACCTCGTCCGCAACTTCAAGAAGGGCGACGAAGTCGAAGCCGTGGTTCTGGCGGTCGATCCGGAGCGTGAGCGCATCTCCCTCGGCATCAAGCAGATGGAGCAGGATCCGTTCGGTCAGTTCATGGCCACGAATCCGCGCGGCACGATCCTGACCGGCACCGTCCGCGAAGTGGACGCCAAGGGTGCGATCATCGACCTCGGCGAAGGTGTCGAAGGCTACATCCGTGCCAACGACATCGCCAAGGAGCGCGTGGAAGACGCCACGACGCACCTCAAGGTCGGCGATGCCATCGAGGCGAAGTTCACCGGCATGGACCGCAAGGGCCGTCAGCTCCAGCTGTCGATCCGCGCCAAGGACGAAGAGGACGTGGCTGACGCCATGGCCGATTACGCCTCGGCCGCAGGCGGTACCACCAAGCTCGGTGCGCTCCTCAAGGAGCAGATGAACAAGGCCGACTAACCGTCGGGCGAGGGGCGGTTCACCGCCCCTCGCTGTTGTTTGACTGGTGTTTTGCTTCAGCTTTAAAGAAGAACCAGGGGACCCATGACCAAGTCGGAACTGATCGAGGCGCTGGCGCGGCGCCAGACCCACCTTGCCTTCAGCGATGTGGAACTCGCCGTGAAGAGCGTGCTCGAACAGATGAGCCATGCCTTGTCCACGGGTGAGCGCATCGAGATTCGCGGCTTTGGCAGCTTCGCGCTGCACTTCCGTCCGCCGCGCATGGGGCGCAACCCCAAGACCGGCGAAGCGGTGGCCCTACCGGGCAAGCACGTGCCACATTTCAAACCCGGCAAGGAATTACGCGAACGCGTAAACCTGATCGAGGAAACCGACGCCGCGCTCTGACGCGGCGTTTTTTTTATGTACGAAAGCCCCACCGCGCTGCACCATCGTGTTCACGATTCGGGTACAGTCCGGGGATGCGCCTTCTCGTCATCCTTTTCCTTTTGTTGTTCGTCGCCGCCGGGGTCGTCTTCGGGGCACTCAACGCCGATCTCGTGGCGTTCGACTTCGGCTTTGCCCGGGCGTCGTTGCCCAAGGGCGGCACCATCCTCGTCGCCATTCTGGTCGGCTGGATCCTGGGTGGGCTCACCGCCTGGCTGGGCACGTCCTTCGCCCATCGGCGCCTGCGCCGGCGTGAGCGCAAAGAACGCAAGGTAGGCAGCGCAACGACCGCATGAATCCGATCTGGTTGCTGGCGCTCGTCCCCCCGCTGGCCTTCGTCAGCGGCTGGTGGTTCGCCCGCCGTACGCACACCCGCCGTTCCGGTGAGCGGGTCAATGCGCTTTCCTCCGATTACTTCCGTGGCCTGAATTACCTGCTCAACGAGGAGCAGGACAAGGCACTGGAGGTCTTCCTGCGCCTGGCCGAATACAACCGGGATACGGTGGAGACCCACCTGGCCCTGGGCAACCTGTTTCGCAAGCGCGGTGAGGTGGATCGCGCTATTCGCCTGCACCAGCACCTGGTCTCGCGGCCCGGGCTTTCCGACGAAATGAAGACGGTGGCCTTGCTCGAACTGGGCGAGGATTACATGCGTGCGGGCCTGCTGGACCGTGCCGAAACCCTGTTTTCCGATCTGGTGGCCATGGATGCGCTGGCCCCGTCGGCGCTGCGGCACCTCATCGCCATCTATCAGCACGAGCGCGAATGGCACAAGGCGATCGATCACGCGCGTCGGCTGGAAACGATGACGAGCGAAGACGAGTCGCCGATGATCGCGCAGTTCTACTGCGAACTGGCCGAGCAGTCGCGCCAGCACGGCGCCCGCACCGAAGCGCGCGACTATGTCCGCGAGGCGTTCGCCTGCCAGCACGACTGCGTGCGCGCGCACATGATCGCCGGGCGCCTTTCGTCCGAAGACGATGACCTGCCGCACGCCATCACGTCGTACGAGGCCGCCATCGCCGCCGATATCGCCTTCGTTCCGGAAATCCTGCCGCCGCTGCTCAACTGCTATGCGCGCTCGCAGCAGATGGACCGTGCCGAGACCTTCCTGCGCGAGATCATGGAGCGCTACCACGGCATCTCGCCGGTGCTGGCGCTGACACGTCTGTACGAGGGCAGGGACGGTGAACGCACCGCCATCGATTTCCTGACCGGGCAGCTGCGCAAGCGGCCGTCCGTGCGAGGCCTGATGGCGCTCATCGACGCCACGATGGACAAGGTGTCCGGTGAGGCGCGGGAGAACTACCTGATCCTGCGCGACCTCACGCGCAAGCTGCTCGAGGGCCAGGCCATGTATCGCTGCAGTCGCTGTGGTTTCGGCGCCAAGGCCCATCACTGGCAATGCCCCAGCTGCAAGAGCTGGGGTACCGTTCGTCCCATCCATGGCGTCGCCAACGAATGATGCCCGTCGTCGTCAGCCTCCTGCCGACGCTGGTCGCCTGTGGCCTCGCTGCCTTCCTCGTCTCGTTCGCCGCCGTCTGGGCCACCATCGCCTACGCCCACCGGCGCGGCATGCTGGATGCCCCGGGGCGTCGCCGCTCGCATAGCGTGCCCACGCCGCGCGGCGGAGGCATCGGCATCGTGCTGGGCGCACTGGCCGGGATGCCGGCGGCGCTGCTGCTCCTCCCGGTCTCACCGGGTGCTGCGATCACCGCAGCGTTTTCCGTTGCCGTGATTGCGGTGGCGGGCATCGGCTGGCTCGACGACCACGGTTCGCTGCCGATCCGGCCGCGCCTGGCGATCCAACTGGCCGCGACGCTCCTGCTGTGCCTGGCCGTGGCGTCCGTCACTGCCAGCCTCTGGTGGGCCGTGCCCCTGCTGCTGGCCGGCGTATGGTGCATCAATCTGCACAACTTCATGGACGGCATCGACGGCCTGGCGGCCCAGCAGGCCATGTTCTTCAGTGCCGCCTGCGCAGCGCTGGCCTGGTCGGCAGGCAGCCCGGCCCTCGCGGGCGCGGGCCTGGCGATGGCCACCGCGTCGCTGGGCTTCTGGTGGTTCAACCGGTCTCCGGCCCGTATCTTCATGGGTGACGTGGGCAGCGCCACCCTCGGCCTCATGGTGTTCGCGCTGTCCGCCATGCTCTGGGCATGGCGCACGGAACTCCTCTGGCCGGCGCTGGTCTTTTCTTCCGCCTTCGTCATCGACGCGACCTTGACGTTGCTCGTGCGAATGCTGCGCGGTGCGCGCTGGTACACTCCGCACCGCGAACACCTTTACCAATGGCTGGTGAGGCGTGGCGCATCGCATCGCAGGGTAGGCCTGGCCTACCTCGCATGGAATGTTCTCGTCTGTGTTCCCGTCGCATGGATCGCGTTCCGCTTCCCGGCGGCGGCGCCCGTGTGTTTCGTGGCGACCTACCTGGCGGGAGCTGCGGTCTGGCGTACTGGCAAGCGATACGGCTTGCGTCGAAGGGAGCGACATGTTTCTGCGTAAGTTCATCGGCATCATCCATCCCCGCACGGCGGTCGTCGCCCACGACCTGGCCATGGCCGCGTTCGCCTGGTGGATTGCGAAGACCCTCCGTTACGCCCTGATGCCGGACCTGGCACCGATATCCTACCTGCCGATGGAATTTCCCATCGTGTTGCTGGTGCAGGGCGCCGTGTTCAACTGGACCGGCCTCTACAAGGGTGTATGGCGATTCGCCAGCCTGCCCGACCTGTGGAACATCATCCGCGCCACGTGCTTCGGCACCCTGATCATCGGCCTGGCCATGGTCATGTATTCGCGCCTGGATGGGGTCCCACGGTCGGTCTTCATGATCTATCCCGTGGTGCTGGTGGTGCTGCTCGGCGTGCCGCGCCTGAGCTACCGTTTCTGGAAAGACAGCCGCATCGACCTGTTCCAGTCCACGCCGACCAAGCGCGTGCTGATCGTGGGCGCCGATCGCGCGGGTGAGGCGTTGTCGCGCGACCTGCGTCGGGACAGCCGTTACAGCGTCATCGGCTTCGTCGACGACAACGCGGCACTGCGTGGGGCCCAGATCGGCGGCATCCCGGTGCTGGGTACCGTGGACCAGCTGGCCGAGTTGTCCAAGGCCGTCGCTGTGCAGATGCTGCTCATCGCCGTGCCGGGTGCCACCACGGCGCAGATGCGCCGCATCGTCGCTTTCTGCGAAAGCACCGGCCTGCCGTTCCGCACGGTGCCGCGTCTGGAAGATGTCGTCGCGGGGCGTGCGCAGTTCAATGAAATCAAGGAAGTCGCGATCGAGGACCTGCTCGGTCGCGACGCGGTGGAACTGGACTGGACGGCCATCCGCGAAAACATCAGCGGCGGCCGGGTGCTGGTGACCGGTGGCGGCGGCTCGATCGGCTCCGAGCTTTGCCGGCAGGTGGCCCGCCTGGGGGCGGCGTCGCTGACCGTGGTGGAGATGTCCGAATACAACCTCTACCGCATCGGCCAGGAACTGACCTCGGCTTATCCGGAGCTGATCTTCAACGGTGTGCTGGCCGACGCGCGCGACGCCACGGCGATCAACCGCCTGTTCCAGGAGACCCAGCCGCAGATCGTCTTCCATGCGTCCGCGTACAAGCATGTGCCCATGTTGCAGGGCCAGTTGCGCGAGGCCTTCCGCAACAACGTGCTCGGGACGCGCGTCGTCGCCGATGCCGCGGTGCGTTGCGGCGCGGCATCGTTCGTACTGATCTCCACCGACAAGGCGGTCAATCCCACCTCGGTCATGGGTGCGTGCAAGCGCATGGCGGAGATCTGGTGTCAGAATCTTGCCGCGCATACGTCTACACGTTTCATTACGGTTCGCTTCGGTAACGTCCTGGATTCCGCCGGGTCGGTGGTGCCGTTGTTCCGCCGGCAGATCCGCCAGGGCGGTCCGGTGACGATCACCCACCCGGAGATCTCGCGTTACTTCATGACCATTCCCGAGGCCTGCCAGCTGATCCTGCAGGCGGCCAGTCTGGGCAAGGGTGGCGAGATCTTCGCGCTGGACATGGGCGACCCGGTGAAGATCCGCGACCTCGCCGAGCAGATGATCCGCCTGGCCGGCAAGCGTCCCGGCTCGGACATCCAGATCGTTTATACCGGTCTTCGCTCGGGTGAGAAGCTGTTCGAAGAATTGTTCCACCCGTTGGAGAATTATACGAGCACGACCCACGCGAAGATCTTCCAGGCGCAGCATCGCCAGGTCTCGTGGGACATGCTTCAGGTGCAGCTGGCCAGGGCCGAGGAGGCCGTGGCGGCGTTCGATGAAGAAACCCTGCGTCGGTGCGTGTCGCAGCTGCTGCCGTCGTTCCGCTGGAGCGAGCCGCAAAGCGACAACGTGCTGCCGTTACGTCGTAACGAAAGTGGAGACATCGCATGACCCAACCCCTGCGCAAGGTCGTATTTCCCGTGGCTGGCCTCGGTACGCGTTTCCTCCCCGCGACCAAGGTGGTAGCCAAGGAAATGCTGCCGGTGCTCGATCGTCCGCTGATCCAGTACGCCGTGGACGAGGCCGTCGACGCCGGTGCCGACACGCTGGTGTTCGTCACCAATCGCTACAAGCACGCCATTGCCGATTACTTCGACAAGGCCTACGAACTCGAAGAGAAGCTGGCCGAGAAGCACAAGGATGAACTGCTTTCTATCCTGCGGGGCATCCTGCCGCGGCACGTGCGCTGCGTGTTCGTCACGCAGCCGGAAGCCCTCGGTCTCGGCGACGCCGTGCTGCGCGCCGCGCCGGTGGTGGGCAACGAGCGCTTCGGCGTCATGCTTCCCGACGACCTGATCTGGAACAAGACCGGCCCGGGCGCACTGCGCCAGATGGCCGAGGTGGCCGACGCCAACGACGCCGGTGTCATCGCCGTGGAAGAAGTGCCCGAGCAGGACACCGACAAGTACGGCATCGTCGATGCGACGGAGGCGGTCACGGATCGCGCCACGATCATTCGCCACATGGTGGAGAAGCCCAAGCCGGCCGATGCCCCGTCGAACCTCGCCGTGGTGGGGCGCTATGTCCTGCCGTGCGAGATATTCGAGTACCTGAAGAAGACGGAGAAGGGCGCCGGCGGGGAGATCCAGCTCACCGATGCGATCGAGGACCTGCTCAAGGCAAAGGGCAAGGTGCTGGCCTACCGTTTCGCCGGCACGCGCTTCGACTGCGGCAACAAGGCCGGCCTGGTCCGCGCCACGATGGCGATGGCCCTGGAAGATCCCAAGCTCGCGCCGATCGTCCGCGAGTTCGCCAACAAGGCCTGAGTTCCGGGCTCGGCCCTACAGAAACCCGCACCGAAAGGTGCGGGTTTTTTTGTGGTTACGTAACGGCGTTACGTGCGTAACATCCTGCGCTCGCGTGTCCCGCGCGGTATCCCCACAGGAGTTATGCCATGGCAGAAGCCGAGTTCGTTACCGATCCCACGCTCAATGCGAAGTGGAACACCCGCTTCGCCTTCTTCGAGCGTTTCGGCGGTCCCAGTTCCCCGCGCTATAAGGAAGAGTTGAAGAAGCTTCCGTTCAAGCAGAAGCTCATCGTCAACGCCAACTTCTTCGCGTTCTTCTTCGGCCCGATCTATTTCTGCATCCTGGGCCTGTGGAAGAAGGCGCTCGCCATCCTTGGACTCGAGGTGGCGGTCATGGTGCTGATGACCGTGTTCAACGCGCCGGACGTCGTGTATCGCGGCCTCGGCACGGGCTTCAGTGTGTTCTACATGCTGGTGGTCAATTACTCGTTCTACCTCAAGCGCGTCAAGGGCCAGGACAGCTGGAACCCGTTCGAAGGCATGCGCCTTTGATGTAGCACCACGACGCTGCCGATCAGTATGTCGGCAGCGTCGGCAGGAACCCCGGACGCCGGAAGGCCCGGGTTTTCTGCTCCACGCCGTAGGCGATGGCGATGAGGGTCGGCTCGCTCCACTTCGTGCCGAAGAACACCACGCCCACGGGTAGCTCGTGCGCGAACTCGACGGGCAGGGTGATCGACGGGTAGCCGGCGATTGCCGCGGGTGCGGACACACCACCGACGGTCGGGTCGCCGCTCACCACATGATCGCCCAGGACCAGATCGTTGACGAAGGCGGGTCCCCAGCTGGGCGCCAGCAGGGCGTCGAGGTGGTCTTTCGCCAGCGCGGCGTCGATGCCTTCGGGCCCCGCGAGGCGCTGGTTGTCGTCACGCATCGCGATATACGCCGGATCGGTGATGTCACCCTTCTGCTGTGCCTGCAGGAACAGTTCCTGGCCGAACCACGGCATCTCGCGCGCGGCCTCGCGGTCGTTGAACGCGATGAGGTCGGCAAGGTTCTTCATCGGCTGGTCGGGACGGCCGGCAAGATAGGCGTCGATGCCGTGTTTGAACTCGTAGAGCATCACGTCCAGCTCGTGCTCGCTCAGTTCCTTCAGGTGCGGAAGGGTCACGTTGTCGACCACGGTGGCGCCCTGTGCCCGGAGCAAGGCGATGGTGTGCTCCAGGGCGCGATCGGCGTTGGGCTCGATGCCCGCCAGCTGCCGCACCACGCCGATGCGCTTGCCACGGAGGGCGTTCGGGTCGAGGAACCGCGTGTAGTCGGTGGCGTGCTTGTCCGCGTCCTTCGTGGCCGGATCGCGCGGGTCGCTGCCTGCGATCGCGCCCAGTACCGTCGCGGCATCGGCCACGCTGCGTGCCATGGGGCCGGCGGTGTCCTGGCTACTGGAGATGGGAATGATGCCGGCACGGCTGACCAGCCCGACTGTGGGTTTGATCCCGACCAGTCCGGTCATCGAGGCGGGGCATATGATGGAACCGTCGGTCTCGCTGCCGATCGCCACCGTGGCAAGGCCGGCGGCGACCGCCGCGCCGGAGCCCGCACTCGAGCCGCAGGCGTTGCGATCCAGCACGTACGGGTTGAGGGTCAGGCCGCCGCGCCCCGTCCAGCCGCTGGTGGCGTGCGTGGAGCGCATGTTCGCCCACTCGCTGAGGTTGGTCTTGCCGAGGATCACGGCGCCGGCCTGGCGCAGTTTCGCCGCCACGGTGGCGTCGTGCGGCGCCGGCTTAGTCGCCAGGGCCAGCGAACCGGCCGTGGTGAGCATGCGGTCGCCGGTGTCGATGTTGTCCTTGAGCAGGATCGCGATGCCCGCCAGCGAGCCCTTGCGGCCTGCCTTGCCCGCGATGGACAGCGCGTCGGGGTTGGTCTCGAGCACCGCGTGCAGCGAGGGGCCCGCACGGTCGAGGGCCTGGATACGCCGGAGGAACAACGCGGTGAGGCTTTCGGGCGTCAGCGCACCGGTGGCATAGGCCTGCCGCACGACTGCGATGGACGCAAAGGCATCATCGTCGACCGGTTCACGGGCGCTTGCGGCGACCCCGGTCAGCGCGAGTGTCAGTGCCACAACGAGCGCGACCGGTTTTCTGGAAAGGTGCTGCATGGCGTTCCCCCTGGCGACGTCTGCCGATGATGCCCGATCTGACGGCTGTCGCGCATGGCTATACTCGAACCTTGCCATGCCCGACTGCGCCTGCGGTGGGCCTTGCCCACGTTACGCCAGGGAGTGTCCATGCGTCTTCCGAGCCGACTCACCGTCGCCGTCATCGCGCTGTGCGCCCTCGCGGTGCGCGCGCAGGATACGACCACGGTGCCCGATACCCTCGTGCAACGTATTGCCGCCTGCACCAGCTGCCATGGCGTGCACGGGGAGGGTGGGGACAATGGCTTCAACCCGCGCCTGGCCGGCAAGCCGGCGGGCTACCTCCATAGGCAGATGCAGGACTTCCAGAAAGGCCTGCGGCATTACCCGATCATGGAATACACCGTCGCCCCGCTGAGCGACGCGTACCTTCGCGAGATCGCCGATTACTTCTCCGCCCAGCAGGTGCCTTATACGAAGCAGCCGGCACCGGCGATGTCGCCACGCGACACGGCACGTGGCGAGCAGCTGGTGCTGCGCGGCGATGCGCAGAAGGGCGTGCCCGCGTGCGTCGCCTGCCACGGTGCGCGCCTGGCCGGGGTCCAGCCGGATATCCCGGGACTGGTCAACCTGCCGTATGACTACATCAGCGCACAGTTGGGTGCCTGGCGCACCGACACGCGCAGTACGACGGCACCCGACTGCATGGCGACGATCGTCAGCCGACTGAGCGATGCGGACATCAGCGCGGTATCGGCGTGGCTGGCCACGCGCCCCGTGCCCGAGGATACCCATGCCGAACCGGCCGGCAGTGTCACGTCACCGATGCGCTGCGGCGTGTTGGGAGGATGAGTCGATGAACCTGCCGATCCGTCATCCCGTACGTTGCCTGTACCTCGTTTTTCTGGTTTTCGCGGGTTTTCCCGTGCATGCCGAGACCGTCGAGGAGCGCGGCCGTTACCTCACCCTGGCGGGCGATTGCGCGTCGTGCCATACCGCGCGTGGCGGCGTGCCGTTTTCCGGCGGCCGCGCTATCGGTACGCCGTTCGGCGCCATCGTTGCGCCCAACCTCACGCCCGACCGGGAGACCGGCCTGGGCACCTGGGATGCCGACGATTTCTACCGTGCCATGCACGCAGGGAAGGGACACGACGACAGCTCGCTGTATCCCGTGTTCCCGTTTACCTCGTACACGAAGGTGACGCGCGCGGACACCGATGCCATCTTCGCTTACCTGAAGAGCCTGGCGCCGGTGAAGCGTGCGGTACCCGAGCCGACGCTGCGCTGGCCCTACAGCATGCGTTCGCTGATGGCCTCGTGGCGTGCGCTGTATTTCGACGAGGGCGAGTTCCGGCCCGATCCGAAACGATCGGCGCCGTGGAACCGCGGTGCCTACCTCGTGCAGGGCCTGGGCCACTGCAACGAGTGCCACGCCAGCCGCAACCGTTTCGGTGCCATGGCCACCGAGCCCTATCTCGCCGGCGGCATCATCCCCACGCAAAACTGGTACGCGCCGGACCTGTCCATGGGCCGCCATGGGGGACTGTCCGGCTGGACGGAGGCGGACGTGGTGGCACTGTTGAAGACCGGTCGTTCCGCGAAAGGCACGGCGTTGGGGCCGATGGCCGAGGTGGTGCTGCAAAGCACGCAGCACCTCACCGATGCCGACCTTGCCGCCATGGCGAGCTACCTGGCCGCGCTGCCGGAACGCGAACCCGCGGAGCAACGCGAATCCGCGGCCGGTGCGGACGACCTCGCGCGTAACGGCAAGACAGCCTATACGGCACACTGCGCGCAATGCCATGGCGACGACGGGCGCGGCAAGGGCGACGCCTACCCGGCGCTGGACGGCAACGCCTCGGTCACCGAACCCACGGGCATCAACGCGATCCGCATCGTGCTGAGCGGCGGCTTCGCGCCGGTCACGCGCGATAACCCGCGACCCTATTCCATGCCGCCGTTCTCGCAGAAACTCGGCGACGACGATGCGGCGGCGGTCGTGACCTACATCCGGCAGGCCTGGTCGAACAAGGCGTCGGCGGTGTCACCTGGCGACGTGCGCGCCTATCGATCGACGCCGGGCGGCTGATCGCGCACGAAGGCGGCAAGCTGTCGCCAGGGCTCGATGTCCCACGATCGCCGCGCCTGGCCGGACGGGGAGGGCAGCACGAAGACGGCCGTGCGGCCGATATCCATCGCTTGCCGTCCGAAACCGACCGGCCCGCCAAGCGCGGAGCGTCCGGCCTGCTTGCTGGTGAAAGCGAGGGCGCGCGGGGCGAATCGCGCCAGCTTTTCGCGCAGCGCGGCGACATCGAACGCGTCGCGGGGCAGCTCGGCGTCGTTGCCGTAATGGAATTTCGACAGGTCGGTCAGGCCGATGCCGAAACCCGGCATCAAGGGGTATTCGGCGGGTGCCAGCAGCCGTGGTGTCAGGCCCACCGCATGGACCGTGCGCCAGAACATGTTGCCCGGGTGGGCGTAATAGGCGCTGTCGCGGGCCGATCGCGTACCTGCGGCCGTGCCGCAGAACACCAGCGCCAGGCCCGTTTCGAGCACGTCGGGGAGGATGAAACCGTGTGGATCGTCGTGACTCATACGGACGTTTTACCTCCCGATTGCTGCATCACAACAAAATGTGGACATCCAGGGCGTTAGGCTCGTCGCCCATGAACCCTTCCGACTGGATGCCCGATTTTTCGCATCCGTGGACGCGTTTCGCGTTGATCGTGGTGATCGCGCTGGCCGTCGCGGGTATTCTCCGCCGCTTCGTCGACCTGTTGTTGCGTCGCTTCACCCTGCGGCACCCGCGCGGTGCCAGCATCATCGCGCGCGCCAAGGCGCCGATGGAAGTGATCGTACCGCTGGCGATGCTGCTGCTGACTTTCCGTGCCGCGCCGGAGCAACCCGAGCGCCTGATCGATGGGCTGGAACACCTGATCGCGGTGCTGCTGATCGGGGCCTGTACCTGGTTCCTCGTCCGTTGCATCGGCGCGCTGGAAGCCACGGTATCCCGTTTCAATCCCATCGACCTGGAAGACAATCTCCGCGCGCGGCGTGTGCAGACGCAGGTGCGTGTGCTGGCTCGCACCGGCATGGTCGTGGTGATCGTGCTCGGGCTGGGCGTGGCATTGATGACGTTCCCGACGGTGCGCCAGTTCGGCGCCAGCCTGCTCGCTTCGGCGGGCCTGGCGGGCCTTGCCGTGGGCCTTGCGGCCAAGCCGGTGCTGGGCAACCTCATCGCCGGCATCCAGATCGCGTTGACCCAGCCGATCCGTATCGACGACGTGGTGATCGTCGAAGGGGAGTGGGCCGGATCGAGGAAATCACCAGCACCTACGTGGTGGTGGCGATCTGGGACCAGCGCCGCATGATCGTGCCGCTGCAATACTTCATCGAGACGCCGTTCCAGAACTGGACACGCAACAACTCGCAGATACTCGGCTCGGTACTGCTGTGGTTCGACTATGGCCTGCCGCTGGAGCCGTTGCGCACGGAGTTGCAGCGCATCTGCAAGGAAGCGGCCGAGTGGGACGGCCGCGTCATCGTCTTGCAGGTGGTCGAGGCGAACGACAAGGCGATGCAGATCCGCGCCCTGGTCAGCTCGATGGACTCCGGCAAGTCGTTCGACCTGCGCTGCAAGGTGCGCGAAGGCCTGATCGCCTTCGTCCGCCGCGACTTCCCCGCCTACATGCCCCGTTACCGCGTAGGAGCCCACGATGTGGGCGAACCCTCAAGGTAGCTATCGCGAATGAGGCGACTCGTTTCGCACGCGTAGGAGCCCACGATGTGGGCGAACCCTCAACGTAGCTATTGCGAATGAAGCAAACCGTTTCGCACAAGCGAGCGTTTTGAGACTCACCTAAGACGGCTTCCAAATCGCCTCAAAAGCACCTTCGTTCAATACACGGAAACGCCCGCATGAACAGGGCGCATGGCCTCGTTCGCCATAGTTACCTCGAGGGTTCGCCCACATCGTGGGCTCCTACCCGCTTTTTTTCGACGTGACAAAAAAAAGAGCCCGGCATGTGCCGGGCTCTTTTTAGACCGCAAATATCGACTGGCCTTAGCCGCGCGACGCCTTCTTGCGATCCTGTTCCGTCAGGTGCTTCTTGCGCATGCGGATTTCCTTCGGCGTGACTTCGACCAGCTCGTCGTCGTCGATGAAGTCCAGCGCCTGCTCCAGCGTGTACTTGGTGGCCGGGGTCAGCTGGATCGCATCGTCCTTGCCGGAGGCGCGCATGTTGGTCAGCGGCTTCGGCTTGATCGCGTTGACGGTGAGGTCGTTGTCCTTTGAGTGGATACCGATCAGCTGGCCTTCGTACACCGAGTCGCCCTCGGCGGCGAACAGCTTGCCGCGTTCCTGGAGGGGTCCGAGCGAGTAAGCCGGGGTGTTGCCACCGGCGTTGGCGATCATGACGCCGTTCTGGCGCTTGGCGATCGGGGCCGGCGTGTACGGACCGTAGTGCTTGAATACGTGGAACAGCAGGCCGGAACCCTGGGTGAGGGTCTTGAACTGGTTCTGGAAGCCGATCAGGCCGCGGGCCGGGATCTCGTACTCGAGACGCACGCGACCTTTGCCGTCCGAGACCATGTTCTTAAGGTCCGCTTTGCGTGTGCCGAGCTTCTCCATCACGCCGCCCTGATGGATTTCTTCGATGTCAATGACGAGCTCTTCGATCGGCTCCATCTTCTGGCCGTCGATTTCCTTGAGGATGACTTCCGGACGCGATACGGCCAGCTCGTAGCCTTCGCGACGCATATTTTCGATCAGCACCGACAGGTGCAGTTCGCCACGGCCCGAGACCAGGAACTTGTCGGCGTCGGAGCCGTCCTCGACACGCAGGGCGACGTTGTGCACCTTCTCGCGGTCCAGGCGCTCACGCAGCTGGCGGCTGGTCAGGAACTTGCCGCCGGAGAGATCCTTGTTGCCGACGAACGGCGAATTGTTGACCTGGAAGGTCATGCTGATCATCGGCTCGTCGACGCTCAGCGCCGGCAGCGCTTCCGGCGTGTCCGGTGCGGTCAGCGTGTCGGAAATGGTCAGGTCGGGGATGCCCGAGATAGCGACGATATCGCCGGCTTCGGCGCTGTCCTGCTCGATACGCTCCAGGCCCAGGAAACCCAGCACCTGCGCGATCTTACCCTGGCGCTTCTTGCCTTCGCGGTCGATCACGGCGACCGACATGCCCTTCTTGAGGGTGCCGCGCTGCACGCGACCGATGCCGATCACACCGACGAAGTTGTTGTAGTCCAGCTGGCTGATGCGCATCTGGAACGGGCCGTCCGGATCCACGTCCGGCTTCGGCGCGTGCTGCATGATCGCTTCGTACAGCGGGGTCATGTCGCCCTCGCGAACGCTGTCGTCGAGCGACGCATAGCCGCCCAGTGCCGATGCGTAGACGATGGGGAAATCGAGTTGCTCGTTGGTTGCGCCGAGTTTGTCGAAGAGATCGAATACCGCATTGACGGCAAACTGGGGGCGTGCTGCCGGACGGTCGACCTTGTTGACGACGACGATCGGCTTGAAGCCCATCGCAAACGCTTTCTGGGTGACGAAGCGCGTCTGCGGCATCGGGCCGTCCATCGCGTCGACCAGGATCAGCACGGTGTCGACCATCGACAGCACGCGCTCGACTTCGCCGCCGAAGTCGGCATGTCCCGGCGTGTCGACGATGTTGATGCGGTTCTTGACGCCCGTTTTCTTGTCTTCCCAGGTGATGGCCGTGTTCTTGGCCAGGATCGTGATGCCACGCTCCTTTTCCTGGTCGTTCGAATCCATGACGCGCTCGGCGAGCACGGTACGCTCGTTGAGCGTGCCCGACTGCTTCAGAAGCTGGTCGACGAGGGTGGTCTTGCCATGGTCGACGTGAGCGACGATAGCGATGTTGCGCAGGAATTCGATCGACATGCGTTATGCGCCGGCGTACAGCCGGATCGCCTCTTTAGGTTGGGAAGCCGCCGATTATAAAGGAATTTGACGACTTTCGCATGACTGGCGGGGCGCCGTTCAGGCAACCCCGCCCCCCGACCTCGGTTCAGAGCCCCGGAAGCTGGCCCTGGCAGGTCGCTGGCAGATATTTCGCGTCGATGCCGTCGCCGGCGCACGTCCAGTTCACCCGGCCCGCCTCGATCTCGGGCATGAGCACCAGGCGACCGCCGATCAGCTTGGCGTCGGCCTTGTGCGGCGCCTCGCCGTCCAGGGTGATGGCGATCTCGCCGCCCTGGCCGACCTCGACCGAACCGGCGTAGTCGTTGCCCAGCGAGTCGGCAGGGCCCAGTCCGGCCGCCTTGTTGCTCGACGGGAACTTGCCGCTGGCGAGCCGTCGTTCGGCGACCGCCTTCTTCGCAGGCTCCGCCGCCGTCAGCGCGGCCGTCACCTGGCTGCGCAGCATGTACTGCTGGTACTGCGGTACGGCGATGGCGGCGATGATGGCCATGCCGGCCACCGCGCCACCGGCGCCACTGTGGCCGATGAATTCCGTCGGGGCCTGTTCGTATGTGAGTGACAGCCCCAGCGTGTCCTGGTCGGTCTCCAGCGCGGCGCCGAGCACGCCGTCGGAGGGCAGTCCCAGCGTATGGGCGGCGGGCAGGGCGGAAACGTCGATATCGCTGCCCGCGATGCCACCCATGAACTGAAGGAACTGGATATAGGCGTAGTACGCGTCGCGCTGGGCGCCGTGGCTGGTGACGGTGAAGCCGAGCAAGGTGCGTACGCCCGGATAGCTGCGATCCTTGAACCAGTCCGCGATGGACGTATCGGGCTTGCCGGCGGTGCGATCGGCCAGCGCCTGGGGCACCTTGGCCAGCACGATCCAGTCGCCTTCCTCCACCCAGTACAGGCGTGTTCCCACCCGCTGGGCCAGCGCCAGGAAGGGTTTGAACTGCTCGCTGGAGGGATTGGCATCGTCGGCCAGGTACGGCGCGCCGGGCATGAACAGCCAGTGGACATGGGCATCGTCGATGGTGGTCTCGCCGCTGCGCCAGCGGCCCGCCTTGGTCATCTCGTCGATGCGGGCGTACCAGGCCTTGCGGTCGCGCGTACGGATGGCGAAGAACTCGCCTGCATCGTCCGCGAAGGCGACCGACTCCGGGCCCAGCCACTTCGTATAGTCGGCCACGTCGAAGCCGTAGGTCTGGCGCATCTTTGCCAGGGCGCCACGCACCTTGCCGGCGTTCTCGGGGCCGAAGTCCAGGTTGAGGTTGTCCTCGAACGCCTTGTAGCCCTCGGCGCTGGGCAAGGCGACACTCATAGCCCAGCGCGGCTTGCCGACCGTCTTGAAATCCGGGGCGAACGAGCGCGGGGCGATGTACTGCAGCAGGCGCGCCTGCGGTGCGTGCACGATCATGCGGAACTGGCCGCGTCCGTCCACCGTGCCTCCGCCGAACGCCACCGCGTCGGCCTTGCTGGCGAAATCGGCCGGCAGCTTGCCCAGGGGATTGTCACCAGCCTGCGCGGCGGCGACACCGCCCACGCCACGCACGGACGCCCAGCCGAACAGGCCCTGGCCCGAGGTATCGATGCGGGCTTCCAGTGCGGAAAGGGTGGCCGGGGCGGTTGCCGCCGTGGACTTGCCGAACGTGGCGACCAGTTCGTCGAGGGTGGCACCGTCGCTGGGCTGCTGCATCGACTGCGTTATCCAGACGCGGTGCTCGGCGGCGACATAGCGGATGGCGCCGCCGGAGACCAGCTTGCCGTTGCCCCGGGCATCCAGCGGTGCGGCGAGTACCGGCGTGGTGAACAGGGTCGCGACCTGCTTGTTGAAGGCATCCACCGAATCGAACGAGAGCGCCGCCGTGGCGACCACGCGCGAAGTGGGGGCAGGGATGCCGAGCGGGTCGATCAATGCCACCTCGACCGGCGAGCGCAGTTCGCCCACCAGCAGGCTCAAGGCCGGTCCGATCCGTGCATCGGCCAGCGTGGCGTCCTTGGCGATGGCCTCGCGCACCTTCGCAATGGCTTCGATGTTCGCCTTGGTCGACAGGGCGGCGTCCAGCGGTCGTCCCGTGGGGACGCCGCCGACAAGAGCCCATGGCGAGGGGAACCGCATGTAGGCGACGGTCTGCGCGGGCAGGTGCTGGCGAAGCCACGCCGGTGAGGCGATGGCGGCCTGGGCGGCCGCGATGGCCTTCGGATCGGCGGCGGGTGCTTCGTCTTTCCGGTGGCAGGCGGCCAGCCCGAGAGCCGCGACGATGGCGGCGGACAGCACGACGGTACGGCGGGCAATCATTGCTCTGTATCCCCTTGGGTTCGTCCGGCTCCTGCCGGGACCCGGAGGATAGCAGTCGTCGGGCTGGCTTCGGCAGGCTTATTGGCCGACGTGCTGACGGGTTCTACGCCGACAGATTCCGCGACCCGCGCGTCGTCCAATGCCCGGATGAAGATCATCATCACCTCGGTCCCTCTGCTGGGCCACCTCAACGCCGTCCTCGCCGTCGGCCGCATGCTCGTCGACGCCGGCCACGAGGTCGTCGGCCTGTCGGCCACCCATTTCCGCGACCGCATCGAAGCGATCGGTGCCAGGTTCCATCCCTTTCCGGGCGAGGCCGACGTGGACGCCAGCGACATGCTCGCGGCCTATCCGGAGTTCGCTGAGCTCCAACCCGGCCCCGCCATGACGCTCTTCTATTTCAAGCGGGTCTTCGCCGATCCCCTCGGCGCCCAGTACCGCGGCTTGCGCGAGGTCATGGCGAATGTCGCCGCCGATCTCATCGTCGCCGACAACCTCTTCTTCGGCGTCCTTCCCTTCCTGCTCGGCGAGCGTTCGGCACGGCCGGCCATCCTGCTGTGCGGCACCACCTTTCTGCTGTGGCACCGGCCGGATCGCGGTCCGTGCAACATGGGGCTGCCACCCGCTCGCGACGCCGCCGAGGAAGCTGCCTATGCCGCCGTCGCCGACGAGGTGGAAAGCTGCTTCGCCCATCCGTTTGCCGCCCATATCGACCGTTGCCTGGCGTCGGCCGGCGCACCGCCGTTGCCGATGGACATCCTCGACGCGGTGACCTGTCTGCCCGACGCCCATATCCAGCTCACCGTGCCCGACTTCGAATACCCGCGTCCCGACATGCCGGACGCCGTTCGCTTCGTGGGCGCGCTGCCCATCACGCCCAACCAGGCACCGCTACCCGCGTGGTCCGATGACCTCGACGGCGCGCGCAAGGTCGTCATGGTCACGCAGGGCACACTGTCCAACCACGACTTCAGCCAGCTGGTCGAACCCACGCTGGCTGCCCTCGCGGACAGGTCGGATGTGCTCGTGGTCGTGACCACCGGCGGCCGACCGGTGGAATCGCTCACCGGCGCCCTTCCCTCCAATGCGCGGGTCGCCCGTTATCTTCCCTTCGAATGGCTGCTGCCGAAGGTGGACGTGCTGGTGACCAACGGCGGTTACAACACGGTCAACCAGGCGCTCGTCCACGGTATTCCCATCGTGGCCGCGGGCCTCACCGAGGACAAGGCGGACGTCAGCGCACGCGTGGCGTGGGCCGGAGCGGGCATCGATCTGCAGACAAACGCTGCCCGTGTCGAAGACGTGCGCATCGCGGTCGAGCGACTGCTCACCGATCCATCCTTCAAGGCCGGGGCCATGGCGCTGGCGGATGCGCACCGCCGCCTGGACACGCGGGCCGAGGTGCTGCGAGTGGTCAGCTCGATCGTGCGTTTTTGAGTCTGCGCTCGCGCATACGGCGAAAGACGACCCAGAAGATCCATGCATCCGTCAGAACCACGAGCGTCCCCGCCACGGCACGAAGCGGGGCGCTCCATGCCTGCTCGCTGATCACTGCGACGGCGCACAGGACGCCTAGCAACGACAACAACCCACTCACGACGAACGTAGCTGGACCCACCTTGCCCTGGTAGATGGCGCCGTAGAGCTGCCCTTCGGCATGCGCCACGCCGAGCGGATCGGAGGTATCGGGAAACCCCTGGGGTGGCAGCGTAGCCGCCTCGCTCGCCTGGGTTCGAGACGTATCGGGCGGCGGCCGACCGCTGCGCGCATCGATGGTATGCGCCAGGGCACCGTTAGGGTCCTGGATGACAATCCGCTTGTCGCCGAGCTTCAGTTCGCGTTCCATCCGTCGCTCCTTGGGGATCGATGCATGGCCGATGCTAGTGGCGGGGAGCGGTTGTTTTGTTAGGACCCCGTTAGAAGAGTGGCGTTAGCCCGTGGGCGGATCATTCGCTGCATGGATCGGCAGGGTCACGGTGTTGCTATCCAGCGGCGAGGTGGCGCATCGTCCTCCGTTCCTGACTCGGCCGAAAGGAAAGGAAACGTCGATGTCCCTCACCGACACTGCCGGCGATGTCCGCGTCACCACGCATCGCGACGGTGACGACCTGCTCAGCGCCGGGCTGGGCTTTCGCGGTCTGGCCGGCACTCCGTCGGCCTTCGCCCGGCCAACGGCGCCCACGCCGACGGAACTGCGTCGCCGCGCGATCCACAGCAGCTGGAAGGGCATCGCCGATCTCGGTCCGCTCGGTGGTTTTGGCACGCTCTACGGCCGCATGCCACCGGTGCCGGGCCGCGAGTACACCGCGTTCGCCACGCTGCCGGGTGCCCGCGCGCCGCATCGGGTACTGGTGCAGGTGCCCGATGCGTTCGACCACGGACAGCGTTGCCTCGTGGTCACGGCATCGCCGGGCTCGCGGGGTATCTACGGTTCCATCGCCCTGGCGGGCGGCTGGGGTCTGCCTCGCGGCTGCGCCGTGGCCTACACCGACAAGGGCGCCGGAACGGGCTACTTCGACACGGCGGATCGCACTGGCGTGGCACTCGACGGTACCCGCGCGAAGGCGGGTGACATACCGCTGGAATTCGAGCCGGCTGATGCACCTACCGATGCAGGGATCGCGGTGAAGCATGCGCACTCGGGCGACAATCCCGAGGCGGACTGGGGCCGGCATGTGTTGCAGGCTGCTCGATTCGGCCTGGCCATGCTCGATCGGGCATTTCCCGACGAAGCGCCGTTCACCGCACGCAACACGCGCATCCTCGCCACCGGTATTTCCAACGGCGGAGGTGCCGTGCTGCGCGCCGCGGGGGACGACGACGAGGGCATCCTCGCGGCGGTGGTGGCGCTGGAACCGAACATCCATGTCGAGGGCCGCGGTCGCGCGTTCTATGACTACGCCACGGAAGCCGCACTGTGGCTTCCTGCGGCGCTGGGTTCGCGCTTCTTCGACGGTGTGCCGTTCGCCAGGATAGGGCTCGCCTCGCCACCCGGCTGGGCCCTGCGCGCCGCCATGTTGCGAGCGCATGGCCTTCTGCATGCGGCGATGCCCGGCGCCCAGGCCGACGAGGTCCTGGACCGGCTACGCGCGGCGGGCTGGCAGGACGACGCCATGAAGGTCGGCGCGGCATCCACGTCGCTGGACCTGTGGCGCTCCGTCGCCGTCGCCTATGCATCGGCCTATACACGGCGTGCGGCGGGTCACATGCCCTGCGGGTTCGCCTACCACGCCGACGTCGGCGCTCCCTTCGATGCGGCGGTCAGGGCGTCCTGGTGGGCCGACGGGTCCGGCGTGCCGCCCGGCGCAGGCGTGACCTTGGCCGGCGGTACGGACGTGTCGCTGGACCCCACGTTGCCGGGCCTGCGGTGTCTGCGGAGCTTGTGGGAAGGGCAGGGGCAGGACGCCACCGACCTGCGTGCCGGCGTGGCATCCACTGCCGCGAAGCTGCCGCGCGCCGATCTTCCGGTGCTGGTGGTGCACGGCGCGCAGGACGGCCTGATCCCTGTCGCCTTCAGTTCCGAGCCGTACGTGGCATGGCTGCGCGCGTCCGGCCGGTCGCCCGTGTTCTGGAAGGTGCCGTATGCCCAGCATTTCGATGCCTTCCTCTCCTTTCCCGACTTCGGCGACCGCCATGTGCCGCTGCTGCCGTATGGCTTCGCCGCGCTGGACCGCGCATGGGCACACCTGACCGAGGGCAGGGCGCTCCCGGAGGATGCCCTGGTGCGGGATGCGCGACCCCGTGGCGGTGGCTCCCTGACCGCCGAGGCTCTTGCTTTGCCACCGCCATGACCATGCCGTCACATCGTCACGCTTGAACTCTTGGGTCCAGGCCACCATCTTCGGTAGCCTTTGCTGCCCCCAGGACCGGACGCGCGATGCGGATGGACCTATTTTTCAACGAGTTACAGGAATCGCGATGACCATCAACGTCACCATGAAGACCAACAAGGGCGACATCCACCTGCGCCTGCACGACGACAAGACCCCGATGACGGTGGCCAACTTCGTCAACCTGGCCAAGCGCGGCTACTACGACGGCAAGACCTTCCACCGCGTGATCCCCGATTTCATGATCCAGGGCGGCTGCCCCGAGGGTTCCGGTCGTGGCGGCCCCGGCTACAAGTTCGGCGACGAGTTCGATGCCAGCCTGAAGCACGACAAGCCGGGCGTCCTGTCCATGGCCAACGCCGGCCCGGGCACCAACGGTTCGCAGTTCTTCATCACCCATGGCGCCACGCCCTGGCTGGACGGCAAGCACAGCGTGTTCGGTGAAGTGATGGGTCCGGAAGATCAGGCCGTGGTCAACACCATCGCCGGTGACGACACCATCGAGAAGGTGATCGTCGAGGGCGATGTCGACGCGCTGCTGGAGAAGCAGTCCGCCCAGGTGGCCAAGTGGAACGAAGTGCTCGACGCGCGCTGAGCGCCCCGCGCCTTCGCTTCAGACGCCGCCTTCGGGCGGCGTTTTCCTTGGGCGCCGTGTTAAAATGACGGCCTTTGCCCCAGCCCCGCCGAGGAAACGATGCCGCAGCTTGCCACGCGAATGGGTCGCGCCAAACCCAGTGCGATCATGGTCATCGCCGAAAAGGCCAAGCGCCTCAAGGCCGAAGGCCGCGACATCGTCAGTTTCTCGATCGGTGTGCCCAATTTCCTCCCCGGTGAGCATGTGTATGCCGCCGCGCGAGAAGCCTTGGCGAAGGATTCCGGCCAGTACGGCAGCAACCGTGGCGCCGATGCGCTGGTCGATGCCTTCCTGGGCCATATAGAGGCACTCGGGCTCACCGGGTACACGCGCGAGAACGTCTCCACCGGCGTCGGCGCCAAGCAGATCCTCTACAACCTCGCCGAGGCGCTGCTGGACGAGGGCGACGAAATAGCCTTCCCGGCGCCGTACTGGACCAGCTACCTCGACATCGCCGAGATCGTCGGCGCGAAGATCAACATCCTGCCGTGCCCGCCCGAGCAGCACTACAAGCTGAGTCCTGCGCAGCTGGAAGAGGCACTGGCGCGCAAGCCGCGCGTGTTCCTGTTCAACAATCCGTCCAATCCCACGGGCATGGTCTATACGCGCGATGAAATCGCCGCGCTGGCCGAGGTGATCGCGAAGTATCCGGACACCTGGATCATCACCGACGACATCTACAACACGATGGTGTTCGACGGCGTGGGCTATCACAACTTCGTGCACACGCGTCCCGAATTGAAAGACCGCACCATCTTCGTCGACTCGTTGTCGAAGACCTACGGTATGCCCGGCTGGCGCGTGGGCTTTATCGCCGCGCCGGTGGCCGTGGCGCGTGCGGTCACCGTCCTCAATTCCAACCACATCACCAGCCTTCCCGAAGTGGTGACCGCCGCCGCGGTGGCCGCGTTGTCGGGTCCGCAGGACGTGCCACTCGCCAAGTGCGTCGAGTTCGCCGCCAAGCGCGATCGTGTCTACGACGCGCTGATCTCCATTCCCGGCGTGGTCTGCCCACGCCCGCAGGGCGCGTTCTACGCGTTCCCCGACATGTCGGTGGCGTTCGGCAAGACGCACAACGGTGTCGCGATCACGTCCGACGTCGACTTCTGCGCCGCGCTGCTGGAGGCCAAGGGCGTGGCCTGCGTGCCAGGCTCCGCCTTCGGCGAGCCGCGCGCCCTGCGTATTTCCTATTCGTGCCCGGACGAGGCGCTCGACAAGGGCATGGCCCGCATCGTCGAGTTCTTCGCCGAACTCAACTGATCGAAAGTCCCACGCGATATCCCTGAGGAGTCGAAAGATGAAAGCACCCGTTCGCGTTGCCGTTACCGGCGCAGCCGGCCAGATCGGCTATGCCCTCCTGTTCCGTATCGCCGCCGGCGACATGCTGGGCCCCGACCAGCCGGTCATCCTGCACCTGCTCGAGATCACCCCGGCGCTGCCCACGCTGCAGGGTGTGGTCATGGAACTCAACGATTGCGCGTTCCCGACCCTCGCGGGCGTCGTCGCCACCGACGACCTCAACGTCGCCTTCAAGGATGTCGACTACGCGCTGCTGGTCGGCGCGCGTCCGCGTGGCCCCGGCATGGAGCGCAAGGACCTGCTCGAGGCCAACGGTGCCATCTTCGGCCCGCAGGGCAAGGCACTGAACGACCATGCCAAGCGCGACGTACGCGTGCTGGTGGTCGGTAACCCGGCCAACACCAATGCGCTGATCGCCCAGCAGAACGCCCCGGATCTGGATCCGAAGTGCTTCACCGCGATGGTCCGCCTCGACCACAACCGCGCGCTGTCGCAGCTGGCCGAGAAGACCGGCGCGCATTCGACGGATATCCGCAAGCTCACGATCTGGGGCAACCACAGCTCCACCCAGTACCCGGACCTGCACACCACCACGGTGAAGGGCAAGGCAGCGCTGGAACAGGTCGACCAGGCCTGGTACGAGGGCGACTTCATCCCGACCGTGCAGCAGCGCGGCGCGGCGATCATCAAGGCGCGCGGCGCCTCGTCGGCCGCGTCGGCCGCGTCGGCTGCCATCGACCACATGCGTGACTGGACGCTCGGCACCGCGGAAGGCGACTGGGTCTCGATGGCCATCCCGTCCGACGGTTCCTACGGCGTCGAGCCGGGCGTGATCTTCGGTTACCCGGTCACGGTCAAGGATGGCAAGTACGCCATCGTGCAGGGTCTTCAGATCAACGCGTTCTCGCAGGCGCGCATCGACGCGACCGAAAAGGAACTGCGCGAAGAGCGCGCCGGCGTCGAGCACCTGTTCGCGAAGTAAGCGGCAAAGGATACCGATCGAGGGCCGCGCCGCGAGGTGCGGCCTTTTTCGTTTTACCTCCGGAACACACCGCAGCCGCGACGATGGCGGATGGCTGAAGGTTCCCGACTCGTCGTTTATGTGGCGCTTGCCGCCAATGTCGCTATTGCGGCGGCCAAGTTCGTGGCTGCCGCGCTCACCGGCAGTGCCGCGATGCTGTCGGAGGGCGTGCACTCCCTGGTCGACAGCATCAACGAGGTGTTGCTGCTCTACGGGCTGAAACGCTCGCAGCGCCCGCCCGATCGCCTGCATCCTCTGGGCTTTGGCCGTGAACTGTACTTCTGGAGCTTCATCGTCGCGCTGCTGGTGCTATCCCTGGGCGCGGGATTTTCGTTGTACGAAGGGGTCAAGCACATCCTGGCGCCGGCGCCGCTGGAAGATCCGAAGGTCGCCTATATCGTGCTGGCGGCGAGTGCTCTGTTCGAGGGCGCGTCGTGGTGGCTGTCGCTGAAGAGCGTGCGGCGGAAGAAGGGGAGCCTGGGTTATTTCGAGGCGTTTCGACGTAGCAAGGATCCGACCACCTTCACTGTGCTGTTCGAAGACACGGCGGCGCTGCTGGGCCTGGGCATCGCGGCGATCGGCGTCTACTGCTCGCACCGGTTCAACGACGCGCGCATCGACGGCTGGGCATCGGTCGGGATCGCCCTGGTGCTGGCGCTGGCCGCCCTCGCACTGGCTCGCGAGAGCAAGCAGCTGTTGATCGGCGAGCCGGCGCAGCCGGGGCTGTTGGCAAAGGTGTGCCGGATCGCCGGCGAGGTGCCGGGCATCGAGGCTGTCAACGGCGTGCTGACGGTGCAGATCGGACCGGATCATGTGATGGTGGCTTTGTCTGCGGCCTTCGACGATGCGCTGACCACCGTGCAGATCGAGGAATGCATTCGCGAGATCGAACGGCGCACCGAGGCCGCCGAGTTGCCTATCGTGGCGCTCTTCATCAAGCCGCAGACGCCCGAACGCTGGCGCGAGCGCCTGGCCGAACTCGACGGCGCCCCTTCCGCGGGGCATGGCCCGACCCCGTAGGAGCGGACGATGTCGGCGAACCCAAAACGCAGATCACGCGAGGGATGCCGTGCAGCGATAAGCAAAGGCGTTACCGGGCGCGGAAAGAAGCCAGCGCACCCCCGCAGAGGCCCTCGTAGGCAGAATCGTCTTGATTCGCAATAGACAGGTCGAGGGTTCGCCCACATCGTGGGCTCCTACATGCCGTTCCGCAGGTGTCGTTCCAAACAAAAGGCCCCTTGCGGGGCCTTTTGTTTCACCGTCGCAAGCGTTCCTTTCAGGAATGCTCGCCTTCCTTGGGCGGGGTGCCACGGCCTTCGATGTGGCCACCGAAGCCCATGCGCATGGCCGACAGCAGGCGTTCGCCGTAGGTGTGGTCCTGGCGCGAGCGGAAACGGGCGAACAGCGCGGAAGTGAGCACCTCGGCGGGTACGGCTTCCTCGATCGCGGCGTTGATCGTCCAACGGCCTTCGCCCGAATCATCGACGTAACCGGAGTAGTTCTCCAGCTCGGGGCCCTTGGCCAGCGCGCTGGCCGTGAGGTCGAGCAGCCACGAGGACACCACGCTGCCGCGACGCCACACTTCCGCGATGTCGGCCATGTCGAGCTGGTAGCGCTCGCGTTCCGGCAGCTGGGTGCCGTTACGGTTCTTCAGGATGTCGAAGCCTTCCGCGAAGGCCTGCATCATGCCGTACTCGATGCCGTTATGGATCATCTTGACGAAATGACCGGCACCGGCCGGACCGGCGTGCATATAGCCGTTCTCGACGCGCGGATCACGGCCATCGCGGGCTTCCGTGCGCGGGATGTCGCCAGCGCCCGGGGCGAGGGTCTTGAAGATCGGGTCGAGGAAATCGACGGTGGCCTTGTCGCCGCCGATCATCATGCAGTAGCCGCGATCGAGGCCCCACACGCCGCCGGAAGTGCCGACGTCCACGTAATGCTGGCCCTTGGCGGCCAGTTCCTCGGCACGGCGGGCATCGTCCTTGTAGAACGTATTGCCGCCGTCGATGATGATGTCGTCCTTGCCCAGCATGCCGCTGATCTTGGCGATCGTGGTCTCGGTGATCTCGCCGGAGGGCAGCATGACCCACACCACCTTGGGCGAGGGCAGGGCCTGCACCAGCGCCTCGAGGGACTCGACGGCTTCGGCGCCATCCTTCGCCAGCGTGGTGCGCGCGTCGGCGTTGTTGTCGTACACCACGGTCTGGTGACCGTCCCTCATCAGGCGGCGGGCGATATTGCCGCCCATCTTGCCCAGTCCGATCAAGCCGATTTTCATGCGTGGGATCCTCGTGTGTTTATCGGGGGGAATATGTGGCTGTCTGGTCAGGATGCAAGGCATGGCCGGATCAAGGCGCCGGTTGGGGCGCGTCGAAGTCGGCATCCGGGCCGACGGGAACGATGCCCGTCGGGTCCAGCCAGGGGTGGCTCAGGTAATAGTGCTTTTTGATGTGCGCGAAGTCGACCGTTCCGCGGATGCCGGGCACTTGATACAACGCGCGCGTATACGCCTGGAGCGCGGGATAGTCGACCAGGCGGCGAAGATTGCATTTGAAGTGGCCGTGGTACGCCGCGTCGAAGCGGATCAGGGTGGTGAACAGCCGCCAGTCGGCCTCGGTCACGGTGTCGCCGCACAGGTAGCGATGGTCGCGCAGGTGGCTTTCCAGCCAGTCCAGCGTATTGAAAAGCGGGTGGACGGCCTCGTCGTAGGCCGCCTGGGTACCGGCGAAGCCCGCCTTGTACACGCCATTGTTCACCGTATCGTAGATACGCGCATTGTAGCCGTCGATCTGCCCGCGCAGCGACTCCGGATAAAAATCCCCCGGGGTGGCGCCGATACCGTCGAATGCCGTGTTGAGCATGCGGATGATGTCCGCCGACTCGTTGCTGACGATGCAGCGTCGCTGTTTGTCCCAAAGGACCGGTACGGTGGCGCGCCCCGACACGGTCGCGTCGGACAACCGATAGAGCTCGTGGACGCAGCGGGTGTGGTTGACCGTGTCCGCGATCACGCCGTCGGCGGGCTCGAACGTCCAACCCTCATCGCCCATCAGCCAGTGGGTGACCGACAGCCCGATCAGGGTGTCCAGTCCCTTCAGCTCGCGGAAGATCGCCGTGCGATGCGCCCAGGGGCAGGCCCGGGCGATGTAAAGGTGATAGCGGCCGGGCTCGGCCGTGAAGCCGCCCTCGCCGGTCGGGCCGGGCGCGCCATCGGGGGTGATCCAGTGGCGGAAACGGGTCGGCTCGCGCTCGAAGCGTCCACCGCTCTTGCCGGTGTCGTAGCCCGCGGTGGTCCATCTGCCTTCGACGAGCAGCCCCATGGGGCGCCCTCCCTCGTGGATAAACCGCTTTGATAGCGCACGCCGAGCGAAGATTACGTCACGTGAGGGCAGGATACACGCGCGTCGACCTGACTTCTGGCACGGTAGAGGTCGGCTTGGTTTGCCGGTTACGCTGAGCGGTCGTCCCCAGGGTGTCCCCGATGAAAAACCCAGTCCGTCTCTCGCTTGCCGGCTTCGCCCTGGCGGCATCGCTCGGCGCTGCCGCCGGTACGTTCGATCCCCGGGAGGCGTTCGCGCCGTTCACCTATCCGCAGCCGGTCACGGCCTACCGTTCCGGCAGCGGCATGCCGGGCCCGCTGTTCTGGCAGAACCGTGCGGACTACGACCTGGCCGCCACGCTCGACCCGGTCCGCAACACGCTGGTGGGCAAGGCCACCGTGCATTACACCAATAACAGTCCGGACGCGCTCGAGGTGCTCTGGCTGCAGCTGGACGAAAACCGGTTCACCCAGGACGCCCGAGGCAACTTCACGGCCGGCGCGATGCCCACGTCGCATACCGATGGGTACCGCATCGCCACGGTGACGGTGGAGCAGGGCGGTCGGGCCGTGAAGGCGAGCTACGTGGTGAGCGACACGCGCATGCAGGTGCGTCTGCCGCAGCCGTTGCCGGCCCGCGGCGGCAAGATCACGCTCACGATCGAATATTCCTACGACCTGCCGGGCGATTTTGGCGGCCGTACGGGTTTCGCGTCGTCGAAGAACGGCAATATCTACGAGATGGCGCAGTGGTACCCGCGCATGTGCGTGTATGACGATCTGCGTGGCTGGGACACCGCGCCCTACCTCAACAGCGAGTTCTACCTCGAATACGGTGATTTCAACTACGCCGTTACCGTGCCCGCCAACATGATCGTCGCGGGCTCCGGCGAGCTGGTCAATCCGGAAGACGTGCTCACGGCTACGCAGCGCGATCGCCTGGCCCGCGCGCGCGACAGCGACGCCACGGTGATGATCCGTACGCCGGCCGAAGTGACCGACCCGGGCAGCCGGCCCGCGAAAGGCGGCACGTTGACCTGGAAGTTCCGCATGCGGAACACGCGCGACGTCGCCTTCGGTGCCTCGACCAGCTATGTCTGGGATGCCGCACGCATCAACCTGCCGGAAGGCCGCAAGGCGCTGGCGATGTCGGTCTATCCGGTGGAGAGTGTGGGCGACACCGCCTGGGGCCGCTCGACGGAATACCTGAAAGCCGCGGTGGAACACTTCTCGGCGCGCTGGTACCCGTATCCGTACCCGGTGGCGGTGAACGAAGCCGGCTCCGCTGCCAGCGGCATGGAATATCCGGGCATCGTGTTCGATCCGATGAAGGCCTCGCCCAAGGACCTGCACATGGTGACGGCGCACGAGATCGGCCATACGTGGTTCCCGATGATCGTGGGCACCGATGAACGCCGCAACGCCTGGATGGACGAAGGTTTCAACACCTTCATCGACGTGTACGAGGCCGACGCGTTCCACGGCGGCGAGTTCGCGCCCAAGCGGGACGGCGAATACGCCCCCAAGGGCGGCAACCCGGTGGACGAGATCCTGCCGCTGCTGGCCGACCGCGATGCGCCCAACCTGCTGATCGGCGCGGACATGGTCAAGGAGAAGTACCGCCACCCGGCCACGTACTTCAAGGCGGCGCTCGGCCTGGTGCTGCTGCGCGAGCAGATCGTGGGCCCGGAGCGGTTCGACCCCGCGTTCCGCAAGTACATCGCCACGTGGGCCTTCCGGCATCCCACGCCCTCCGATTTCTTCCGCCTGATGGAGAGCGAGACGGGCGAGGACCTCGGCTGGTTCTGGCGCGGCTGGTACGCCAACAACTGGGAGCTGGACCTCGCGGTGACCAGGGTCGCCGGCACGAAGGTCACCCTGGCCAATCTCGACCGCCTGGTCATGCCGGCCACGCTGCGGGTGACCTTCGACGACAAGAGCACGCGTGACATCCGCATCCCCGTGGAAACCTGGCAGCAGCACACCACGTTCGACGTGACCCTGCCCGGGACGAAAGCGATCGTCCGCGCGGTGATCGATCCGGACCACGCGCTGCCCGACCGCGACCGCATCAACAACGCCTGGCCGCGCTGATCATGTCGCCACGCGTGGGTGCCGTCTCCCATTTGTTCGCCCTGGTCGTCGCGGCGGTGGCGTGGCCGGCGCTGATGCTGCAGTACTGGCTGTCGCTGTGGTCCGCGCCATGGCCCGAGGCGACCCTGCGCTTTTTCAGCTTTTTCACCATCCTGTCCAACCTGCTGGTGGCCCTCGTGGCCACCGCGTGGGTCACTGGTGGCAGCTGGGCGCCCGTGCGGTTCTGGCGCGGTCCGCGGGTACGCGGACTGGCGGCGCTGTCGATCTCGGTCACCTGCCTGGTCTATGCGGCCGTGCTGCAGTCGCTGTGGCATCCGATGGGGCCGGAACTCGTCGCCGATCGGGCCCTCCATTACGTGGTGCCGTTCCTGTTCCTGGTCTGGTGGATCGCCCTGTTGCCCCACGGGTCGCTGGACTGGGGCGATGCGTTGCGCTGGCTGGGGTTTCCCGTGGTGTTCCTCGCCTGGACGCTTGCGCGGGGCGCCGTGGTGCATGAATACCCGTACCCGTTCATGGACGTGAGGCACCTGGGCTATGCCGCCGTACTGCTCAACAGTGCGCTTGTGGGTGCGCTGTTTCTCGGGCTGGGCATGGGCCTGGTCGCGATGGACCGTGCACTCGCACGTGGTCTTCGGGCACGCCCGTAACCTTCCCGGTCTACAATGAACGCATGATATTTCGCTGGTTCGAATCCCTGATCGACATCTTCCGCGAGGTCCCCGACCAGACCCCGCCGAAGGGCGTCGTGCGTTTCTACGCGTTCTACCTCCGCCAGGTATGGAAGATCTTCGGTGCCGCGCTGGTCGTGGGCTTGGCCGTGGCCCTGATCGAAGTCGCGCTGTTCGACTTCCTCGGCCGGCTGGTGGACATGGCGCAGAAGACGCCTGCCGCCACGTTCTTCGCCACCCATGCCCGCACCCTGTGGTGGATGGGCTTCGTGGTAGTGGTGTTGCGTCCCGTCTCCATCGGCCTGCACGACCTGCTGGTCAACCAGGCGCTGAACCCCGGCATGACCAGCATGATGCGCTGGCAGCACCATCGTTACGTGCTGAAGCAGAGCCTCTCGTTCTTCCAGAACGATTTCGCCGGGCGCATCGCCAACCGCATCATGCAGACGGCACCGTCGCTGCGGCAGTCCGCCGTGCAGGTGGTCGATGCGCTGTGGTACGTCACGGTGTACGCGGGCACCTCCATCTACCTGTTCGCGCGGGCGGACATCTGGCTGGCGATGCCGCTGGTGGGCTGGATCGCCTGCTACGTCGGCATGCTGGTGTTCTTCGTGCCACGCGTGAAGGAGCGCTCCTGGAAGGCCTCCGAGGCTCGTTCCAAGCTCATGGGCCGTATCGTTGACGGCTACAGCAACGTGATGACGCTCAAGCTGTTCGCGCATACCAACCGCGAAGAAGCCTACGCGAAGGAAGCCATCGTCGAGCAGACCGACAAGGTGCGCTCGTCCAGCCGCATGGTCACCACCATGGATGCGTCGATCACCGCCCTCAACGGCCTGCTGATCGCCGGTACCAGCATCCTGGCGTTGTGGCTGTGGTCGCGCGGCACGGTGTCCACCGGTCAGGTGGCGCTCGCGGTGGGCCTGGTCATTCGTATCAACAACATGTCCGGCTGGATCATGTGGGTGGTCAACGGCATCTTCGAGGATGTCGGCACCGTGCAGGACGGCATCACCACGCTGGCGCAGGAGCGCACGGTGGTGGACCGTGCCGACGCGGCGCCGCTGGAGGTCACCCGCGGCGAGGTGCACTTCAAGGACATCCACTTCCACTACGGCAAGGCCGGCGGCATCATCGGTGGCCTCGATCTCACGGTGCGCGCCGGCGAAAAGATCGGCCTGGTCGGCCCGTCCGGCGCGGGCAAGTCCACCATGGTCAACGTGCTGCTGCGCCTTTACGACCTGGAAGACGGCCAGATCCTCATCGATGGCCAGGACGTGGCGGGGGTGACCCAGGAATCCCTGCGTTCGAAGATCGGCGTGGTCACCCAGGACACCTCGCTGCTGCACCGGTCCATCCGCGACAACCTGCTCTACGGGCGCCCCGATGCCACCGAGGCCGAGATGGCCGAGGCGGTGCGCCAGGCACGCGCGGACGAGTTCATCCCGCTGCTGTCCGACGGCGAAGGCCGCACCGGCTACGACGCCCATGCGGGCGAGCGCGGCGTCAAACTGTCCGGCGGGCAGCGACAGCGCATCGCCATCGCGCGGGTGCTGCTCAAGGACGCGCCCATCCTGGTACTGGACGAAGCCACCTCGGCGCTGGATTCCGAAGCCGAGGCCGCCATCCAGGAAAGCCTGGAAACGTTGATGCGCGGCAAGACCGTCATCGCCATCGCGCACCGCCTGTCCACCATCGCGAAGATGGATCGCCTGGTGGTCATGGATCACGGCGCCATCGTGGAAACCGGCACCCATGTGGAGCTGATCGCGCATGGGGGGCTGTACGCGCGTTTGTGGGCGCACCAGACCGGCGGTTTCGTCGGCGCGGAATAAACACCGCCGACATGAAACGAATGCGAGGCTGACTTGCACGCAATGCGCTTTGTCGCCCGTGCGGTTCCGGCGACAATGGGCGTTACCCAAGGGAGAGTCACCTATGTTCGCCGCCAGCGATGCTCCGATCGACAACCGCCTCGCCGCCGTGGACCGCGACTGGCGCACACCCGTGGAGCTGGTCGCGTTGGGCGCCATCTGGGGCGGCTCGTTCCTGTTCATGCGGGTGGCGGCGAAAGACTTCGGGCCGTTTCCGATGGTGGCAACCCGGCTGCTGTTCGGCTCGCTGGTGTTGCTGCCGCTGCTGCTGAGGGCGCGCAAGACCTTGCGGTTCTCGCACCTGTGGAAAATGCTGGCACTCGGTGCGCTCAGCGCCGCCGTGCCGTTCACGCTGTTCGCCTGGGGCGCCGAGCGCGCTCCCGCGGGCATCGGTGCCATCGCCAACAGCATGACGGTGCTGTTCGCCGCGCTGGTCGCGTTCATCGGCTTCGGCGAGCGCATCGGCACGCGCAAGGCGATCGCCCTGGTGGCCGGTTTCGCCGGCGTGCTGGTCCTGGCCAGCGGGCGGACCGCCGGCGACAACGTGGCGCCCGCCGCGCTGGCCGGTGCTGCGGCTGCCTTCTGCTACGGGCTGGCGGGTAATCTCATCAAGCGCTACCTCGCCGATATCGCCCCCACCGCCGTCGCCGCCGGGTGCCTGCTCGGCGCCACCGTGCTGACCGCGCCACTGGCCGCGCTGACCTGGCCGGACGCGCCCATACCCGTGAAGTCGTGGCTGGCCGTCATCGCCCTGGGCGTGCTCTGCACGGGGCTGGCCTATGCGTTCTATTTTCGCCTGATCCAGCGCATCGGCGCACCGCGCGCCGCCACCGCGACCTACCTGGTGCCGTTGTTCGGCGTCGCCTGGGCATGGATGTTCCTGGGCGAGGCGCTGACTCCGACGATGGCGCTGGCCGGCGCGATCATCCTGGGCAGCGTGTTGCTCAGCCAGCAGCGCAAGGTGTCCTGAGCCCCTTTCCCCGGACGACGATGCGTGGAATAGTCCCGCCATCGTTTTGTCGCAGGGGTGTTGCATGTCGCGTCTTCGTGTTCGTCATATCCTCGCCGTCGGTGGCGCGGGCCTCGCCTGCGCACTGGCCGCGCCGGCGCAGGATGCGGCTTCGGCGCCAGCCGCGGCCACGACCGCGGCACCGGCCCGTCCAGCCGCCCTGGCCGACTTCGACACCTACGTCGATGCCACGCGCAAGCAGTTCGACGTGCCCGGCATCGCGGTGGCCATCGTGAAGGACGGCCGGATCGTGCTGGAGATGGGCTCGGGTGTGCGTAAGCTGGGTGACCCGAAGAAGGTGGACGCACACACGCAATTCGCCATCGCATCCAACACCAAGGCGTTCACCGCCGCGTCGCTGGCCATCCTCGCCGACGAGAACAAGCTGGACATGAACGATCGCGTGGTCGACCGGCTGCCGTGGTTCCAGATGTCCGATCCGTTCGTCACCCGCGAGATGCGCATCCGCGACCTGCTCGCGCACCGCAGCGGTCTGAGCCTGGGCGCGGGCGACCTGCTGTACTGGCCGACCACCTCGTACACCACCCGCGAAGTGGTGCAGCGCCTCCGCTACGTGCCGCTGACCAACAGCTTCCGCGCCGAGTACGCGTACGACAACATCCTCTTCGCCGTGGCCGGCCTGGTGGTGGAGGAAGTCACCGGCAAGCCGTGGGCCGACTTCGTTCGCGACCGCATCTTCGTGCCGCTGGGTATGACCGAATCGCAGACGCACGCACCGACCACGATCGGGCCGAACGACGATATCGCCACGGGCCATGCCAAGTTCGACTTCAAGGACCTCAAGCCGGTCGGGCCGATGTCGTGGAGCAACAACCCGTCCGCCGGCGGCATCTATTCGAGCGTGCACGACCTGTCGAAGTGGCTGACCATGCAGCTGGCCGGCGGTACCTACACCGACGCCGCCGGCAAGTCGCAACGCCTGTTCAGCGAGAAGCGCCAGGCCGAGATGTGGTCGCTGATCACGCCCATCCGCATCCCTGAACCCAGCGTGCCCGAACTGAAGGCGGCCAGGCCGAACTTCTCGGGCTACGGCGAGGGCTGGTTCGTCTCCGACTACCGCGGCCACAAGCTGGTCTGGCACACCGGCGGCTGGCCCGGCATGGTCTCGCGCGTGACCATGGTGCCCGATCTCAAGCTGGGCATCGTGGTGCTGACCAACCAGGAAAGCGGCGCCGCCTTCCAGGCGGTCACCATGCGCGCTCTCGATGCCTTCACCGATGCACCGAAGACGGATTGGATCGCCGCCTACGCGGCCGGCGTGAAGAAATCCGAGGGCAACGCCGACGACAGCATGAAGACGCACGAGGCGGCGCGCATGAAAGGCACCAAGCCGTCGCTACCGCTGGACGGTTACGTGGGCACGTACCGTGACCCGTGGTACGGCGACGTCAAGGTGACCCGGCAGGGCGGCAAGCTGGTCATGACGTTCACCAAGACGGCGCAGCTCACCGGCACGCTGGAGCCGTGGCAGCACGATACGTTCATCGCCCACTGGGACGATCGCTCGCTCAACGGCGATGCGTTCGTCAACTTCGCGCTGGACCCGGACGGCAAGGTCCGCGAGATCCGCATGGAACCGGTATCGCCGCTGACGGACTTCAGCTTCGACTTCCAGGACCTGCGGCTCACGCCCGTGAAGTAACCCTTCAGCCTGCCGGATCGTCTGTCGATGCCTTCGGCGCACCGGCGGCGGTCGGGCCTGGCGGCCCGGGCATCTCAGGCATGGCACCGCCGGAGCGCAGCACCAGGTCCTGCGGACGCAGCAGCGGGATATCCGCGCCGCGCAGGCGCGCGATGATGTCGAACAGCAGGTCGCTCTTGACGTTGCCCACGTCGCGCGGGCTGCCCACGTAGCAGGTGGCGACGAACATCATCGCCGTGCGATCGATGCCGTCCAGGGTGACCGACGGGGCAGGGCTCTCCTGCACGGCGTTGTGCGCGCCCATGGCTTCCAGCATGTGGCTGCGCACGTCCACCGGATCGCTGTCCAGCGGCATCGGCATCTTGATCTGCACGCGTCCCTGCGGGTTGGCCATCGTCATGTTCCGCACCGGCTTGGTGATGAACGACGAGTTGGGCACGATGATGGTCGACCGGTCGCCTACCTGTATCTCGGTGGCGCGGACATTGATGCGCCGGATGTCGCCTTCCGCGTCGTCGAGCACCACCCAGTCGCCCACCTTGACCGGTCGCTCCGCCAGCAGGATCAGGCCGCAGATGAAGTTCTGCACGATGGCCTGGAGGCCGAAGCCGATGCCGACGGAAAGTGCCGAGGCGACCCAGGCCACGTTCTGTACCGACAGGCCCATCGCCAGCAGGGCGATCGCCACCACGACGACGACGCCGACATACCCCAGCAGGGTGGTCAGCGAACTGCGCATGCCCGGATCGAGGTTGGTCCGCGGCAGGTACTGGTCGGCGAGCCAGTTCTTCGCCGTGCGTACTGCCAGCAGGCCGACGAAGAACAGGCCGATCGCCGTGAGGATCTGGTCGGGCTTCAGCTCGACGTTGTAGATCTTCAGCGACTGCAGCTTGCCGCCCAGTTCGAGCAGGTCGGGCACGCTCCCGCCGGCACCGGCCGCCGCAGCGGACAAGCCGAGCAGGAACAGGCCCAGGCGCACGACACCGGACAGCAGCACGCCGGCCTGGTCCAGCAGTCGCGGATGCGTGCCGAACACGGCCTGGGCGCGGGCGCTCATCGGGCCCTTTTCCGAAAGCAGCGTTTCGAAGAGGTCGTCGACCAGGCGCATCGCGAGGTAGGTGGCCGCGATCACGATGGTGATCCAGACCACGCGCCCGGCCATGAAGGCCGCGAACGACACATAACCCAGCAGCAGGCCGACCCATGCGGCGACGATGGCGATCCACGCGGCGGCGATCAGCACGCTGGTCCAGACCGGGCGCGACGGAGGCGCCTCGTCCTCGCCTTCGGTGCGATGGCTGCGTCCGAGCCGGATCAGCACGAGCGCTGCAAGCACGGTCAGCACAACGGCCTGCACGCTGCTGGTCATCACCGTCGCGGCAAGACTGGTGCCGATCGTGCGGTTGAGGTCTTCGAGGAAGCGGAACAGCACGATGGCGAGGGAGAACGCCATGGGGAAACGCCGCAGCTGCATGGCCGTCTCGTCGGCCAGTGCGGGCAGCCGCCAGGAGGGCCGCTTGGCGGAGATCAGCGCGCGGCCGAGACCGGCGACGAAGGCGCTGAAGAACACCAGGCCGACGACGTGCCGGGCCATTTCGTCGGTGTCGTGGCTGAGCGTGTCGTTCCAGTTGATGCCCAGATAGAGCAACTGTGTGCCCAGGCCGGTGGTCAGGGTGGAGGTCAGCGCGATGCCGAGGATCAGTGCCGAACGCCGCAGGCGGCCGGGCGGCATGCGGTTGGCGGTGAGGTGGCGCACCCGGTGTTCGATGTAGAAGCGCACGGCCGTCATCAGTAGCAGGCCGAACAGCACGCACGTGACCAGCGCAGTGCGGTTGCCCTGCGTCCAGCTGGCGACCAGATCGGTCTTCACCTGGTTACCGAAATCCCGCAGGTTGGACGAGTCGCGCGGGAAGGCTTGCGCCGGATCGGACCAGAACGCGCGGGACAGCGGCGAGTTGGTCCGCTGCGAGATGGTTTGCTGGAAGCGGATGCGGCGCAGGTCGGCCAGCTGACCGGAGGTCTGCTGGGCTTCCAGTGCGATGCCGTCGGCCTGCTTGACCTGGGCGTCCACCGCGTTGAACGCCTTGGTCGCGTCTTTGCGTGAGGCTGCCAGCTCGGGCGCTTCTTTCGTGCCGGCCGCCGGCGCGGGGCCGAGCTGGTCGAGGCGCGCCTTGGCGGCGTCGCGGCCGGAGCGCAGCGTGCCGGAGACGGCCTGCGCGCTGGAGACGATATCCGTGGCCTTGCCGCGGAGGTCGTCGATCTTGCCGTCCGTGATCTGGTCGTCCTTCATGGCCTTCTCGACCTGGTCGAGTTGGCCGCGAAGGTCGTCCAGCTGCTGGGCTGGCGTGGCAACCGCGGCAGGTGCCGGCGATGCCGTGGAATCGTCGTCGCTCTGGGCGAAGACGGGGCCGCTCGTGACGACGAGCAGGGCGATGAAGAGAATTCTCAATGTGCGCATGCGGGGATCATAAGGCAGGCCGGGCCGCGTCGGACGCCTCGTGCCTGCGGTACGCTGACGGCAAGGGCACGCGCGGGCCGACGATGCGGCAATGCAGCTTTGCCATGCCGCGACCCGCCGTTATCCTGCCGCCCTTAGTCCACGTACGGAAACCCGACCCATGCGCACGAAGCTCGTCGCCGGTAACTGGAAGATGCATGGCTCGCTGGGCATGGCGGACGACCTGATCCGTGCGGTGGTGGGTAACGTGCCCGGCAACGTGGACGTCGTGGCGTTTCCGCCGGCCGTATTCCTGCACGACCTGGCACAGCGCTACGACGGTCGCGGTCTGGGTTTCGGGGCGCAGGACCTGTCGGAGCACACGCAGCCCGGTGCTTACACGGGTGAAGTCGCAGGCAGCATGCTGCGCGACGTGGGCGCCGCCTGGGTACTGGCGGGCCACTCGGAACGTCGCCAGTACCACGGCGAATCCGACGCGCTGGTGGCCAGGAAGGTAGATGCCGCGCGGCAGGCGGGCCTCACACCCATCCTCTGCGTGGGCGAAACGCAGGACGAACACGAGGCGGGCCAGGCCGAGTCCGTCATCGGTCGCCAGCTGGACGCCGTGCTGGACCAGATGGGCGTGGACGCTTTCCGTGACATCGTGATTGCCTATGAGCCGGTCTGGGCCATCGGCACGGGGCTAACCGCCACCCCGGACAAGGTGCAAAAAATTCATGCGTTCATCCGTAGCCAACTGGCAAAAAAGGATGTTAATATCTCGCTCCTGACCCGGGTGCTTTACGGTGGAAGCGTCAAGCCGGCCAATGCGGCCGAACTTTTCGCCCAGCCAGACGTAGACGGGGGACTCATCGGCGGTGCGGCTCTCGTAGCGTCCGATTTCCTGGATATATGCGCCGCGGCGCGATAATCGCGACACGGCAAACAAGAAGACATGTTCATCCTCTTCAGCGTTTTCTATATCCTGATCGCCGCGGCGATGATCGTGCTGATCCTCATGCAGCGCGGCGCCGGTGCGGACGCAGGTTCCGGTTTCGGTGGCGGCGCGTCGGCCACCGTGTTTGGTGCGCGCGGCTCGTCCAGCTTCATGACGCGGGCCACCGCCATCCTCGCCGCACTGTTCTTCGTGCTCAGCCTGGGTATGGGTATTTATCTCGGTCGCTCGGGTGCTCCGCAGCCGGCCGCGGATCTCGGCGTGATGTCAGGTGCCTCGGTGCCGGCCGCTCCCGCCAGCAACGCTCCGGTGAAGCCGGTCGCGTCGGATGTGCCGCAGGCACCCGCCGCCGCCAATGGCGACACCCCAGCCGCCAAGCAGGATGCCTCGCAGGCACCCGCCGAACCGGCCAAGAAGTAATCAGCGATACCTGCAATACGCTGTAAAAGTTATGCCCAGGTGGCGGAATTGGTAGACGCACTACCTTGAGGTGGTAGCGGCTTAGGCTGTGGGGGTTCGAGTCCCCCCTTGGGCACCAATGCAAGATTCGGAGTACCTCAACCGGATCGCAATCGAACCCGCGAAAGCGGGTTTTTTTGTGCCCGGACACTCGGTATCGCTGCCTGAACGTACCGACACTCGATGATCGCGAAAGCTCAATAATTCGGTAAATTTGCCGATACTTGCCCATAGCCGCATGCTGCGGTGACGTCATCAGGCAAACCCCTTTCCATGCTCGCAAGCAGTTATAGCGGCATCCTCGTCGTGTTCTCGCTCGTTGTCGCCGTGCTTGCGTCCTACACGGCGCTGATCATGGCCAGCCGTGTGGCGGGTGCGCGAGGCCGTGCCTCGTTGCTTTGGCTGATCGGCGGTGCCGTGGCCATGGGCTTCGGCATCTGGTCGATGCATTTCATCGGCATGCTGGCGTTCCGGTTGCCCATCGCCGTGGGCTACGACCTGGGCCTCACCGCGCTGTCGCTGGTGATCGCCGTCGGCTCATCCGCCTTCGCCCTGTGGCTGGTCTGCCTGGAGCAGTTGCCTCGTCGACGCCTCTGTGGCGGCGCGTTGCTGATGGGGGCGGGCATCGCCACGATGCATTACACGGGCATGGCCGCGATGAAGATGCAGCCGTCGGTGATCTACGATCCCTGGTTGTTCGCGGCATCGGTGGCGATCGCCGTGCTGGCGTCGGGTGCCGCCTTGTGGATCGCATTTCGCCTGCGTCACGATGGCGAGCGGGTGGTGTTGGCGCGTCTGGGCGCGTCGCTGGTCATGGGCTGCGCCATCGTCGGCATGCATTACACCGGGATGGCCGCTTCCGCGTTCCCCTCGGACAGCTGGTGCGGTGCCGCCTATACCGGTATCGATGCGAAATGGCTTGCGTTCGTCGTCATCGTCGTCAGCCTTGCCGTGTTCGCCATCACGCTCATCGTGTCCATGCTGGACGTTCGCGCGGACGCGCTGGCCATGTCGCTGGACCGGGCGAACAGCGAACTCGTGCAGCTCGCGCTGCACGACAACCTGACGCGCTTGCCCAATCGCGTGTTGCTGGGCGATCGCATGGAACACGCCATCGACATGGCGGAACGCGACCGGCGCCAGCTGGCCGTTCTTTTCGTTGATCTGGATGGTTTCAAGGCCGTGAACGACGTCTACGGACATCACGTCGGCGACCTGCTGCTCAAGGAAGTAGCGGCTCGTATCCTGAAGCTGGGGCGCGGACAGGACACGGTGGCACGGCTGGGTGGCGACGAGTTCGTGCTGGTGCTCGACATCCGTGGCCCGGAAGACGCCGCGGAGCTGTCGCAGCGCCTGGTCGACCAGCTGGCGGCGGTGTACGTGATCGCCGACCACGCCATCCATGTCGCCGCCAGCATCGGCATCGCCATCTATCCCGAGAACGGGCGAACCACGCATGAGCTGATGGTCAATGCCGATGCGGCGATGTACCACGCGAAGGAGCAGGGGCGTAATGGCTACTGCTTCTTCGAAAAAGCGATGAATGCCAACGTGCACCAGCAGCTGCAGCTGCAGCATGACCTGCGGCGGGCCGTCGATAACGGCGAATTCCTGTTGCACTACCAGCCCAAGGTAGTGTCTCCCGCGGGGCCCATGATCGGCGTGGAGGCCCTGTTGCGCTGGCAACCGCCCGGGCGGGGGATCATCGCGCCCGACGAATTCCTGCCGCTTGCCGAACGCACGGGGCTGATCGTGCCCATCGGCAACTGGGTGATCGACGAAGCCTGCCGGCAGATGCGCGTATGGCAGGCGCAGGGGCACACGGACTGGACCGTGGCGGTCAACCTGTCCACGGTGCAGCTGACCCATGCCGGCCTGCTCGACGTGCTGCGCGACACGCTGCATCGCCACCAGCTCGAGCCGCGGCACCTCGTGCTGGAAGTGACCGAATCAACCGCCATGCGTGACGCGGCCACCAGCTTGGCCATCCTCAACCAGGTGGCGGCGCTGGGCATCGGTATTTCCATCGACGACTTCGGCACCGGCTATTCCAGCCTGCTCTACCTCAAGCAGCTGCCGGCGAACGAACTGAAGATCGACCGGGGCTTCATCGCCGAGTTGACGCAAGGCAACGACGACGAGGCGATCGTCTCGGCCATCATCGCCCTGGGCAAGACCCTAGGTCTGAAGATCGTCGCCGAAGGCGTGGAAACCGCCGAGCAGCAGGCCTTGCTTACGCGGTTGGGCTGCAATGTACTGCAGGGATACCTGCTGGGCAGGCCGGTGCCTCCCGCGCAGGTCGCGTTGTCGATGCCGGTGCATTACGATGCGCGCTGACGCACCCACCGGAACCGCCATGAACCAGACTGCCGATCCGATCGACCGACTCTTCGAGTTCACTGTCTCGTTCGCCAAGGGCAGGCTGGAAGAAGACGGCGACTTCTACCCGTTCGGCATGGTCATTTCGACTGATGGCAAGTTTTCGGCCGTGCACGGCGAATTTTCGGCCGTGCAAGGGGAGGTTGCGCCTGACGTGGAGCAGTCGCCCGTCCTGGATGTGTACTGGTCGACGGCGGAGGCGCTTACACGTGCCTGTGCCGACGGCGGCGTGGCCGCGGCTGCCCTCCTTGCGCCCGTGACCATTCCGGCCGAACTGAACGCACCTGTCAGGAGCGGTATACGCGTGCATATCGAAGCGCCGGGCATCGCGCGCCTGATCTACGTCCCGTATGCGCCCTATGCCGACGCGGGTCGCACGCTCGAGTTGCACGAGCCGCTGGCGGTGGAAACCCCTGACGCCTTCTTCAAGGCCTGACAGCGATCGTCCTCACATCGTGAGGACGATCTTGCCCACGCTCTTGCCCGATTCCATGTGGGCGTGGGCCGCCGCGGCCTCCGCGAGCGGAAAGCGGCTATCGACCACCGGGCGCAGCGTGCCGTCGTTGAAACGATGCAGCCAGCGCTCGCGAAACCGCCGTGTCATAGCCTGCTTGACCGCCGCGGGGCGGGATTTCATCACCGTGCCGATGATCTGCAGGTGCCGGTACAGCAACTGGTCCAGGGGCAGGCTGGCCTTCGCACTGCCGCCCAGCAGGCCCACCTCGACCAGGCGTCCGCCATGGTTGAGCGAGGCCAGGTTGCGGTCGAAGTAGGAGGCACCGATGAAGTCGATGATCACGTCCACGCCGCGCTTGTCCGTTTCGCGTGCGATCGCCTCGGCGAAGTCGCTGCCACGGTAGTCGATGGCGACATCCGCACCGAACCCGCGGACGCGGTCCAGCTTGCCCTCGCTGGCGGTCGCGAACACGCGTGCCCCGGCGGCGTGGGCCAACTGGATGGCGGCCGAACCGACGCCACTGGCGCCGGCATGCACCAGGATGGCGTCCATCGATTCCAGGCGACCCAGGTGGAAGGCCGCCTCGTGGGCGGTGACGAAGGCCTCGGGAATCGCCGCGGCGTCGGCATAGTCCATGCCGTCCGGAATCGCCATGGCCATGCGATGGTCGATGCGCGCCAGCGGGGCGTAGGCGCCGCCGCCGACGATGCCCATGACGCGATCGCCCAAGGCATGACCGTGCACGTTGCGCCCGACGGCAATCACCTCACCAGCGATCTCCAGGCCCATGACCGGGGAGTCGCCGAAGTTGTCGCGCTTGTAGCCGCCGGTGCGCTGGATGATGTCCGCCCGGTTTACGCCCGCCGCATACACGCGCACCAGCAGGTCGTCGTCGCGCGGGGTGGGATCGTCCACCTCGCCCAGGTGCAGTACGTCGGCCGCGCCGAAGTCGTCGAAGATGATGGCTTTCATGCCAGTGAGCATCGCGCCGCCCGCGCGAGGCGAGGGTGAAGATACGCGTGCGCGGGTGTGCCGCATTGACGCGCTGCAGGCCAGGGGACAAGCTGCACGGCAAAGCCGATGGAGATGGGATACCCATGACGAACGTGACACTGCGGGTTTCGCTCCTTGCCGGCCTTATGGCGCTGGCGGGTTGCGCCGCACATGGGACCTTGCCTGAATCGCCTCAGGGCGCGGACGTGGCGCAGCGCGAGCGCGAGGCCCACCTGGCGTATGCCCATGGCGACATGCAGCGTGCCGCCGACCTCTACGAAGCGCTCGTGCGTGATACTCCGGACGACGCCGATGCCTGGTTCCACCTGGGTAATGCACGTTTCCGGCTGCAGCGACAGGACGACGCCGTGCTGGCGTACGACCGCGCGATCCAGATCAGTCCAGGCGATGCACGGGCCCTCTACAACCTGGGCGTGGTCCGCCTGAAGCAGGCACAGGCGGCGATGCTCGACAGCGCACAAGCGGGCAAGCCCGGCGATCCGTTGCGCGGTGACGGCCTACGTATCGCCCAGCGGCTGGCCAAGGTCGGCGACGACCTCGGCTCCCACGGCAAGGCCGATGGCGGCGCGCCACCGTTCATCGTCGAAGCAGCGAACGATGCGTCCGCGCCATGAGGTTCGGCTCGTTCGGCAGGGACGGCGCGCCCTTGCCACTCGGCGTATGGCTGGCAGTGGGCAACCGGTGTAGCGTGCCTGCAAGGGGAGACAGCATCGCAGGTCCGGGGGTTCCATGAGCAGCATCCATGTCGCGCGGCGCGTGATCGTTTTCGAAGATCATGAGGACCTGGCTGCCGCGCTGAAGGACCTGCTCAGGGAGCGGCTGGGATTCGACATCGTCGCGTCCGCGTCCTGCCTGACGGATGCGCTCCGGCTCGCCCGGATGGAGTACTTCGACGTGGCGGTGGTCGACCTCGACCTGCAGGGGGTCATGGCTTATCCGGTACTGGACGAGCTGCAGCGGCGGGGCATTCCCTACGTGCTGGCCACCGGTACGCTCAGCATGGATATTCCCGAAACGTACCGCGCGCCCGTCGTCTGCAAACCGTATAGTCTTCACCAGCTGGAAAATGCACTGGACCAGGCGACATCGACCAGGGGGTGACATGTCGCGTATCGATTTCGACGAGCCGTGGACGTACGGTGGACAGCCGTGGCACAGCCTGAAGGACACCGATTTCGGAGTTATCGTCGTGGATGCCGCCGGCGCCATCGTGCATGTCAACGATCGCGCCGCCCAGTTGCACGGATGGGTGCGGCTGGCGGTGATCCCCGAAGACTACAGCCGGATGTATGGCCTGTTCACGGAGGAAGGGCGTCCCTATCCCTCCGATGACCTGCCCTTGACCCGTTCCGTCCAACACGGCGAGACGGTTCGGCATGCCCGATGGGTTGTGCGACGCCCCGACGGCAGCCGTCAGGTCATGCAGGGTACGTCGTATCCGGTCTGCGATCGGGACGGTGACCAGGTGGGGGCGGTGCTGGTCCACGACGCCATCGGCGAGCCGCTCCCCGGATGAGAAGCCGTGTTGCGCGTGGCGGGACATATCGCATGCTTGCCCGTGTCCTTGTCGGCGCGGCGGTGGGGCTTGTGCTGTTCGTTTCGGGAACATGGGGCACGCTTGCATTGAGCTACCAGCTGCCCGGGCCGTCCTACGTGCGGATCGTCGGCGCGGGCGCATGGTCGGTGGCGTGGCTGGGCCTGTGCGCCGCCCTGGTCGTCTGGCGCCCCTGGTGGGCGCCGGTGGCGATGCTGATCGCGTTGTCGGCACTGGCCCTGTGGTGGACCACCGTGCGGCCGTCGAACGATCGCGTCTGGGCGGACGACGTGAGTCGGCTGGTGTCGGGAACCATCGACGGCTCGCGCGTAACCCTGCACAACGTTCGCTATTTCGACTGGCGCGGGGATGACGACTACGACGCACGTTGGGAAACCCGCCAGTACGATCTCGATCACCTCGCCGGTGTGGACGCGATCCTCTCTTACTGGTCGGGCGAGGCCATCGCGCACGCCATGCTTTCGTTCGGTTTCGACGACGGACGCCACCTGGTCTTCTCGGTCGAGATCCGGCGGGAGCGGGGCGAGGCCTTTTCCGAGGTGGGTGGGTTCTTCAAGCAGTTCGAATTGATCCTGCTTGCCGCCGACGAGCGCGATATCGTTCGCGTCAGGACCAACGTGCGCGGGGAGGACGACTACCTGTTCCCGTTGCGCATGCCACGCGAGGCCATGCGCTCGCTGTTCGTGTCCTACGTGGAAGCCGCCAACCGGATGACGCACGAGCCGCGTTTCTACAACACGGTGACTTCCAACTGCACCACCATCGTCTATCGCATGGCACGGCGCATCGACAGCGGCCTGCCGCTGGACCCGCGCCTGCTGCTCACGGGTTACCTGCCGGAGTACTTCATGGACGTCGGTGCGCTCGACCCACGCCTGGGCGTGGAGACCTGGCGGCGCCTCGGGCGCATGACAGACCGTGCCCGGGCCACCACCGCGAAAGACGACTTTTCGTCGGCCATACGCGTCGGCGTGCCTTCGGCTCAGTCGTCATCGTCGGGGGCCGACACCTTATAGCCCCTGGCGCTTAGCGCGCTCAGGTAGCCGTCGGCGCCCAGCAGGTCGTCCAGCGGCACGATGGCGAGGGTCTGGTCGTTGGCGGCCACCGCGGTATCCACGGCGGCGAGCCAGCGCTCCCGCACGGCCTTGGGTATGTCGGTCAGGCCGATCTGCTGGGCTATGCCGCTGTCGGTCGCCGCGTTCATGCAGGTGATGCGTTGCCGTGCCGTGCGCTCGTCCTTCAGCGCGGCGATATCGCCCGTCGCCCATGCATTGGCACGTCGGGCCATGTCGGCCAGCTGCGCGTCGATGTTGTCGATGCTCTGCGCGAAGCACGCCACGTCGTCGAGGTTCGAACGCTTGAACGACTTCACGACGGCGCGCGGATCGTCGACCAGCAGGGTGTACTCGACGGGTACCTGCTTTACGCCGTGGCGCGTCGCCAGGTCCATGACGGTGCGCGTGACGCCGCCCGAGCGGGCCAGGCCACTGCTGCGTATGGCCGCCTTGTACAGCTCCAGCACGGCGAAAAGGGGCCGGTAGCGCTCCACCTTGCGATCGTCGCCGATGTACTTCGCCTTCACCGTGAGCCAGCGGGCGTAGACGTCGGCTGGCACGGTCTCCTGCAGCGTCTTGCCATCGGGCGAGTTGCGCACCCCGATCAGCGAGGGCAGTAGCGCAAGGCGACCGAAGAACCCGGCATTGGGCTTGATCTCCACCTTGGGCGGAAGGATGAGCGCCCCTGTATGGGCCAGTGCCTCGTCGATCTCCCGCGTCTGCCAGGTCATGTTCTTGGGCAGCGGGGTGAGCGTGCCGAGGATCAGCAGCGTGTGGCCGCCGCGGCTTGCCCGCCACAAGCCCGGGCCCGGCTGCTCGCCGCTGACCGTGACCGCCTCCAGCAGGGGCACCGACGTGGCCGGCGGTGGCACGGCGGGCGGTGGCGTCTGCGCGGCAGCGGGGAGGGCTGCCGCCAGGACGAGGCCGAGGGTGGCAAGGGCTCTGAGCATGCGGTTCGGGGTCATGGCGTTAGGCTAAAGGAGGAACGCTGAAGGGAGGAGTGCCGCTTGGCCCGGGTGACCGCTTAACCGGGTGCTCGCCCGGCATTCACATGGGATCGTGAACATGGATCACTTTCCCGGACCGGAGTTCCGCACATGAAGATCGGCATTATCGGCGCAGGCCACATCGGCAGGGCGCTTGCCAGGCGTTTTCGCGAGGCGGGTCACGACGTCCTCATCGCCAACTCGCGCGGACCGGAGACCTTGTCCGCCGTTGCCGCGGAGACCGGCGCGGTGCCGGTGACGGTGGAAGCGGCTGCACGGGGGGGCGAGGTGGTCGTCGTTACCATTCCGGAGTCCCGCATTCCCGACCTGCCGGGCGACCTGTTCGCCGACGTGCCATTGGAAACGGTGGTGGTCGACACCGGCAATTACTATCCGCAGCAGCGCGATGGCCATATCGCCGGCATCGAGGAAGGCCTGACCGAGAGCCAGTGGGTGGCCGAACAACTCAAGCGCCCGGTGATCAAGGCCTTCAACAATATCCACGCCGAGCACCTGGGCAACCTGGGCGTCCCATCGACAGCCGAGCGCCGAATCGCCCTGCCTGTGGCGGGCGACGACCCCAACGCCAAGGCCAAGGTGCTGAAGCTGGTCGACGACATCGGCTTCGATGGCGTGGATGCCGGCACGCTGGCGGACTCCTGGAAGCAGCAGCCCGGCACGCCCGTCTACGGGTCCAACCGTGACATCGAAGGTGTGCGCCAGGGGTTGCTCGATGCCGGCCACGATCGCCTCCCCGAATGGCGCGCCACCCCACGCAGCCCCGGCGATGAAGGCTCGCCGCGCTGACGTGCCGTGACTTTCATGTGAAGGTTTTTTTGGGCATTTCTTCCATTGTGGCGACACGTGCGAACGGATAGTCTTTCGCATCCCTTCCGTGGCAGGACTGTCTCGCTCGTCGCGAGCGCATCGACGGAATTTCGAGGTTACGCATTTTTCCATGGCCCTGGTCATTTACGACATCCCGTTCAGTCCGGACCTTGCTGGCTTATGGCATGTGCAGATGAATGGCGTGCCCACGGAAAATTTCGACACGCGGGTCGCCGCCATCGCCTATGCCGTACAGCAGTCCAAGCTGCTCGGTGCACAGAACGGTCTGCAGGCGCTCGTTTCGGTCGAAGGTGCCGATGGCATCTGGCGCGAGTTCGAATCCACTGCCAAACGCCCGGTCAGCGGACTGCTGTAGCCACCAGTGCACGTCGTTTTGATGCCCGATGCTTAGGATGGTGCGCTGGAACGAGGATCATCCCACCTATGACGCATCGCAAGATCGGTTACTTCGACGTGGAAGGCTCATGTTACGTGGCTAAGCCGGGGCGCTGGCGTGGCAAGTACGTCATCAGCGAAGACGGCGACGAGGTTGCCGAAAAGCTCTGTACCACACTGCACGAGAACGAGGAAGACGCCTGCGCGGAAGGCCTTAACCTGGGCATTGCAGCCGCTCGCAAGCTCATGAAGGAGCGCGAGGGCTTCGATCCGGGCGATGACTGATCCCGCGCAGCCGCCGACGGAACCGTCCGATACGTTTCGCGCCGATCTGGAACGTCTCGCGACGGCCATCATGCCGTTCGGTAAATTCAAGGGAAAGCCGGTCGCGGAACTGCCTGGTCACTATCTGGCTTGGTTCGCGCGTGAGGGCTTCCCTCCTGGTGAACTGGGGCGTTTGCTGTCCATCATGCTGGAACTCGACCACAACGGCTTGCGTAGCCTGCTTGATCCGCTCAGGCAGCCCGCACGGCGACGGGACACGCGTGGACCGACCTAAGCCGGTGAATGCCGCAGCGCGATGTCGTCCATGATGTCCACACCGTCCGCATCGACGGCAATGATGCCGTCGCCGCGTAGCTTCGCCAGCATGCGCGTCACGGTGGCTGAACTCATTCGCAGGTAGGAGCCGATGTCGTCGCGCGACATCGGCAACGGGACCGTGCGGGCGTGTTCGTCGAAACGGCGGCGTCGGTCCAGCAGGTCGATGAGGAAGTCGCGGATCCTCGATGCGGCAACGCCCTCCGCGGCATGTCGGGTAACGGTGTGTTCCCGCCGACGCAGCATGCGGAGGTGGCGTGCCAGCGCGTCGTTTTCCACGCATAGCGCATCGACGGCCTCGCGGGGAAAGCGGCAAAACCATGTCTTGCCCACGGCCATGACAGAACGCCCGTGCGTTCCGTTCCGCGCGACCTCCAGGGCGAACAGTTCGCCTGGCAGGTGAAACGCCAGAACGCGGCCGTCGCCGACGGTCTTGGCCATGCCGTTGAGAACGGCGAAGGCCGCGCGGTGAGGGGCATCCGGTTGCACGAGGCGATCGCCATCCGAGAAGGGGCCCACCCGTTCGACGACATCGCGCATGTCGAGGAGGGCAGGGTCGCCACCTCGTGTGGCTTCGCACGCTTCGGCATGGCGACAGGCGGCATTGCAGCACGCCGACGTACGACGCGCGGGAGCGAGGCGCTTGTCGGCGGCGAGACGGTGCGGCACGGTAGACCTCCATGCACGCCGGAAGGGTGTGCATCTTCATTTTACGCCGCCGGGTGCACAGTCATGGAGCCGATCAGGTGCTTGCGCGGATTTGCCGCAAGGGAGGTCATGCCATGGCACGGGGTCATGGCAATCGCGGAGGCTTGACGCCGTTTGGCATTTGCCTTAGTAAGAGCGCTTGGGGGAACCACAAGGGGGCCTTACAGGCCATGGCACGTCGATCCACGCTTTTGCCCGAATCAGAGACCGTCAGCTTGCCCGAGGGCTTCGTGCCCGGCACCGTGGCGCCGTTCGTCATGCGCTACGGCACCGAATTCCTGATGGCCATGCAACGCGCCGCCGCCGTCCACGACGCGGCACAGTCAGTGAAAGAACAGACGGCCTAGCGCTCGGCGGCGTGACTTGCCGGCGCACGCGCACCGTCGTCAGGGGTGTCGCCGGCCGGACCACCCTTGTGGATGGCTCCGACGACCACGATAGCCACCATCGCCACAATCAGCGCGATAAGTGCGTAATAGCGTGTGCGGTTCATGCGTACGATTTCCGGCGTCGTGCCGATCGAGTGTCCAGCGTCACCGTCGGCACGTCGATGACGTGCATGCGTTTCGTTATTGCGAAACGGCTCATGCCGTGCGCGTCACGCAGGATGCACGCTTGTCCATGGACGCTGACTTCCGGTTAACAACGAAGAGGGGCGTCCGATGGACGAGGGAAAGATTGCGGGTGACAAACAGAAAGGCGGCATCGGGTACATCCTGTTGTGGATATTGGGCGTGCCCATTCCCGTTCTGCTGCTGATCTTCCTGGTCAGGGGTTGTACCTGAGGGTAGTTGGGCGTACCCGTAAAGCGAGGGACCCCTTGGGGTCCCTCGTGCAAAGCACTCAGTGCTTGCCGGCGTCGCGCACCTTGTCGGCGGCCTTGCCTACTTCCTTCTGCGCCTTGCCGGCGTTCTTCTCGATGTTGCCGGCGGCTTCCTTCGCGTGATTGCCAGTGACCTTGCCGACCACTTCCTTCACGGCGCCCTTGACTTCGTGCTTGGTGCCTTCGGTGCGATTCTTGTCCATGGTGGTGTTCCTCTGCAGGCTCTGCGTCATTCGCAGCGTCCCCTGTTTACGCCTCGCCGCCATGAGTGCCGCGTGAAGCAAGCGTGGGCACCGGTTGATGGTATTCAGGGTGCCGGATAGCCGGACGCCTTAAGTAGCTTGGCCAGGTGTGCAGCGTTAGTCGTCAGCGTTGCAATGGTCTGCAAAACGTTTGGCGGTGTCTTCTTCAAGTCAATGTAGTTGGTATCCGACATGGCTTCACCCACCCAGTAAGCGGAACTTCCCGGCGGGATCGTGAAGCCGACATCGGCCAGCGCCTGGTAGAGCTCGGCGGTGACATGGTGGGCGCCGTCCTCGTTGCCCACCACACCGACGACTCCGACCTTGCCGAACGTCGGGTAGCGTCCATCGTCTCCGATATCTCCCAGGATGGCGTCCATGCGCTCCACGACACGCTTGCTGACACTCGAGGGCTGGCCCATCCATATGGGTGTGACCACGACCAGGATGTCCGCCGCCATGATGCGCTCGCGCAGCGCTGGCCAGGCGTCACCGTCGCCTTCGTCGTGGGTTACGCCGGGCTTGATGTCCAGGTCGACCACGCGCACGCTGTCGACATCCACGCCATGCCGTTCCAGGCCTTCCAATAGCTGGTCGAGCAATTTCTGGCTGGACGAGGGCCTGGGCGATCGCGTAAGCGTGCAGTTCAGTCCAAGGGCCTTGAGTGCCATATAACGCTCCGTTCGTTCGAGGGGAAGCGCCAACGTCCGACAAGGGGTGTGCAGCACATGTCGTTCGGATGTGCATACCGCAGGTAATGGCCTGCACCGAAGACATCGGCGTGACAGCGATGTCACGCGGGGTCGCGCAACGTGCATGCACCAAGACGCTAACGGTTGCCGACGCTATGCAAAGTCCTTACGTGCCCGAAACCCCCGGTCGCTCACCGGTCCTTCCCGAAGAGTCGCCGACCGATCCGCGGCCCGAGACACCGGGCGGTAGCCCGGGCACGGAACCGCAGGAACGGCCTGCTCACCCGGATCAACCGGAAGACGACAGCGGCCCGTCGCCTGTGGCACCCGAGGCGTTGGCTATCCGGATTCCTTGAACCCTGAGGCGTTCTACCGCGTGCCCGGGCAGGCCGAAGGCTTCCAGGCAAGCGAAAGCCGCCGGTGGGCCGGAGGCTAAGGAGAAGGTTGAGGGGGCGGACGTCGGTTTATCCGCCACGACCGGGCCACCAGGCCTCGCGTCGTCTTTACTGCATCGAGGCCCGTCATATGACGGGCCTCGATGCGTTTTTCAGGAACCATAACCCGAGCGCAAGCGCTTCGGGATATGACGCGATCCTAGACCGCGTCACCGCTGAGTCGGCTGGCAACCTCGCCCAGCCAGTCGTAACCGTCCATTTCACCGCCGAACAGATCGAGGCCGGTGCTGCTGTCGCCTGCACGGAAGCCGGTCGAGTATTCGAAGGTGGTGATGCCGTATTCGTTGCGAAGTTCGTTCATGGTCGTGTCTCCCAGTCGTCTGTGACCGGATGCGAAATGCTCTGGCACCAACGTCGCCGGTCTTTGACGTGGTGGGGACCTTACGCCGGTGCAGGGCCTTGAAGAAGGCGCGCTGGGCGGTCAGTCCGTTTCGTTTGGTGAACAATCGGTTCGTTAGGCTTTCGTCATCACCCGATAGGGCTTAATTCCTGAACTAACGAGTTTACTACACGCCTTTTGTATGGGCGGCTCGGGCCATTACAAGGGGTCCCAGGCATTGAAAGGTTGGACAGGCTTGTAAGGAAAAGGTTCAAGAAAATCGTCGGACGGTGTGTCGGAGCGCTTTCCAGAGACCCTTACCGCAGGCTTTCGTTCACCGTTTCGGTTGTATCCGTTAACCCTAGTTTAACTCAAACGATCGTTCGGCGCCACGGGGGTGCCTGGAGCCGCTCCACCAGGAAGTCGGCAAGCTGGCGAACCTTGGGGGACAGGTGGCGGCTCTGCGGGTACACCAGCCACACGGCACCGTGCTCATAACGCCATGGATCGAGCAGGGAGACCAGGCTTCCTTCAACCAATGCCTGCTCCACGTAGAAGTCGGGCAACTGAGCGATGCCGAGCCCGCGGTGCGCCGCGTCGAGCAAGGCCTGGCCTGAACTGGCCCGATAACGGCCCTGGACAGGTCGCTGCCGCGGTTGGCCGTGCTCGGCGAAGATCCAGTGACTGGCCGATCCCAGCAGGAGCGTATGCCCGGCGAGGTCGTCGGGTGTCGCTGGCGCTGCATTCCTCGATAGATAGGCGGGCGAGGCGACGACGAACAGCCGCCGCTCGCCCAGACGTCGGGCCACCAGGTTGGAGTCCGGCAGGAGGCCAGTGCGTACCGTCAGGTCGTAGCCCTCCTCGATGAGGTCGACGGTACGGTTGGAGAAATCCATGTCCACGCCCAGTTGGGGGTGGAGGGCAAGAAAGGCATTGACCAGTGGCGCCACGTAGCGCTCGCCATAGGTGGTTGCCAGGCTGATGCGCAGGTTGCCTCGCAATCCGTCCTGGAAGTCCACGATAGCCTGGTCGGCGGCATCGAAGCCCTCCAGCAGGTGTCGCGCGTGTTCGTAGTAAAGGCGCCCGGCGTCGGTGAGGCGGAGCTTGCGGGTGGTCCGGTGCATCAACTGGGTGCCGAGTCGTTGCTCGAGCGCGCTTACGGCGCGGCTGACGAAGGCCGTGGACAGCCCCAGGCTGCGGGCGGCGGCGGAGAAGCTGCCTAGCCGTACCACTTCGACAAAGGCGTCCATTCCGTCCCAAGCACGCATCGATCTTTGCTCCCCGGTAAAAATGCTTCACCTGCAGGGCGGCTAATCGACGGGCCCGGGGATGGCTAAAATCCTCGCTACCGCCGGCTGCCATGCCGGTTCCGCCTTTAGTGTAAGAGGAATTGCCCGCCATGAAGTCTCGCGCCGCTGTTGCCTGGGAAGCAGGAAAGCCGTTGTCCATCGAAGAAGTGGATGTCCAGGGTCCGAAGGCGGGCGAGGTGCTGGTCCGCATCGTGGCGACCGGCGTGTGCCATACCGATGCCTACACGCTTTCGGGCGACGACCCCGAAGGGGCCTTCCCGGTCATCCTGGGTCACGAGGGCGGTGGCATCGTCGAGGAGGTTGGTGAGGGTGTGACGTCGCTCAAGCCGGGCGATCACGTCATTCCGCTGTACACCCCGGAGTGCGGCGAGTGTCGGTTCTGCCTGTCGGGCAAGACCAATCTGTGCCAGAAGATCCGGCTGACCCAGGGTAAGGGCGTCATGCCGGACGGGACGTCACGCTTCTCGCTGGCGGGCAAGCCGCTGTTGCACTACATGGGCACGAGCACCTTCAGCGAATACACGGTGCTGCCGGAAATCTCCCTGGCGAAGATCAACAAGAACGCACCGCTGGAGAAGGTCTGCCTGCTCGGTTGCGGAATCACCACCGGTATCGGTGCCGTGCTGAACACGGCCAAGGTCGAGCCCGGTTCGACGGTGGCCGTGTTCGGCATGGGCGGCATCGGCCTGTCGGTGGTGCAGGGCGCGGTCATGGCCAAGGCCAGTCGCATCGTGGTGATCGACACCAATCCGTCGAAGTTCGAGATGGCGAAGATGCTGGGGGCTACGGATTGCATCAATCCCCGCGACTACCCGGATACCCCGATCCAGCAGGTGATCGTCGACCTGACCGATGGCGGTGTGGATTATTCATTCGAGTGCATCGGCAGCGTGGACGTGATGCGCGCTGCCCTGGAGTGCTGCCACAAGGGCTGGGGCGAGTCCATCATCATCGGCGTGGCGGGTGCCGGCCAGGAGATCCGCACCCGTCCGTTCCAGCTGGTGACCGGGCGCGTATGGCGCGGCTCGGCGTTCGGCGGCGTGAAGGGGCGCAGCCAGTTGCCGGGCTATGTGGATCGATACATGGGAGGCGAAATCAAGATCGACCCGATGATCACTTATACGATGGGGCTGGAGGAGATCAATCGGGCGTTCGATCTGATGCACGAGGGCAAGGCTATTCGCTCGGTCATCCTCTACTGAATACTCGTGTTCTAATGGCGTACCGTTACCTAAGCGAAACCACCGTCATGCCGTTTCATGAATTCCGCCTCGAAGGCGACTACGTCGAACTCAACCTGTTGCTCAAGCTGACCGGCATCGTCGCCAGTGGCGGTGAGGGCAAGCATCGGGTGGCCGATGGCCTGGTCGCCGTGGACGGCGTGACGGAAATGCGCAAGACCTACAAGGTGCGCGCGGGCCAGGTGGTCACCATCGGTAGCGACGAGATCAGCGTCCTGCCCGAAGTGGACTGACGCGTCCCATCGTCCGCATGAAAAAACCCGGCGCCTCGCGGCGCCGGGTTTTCTTTGGGCGGTTGTTCCGCAGATGCGGAATTACATGCCGGAGCTGGACGACTTGGCCGGTTCGGTGCCGGTGGTCGAGGTGCTCTTCTTGTGCTTCTTGTGGGTGGATTTCATCGAACCGTTGGAATTGGCGGCGCTGGAACCGGAGGTGCCAGTGCTCTTCATGGCGTCGCTGGTGGTCTGGGTCTGCGAGCCCGCGCTGGAAGACGGCGTGGGGGACGCCGACTGCGAAGCATCCTGGGCCATGGCGGCGCCGCCGAAAGCCATACAACCAGCCAGCATGGCGACGATCAGTTTCGTGTTGCGCATGACGAAATCTCCTGGAACTTGTGGCGCCTTGGTCGAACTTCGCGATGCACGGCGCATGAGCATCGCTTACCGGATATCCGGGTGTGTCGATGGGATAGACGCTATCGCGTTTCCGCTGAACAGTGTTCTTGCGAAGCAGCAAATTCCGGTTAACCGTTCAGAGTAAAATTAGCCGGCGTTAAGTAACGGCAAGGTCGTGCGATTCATGACACGATCAGTGGAAATCCCGTGACACGGCACCGAGTTCCGGCAGGAGGTCGCTGTAGTCATGAAGACGGCTTGCCACGAGGTGGCGCACGCCTTCGATCGACTGCCAGCGGCCGTCGACCGCCAACAGCACGGCTTCCAGCAGCGCCTGCCGACAGGCCTCGGCCACCGCGGGTCGCACGATGACGTTGACCTGGCCCGTTTCGTCCTCCAGGGCGACGAAGGTGATCCCGCTGGCGGTCTGGGGACGCTGGCGCATCGTGACCAGGCCGGCATGACGCAACCACGTGCCGCTGCGTGTGTCTTCCATGTCCCGTGCACGACGGACACGGCGCGACTGCAATATCTTGCGAATCAGCAGCAGGGGATGGCCCGCCAGCGACAGGCCGGTGGTGGCGTAATCGGCAAAGACGTTTTCGGCCATGCTGGGTGGGCGCAGTGGCGTAGCTTGTTCCGCCACGGCCTCCAGTAGCGGCAGGCTGCGTTCGATGCCGGAGCTCTCCCAGCGGGCGCGATGACGATGGCCGCTGAGCACGCGCAGGGCACCGGCATCCGCCAGGCGTTCGCGCTCGAAACGGCTAAGGCGTGCACGGTGGGCGAGGTCGGCAAGATCGCGAAAGGGCGCGCTGTCGCGTGCCTGCACGATGCGTGCGCCGAGGTCGGCCGAGAGGCCGCCGATCAGGCGCAGGCCCAGGCGCAAGGCAGGGCGTGGGGTCCGGGTCGCTTCCAGCGTGCAATCCCATTGGCTGGCGGTGACATCGGCTGGGCGCACCTCGGCGCCGTGCCGACGCAGGTCGGCGACGAGCTGCGCCGGCGCGTAGAAACCCATCGGCTGGCTGTTGAGCAAGGCGCAGCAGAAGATTTCCGGATGGTGGCATTTCATGTACGACGAGGCATAGGCGATCAACGCAAAGCCGGCCGCGTGCGATTCGGGAAAGCCGTAGCTGCCGAAACCCTGGATCTGGTCGATGATCTGCTGGGTGAACTCGGGGGTGTAACCCCTCGCCGCCATGTTGGCTCGAATTTTCGGCTCGAATTTCTGCAACCCGCCACGGCGCTTCCATGCGGCCATCGACCGGCGCAGGTCGTCCGACTCGCTTTCGGTGAAACCCGCGACCACCTGCAGCAGCTTCATCACCTGCTCCTGGAAGATCGGCACGCCCAGGGTGCGTTCCAGGACGTCCTTGACGCCCGGTTCGTAAACGATCTGGTCCGGCGGCAGCTGGCGTCGTTGCAGGTAGGGGTGAACCATGCCGCCCTGGATCGGACCGGGCCGCACGATCGCCACCTGAATCACCAGGTCGTAGTAGATGGCCGGTTTCAGGCGCGGCAGCATCGACATCTGCGCACGCGATTCGATCTGGAACACACCCACGGTATCGGCGGCCTGGATCATCGCGTAGGTTTCCGGGTCCTTCATGGGGATGTCGGCCATGCATCGGTAGTCCGGGCCGCCACGGGCACGCAGCAGGTCGATCGCCTTGCGCATACAGGTCAGCATGCCTAGCGCCAGGCAATCCACCTTGAGCAGTTTCATCGTTTCCAGGTCGTCCTTGTCCCACTGGATGATGGTGCGGTTATCCATCGCCGCGTTCTCGACGGGCACCAGGTGATGCAACGGCGTATCCGAGATGACGAAACCGCCTACGTGCTGGGACAGGTGGCGAGGCATGCCGTTGAGTTCGTGCACCAGCACGATCAGCTGCCGGATGGTGCGGCTGGCGATGTCGAAACCACGCTCCTGCAGGCGCTGGATGATCGGCACCTCGCCATGCGCGTGCGAATAAGCACGGCTGAGCTGGTCGAGCTGGTCTTCGGACAACCCCAGCGCACGCCCGACATCGCGGGCGGCACTCTTGGGCCGGTAACTGATGACCGTAGCCGCCAGCGCGGCCCGTTCGCGGCCGTATTTCTCGAAGACGTATTGCAGGACTTCCTCGCGGCGCTCGTGCTCGAAGTCGACGTCGATGTCCGGTGGCTCGTCACGTTCCAGCGAGATGAACCGTTCGAACAGCGTGGTGATCTGGTCCGGGTTGACCTCGGTGATGTGCAGGCAGAAACAGACCACCGAATTGGCCGCGGAGCCGCGGCCCTGGCAAAGGATCTGCTGCGAGCGGGCGAACCTGACGATGTCCTGCACCGTGAGGAAAAATGCCTCGTAACGGCACTTGGCGATGAGGTCCAGTTCTTTTTCGATGCGTGTGACGAGGTCGGGTTTCATGCCCCCGGGCCATCGCCGCGCCGCGCCCTCGTAAGTAAGACGGCGTAGGTAAGTGGCAGGATCGGCTCCCTCGGGTACCAGTTCACGCGGGTAGACGTACTGGATCTTGCGGAGGTCGAAACCGGTGCAGCGGGCGGCCACGAGCACGCTCTGCTCGAGCATGTCACGCGGATAGATGCGCGCGAGTGCCTCACGCCGACGCAGGTGGCGCTCCCCGTTGGGGAAGAGGTGGTGGCCGGCCTCGGCCACGCTGCGGTTGAGGCGGATCGCCGTCATCACATCCTGCAAGGCGCGACGCCCGCGCAGGTGCATGTGCACATCGCCGGCGGCGACGCATGGCAGGCCATGCCGCTCGGCCAGGTGACGCCACGCCGCCAGTTCGGCCGCGTCGTGCTGGCCGCGGTGCAGTTCCACAGCCACCCAGGCGCGGTTCCGGAAATGCGTGGCCACCCAGGCCGCGCGGTCGTGATGGGTGGCGGCATCGTCGGCGGCCAACGGACCCGGTGCCCATAGCAGGCAGAGGCCGTGGGCGAGGTTTTCCAGGTCGGCACGGTGGAGTTCGTAGCGTCCTTTCGGCGCGCGACGTCGGCCCATCGTGATCAGTCGGCACAATTCGGCATAGCCGTCCTGGTTCTCCACGAGCAGCACGAGCGTGGTGCCGTCCACCAGACGGACCTCGCTGCCGACGATCATCGGCAGGTCGACCTCCAGCGAGGCTTCCAGTGCGCGGACGATGCCCGAAAGCGAACACTCGTCGGTAATCGCCAGGGCGGTGTAACCGATGTCCCTGGCGCGCTCGAACAGCTCCCGCGCGCTGGATGCGCCGCGCTGGAAACTGAAGTCGCTCAGCGCGTGCAGCTCGGCATAGGCGGGAAGGTCGACCTCGCCCTCGTTCGCGGGCGGCGGCAGGGTGAAGGGCAGCATGGCGACCTAAGCGAACCAGCCGTGCAGCATCCAGCCGTCGAGGGTGCCGGGCGGCAGGTAGGCCCAGGCCTGTTGCCCGGAGGGAGTGCGAACGATGTAGTAATCGCGGCGCGTGTCTTCGCCATCCCACCAGCCGCTTTCGATACGTTCCGGCCCGGCCAGCACGGCGACAGGCTCGGGACGCATGGGCAGAGGGCGCGGCAACAACCATAGCGGGCGCCGGCGGCGTGGCGGGGCCACCGTGGTATCCGGTGGGCCATAGCGCATCGCGCGTTCCGGTCGATGGTCGGCCACCATGGCGATCTGCCGAAGCGCGGCATCGCCCAGGCGGGCGCGCAGGCGTTCGTCGAGCGTGGGCCAGTCCAGCCCGTCGCCGCGAATGGGCTCGAAAAGGTCGCGCACCGGTGGCCGGAAAACCGGAAGTTCCTCGGCATCGAGTTCGATGGCGCGCGCCGGCGCGGGCAGCACGATACGTTCGAGCCGTGTGCGGGCCAGTTCGAACAGGCGTTCCGCCTCGCGCTGGGGCGCGGCCATCGCCACGACCACGCGCGTGGTGGCGCCGCGGGCATGCTCGAGCGTCAGGGTAAAACGCTGCACGCCACCGTCGCGTGCGGCGAGCAGGTTGGCGAGCGAGCGGGTCAGCCGGCGCAAGGGAAACAGCAGTGGCTGGCTGCCATCCAGCTCGCTGTCGAATTCGATCTTCTGCCGGAAGTTTGCCGGTGGCTGCCACGCGGGCAGCGGCGCGGCGGCCTGCCCACGGAGCCGATCCAGCCAGTTCACGCCATCGCGGCCGATGCGACGGGTGAGCTCCGGGCGCGGCAGCCGGAAGATGTCGTCGAGCCGGCGAAACCCCATGGCCTGCAGCGATTTCACCGTTGCGGCAGGCAGGCCGGCCTGACCCAGCGACAGGGCGCCCAGCATGCGGATGACGCCTTGCGGCTCCGGTAGCACCATGCCGTCCGCGTGCGCCGCAAACACCCACGAGGCGGCAGGGAAGGGCGTTGCCGCCAGGGTGTGGACATGGCCCTGCTCGCCCAGGCCATGGCGGAGGCGCTCGGCCATCACGGCCCAGCCGTCGAACAGCCTCAAACTGGCGCCCAGTTCGAGGAGGATGGCGGCAGGGGGTACCAGGCTGACGTGCCCGCTGAACTGGTAGCACCAGGCGGCGAGTTCCGCGAGCAGGCGGGACTCGGCGGCACGATCGCGTGGGCGTACATCCAGTGCGGGGCAAAGGGCGCGCGCCGCGGCGAGGCTCTGTCCCCGACGAACACCGGCGGTGGCCGCTTCTGCATTGGCGGCGGCAATCAGGCGCTGGCGCGACCGTATTTCAAGCAAGGCAGAGGGGCCTGCCTCCGAGGTCGCGGCGAAGGCGGCGGAGAACGCCAGGCCGGGAAAACGGAGGCAGGCCCAAAGCATGGCTGCGTAGGAAAGGCGGCGACGAAGCATTCGTCACGACGGCGGGTGGAACACGTCGTCATGACGAGGTCCATCAGGCCCGCATGCGCAGCAGCGGAGCGGTGGTGGTCAGCAGTCCGCGCGACTTGAGGACATCCACATAGGTGGCCTCGTCGCTGTTGCTGACCTTGAGACGGAGTGCCGCAGGGCTGTTCTGCGCGGCATGCGCGGCGGGGCGGAAGATCATGGCGCAAGCGTCGCCACTTTCCGCGGCCAGCTGCAGGCGACGCAGGCTGCGATAGTCGATATCCGGCAGCCAGCCGACCACGGCGCCGCAGCAGCCGGAGCGCAGGCATTGCTCCATGCTCCAGGCCGCCTCGGTCGTACCGGCATGGATTTCATGCAGGAAGCGCAGATCGACCCCGGCGGCCGCGAGTGCCGGCGCATAAGGCAGGTAAGGGGGCGCGACGAAAATCACGCGGCGGTGTTCCTGCGTGAGCGCGGCCAGTGCGGGCATCACCAGGTCCAGTTCGCCCAGGCCATCGTGTTCGAACAGGATTTCACTGAGCGCGCCTTGCGGCCATCCCCCGCCCGGCAACTTCGCGTCCAGGGAGGTCCAGCCCGTGGAAAGCGCGCGCGTGCGCGGCTGACGATCGGCGGAACGGCGCCAGATACCGGGATGGTCGAGCACCTGGGCGAGGGTCGGGGCAGCGATGGCGTTCATGGTCAGGTCCTGCGGATGATGCCGACGTAACGCCCTTCGATGGCGAACGCGTGGCGACGGGGATCGACTTCGATAGGCTGGAAGTCGGGGTTTTCAGGCAGAAGAAGGAGGCGGCCGCGCTCGTGCCTGAGGCGCTTGACGGTGACTTCGTCATCGAGCCGGGCCACGACGATCTGCCCGTCGGTGGCGGTGGCCGTCTTGTGTACGGCCAGCAGGTCGCCATCGAGGATGCCGGCATCGCGCATGCTCAGGCCGACGACGCGCAGGAGGTAGTCCGCGCGCGGCCGGAACAGGGCAGGGTCCACCTCGAGTTGTGCTTCGATGTTTTCTTCCGCCAGGATCGGCGAGCCTGCGGCCACGCGGCCGATCAGCGGAAGATCGTTGGCCGCGGCGGCCCGCATGAGGGGCGCGTTACCCGCCGACAGGCGCAGGCCCCGGTGCTGGGGGGAGCGCTCGAGGACACCCTTGCGGACCAGCGATTCCACACAGGCCTGCGCCGAGCTATGGCTGGGGAAGCCCAGGGCATCGGCGATCTCGCGCAATGTGGGCGGCAGGCCCTGCGTCTGCAGGTATTCCTGCAGGAAGGCGAGGGTCTTTTGCTGGCGCTCGGTGAGGGTAGGTGTCGACATGTGTACATTTGTACAGAGGTCGGGCCGCCGGTGCAAGAGGGTAGGCCCGTTGAGAAAATCCGGAAACGTAGCCGTGTCGTCCAGGCTTACAGAAAGCGGTGGGCAAGCGCGACTGTCGATTCTGGCAGCCAAGGTGAATGCTCACCTCGGATCCTGTCAGCAGGCCCCGGCCCCTTCATTCCCGTGGGAGAACAGCATGATCATGGATCGATCCGGGGCCGGAAACGAAACGGTTGTCGTCTCCTGCCAACCTTCGCAACTTGCAAGCGAGCACATCACAGCCGAGTATCCCGCCATGGAAAATCGCCTCAGCCGACTGGAAGTCGCCACGACCCAACTCGACACCCGCCTTGCGCGTGTCGAAGTCACCCTCGAGCACATCGGGGAAGACGTCAACGGTCTCCGTACGGATTTCCGCGACCTTCGCAACGATATGAACCATTTACGTGACCAATCGCGTAACGATATGAGCCATTTGCGTGACCAGTCGCGTAACGATATGAGCCATTTACGTGACCAGTCGCGTATGGATTTTCGCGTGCTCTTCAGCGCGATGATCAGTCTGGCGCTTGGCATGGCTGCCCTGATGGCCAAGGGGTTTCACTGGATCTGACCGAAACGCGCATCGGGCTTGCACGTTTTTGCACGTTTAATTACATTGATGCGTATTCCTTGCTTTTGGCCTACGCATGAATCCCGTCCGCGCCACCCGGCTCATCTTTCTTCTTTCCGGCATAGGCATGGCCAGCTGGGCCCCGATGGTTCCCTATGCCAAGGAGCGCCTTGGCCTGGACGACGCCACGCTTGGTCTCGTGCTGCTGTGCATGGGTTGCGGCGCCACCGCGGCCATGCCCCTCGCGGGGTTCTTCACCCACCGGTTCGGTCACCGCGATGTCATCGGTGTCAGCGGCTTGCTGGTCTGCCTCGCGCTGCCCCTGCTCACCCTTGCGCCGAATGCATGGTGGCTGGGTGCGGCACTCCTGTTCTTCGGTGCATCGCTCGGTGTGGTCGATGTCGCCATGAACGCGCACGCGGTGGATGTCGAGAAACAGCAGGGCCGGCCGATGATGTCGGGCTTCCACGGGCTATTCAGCGTTGGCGGCCTGGCGGGTTCCGCCGGTATGGCGGCGTTGCTCCGGTTCGGGTCGCCGCTGACCGGTAGCGCCATCGCGGTGTCGGTGCTGCTGCTGCTGATCGTCGGCACCCAGTGGCGACACTTCCTCGTGCGTCACGATGACGGCTCGGGCGAGGCGCGTGCGCGGTTCCGCATGCCGGGCGGGGCGGTGTTCCTGCTGGGTTTCCTGTGCATGGTCGTCTTCCTGGCCGAGGGCGCCATGCTCGACTGGAGTGCCGTGTTCCTGCGCTTCTCGCGCGGTTTCGATCCCGCCACGGCCGGCCTGGGCTATGCGGCGTTTTCCGTGGCGATGGCCGTAGGGCGCCTGCTCGGCGACCGCATCACGGCATCGCTGGGCGCCACGACCATCGTGCGGGTCGGCAGCCTGGTCGCCGCCGCCGGTTTCTTCCTCGCCACGCTGCTGCCATGGGGCCCGATGGCACTGCTCGGTTTCGTGCTGGTGGGCATCGGTGCGTCCAACATCGTGCCCGTGCTGTTCAGCGCGGCGGGACGCCAGGTGAGCACCTCACCCGGTATCGCCATCGCTACCGTGACCTCACTGGGCTACGCGGGCATGCTCGCGGGGCCGGCCGTCATCGGTTTCGTCGCCCACGCCAGCAGCCTGTCGATCGCCTTGGCAGGCGTGGCCGCCCTGCTTGTCGTCGTATCCCTGTGCGCATCCATCGTTCGCCGCTGAAAGGAGTGTTCCATGCATAACAAACGCGATGTCGTGATCTTCGATTTCGGTGGCGTACTGATCGACTGGAATCCCCGTTATCTCTACCGCAAGCTGTTCGGTGACGACGTCCAGGGCATGGAGACGTTCCTCGCCGAGGTCACTACCCCGGAATGGAACCTGCAGCAGGATGCGGGCCGTTCGTGGGACGAGGCCGTTCGCCTGCTTACATCGGAGCATCCGACGAAGGCCGACCTGATCGCCGCCTATCAGCATCGCTGGGAAGAAACCCTGGGTGGCGCGATCGACGACAGCCTGCACATCCTCAGGGAACTGAAGGAGGTCGGCCATCCGTTGTACGGACTGACCAACTGGTCGCATGAAACCTTCCCCTTCGCACGGGAACGCTTCGATTTCCTCCGCTTGTTCGACGGCATCGTGGTGTCGGGGGAAGAGGGCACGATCAAGCCGGACCCAAAGCTGTACCGGACACTCCTCGAACGCTACGACATCGACCCGGCGCGCGCCGTGTTCATCGACGACAACAAGGCCAATGTCGACGCCGCCGAGGCATTGGGTATCCACGGCATCCATTTCCACACGCCAAGGCAACTGCGTGACGAACTGATTGCCCTGGGTTTCCTTGCGGCATGAGCGCATCGCCCGACACCACGCTGCCACGTGAGCGGCAACCTTTGATCCTGCAGCGGCTACGTCGCGACGGCAGGGTGGTGGCCGCGGATCTGGCCCAGGAATTCCGGGTGTCCGAAGACTCCATTCGCCGCGACCTGCGCGATCTTGCAGGGCAAGGCCTTTGTCGCCGTGTCTATGGCGGTGCGTTACTCGCGGTGAACATCCCGCCGCTGGGCGAGCGTCACGCCGAGCGCACGGAACTGAAGCATGCGCTGGCCCGTATCGCGGTCGGCCTGGTCGGTACCGGACAGATCCTCTTCATCGACGCGGGGTCGACCAATACGGTGCTGGCAAGGATGCTTCCCGAGCACCGGGACCTCACCGTGGTGACCAACGCCCCCGATGTCGCCCTTGCCGTGCTGGGGCGGCCCGGTTTCGAGGTGATCCTGCTGGGTGGCCGGGTCGATCCTTCCATCGGCGGTGCGATCGGTTCACGCACCGTCCGCCAGGCGCAGGACATCCGTGCTGACATCTGCTTCCCGGGGGTCTGTGCCATCGATCCCGAGCGCGGGTTGTGGACTTACGACGAAGAAGAGACGGTGTTCAAGCAGGCGATCATCGAAGCCAGCGGCGAGACGGTGGCGATCGCCACGCCGGACAAGCTGGTGGCCTCGGCCACCCACCACACGGTGCCCATCACCGGCATCTCCCATCTGGTGGTGGCAACCGATACCGAGGCGACGGTGGTGGCGACGTATCGCGACGCCGGGGTTACCGTGCACTGCTGATCTGGAAAAGGAACGGCGCCCTGGAGGGCGCCGTTCTGCGATACCCACCGGAAGGTCGGTCAGCCGGCCTTTTTCTTCGCCAGACGCAACCAGGTGTCGACCACGGTGTCCGGGTTGAGCGACACCGACTCGATGCCCTGTTCCATCAGCCATTCGGCAAGGTCCGGATGGTCCGACGGCCCCTGGCCGCAGATGCCGATGTACTTGCCTTTGGCCTTCGCGGTCTTGATCGCCATGGACAGCAGCTTCTTCACCGCCGGGTCGCGTTCGTCGAACAGGTTGGCGACGATGCTCGAGTCGCGATCCAGGCCGAGGGTCAGCTGGGTCAGGTCGTTGGAACCGATCGAGAAACCGTCGAAGATATCGAGGAACTCGTCCGCCAGCAGCGCGTTGGAAGGTACCTCGCACATCATGATGACCTTGAGGTCGTTCTCGCCTTGCACGAGGCCGTTCTTGCGCAGCACCTCGATCACCTTGCGGCCCTCGTCCAGCGTGCGCACGAACGGGATCATGACCCACACATTGGTCAGACCCATGGTTTCGCGTACGTACTTGGCGGCCTTGCATTCCAGGGCGAACGATTCGGCGAAGTCCGGCGAGACGTAACGGCTGGCGCCGCGGTAGCCGATCATCGGGTTTTCCTCGTGTGGCTCATAACGCGAGCCTCCGAGCAGACCGGCGTATTCGTTCGACTTGAAGTCGGACAGGCGCACGATCACAGGCTTCGGGTACACCGAGGCGGCGATGGTCGAGATGCCCTCGGCCAGGCGGTCCACGTAGAACGAGACGGGGTCCTTGTAGCCGGCGATGCGCGTATCGATGCGCGCTTTCGTCTCCGCATCCTGCTTGTCGTATTCCAGCAGCGCCTTGGGATGCACGCCGATGTGGCTGGCGATGATCATCTCCAGGCGGGCCAGGCCGATGCCTGCGTTCGGCAGCATGCCGAAGTCGAAGGCGCGTTCGGGGTTGGCCACGTTCATCATGATCTTCAGGGGCGCTTCCGGCATCGCGCCCAGGTCGGCGGTGATGCGATCGAACTTCAGCAGGCCTTCGTAGATCGTGCCGGTGTCGCCTTCGGCACAGGACACGGTGACCTCGGCGCCGTCCGGAATCGACTGCAACGCGTTGCCGCAACCGACCACGGCCGGCACGCCGAGCTCACGGGCGATGATCGCCGCGTGGCAGGTACGGCCACCGCGATTGGTGACGATGGCGGCCGCGCGCTTCATTACCGGCTCCCAGTCGGGATCGGTCATGTCGGCCACCAGCACGTCGCCGGGCTGCACCTTGTTCATGTCGGAAAGCGACCGGATGACCCGGGCCTTGCCGGAGCCGATCTTCTGGCCGATGGCGCGACCTTCGGTGAGGACCTTGCCCTTCTCGTTGAGCTGGAAGCGCTCGAGCGTGGTTGCGTGCGAGCGCGACTTCACCGTCTCGGGGCGGGCCTGCACGATATAGAGCTTGCCGGTGTTGCCGTCCTTCGCCCATTCGATGTCCATCGGGCGGCCGTAGTGCTTTTCGATGATCAGCGCCTGGCGGGAGAGTTCCTCGACATCGCTGTCGACCAGGCAGAACCGGTGGCGCAGCTCGGCCGGCGTTTCCTCGATGCGGACACGCTCGCCGGGTTGGTCGGAATAGACCATGCGCTGCTGCTTGGCGCCGAGGCTGCGACGGAGCACCGCCGGCTTGCCGTCGCGCAGGGTGGGCTTGAAGACGTAGAACTCGTCCGGGTTGACCGCACCCTGCACGACCATCTCGCCCAGGCCGTAGGAACCGGTGACGAAGACGACGTCGCGGAAACCGGATTCGGTGTCCAGCGTGAACAACACGCCCGAGGCACCGACGTCCGAGCGGACCATCAGCTGCACACCGGCGGAGAGGAAGACATCCTCGTGCTTGAAGCCCTGGTGGACGCGGTAGGCGATGGCGCGGTCGTTGTAGAGCGAGGCGAAGACTTCCTTCACCTTGTGCAGCACGTCGTCGATGCCGACGACGTTCAGGAAGGTTTCCTGCTGGCCGGCAAACGAAGCATCAGGCAGGTCCTCGGCGGTGGCGGAGGAGCGCACGGCCACCGCGATGTCGTCCGCGCCGGCGTTCTTGCAGAGCTTGATGTAGGCGTCGCGGATGGCCTGTTCGAGGTCGCCGGGCAGGGCGGTGTCGACAATCCAGCCGCGGATCTCCTTGCCGCCCCGGGTCAGTTCGTCTACGTCGTCCACGTCGAGGGTGGCCAGGCGCTGCTGGATGCGCGTGGCGAGGCCGCTCTTCTCGAGGTAGGTCTGGAAGGCGTCGGCCGTGGTGGCGAAGCCCCCCGGCACCGAGACGCCCAGTTTCGCCAGGTTGCCGATCATCTCGCCCAGTGAGGCGTTCTTGCCGCCCACCTTGCCGAGGTCGGTCATGCGTAGGGCGTCGAGCCAAAGTACCAAGTCGCTCAAAGGAAGTTCCTCACATCGGTTGGGCGGCGGGCCGCGCTGGAAAACCGGCGCATTGTCGCGGTGGTATGGTCGGCTTACAAGCCGCGATGCACCAAACGCGCCGTGATTCTGCGGGGTGGATGGTTATGATGACGTATTGGTCTTAAGGTGAGGGTCGGGAACCAGCCAAGGAAACCGTTCGATGCGGCGCACCGTCTTCTTCATCTCCGATTCCACCGGCATCACCGCCGAGACCATCGGCAACAGCATGCTGGCCCAGTTCGACGGGGTGCAGTTCGATACCCACCGGCTGCCATTCATCGACAACGCGCAGAAGGCCGAGGCGGCCTCGCTGCGGATCAAGACCAAGTACGCCCAGGACGGACACCGCCCCATCGTGGTCAACACGATGACCTCCCGGGCCCTGTGCGACATCGTCGCCGGCAGTGGCGCCCTCATGCTGGATGTCTTCGCGCCGTTCATCGAGCCGCTGGAGGCCGAATTGGGCGCCAAGCAGTCGGGTGCGGTCAACCGGTCGCACGGCCTGGTGGATTTCGAGCGGTACGAGGCGCGCATCGAGGCGACCAACTATGCCCTGGCCCACGACGACGGCCTGGACGTGGACTACAACCAGTCGGACGTGGTGCTGGTGGGAGTGTCCCGCTCGGGGAAGACCCCCACCTGCCTGTACATGGCCTTGCATTACGGGGTCTGTGCCGCCAATTATCCGCTCACGGACGACGACCTGGACAAGCTGGAGCTGCCGGTTCGCCTCCGCCCCTATCGCAGCCGCCTCTTCGGGCTCACCATCGACCCGGTGCGCCTGGCGCAGATCCGGGAGCAGCGCCGCCCCGGCAGCCGCTACGCCACGTTGAAGCAGTGCCGCTGGGAACTCGAACAGGCCGATCGGCTGATGCGGCGGGAGAACATCCCCGTCCTCAACACGACGCACACATCGATCGAGGAGATTTCCAGCAAGATCTTCGAGTACCTCGGCATCGAACGACACATGTACTGATCGAGTAAACGATACGGAGACCGCCATCCTTTATGACCGCTGTGATTGAACGCCCCACCGCGCTGATCCCGGGCCGCTTCGAGTTCCTGATGGGCCTGTACGCGGAAAACTACCATCGGCTGGCGCGCCTGTTCGCGCCGGAGCGGCTGGCGCCCGGGCGTTATGTATCCGACGTGGACGATGGGTTGATGGTGCGGCTGGACGTCCAGGAAAAGCATCCGTACACGCTGGAGCTCGAGCTCACCTACGACTTCGTCGACGAGGCCACCGGGCATCCCTCGCCCTCGGCACAGCTGCGCATGTACACCGATGCCCATGTGGCCGAGGCCATGCATTGCCATCCGGGCCGCAAGCTGTGGCAGGTGCTGGGGCCATTCCCGCCCGCGCATTCGGTCTTCCAGCACCGTCTGCGCATGAACGGCTTCCTCAGCCGCTGGCTGGAATACCTGGCCGAACAGGGCCATTCGATCGGCACGCTTCAGCGGATCGATACCCCGGCTCCCTGATGGTCTGGGGCCTTGGCATGCCGCCATAACGCGCCAGCGCCCATGTAGGAGCGCACGATGTGCGCGACCTATGTCGAGGCCGAGACATGGAGCTGGCGCGCCGACCGCCGATTGTCGCGAAAAGATGTCGCGCACGTGCGTGCGCTCCTGCATGTCTATGCCGGTTCATGGGGAGACCGGGCAAATTCCAGGCAAAAAAAATCCGCCAGATGGCGGATTCCTTTTGGAAGTAATGGCGGAGCGGACGGGACTCGAACCCGCGACCTCCGGCGTGACAGGCCAGCATTCTAACCGACTGAACTACCGCTCCACACTTACCGTCCAACACGTTCCAACAACTACCAACTTCTCGTCCATTCACTTCCTGGCGGACCAGAAAGTGGCGTCCCCACGGGGATTCGAACCCCGGTCGCCACCGTGAAAGGGTGATGTCCTAGGCCTCTAGACGATGGGGACGTCTTAGAAGTTGGTGGAGCCAGCCGGGATCGAACCGGCGACCTCCTGCATGCCATGCAGGCGCTCTCCCAGCTGAGCTATGGCCCCCTGCTGGAAGCCGCAAAGATTACGTCCGACCCATCCGTTCGTCAAGCATTCGTTACACTTTTCTTGAATTTTTTTTCCACGAAACGAGAATGACGAGGCGTGACGGCCACTTGCGCGTGTCACGTAGCGCATGTCGTTTCGCTCGCCGCGTGTCGCGTCGCGCAGGCACGGGTTAACCTGTAGGTTCGACATCACAGGGACAGGCATGCACGGCATCGTTTTCATCCAGGACCTGGCCACGGTCATGCTCGTCGCGGGGCTGACCACGGTGATCTTCCAGCGCCTCCGCCAACCTGTGGTGCTGGGATACATCATCGCCGGCCTGTTGATCGGTCCGCATACGCTGCCGGTCATCTTCATCCACGACGAGCAGACCATCCGCACGTTGTCCGAACTGGGCATGATCCTGCTGCTGTTCGCGCTCGGGCTCGAGTTCAGCCTGAAGAAGCTGCGCGCCGTCGGCGGTGCCGCACTGGTGGCGGCGTTTTCCGAGATCGTGCTGATGGTATGGATCGGCTACGAGATCGGCCGGTTCTTCGGCTGGTCGGCCATGGATTCGATTTTCCTCGGCGCGATGCTGTCCATTTCCTCCACCACCATCATCATGAAGGCGCTGGAAGACCTGGGCCTGAAGCGCGAGCGCTTCGCCCAGCTCATGTTCGGCATCCTCATCGTGGAAGACCTGCTGGCCATCGTGCTGATGGCGCTGCTCACGGGTATCGCCAGCACCGGCGGCGTCGAGGCGGGGCAGGCGTTCGCCGCGGTCGGCCGGCTTGGCCTGTTCATTGCCGTATCGCTCGTGGTGGGCCTGCTGCTGGTGCCGCGCGTGGTCGACTACATCGCACGCGTCAGCCGCAACGATGTGCTGCTGGTGGCCGTGCTGGGCATCTGCTTCGGTTTCTGCCTGCTGGTCACCGAGATGGGCTACAGCGTCGCGCTGGGCGCCTTCATGATCGGCGCCATCGTGGCCGAGTCGGACAGCGTGGCGCGCATCGAGCGGATCATCATGCCCGTGCGTGACATGTTCAGCGCCATCTTCTTCGTCGCCATCGGCATGCTGATCGATCCGGCCCTGCTGGCGGCCTACGCGTGGCCGATCACGATCGTCACCATCGCCGTGGTCGTGGGCAAGGTGGTGACCTGCAGTTTCGGTAGCTTCGTGGCCGGCAACGACGGGCGCACCTCGTTGCGGGTGGGCATGGGCCTGGCCCAGATCGGCGAATTCTCGTTCGTCATCGCCTCGCTGGGCCTGACCCTGAAGGTCACCAGCAATTTCCTCTATCCCGTGGCGGTAGCGGTCTCGGCCATCACCACCTTCCTCACGCCCTACCTCATCCGTTCGTCGGATCCGCTGGCAAACCTGCTCTCCCGCGTGCTGCCCGCGCGCGTGACCGGCGTGTTCGGCGCCTACACCGAATGGATGGGTAACCTCGGGTTGCAGGGGCAGGGCGCCATCGTGATGAAGATGATCCGGCGGCTCGTCTGGCATGTGGTCATCAACACGGCGCTGGTGGTGGCGGTGTTCATCGCCACGGCTTTCGCGTATCGCCGCGGGTTCCTCCACCTGGACATCCTCAGTGGCGATGCGACGGTCCGGCGCAGCCTGGCCTGGTCGATGGCCGCGCTGGTCTCGCTGCCGATGATCGTGGCCACCTACCGCAAGGCGGAAGCCCTGGGCATGCTGCTGGCGGAGTTGTCCGTGCCGGACCGTTTCGGCAGCAGCACCTACCGGATTCGTGCCGTGCTGGCGCGGATCGTGCCCCTCATGGCGATGCTGGTGATGGGGCTGCTGGTGGGGGCGCTGGCGTCCACGATCCTGCCCCCACGCGAAGTGGCGGGCCTGCTGATCCTGGTCGGGATCGGGCTGGCCTGGCTGATGTGGCGGGTGCTGGTGCAGGTGCATGCCCGACTCCAGGCCGCCCTGCGCGACACCCTGGACAAGCCCGGGGCGGACCCCCACGAATGAGCCGGTCACGATTTTTGAAAGGTTTCTGAACTTTCCATGTGAAACCTTGTCTTTCGACCCGTCATTGCAAGCAGGATGCGAACCACCGCACAATGGCGATTCTGCCTCCACAAGGAGGTGTCAACCGGCGGCGTCGCCGAATCTTTCCAAGAGAGGGAGTATTCAATGAAGCACTTTTTGCGTCCCACGATGACGGCCGTCGCCCTGGCGGTTGCGCTGGGTACGGCTGCGGGCGCATCCGCCCAGGCCGCCAAGCCGGCTGCCTCCGGGGCACCGGTCGATAAGCAGAAGGCCAGCTACGTCGTGGGTTGGGACCTTGCCAGCTCGCTGCCGCCGCTCGTCGCGAAGGAAGTGGATGCCGCCACGGTAGCCAAGGCCCTCCAGGCCGCCTTGTCCGGCCAGAAGCCGACCATGTCGGAAGCGGAAGCCAAGTCCGTTCGTGAAGCCTTCGTGTCCCAGCTGAAGGTCAAGGCCGAAGCCGAGTACAACAAGGTCGCCGCTCAGAACAAGTCCGAGGGCGATGCTTTCCTGGCCAAGAACAAGTCGGCTTCCGGCGTGAAGGTCACGGCCTCGGGCCTGCAGTACCAGGTCGTCCAGGCCGGTACCGGTCAGCGTCCGGGTCCGAACGACACGGTCACCATCAACTACACCGGCACGTTCGTGAACGGCGAGAAGTTCGATTCCTCGGCCGATCACCAGCCGGCCGGCCCGGCCCAGATTCCGCTCGCCGCAGTCATCCCGGGCTTCCGCGAAGGCCTGCAGCTGATGCAGACCGGCGGCAAGTACAAGCTGTTCATCCCGTCGAACATCGCTTACGGCGCCAAGCCGGAAAACGGTTTCCCGCCGAATGCCACCATCATCTTCGACGTCGAGCTGCTCAAGACCGGTCCGACCCCCGCGGGTCAGGGTCCGGGCGCTGGTCCGGCGCCGGGCGGCAAGTAAGCCTCAGCTCCATAGGTAAACAAAAAGGGCGCGGAGCAATCCGCGCCCTTTTTCGTGCGTCCCCGTTACAATCGGCCGTTACATCGCTTGCCGGAGCCACCCTGGGAGTCGCATGAAAGTCACGATCTTCGGAACCGGATACGTCGGCCTCGTCACCGGCGCCTGCCTGGCGGAAATGGGCAACCATGTCGTCTGCGTGGACGTGGATGCAACCAAGGTCGCGCGGCTGAAATCGGGCGACATCCCGATCTACGAGCCCGGCCTCGAGCCCATGGTGATCCGCAACCACGCGGATGGCCGGCTGGATTTCACGACCGAGGCCGCGCCCGGCATCGATTACGGCCAGGTCGTGTTCATCGCCGTGGGTACGCCGCCGGACGAGGACGGCAGCGCGGATCTGCAATATGTCGTGGCCGTGGCCAACACCATCGGTGATCACATCGACCGCTACACGGTGGTGGTCAACAAGTCGACGGTGCCCGTCGGCACCGCCGACCGCGTTCGTAACGCGATCGCGGCGCGGCTGCGCGCGCGCGGCGTGGACGTGCCGTTCGACGTGGTTTCCAATCCCGAATTCCTCAAGGAAGGCGATGCGGTCGAAGACTGCCTCCGCCCCGACCGCATCGTGGTCGGCGCGTCGAGCGATCGTGCCGTCGCGGTGCTCCGCAAGCTGTATGCGCCGTTCAACCGCAACCACGACCGCATGGTGGTGATGGATGAGCGTTCAGCCGAGCTGACCAAGTACGCGGCCAACGCGATGCTGGCGACGAAGATCAGCTTCATGAACGAGATCGCCAACATCGCCGAGCACGTCGGTGCCGATGTGGAGCTGGTCCGCCAGGGCATCGGCGCCGACCCGCGTATCGGCTACCACTTCATCTATCCCGGCGCCGGCTACGGCGGGTCGTGCTTTCCCAAGGACGTGCAGGCACTGGCGCGTACGGCGCAGGGCGTGGGCTATGACGCCCGGCTGCTCGACGCGGTGGAGGCGGTGAACGATGCACAGAAATCGCGGCTCTTCTCGCTGTTGTCCAGGCACTTCCACGGCAAGCTGGATGGCCTCTGCATCGCCGTGTGGGGCCTGGCTTTCAAGCCCAACACGGACGACATGCGTGAGGCGTCCAGCCGTCGCCTGATGGAGTTGCTGTGGGATGCCGGCGCGAGCGTGCGCGCGTTCGATCCGGAGGCCGCCGACGAGACCCGCCGTATCTATGGCGAACGCGACGACCTCGTGCTGGTCGACCGTCCGTTCGATGCGCTCCAGGGCGCCGATGCGCTGGTCATCGTCACCGAGTGGAAGGCCTTCCGCGCGCCGGATTTCTCGCGGATCAGGGCCATGCTGCGCACGCCGGTGATCTTCGACGGGCGCAACCTGTACGACCCCGCGCAGGTCGAGGAAGCCGGCATCGCCTATTACGGTATCGGCCGCGGCCGTAGCCTGGCGGGACGTGCTCATGACTGAACCCGTCGACGACCGCCTGACCGAGCTCGAGGTGCGTCTTTCCTTCATCGACGACACCGTCAACGGGCTGTCGTCGGCCGACACGGAAATCGCGCGGCGCCTTGACCGGCTGGAGCGTGCCGTGCGTGACCTGCGTTCCGACCTGATCAACATGCGCGCCGGCATCGGCAGCGACCCGGCGAACGAACCGCCGCCTCCGCATTACTGACACCCGAACGAGTCTTACCGATCATGGCAGAGTCCCTGCGCGACCAGTTGTTGAAAAGCGGCCTCGTCAAGGAGGTCCGCGAAGAGAAAAGGACCACCGCGCCGTCGCCACCGAAACAGGCGGGGGGCAGCGGCCAGCCTTATGCGGGCCGTAATCCGCGTCACGGCGGCAAGCCCTCGTCGGGCCAGGGCGGTCGGCCGCAAGGCGAGCGGCAGGCTGGCAGTGGCAGTGGCAGTGGCAGTGCCCGGGCCGGAAGCGGTGGTCCCGCGGGCGGCGGTAATCGCGCTCAGGACGGCCGTCGCGGCTCCGGTGGCGCTCGCTCCCAGGGTGGTGGGGGCCGGCCGCCGCAGGCAGCCAAGCCCGCACGCACCGATGGCGAGATGGACCTGGCCAAGGCTTACGCCATCCGTGCGCAGGCCGAAGCGACCGAGCGTCGCCGTGCCGAAGCCGAGGCCGCCGAGGTGGCCCGGCTGCGCAAGGAAAAGAAGCGCAAGGTCGAGGAGCTCCTGAAGGGCAAGGCGAAAAACCTGGCCGACGCGGACCAGGTCAGGCATTTCCCGTATGGCGAGAAGATTCGTCGCGTCTATGTGGACACGGCCCAGCTGGCGGCGCTCAACGCCGGCGAACTGGGCGTGGTACAGCAGGGCGGGCGTTACCTCATCGTCGACAAGGCGGTGATCGATGAACTGCGTGCGCTCGCGCCGGAGTTCATTGCGCTCATGGTCGACCCGGATGCTCCCGTGGCCGACGACGGCGTTCCCGACGACCTGATGTGGTGACACGCCGGCTGCCTGCGCCGGCGTGAGGTCAGGTCACGCTGGCGGCATGGCCAGCGCGGGGTTGTCCCAGCCTTCCTTCTTCGCGAAGCGTGCGCCGTGCTTCTGTTCCAGGCGGGCCAGCCGCTCGCCGATGGCGACGACGCCCTCCGTGCGGAGGTACTGGATGGGGCCGCCACGGAACGGCGCGAAGCCGGTGCCGAAGATGACGCCCGCATCCAGGAGATCGGCGTCGTCCACGACAGCTTCGGCAAGGCATGCGACGGCCTCGTTCACCATCGGCAGGATCATCCGGTCCTGTATGTCGGTCGGTGGTACGTAGTCGGGATCGACTTCGGGTTTGTCCGGCTTGCCGTCCTTCCAGACGTAGAGACCTTCACCGTCCTTCTTGCCGCGCTTGTTCGCGGCGAGTTTCTCGTCGAGTCCGGCCGGGATGGCCAGGCCCAGGAAGGGCGCGAGTTCCTTACCGACGGAGGCGCATACGTCGAGGCCGACCGTGTCGGCCAGTTCGATCGGGCCCATCGGCATGCCGAACTTCTTCGCCTCGCGATCCAGCACAGGGCCGGGCACGCCCTCGTTGTACAGGCGCATCGCTTCCATCAGGTAGGGCATGAGGATGCGGTTGACCAGGAAGCCAGGGGTGCCCTTAACCGGCACCGGCAGCTTGCCCAGCGCCTTGCAGAAGGCGAGGGCGCGTTTTTCGATGGCGGGATCCAGTGCGTCGTGACGAACGACCTCCACCAGCGGCATCTGCGCGACCGGATTGAAGAAATGCAGGCCGAGGAAGCGTTGCGGTGCCGCCAGGCCCTGGCGCAGTTGGTCCAGCGGAATGGACGACGTGTTGCTGGCCAGGATCTGCTCGGCGGTGAACTGGGGTTCGATCGTCGCGTAAAGCGCGTGCTTGGCATCGGCGTTTTCGAAAATCGCCTCGATGGCGAGGTCCGCCTGCGCGACCCCGTGGCCTTCCACGTCCGCACGCAGCCGCGCGACGGCGGCATCGACCTTCGCCGGTGCCTTGAGCTTCTTCTCGAAGAGCGACCGTGCGCGTTGCAGCGCTGGCTCGACGAAGCGCAGCTCGCGATCCTGCAGCGTGACGTCGAAGCCTTTCAGTGCGGACCACGCGGCGATGTCACCGCCCATGGTGCCCGCGCCGACGACGTGTACATGCCGGATGCCGTGCTCGATGCCGCCGCCCAACCCCTTGAGGCGTTCCTGCAGGAAGAAGATGCGGATCAGATTGCGCGCGGTGGGCGTGGTGGCCAGCTTCGCCACCGATTTCGCCTCGAGCTTCAGCCGTTGCTGGATACCGGCGCCGCCGCGTGCCCATACGTCGATCAGCGCGAAGGGGGCAGGGTAGTGCTCCCTGCGCACCTTGGCGGCGGTCTGTTTGCGAACCATCGGCGCGAGGATGGCCCGTGCCAGAACGGTGTTAGTGGCCCAGGCCTTGGCACGCAGCGCGAAGGGACGCGACGAGGGACGCCGTGCCAGCTGTATGGCTTCGGTCAGCAATGCTTCCGGGCGCGCCAGGCGGTCGACGAGACCGACGGCGCGGGCACGCCGCGCGTTGAATGGCTTGCCCGTGAGCATGGCCGGGAGGGCGTCCGGCGCACCGATCAGCCGCGGCAGCCGAGCCGAGCCGCCCCAGCCGGGATGGATACCGAGCATGACCTCGGGCAGGCCGATCTTCGTGGTGTCGTCGTCCGCGGCGATGCGCAGGCGGCAGGCCAGGGCCAGTTCGGTACCGCCCCCCATGCAGGCGCCGTGGATGGCGGCCACGGTGGGGCACGGCAGGCGGGCCAGGTTTTCGAAAATGCGCTGGCCGTTCTCGATGTTTTCCAGGACCGAGCCGGCCTGGGCGTATTCGACGAACTCGCGGATGTCGGCACCTACCGCGAACCCCGACGGCTTGGCCGAATGGATCACCACACCGCGCGGTGCCTCGATGGCCAGGCGCTCGACGAGCCGGTCCAGTTCGTCGAGTACCTCGCGCGACAGCGCGTTGGCACTGGAGCCGGCGCGGTCCAGCGTGAGGACGACGATGCCGTCGTCCTCGGCCTGGGTGGTCCAGTGCTTGAATCGGAGTCCTTCGAACATGGTGAAAGTCGTGGGCTGGCGAGTGAGCGCATCACCTTACCTTCCCGCCGCGGCGAATGCGAGATACCCGCTGGCGCGCGCCCCCGCGTTGCCACGATACTGCGCGTACCTCATGCAAGTGATGCCCATGGCGCCCGACACCCAGGCAGGTTCCGATGTCTTCGAGCGCATCCTGGCGTCGACGTGCCCGCTGGTCGCGTTGCAGTCGGCCGACCCGGCGATCCTGGTCGAGCAGTTCCGACTGGTGGCACGCCGCACGGGCCAGGCCGTCTACCTCTGGCGGCATGCAGACGGACTGACCAGCCTGCGCGATGCGCAGATGCGGGTGCCCGGCTGCGTACGATTGGGCGATGCCCTGCGCTACATCCTGCAGAGCCTGCATTTTGGCGTCTACCTCATGGACATGCCGCCGGGCCCGCCCAGCGCCACCGATGGTGCGCTTTTGCGGCAACTGGCCCGAACGAGCACGGGGCACGTGCGCCGCGTCGTGCTGATGGGCGCCAGCGCCAGCCTGCTGGCGACGTTCGAGGACGACGTGGTCAAGGTGGACGCCCAACCGCCGGGCCCGGCAACCGCGCCACGGCTTCGTGACGGTCGCTGGATCGTCTGACCCGTGTCGATCCGTCCAGCGCCTCTCGGCATCCTCATCTTCACGCCGCATCGCGACGTTCGGCGCGCCATTTTCGACGCCCTCGACCTGGATGGCGACTTCGTGCTGCTGAGCGCACGCGACGCCACGCAACTCGAGGCGCTGCTCGAGGATGCTCCTCCGCTGCACGTGGTGGTGGTCGGTGCCGAGGGCGATCCCGAGATCGTCCGGGGGCTGCGCATCCTGCGTGCCTGCGAACGCTATGCCTCGCTGCCGGCCGTGCATGTCGTGGACGATCGTCCGGGTGTCGCGCCCACGGGCGGTGTCGACTGGCTTCGCCAGGGCGCGATCGCCACCGAACTCGCCCAGCGCGTGCGGCAGGCGGTGACGACGTCCCCCGTTCCCGTCGTGCCGGTCGCTTCGGCACGGGATTACCGGTTCGCGTTCGATGCGGGCGCGGCATGGGTGGTGGCGTCCATCCCCCAGGGCTGCATCCTCGAGACAGGCGAGGCGATGGATCGCCTGTGCGCGGGGGATGGCCCGGCGCAGGGTCGCTTGCTGGCCGAGGTGTTCCATCCCGCCGGGGGCGGCGCCTGGCCGCTGCCGGATGGCGACGCCATCGCGTGCACGCTTCGCCGGCGCGATGGCATGGAGATCGTCGGCGAGATCGACGTACGGCATCGCACCGACGATGGGGAGCATCGCATCGCGGTCGGTTTCCGCGACCTGCGTGCCACCGACATGGCGTCGCGGGCGCTTTCCTTGCTGGCCGTGCTCGAGGGCTGCCCCAGTGACGACGAGGGCATCGGTGAGGCGGCGGCCCTTATCGCGGACGCCCTCGACCTGGACGCCTTCGCGGTCTGGTCGGCGCTTCCCGAGAGCGAGACGGGCCCATCGCTGATCACCCACCTGTACAACGGCCCGACGCCTGTGGAGTGGCCATCGCCCGACGACCTGCCCCTGCTCAGGACATGCCTTGGCGGCGCGACCCTGTCCAGGCTGGTCGAAGGTGACGATACCGCTTCCAGCGATCCGCTGGTCGACCTGCTGGGGCTGGTGTCGTTCGCCTTCATGCCGCTGCTGGACGAGCGCCGTAATGTGATCGGCGCGATGCTGGCGGGGCGGCGTCGCCAAGGCAGCGACGGCCGCGTGCTGTCCCTGGCGCTGCGCGCAGCCACCGCCCGATTCGCCTCGGCGCTGGAACTGCGCCGGGCGCGCGAGCAGGGCCGGGTGCGGGGCCTCATCGACACGCTGACCGGGCTGCCCAACCGGCTGCTGTTCAACGATCGCCTGGACACCACCATTCGCGAAGCGGAGCGCACCGGCGAGCTGTTCGCCATCCTCCTGGTCGACCTGGACCGCTTCAAGGGCATCAACGAATCGCTCGGCCATGCGGTGGGCGATCAGGTGCTCGACGCCGTGGCGCGGAGGCTGCGCGCCAGCGTGCGTGCGTCCGATACCGTGTCGCGGTTCGCGGGGGACGAGTTCACGTTGATCCTGCGCCACATCATCAAGCGCGACGACGTGCTGCGGATCGCCGAAAAAGTGGTCCAGGCGATGGAGGTGCCGCTGGCACTGGATGACGGGTCGGAGTTGCAGGTCACCGTGTCGGTCGGCATCGCGTTCTTTCCCGACGACGCCAACCGGGGCGAGGTGCTGCTGCGCCATGCCGATGAGGCGATGTACGGCGCAAAGAGCCTCGGCCGCAACAATTACCAGCTCTATGCCGCCGATACCGGTGTGGCGCAGCGGCAGAGCGCCGAACTCAAGGCCCGCCTGCGTCACGCCGTGCGCAACGACGAGCTGCGCGTGTTCTACCAGCCCCAGGTGGCGGCGGCCAGCGAGGATATCGTCGGCATGGAGGCCCTGGTCCGCTGGGAGCATCCCGAGCTGGGCATGATCAGCCCCGCCTTTTTCATTCCGCTGGCGGAGGCCAGCGGCCTGATCGTGCCGCTGGGCGAATGGGTGCTGCGTACCGCCTGCGCCCAGGCGAAGGCGTGGGACGATCGGTTTGGCCTGCGGCTGCGGCTGGGCGTCAACCTCTCGGCGGTGCAGCTGATGCAGCCGGACCTGGCCGGGGTGGTGGCGTCCGCGCTGCGCGACAGCGGCTTGCCGCCCGAGCTGCTCGAGCTCGAGGTCACCGAAAGCATCAGCGTCAAGACGGTGCCCCGGCTCGTCGAGACTCTCGATGCCCTGCATGCCCTGGGCTGCCAGATCGCCATCGACGATTTCGGTACCGGTGCCGCCTCACTGGACTACCTGCGCCGGCTGCCGGCGGACCGGATCAAGATCGACCAGAGTTTCGTGCGGAACATCGGGGTCGATCCCGACGACGAAGCCATTGTCAAGGCCACGATCGACGTAGCCCACCAGCTGAAACGGGCGGTGGTCGCCGAGGGCGTGGAGATCGAGCAGCACCTGCAGTTCCTGCGCAGCAACGGCTGCGAGGAACTGCAGGGCTATCTGTTCTGCCGCCCGCTGCCGGCCGCCAGCTTCGACAAGCTACTGGGCGAGCGTGAGCGCCTGGTCGACGACGGCACCCAGGATCGGCCCGCTTTTCGGGCGTAGTGCACGAATCAATCCAGGGGGTATGTCTCTATGTCGTCGACGCGCCCGGCATAGAAGGCGAGATGCCCCTTGATCGCCAGTACGTGGTCGAACGGGTCTTCATACGACCACGCGATGTCTTCCTTGTGGTCCTTCCTGCTGAAATAACTCGCATCGCCCTTGAAAGGGCAATGGGTTCGGGTCCTGCTGGTCATGAGTTCCTGCATCGCTACCTCGTCGCGCGGAATGTAGAAAACCGGCGGCAGGCTACCCTCGCGAAGCAGCAGAGCGTTACGACTATCGGCCAGCACCGCGCCGCCCGCCCGGACGATCACTCGCTGCGCGGCTGGTTCCACGGTGATGGGATGATGCGGTCCCGGTTGCTTGCCACCTTGCATGTGAACCTCTCGGGTGATGACGGATGCCGAAGCCGGCGGCATGGGCCGCCAAAATGTTGGTGCCGATGATCATGGCGGCCGGCGGTGGTTATCGGGGTCTCTGTCCAACGTGCCGTTCAGCCATTGGTGGGCATATTCCCACCGGCTGGGCCTGGCCCGTAAGTGAACTTGCCCGCGCGGCGCTTGTCTCAGCTGCGCCCGCGACTGGCCCCGAATGAGTTAAGGAGACGGCCCGGATGGGCGAAAACGAACTGGATCAAGCACTTGTCGAGCGTGTGCAGCAGGGTGACCGCCGCGCGTTCGACTTGCTTGTCCGCAAGTACCAGCACAAGGTCATCGCGCTCATCTCGCGATACGTCCACGACCGTACGGAGTGCGAGGACATCGCGCAGGAGGCCTTCGTGCGCGCCTGGCGGGCTTTGGCCTCGTTCCGCGGCGAAAGCGCTTTCTATACATGGCTTTACAAGATCGCCGTCAATACGGCGAAGAACCACCTCGTCGCCATGGGGCGTCGGCCCCCGACGGGCGACATCGATGTGGAAGACGCTGTCTACGTGCCCGGCGCCACGCGCATGCACGAAAGCGCTACGCCCGAGCGCGAGCTGATGCGGGAACAGGTGGAACAAACGGTCTTTTCCACTGTCCAAGCCTTGCCCGAGGAACTTCGGGTCGCGATCACCCTTCGCGAGGTGGACGGCAAGAGTTACGATGAAATCGCCGTTCTCATGGACTGCCCCATCGGGACTGTCCGCTCGCGTATTTTCAGGGCTCGCGAAGCCATTGACGAAAAACTGCGGCCGTTGCTATCCGACCGCGAGGATCACACCCCATGAGCGAAACCAATCGCGAAATTCTCTCCTCCGGCATGGACGGGGAGTTGTCACGGGAGGAAATGCGCTTCCTGCTGCGCCGCGTCGATGCCGACGCCAGCCTGGCGGGCGCATGGTCGCGTTATCACACGGTGCGTGATCGCTTGCGCGGCGAAGCCCACCTGGCGGTGTCGCCGGATTTCGCCAGCCGTGTCATGGCGGCGATCGACGCGGAGTCCGTGGTCGTCTCGGCGGCACCGCGACGTCGCTGGCTGCATTGGTCCGCGGGTGGCGCCATCGCCGCTAGCGTCGCTGTCGCCGCGCTGATGCTGTCACAGCCGGCGGGTCGCCACTCCACGGCGACCGACGTGGCCCAACAGGCCCCGGCCATGCAAGGCGCTACCGTGGCGGATGTTCCCGCCGCTACCGCCGCTCCCGTCGCACCGCAGTGGCTGTCGGGCAACGATGCGTCTCAGTTCACGCAGAAGGCGGCGTTCGATGGTTCGAGCGAAGCCGGCACCGCGTACCTGCCGCGTTCCATGCCTTACCAGATCCACCGCGCCCGGGCGTCGGAAAATCCCGAGGGCAACGGCTACCTGCTGCTGACCCGTCCTGACGGCAGCCGCTATGCGCAGCCGGTGTCCGTCCCGCAGGCTCGCTGAGCCGCGGTCGTATTCGCGCCCGCCGCCGTCCCCGGCGGGCGCATCCCCTTCTGTTGATCCCCGGCGGTGCCATCGCCGCACGGGCAGTCGTGGCTGGAAAAAGGAGGAAAAGATGGCTTTCTGGCAGGTACGCGCGCTCCTGGGCGGCGCACTCGTGATGGCCGGCGCGACAGCGCAGGCCCAATCGCTCCCGGACTTCACCGGCATCGTGGAAAAGAACGCCCCGGCGGTCGTCCATGTGGAAGCGAAGACCAACGGTTCATCCAGGGGCAAAGGGCGGAGCGGGCCCGACAGCGGCGGTCAGGACGACCAGCAGGAACTCCTGCGGCGCTTCTTCGGCATGCCGGGCATGCCTCCGGGCACGCCGGCGCCATCGCCCGAGCAGACCTCGCTGGGCTCGGGCTTCATCATTTCCCCCGACGGCTACGTGCTCACCAACGATCACGTGGTCGACGACGCCGACGAGGTGAAGATTCGCCTCCAGGACCGCCGTACCTTCACCGCGAAAGTGGTCGGCAAGGATCCTCAGTACGACATCGCCCTGCTCAAGATCGACGGCAGCGCCTTGCCCACCGTGACCATCGGCGACTCCCGCAGTGTGCGGCGCGGCCAGTGGGCCCTGGCCATCGGCTCGCCGTTCGGGCTGGATGCCACGGTCACCCACGGCATCATCAGCGCGGTCGGCCGCAACCTGGGTAGCGGCGACCAGCCCTACACCTCGTTCATCCAGACCGACGTGCCGATCAACCGCGGCAATTCGGGTGGTCCGCTGTTCAACCTGCAGGGCCAGGTGATCGGCATCAATTCGCAGATCTACTCCACCTCGGGTGGCTATCAGGGCCTGTCTTTCTCGATCCCGATCGACGTCGCAATGAACGTCGTGCAGCAGATCAAGGACAAGGGCTACGTGTCCCGCGGCATGCTCGGCGTCACCGTGCAGCCGGTGGACCCGTTCGTGAAAAACCTCGACCTGCCCGACGCCAACGGCGCACTGGTCGCCCAGGTCACCCCGGGGAGCGGCGCGGACAAGGCCGGTATCCGGCAGGGCGATGTCATCCTTTCGTTCAACGGCACCCCCGTCACACAGTCGGCGGACCTGCCGCCGCTGGTGGGCATCACCCGTCCCGGCTCGACCGCGAAGGTCGAGGTCCTCCGCGATCACAAGAAGCAGGCGCTCGAGGTCAAGGTCGGCGAACTGCCGCGCGACAAGAATGCGCTGGCCCAGGCCGGCGATGCGGGTGCGGGGGCGGGCGGTTCGGCCGCCGCGCTGGGTCTGGCGGTGCAGGACATCGATGCCTCCTCGCGCACCGAGCTCGGCCTGAAGGCCGGCGAGGGCGTGGTGGTCAGCCGCGTCACCGGTCGCGCGGCCGCCGGGGCGGGGCTGCAGGCTGGCGATATCGTGCTCATGGTCAACCAGAAACGGGTCGGCTCGGCCGCGGCGTTCCGCGAGGCTACCCAGGGCATCAAGCCGGGCGACACGGCCATGCTGCTGGTTCGCCGCGACGACACCACGCGTTTCATGGGCATCACGGTGCCCCAGGATCGCTGATCCCGCGCAGGCCACCCGTCGCCGATCGGCGGCGGGTGGCCTTCCATGCGATAATGCCGGATTCGCACCGGCCCCCAGGGCCGCTGCGCGTCGTTCGCGCCGCGAGCGATGGTGAACGTGACCACGGCGCTCCATGGAACTCATCCGCAACTTCTCCATCATTGCCCACATCGACCATGGCAAGTCGACGTTGGCCGATCGCATCATCCAGCTTTGCGGAGGCTTGTCCGAGCGCGAAATGGAAGCGCAGGTCCTCGACAACAACCCGATCGAGCGCGAGCGTGGCATCACGATCAAGGCCCAGTCCGTGTCGTTGCCGTACACGGCGCGCGACGGAAAAACCTACCAGCTGAACTTCATCGACACGCCCGGCCACGTCGACTTCTCCTACGAAGTCAGCCGTTCGCTGTCCGCGTGCGAGGGTGCGCTGCTGGTGGTCGACGCCGCGCAGGGGGTGGAGGCGCAGTCGGTCGCCAACTGCTATACGGCCATCGAACAGGGGCTGGAAGTCATTCCCGTGCTCAACAAGATCGACCTGCCCACGGCCGATCCGGAAAAGGCCAAGGCCGAGATCGAGGCGGTGATCGGCATCGACGCCAGCGACGCCATCGCGGTCAGCGCCAAGACCGGGCAGAACGTGATCGAGGTGCTCGAGGCCATCATCCACCGCATTCCGGCACCGAAGCCGGGCAATACGGACAAGCTCCAGGCGCTGATCATCGATTCCTGGTTCGACAACTACCTGGGCGTGGTCTCGCTGGTCCGCGTGATGCAGGGCGAGATCAAGCCGGGCGACAAGATCCTGGTCATGTCCACCGGTCGCACCCACCTGGTCGACGACGTGGGCGTGTTCACGCCCAAGCGCAAGAAACTCGAAAAACTCTGCGCCGGCGAAGTCGGCTGGATCAACGCGTCGATCAAGGATGTCCACGGCGCCCCCGTAGGCGATACGCTGACGCTGGCGGGCAAGCCGGCCAGCGAACCGCTTCCCGGCTTCCAGACCATGCAGCCGCGCGTGTTCGCGGGCCTGTTCCCCGTGTCCGCTGACGACTACCCGGCCCTGCGCGAGGCCCTGGACAAACTGCGCCTGAACGACGCCGCGATGTTCTTCGAGCCGGAAAGCTCCGAGGCGATGGGCTTCGGCTTTCGCTGCGGCTTCCTCGGCATGCTGCACATGGAGATCGTGCAGGAGCGCCTGGAGCGCGAGTACGACCTCAACCTGATCACCACCGCGCCTACGGTGGTGTACGAGGTGGCCAAGACCGACGGCACCATCCTGGCGATGGATAACCCGGCCAAGTTGCCGCCGCCGCAGCAGATCGTCGAGATCCGCGAGCCGATCATCGTCGCCAATATCCTCACCCCCGGTGAGTACGTCGGCAACGTCATCAAGCTGTGCGAGGAAAAACGCGGCGTGCAGCGCACCATCCAGTACCTGGCCACGCAGGTGCAGGTGACCTACGAGCTGCCGCTGGCCGAAGTGGTGCTGGATTTCTTCGATCGCCTGAAGTCGGTATCCCGCGGCTATGCCTCGATGGACTACCAACTGGAGCGTTTCGACGCGGGCCCGTTCGTGCGTGTGGATGTGCTCATCAACGGCGATCGCGTGGACGCGCTCAGCCTCATCGTGCATCGTTCGCACGCCGACCGCCGCGGGCGGGAACTGGTGGAGCGGATGAAGGACCTGATCCCCCGGCAGCAGTTCGACGTGGCCATTCAGGCGGCGATCGGTGCGGCGGTGATCGCGCGTTCCACGGTGAAGGCGTTGCGCAAGAACGTGCTGGCCAAGTGCTACGGCGGCGATGTCTCGCGCAAGAAGAAACTGCTCGAGAAACAGAAGGAAGGCAAGAAGCGCATGAAGCAGGTCGGCAGCGTCGAAATCCCCCAGGAAGCCTTCCTGGCGGTGCTCAGGCAGGACAACAAGTAGCCTTACCGGCTGCGACGGCGTTTCATCACGGATAGCCGGCGCCGGACGCGCCGGAACGGGCCACCGGCCCCTCGACACGACTTACGGAGTTGGCATGGCGTCATTCGATTTTTCGGCGATTCTTCTCGGCCTCACGGTGCTGTTCGGCGTGATCTGGCTGATCGACTGGCTCTTCCTCGCCAAGGCGCGCCGTGCGCGTACCGAAGCCTCCGGCACCGAACAACCCGAGCCGTGGCCGGTCGACTGGGCGCGGTCGCTGTTCCCGGTGATCCTCGTCGTGCTGCTGCTACGCTCGTTCGTGGCGGAGCCGTTCCGGATTCCCTCCGGTTCGATGATGCCCACGCTGGATGTCGGCGATTTCATCCTGGTGAACAAGTTCGCCTATGGCCTGCGCATGCCGGCGTTCAACAACAAGCTGCTGGAAAACGGTGAGCCCCGTCGTGGCGATGTCGTGGTCTTCCGCTTCCCCGGTTACCTCTGCCGGGACGAAAGCGGCCGCACTATCCGCAGTGGCGATGTCTCCTGCGCCGATCCCCACGCGCCGGTGCCCGGCGAAAACTGGATCAAGCGCGTGATCGGCCTGCCGGGCGATCGCATCGAGACCCGCGGCAGCGAGCTCTATATCAATGGCGAGCGGGTCGGCGCCGACGATCTCGGTGCGTTCAAGGGCAACATGAACCGCCCGGAAGACCGCATGCTGATGACCTACGGCTCGCACCTGTACACGGAGCACCTGGGCAGCATCAACCACACGATCGCCCTGACCCCGGCCTACAACGTGCCGATGGACATCCCCAACGCCATGGTGCCTTCCGAGGTGCCCAAGGGCTGCTACATCGTCATGGGCGACAACCGCATGAACAGCACCGACAGCCGCTGGTGGGGCTGCATGCCGGAGGAAAACCTGGTGGGCAAGGCGTTCTTCGTCTGGATGGCCTGGCGTGGGCTGGGCAACGGTATCCTCGACTTCTCGAAGATGGGCAAGGTCATCCATTGACGGCGGCATGGCCCTATTGCGCGGCATGACGTTGCGGATGGCCGTGGACAAGGTAATCTCCGCTCCGGGGCGCCCGCGCGCCCCGTTGCCATTCACGGTCTTGAACAGGGGAGCCGCCGTCCTCGGCGGAACACACGCATGAAATCCAGGCAATCGGGTATCACCCTCATCGGTTTCGTCATCCTCCTGGCGGTGCTGGGTTTCTTCGCGTTCATGGCGATGAAGCTGGTGCCGTCGTACATCGAGTACATGGGCGTGGTGAAGGCCATGAACCAGATGTCGACCGAGGGTGGCAACGAGGACGTCGGCCAGGCACGTCGCCAGCTGGCCTTCAAGATGAGCTTCCAGTACGTCGACGATTCGACGATCAAGCCGCAGGACGTGACGGTGGAGCGCGCCAACAACGGCGCGGTGCTGCACGTGGACTACGACAAGCAGATTCCGTTCCTCTACAACATTTCCTTCCTGTTGCATTTCGACCATTCGGTCCCGCTCAAGAGTGCCGTCGGGCAATGATGAGGTCTCGTGCAGTTCCCGCATTCCTTTCGTAATCCGACCCTCGCGGCGCTGGCGCTCACCCACCGGAGCGTCGGCAAGCCGAACAACGAGCGGATGGAATTCCTCGGTGACGCGCTGCTGGGCGCCATCGTCGCCGAGCTGCTCTTCGAGGTGCACCCCAATGCCAGCGAGGGCGAACTTTCCCGCCTGCGCGCGCAACTGGTCAACGGCGAGGCCCTGGCGGTGATCGCGCGCGAGCTGGCACTGGGCGACGTGCTCAAGCTGGGTCCGGGCGAACTGAAGAGCGGCGGCTTCCGCCGCGATTCCATCCTCTCCGATGCCTTCGAGGCGCTGATTGCCGCCGTCTACATGGATGACGGCTTCGACGCCTGTCGCCAGGTCGTGCGCCGGCTGTTCATGCCGCGCGTGGCCGAACTCAAACGCTCCAGCAAGGACGCCAAGACGCGCCTGCAGGAGTGGCTGCAGGGCAGGGGCTTGCCGCTGCCCGTCTACGAACTCACCGACAGCTACGGCGAAGACCACGCCAAGACCTTCGACGTCAGCTGCTGCATCGACGAACCGGAACCGATCCGCGTGGAAGGACGCGGCGGCAGCCGGCGTGCCGCCGAACAGGACGCCGCGGAAGCGGTGCTGCGCCGATTGCTGGAAAAAAAGAATGAACGATAACGATACCCCCGAGAACGACACCCCCGTCGACGGCGACTTCCGCTGCGGTTACGTGGCCCTGTCCGGCCGACCCAACGTCGGCAAGTCCACGCTGCTCAACGCCATGATCGGCGTGCGCCTGAGCATCGTGAGCCATCGTCCGCAGACCACCCGCCATCGCATCCTGGGCATCTCGACCAAGCCCGCGGGCCAGATCCTCTACGTCGACACGCCTGGCCTGCACCGCGGCGCCAAGCGTGCGATGAACCGCAGCATCAACCGTGCCGCGCGCGCCGCGATCACCGAGGTGGATCTCGCTGTGCAGGTGATCGAGGCCGGTCGCTGGACCGACGAGGACGCCGCGATGTATGCGGCACTCGCCGAACAGGAGGGCATGACGCGCCTGCTGGCCATCAACAAGGTGGACCTGCAGAAGGACAAGACGGCGATGCTGCCGTTCGTGGCCGACCTGATGACCAAGCACCCATTCGACGATGTCTATTACGTCAGCGCCCTGAAGTCGAAGGGCCTGGAAGGCCTGGAAAAAGGCATCCTCAAGCGTCTGCCCGTACAGCCGGCCGTCTATGGCGAAGACGAGATCACCGACCGTAGCGAGCGTTTCCTCGCCGCGGAAATGGTCCGCGAGCAGCTCATGTTGCGCCTGGACCAGGAACTGCCGTACGCCACCACGGTGGAAATCGAACAGTTCGAGGACCGCCCGGATGGCGTGGCCGAGGTGCATGCGGTGATCTGGGTCGAGCGCGACGGCCAGAAAGCCATCGTCATCGGCAACGGCGGCGCCCAGCTCAAGGCGATCGGCACCTCGGCGCGCAAGGGCATGGAGCACCTGTTCGAGCGCAAGGTCTTCCTCAAGCTGTGGGTGAAGGTGCGCGAAGGCTGGGCGGACGACGAGAACCTGCTCAAGCGCTTCGGCTACGAATAAGCCGGCGCGCCGTACCGCGTCATGCGCGTCGAACAGCAGCCCGCCTTCGTCCTGCACGCCCGGCCCTACCGGGAGACATCCCTGTTGGTGGAGTGCCTGACCCGCGACCACGGCCGCCTGGGCGTGGTCGCCCGCGGGGTGCGCAAGGAAGGCGCGCGATTGCAGCGTGCGCAGCTGGAGCCGTTCCAGCGGGTGGAGCTCGACCTCATCCTCAAGGGAGAACTGGCCACGCTGCGCACGGCCGAGCACGTGGGCGCGCCGCAACGCCTGACGGGCGACGCGGGCATGGCCGGCCTCTACCTCAACGAACTGGTGGTGCGGCTGACCGGCCGTCAGGACCCCAACCCCACGCTGTTCGCGCACTACGAGCGCACGTTGCGCCGCATGGCGACGGGCGATGTCCTGGCCTGGACGCTGCGCCGCTTCGAGCGCGACATGCTGGACGCGCTGGGTTATGCGTTGCCGCTGGATATCGACGCCATCGACGGTGAGCCGCTGGACCCGGCGCTCACCTACTTCTACGACCCGGAGTCGGGGGTACGCCCCGGACGCGCGGGCGATGCCCGCAGCATTCGCGGCGCCGATCTGCTGGCGCTGGCCGCCGACCGCTCTCCCGACGTGGCGGGGCTGGCCTCGCTGCGCCGCATGATGCGCCAGATCATTTCCTTCCACCTGGGCGGCGGCGAGCTGAAGGCCTGGCGCGTGCTGCGTTAAACGGCGGGCGTGTCGCGGGGCAGGGCGGCCAACGCCTCGTTCAGTTCGTAGCGGAAGCGCTCTATGGCAGCGGGCGGAACGACGGTGCGGGTTTCCAGCACGTGGTTTTGCAAGGCCCTGGCCTGGGCACCCAGGCGCGCGGTACCGCAGAACCCGCAAGCGGAACGCAGGCGATGCAGGCGGTCGATCAGGTCGGTCGGACGACGCGCCAGGTCGTCCAGCGCGGCCTCCAGTTCGACCAGTTCGACACGCAGCAACTGGCGCAGTGCCAGCAGGGTGATGGCATCGCCACTGGCCGCGCGCCCCGCGTCGTCGTCCAGCACCTGCAGATGTCCCTCGATGCCGAGCGTGGCGGCCAGTGCGTGGCTGAGCGCCGCGAGCTGGCAGGGTTTTTCGATCACGCCGGCGAAGCCCGCCGCCAGCAAGGCCTCGCGCAAACGGGCGGGAATCTCCGCGCTGGTGGCCAGGGCCACGGCGTCGCGCGACCGGGCGGAAGGATCGGCGCGCAGCGCCGGCAGCAAGGCCTCGGCACCGGCGCCCGGCATGCGGCAATCCAGCAGGAGCGCGTCGAACGGCTGTCGCCTGGCGAGGTCCAGGGCGCGGTCGCCATCGGCCGCGACGTCTACCCGATAGCCGAGCGATCGCAGCGCCTGCGCCAGGAACACACGGGTAGCCTCGTCGTCGTCAGCCACCAGGACATGCCGTGGCGTCGGCGCGGAAGGGGCGGACAGATACTGCTCGATCATGCAACGTTCCGTGTTGTTCATCTTGATTTGGCAGAATGGCGGAGCATGTTCCCGGTATCAACCCGCACGTTCAGCTTCCTGTTCATCGTTCTGGTCGCCCTGGTCGGCGCGGATGGGGCGCGGGCGACCGTGTCCGTGGACGCGGAGGGCATGTCGTTACCCGGCGTGGTGCTGGACGGACTGCATGCCGACCTGACCGCCGCTGGCGATGGCATGGGCGTCGCCCTGACCGTGCAGCGAGCCGACCTGGCCGCCATGGGCTGGCACAAGGCCACGCTGGACCTGGACGGCACGCTTGCCCGCGACGAGCCAGGTCGCTGGACGTTCGCGGGCAACCTGCGTATGCGCGGTGCGTCGGGCGACCCCTGGCCGCGGGCCACCGTACGCATGGTGGCCGACACCGCCGCGAACACGCTGGAGCTGACCGTGCGCCAGGATGCCTCGCTGGCCCGCGTGGCGATGCCGATGGACCAGACCACCCATGCGCAGATCACCCTGAAAGACCTGCCTGCCGGTTGGTTGCAAGGGCTGCTCTCGACGGTGTGGTCCGGTCGCATGACGACCGGCCGGGTGGATGCCGACCTGGCGCTCGACCTGCTTCCCGGCGGCGTGCAGGCCGGCGGCCAGTTCGCGCTGGCCGGCGTGGGCTTCGACAGCCCGGGCGGCACGCTGGCCGGTGAAACGGTGTCGGGCAGCGGTCGGCTCGGTGTGGACAGCCAGGCGGAGGCCACCGTCATCGAACTCGACGCCGCGCTGCGCGGTGGCTCGTTGCTGCTGGGCCCCCTGTATGTCGATCTTCCCGCCCACCCGGTGCAGTTGTCGTTTTCCACCCGGGCGCAGAAGGGTGCCATGGCGATCCGGCGCCTGAGGCTGACCGATCCCGACGCCCTGCAACTGGAAGGTGAGGTAGGCCTCGCGGCGGACGGTAGTCTCGCCTCGCTCCGGCTGGACCGTTTCGATGCACGCTTTCCCGCCGCCTACGCACGCTACGGTAAAGGCCTGGCTCGCAGCTTCGGCGTCGATGCGCTCGATGCCAGGGGCGATGTCACGGGGCACCTCACGATGGGCGCGAAAGGCCCCCAGGCCTTTGCGTTCCAGACCACGGGGCTGGATATCTCCAACGGCGAAGGACGCTTCGGGGTGCAGGGTCTGCATGGCGCGGTCGACTGGAGTGCCACGGAGGATCGCCCCGCCACGAAGCTCGGCTGGCGTGCCTTGCAGATGCAGCGGATTCCGAATGGCGCCGCCGAGGCGGCACTGCGCAGCACCGGCGGCACGCTGGGCCTGCTGGCACCGCTGGTCATTCCCGTCCTGGATGGCCAGCTGCGAGTACAGCGCCTGGCGTGGAAGCCCGCGGCCACCGCGGGCGACCGCCTGCAGACCTCGCTGGTGCTGACGCAAATCGACATGGCCGCATTCTGTCGCGCACTGGGCTGGCCGGAATTCAAGGGTACGCTGGGCGGCGCGGTGCCGTCGCTTCGCTATGTAGACGATCGCGTGGAAATGGCCGGCGGCTTGTCGCTGAACATATTCGACGGTTTCGTCGACATCACCGGCATGAGCCTCGCGCAGCCGTTCGGCGTGGCGCCGATCCTCACCGGCACGCTCTCGCTGCGCCAGTTGGACCTGGGTCTGATGACCTCCGTCTTCGACTTCGGCAGCATCACCGGCCGACTGGATGGCGGCATCGACAACCTGCGCCTGGTCGCCTGGCAGCCCGCCGCGTTCGACGCCCACCTGCTGGCGGGCGGTGGCGGCAGGATCAGCCAGAAGGCGGTGAACAACCTCACCTCCGTCGGCGGGGGCGGTATCGCCGCGGGCCTGCAGGGCACGGTGCTGAAGATCTTCAAGACGTTCGGCTACAAGCGCATCGGGCTGTCGTGCCGCCTGCGCGGCGATGTATGCGCCATGGGAGGACTGGGCGCTGCGAAGGATGGCTACACTATCGTCGAAGGAAGCGGGTTGCCCCGCCTGACCGTGGTCGGTCACCAGCGTGAGGTCGACTGGCCCACCCTGGTGCGCCGCCTGCAAGCCGCCACCCAGGGCGATGGCCCGGTGGTCCGTTGAGCGGGCAAGCCGCCCCCACAAGGAAAAACCATGCGTAAATCGTTCATCGCTCTCATGGCTGCCACCGCCGTCGCCCTGGTCGGCTGCGTCACCATCAACGTCTATTTTCCCGAAGCCGCGGCGCAGAAGGCGGCCGACCAGTTCATCGGCACCGTGCTCGACGACAGCGGCGTTGCCAAACCGTCCGCCACGCCGGAAAAAGCCCGTCCGGCCGCAACGGGCAAGCAGCCCTCGGCGTCCCTGCTGGACCTGGTGATCCCCTCGGCGCAGGCGGCGGAATCGCCGGATATACAGGTGCGCACTCCGGAAACGGACGCCATCCGGCTGCGCATGACCAGCCGCTTCGGCGGCCAACTGAAGGCATTGTTCGACAGTGGCGCGGTGGGCTTCACGGCCAACGGCCTGGTCGCCGTGCGCGATGCCGGCGCGTTACCGCTGGACCAGCGCTCGCAGGCCAACGGCCTGGTCGACCAGGAAAACAGCGACCGCGATGCCCTGTATGCCGCCGTCGCCAAGGCCAACGGTCACCCGGAATGGGAGCCGCAGATCCGCAAGGCATTCGCGGACGGCTGGGTCCAGCGCTCGCCGCCGGGCTGGTATTATCGCGATGCCTCCGGTGCCTGGAAGCGCAAGTAAGGCACCCGCCAGGAACGCCCGCCATCGCGCGGGCGTCCTCCCAGCCAGCCCGGGCCTTCGTCGTCCGGGCTTTACGTTTCAGAGCGCATGATCGAATTCGAAGCCACCATCATCGGCCTCACCCACGACGGCCGGGGCGTTGCCCGCATCGACAACAAGGCCACGTTCGTGCCCGGTACGTTGCCGGGCGAGCGCGTACGGCTGGTCTATCACAAGCGCCACCGCAAGTACGACGAGGCCGATCTCGTCGGCATCGTCGAGGCCTCCCCCGCGCGTGTCGAGCCGAAATGCCGCCATTACGGCCAGTGCAGCGGCTGCGCGTTGCAGCACATGGCGCCCGCCGCGCAGATCGCCGCGAAACAGCATGTGCTTGCCGAGAACTTCGAACGCATCGGCAAGGTTACGCCGGATGCGTGGTTGCCACCGCTGACCGGCGAGCCGTGGGCATACCGCCGCAAGGGCCGTTTTTCGGTGCGCTACGTGGCGAAGAAGGAACGCGTGCTGGTCGGTTTCCGCGAGGAATCCAACCCGCGTTTCGTCGCCGACATCGAGCATTGCGAAGTGATCCATCCCGCGCTGGGCCCCAAGGTGGGCTTGATCGCGGCACTGGTGGGCGGCTTGTCCGCCGCGCACGACATTCCGCAGATCGAGTTCGCCGCCGGCGACGACACCGTCGCGTTGGTCTTTCGCCATCTCGCGCCGCTGACCGAGGCCGATCGCCAGGCCCTGGTGGATTTCGGCAAGGCGCACGGCCTGGCCATCTACCTGCAGCCGGGCAATCACAGCACCGTGCACCCGCTGTGGCCAGAGGCGCCGCGCCTGGCCTTTGCCGTCCCCGCCCAGGATGTCGAGCTGGAGTTCCTGCCGCTGGATTTCGTGCAGGTCAATGCGGGCATGAACCAGCGCATGCTGGCGCGCACCCTGGAGCTGCTGGACCTGCAACCGGCCGATCGCGTGCTGGACCTGTTCTGCGGATTGGGCAACTTCACGCTGCCGATCGCACGTTACGCCGCCGAGGTGGTGGGCGTGGAGGGCGAGCACGGGCTGGTGGAACGGGCGGCGGCCAATGCCGCGCGCAACGGCCTCGGCCATGCCTCGTTCCGGGTGGCCAACCTGTTCGAGGACCTGCGCAACGAGTCCTGGGCGAAGCAGGCCTGGGACAAGATCCTGCTGGACCCGCCCCGCGCCGGCGCCAACGAGCTGCTGGAGTACCTGCCGCGCAAGGGCACCGACCGCGTCGTCTACGTCTCCTGCCATCCGGGATCGCTGGCGCGCGACGCGGGCATCCTCGTGCAGAAGGGATTTCGTCTCGCCGCCGCGGGGGTGATGGACATGTTTCCGCACACCGCCCACGTCGAATCCATCGCGCTGTTCGAGCGCCGCTGACCCCGGAGACCCCATGGGCATCGAGATCGAGCGCAAGTTCCTCCTGGCCAGCGACGCCTGGCGCAAGCAGATCGTGCGCAGCGAGCGCATGGCACAGGGTTACCTCATCAGTGGCGCGGCCGTGGCATCCGGACAGGCGAAGTCGTCGGTACGGCTGCGCGTGTCCGGCGAGCAGGCCTGGCTCAACATCAAGTCGGCCACGCTGGGTATCGAGCGGCAGGAATACGAATACCCCGTGCCGGTGGCTGATGCCGCGCGCATGCTGGATGACCTGGCCGACGGTCGCGTGGAGAAGATTCGTCATCATGTCATGGTCGAAGGCACACACTTCGAGATCGACGAGTTCGTCGGCGCCAACGCCGGCCTGATCGTCGCTGAGGTGGAACTGCCGTCCACGGACGCGGCCTACCCGACACCGGCATGGCTCGGCCGCGAGGTCAGCGGCGTGCTGCGCTACTACAACGTCAACCTGATCGACCGGCCGTACAGCGACTGGTCGGGCGCCGAACGGGAAGGCAAGGAGGACATGGCATGCTGATCATCGGTCTTTCGGGTACGCAACTGGAGTTGCACGAGCACGCTTTGCTGACGGCCCGCGGCGTCTCCGGCGTGATCCTGTTCTCGCGCAACTTCGCCTCGCGCGAGCAGGTCACGGCCCTGATCGACCACGTGCGTCAGGTGGCCGGCGATGAGATCCTCATCTGCGTGGACCAGGAAGGCGGCCGCGTGCAGCGCTTCCGCGAAGGATTCACGCGGCTGCCGCCGTTGTCCGCGCTGGGCAGGCTGCACGACAGCGACCCGGTCGCCGCGATCGACCGTGCCGAGGAACACGCGTGGATCATGGCCAGCGAGATGCGCGCCATCGGCGTGGACTTCAGCTTCGCGCCCGTGGCCGACCTCGAACGCGGCAATGCCGCCATCGGCAACCGGGCGCTGCATGCGGACCCGGCGGTTGCCGCCGAGCTGGTCCAGGCCTACGTGCGCGGCATGCACCTGGGCGGCATGGCCGCCGTGCTCAAGCACTTCCCCGGGCATGGCTCGGTGCGCGAGGACACGCATCTCGCATCCGCCGTCGATCCGCGCAGCAAGCACGATATCTTCGCGACCGACCTGCAGCCCTTCATCGCCGGCATCGAGGCACGTGCCGAGGCCGTCATGGCGGCGCATGTCGTCTATACCGCGGTGGACGACCAGCCAGCCGGTTACTCGCACGTGTGGATCGAGGAGATCCTGCGCGGTGAGCTCGGGTTCGGCGGTTGCGTCGTCGGCGACGACATCAGCATGGCCGCCGCCGGCAGTGTCGGCGGCGTGGCCGCCCGCGTGGCCGCCAACCTCGATGCGGGTTGCGACCTCGTACTCGCCTGTTTTCCCGATGTCGTTCCCGAGGCGATCGTGGCGGTGCAGCACCGTCGCCCTTCACCGGTCGAACGTATCGCCCCGCTGCGCGGTGCGATCGGTTCCACCTGGGAAGGCCTCGTCCACAATCCCCAGCGCGATCGATTCATCGCGCGCGTGACCGCCTTGGAGCCCTGATCCGATCATGACCACCACCACCGCCTCGCTCGACCATGCGCTTGCGCACTCCGACATCCTCTTCAATCGCGAACAGCTCGACACCGAGATCGCCCGCATGGGCCGCGAGATCGACCACGCGCTCGACGGCGAAGTGCCGGTGTTCCTCACCGTGATGCACGGCGCGCTGGTGTTCGCCGGCCAGCTGGCGCTGTCGATACGCACGGACCTCGAGTTCGACTACGTGCACGCCACGCGTTACCGCGGGGAAACCAGCGGCAGCGACCTGCACTGGCTGCGTCGTCCGGAAGTGCCGCTGCACGAGCGCACGGTGCTGCTGGTGGACGACATCCTCGATGAAGGCCATACGCTGAAGGCCGTGCGCGATGCGTGCGTCGAGATGGGCGCGAAGCGGGTGTTGCTGGCCGTGCTTTGCACCAAGCGCCACGATCGCCGCGCGCATGGCATCGAGGCCGATTTCAACGGCGTGGACCTGCCCGATCGCTACGTGTTCGGGTACGGCATGGATTACCACGAGCAGGCGCGTAACCTGCCCGCCATCCACGCGTTGAAGGACTGATTCCGATGAGCATCGACCTCGCCGTGATCGGTGGCAGTGGCCTCTATCAGTTCGAAGGCCTGGAAAACACCGAGCGGCACGCCGTGCAGACGCCGTTCGGCCCGGCCTCGGGTGACGTCGTGACGGGCGACTTCCGCGGCAGGCGGCTCGCCTTCCTCGCCCGTCACGGCGAAAGCCACACCGTGCCGCCGCATCGGGTGAACTACCGCGCCAACCTGTGGGCCCTGCATGCGATGGGCGCGCGGCGCGTGGTGGCCGTCAACGCCGTGGGCGGCATCCGCGACGACATGGGTCCGCGTACGCTGGTGGTGCCCGACCAGATCATCGACTACACGCACGGCCGCTACACCAGTTTCAACGACGTCGAGGGTTCCGAGGTACGGCATATCGATTTCAGCGAGCCCTACAGTGCCGCGCTGCGCCAGGCCCTGCTGGCCGCGGCGCGTGCCGAGGGCCTGGCGATCATCGATGGCGGTTGCCACGGCGTGACCCAGGGGCCGCGCCTGGAGACGCGCGCGGAGATCGCGCGGATGAAGCGCGACGGCTGCGACCTGGTCGGCATGACCGGCATGCCCGAGGCCGTGCTTGCCCGCGAGCTGGACCTGGAATTCGCCTGCCTGGCCCTGGTGGCCAACTTCGCCGCCGGCGCCGGCGACGAGGCGGAGATCAGCATCGAGGAAATCTTCGCCCACCTGGCCGCTGCGACGGCCAACGTTCCGGCTATTCTTGGGCGTTTACTGGCAGTCTTGTAGGCATTTCGCGGACATCGTCCGCTCCTACAACCGCGGATTGCGGGCATCGTATGTTTCCGCACTTCAGATCGCGGACATCGTCTGCTGCTACAACCGTGGATCGCGGACATCGTCCGCTCCTACGTGGCGCTGTGTAGGAGCGGACGATGTCCGCGATACGCGAACCCCACGCCCGTTGCCATCCTGCGGTGCGATGACGTACGCCGAAACCAGGCATGACGCGGCGGCCGATGCCGTGCGTCGCCCTGCGGCAACGTTGCGCGCGGGCTGCGGTGCATAGCCGACGCGATAGCCCACCGTTGACCCGCAGCGGGCAGGGCGCGACTGGCTCACGCTAGGTCCATGAAACCTCACTGCCACGGCGCTTCACTGATTGAATCACTGACTGCCTTGTCGGTGTTTGCCGTCGGCAGCGCGGCCAGCGGGGCGTGGTTCCATGCGTCGATGGCCATGGATGCGGCGGCATCGCGGACGATGGCCACCGTGACCGCCATCGCCGATCTGCGCGAGCGCATGCGCGCCAGTCCGCTCGGTGTGTCACGCGGTTCCTACAACACCACGCCATCGGACGCCGGTTGCGCGGGCGGCTGCACGCCTGACCAGCTTGCCGCCGACGACCTCGCGCGGTTCCGCGCCAGCCTTCGTCGGCACGTCGGATCGTCCACGGCGTCCGTCGTCCGCTGCGAGGACATGACGCGTTGCATCGTGCATGTCACGCTCGGCCGCCGCGTCGTCGCCGACACATCGTTCCGACCGTGAAGCAGCATGGATCGAGCCTGGTGGAACTGCTGGTCTCGCTCGCCGTGGCCGGCATGGTGGCAGCGGTGGTCGCGGCAGGGGCGGGAGCGGCCGGTATGGCATCGAGGCGTCATCTCGACCGGGTGCAGCGCGAGGATGCGGCGCGCATGGCGCTGGCGGTGCTGGCGGACGATCTTTTCAGTTCGAAGCAGTGGCGAGCCTGCACGGAGGCAAGGGACTGCGACCTCACCGCCTGGCATCGCCCGTATCGGTCGTACCTGCTGCACACCGACGTCGCGGACTGGCTGGTCGGCGACGGGCTGCGTCGATGCGTAAAGCAGTGCGAGTCGCTGGTAGACGGGATCGTTCGACTTGAGGTCACGGCCGACCTGCCGGCCGATCCCGGGCAGGTTCGGCGCGCTCCCTTCCTGCAATGGCATGGAGACACGGCGCGCCTGCTGGAGGTCGCCGTGGTTCTCGCCGACGGCAGGCGATTCTCCCGCGTCGTGGCGAAGCGACCATGAAGTGTCGACGTGGGTCCGTACTGATCTTCGTGCTGCTGATGCTGGCCGCTCTCGGCCTGCTCGGCGCAACCTTGTCGCGCGGCGCGGCCTCGCGGCGCCTGGCCGCCGCTGAATACCGGGACCGCGTCTGCGTCGCCGTCGGGCATGACCGGGCTCGCTGGCAGGAGGATGTCGCCGCATGCGACCATCGGTAAAGGCGCAACCGGCGCGTCGTCGCACATGAGGGTTCCATGGATCGCAGGCGGTTTCTTCAGGGGGCGACGGTCGCTTCGGGCATGGCGTTGACTGCCAAGGGTCTGGCGGCGGATGTGGCGGGCGCGGCGAAGCAGCCCCCGGCCGGCGGCATGCTGCCGCGCGTGTGTTCCACGTGGGACTTCGGCGTAGCCGCCAACCAGGCCGCGTGGAAGGTGCTCGCCGGCGGCGGTCGGTCGCTGGATGCGGTCGAAGCCGGCGCACGCGTGCCCGAGGCCGACCTGCGCAACCACAGCGTGGGACGCGCCGGCTATCCCGACCGGGACGGCAAGGTCACGCTCGATGCCAGCATCATGGACGAGAACGGCAACTGCGGCGCCGTCGCGGCGATCGAGCACATCGCGCATCCCATCTCCGTCGCGCGCCGCGTCATGGAGCGTACGCCGCACGTGCTGCTGGTCGGCGACGGCGCGCTGCAATTCGCGCTCGAGCAGGGCTTTCCCCGCGAGGAACTGCTTACGCCCGAGTCGGACAAGGCCTGGCACGAGTGGCTCAAGTCGGCGAAGTACAAGCCGGTGGCCAACAGCGAAGTGAAGAGTTACAACGCCGGTCCAGGCGGCACGCCGGGCGATGCCAGCAACCACGACACCATCGGCATGCTCGCCATCGATGCCAGGGGCAATCTCTCCGGTGCCTGCACCACCAGCGGCATGGCGTGGAAGCTGCACGGCCGTGTCGGCGACAGCCCGATCATCGGCGCAGGCCTGTATGTCGACAACGAGGTGGGCGCGGCAACCTCCACCGGCGTGGGCGAGGAAGTGATCCGTAACGTCGGCAGCTTCCTGGTCGTGGAATTGATGCGCCAGGGCCGATCACCCGAAGACGCCTGCCGCGAGGCGGTGGAACGCATCCTCCGGCGCAAGCCGCAGGCGAAGGATCTCCAGGTCGGCTTCCTCGCCCTCGACAAGAAGGGCAACGTGGGCGCGTGGTCGATCCAGAAGGGCTTCTCGTACGCGGTGTGCGACGCGTCGAAGCAGGATGCCCTGCATCCCGGCAAGAGCACCTACTGAGATGGCGTTGCTCGAAGTGGCAGCCAATTCCGTCGCCTCGGCGTTCGCGGCGCAGGAAGGCGGCGCCGGGCGCATCGAACTGTGCGCCAGCCTGGAAGAGGGGGGTGTAACCCCCTCGCATGGCACGATCATGCTCGCGCGCGAGGGGCTGACCATCCCGCTCTATGTCCTTATCCGCCCGCGCGGGGGCGACTTCCTCTACGAGAACATCGAGATCGAGTGCATGCTCGACGACATCGAACACTGCCGCGACCTGGGCTGCGACGGCGTCGTCGTCGGCGCGCTCACGGCGGAGGGCGACGTGGATACCGAGGCGTGCGCCTTGTTCGTGCGTGCGGCGGGCAGGATGGGCGTCACCTTCCATCGTGCCTTCGACCTGGTGCCCGATCGCCGTGAAGCCCTGGAAACCGTCATCGATCTCGGCTTCGAGCGGGTTCTCACATCGGGCGGCATGCAGAGTGCCGTGGCGGGCGCGGCCTCGATCGCGCAGCTGGTCGCGCAGGCCGGCGATCGTATCGTGGTGATGCCTGGCGCCGGGATCGAGCCGGGTAACGCCGACAACCTGCGGGCCGCGACGCGTGCGCGCGAGTTCCATGCGTCGGCGAAGCGGCGGCTACCCTCGGGCATGCGGTCGCCGGCCGATGCACTGGGCATGGGCGCAGGCGAGACGCGTACCGACGTGGACACGGTAAGGGCCATCGTCGCCGCGCTGGCGTAGGAGACCACGATGTGGGCTGGCGTAGGAGCCCACGATGTGGGCGAACCCTCAGCCCACCTACAGCGAACGAGGCCATGCACAACATCCAGGCGAGCGCTCTAAACCTTGACCGGCAACAGCCCCCCCGGTGTCACCGCGACAATGCGGCGGCCGGGCGCGGGCGGCGTCTCGTGCAGGCCGGTGAGGGTGCCGAAGGCCGGCAGCATGCCGACGTGGCGGTCGAACACGAAGGCGGGCAGGCGATGCTTGCGCCAGCCGTCGCGCACCACGACCCCCGGGTGCACGTGGCCCGATAGCGTGTAGCCATCGGCATGCGGCTCGGGATGATGGGCCAGCACGAACGGTGGCGCATGCATGCGATCCGGCCGCACCTCCACGCCCAGCGTGCCCACGTCGAAGTGCCGGTCGTGGTTGCCGGCGACAAGTATCATCGCCACCCCGGCATGTGCCTCGCGCCAGGCGCGCACACGCGAAACCCACGCGCTGCGTTCCGTCGCGGCGCCGTGCACCATATCGCCCAACACGACCAGCGTTTCCGGCTGGAACGTGGCGATCAGCGCGTCCAGGCGTGCCAGGTCGTCGTCCGTATCGCCGCTGGGCACCGCGATGCCGGCACGGCGGAACACGGCGCCCTTGCCGAAGTGCACGTCGGTGACCATGAGCGTGCGTCGGGCCGACCAGTGGATCGCACGTTCGCCATGCAACGTGAGCCGTTCGCCGGCCACCTCGATGTCCAGTGTGTTCATGATCCGGCGCCTGCTTCCAGCTTGGCCAGCATGCGTTCGACACGGCTCTTCCAGTCGTCGGCGGCGATGCCGCCACGTAGTCGTTCCACCCATAGTGGAAACGCCAGCGGGCTGAGCCGCTTGGGCTCGTTCCACAGCAGCTGCGCACGCGCGATGCGCACCAGGCAATGGCGCAGGCGCGTGTAGTCGAGCTGTTGGTCGAGCACTTCGCGTTCGGCCTGCCACAGCAGGGGATGCTCGGGATCGTGACGACGCAGCACGTCGTACAGCAAGCCACTGGATGCCTGCAGCTGCCGCATCGTCTTGTTGTGCGCCGGGTAGCCGTTGAAGACCAGTCCGGCGACACGCGCGATCTCACGGAACTGGCGCTTGGCCAGCTCCGACAGGTTGACGCTGGCACGGATGTCGCTGCGCAGGCCTTGCGGATGCAGCAGGACGCGCATCGCTTCCGCGTCCAGTGCGGGCATGCGCGCGGCCGTGATCGTGAGCCCGTAGTCGTTGACGGCGTAGCCGTAGTCGCCCGGCTGGATGCGCGCGAGGCGCAGCGCGAGCACGGCGGCCAGGCCCTCGTGTGCCAGCCGGCCCGCGAACGGGTAGACGAACAGGTAATCGCCCTCGCGGGTGCGTGTTCGCTCGCACAGCGTGGCATCCATGGACGGCACGCTGGATTGCCGGCGCTGGATATCCAGCAAGGGGGCGAGGGCGCGCATCTCGGCTTCGCGGCCTTCGCCGGCCAGCGTGCGACGCAGTTCGTCGGACAGTTCGCCCGACAAGGGCAGCCGACCGCCCATCCAGCGCGGCACGCCGCCGCGGCGGTTGGGTGCGGGGCGCACGTAGGCGGTCATGTCGCGCACGCGCACCAGTTCGAGGTGGCGGCCGGCGAAGAGGAAACGATCGCCGGGACGCAGGCGCGACAGGAAACTCTCTTCCACTGTGCCCAGCCGCGCGCCCTTCATGTAACGCACGGCCAGGCTACCGTCCGACGTGATCGTGCCGATGGACAGACGGTGCATACGGGCGACACGACCGCTCTCGACATGGAAGCGGCCTTCCGTATCGGCCAGCTTGCGATACTCCGGATAACTGGCGAGCGCGGAGCCACCGGTGCGCAGATAGGACAGCACGGCGTCGAAACGCTCGCGCGGTAGCGAGGCGTACGCCAGCGACGAGGTGATCTCCGTGTAGGCCTCATCGGCCGTGAAGCCGCCGCCCAGTGCCATCGTCAGCAGGTGCTGGGCCAGCACGTCCAGGCAGCCGCGCATCGGATGCCGGGGCTCCAGGTGGCCTTCGGCCAGCGCGCGTCGGGCGGCGGCGATCTCGGCCAGCTCGAGCAGATGGGTGGGCACGCACAGGATCTTCGACGGCAGCCCGGGCCGGTGGCCGCTGCGTCCGGCGCGCTGGAGCAGGCGGGCGACGCTTTTCGGGCTGCCGATCTGGATAACGCGCTCCACGCTGGAAAAATCCACGCCCAGGTCGAGGCTGGAGGTGGCGACCACGCAACGCAGTGCGCCCTGGCGCAGTTTTTCCTCGGTAGCCAGGCGCAACTTCGGATCGATCGAGCCGTGATGAAGCGCCAGCGATTCGGGTGCCTCCGGCCATACCGAGGCCAGCGCTTCGTGCCACAGCTCCGCCTGCGAGCGCGTGTTGGCGAAGACGAGGCTGCTGCGGGCGTCCAGCACGGCTTTCAACACACGCGGCAGTTGCGACAGGCCAAGGTGCCCGGCCCACGGGAAGCGCTCGCCACCTTCCGGCAGGGCAGTCTCGATCACGGTCTTCTTGCGGCCACCGCCACCGATCAGCACGCCGTCGCCGGATAGCGCGTGCAGGGCTTCGTCCAGGTTGCCCAGCGTGGCCGACAGGCCCCAGGTGCGCAGTTGCGGCAGCCAGTGGCGCAGTCGCGTGAGTCCCAGTTGCAGCAGGATGCCGCGCTTGTTGCCGAGCAGTTCGTGCCATTCGTCCACCACGATGCCGCGCAGCGAGGCGAACCGCTCGCGCGCATCGGGGTAGCTGAGCAGCAGCGCGAGGCTTTCCGGCGTGGTTACCAGCAGTTCGCAGGCACCCCGGCGCAGGCGGGCGCGCTCGGCGCTGCCGCTGTCGCCCGTGCGGCGAAGCACCCGCCACGGCAGCTCCATCGCCTCGACGGCGGCGGTGAGGTGTTGCGCGGTGTCGGTGGCCAGCGAACGCAGCGGCGTGATCCAGAGCAACTGCAACCCGCTCTGCGGACGCAGCACGGCGTCGATCAGCGGGCCGCCGGCCGCTGCCAGGGTCTTGCCGGTGCCGGTGGGTGCATGGATAAGACCGTTACGGCCTTCGGCCCATGCGCGCCATGCCGCGCGCTGAAAGGCGGCGGGTTTTCGCTCCTGCGTGGCGAACCACGCGACGAGGCGTGCCTCAGCCCGCCGCCAGGCGGCGGAGGTCGTCGAGTTTGTCGGCATCGCGGATCGCCAGGTCGGTGCGCCAGCGGAGGATGCGCGGGAAGCGCACGGCCACGCCGGCCTTGTGACGGCCGGAGGCCTGGATCGCCTCGAAGGCGAGTTCGAAGACATGCGTGGGTTCGACCGAGCGGACCGGGCCGAAACGGTCGATGGTGTGTGCGCGTATCCAGCGATCGAGCCGGCCGATCTCGGCGTCGTCCAGGCCGGAATACGCCTTGGCGACAGGGACCAGCGTCTCCCCGTCCCAGACGCCGAAGGTGTAGTCGGTGAACAGGCCGGAGCGCCGGCCATGGCCGGGCTGCGCATAGAGCAGCACGGCGTCCACCGTGTAAGGCTCCACCTTCCACTTCCACCAGTCGCCTCGTTTGCGGCCGACGCGATAGGGCGAGTCGCGCCGCTTCAGCATCAACCCCTCCGTGCGCCGCTCGCGCGATTCGGTGCGCCACTGAGCCAGGCTTGCCCAGTCGCTTGCGCGCGCTTCGGGCGACAGCGTCAGCGTGGGACCATGCGATGCGATGAGGCGTTCGAGCAGCAAACGTCGCTCCGCCAGCGGACGCTCGCGCAGGTCGTGCCCGTCGAGTTCCAGCAGGTCGTACGCCATCAGGCGCACCGGCGTGTCGGCCAGCAGTTTCGGACCGGGCTTGAGCTTGCCGATACGTTTCTGCAGGGCGGCGAACAACAGCGGATGGTCCTCGCCCGGCGACCAGGCCAGGATCTCGCCATCGATGACGCAGCCGTCGGGCAGGGCGGCCGCGGCCAGCTCGAGTTCCGGAAAGCGGCCGTCCATGCGCTCCTCGCCGCGAGACCAGATCAGCGCACCTTCGGCACGGCGCATGAGCTGCGCGCGGATGCCGTCCCACTTCCATTCGGCCAGCCAGTCGTCGATCGCACCGAGCGCATCGACGTCCTGTTCGAGCGGCGAGGCCAGGAAAAAGGGGTAGGGGCGTTCACCCGCGTGTTCGTCGTCGCGCTCGGGTCCGGCAAGTGCTCGAAACGCCTCCGCACTGGGTTTCCACGTGCCGCTCATGCGATGGGCGATGAGGTCGGTGGCAAGCGCCGACCACTGGGCCAGTGCCTGTACCACCAGCCGTTGCGACACGCCGACGCGCAGCGACCCGGTGAGCAGCTTGTTGACGAGGAAGATCTGTTCCTTCGGGGTGGACCGCCACCACTCGCGCAGCATGGCGATCCGCTCGCCGGCCTCCAGCTTGCCCAGCGAGGGCAGGCGCGCCTCCATCCATACGTGCAGGGCGGTGTCCTCGTTCTCGTCGTCGTCGGTACCGGGCAACATCAGCGCGATGGTCTCGGCCAGGTCGCCGACGTGCTGGTAGCTGTCGTCGATCAGCCAGTCGGCATACCCGGTTTCGATGGCCAGCGCGGTGCGCATCTCGGTCGAGCTGGCGGTGCGCTTCAGCTTGCCGCCGCCCAGCACGTATACCGCCCACGCCGCGTCTTCCGCCGGTGCATCGGCGAAGTACGTCGCCATCGCCTCGCGCTTGGCGGTGGTGGACGCCGTCCGGTCCAGCGCCTCGAACAACCGGGCGAAGCGGCGCATCAGTCGCCTTCCTCGCTACTGCGCTCGTCGGGCATGCTGCCGCCCAGCGAACGCAGCGCACGGGCGTCGTGGCCCTTGTCGCGCAGGTAATGGATCAACGCCTCGCCGTCGCCGTGGGTCACGTAGATACGCTTCGCGCCGCAGTCCTCGACACTGCGGATCAGGCCGGGCCAGTCGGCGTGATCGGACACGATGAAGCCGCGATCGTAGCCGCGACGGCGACGCGCCCCGCGCACCTGCATCCACCCCGAGGCGAACCCGGTCGATGCCTTGCCGAAGCGTTTCATCCAGGGTGCGCCGGCCGCGGAGGGAGGCGCCATGACCAGTTCACCCGCGAAGTCGCGACCCTTGGCCGAGTCGCTCACGGGTTGGGTAGGCACCATGCGGATACCCGCATCGCGATACGCCTCGACCAGTCGCACCATGGCGCCGTGCAGGTGCACGGTGCGATCCGTACGCAGGGCCAGTTCGGCCAGGATGCGCTGGGCCTTGCCCAGGGCGTAGCAGAACAGCACCGCGGGCACGCCGCGTGCCGCGCACTCGTCCAGCCAGGCCAGCATGTCGTCGATGACGCGGGACATCGGTGGCCAGCGGTAGATCGGCAGGCCGAAGGTGGATTCGGTGACGAATATGTCGCACGGCACCGGCTCGAACGGCACGCAGGTCGGGTCGGGATCGCGCTTGTAGTCGCCGGAGACTACCGCGACCAAGTCGGGCGTCTCGATGCGGATCTGCGCGGCGCCCAGCACGTGGCCCGACGGATGCAGCGAAATCACCGTGTTGCCGAGCGTGAAACGCTCACCGTAGGCATATTCCTGGATGACCGAGGCGGCACCGAGCCGCTCACGCATCAATCCGCCGCCGGCTCGCGCCACGTGATAGAGGCCGCTTCCGGAGCGCGCATGGTCGCCGTGGGCGTGCGTCACCACCGCCCGCGGCACCGGCTGCATCGGATCGATGTAGAAGTCGCCGGCGGGGCAATAGAGGCCCTGGGGGCGGGGTAGCAGCACGTCGCTGTCCATCCGCCGACGTTAGGCAGCCGCACGTCAACGCGACGTGCGCAGAGCGAAACGCGGTGGGTCAGGCGACGAACTGCAACCGCGCCAGTTCCGCGTAGAGGCCACCCTCGCGCAGCAGCGATTCATGCGTGCCTTGCGCGATGATGCGGCCGCCGTCCATCACCACGATGCGATCGGCGCGCTGCACGGTGGCCAGGCGATGCGCGATCACCAGCGTGGTGCGGCCCTTTTCGAGGCGTTCCAGCGCCTGCTGGATAGCCGCTTCCGACTGTGCGTCCAGGGCAGATGTGGCCTCGTCCAGCAGCAGCAACGGCGCATCGCGCAGGATCGCCCGCGCGATGGCGATGCGCTGCTTCTGTCCACCGGACAGCCGCACCCCGCGCTCACCCAGCGCCGCGTCGTAGCCGTCGGGCAGGGCGGAGAGGAAGCCGTCGGCTTCGGCAAGGCGTGCGGCCTCGCGCACTTCGTCGGCGGTCGCGTCTTCGCGGCCGAAGCGGATGTTGTCGGCGGCGCTGCCGCCGAAGATCACGGTCTCCTGCGGCACCAGGGCGATGGCGCCCCGCAGTTCCGGCAAGGCCAGCGCGCGCAGGTCGACGCCATCCAGGCGGATGGACCCGGACACCGGATCGTGGAAGCGCAACAGCAGGCTCAGCACGGTGCTCTTGCCCGCACCCGACGGCCCCACCAGCGCCACGGTTTCGCCCGGCGCGATGCTAAGGTCGAAATCCGACAGCGCGGCCACGTCGGGACGTGACGGATAGCGGAACTGCACGTGGTCGAAACGCAAGGCGCCGGTGACGGGCGTGGGCAGCGGTTCCGGCGCGGCGGGCGTGGCGATGGTGGCGGTTTCGGCGAACAGCTCACCGATGCGCTCCATTGCGCCGGCGGCGCGCAGCACGTCGCCCCAGACTTCGGAAAGCCCGGCCACGGACCCGGCGGCGAAGATCGCATAGAGCACGAACTGGCTGAGCACGCCTGGGGCGAGCTCGCCTGCGATGACATCACGCGCGCCGGCCCAGAGCACCAGCGTGATCGCGCCGAAGATCAGCACGATCACCGCCGCCGTGAGTAGCGAGCGCATGCCGATACGGCGACGCGCCGTGGCGAGGGCCAGGGCGATCGCCTCCGAGTAGCGCCGGCTTTCAGTGGGTTCGCGCGCATAGGCCTTGACCGCCTGGGCCGCGTTGAGGGTTTCGTTGGCGACGGCCGCCGCATCCGCGATGCGATCCTGGCTGGAGCGTGACAGCTTCTGCACGCGACGACCGAACACCAGGATGGGCAGCATCACGGCAGGAATGACCAGGGCGGTGAGCCCGGCCAGACGTGGGCTGGTCCAGGCCATGGCCACGGCGGCGCCGATCAGCATGACCGCGCTGCGCAGCGCCACGGAAATGCCGGAGCCGATCAGGGTCTGCACCACCTCGGTGTCCGTACCCAGGCGCGAGGTGAGCTCGCCCACGCGCGTGCTTTCGAAGAAACCCACATCCAGGCCGATGACGTGGCGGTACAGGGAGCTGCGCAGTTCGGCCAGCGAACGCTCGCCCAGCAACGCGATGCAGTAGTAGCGGGCCGCCGTGGCGATGGCCAGCACGATGGCGACGCCGAACAGGCCCAGGAAGGTGCCGTTGATGGAGGCCAGGTTGGAGGCGAGGAAGCCGTGGTCGATGATGTGTCGCACGGCGACCGGCAAGGTGAGCGACGCACCGGAGGAGATGCCCAGGAACACCAGCCAGCCGATGGCCAGTGACTTGTGCGGCCGGAGGAACGGCCAGAGGTTGCGGAGCACGCCGACCTTCTTCGACTTTTCCCTGCGCTCGACGGTCATGCGTGGTCCATTCTTTGGGTCATCCGCCACCGGATGGGGCCGGGGGAGGGCGTATTCAACATGCGCGGGCGGCTCAGTCGACGCGCCTGGGCGCGATCCGGCCGCGCGAGAGGTCCACGATACGCGCCGCAAGCGCTTCCAGGCGGTCCAGCGGCGCACTAACGACCAGGTCGGCACCGTCGGCGACGAAGGTTTCGTCCTCCACCGTTCCATCCATGTCGCGTATCCGTGCCGTCACCAGGGCCAACTCGGCAAAGTCGCAGTGCAGGCCCAGCCGGCCGACCTGGACGATGGTCGTGCGCGGCGCCAGTCGCAGGCACTCGGCGGCGCTGCCGCCGTAGGCACGGGCGAGGCCACCCGCGCCCAGCTTGATGCCGCCGTACCAGCGCGTCACCAGCACGGCCACGCGGTCGCAGCCCTGGCCGTCGATCGCCTGCAGGATGGGGCGTCCGGCCGTGCCGCCGGGTTCACCGTCGTCATGGAACCGGTAGGCATGGCCCACCCGGTAGGCCCAGCAGTTGTGCGTGGCGTTCGGGTCACCGACCGTCCCGAACCAGGCGAGGGCATCCTCCGCCGACGCCACCGGCGCTGCCTGGGCGAGGAAACGGCTTTTCCTGATGTCTTCCTCGTGCCGCCACGGTGCGGCGAGGGTATCCAACGGCACACTCATGGGTGGAGATCGAGCAGGTCCTGTGGCAGGTCGTAACGGGGATGCCGGCGGCGAAGGTCGCGCAGCTGGCGCAACGCCTCGGCGCGTTCGCCGCGCCCGAGCAACCGGCGGATCTCGCCGACGGCATCGTCCGGTGGCAGCACGGGTGTCGCAGGATACCGCGCTTCATCCCGCCACGTGCCATCGACCGCCGGGGCCTTCCGGAGGTTAGAGCGGGTCGACGACGCCACAGGACCGGGCGATGCAGGCGTCGCGGCGGCGGATCCTGCGCTGGCGGGGGTGCGCGGCTCGATGTCACCGGGCGACCGTGACGGAAGGCTACCGGCGGGCGAGACGGCCAGGGGTGCTGACGTGCGGCCCTCGGGACGTAGCGCCAGCGGCCGGGTATCGCGCGCCTGCCACGCGATGGCCCACACCAGTGTCAGCACGAGCACGATGCCCGCTCCGACGATCCAGGGCCAGCGTCGCGACACGCGTCAGGCCCGCGAGGTTTCGGGACGCGGCTCGACGGCAGCGCCCACACGGTTGCGTCCGGCATCCTTGGCCCGGTAGAGGGCGCGATCCGCGGCATTGAGCAGGTCGAGCGGACCGCTGTTGGCGGTGGGATGCATGGCCGCCGCGCCGATCGTGATGGTCAGCACCCCGAACGGGCTGGTCGGGTGCAGGATCGCGTGGGCCTCCACCTGGGAGCGAAGATCCTCGGCGAGCGCCAGCGCGTCGTCCAGCCGCGTGCCGGGGGCCACCACCGCGAACTCCTCGCCGCCGAAGCGGGCGATGAAGTCGCTGGGACGCAGGCCGCGCGCCGTCAGCGCTTCCGCCAGCGCACGCAGGCAGTCGTCACCGGCGAGATGGCCGTATCGGTCGTTGTATTCCTTGAAGTAGTCGACGTCGATCATCAGCAGGGCGATGGGTTCGCGCTGGCCCGGACGGTGCCATTCGCGCAGCAGCCGTTCGTCCAGAGCGCGCCGGTTGGCCAGGCCGGTAAGGCTGTCGACGAACACCAGCCCCTGCAATTCCTCGCGGCTGCGCGAGAGCCGGAACTCTTCTTCCACCAGGTCCACCTGCGCCAGGGTGCCACGCAGGCCGATGCCGATGACCGCGGCGATCGCCCCGGCGATACCCAGCGACGGATAGCCGGGAATGACCATGAGGCCGAAGCCCAGCACGCTCATGGCCAGGAACGTGGGGCTGGCGCTCTGCACGAAGCGCACCAGGTAGACCGGCGCGTGCCAGTGCCTTTGCGGCAGGCGCGCCGCCATCGTGACCATGAGGGCCAGGAAGGGGACGTCGAGCAGGACATCCCACAAGGATGTGCCGAAATCCGGATTGCCGCCGAGCGCGACGAAATGGTTGTAGAAGAAGCCCGCCAGCGCGTAGGTGACGAAGAAGGCGGTGACCGAACGGAAGAAGGCGTGGTCGTCGGCGCGGTCGGTGGCCAGGAAGCGCAGCGATGCCGCCACCGCCAGGCACGCGTTCTCGAAGTCGAGCATGTAGGCCACGTCCACGGCCTGTTGCGGCCCCATGGCGCCCTGGAGCGACACGATCGAGAAGGTACGCACGTAGAACAGCACGCCCAGCAGGGCCGCCAGCACCAGGTCGATGCCCAGCGCCCAATGCTTGCGTGCCGCCACCGGCGCGGACGAGACCGCCACCAGCACGGGCAGCACGTAGAGGATGTAGAAGAACATGCTGTCGCCGGGCGCCAGGTTGGCATTGTCCAGCGAGTAGTTCTGCCGCGCCGACAGCCCCATGCCGATGGCCCATAGCACCAGGCTGGCGGTCAGCAGCCACCAGCGGCGGTCGCCGGGCGTGCCCGAGCGTCGGAACGCGCGCACCGTGCCAGCCATGGCCAGCAGCGCCACGGCGAAAAAGAACACGTAGGACACGGCCATGCCGCGCGACGGCATCAGCGCAAGGCCGGCAACGTGTGCCGCGACGATGAGGCCCGCGGCGATGAGCGCTTTCATTGGCGTGCTTCTCCCGGCCTGCGACGCAGTAGTCGTATCGGCAGGCTCAAGGGAAGATTGAGCGCCAGCGGGCGGCTACGCCGCGCGAATGGCGCCCTTGGCGATGACCGGGCCCGTGGGCTGGCCCGTCGGCGAGCCGCCGGACGGTTCCAGCGACACGGCCAGGGCGGCCGTGGGGCCGAGTCGGTCGAGCAAGGATTTGTCCAGGTGGATGCGCTTGGGGTCGGAAGGCACGAAGACGCCTACCGATATGGGTTTGCCACCTTCGGGGATCAGCCAGAGCTCGGTGCTGCGATCGGCGGCGATGGCCTCGGGTGACGCGGGCACGAGCAGCAGTTCGCTACGCTCGATGTCCATGGTGGCTGTCCACCCGGCCACGCCACGGTCGGTGGAGATGGTGGCGACCATCAGCGTGGCCGGCGCCGGTGCCGTCGTCGCCACCGGCGCCGTGGTCGGCACGCCGGGACGGGTGAGGGTCAGCACCAGCAGACAGGCGGCCACGGCTGTGGCGCCCATGCCGAGCCAGCGCCACAGCGCCACGCTGTCCCAGGCGCGATCGGGCTTGCGCGCTGGCGCGGCGTCCAGGCCCAGGCGCCGGCGGATCGCGGCCCACACGTGGGCCGGCGGTGCCTCGTCGGCGATCTCCAGCGCAAGCGGCGTGAGATGTCGCTGCCAGAGGCCCACGGCGACGGCGGCCTCCGGGCTGGTTTCCATCTCCCTGGCGACCGCGGCGCGCGCGTCCGCATCCAGCAGGCCGAGTACGTACTCGGCATACCGCAGGTTGTCCTTGTCCGATTCGAAAGTACTGTTCATGGATTGAGGCAAGCCCTGAGCTGCAGGAGACCACGGCGGACCCAGCTTTTCATGGTGCCAAGGGGCACCTTTGCGCGTTCCGCCAGCTCGTTATACGTAGCGCCACCGAAAAAGGCTTCACGGATCGAGCGACGCTGTTGTTGTTCGAGCTCGGACAGGCAGGCGCGCAGGCGGCGGTACTCCTGGTCGCTTTCCGCGTCATGGGCGGGGCCGGGGCGATCGTCGACCAGGGCGTCGAAGTCGACGTCGTGCGCCTGGCGCAGGTCCGGGCGTTGGCGCAGGCGGTCGATCGCCTTGTTGCGGGCCACGGTCAGCAGCCAGGTGACCGCGCTGGCCAGGGCCGGATCGAAGCTCGCGGATCGCTTCCATACGGTGACGAAGGCTTCCTGGAGAACTTCCTCCGCTTCGTCGCGATCGTTCATCACGCGCAGGCAGACACCGAACAGGCGCGGGGAGGTACGGCGGTAGAGCTCGGCGAAGGCGCGTTCGTCCCCTTCGGCGGTACGTTGCAGCAATCGGTTCAGCTCGTCGCGCTCGGCGGGGCTGGTGGCAGGCATGCGTCGGGTTTCCTTGGTCGGACGGGGCCGGTCAACGGTGCACCACGATCTATAGCATGAACAGGGTGTCGGGGGCAGGGTAGCCGGGCATGTGCATCCATTCGCCTCATCATCCCGTATATATCGAAGACCCCACGGAGCCTCTATCGTCATGTCCATCGATGCCAACCGCAACGTCCCCCTGCCGCGTCGCAAGGCAGCGTGGCGCCGCTGGTTCGACACCTCGGTCGCCGATGCCGGCGACGATGCCCGTGCCGATCGCATCGACTGGCTGCGCGCCTCGCCGTTCGTCGTCATGCACCTGGCGTGCCTGGGGGCGATCTGGACCGGGGTGTCGACCGTGGCGGTGCTGGTCGCGGTGGCACTCTATGCGGTGCGGATGTTCGCGCTGACCGGTTTCTACCACCGCTATTTTTCACATCGCACGTTCCGCACCTCTCGGGCCGTGCAGTTCGTCTTCGCCCTGATCGGTGCCAGTTGTGTGCAGCGTGGCCCCTTGTGGTGGGCCGCGCATCACCGCAACCATCACCGGCATACGGATACGACACTGGACCCGCACTCGCCATCCGTGCATGGCTTCCTCTGGAGCCACGCCGGGTGGTTCCTGACGCCGCGCGGCTTCCGCACCGAGATCGAGCGCGTGCCCGATCTGGCCGTGTACCCGGAGCTGCGCTGGCTGGATCGCTTCGATACCGCCATTCCCGTCGTGCTGGCCATCGCCCTGTTCGGGCTGGGCAAGCTGCTCCAGCACGTGGCGCCGGGCCTGGGCACGGACGGCTGGCAGATGCTGGTGTGGGGGTTTTTCATCTCCACCACCGTGCTGTTCCACGCCACGGTGACCATCAATTCGCTGGCCCACCGGTACGGCAAGCGGCGTTTCGATACACGCGACGACAGCCGCAACAACGTGTGGCTGGCGCTCATCACGTTCGGCGAGGGCTGGCACAACAACCATCATTTCTTTCCGGGCACCGTCCGCCAGGGCTTTCGCTGGTGGGAGATCGACATGACCTACTACGGCCTGGTGCTGATGTCGTGGTTCGGGCTGGTGCACGACCTGAAGCCGATCCCCGCCTGGGTGTCTGTCAAGGCGAGGGGCTGAGCATGCGCATCGCCGTCGTCGGCTCGGGCATCGCCGGTCTCGCCTCCGCGTGGCGGCTGTCGAGGCACCACGACGTCACCCTTTTCGAAGCCAACGATTACCCCGGCGGGCACACGCATACGCACCGTATCGTGCATGCCGGCCGCGATTACGCGATCGATACCGGCTTCATCGTGCACAACCGGGCGCATTACCCGCTGTTGTCGGCGTTTTTCGACGAGCTGGGCGTGGCGACGAAGCCGACCACCATGAGCTTCTCGGTGCGCAGCGAGGCCAGCGGTCTGGAGTACAACGCCGCCACGCTGGATACGCTGTTCTGCCAGCGACGCAATCTGGTCTCGCCGCGCTTCCTGGGCATGCTGCGCGACCTGTTCCGTTTCTATCGCGAGGCACCGGCGCTGCTGGACATCGACGGGCAGGGGCCGTCACTGGGCGATTACCTCCAGGCCCATGGCTACGGCGCAGCCTTTCGCGACGAACACCTGGTGCCGATGGCCTGCGCGTTGTGGTCGTCGCCGTCGTCGTCGATCCTCGGCTTTCCGGCGAAGTACCTGGTTCGCTTCATGGCCAACCACCACATGTTGCGTGTCGCGGGCCGTCCCGAATGGCGCGTGGTGGAGGGTGGATCGCGCACCTACGTGGATGCGCTGCGCGCCCGCTGGAACGTCACCGAGCGGCTGAACACGCCGGTGGTGGGCGTGCGGCGTCACGCGGACTCCGTCGAGGTGGTGACGCACGGCGGCACCCACGCGTTCGACGAGCTGGTGCTGGCATGCCATAGCGACCAGGCGCTTGCCCTGCTGGGGGACGCCGATGGCGCCGAGCGATCGGTGCTGGGCGCCATGACCTACCAGCCCAACGAGACCGTGCTGCATACCGATGCCTCGCTGCTGCCACGCTCGCGCAAGGCGTGGGCCGCATGGAATGCCTTCATTCCGGCCCGCCCGGGCGCGGCCTGCACGGTCAGCTATTGCATGAACCTGCTGCAGGGCATCCAGGCGCCCGAACCGTTCGTCGTGACGCTTAACCGTACCGAGGCCATCGATCCGGCGCGCGTCCTGCGCCGCATGACCTACCACCATCCGGTGTACACGCATGCCTCGGTGGCGGCGCAGGCTCGCCGGAACGAGATCCAGGGCCGGCGGCGCACGTGGTTCGCCGGCGCCTACTGGGGCTGGGGATTCCACGAGGACGGCATGCGCAGCGCCGTCGAACTGGCGCACGACTTCGATGCCGTGGTCGCCCGTCGTGCCGAGGTCGTGGCGTGACCACGTCCCTTGCCAGTGCGGTATACGAGGGCGTGGTGACGCACCATCGCCATGCGCCGCATGAGCATGCGTTCCGTTATCGCATGGCCCAGCTGTTCCTGGACCTGGACGAAGTGGACCGGGTGTTCGCCGGTCGCTGGCTGTGGTCGACGAACCGGCGCAACGTGGCCGAGTTTCGTCGGTCGGACTACTACGGCGACCCGGCCACGTCGCTCGCCGACGCGGTACGCGACCGCGCCGGCGAGGTGACCGGCCGCCGGCCCGCCGGTCCCGTGCGCGTGCTGACCCACCTGCGTTATGCCGGCATCGTCTTCAATCCAGTCACCTTCTACTACTGCTATGCGGTTGACGGCACCACGCTGGAGTGCGTGGTCGCCGAGATCACCAATACGCCGTGGCGCGAGCGTCATACGTATGTGCTGCCGGTCACGGCATCCGATGGCCATGCCATCGATGCCGACTTCGACAAGGTCTTCCACGTCTCGCCGTTCATGCCGATGGACCGCACCTACCGCTGGCGCTTTACCGCGCCGGATGTGCGGTTGAGCGTCCACATGGATGTACTGCGGAATGGCGAGCGCGAATTCGACGCACACCTCTCCCTGCATCGCCGGACGCTTTGTGCCACCTCGCTGGCTCGCGTGCTCTGGCGCTACCCGCTGATGACCGCGCAGGTGGTCGGTGCCATCCACTACCAGGCCCTGCGCCTGTGGCTCAAGCGCAACCCCGTTCACGACCACCCGATGAAGCAAGGCTCACGATCATGAACCGCATCGCCCGCACGGAAGAATTCATCGCCGACTCGCGCAGCCACCGCTTCCTGCGGCGCATGCTGCTTTCTCGCATGGCCGGGCTGCGTCACGGTCGCCTCACCATCCTCGATGCGATGGGTGGCACCACACTGGGCGAGCTCGTCGACGGTGCGCCCGACGTCCGCCTGGACGTGAAGGACATGGCCTTCTACCGTGCCGTGGCCGCCAACGGCAGTGTCGGCGCCGGCGAAGCGTTCATGGATGGCCAGTGGACCTGCGACGACCTGGTCGGCCTGATCCGGTTGCTCGTGCGCAACCGCGACCGCCTCGACGGCATGGAAACCGGCCTGGCGCGCGTTGGCGGCCTGGCGATGAAGGCCTGGCACGCGCTGCGCGCGAATACGCGCCTCGGCAGCCGGCGCAACATCGCCGCCCATTACGATCTAGGCAATGATTTCTTCCGCCTGTTCCTGTCTGCCGACCTGATGTATTCCTCGGCGCTGTGGGCGGGTGAAGACGACGACCTGGAAACGGCGTCCACCCGCAAGCTGGACCGCATCTGCCAGTGGCTGGACCTGAAGCCCGGCGACCGGGTGCTGGAGATCGGCACGGGCTGGGGCGGCTTCGCCATCCATGCGGCCCGTCACTACGGCTGCCATGTGACCACCACGACCATCTCGCGCGAGCAGTTCGCACTCGCTGGCGAGCGCGTGGCGGCGGCCGGACTGGGCGATCGCGTGACCCTGTTGCTGGAGGATTATCGCGACCTGACCGGCAGCTACGACAAGGTGGTGTCGATCGAGATGATCGAGGCTATCGGCGCGGCCTACCAGGAGACCTATTTCGCCAAGATCGCCAGCCTGCTGTGTCCCGGCGGGCGTGTGTTGCTCCAGGCCATTACCATCGAGGATCACCGTTACGCGCAGGCCCTGCGCTCGGTGGACTTCATCAAGCGATTCATCTTCCCGGGCAGTTTCATTCCCTCGGTGCAGGGCATGCTAGAAGCGAAGACACGCGCATGCGACCTCGCGCTGGTGCGGCTGGAGGACTTCGGGGCCTCCTACGCACGCACGCTGCATGCCTGGCGCGTGCGGTTCATGGCGCGCCTGGCCGACGTGCGCGAACAGGGCTTCGACACCCGCTTCATGCGCATGTGGGAGTTCTACCTCGCCTACTGCGAAGGTGGTTTCATCGAGCGATCCATCGGCGTGTCGCACCTGCTCCTCGAAAAGCCGAGGCTCGCATGAGCGTCTGGCATACCTTCCTGGTGATCTGGCTGGTTGCCGCCTGGGTGATGACCGCGGGCTGGGCATGGCAGTGGCGGAAGGAGAACGCCGGCATCGTCGACGTGCTGTGGTCGGTCGGCGTGGGCGGTTCTGCCGTATGGGCGGCCCTGGCCGGCCCGGGCGTACCGCTTACCCGTGCGGTGCTGGCCGTGCTTGGCGGCGCCTGGGGTGCCCGCCTGGCATGGCACCTGTGGAAACGTGTCCGTGGTGAGCCGGAGGATGGCCGTTACCGCGCCCTGCGCGAACACTGGCACGGACACCAGGGCAAGTTCTTCGGTTTCTTCCAGTTCCAGGCGTTCCTCGTGGCGATGTTCGCCGTGCCCTTCACGGCCGTGGCCGCCAACCCGGAGGCCAGCCTGCCGATGATCGCCGCGGCGATCGCGATATGGGTGATCGGTGTAGCGGGCGAGTCGCTCGCCGATCGTCAACTGGCCCGCTTCCGTGCCGACCCGGCGCACCGGGGCAAGACCTGCCGCGATGGCCTTTGGCGCTATTCGCGGCATCCGAATTATTTCTTCGAGTGGTTGCACTGGTTCGCCTACGTGGCGCTGGCGGTCGGCTCGCCCGTGTGGTGGCTTGCCCTCAGTGGTCCGGTGGTGATGTTCCTGTTCCTGCGTTTCGTCAGCGGCGTGCCGTATACGGAAACCCAGGCGCTGCGTTCGCGCGGCGAGGAGTACCGCCGCTACCAGCGCGACACGCCGATGTTCTTCCCCTGGTTTCCTTCCCGAAAGAGCGACGACGCATGAACACGACAGCCGAAGCCAACGGTTATTCCCGCGAGGATCGCGCTGCCGGTGGCCTGCTCGGTCTTGCCGAGCGGGGCGTGCTGCCTGACGCCCTGATTCGCCGGGGTATCCGTAGCCTTTGCGCGGCGCGCCTGCGCGAGGAAGGCGAGGGCGGGCTGTCCGCCGTCGCCGCGCGCTACCAGAAGCGTATCGACGCGTTGCGGCAGAGCCCTGTCGCCGTGCATACCGATGCGGCCAACGGCCAGCACTACGAGCTTCCCGCACGTTTCTTCGAGCTGTGCCTGGGGCCGCGCCTGAAGTATTCCGGCTGCCTGTATCCGTCCGGTGCGGAAAGCCTGGCGCAGGCAGAGGAGGCGATGCTGGAGGTGTACGGACGCCGCGCGGAACTGGCCGATGGCCAGTCGATCCTGGAGCTGGGCTGCGGCTGGGGTTCGCTCACGCTGTGGATGGCGCGGCGCTATCCGAACGCGAAGATCACTGCGGTATCCAACTCCAGCGGCCAGCGCCGGCATATCGAGGCGCGCTGTGCCGAGTTGGGCCTGGACAACGTCAAGGTCATCACCCATGACGTGAACACGCTGGAGCTGGACGCGAGCAGCTACGACCGCTGCGTGTCGGTGGAAATGTTCGAGCACATGCGCAACTACGAGACGCTGTTGTCGCGCGTAGCCACGTGGCTACGTCCGGGCGGCAAGCTGTTCGTGCACATCTTCGCCCACCGCCAGTTCATGTACCCGTTCGAGACGGATGGTGACAACGACTGGATGGGTCGGCACTTCTTCACCGGCGGCCTGATGCCCGCGTCGGACACGCTGTTGTGGTTCCAGCGCGACCTGCGCATCGAGGACCGCTGGCACGTGGACGGCACCCACTACGAGCGCACGGCCAACCACTGGCTGGCCAACCAGGATGCCGCGCGCGACGAGGTGATGACCGTGTTGCGCGAGGCGTATGGTGATGCGGCCGGGTTGTGGTTCCAGCGCTGGCGGATCTTCTGGATGTCGTGCGCCGAACTGTTCGGTTACGACCGCGGGCAGGAATGGCTGGTGGCTCACTACCGGTTCGTGAGGGGCTAGTCGACCGTTGCGCCTGCAGCGCGAAGCTGGCGAATGACGCCGTCTACGCCGCGTTCGATCATGTCGAACGCGTGCGTGAAATCCTTCGCCGAGCCGTACCACGGGTCGGGCACATCGTTGCCGTCCGCGTTGCCGGCAAAATCCATCAGCAGGCCGATCCTGTCCTCGGCGGCGCCCGGGGCCAGGCGACGCAGGGCCTGCACGTGGCCCGCAGTCATGCCCAGAATCAGGTCGTAGTCGGTGAAATCCCTGGGCGTGACACGTCGGGCGCGGTGCGCCGGCATGGCGACGCCGCGGCGCTTCAGTTCGGTCAGGGCGCGTGGGTCCGGCGGATTGCCGATTTCCTCGCCGGTGACAGCGGCGCTGTCCACGCGGACATCCCAGTGCAATGCGGCAGCCTTGTGCAGCAGCAGCGCGTGGGCCGTGGGCGAGCGGCAGATGTTGCCCGTGCAGACGAAGAGGACGGAGGGCATGGTTTTCATCCGGCGACCTTAATGCAAAGGGCGGTCCGGTACGAGGTCGGTCGGGACGTGCACGCCACGCCGTGCGATCTTCTCGGTCATGATCGTGTGCTGCATCAGCAGGCCGGAGACGAGATAGGCCGCCACGCTCGCCGCGAGCAGTGGCAGCAACGCGTGGGGCTGCATGGTGGTTTCGAATACGAATACCGCCGCGGTCAGCATGGCGCGTGCCGCCCCCGCGAACAGCGCCGCCATGCCAACGAGCGCAGCCATGCGGGAATCGACCTGGGCGATGGGCCAGTGGGCGAGGAAGATGCCGAGCAATCCGCCGAGTGCGCCACCGATGGTGAACAAGGGTGCGAGCGTGCCGCCCGACGTACCGCTGCCCAGCGCGATCGACCACGACACCAGCTTGGCGAAGGCGAGCAGGGCCAGCGCGCCGAGACCAAGGTGGCCGCCGATCACGGCGACGATGTTCTCGTAGCCCACGCCCAGCGTGGAGGGCACCAGGTAACCCACGACACCCACGGCGATACCGCCGATGGCGGGCCACCACATCCAGTGGATCGGCAGGCGCTCGAAGAGGTCTTCCAGGCCGTACACCAGCCGGGTCACGCCGACGCCGATCACACCGAACAGCAGGCCCAGCAGGGTGTAGACCACCAGCGCCGTGACCGAGGCGGGCAGCAGCGCCGCCATCGGGAACACGGGGCCCGGGCCTTCCAGTGCGAAACGGACAGCGGTGCCCGTGGCGGCGGCCATGGCCACCGGGATCAAAGACCTAGCGCGGCGCTCGAACAGCAGCATCTCGATGCTGAGCAGCACTGCCGCGAGGGGCGCGGCGAAGATGGCAGCCATACCCGCCGCGGCACCGGCGGCAAGCAGCGTCTTGCGTTCGTCCGCGGTCACCGGCAGCAACTGCCCGATGAAGGAACCGAGGGCACCACCGGTGGCGATGATCGGGCCCTCCGCACCGAACGGACCACCGGTGCCGATGGCGATGGCCGAGGACACCGGCTTCAGCCAGATCATACGGGCGGGAATCCGGCTTTCGTTGGTCAGTACCTGTTCCATGGCTTCGGGGATGCCGTGCCCGCGGATGGCTCGCGAGCCCCAGCGCGCCATGGCGCCGACGAGCAAGCCACCGATGACGGGAATCAGGACGACCCAGACGCCGCGGTGGTTGTCCGCCGGGCTCACCCAGGTCGTGCTCCAGTCGCCGAAGAACGCCACATGCGTGACCAGTGCGATCAGCCGCGTCAGCGCATGGGCGATGAGCGCGACGAAGGCAGCCAGGGCCATGGCGATCAGCGTGGTGGCGACCAGGCGCCGGCGGACGCGCGGCAGACGGCTGCGCATGTGTTCCTGCGCGAGCGTGGGGTCGAGCGAGGGCGCAAATGGGATGGCCGCCCGGTCATGGGGCGGATGCAGGGGATCGGTCATGGTGGGTAGCCGAACAGGGATGCGACAAGGCTACGCGTAACCGCGCTTTGTAGCTGGCTGGCAGATGAACGACCTGTCTGAAATGAAAAAAGCACGCGGTGAAGGACACCGCGTGCTTTTGTCTGGAATGACATGGTGGAGCGGAGGAGGATCGAACTCCCGACCTTCGCATTGCGAACGCGACGCTCTCCCGGCTGAGCTACCGCCCCACGTACCGAGGATCATATCAGCGAATCTGGTGAGTGCCAACATTGTCACTTCGAGGCGTCTCAAAGCTTACCGCGTGGGCTTTCGCTTCACTTCGCACTAGGTGCCTGGCATATCAGCCTCGCCTTTAGCGACGCCGGCCATGCCGCGCTCAGGCCTGGATGGGACAGCAGCCTGCCGATGCGCGCGCGCTCACCCGTCTGGCAAACGTCATATCCGTGATCAAGCAGCCATGTCGCGGTCTTCGGCTGGCCGCCGACGAGTGCGGCTTCCAACGCCCCTCGCGGAACGTTGTCGACGTGATCGGGAGTGGAACCGGCTGCAATGTTCGCTCCCTTGGTCAGGAGTGCGGCCATAGCCTCGGTTTGCCCGCACTGAGCCGCCAATACGATGGGCGGCGAAGCAGTCAGTGGCGAGGTTGCGTCAGGATCTACCCGGGCCGAGAGCAGGGCGGATAGCGCGTGGGAGTTGCCGATCCAGGCAGCGCCCGCTAATGCCTGCTTGAGCGCGTTGGTCGATGTCTCATCAGTCCGGCCAACGAGTTCGCCCAAGGCGGAGTCAAATGCGGCGTCATCTCTCGAGAGGACTGCCGAGCGAAGCCTCGCCGCACTGTCTCCATGGGATGCCTGTGATATCGCATCCTGCGCGGCAGCCTGTTGCATCGATAGGCAGTCCGGTGTGGATGCGTGTGCCGCGCTTGCTGCGGCAGCGATAAGTAAGGCAAAAGCCAATCGTGCCTCGCAGGACCTATTCATACGTACTCCTTACGGTTTTCTGCTTGACCCGGTAAATGACACCGTCCGGTCCCTAATGCACCATCCGGTTAAACCAGATTCGTGACGAGCAATGGATGACACCTGTCAGATGCTAGCGCCGCACGTGCTGGGGACAATGCATCCGCAGCCAGATAACTGACTAACGGAGCAAGCGTAATGAATTCGATCCTCGGCGTAGCGGCACTCGCAATGGTCTTCGGTGGGTTCCTGATCTGGGAATGCGCCAGCTGGGTCGGTGCACGCGCTGAACTCGTAAAACAGCAGGCCCGCAAGTTGAGACTGGAAAACGATCAGCTTGAAGCGATGCGGGGCGCGCAGACGTATTCAAGGACGCAAGCACGGTTCTGATCGGTGCGCATGGTGCGTCCTGCACAGCCCCACGGTCCCGAACATGCCTGACCGTCCGAAAAGGGCGGTTTTCATCAGGCGAACGCGGTGCAGCCACTAAGGCGAACGACTACGACCCACGAACCGTTCGATGCCTGGTTGGACGCCTAGCCGCGATCCGGCAACAGCGCGCAGAGCCGATCGTGCAACACCTCGCGGCGCCAGCCCTCCAGGGCCTCGGGCCACACGCCACCGCTCATCACCAGCTCTTCCATCGAGCGCCGCGCGCAGAGCAGGCCCGGTGGGACATCCAGCTGGGTGGCGAGGGTGTCGATGGCGCTGCGCATCTCGTTGATCGCGCGTTTGGCGTCCCCGACCGGATGGCCGATGATGGCAACGGTGCTTTCCACCTCATCCGCCGTGACCGGCTGGCGCACCAGGTCGAACAGCTCCTGACGCTGTGCCGAGCGCAGGGCCCGGGTGCCGCGTACGCGCTCGTCCAGCTCGGCGGGGGTTTGCGGTATCGAGGCGACCAGGTCGAGGGCGTGGTTGTCTTCCAGCAGCCAGGAGCGGGGTTTGTCCAGCGTACGTGCCGAGGCCTCCCGCCAGCGCAGGATACGGCGCAGCAAGGCCTGCTGTTCTGGCGCCCATTCGCTGGCCGCCTTGAAGCCACGCTGGGGCTGGGCATCGCCCTGGCGCTGGCTGGCGCGACGCTTCATCCGTGCGCAGTCTTCCGCGTGCCAGTGGGCCCGGCCACGTTCGGCCAGGCGTTCGGAGAGGATCGCGTGGACGGGGTGCAGATGGACGACGTCGAGCGTCGCGTACAGCTTCTGCGACTCGGTGAGCGGACGCTGCAGCCAATCGCTGCGCGTTTCGCCCTTGTCCAGTTCTTCGCCGACCAGTTCCGCTACCAGGGCGCGGTAGCTGATGCCCAGGCCCATGCCGACGAAGGCGGCAGCGATCTGCGTGTCGAACAGGGTGTGCGGGCCGTCCGGAAGGAAAGGGGCCATCGCTTCCAGGTCTTCCCCGGCGCTGTGCATCACCGTGACGACCGGCTGCGCCGCGAAGACCGGCGCCAGGGCGTCGTCCAGCGGCACCGCCAGGGGGTCGATAAGGGCGTAGCGGCCTTCGTGCGCAAGCTGGAGCAGGGCCAGCTGGGGGTAGAAGGTGTTGCGACGCATGAACTCTGTATCGAGCCCCACGACTGCCGAGGGGGCGATGGGAGCGAGCCACGCATCGAGCCCCTCGCGATGGTCGATCCAGGGGGCGGGGTGAGCGAGGTCGCTCGTTGTCATGCAAGATCCTTGGGGTCGGTCAGGAGTCGCGGCGACGTATCGTGTTGCCCTGCCGGGCGCGATTCCCTATGGTTGCAGCGCACGATAGCAGGCTCGCACGGAACCGCCCACCATGCCCAACACCGAGACCGTTCGACGACAGCGCGCCATGGGCGGCGCGTTGGGCGTGGCCTTGCTCGGTTTTGCGCTGTTCTACCATTTCTTCCCGCAGGTGCTGCACGTCCAGACCACGCAGAACACGCCGCGTTCGCCCATGCGGGGCCAGCCGACCACGATGGGCTTCGACCAGCGTCCGCAAGCGGCGGCTGGGGCGGTGGTCTCGGAACTTGATGCCGGGCCGCCGATCATGTTGGCGCCGACGGCGGTGATCGCGGCGCGGCGGCGTGAAAAATCCCCGGAACGGGTGTTGCCGGCGCAGAAGAGCCCGGATACGCCCGAATTGACGGCCTTGCTCGATCGCGGCGACAAGGCCCTGGCGGTCGATCGCCTGGTGGGGGGCAAGGACAGCGCGGCCGCACTCTTCGGCGCCGTGCTCAAGGAGAAGGCGGACAGCCAGCGTGCCCTGGCCGGCATGGACGAGGTTCGCGCGCGCATGGCCGCCGAGATCGAGCAGGATATCGCGCTGGGCGACGCCGATGCGGCGCGCGAATCGCTGGCGGCGCTGAAGGCGTTGCCCGCAAGCGCCGCGGATGTCGCGCCGCTGCAACAGAAACTGGGCGTGCTGGAAAAGGTGCGGCCGCTGCTGGGCAAGGCGGCGACGCAGTTGCAGGAAGGCAAGGCCGACCTGCCGCACGGCGACAGCGCGCTGGATACCTATCGCCAGGTGCTGCAGATGGACGAGGGCAATGCGGTGGCGGAGCAGGGCATCACGCAGGTGCAGCGCACGGTGCTGGACAAGGCGCTGGCGGCGGTGGCCCAGAACGACTTCGCGGCAGCGGACACGGCCCTGGCCGCCGCCGCGGTCATCCAGCCGGAATCGCAGGCGCTGCAGGATACGCGTGGTCGTATCGAGGGCATGCGCCGGCAGAGTGCCACGGCGATGCTGGCCCAGGCCCGCTCCGCCCTGGATGCCGGCAATCTCGAGCTTGCCCGGCAGCTTGCCGACAAGGCGCAGCAGACCAGCGCCGACCTCGCCGGCCTGGACGACTTCAACGAGCGGCTGACCAACGCCCGCCTGTACGCCAGTTACAAACCCGGGCAGGTCTTCGCCGATCGCTTCGTCGACTCCACCGGACAGGCGCCGGCGATGGTGGTAGTCCCCACGGGGCGCTTCCTGATGGGCTCCCCCGACGGCGAGCGCGGCCACGACGCCAACGAGGCACCCGTGCACGAGGTGCAGGTGGACAAGGGCTTCGCCATGGCGCGCAGCGCGGTCACCATCGGGCAGTTCCGTGACTTCGTCCGCGCCACGGGCTATGTGCCGCAGTCGGTGTCGATGCAGGGCGGCAGTGTCTACGACGAGCAGAGCGGCGGCCTGCGCGACGACTCCAACGCCAACTGGCAGGACGACTACGCCGGCAAGCCCGGCCAGGACCGACTGCCGGTCATCAACGTGTCCTGGAACGACGCCAAGGCCTACGCCGACTGGCTCTCGCAACGCACCGGCAAGAAATACCGCCTGGCTAGCGAAGCCGAATTCGAATACGGCCTGCGTGCCGGCACCACCACGCGCTACTGGTGGGGCGACGGCTCGCCCGGCTCGCGCGTGGAGAACCTGACCGGCGGCAACGACCGTTCGGGCTCGGGCCGCCGCTGGAGCAATGCGTTCAACGGTTACAAGGACGGTTTCTGGGGCCCGGCCCCGGTCATGAGTTTCACACCGAACGCCTTCGGTCTTTACGACATGGGCGGCAACGTGTCCGAGTGGGTGGCCGATTGCTGGCACGACAACTACATCCGGGCACCGCGTTCCGCGGAGGCCTGGGTCAACCCGGGCTGCGGGCGGCGGGTGATCCGCGGTGGTTCGTGGGGCAGCGCGCCGGACATGGTGCGATCGGCTTACCGCCAGGGGGCGACCTCCGACCTGCGCAGCGCGCGTGTGGGTTTTCGCGTCGTTCGCGAGTTGTGAAGCCACTCCCTGCCGGATACGCCTAGCGGATCACTTGACGCTGACGAGCCTCGCGAAACAATCTCCGGAAAGCCGCGCACGGCATCAGGGGAAATCATCTTGGCCACTTCCATCATCGTCGGGTACCGCCCCTTTCCCGGTCGTACCGATCTGGTCGTCAGCATCCTGCTGGAGACCTACGTGGTGATGCAGCGCGCCGGGCTGATCACCGCGCGTCGCCCCTGGATCATGCGTAGCGAGGAGGGCAACGTAGTCGCGGCCTTCGACATGACCGACGAATACTCCTTCGCCGCCTCCGAGAAGATCCGTGAGGTGAGCATGCTGCGCGCCCGCCTGATGGGCGTGGCCGAGCGCGTGCCGCTGTCGGGCCTGCGCGAGAGCAACGACCCCTACGCCGAGTTCGAGACCAGCAACGATTACCCGGCTGTCGACACGCCGCGCGTCGCCGATGCGCAGGGCTGACGGTCAGATGTTGCCGTAGACCGCTTCCAGTTGCGCCACGGCCGCGTTGACCCGCTGGATGCCTGAGGACTGTGCCACGGCACTTTCGCTGATCTCGCTGGTCACCTCGGTGACGTTGGCGATGGATGCAACGATCTCTTCCATGGTGTGGCCTGCCGTACCCACCAGGCTCGCGCCTTCCTCGACCCGTCCGCGGGCGTCGCCGATCAGCTGGTGAATTTGCTTGGACGCGCTGGCGCTGCGCACGGCCAGCTGGCGCACTTCGTCCGCCACCACGGCGAAGGCCTTGCCACTCTCGCCGGCACGCGCAGCTTCGATCGACGCGTTGAGCGAGAGCAGGTTGGTCTGGAAGGACAGCGCATCGATCAGGTCGAGGATGTCCTCGATCGACCGCGTGCCTTCCTGGATCCCGCCCATGGTGCGAACCACGTCGCGCATGACCTCGCCGCCACGCTCGGCGGCCTGCCGGGCGCCGGTGGCCAGTTGCTCCGCGTTGCCTGCCTTGCTGGCGTTATCGACGACGGCGCCGGACAGGGACACCACTTCGCGCTGCAGCGTCTGCGTGGCCAGGGTCTGTGCGGTGATGTCGGTGGCGTACTTGATGACCTTCATCGGCACGCCGTTGAAGTCGAGGATGGGGTTGTAGGTCGCCTGGATCCACACCACGCGGCCGTCGCGGCCGAGCCGCCGGTACAGCGCCGCGGCATGACGCCCCTCGCGCAGCCGCGCCCAGAAGGCCGCGTAGCCGGGTGACGATGCCTCGCTGGGATCGACGAACATGCGGTGGTGGCGCCCGACTACCTCGTCACGCGCGTAGCCCATGGCACTGAGGAAGTTGTCGTTGGCCTCGATGATCATGCCGTCGAGGTCGAACTCGATGGTGGCCTGGGCGCGGTCGATGGCCTGCAGGCGGCCATCCATGTCGGCGGCCGCAATGCGCTGCGTCGTGACATCGGTGGCGTACTTGATCACGCTGACGACCTGGCCGCTGCGATCGAACAAGGGGTTGTACGACGATTGCAACCACACGTCGCTGCCATCCTTGCGCCGACGCCGATACAGCCCCGTATCGCTTCGGCCGGTGCGCAGGGCGGCCCAGAAGGCCGCATAGGCATCCGTGTCGGCTTCGTTGCCGGTGACGAACATGCGGTGGTGGGCACCGCGGATCTCGTCGAGCCGGTAGCCCATGGTCTCGAGGAACAGCGCGTTAGCGTGGCGCACATGGCCGTCGGGGGCGAATTCGATGACGGCCTGGACCTTGTCCAGTGCCGCGAGCTTGCCTTGGGAGGCGCGATGTTTCTCGAACCAATGGCGAATCATCGAAAGGCCTGAAGTGTGACGTGCGTCACTTATCGGCGGGGTATGGGCTTACTTAAGAATAAAAGTGATGGAATCGGTAGGTCGGCTACCTTTTCATTCAGGTTAGGAGGGTGGTCGGCATCCGGAACAGGAAGCAGGTGCCCGCCTCTGCCGACGAGGTAACCGTGAGCGTCGCGCCATGGCCGCGGGCGATTTCCGCCGCGATGTACAGTCCCAGACCCAGGCCGGGCCGGGGCTGCGAGCTGTCCGGCCGGAAGAACGGATGGAACAGGCGATCCAGCGTCTGCGGATCGATCGGTTCGCCGAAATTGGTGACTGCCAGCGTCACCGCGCAGCCCTCGTCCTTGCCTTCGACCAGGATGGGGCGACGGCTATCGCCATGGGTGATCGCGTTGTTGACCAGGTTGGCGATGAGCTGCTGCATGCGCTTGAGGTCGAAGCGGAGCGGGCGGCTCACGCTCCAGCTCGCCCGAATATCGGCCTCGGGATGCGCCTGGCGGATCTCCGCCAGCACGCGCTCCGCGGCCTCGGCCAGGTCGTCGCGCACCTGCATCGTTACGGGAATGCCCGCCGCCAGCCGTGCGCGGGCGAAATCCATCACATCGTCGATAAGGCCGGCCATGCGGCGGGTGCTGGCCGCAATGAGCCCGGCAAGGCGTTGCGCGCGCGGCGGCAGGTTCATCGATTGCAGCGACTCTGCGGCCATGCCGGCGGCCTGCACCGGGCTGCGCAGGTCGTGCCCGACCACGGCAAGGAACTGCTCCCGTAGCACGCCGTCGTCCACCTCTTCCCGTAGCGCTTGTTCCGCGTCATTCACCCGGTCCTCCAGCGCCAGCTGGGCGGCGATCAACTCGCCGAACAGGGTCATCTCGGCGGCAAGACCTTTCTCGTCGAGGGTGACCGGGCGCGAATCGATGGCGCACAGGGTGCCGAAGAACTGGCCGTCCACCGTGAAGATCGGCACCGAGGCATAGCTTTCGAGCTGGTAGAAGCGTGGCGTGTGGTGGTCGGCGTAAACCGGATGGGCGCTGGCATGGCCGAACACCACCGGCTCATGGTGCTGGCGGATCTCGTCGCAGATGGTGCTGCCCAGCACCAGGTCGTCACCGGCGCCGAGGCCGAAACCGAGGTCGTCGCGAACGGCGCAGGCCGTCCAGCGGTTGTCCGTGACCCGTGCTACCGCGGCGAAACGCATGCCCGTACGGCGGACCACTGCGTCGAGGATACGGGGCACGACCGACAGGCGTGCCACCGCCCCGATCAGGGGATCGTCCAGGGTGGCAAGGGAGGAGCGAACCTGAGGCATGACTCGATTCTACCAGTATGAACAAGCGTTAAGCTCATTCACCCGCCAGCGCGTTTCCTTGCGATGGCTTGCCTTGCCTGGTCCAGCGCATCCGCCGACACCTCGTCGGCGTCACGCTTAGCATCGATGAGGGCCGTATGCGGCAAGGCCATATCGCGGAAGATGGCGCGGCAGCGGTCGAGATTCTCCGCGGTCTCGAAGTGATTCGGCTTATCGCCGCGCAGGCGTATGCGCGCCAGGCCAACCTCCGGCGCAAGGTCGAGCAGCAGCAGAAGGTCGGGGCGGGGTGCGAAGGCGTTGGCCTGCATCAGGTCGTCGATGCCGAGGCCGGCAGCGCCCTGGTAGGCCACGTTAGACGGGAAATAGCGGTCGAGGATGACGATCTCACCGCGAGCCAGCGCGGGCGCGACCAGTTCATCCACATGCTGCCGGCGGTCCAGGATCAGCAGGCGCAGCTCTTCCTCGGGGCTGAGCCGGCCAGTGGATGCCGAGGCGCGCATCTGCATCCCCCAGGGGCCGTTGGTTGGCTCCTTGCTGAGGTTGACCGTACAGCCGTCGAGCGAAAGGGCATCGCGAAGGGTATGAGCGAGCGTCGTCTTGCCGGCGCCGTCGATACCTTCGATGGCGATCAGCAGACCGCCGGGGATAGGGAGAGGTGCCATGACCGGGATTTTAGCCGATCGGCCGGCGACTTTCACCGCGCGCTAACGGGATTCCCAAGCCGCTCGAACATCTTCTTGCCCAAGGGGGTGACGCTCCAGTAGCCCAGTTCGTCCTGGACCGCGAGACCGCGGCGCAACAGGGCCACGCAGGCGGACTCATTCAGGCTGCCGACCGCTAAGTAGGCCGTCGAACACAACTGCCGCAGGGCAAAGCGCGCCGGCTCGTCGAACTGCGGCTCGTGCCGGATCGTGTCATCCACTGCCATGCCTGATTTCCCCTTCGGTGTTACCGAAGGCGATTCTTGCCTCCGCTTGAGTTAAATCCTCGTGAGGAAATACTTAGGTAGCCCGCGGGCGTCAGTGGAAGCCATTGACCAGGCCGCTGGCCTTGTCCTTGGTGAGGTTCAGACCCTGGCCGCCGAAGGTCGCCATGCTTGTCATCCGGTCGGCGATGTCCACCCCGATAAGGGCCGCCGTATCCGGGTCCACGCTCAGCCCTAACGGCACGGATGGAAACTGCACGTAGTCACGGCTGGCGTTCCATTGGGGATGGCCGCCCAGCTCCGCCATCAGGCCGTCGATCTTCGTTCCGGCCGGTCGTCCCAGCAGGGCGAAGGGCAACGGCGCCTTGGCATCGGCAAAGGTCGAGATGGCGGTGACCTTGTCCTGCTGGATGCGCACGCGGAGCTGGCTGTAGGCGATCTGGTCGGTGGCCACGGGCCTGCGGGCCAACTGTGCGTTGAGATCGCGTGGATAGACGTAGAGCAGGTCGGCGGTGTCCGGACGATCCTTCGTATTGCGCTCCTTGTCGGGCGCGCCCATGGCGGCCATGACCTGGCTCCGGGTCATGCCGAGCGCCAGCGGGCCGAGGTGTGTGCACGCGTTGGGCAAGGCGGCGTGAGTGTCGGCGCCGACGGCGTCGTTCGCAAAGGCGTGGCGCAGGGCGCCGATGCAGTCGTCCGTCATGCTGGCGGCATGCACCGGGAAGGCGACCATGCCGAGGACGAGCAAGCCGCACAGGTGGATCGACGAACGTGGCATGCGAATCTCCGGGCGTCGTGTCGTAGGACGGGCTCTTACGATGCCTGCACGCCATGACAAAAAAAACCACCCCCGCAGAACGGAGGTGGTTTTCATGTTTGGTGCCCGAGGCCGGAATCGAACCGGCACGCCTTGCGGCGGGGGATTTTCTTACCACTTCGGCTTTCGCCGCCGGCGCTTCCGTAAGGAGCGACGTTCGTGGTCTGGAGCACGCCTTCACCGTAGCGCCGCGTTGGACCGCTTTGCCTTAGGTGCCCGCCGTCTGCTCTCTACACCTTCCGCCGAACCTTTCGGTGCCGGGGCTTGGCTCGGTATTAGCTCGGATCTGCATCCAGGGCCTTCGCCGAGTTTGACGGGCTTCACCTCGGGGGTTTCCCCCTGAGGGCTCAATTTCTGGTCTGAGTCCCCTGCGTCTACCAGTTTCACCACTCGGGCGGACGCAAAACGTTACAACACGTGGATTATGCGGGATTCAATGAATCTGGTCGAGACCCAGTTTGCGCTCGTTACGCTGGTACCAGTTGTCGCCCTCGGGATTGAACACCGCGCACTGGGTCATGCGGCCGGAGTAGATGTGTAGGCTGACCGCGACGGCATCGTCGCTGGGATTGCGGATGGTGTGGTACTCGTGCGGCGGGATCAGGCTGCCGGCGGAGCCGGGGCCGGCCTGGATCGAGCCCACGGCGCGGAACTGGTAGCGCTCCGCCTCGTGGCCGAGCAGTTCGTACTGGACGATTTCCAGCGCGCCATTCCAGACGCCCTCCACGCACCACATGCCGCTGTGGTCGTGGATCAGGGTGCCCTGGCCGGGACCCCAGGTCATCGCGACCACGCTGTAACCGTGCTCGTCGCTGCGGTAGAGCTCGCGGCGGGCGTAGTGGTCGCCGGTGGACTCGAAGACGCAGGCGGGCAGGATGACTTCCTGCGAGCGGATCAGCCGGCACAGCGCATTGCGCAGGGTGTCGGTGATGGCCGGGGTATCCGGCTGCACGACGGACGCGTCGATCGCATCGATGAGCTTGCGGCTGCCGGGGAAGTCGACCGTGATCATGCGTTTTACCTCTGGCGGCGGATAGGGCGTGGCAGTGCCCGACACATTCCATGATAGCAGGGCGCGTTGCGCGCCAGCGTCACGAAGCCTTAGAGCGTTGCCAGGAAGCCACCGATGGCCTGGCTGTAGCTGGCGATGTCCACCAGGAACGCATCGTGGCCCTGGGGCGAATCCAGCGCCACGAATTCCACGGCGGCACCGGCCGCTTCCAGCCCACGGGCGATGGTTTCCTGTTGCTCCAGCGGAAACAGGATGTCGGTGCTGACGCCGATCACCAGCGCGCGCTGCACATGGATGCGGGCCAGGCCGCGCATGACATCGCCTTCGCCGTGTTCGGCCATGTCGAACCAGTCGCTGGCGCGCGACAGGTAGAGGTAGCTGTTGGGATCGAACCGGCGATTGAAACGCCGGGCATGGCCCTCAAGGTAGGACTCGACCTGGAACTCGAAACCGAACGGCTCGTTTTCCTCGCGCTGCTCGGCATCCAGGCGAATGCGCGCGAAGCGGCCGTTCCATTCCATCGCGGAACGGTAAGTGATGACGCCGAGCTTGCGCGCGATGCTCATGCCGTGTTCCGGCCAGGCTTCGTCGTCGTAGTTGCCGCCGTTCCAGTGCGGATCGAGGCGAATGGCCTCGCGCTGCAAGGAGCGGATGGCGATGGCGAACGGTTGTGCCTGCGGAGCCGTGTCCACGCTGATGTGCGTGCGCACCGTGCCCGGGTGCAGCAGCATGAACGCCAGCGCGCTCATGCCGCCCATGGAGCACCCGACCAGGCAGGCCAGGCGCTCGATACCCAACCCGGCGACGACGACCTCGTGCGCGGCGTTGGCGACGTCCTCCAGCGAAAGCTCGGGGAACGTCAGGCGGTAGGGCTGCCCGCTGGCCGGGTCGATCGACGCGGGACAGGTGGAGCCCTTGTCGCTGCCCAGCGAGTTGACGCAGACCACGAACCAGCGGTTGGTGTCGAACGCCTTGCCGGGGCCGATCATCTCCTGCCACCAGCCCGGCGTGGGGTCCTCGTCGTTGGACGCGGCGTGCGCGCTGGGCGAGAGGCCGGTGAGGATGAGGATGGCGTTGTCCCCTGCCGCGGCCAGCGTGCCCCAGGTTTCGTAGGCAACGCACGCGCCGTGCAGTTCGCCGCCGCGCTTCATGCGGAACGGTGAGGAAAGTGCGTGGTAGCGGCGGGCGTCACCCATGGGTCGTTCCTTCGTTGGAGGCTGTCGATGCTGCCATGGTCACCGTGGGCGGCAGGTCAGCGTGACGAGGCGGGTGCCGGTGCGACATCACCGGCGCCGGCGCGCTTGTCGGCCTCGGCGATCTGCTGGGCCACGGCGTGGGCGACGTTGGAGTCCGGGTCCAGCAGCGGTTGCAGGCTGCGCCAGGTGGCAGCGGCTTCGGCGAAACGCTGTTGCTGGAACTGGGCGATGCCGAGCAGCCAGAGCGCCTTCTGGTTCTGCGGATCGGCGGACACGGCCGCCTGCAGCAGGTCGAAGCCGCGGCCGACGATGCGGTGATCGTCGCGCAGCAGCGAGTCCGCTTCCGCCCAGCCGACCATGGCCGCACCGTTGTGGCCATCGGCGTCCAGTGCATGCCCATAGGCATCGCGTGCCTGCGCGGGCTGCTTGAGCATGGTGTAGGTCTGGCCCAGCAGGAGCCAGCCCGGGACATCGTCGGGGTGGGCCTTGAGGCGGGCCTGCAGCTCGGCGATGGCGTCGTTGACGTCCATGTCCTTCGGAGGCGCCACGCCGGCCAGGGTTGAGGGCGTACCTACAAGACGATAAAGGCCTGCGCTGGCCAGCGGCAGCAGCACGGCCAGGGCGACCACCAGCGCGAAGACACCACGCGATCGTCCGTGCAGGCGGCCCTGGCGAACCAGTGGAACGAGGATCAGCGCCAGGGCGACCAGCAGCATCGCGGTGGCGAGGAGATAGAACACGGTGCTCACCAGTCGTCCCCGGTATCGTGGGCCGGCATCTCGCTGCCGGCATGCTGGCGTGCGCGACGGCGCACCTGGACGGCGACCAGCGTGCCGCCCAGGGCGAGAACGAGCAGCGGGCCGAACCAGAGCAGCCAGGTCTTCGGCGACACCGGCGGCTCGTAAAGCACGAAATCCGAATAGCGCTCGACCAGGAAGGCCTTGATCTGCGCATCGGTCTTGCCGGCCTGCATCATCTCGAAGATCTGCCGGCGCAGGTCGTGCGCGATGGGCGCGTTGGAATCGGCCAGGGTTTCGTTCTGGCACATCGGGCAGCGCAGCTCGGCACTGAGGGTCTGGAAGCGGATTTCTTCGGCGCGATCGCGGAAGGGGAGGGGCTGGATGGCCTGGGCCAGGGTGGGGAGGGTGAGGAGCAGCAAAAGCAGGGTTAGCGTGGCCTTGGATAGGGGGGCATGAAGCCATCGCGCACATCGTGCGCTCCTACCGAGTAGGCGCGGGGACGGATACGGGCGCGGGGTCATAGGGCGGCCTCGTGGGAGAGCGCCTGCAGGGCCGGGCGGAATTCGTGGGTGACGACATCGGGGGTGATGGGGCCGACGTGCTTGTAGCGGATCACGCCCTTGCCGTCGATCAGGAAGGTTTCCGGTGCACCGTAGACGCCGAAGTCGATGCCGACGCGCCCGTCACGATCCGCGATCACAACGTCGAACGGGTTGCCATGCTCGCCGAGCCAGGCCGTCGCATCGGCCGGGTCGTCCTTGTAGTTGAGGCCGATCAGCGGCAAGCCAAGGTCCTTCACCTCGCGTGACAGGACCGGGTGCTCATGTACGCACTCGATGCACCAGCTGCCGAACACGTTGAGGAAGTACGGCTTGCCCAGCAGCGAGGCCTTGTCGACATGGCGATCGGGCTCACCCAGCACGGGCAGCGAAAACGCGGGCGCGGGCTTGTCGATCAGCGGCGAGACGATCTCGTGCTGGTCGTGCTGCGTGTTCCACCAGATGCCGAAGCCGAACAGGCCGCATAGCGCAAGGAAGACGAACAGGGGCATGAGGCGACTCATGCCGCCGACCCCGTGCCCGGCAACGCGGCAGGCGGTTTCTTCGCACGGAAACGGCGGTCGCCGGCGGCCAGGAAGCCGCCCAGCATCATGATCAGCCCGCCCAGCCAGATCCAGCGCACGAACGGCTTGTAGTACAGCCGCAGGGCCCACGCGCCTTCGACGTCGGTGGCCTGCATCGGCTCGCCCAGGGCGACGTAGATGTCACGGAACAGGCCGGCATCGATGGCCGATTCCGTCTGCACCTGGCCGCGCGAATAGGTGCGCTTCTGCGGCCGCACGGTGGCCAGCGTGACGCCGTCGCGCTGGATGGCGACCGTGCCTTCGTCGGCGCGCCAGTTCGGGCCCTGCGTCTCGTGCACGCCGTCGAAGCGGAACACGTAGCCGGCGATGGCCTGGGTGTCGCCCGGGGCCATGCGCACGTCGCGCTCCACGCTCAGCGATTCGGAGAGCATGACGCCGATCAGGAACACGGCGACGCCGGTGTGGGCCGCCAGCATGCCGGCCATCTCCGCGGGGTAGCGGCGACCGCGCGGCATCTCGCGCCAGCGCTTCACCACGTAAGAAAGCGTGCCCACGGCCACCCAGGCGGCCCCGGCCACGCCGGCGATCGCCCGAGCGTGGCCTGCCGCGAACACGGCGGCGATGATCGCGCAGATCACCGCGGCGATGGCGGCGCGCGCGGCCATCGTCGTCAGCTGGCGACCTTCGGCGCGACCCCAGCGCAGGTACGGGCCGAACGGCAGCAGCAAGATCGCCGGCGCCATCAGCGCGACGAAGAGGAAGCCGAAATACGGCGGCCCGACCGAGATGCGCCCCAGGTTCAGCGCGTCGCCGATCAGGGGAAACAGCGTGCCCAGCAGCACCATGGCCGCCGCGGTGGTGAACAGCAGGTTGGCGACCATGATGCCGGTCTCGCGAGACAGCGCGGCAAACGGCTTGCCCGTCGCCACCTTCGGCGCACGCACCGCGTACAGCAGCAGCGAGCCGCCGATCACCACGATCAGGAAACCGAGGATGTAGAGGCCGCGGCGTGGATCGGAGGCGAAGGCGTGCACCGAGGTGAGCACGCCGGAGCGGACCAGGAAGGTACCCAGCAACGACAGGGAAAACGCGAACAGCGACAGCAGAATCGTCCACGCGGGCAGCGAGCCACGTTTCTCGGTCACGGCCTGGGCGTGGATCAGCGCGACGCCCACCAGCCAGGGCATGAACGAGGCGTTCTCGACCGGGTCCCAGAACCACCAGCCGCCCCAGCCCAGTTCCGCGTAGGCCCACCAGCTGCCCGCGACGATGCCCATGGTGAGGAACGCCCAGGACACGTTGGTCCACGGGCGCGCCCAGCGCACCCAACCCTGTTCCAGCTCACCGCCGAGCAAGGCGGCAATGGAGAAAGCGAAGGCCACCGAGAAACCGACGTAGCCCATATACAGCACGGGCGGGTGGAAGGTCATGCCGGGGTCCTGCAGCACCGGGTTCAGGTCGCCGCCGTCGCCGGGCATCGGCAACTCACGCAGGAACGGGTTGGAGGTGAACAGGATGAAGGCGAGGAAGCCGACGCCGATCAGGCCCAGCACACCGAGCACGCGGGAGGCGAAGGGCGTGGGCAGGTGGCGGCTGAGCAAGGCCAGCGCCAGTGACCATACGTTGAGGATGAACACCCACAGCAGCATCGAGCCCTCATGCGCGCCCCATACCGCGGTGATGCGGTAGTACCAGGGCAGGGCGAGGTTGGAATTGTCCGCCACGTAGGCGACCGAGAAATCGAACGCCAGGAACGCATGGATCAGCACGCCCATGGCGAGGAAGACGAACAACGCCTGCCCCACCGCGGCCGGCCGGGCCACGGCCATAAGCGCCGCGTTGCCGCGCCAGGCGCCCACGATCGGCAGGATGCCCTGGGCCAGCGCCAGCAGCAGCGCGAGGACGAGCGCGAACTGGCCCAGCTCCGGGATCATTCCGGCGTACCCGGTGCCATGGCCTTGTCGCCCATGGCCTTGTCGTCGATCTTGCGGTTCTCGTGCGCCTTGGCCATGGCGTCCTTCAGTTCCTTCGGCATGTAGTTCTCGTCGTGCTTGGCCAGCACTTCGCTGGCGATGAAGCGCGCATCGTCCATGCGGCCCGTGGCGATCACCGACTGGTTGTCGCGGAACAGGTCGGGAAGGATGCCGGTGTATTCCACGGGCATCGCGCCGTCGGCGTCGACCACGATGAAACTGACCTTGAGGCTGTCCTTCGCCCGCTGGATGGAGCCGGCCTTGACCATGCCGCCGAGGCGGAAGTTGCTGTACTGGGTGGCCTGGCCCTGCTGCACCTGGCTGGGAGTGAAGAGGTAATTCATGTTCCGCTGCAAGGCGAACACGGTGAGTCCCACCGCCACGACGGCGGCAAGGAGCACCGACACGACGATGGCGAGACGACGTTTACGGGTGGGGTTCATTACGGGGAGCGGTTCCGGGACGGCGGCGGTTTTCCTGGCGCGCGAGGCGCGCGCGCAGGTCGCGCAGGTTGCGTCGACGCCTGGCCAGCGGGGCCAGGGTGTCGAACAGGAGGACCAGGAGGAAGACGGCGAGGGATGTCCACACGTAGACGCCATAGGCGCCCATCGACAGGTCCGGTGTCATGCGGTGGCATCCTGCGCGGTGGTGCCCAGGGCGATGTCGCGCACCCAGGCCTTGCCGCCTTCCGCCACGACCAGTTCGGCGCGAACGCGCGCGAACAGGCTGGCGACGTAGTAGAGCTTGGTGGCGGCCATCATGGTCAGCAACGGCCAGAGCATGCTGGCGTCGATATGCGAGGGGCCGAGCAGGCGAACGGTGGAGCCTTGGTGCAGCGTGTTCCACCAGTTCACCGAGAAATGCACGATGGGTACGTTCACCGCACCCACCAGCGCCAGGAACGACGCGGCGCGCGCGCCCTGGCGCCGATCCTCGAACGAGCGATAGAGCCCGACGATGCCCAGGTAGATGAACAGCAGCACCAGTTCGGAGGTGAGCCGGGCGTCCCATGTCCACCAGGTGCCCCACATCGGCTTGCCCCAGAGCGAACCGGTGACCAGGGTGATGAGGGTAAATGCCGCGCCGACCGGCGCGGATTCCATCGCCACGGTTTCGGCCAGCTTGATCCGCCAGACCAGGCCGATGAAGGCGGCAAGGGTCATGACGCCGTAGATGAAGAGGCTCATCCATGCGCTGGGCACATGGATGAAGATGATTCGGTAGGCGTCGCCCTGTTGGTAGTCGGCCGGCGCCACGAACAGGCCACCGTAGAGCGCCACGGCGCCCAGCAGCACGGCCAAGCCCAGGGCCCACGGACGCACCGCGCCCGCGAAGCGGTAGAACACGGGGGGTGAGCCGAGCCGGTGCAGCCAGAGGGGAACCCAGTTAGCCATCGATCCTCGTTGCCGTTTGGTGCGAGAAGGGGTGAGTCCGGATTCCGTGCCCGACGGTTGCATGCATCACGAATCCATCGCGATGCGCAGTGCCGACGCGCAGGCCAGCGGCGCCAGCACGAGGGCCATGACCAGGCCGGCGCCCAACCAGGCGACCGGCGCGATCCAGGGCAGGCCCTCCTGCGCGGCGGCCACGGCCCCGGCGGCGAAGATCACCACCGGCACGCACAGCGGCAGCAACATGAGCGCCAGAAGCATACCAGAGCGTCGCGAGCCGGCCGTCAGCGCGACCAGGATCGCACCGAGCAGGCACAGCAGCGGCGTGACCAGGACGAGGGTGAGCAACAGCACCGGCATGGCCGCCGGCGGCAGTTTCAGCATGCCGGCGATCAGCGGCGCCACGATGATCAGGGGCAGCGACGACACGATCCAGTGCGCGAGGATCTTGCTGGCCACCAGCAGCGCGAGCGGCTGTGGCGCCAGCATCAGCAGTTCCATCGAGCCGTCTTCGATGTCCGCGCGGAAAAGCGTATCCAGGGAAAGCAGGATCGCCAGCACCACCGTCACCAGCACCACGCCGGCGGCGATGCGTGCCAGCAGCGCCGGGTCCGGACCCAATGCGAACGGAAACAGCGTGGCCACGATGATCGCGTACAGCACGGGCAGGGCGATGTCGCCGCGCCGACGCCAGGCCAGTGTGAGGTCGCGCCGCAGCAGCGCGGCGCAGGCGGCCGGTGTGCTTCCCGGCGTCATGCGTGCAGCCGGATGCGGCGCAGGGCGTCGCCGGCGAACGTCACCGCGCCGTGGCTGGTGACGAGGGCCGCGCCACTGCGGGCCGCATGGCCGTCGAGCAGGCGGTTGACCAGCGCGATGCCTTCGCGGTCGAGATTGGCGTACGGTTCGTCCAGCAGCCACACCCGTGCGGGAAGCACGAGCAGCCGGGCCAGCGCCACGCGCTTCTTCTGCCCGGCGGACAAGCGGCGCACGGCCTCGTCCTCGTAGCCCGCCAGGCCCACCTCGGCCAGGGCGTCGTCAACATCGGCACCGGTGCGTACCCCGTAGAGGCCCACGGCGAAGTGCAGGTTCTCGCGCGGCGACAGGTCGGCCTTGAGCCCCGGGTGATGACCCAGGAACACCACGGCGCCGGCAACCGTATCCAGCGAAAACGTCGCCCCGTCGAGCAGGACATCGCCCGAGGCGGCGCGCAGCGTTCCGGTGAGCACGCGCATCAGCGTGGTCTTGCCGCTGCCGTTGTCGCCTTCCACCAGGGCGATTTCGCCCGCGCGCAGCGCAAAATCGACCGGGCCGAACACGGGTTCGTCCTGGCGCAGGAAACACAACGAGCGGGCTTCCAGCAGTACCGCGGCGGACGCCGTCATGCGTCGCCCAAGGCCGGGCGAAGGCCGTGCTCGAACGCTTCGGCCGGCAGCGGCGGCAGCGTGGCCCGCAGGGCGCGCACGGCGGCCTCGATATCGACCGTGCCCACGTCGTCGTGGCCCTTGAGCAGTTGCTCGACCAGCATGTCCTGCGCCTGGCCGCGCTCCAGCGCGTAGGCGTAGGGCAGGTGGGTGAAGGTGACCATGCGGTAGCGCGGCAGGTAATGCGACGGGCAGCGCTCGGTCAGCAGGGCGCCCAGTTCGCGCTTGCGCAGGAACACGGGGTCGGCCACCTTGTCGCGCATCTCCACGTAGTTTTCCAGCGCCATGCGCGCGATGGCGTCGGCGTTCGGTTTGCGCCGGGTTTCGAAGGCGGCGAACACCGCGGCCGGATCGGTCGGGTCGGCCGCGAACAGGTCGGCCAGTTCGGCGGCATCCTCGAAGCCGCAGTTCATCCCCTGGCCGTGGAACGGCACGATGGCGTGCGCGGCGTCGCCGATCAGCAGGGCGCGGCCGCCGATGTGCCAGCGATCCAGGTACAGCGTGGCCAGCATGCCCACCGGATGAGCGGCCCAGTCGTGGGCGAAGGTCGGCATGAGCGCCAGCGCGTCGGGGAAGTCGGCGCGGAAGAAGGCCTCGGCCGCGCCGGCACCAGCGATGCTGCGAAAGCTGGGGTGCTCCCCCTCGTTGGGCAGGAACAGCGTGACGGTGAAGCTGCCTTCGCGGTTGGGCAGCGCGATGCACATGTAATGCCCGCGCGGCCAGATATGCAGGGCGTGGGGCTCGATGGCGAACGGCGCGGACGGGTCGCTGCCGGGAGGGATCTCCAGTTCCTTGTAGCCGTGGCCGAGCTCCTCGACCCTTTCACCCAGCGGCGCGTGCCGGTGCATCTGCGCGCGCAGGGCGGAGCCGGCACCGTCGGCACCGATGACCACCGGCGCATCGATGCTGCGCTGCGTGCCGTCCGTGCTGCGCAGCATGAGCGTGCCCCCGTCCAGGTCGGCGGACTCGAGGCCCTGCCCGAAGTGGAAGGTGGCACCCGCGGCCTCGGCGGCGTCGAGCATGAGGCCGTTCAGCCCCTCGCGAGAGACCGACCAGATCACCTCGGAGTCGTCCGCGCCATAGCGCTGCAGGGCGCTGTGGCCAGCCGGATCGTGGACCATGCGGCCGCGCATCATCACCGACTGCGCCAGTACCTGTTCGGCCAGCCCGGTGGCGCGCAGGGCGTGCAGTCCGCGTTCGGCCAGGGCGAGATTGATCGAGCGCCCCCCCTGGACGCCGGTCCGGCGAGGGTCGGGACGTTTTTCGAACACGCTGACGCGAAATCCGCGCTGGGTCAGGAGCGTGGCCACCATGGCGCCGACTAGTCCGGCGCCGACCACGGCGATGTCGTTACGGGGCATGACGGCCTGTTGTCGCAGCGCGATAGGGCAAGGCAGCGCATCGTGCGCCGCCGCGTCGCCGGGAGCAAGCCCGGCCGACGCGATGGATCAGCCGGCTTTCTTGCCGGCGCGCGCCTGGCGCGCGGCGACGGGCTCGGCCGGCTTGGCCGTGGCTGCGTCGAGGAAGCCGCGCTGCATCGACTTCCACACGTCGAGGTTGCGTTCGGTCATCTCGTTGAGCATGGACCAGGGAGTCTGGCCCATCAGGCTGTTGAGCTGGGTGCGGAACTGCTGCTGCTGGTCGAGGAACACCTGGAGGCTGCGCTCCAGGTAAGGACCCATGAAGCCCTGCAACGAATCGCCGTAGAAGCGGATGATGTGCGAGAGCAGCTGCGGCGAGAGCATCGGCTGGCCGTGTTCCTCGTGCTCCGCGATGATCTGCAGCAACACCGAACGGGTCAGGTCTTCGCCGGACTTGGCGTCGCGGACCTCGAAAGTTTCCCCGTCGAGGACCAGCTGGCGGACTTCTTCCAGCGTGATATAGCTCGAGATTTCCGTATCGTAGAGACGACGGTTCGGATACTTCTTAATGATGCGTAGGGTTTGTGCCATGCGGCGAAAGCTACCACGAGGTATTGCGCCGCACCAGTTGCCATAAGTCCATGCAATCGTTTGCGTTCTTCACCTTTCCGATTGGAACGATTTAAATAACCGCAATTTAATGTTGCGCAGCATGATCGCCGTTCACGCGGCGCACCCGGGATGGGGTGCGCCGCCTTTTCATCAGTGCGCGGCGGCGCCCGCGGCGCTGCCGAACGGGGGTTTCGCCAGCCACAGGATCGGGATCAGTGCCAGGAACAGCAGGCCGCAGAGCCAGAACACGTCGTTCACGGCCAGGGTCAGCGCCTCGCGGTTGACGATCTGGTCGAGCACGGCGCGCTGCGATGCGCCGTGCAGGTTCATCGATTGCAGGCGGCCCACGTACGCCATGGTGGCCGGCGAGGCCGGATTGACGTACTCGGTGAGCGAGGCGTGGTGGGTTTCGCCGCGGTGCTGCCAGATGGTCACGGTGAGCGCGGTGGACACGCTCGAGGCCAGCGTGCGGCAGAAGTTGGCGAGGCCGGAGGCGCCGGCGATCTGGTCGGGCCGCAGGTCGGACAGGAAGATCTGGTTCAGCGGGATGAAGAAGCACGCGATGCCGATGCCCATGACGAAGCGCGGCAGCACCAGGGTGGCGAACGATGCGCCGCTGGTGAAGGTCGAGAACCAGAACGCGGTGAAGGCGAAGACCAGGAAGGCGAAGGTCACCACCGAGCGAAGTTCCAGTCGCTGGATGTTCTTTCCGATGATGGGCGACATCAGGAAGGCAAGGATGCCCACGGGTGCCGTGGCCAGGCCCGCCCACGTGGCCGTGTAGCCCAGCGTGGTCTGCAACCACAGCGGAAACACCACGGTGATGCCGAAAAACCCCAGCATGCCCAGCGACAGCGCGCTGACGCCCACCGCGAAGTTGCGCCGCGCGAACAGCGACAGGTCCACCACGGGGTATTTCGCCGTCAGCTCCCAGATGACCAGGAAGGTCAGCGCTACCAGCGCCACGAGGCCCAGCGTGAGGATGAGCGGCGAGGCGAACCAGTCGTGGTCGTTGCCGTTGTCCAGCATGAACTGCAGGCTGCCGACGCCGACCACCAGCAGGAACAGCCCCACCGAATCGATCGGCGCGCGCACGGTCTTCGTCTCGCGCGTGCGCAGGATGGCCCACGTGATGACGCCGGCCGCCGCACCGACGGGTACGTTGATGTAGAAGATCCACGGCCAGGAGAAGTTGTCGGTGAGGTAGCCGCCGAGGATGGGACCGAAGATGGGGGCGACCACCACCGTCATTGCCCACATGGCCAGGGCGATGCCCTGCTTCTCCTTCGGGTAGCTGGCCAGCAGCAGCGACAGCGACAACGCCACCATCGGGCCGGAACCCGCGCCTTGCAGCAGGCGGAACATCACCAGCATGGGCATGCTGGTGGCCAGGCCGCACAGCATCGAGAACACGACGAACAACGCCACGGACACGCAGAAGGTCTTCACTTCGCCGAAGCGCTTGGCGATCCAGCCGGTCAGCGGCTGCATGATCGCGCTGGCGAGTGCATAGGAACTGATCGCCCAGGTGCCCTCGTTGGAACTCACGCCGAGGCTGCCCGCGATGTGCGGCACGGCCACGTTGACGATCGTCATGTCCAGGATCTCCATGAACGTCGAGAACGCGACGGCCATGGTGAGCAGGACCAGGGCACCGCCTTGCAGCGGCTTGGGACCGCCGGGGGCGGGCACGGCATCCGGGATGGCGGGCGCGTCGCTCAAGGCACGCCCGCTCCGAGGTTGTCGCGCACGATGGCATCGGCCGCGGCGTCGGCCTTGGCGGCCACGTCGTCATAGACGGAGGTCTGCGCCACCGGTGTCGTGGCCGGCGACTTCGCCAATACGTCGCCGTCGTCATGGGAGATATCGACGGTGACCGCCGTGGACAGGCCGATGCGCAGGGGATGCTTGTCGAGGTCTCTCGCGTCGAGCGCGATGCGCACGGGGATGCGTTGCACCACCTTGATCCAGTTGCCCGTGGCGTTCTGCGCCGGCAACAGCGAGAACGCGCTGCCGGTGCCCGCGCCCAGGCCGATCACCTTGCCGTGGTACTCGACACCGCCGCCGTAGATGTCGGCTTCGATGCGCGCCGGCTGGCCGATGCGCACATGGCGCAGCTGGCTTTCCTTGAAGTTGGCGTCTACCCACAGGTCGTGCAGCGGAATGACCGTCATCAGCTGCTGGCCCGGCTGCACGCTGTTGCCGAGCTGGACGCTGCGCTGGGCGACGTAGCCGTCGATGGGCGCGACGATGGCGTTGCGCTGCGCGGCCACCCAGGCCTGGCGGAAATTGGCGCGTGCCTGGTCCACTGCCGGGTTGGAGGCGACGTCACCGCCGTCGATCAGGGCGCGCGAGGCATCGGCCTGGCGTTGCGCGGATTCCAGCGCGGACTGCGCGCTGTCCACCGCATCGCGTGCATGCTGCACCTCTTCCGGCGCCACGGCTTTTTCGGCCAGCAGGGGAATACGGCGGCGCAGATCGTCCTGTGCGCGTTTGAGGTCGTTCCGACGTGCGCCCAGCGCGGCGTCCGCGCCGGCCGCCGACTGGGTCTGCTGGCGTACCTGGCGCACGGCCTGCGCCAGCGCACTGCTCGCCTTGCGCAGGGCGACGTCGGCGTCGGTGGCGTCCAGGCGCACCAGCACCTGGCCGGCATTGACGCGCTGCGTGTCGTCGGCGAACACGCCGGTGACGATGCCGGGCACCTGGGCGGAGATGCCTACCTGGTTGCCGCCGACATACGCGTCATCGGTGGTTTCGCGTAGCGAGAAGACGAACATCCACAACAGGAACCACGCCACGGCGGCGACGATGAAGACGAGCAGGGCGATCAGCAGCGCGCGGTTCCGCTTGTGCTTGTTCCTGGGCGCGTTGCCGCTTTCTTCCTGGGGGCGCGGCGTATCGGTCGGGTTGGCGCTCATGGGCTCGGGGTTCCGTTCGTGCGGGGCGTGGAGGGGGTATCGGTGGGTTCGGCGCGATAGCCGCCGCCCAGTGACTTGATGAGGGCGATGTCGGTGGACAGGGCCTGGCCTTGCAGGTCGGCATCCGCGTCCAGTTGCTGCACCAGCGCGGCCTCGCCGGCGAGCGACTCGCGATCGTCGCGTACGCCACGTGCGGCGCGTGCCCTGGCACTGGCGAGCAACGTGTTGGCGGCGTCGATCTGCTCGGCCTGCTGCGTGCGCCGCGCGGCCAGTTGCTGTGCGCTGAGCGCCTGGGTGGCCACGTCGCGCGCGGCGGACACGACGGTCGCGTTGTACTGCGCCACGGCGGCCGCAAGCTGCGCGCGGCTGACGCCGTGGTTCGCTTCCAGCGTGCCGCCCTCGAAGATCGGCAGGTGCAGCGCCGGGGTCAGCGCGAAGACCCGACTGTCCGCGGAGAACACCTTGTCCATGTCGATGCTGGACAGTGCGGCCATGCCGGTAAGGCTGATGTCCGGGAAGAACTGGGCGCGCGCGGCATCCGTGCGGCGCAGGGCCGCTTCCACCTGCCAGCGGCTGGCGGCGATATCGGGACGGCGGGCCATGAGGTCGCTGCCGACGTTGGCCGGCAGGCCGGTGCCGACGACGGGCAGCGGACGCGGCAGCAACGGGGGCAATTGGGCGGGTGACACGCCGACCAGCGTGGCCAGGGCCGCGCGGCGGATATCGGCCGAGCCCTGCAACGCGACACGTTGTTGGCGCGCGCCGGATAGCTCACCGCGTGCCTGCTGTGCCGTGTCCGGCACGTCCACCCCTTGCTTCACGCGCAGCTCGGCGATACGCAGGGCGCGCTCGCGGGCAGCGATCAGGCGGTCGGCGAGGGCGACACGCGAGGTGTCCGCCAGCCAGCCGAAATAGGTGTCCGCCACCATCGCCTGGATAGCCAGCGACGACGCGGAGCGTTCCGCCTCGGCGGCCCGCGCGCTGTCGATGGCGGATTCGAGGGTGAAGCGCTTCTTGCCCCACCAGTCGAAATCGTAGCTGGCCTGGATGCCGATGTCGGCCTGGTTATACCAGGTGAAACCGAGGAACTGCGACGGGATCAGGCCGTGCTCGCTCATGCGCTGGCGCGCCGCCTGGGCGCTGCCGTCCACGCGCAGGCCTGTCTGCGCGGCTGCCACGCGGATGTCCTGCTGGGCGCTGTCCACGCGCGTCTTCGCCTGGGCGAGGTCCGGCGCGCCGCGCAGCGCCATGGTCATCAGCGTGTCCAGCTGCGGGTCACCGTAGGCGCGCCACCACTCGGCGGCCGGCCAGCCGGGGCGCTGGTCGGTGACCAGGCCGGCCAGCGGCACGTCGTCGCGGAGCGCGGGGCGGTCGATCTTCGCCGGCACGTGGCACGCGGCGAGCGCGATGGCGATCACCCCGGCGAGCACGGCGGGACGGGACGGGATTCGGTTCATGGGCTGTCCGATGTATCCATGTGCAGGGCAAGCTTTTTCAGCAGGCCTTCGAGGGTGAGGCGTTCCGCGTCACTGAAGCAGGTGAAGCGGGAGACCAGGTCGGGGAACATCGGTGGCAGGAGTTCGAGCACGAACCGCCGGCCCTCGGCGGTGATCGTGAGCATCACCTGGCGCCGGTCGTGCGTGGCGTGGGAGCGGGTGATGAGCCCCCGCTTCGCCAGCAGGTTGGTGATGCGGGTCATGTTGGTCGGCTTCTGCTCGGCCAGCGTGCATAGCTCGCCCGGTGTGGAACGGCCGTCTTCCGCTGAATACAGCATCATCAGCGTGCGGAAATCGCTGTCGTTCATGTCGTACGGATCGAGCCGTGCCTGCACCTCCCGGCGCAGTGCCTCCCCGGTCAGCAGCAGGAGACGGATCAGGAGCACCTCGCGGCGCGGTATGCCCGGAACGATCGCGGCGACGCGATCAATCCCTTCGTACAAGGCGTCGACGCACGGCTTGAGACTGGTCATTTCGCTAGATAATAATTCGCTGATGAATTATTAGCCTAGCAAGCAACCGGGTAGGGCGCAAGCCGGGAGCCGTGAGCTTCAACCTAGGTCAGGCGGAACAGCGCCGATGCATTGGCGGTTGTCGCCGCGGCAATGGTTTCGCGCGTTTCACCCCGAAGTCGGGCGACTGTATCCAGCACCTCGAGCATGAAAGCCGGCTCGTTTCGCTCGCCGCGGTGCCCGGCGCAGGGCTGGTCCGGCGCATCGGTTTCCAGCAGCAGCCACGAAAGCGGCATCGTGGTGACGACGCGCCGGATGCGCGCGGCGCGCTCGTAGGTCACCGGACCACCGATACCGAGGTGAAAGCCCAGGTCGAACAGCTGCCGCGCCTGTTCCTCGCTGCCGGCAAAGCTGTGCACGACGCCACGAAGGCCACCGACGCGCCGCAATGTGTGGATCACCTCCTCGAAGGCCCGGCGCCCGTGCACGATCACCGGCAGGTCGTGTTCCCTGGCGATCGCCAGCTGACGCTGGAAGATCGTCCGCTGCCGGGCAAAATCCAGGCCCTCCACGTACGCGTCGAGGCCGATTTCGCCGACGGCGACGGCCCCGTGTCCTTCCAGCCATGCCGGTAGCTCGGCAAGGTGGCGATCCTCGTGGCGGTCGACGAACAGGGGGTGCAGGCCGAAGGCGGCGGACACGCCCGGTCGCGTGCGGGTGAGGGCGTGGACGGCCTCCCAGTTCGCCCGCGCGATGGCCGGGACCACCCAGCGCCGCACGCCGGCCTGCGCCGAGCGTGCATATATGTCATCGCCGTCGGCGCCGAAAGAGGCATCGTCCAGGTGCGCGTGGGTATCCACCAGATCGAGCATGCGGGTGTTATGCCTGAATGAAGCAAAGGACAGTCTAAGGCGTCGTTCAGTTTAACGAATGTCAAATGTGATCCGAGGGCGACTTTCGGGTGATGGGGCTCGTGCGCCATCGAGGTCGTAGACCTTTTTCAGGAGAGTAAGGTAATGAACAGCTTGAAGATTTCCGTCCTGAATGTGGCACTGGGCGCGGTGCTGGTGTGTGGTCTGTCCGCCTGCAACCGCGATGCGAACGCCGACGTCTCTTACCGTGGCGATGGCAGTGCAGCCCCGGGCGTGGCCGCGGCACCGGCTCCGGCCGGACCCAAGTACGGTCGCGTCGTCAGTGTCGACCCGGTGCGCGAGGCGGCTTCCTCGCCGCAGCGCGAGTGCCACGACGAAGTGGTGACCCGGCACGTGCCGGTGCGCGACGAACACCAGCTTGCCGGCACGGCCATCGGTGCGGTGGCGGGCGGCTTGCTGGGCAACCAGATCGGCGGCGGCAAGGGCCGTACGCTGGCCACGGTGGCCGGTGCGGTCGGTGGCGGTTACGCCGGCCACGAGATCCAGGAGCGTCGCCAGGAAACCAACACCACCACCAGCACGGTCAGGAAGTGCAACACGGTGGCGGGCTCGGCGGGCGACAAGATCGTGGCCTACGACGTGCGTTACGAATACAACGGCGTGACCCGCACGGTGCGCATGGACCATGACCCGGGCGACCGTGTCGAAGTGCAGGAAGGTGTGTCGGTCGTCTCCGACGCGCGTTGATCCTTCATCCCTCGTCTATCCCAAGGCGCCAACATGCACAGCATCGTTCGTAAGTCCGGCCTCGTCGCCGTCGCTATCGCCACGCTTTCCCTGACCGCGTGCTACGACCAGCCGCGTCGCGTGTACCGGGAAGATCGCGTGGTTTATCAGGGTGCGCCCCGCGGGTGCGACCAGTGCGGCGTCGTCCAGGATGTCGAGCAGGTCTACACGCAGCGCGATTCGTCGCCGCTGGGCGCGGTCATCGGCGCGGTTGCCGGCGGCCTGCTCGGCAATACCGTGGGCAAGGGTGACGGTCGTTCCGCGGCTACCGTGGGCGGTGCCGTCGTCGGTGGCCTGGTCGGCAACCAGGTGGGCAAGCGCAACGGTGGCGATGATGTCGCGTTCCGCGTCCGCATCCGCCTGGACGATGGCCGCTGGGCCACCGTTACGCAGGTGGACGACCCGCAGCTTCGTCGCGGCGATTACGTCGAGGTGCGAGGCGACCACGTCTACAGGCGTTGATCGTTCAGCCGTATGGACGTCCAAAGAAAAAGCCCGCGAAAGCGGGCTTTTTCTTTGGACTGGACAATTCTCTGGACAAAAAAAGACCCTCATCCGAGGGCCCCTTTTCCCGGGAATCCCAAGCTGCCCGCTCGGATTCCTTTTTTCCCCGCCGATTCACTCGCCGTGTCAGTTGACGGCGTAGAACGCGTGGTCGCCGATCTTGCGCACGATGCGGCTGGCGGACCAGCTCGGTATCACCGCGGCCGTGGCGAAATGATCGGCCTGTGGAACATAAACGAGTCGTTCACTCTTGGGCAGGCTCCAGTTGTTCAGGGAGTCGCCCGCCACCTTCCATGCCTTCGACCACGACACCAGGTCGGTGATCTCGAAATCCTTCGGCGTGGTGGTGATCGCAAACTGATGCGGTGCCGACACCACGTCGCACACTTTTTCGCCGCCCATGCCGCGATCGCGGCGTCGTAGGGCGACTTCCGCCACGGCGTACTGGCCGATGGTCGGTTCGCTACGTGCTTCCAGGTACACCGTCGTCGCCAGGCACGTCTGGTCGGCAAGATGGCTCGGGAGGACGGACGCCATCCAGAGCAAAGCGGAAAGTTTCATGTGTATCTGCCTCCAACGAGCTTTTCCGTCACTTGCGGCGTTTTTCGTGAAAAAGGCCATGGGGGACGTATGAGCGGTAGACGGGCGGGCAGGCCGTTACTACCTGGACCAACCGACTTTCATCCGAGGGTGTAGCTTCAAAAGGCACGGATGAGGCGGGCGTCACACACTGTGACTTTACTGGGCGACTGTCCGGAGTCGCCTGGTATGGGGGTATACCGAAGGGGAGCGGCATCGCGATGCGGCGGCTCCGTCGGTCGACTACGCGCTACTCATGGGCTGCGCGTCGCTTTCATCTCCGGCTTTCGCCGGGTCGCGCCAGAACCGTCATCGTCGACGGATCGTCGCGGGTGTCGCCGTGGAAACATCGCCACGACCACGTGAATGGATCGGCGGAGCCTAGTGGCGCTGCACGAATTCTGCAAGTGCGCGCGCCTTCCGATTCAGCTTCGACTCACGCATATCGTAGGACATCTTCTTGCGAAGGCGCAGAAGATCATGCTTCGAATGTGGATACGACGTGTAGACGCGCGTTGTCGGTTTCAACCATCGTGCCATCGGCACAGCTGTCGTCCAGTACGACAAGCGACGTATTGATTTCATGCGATGCATGACACATCAACACGTTCCCGACCTCCCGTCCGTTTATCCGCAACGATTCACCGTCTTGCAACGCAGCATCGCTGCGCACCACACGCAGGTGCTTCTTGTGACCACCCAGAAAATGCAGTCGTGCGGCAATTTCCTGTCCCGGAAAACAGCCTTTGTCGAACGCCACCGCGTGCAGGCGCTCCATCGACAACGCCGGCGGCAACAGGCGATCGAGCAGATCGTCGGGCAACCATGCGTAGCCTCTTTCTATATGGCGCGGCAACCATGCATCGTCGCCACGCAAAACGCCGATGCGCAGCGACGCATCGCCTTCGCCGAACACGATGACATCACCGTTTTCTTCCGCGCTCATCGCGGCGCGCGCGTCACCATCGGCCACATCGAGTACATCGGACACCGAGATCTTCACCTTCGCGCGGAATACGAAGCGCTTCAGGTCGGCGGCCAGCGCGTCGCCGTCGCCACCGCGGGGGACGGCGACGAAGCGGTCGTCTTCCAAGCGGGCAAGCTGGAGCAGGGCACGAACCCGTCCTTTCGGGTCCATCCAGCCGCTCCATTGCCAGTGGCCGATGGCCAGGCCAGGTACGGCACTGCCGAACTGGGCGTTGGCGAACATGGCCGCGTCGGGTCCGGTGAGGGTGATGCTGCGAGTGGTACGGCTCGGCATGGGCGGGCGCCGGTGGTGACGGAGGCGTAGGATATACGGCCGGCCCAAGGCCAAACCAAGGCGCCGCCCGCCGGCCTAGGTTGTGCTGCGGTGGCACAGGTATTACCCTTTTAGGGCTTTATAACCATGTCCGACAACTCCTCCAAACCCCAGGACGCGACCGATTCCGCTCCGGCGAAGCCGCTCGTTCCGCCGCTCGTCCCCACGAACGGCGAGACAGGAGTCGAAAAAGCGCCTTTGGATCCCACCCGCTATGGCGACTGGGAAAAGAACGGTCGCTGCATCGACTTCTGAGCACCTTGAGGCGGGGAGGGGCCGTCGGGCACCAGCGATTCCAATCCAGGATAGCCGCCATGGCACAAACGGGACGACCGCTCTCACCCCATCTCCAGGTCTACAAGTGGCAAGTGCAGATGGCCACGTCCATCCTGCATCGCGCCACGGGGATCATCAACTCGATCGGCAGCCTGATCATCGTCTGGGGTCTTGCTTCCCTGGCCGGCGGTGAAGACAGCTTCAACCGCTTCAAGGCCGTGATGGGCAGCCCCTTTGGTCTGGTCGTCCTCATCGGCTGGTCGCTGAGCTTCTTCTACCACCTGTGCAATGGCATCCGTCACCTCGTTCAGGATTCGGGCCGTTACTACGCCGTGCACAGTTTCATCCGCTCCAGCTGGCTGTCGATCATCGGCGGCATCGTGCTGACGGCGCTGGTATGGGGCTACGTGTTCCTGGGAGCCGCCGCATGACCATCAAGAACGACCTGCGTAATCCGCTGGCCCGTGCGCGTGGCCTCGGCTCCGCGAAGGAAGGCGTCAGCCACTGGGTGCTCCAACGCGTTACCGCCGTGGCGATGATCTTCCTCGGCCTCTACTTCGTCGGGCTGGTCATCAGCCTGGTGCACGCCGATTTCGCGACGGCGCGGGCGACCTTCGCCCGTCCGTGGAACGCCGTGCTGCTGATCGCCCTGGTACTGACGATGTTCCGTCACCTCACGATCGGTCTGCAGGTCATCATCGAAGACTACGTCCATACCCGCTGGCTCGAAGTAGCCTCGCTGGTCGTCATCAAGTTCATCGCCGTACTCGCCGCGCTCTCGGGCGTGTTGGCCGTGCTGCGCATCGCGCTCGGAAACTGATCGATGGAAGCCTATAAGGTTCAGCAACACAAATACGACGTGATCGTGGTGGGCGCCGGCGGCGCTGGCCTGCGCGCTACGTTCGGCCTGGCGGAAAAGGGCCTGAAGGCGGCGTGCATCACCAAGGTCTTCCCGACCCGCTCGCACACCGTGGCTGCACAGGGCGGTATCTCCGCCGCGCTGGGCAACATGGGCGAGGACGATTGGCGTTTTCACTTCTACGACACGATCAAGGGCTCCGACTGGCTCGGTGACCAGGACGCCATCGAGTACATGTGCCGGGAAGCGATCCCCGCCATCATCGAGCTCGAGCACTACGGCGTGCCGTTCTCCCGTACCGAAGAAGGCAAGATCTACCAGCGCCCGTTCGGCGGCATGACAACGCATTACGGCCAGGGCACGGCGCAGCGCACCTGCGCTGCAGCCGACCGCACCGGCCATGCCATCCTGCACACGCTCTACCAGCAGGCGCTGGCGCACGACGCCACGTTCTTCGTCGAGTACTTCGCCATCGACCTCGTGTTCGAGGATGGCAAGTGCGTGGGCGTGCTCGCCCTCGACATGAACGAAGGCACCCTGCACCTGTTCCGCGGTCACGCCGTGGTGATGGCCACCGGTGGCTACGGTCGTGCGTACTTCAGTGCCACGTCGGCGCACACGTGCACGGGCGACGGTGGCGGCATGGTGCTGCGCGCCGGCCTGCCGCTGCAGGACATGGAGTTCGTGCAGTTCCATCCGACCGGCATCTATGGCGCCGGCTGCCTGATCACCGAAGGTGTTCGCGGCGAAGGTGGCTACCTCACCAACTCCGAGGGCGAGCGCTTCATGGAGCGCTACGCGCCCAACGCGAAGGATCTCGCCTCGCGCGACGTGGTCAGCCGTGCCATGACGATCGAAATCCGGGAAGGCCGCGGTGTGGGCCCGAACAAGGATCACATCCACCTCAACCTGATGCACCTCGGTCCCGAGGTCATCAACGAGCGCCTGCCGGGCATCGCGGAGTCGGCACGCATCTTCGCCGGCGTGGACGTCACCAAGGAGCCGATCCCGGTGCTCCCGACCGTCCACTACAACATGGGCGGCATCCCGACCAACTACCACGGCGAAGTGGTGACCAAGCGCGACGACGATCCGGATTCCATCGTGCCGGGACTGTTCGCCATCGGCGAGGCGGCGTGCGTCTCGGTGCACGGGGCCAACCGCCTGGGCTCCAACTCGCTGCTGGACCTGGTCGTGTTCGGTCGTGCCGTGTCGCATCGCTGCGCCGAACTGATCAAGCCGGGCACGCCGCACAAGGATCTTCCGGCCAACGCGCTGGACAGCATCCTCGGGCGGTTCGATGCACTGCGCAATGCGAACGGTGCCAAGCCGACCGCGCAGATTCGCGCCGAGATGCAGAAGACCATGCAGTCCGACGCCGCCGTTTTCCGCACGGGCGAGACGCTGCGCGACGGCAAGGCGAAGATCTCCCAGGTCTACACCTCGTTCCAGCAGGTCAAGGTCAGCGACCGCTCGCTGGTGTGGAACTCCGACCTGATCGAGACGCTGGAACTGGCCAACCTGCTCGCGCAGGCGGTGGCCACCATGCATTCGGCCGAGCAGCGTCCGGAAAGCCGTGGCGCCCACGCCCGTGAGGATTTCCCGGATCGTGACGACCACGACTGGCAGAAGCACACGCTGGTGTGGATCGACGAGGCCGGCCAGTCCCGCTTCGACTTCCGCCCGGTGCACATGTACACCCTGACGGACGATGTCGAAGTCGTGCCGCCGAAAAAGCGCGTTTACTGATACCGGACCGGAGAGGCAATCGTGGCAGAGTTCACGCTACCCAAGAATTCCAAGATCCAGACCGGCAAGCATTTCCCGGCCAAGGACGCGAAGAAGACTCGCACCTTCAAGGTATATCGCTGGACGCCGGACGATGGCCAGAACCCGCGTACCGATACGTACGAGGTCGACCTCGACGCGTGCGGTCCGATGGTCCTGGACGCCCTGCTCAAGATCAAGAACGAGGTCGACTCGACGCTCGCGCTTCGTCGTTCCTGCCGCGAAGGCATCTGCGGCTCGTGCGCGATGAACATCGACGGCACCAACACGCTGGCCTGCACCAAGGCCATCGACGATTGCGGCGGCGGCACGGTCAACATCTATCCGCTGCCGCACATGCCCGTGGTGAAAGACCTGGTCCCTGACCTGACGCATTTCTACGCGCAGTTCGCGTCGATCAAGCCCTGGATGCGCACGCAGAGCCCGGCGCCGGCGGACAAGGAGCGCCTGCAGTCACCAGAGGACCGCAAGCGTCTGGATGGCCTCTACGAATGCATCCTGTGCGCCTGCTGTTCCACTTCCTGCCCGAGCTACTGGTGGAACGGCGATCGTTACCTCGGCCCCGCCGTGCTGCTCCAGGCCTATCGCTGGATCGTCGACAGCCGTGACGAGGACACCGGCAACCGCCTGGACGACCTCGAAGACCCGTTCAAGCTTTACCGTTGCCACACGATCATGAACTGCGCGCGCACCTGCCCGAAGGGTCTCAACCCGGCCAAGGCGATCGCGGAGATCAAGAAGCTGATCGTGCAGCGGCGCTCTGCCTGACTCTGTACCGGTGTGTGTAGGAGCAAGCTGTGCGCGACATGTGTTGAGGCCGACCGTGCACGCCGGCGCGTGATCATGTCGACCGATGCGAAGACATATCGCGCACAGCGTGCGCTCCTACATGGGCACGGGGCGGTGGGATTATCGAAATGAATGTGGATGACGCACGGCTCAAGCGACTGCGGTGGCGCACCCGGCGCGGTACGCGCGAGCTGGATCGCTTGTTTGGCGGCTGGCTGGACGAGCGTTACGCCGACGTGGATGAGGCGTGCAGGACGGCATTCGATGCGCTGATGGACGTGCAGGATCCCGATCTCTGGGACTGGGTGATGGGCCATGCCCGTGCTCCCCGCGACGACTGGCAGGGCATCATCGATGACATCCGCACGAGGCATCGACTTTGACATCCGGCCGTCGCGGCAGCTGATCTGCTGGTTGATCTTGCTTGTGGCTCTCGCCACCGCGGCACCCCTGTTCACCTCCTTGCCCCTGCCGGTCCGCTGGCTGTTGTCGGCGGCCGTTGTCGTCGATGGTGTTCGCCGGATCCATCGCTACCGGCATCCTGCCTGCCGCCGCCTTTCCTGGGCCGCCGACGGGGTGTGGACGGTGGCCGGTCGCCATGGCCCGGCCACGGAGGCCGAGCTGCGGGCCGCGAGGCGGGTCGGGCAGGGCGTCTGCCTGTCGCTGCGCTGGCGCCGGCGGTGGCTGCACCTGCTGTTCCTCCCCGACAATACGCCCGCAGCGGACCTGCGCATGCTGCGAGCCCGCTTGAAGCGGGTGCGGGTCCCACCGGCGGATGGCCTGCCCTGACGGCGGGCGCCACCGGCGAAAGCTGAAGCCCGGCCGGCCGGTCTCCTCCTTCGGCTTGCCCCGGCGCGCCGCATCGTGCACTCTGCCGCGCGGTGCGTGCCTTTCGCGGCGGGCCCACTCCTTCAAGGCTGCGACCCACAGGTATGTTCAGACCCCTCGAGCTCTTCATCGGACTGCGCTACACGCGCGCCAAGCGTCGCAACCAGTTCATTTCCTTCATCTCCACGGTGTCGATCGTCTGCATCGCCATCAGCGTGACCGCGCTCATCACGGTCATGTCGGTGATGAACGGTTTCGACAGCGAACTGCGCAATCGTATCCTGGGCGCCGTCTCGCACATCACCATCTCGGGTATCGACGACACGGTGCAGGACTGGCAGTCCGCCGTGAAGACGGCCGAGGCCACTCCGCACGTGAAGGGCGCGGCCCCGTATGTCGAGATCCAGGCCTTCCTGCAGGCGCGCCGCCCGAGCGGCGCGCTGATCCGCGGCATCGTGCCGTCGATGGAACCGAGGGTGTCGGACATCGACACGCACATGGTCCACGGCAAGATGACCGACCTGACCGATCGCAGCTGGAAGATCGCGCTGGGCAGCGAGCTGGCCACGCAGCTCGGCGTGCAGGTGGGTGACAAGGTCACGGTGGTGGTGCCGCAGTTCACGGCCACGCCGATGGGCGCGGTGCCCAAGCTGCGCAGCTTCACCGTCAGCGGCATCTTCGAGCTGGGCATGCAGGAATACGATGCCAACCTCGCGCTGATCTCGATGGAGGACGCGCAGCGACTCAACGGCCTGAACGGGCCGACCGGCATCCGCCTGAAGCTGGACGACATGCGCGAGGCCTTCCCGGTGGCGCAGGAGTTGTCCAACAAGCTGGGCCAGACCTACCGCATCGAAACCTGGATGGACACCCACGCCAACTTCTTCCGTGCCATCGACATGGAAAAGACGGTGATGTTCGTGATCCTCTCGCTGATCATCCTGGTGGCGGTGATCAACCTCATTTCCATGCTGATGATGCTGGTGACCGACAAGCAGGCCGACATCGCCATCCTCCGCACGCTGGGTTCCACCCCACGCAGCATCATGGGCATGTTCATGGTGCAGGGCCTGCTGGTGGGCATCGTCGGCATCGCCAGCGGTGTCGTCCTGGGTGCGTTGCTGTCGTACAACCTGCCGGCCATCGTCAAGTGGATCGAGCATGTCACGGGGCAGAATTTCCTCTCGCCGGACGTGTATTACATCAGCGAGCTGCCCAGCCAGCTGCTCTGGTCCGATGTGGGCTGGGTGGTGCTGGTGACCTTCGCGTTCTCGCTGCTGGCCACGTTGTATCCCGCATGGCGTGCATCACGCACGCAGCCCGCCCAGGCGCTCCGTTATGAATAATCCCACCGACGACATCGTGCTGCGCGCCACCGGAGTGGCCAAGGTGTACGAAGAGGGCGACCTGCGCACGGGTGTGCTTTCCAATGTGAATTTCTCACTGCGCCGTGGCGAGACGATGTCCATCGTGGGTGCGTCGGGCTCGGGCAAATCCACGCTGCTGCATATCATCGGCGGCCTGGACACGCTCACGGCCGGCAAGGTGGAGGTCAACGGTCGCGTGCTCTCCGATCTTTCGGATGCCGAGCGTGGCCGTGAGCGCAATCGCTCGCTGGGCTTCATCTACCAGTTCCACCACCTGCTGCCGGAATTTACGGCGCTGGAAAACGTGTGCATGCCCCTGCTGATCCGCGGCGTGTCCATCGCGCAGGCCCAGAAGGAGGCCACGACGCTGCTGGAGCGGGTAGGGCTGTCGTCGCGCCTGCGCCATCGCCCGGCCGAGATGTCCGGCGGCGAGCGCCAGCGCTGCGCGGTGGCCCGTGCCCTGGTCACGCGCCCGGCGTGCGTGCTGGGCGACGAGCCCACAGGCAACCTCGACGAGGCCAACGCCGCCCAGGTGTATGCCCTGATGCTGGAGCTGAACCGCGAAATCGGCACCAGCTTCGTGCTGGTCACGCACGACACGCGCCTGGCTGGCCGCATGGACCGCACGCTGGAGCTGAAGAACGGCGAACTCCACGAGCGCTAGACCGATCGCCGGGCGCCCGGCACTTCAGATGACGTGTGCGGCGATCCGCTGCGCCGCCGATCGCCCGGCCGGATTGGCCTGCGTCACCACCGCGTAGTTGTGGCCGCCCTCCGACCAGTAGTCCGCCAGCAGGCCACCGTCCTCGCGGCTACCGCGTGACAGCAGGTGGCGCACCGGCCCCGGTGGCCTGACGTAGAAACTGATCGTGTGCCCGCCGCCGTCGTCGTAGAGCACCATGGCGGCCGGTCCCTGGTCGGTGGCGAACAGCCGTCCGCCCATGGGCCGGAATCCGGCGTCCGAGAGGTCAGGCAAGCGCACGCTGGCGCCTACCCGGCCCGCCAGCCAGGCACGCAGGTCGCGTTCGTTGGCGGTGGTGATGTCCATCCCCACGCCATGGTCGAGCGCCAGCAGCCGATAGGCCTGCATCGCATCGGCCATCGGCGCGTTGGCCCCGCTGCCCATGCCGCGTGCAACCCAGCCGGCGCCGCCGCCCAACGCGAGGCACAGCAGCAGGCTGGCCGCGGTGGCCAGGCGGACGAAACGACGGCGGGCCATGCGTTGGCGCAGTGCGGTCGGGTCCGCGGTCGTCGAGGGTGCCAGGTCGCCGGCAAGCAGGGTGCGCAGTTGCTGGGCATCCTGGCGCCAGCCCTGGATTTCCTCGGCCTGCTCGGGGTGGCGCGCGAGGTAGCGCTCTACCTCGCTGCGATGCGGCTGCTCGAGCTGCCCGTCGACATAGGCGTGGATGTCGTGTTCGCTGGGAGGTGTGTGGGTCATTTCAGCAGTCGCAGGGCAGGTGTTTCGGGAGCGCCTTCGCCGAGGCGGCGCAGTGCGGCACGTGCGCGGGAAAGGCGGGACATGACCGTGCCGATCGGGACCTGCAGGATGTCGGCCACTTCCTGGTAGCTCAGGCCTTCCACGGTGATCCATATCAGCAGGCTGCGCTGCTCGGTCGGCAGCGAGGCGAAGGTGGCCAGGGTGGCGTTGGCCATGGCAACCCGCTCGGCGGAGGGCCAGGTCGGCTCGTCGGGCGCACCGCGTCCCAGCATGGCCAGCAGGCGCGCATAACGGCTGGAACGGCGCTTTCCGTCCAGGAACAGCCGGTACTGGATGGAGAACAGCCACGCCCGCAGGCTTTCGTCGTCGCGACGCAGGTGCCATTTGGAAAGGGCGCGCTCCACCGTCGACTGGACGAGGTCGTCCGCCGCGTGCGCGTCACGGGTCAGCCACAGGGCGAAACGTCGCAGTCGTGGCAGCAGGGAGCGCAGTGCATCGTCGATGCGTGAGTCGGACATGCCGGGCCTTCTTGCCGGATTACAGGAGGTAGGACGAGTATCGTGACCACATAGTCCTCCTGAAGGGAATAAAAGTCGCGGACATACGTCCCACCCTTGTCAGCACATCCATCAGCACGGGAGACGAATACATGCATGAGACCGGAAAGAGGCGCCCGCCGCCGAACGTGGGCCTGCGCTGGGCCATCATCGGGTTGGTCGTGGCCGGCTCCGCCGCGGCGTTCGGCTACGTCGGCGGCTGGCTGGCGCCCGACCGGCTCTCGCCGAAGAAAGTCGTCGACGTATTGCAGGCGAGCGGCGGCGAACACCCCGGTTACCGGCGCAACCATGCCAAGGGCATCTGCGTCGGCGGCCGCTTCGAATCCAACGGTGCCTTGCAGGGCGACTCGCGGGCGGCATTGTTCGCACCCGGCGTCAGCACCCCGGTGATCGGCCGCCTGGCGCTGCCCGGCGGTAACCCCTATGCCGCGGACAGTTCGGTGCCCATCCGCAGTTTCGCCCTGCGCTTCGACCTCGCGGACGGCGAGCAGTGGCGCACCGGTATGAACGCCATGCCCGTCTTCCCGGTGTCCACGCCGAAGGCGTTCTACGACCTCCAGGTGGCCACCGGGCCCGACCCGAAGACCGGCAAGCCCGATCCGGCGAAGGCAGGCGCGTTCTTCGCCGGGCATCCGGAGGCCGGCCCGTTCCTGGGCTGGGTGAAGACGGCCAAGCCGCCGGCCAGTTACGCCACCGAGACCTATGGCAGCATCAACGCCTTCTATCTGCGTGATGCGGCCGGCGTGCGTCGTGCCGTGCGCTGGAAGGTCGTGCCGGAGACGCCGGCCGCGGGCGATGGTTCCCCGGCCGCGGGCGATACCGATTACCTCGCCGCCGACCTGGTGAAGCGGCTGGCGGCTGGACCCTTGCGCTGGCACCTGGTCATGAGCTTTGCCGCGGATGGCGATGCGGTGGACGATGCCGCCTTGGCGTGGCCGGACAGCCGCCGGAGCGTCGATGCGGGCACCCTCGTGATCGACAGCTGGCAAGCACAGGCCGACGGCCCGTGCCGTGACGTGAACTACGACCCCACCATCCTGCCGCAGGGCATCGAGGCGTCCGGCGATCCGTTGCTTGCTGCACGGTCTGCCGCGTATGCGGAATCCTACCTGCGGCGCACTCGCGAAGAGGGCCACCTTCCCGGCGCCGCCCGCCCCAAGGAGACCCGCCCATGAACCACGCCACCGCGTTCCACCCGTTCGCCCGCCTGCTGCACTGGCTGATGGCGATCATGATCCTCGCCATGCTGTTCATCGGGGCGGGCATGGTCAGCACCGTGGCGGAAAAGCACGACACGCTGGTGGCGATCCACCGCCCGCTGGGCATCGTGATCTTCGTTCTTGCGTTGATCCGGCTGGGCTTTCGCCTCACCCATCGCGCACCGCCGCTGCCGTCCGACCTGCCACTGTGGCAGAGGCTGGCGGCCCACGGTTCCCACGTCATGCTGTATGGCCTGATGATCGCCATGCCGCTGATCGGCTGGGGCATGCTCTCGGCGGGCAACTATCCGGTGACGATGTTCGCGGGTGTGCATCTGCCGAAGATTCTGCCGTCCGACCCGGCGCTGTTCGCCTGGTTGCGCGAATCGCACCGGTACCTGGCGTGGCTGTTCTTCCTGACCTTCCTGGCCCACATGGGCGCGGCGCTGATGCATGGGCTGATCCGTCGAGACGGCGTGCTGCAGAGCATGACGGGAGGCCGGTCCGACGTGTGAGCGCGCATGCGGCACAATGGCCGCATGCGTCCGATCCTCATCGTCGTTCTCCTCATCGCCGGGCTTACGGGCTGCCGCACGCTGGGCTACTACGCGCACGTCGCGCACGGACAGGCGGCGCTGCTGACGCAGCGTCGCCCCGTGGCGGAGGTGTTGCACGATCCCGCCACGCCGGAGCGGGTACGCCAGCGCCTGGCGTTGTCCAGCCAGGCGCGGCGCTTCGCCTCCGATGCCCTCGGGCTGCCGGACAATCGCAGCTATACCTACTACGTGGCGCTGGATCGTCCGTGGGTGGCATGGAACGTGTTCGCCACGCCGGTGTTTTCCGTCGCGCCGGTCACGCACTGCTTTCCGATCGCCGGTTGCGTGGCGTACCGCGGCTACTTCCGCAAGAACCTGGCCGACCGTGAAGCGGCCCGCCTGCGGGCGAACGGCGATGACGTGGCGTTGGGGGAGGTGCCCGCGTACTCGACGCTCGGCTGGTTCGCCGATCCCATTCTCAGCAGCATGCTGTACTGGGACGACGACACCCTGGCCGGCACGATCTTCCACGAATTGGCGCACCAGAAGTTCTACGTGAAGGACGACACCGCGTTCAACGAGTCGTATGCCAGCTTCGTCGAGGATGAGGGCGTGCGTGAATGGCGTCGATCGCGCGGCTTGCCACTGCCCGAGGCCGACGACGCCATCGATCGCTCGTTCACCCTGCGCGTGCTCGCCCTGCGTGAGCAGTTGGGACGACTTTATGCTCAGCGCATGGCCGGTGATGCCATGGGTATCGCCAAGGCCGAAGCCTTCGAGGTATTCCGTGGCGATTACCTGGCGTGGCGTGCCCACGTTGCCGGAGGCGATCACCGCTACGACCGCTGGATGACGAAGCCGCTGAACAACGCCACCCTGTTGCCGTTCGGTCTTTACGACACCTGGAAGCCGGCCTTCGCCGCCTTGTTCCAGCGCAGCGATCGGCAGTGGCCGGTATTCTTCGCGCGTGTGGCCGCGCTGGGCAGGAAACCCGCCGCCGAGCGCACGCGCGAGCTGCAGGCGTTACTGCGCTAGCGCGGTGCCCGGCCGGTGCTCAGGACGCGTATACCGGATAGGTGGTGTAGCCCTCGGCGCCGCCGCCGTACAGCGTCGCCGGGTTGGGACGCGCCAACGGCCAGCCATGGCGAAGGCGATCCACCAGGTCCGGGTTGGCGATGAACGGGCGGCCGAAGGCCACGAGGTCCGCGCGGCCGCTGGCTACCGCGTCGATCGCCATGGCGCGGTCGTAGCCGTTGTTGACCATCCACGGGCCGCCACCATGGCGGCGGTGCAGCGCTTCGTAGTCGAAGGGCTCGACGTCGCGCGGCCCACCTGTGGCGCCTTCGATCACGTGCACGTAAGCCAGCTTGTGTGCCTTCAGCGCATCGATGGCCGCGGTGAACACGGCCGTCGGGTTGGAGTCGGCCATGTCGTTGGCGGGTGTGGTGGGGGAGAGGCGGATGCCCGTGCGGCCGGCTCCGGCGACCCCGACGACTGCCTCGACCACTTCGCGCAGGAAGCGCAGGCGGTTGGGAATGCTGCCGCCCCACGCGTCGGTGCGGTGGTTGGTCTTGTCGCGCAGGAACTGGTCGATCAGGTAACCGTTGGCGGCGTGGATTTCCACGCCGTCGAAACCGGCGTCCAGCGCAAGCTCCGTGGCGCGCCGGTAATCGTTGACGATCAGCGGGATCTCGCCGGCCTCGAGGGCACGGCAGGCCGACACGGGCTCGAAGCCGTTCGCGGTGAAGGTCTTGCCGTCGGCGCGGATGGCGGAGGGCGCCACCGGTGCGGCGCCGCCGGGTTGCAGGCTGGTATGCGAGATACGCCCCACGTGCCACAGCTGCAACACGATCTTGCCGCCCCTGGCGTGCACGGCGTCGGTGACCTTCTTCCAGCCACGCACCTGCTCGCCGCTGTAGATACCCGGCGTATCCAGGTAGCCCTGGCCTTGCGGCGAGATCTGCGTGGCCTCGGCGATGATGAGGCCCGCGGCAGCGCGTTGTGCGTAGTACTCGACGGCGATGGGGCGTGGCACAAGGCCCGGGCCGGCGCGGTCGCGGGTGAGCGGTGCCATGACGATGCGGTTGGCCAGCTCGATATCGCCGGCGCGGAAGGGTTCGAACAAGGTGTTCTGGTCAGTCATGTCGGGTCCTGTATTGCGATGGAAAAAGCGACAGGCCATGGGGCGTGCGTTCCGCCATGCAACCCCTCACTGTTCGTGTCGGGAAACACAGCGTTTCGACATGGCCGTCCAGATGGCCGTGTCTCGCGTTAACGTGCGCAGCCCGTCTTCCGTGGTGTGTCGCATGTCCTTGTTCAGTTACTGGTTCCGCATCCGTTTCTGGAAGCGTGTCGCAGCGGGCTTCGTGTTCGGCGCGCTGGCAGGCTGGCTGATCGGCCCTGCCGCGGCGACGTGGTTCGGGCCGCTCGGTACGCTCTACGTCACGTTGATCAAGATGATCGCGGTGCCCTTGGTCTTCTTCGCCGTACTACACAGCGTGTCGAGCCTGCACGGCGTGAAGGACGTCGCGGCGCTTGGCGGCCGCACATTCGCGTGGTTCGCCGCCACGGCCACGCTGGCTGTACTGGTCGGGTTGCTGGTGGCACACGTGCTGCAACCGGGCCTGGGCGTTCAGGGACTGACCACACCGGTCGGCTGGCAACCGCGCGCGGTGCCGCAGCCGGTGCAGGTGCTGCTGGACATCGTGCCGGCCAACCCCTTCCACGCCTTGAGCGAGGGCAAGATCCTGCAGGTGATTTTCTTCGCCGGCCTGCTCGGGCTGGCGCTGGTGAAGATCGGCGAGAAGTCGGCCCGGCTGCGTGCGCTGGCGGGGGAGGCCAACGACGGCATGATCCAGGTCACGCGCTTCGTGCTCGAGGTGACGCCGATAGGCACGTTCGGGCTTATCGCTGCCCTGGTGGGGAGCTACGGCTTCGAGAAGCTGCTGCCGCTGGCCACGTTCGTCGGTGCGCTGTACCTCGCCTGCGTGTTGCAGATCGTGGTGGTATACGGCGGATTGTTGCTCGCGCACGGGCTGAATCCACTGGCCTTCCTCCGCGCGGCGTTTCCGGCCATGCAAGTGGCTTTCACGTCGTCGTCGAGCTTTGCCGCGATGCCGATCGCACTGCGCAGCGTGGTCGCCAACATGGGCGTGAAGGAGGAATACGCGGCGTTCGCCGTGCCGCTGGGTGCCAGCATCAAGATGGACGGCTGCGGCGCGATCTATCCGGCGATCGCCTCGGTGTTCATCGCGCAGTATTTCCATCTCGACCTGCAGCCGGCGCAGTATGTGGTGATCCTGCTGGCCTCGGTGCTGGGTTCGTTCGGCACGGCGGGCGTGCCGGGCACGGCCACGGTGATGGTGACGCTGGTGCTGAGTTCCGCGGGGCTTCCGCTGGAGGGTATTGGGTACCTGGTGGCGATCGACCGGATACTGGACATGATGCGCACGCTGACCAACGTGACCGGGCAGATGGTGGTGCCGGTGCTGGTGGCGCGGGAGCGGGGGATTCTGGATATGGGGGTTTACAATCAGCGGACAACGGGCGCCTTGCGACTGGGTGCAGGAGGATTCGACGATGTCCCGCATGCGTAAGAAATCCGAATTACCGACCAAGGTTTGCCAGAAGTGCGGGCGTCCGTTTGCCTGGCGTAAGAAGTGGGCCAGGGAATGGGAAAACGTTCGGTACTGTTCGGAGCGGTGTCGGGGGTGAGCGGCTTTCATGCCAAGGCGCTGCGTCGTTACGGAGCTCCCCGATAAACCGACGCGACGTCGCATGAGCGTGAACTCGCGCGTCGCCGTTGCGTCAGACCTGAAGTTGGTATGATTATCAGCGAAAAATCAAACCGACGTTTTTGCACGAAGCAGGGATTCAATCTTCGCTTCGTCACTCCAAGGGAGCAACCATGGCAACGGAAACCAAGACGACGTTAGAAGTTAAGTCGACCGAGCACGGCGACACGGTAAGCGGCCAAGAGACCGCCGAATACAAGGAAAAAATGGCGGGAGTAGGCGTGACGCTTTCCGTGAGCGCTAGCGGGAAGCTCTCGACCGAAACCCGGCATGAGAATGGAAACGTCAGCTGGACCGGTACGTCCGAGGTCTCCGCAACGGCCAAGGGTGAAGTGAAAGGCGAGAAGGGGGGCGTGGGCGTGGAAGAGCGCCAGGGCTTGCGCTCGACGTATAACGTCGTCGCGCCGGAGAAAGCGCTCGCAGGCATGGATCCGGCGACCATCACGCCGTACGATCCTGTCTCCATGCCCGTCGGCACGAAGGTGTCGATCGACAGCGCGAACTTCGAAAAAAGCAAACTCACCGGCACCTTCGACCACCTGGCGATCGAATCGCGTGTTTCGACCGAGCGTGGAAGCGGCGTCCTTGTCGAGAAGACGTCCGACCACATGGTGCGGGTCATGGTCGGCCCCAAGGACGCTTTGGCGAAGTACGACGGCATAGGTGTGGAATTCGGTAAGGCTCGCGCGCTTCTCGGACGAGAGGACAAGCTCGAGGGTAAGCAGTTGCAGACGGCCGAATTCGATCTATCCACGCCGCAAGGGCAGGGAGCCTATAACCGTTTCCTCGGATTGGGGGTGCTGCCCAGGGAATCGGGTCCAGGTGTGTCGAACGTTTCCACGGTGGAGACCCATGACCTGTCGTCGGCCTCACAGCTGGGAATCAAGCTGGGTAAGTTCGAAAAAAGTATCGATCTTCAGAAGAACACGGGGGAACTTGTCGTAACGAAACGCCCCGATGGAAGCACGGAATCATCCGCGCTGAAGATCCATTACGACACGGGCGTGCCGCTGGCCATCGAATCGACGTTCGACAAGGACGGTCACGAGGTGGTGTCCGCGCGGCGCTACACCCTCACCTTTGATGCCAACGAGAATTCGTGTCCTAGCCTGAACAATCTTCCCTTGGAGCGCGCAGGCGCGGATACACCGATAAAACCCGGTGACAAGGTGACGTTGACGCTCACGGAAGAGCAGATGCAAAAGCTCGCCAGTGACACCCAGCAAGCGAATCCAAGGCCATCCGACGCCAATGTTTGGGTGGAGCGGAGAGCGAATCTGGACGAAGGGTCCGACCCGTCCCAAGCCTTCGCTCTCAAGATGGCTGCTACGCAGGGCAACCAGGTCAGGGTATTGGAAGCGTTGCAAAGAATTTATCCGAACGATCCATCGCACCCTCAGCAAACCCTGCCAGGAACGCTTCAGGTCCAGGGCAAGACCCCGGACATCCAGCATGACCAGGAGGGGCCGTCGCACGGCGGCCCATCGGGTGTTCGAGCGCAACAGAGTGTGCCACTCGATGACCCCTCGCATCCGGGATATAAATTATTTACGCAAGTCCGTGATTACGTGCATGAGATGGACACCCGGTATAGAAAGTCGCCCGATGTGCAGAGTGACAATCTCTCGGGAGTTCTGACGGTGGCAGCGAAAGCCAACGGGATCACGCATGTAGGCGGCGTTGAACCCAACACCAAAGACGCATCGACGGTATTCGTCTACGGAACGGCGACCTCGGCAGGGGCGCATCGATATGCAGAGGTGCCCACGGTCCAGGCGCTCAATACGCCGCTATCGACGAGCTCAGAGCAGTACCACCAGGCCGGAATCAAGCCATCGCTGGCCGAGACGCCGGAGCAGGCGCAACAGCAGGCGGTCGCACAGTCGCCATCGATGGGGAGGTGACGCTTCAGCGACACCGCGTTGTTGGTTCTTCGCCCACATCGTGGGCTCCTACCGTGTCGGTGTCGGTGTGGGGGCGGCGCGGTGGGCGGCCATGTGTTTGAGGTAGGTGATCAGGTCGTCCAGGTCGTGGTCGGAGAGGGTGTCGGGGCTGAAACCGGGCATCTTGGCTTGCGGCCACTGGCGTAGCGATTGCGGGTTGCGGATGAGGGTGCGCAGCATGTCTTCGCGCAGGTAGTCGGTGGGGCTGTGCGGGATGTTGAGGTCCGGGCCCAGCCGTGCGTCGCCCTGGCCGTTGAGGGTGTGGCAACTGAGGCAGTTGCGCTGGAAGACGGCGAAGCCGCGGCGGGCCGGGTCGTCCGGTGGCAGGTCGGCGGCGGGGCGCATTTTCGGGAAACGGGTCGCGGGGTCGGCAAGGAGCCGGACGGCGGCGATCTGGTAGGGCCATTGTTCCGGTCCGATGTGGCTGGCCTCGGGATGTAGCCAGACCAGGTAGAACGGGCCGGCGCCCGGTTTGTCCTTGCCCAGCATCGGCCAGGGCGCGTCCGGCGGCTCGATGGCCAGCCAGGCCTCAGCAGCACTCTTGCCCAGCACGAGGGACGCCGGCAGCTCTGCCGCGAAGCCGTCCATGGCCACGAATTGCAGGTGCGCGGCCGGGTCGATGCCCGGCAGCAGGGCCTTCAGGGGCACAGCGCGGTAGCGCATGGCGGCGTGGTACGAGACGTCGCCGGGGACATCGATGACGCGCACATCGGGGCGGGCCAGCAGCTGCGCCGTGGTGAGACGTTGCACGCCCTTGCCCGTGTCGAGGGTCAGGGTGGCCGCCGGCGCGAGCGTGGCGAAGCAGAGCAGGGCGATGATGATCAGGATGCGCACGGCATGTCCTATATCCGGATGTTTGGTGTATGGCGGCCCTATCGGTGCCCTCGGATTATCGCTCCATCGTCCCCACCTCGGGGATTCGACACGATCACGGATTCACCATGGCCGACACCACCGTCCCCCGGTTCTTCGACGAATTTCCCATGCAGAAGGTCACCGACGCCGGGCTGGATGCCGAACTGGCCCGCGACGACGGGCGCATCGCGATCCTGTTCCTGTGGGGCCGCGATTGCCCCAATTGCGATATCGCCAAGCGGCAGATCCTGCTGACGGCGGAGCGCTTCGCCTGGCCGGAGGTGCGCTGGTTGCACGACAACGTCTACGAAGACCCGACCATGGGCACGCGCTTCGGCCTGCACGGCATCCCCGCGTTTTTCCTCTTCCATCGTGGCCGCAAGCTGGGCCGGATCACCTCGTGGCCGGGGGCGGATGCCTTTGTCGACGCGGTAAACAAGCAGATCGGCCTGACCGGAGCCACCGCATGATCGTCACCTCGCTGCTCGACACCGACCTGTACAAGTTCACGATGATGCAGGTGGTGCTGCACCAGTATCCGGCCGCGCAGGTGGAATACCGTTTCCGCTGCCGTACGCCGGGTGTAGACCTGGTCCCGTTGATCGGGCGCATCCGCGAAGAACTGGATGGCCTCTGCGCGCTGCGGTTCACCGACGACGAACTGGCCTACCTGCGTGGCCTGCGCTTCATCGACAGCGACTTCGTCGACTTCCTCGGCCTGTTCCATCTCAATGCCAAGTATGTGTCGATCGCGCCGTCGGCCACCGCGCCCGGCGAGATCGACATCGTGATCGAGGGGCCCTGGCTGCACACGATCATGTTCGAGGTGCCGCTGCTGGCTATCGTCAACGAGCTGTACTACCGGGCGACGCAACCGGACCTGGACCTGGCCGAGGGCAGGGCGCGCCTGCGCGCGAAGATCGCCCTGCTGCATGACACGCCAGGGTACGAGCGCGTGCGCATTGCCGACTACGGCACGCGGCGCCGGTTCTCCAGGGCCTGGCACGAGGAAATGCTGGCTACCCTGGCGGAGGGCCTGGGCACCCAGCTGGCCGGCACCAGCAACGTCCTGCTGGCGATGCGACAGGGGCTGGTGCCGATCGGCAGCATGGCGCATGAATACTTGCAGGCGTTCCAGTCGCTGGGACCGCGACTGCGTGACTCGCAGACGGCCGCACTGGAAGCGTGGGCCCGCGAGTACCGCGGCGACCTGGGTATCGCGTTGTCCGACGTCTACGGGCTGGACGCGTTCCTGCGCGACTTCGACATGTACTTCTGCAAGCTGTTCGACGGCGCGCGGCATGATTCCGGCGACCCGTTCACCTGGGGCGACCGGGTGCTGTCGCACTACGTGACCAACCGCGTGGACCCGCGGACGAAGACGCTGGTGTTCAGCGACAGCCTGGATATCCCGCGCGTGATGGACCTTTACCGTCACTTCGACGGCCGTTGCCTGCTCTCGTTCGGCGTCGGCACCAACCTGACCAACGACGTGGGGCCGGCACCGATCAACATCGTCATCAAGATGACCCGCTGCAACGGCCAGCCGGTGGCGAAGATTTCCGACTCGCCGGGCAAGAACATGAGCGACGACCTGGAATACGTGGGCTATCTGCGCAAGGTGTTCGGCATGTCGGTGGCCTGACTCAGAACGCCGGCAGCACGGCGCCGCTGTAGTTCTTCTCGATGAACGCCTTGGCCTCGGGCGAGGTGAGCGCCGCAGCGAGCTTCTTCACGCGCGGGTCGTCCTTGTTGTCGTCGCGGCTGACCAGGTAGTTGACGTACGGGGAATCCTTGTTCTCGATCAGCAGCGCGTCCTTGACCGGGTTGAGCCCGGCGGCCAGGGCGTAGTTGGTGTTGATCAGGGCGAGGTCCACCTGGTCGAGCACGCGCGGCAGCATGGCCGCTTCGAGTTCACGGAACTTCAGGTGCTTGGGGTTCTCCGTGACGTCCTTCAGGGTGGCAAGGCGATCGTTGGGATTCTTGAGCTTCACCAGGCCATGGCTGGCCAGGAGCAGCAGCGCGCGGCTGTTGTTGCTGGGATCGTTGGGGATCACCACGTCGGCGCCGTCGGGCAGCTGGTCGATCGAGGTGAACTTCTTCGAATACGCACCGAACGGCTCGATGTGCACGCCCACCACCTTGACCAGATGGGTGCCGCGCTCCTTGTTGAACGCATCCAGGTAGGGCTCGGTCTGGAAGAAGTTGACGTCGATCTGCTTCTGCGCCACCTGCATGTTGGGCTGCACGTAATCGGTGAACACCTTGATTTCGATGTTCACGCCCTGGCTGGCCAGCAGCGGCTTGAGCTGCTTGAGGATCTCCGCATGCGGCACGGGCGTGGCGGCCACGGTGAGCGTGGCGGAGGCGTCCGTCTTGCCGTCGCCCGCGCTGCCGGAGCACCCCGCGACGAAAAGGGCGAGGGCGGCGGTGAGGGGCAGCAGGTAGTTCTTCATGGCGGACGTCCGTGGCGGATGGTGCGGCCCGCCAGCATAGACGTCCATACCGCCGTATGCAAAGGCGCCTCAGCGGCGCGTGTAGCGCAGGACCAGGCGGTCGCCGAGCGATTGCAGGATCTGCACCAGCACCACCAGCAGCGCCACGGTCACCAGCATGTAATCGGGCTTGTAGCCGTTGTAACCGTACTGGTAGGCCAGTGCGCCCAGGCCGCCCGCGCCGACGATGCCGCCCATGGCCGTGTAGCCGACCAGGGCCACGGCGGTGACCGTGGTGGCGGCGATCAGGCCGGGGCGGGCCTCGGGCAACAGCACGCGGGTGACGATCTGCCACGTGGTGGCGCCCATGGCCTGACTGGCTTCGATCACGCCGCGCTCGACCTCGCGCAGCGCGGTTTCCACCAGGCGGGCGAAGAACGGGGCGGCGCCGATCACCAAGGGCACGATGGCGCCGCGGATGCCGATGCTCACGCCCGTGATGGCCTGCGTGAGCGGGATCAGCAGGATCATCAGGATGATGAAGGGCACGGAACGCAATACATTGACCACCAGCGACAGCCCGGCATACAGCCGCGGCCGCGCATGCAGCTGGCCCCGTGCGCTGAGGAACAGCCAGATGCCCAGCGGCAGGCCGAGCGCCAGCGTGAACAGCAGCGAGCCGCCCAGCATCAGCAGGGTGTCGACGCAGGCCTGGGCGATTTCCGGCCAGTCGATGTTGGGAAACAGCGTCTGCATGGGGCTCATCGGGCCACCTCCTCGATATCCACGCCGGACGCGCGGAGCTGTGCGAGGGCTTCGTCCAGGCGCTGCCCGTGCATGGCCAGCGTCAGCTGCCCGTACGGGGTGTCTTTGATCCGGTCGACCCGGCCCGACAGCAGGTTGTATTCGATGCCGGTGTCGCGCACCACGCGGGACAACAGCGGCGAATAGGTGGCCGCACCGCGGAAGGACAGCCGGAACAGCCGCCCGTCGATGCCGGGGAACTCCGGCCCGCGGCCTTCGCGGTGGTCGGCCTCGGCCACGAAGCGCCGGGTGGTGGGGTGCTGCGGGTGCAGGAAGACGTCGGCCACGTCGCCCACCTCGACCACGCGCCCCGCGTCGAGCACGGCCACGCGATCGCAGACGCGGCGGATCACGTCCATCTCGTGCGTGATCAGCACGATGGTGAGGCCCAGCTGACGATTGATGTCCGCCAGCAGTTCCAGCACCGATGCCGTGGTCTGCGGATCGAGGGCGCTGGTGGCCTCGTCGCAGAGCAGGATGGATGGTTTGCTGGCCAGGGCCCTTGCGATGCCGACGCGCTGTTTCTGGCCGCCCGAGAGCTGCGCGGGATACTTGCGCGCGTGGGCGGTGAGGCCCACCAGGGCCAGCAGTTCGTCGACGCGTGCCTGGATCTGTTTCTCGTCATGCTCGCCGTGCAGGCGCAGCGGGAAGGCGACGTTGTCCGCCACCGTGCGCGAGGACAACAGGTTGAAGTGCTGGAAGATCATGCCGATGCCCGCGCGCAGGCGGCGCAGTTCGGCGCCCTCGGCGTGCGTGACATCGCGGTCGGCGATGAACACCTGGCCGGCGGTGGGGCGCTCCAGCAGGTTGATCAGGCGCAGCAGCGTGGACTTGCCCGCGCCGGAATGGCCGATGATGCCGAACACCTCGCCCGCCTCGATGGTGAGATCGACGGGTTCCAGCGCGGGCACGAGGGTGCCCTCCACCCGGTAGGATTTGGATGCGGAGGCGAAACGGATCACGGGGCGGGTGGCTCCAGCCGGTAACGGGCACCCATGGTAGCCGAAGCCGGCCGGCGGTCGGCACCGCGCGATGGCCGTCGTGCCGGGCGTAGACTGTGCCGATCTCCTTCGACGCCAGGAACCGCGCATGACCAGCATCTACGACTTCTCCGCACGCGACATCGACGGCAACGAGCGGTCGCTGGCGGAGTTCCGCGGCAAGGCCCTGCTCGTGGTGAACGTGGCGTCCAAGTGCGGGTTCACGCCGCAGTACAAGGGGCTGGAGCAACTGCACAAGACGTATGCGGCGCAAGGCTTCGAGGTACTGGGGTTTCCGTGCGACCAGTTCGGTCACCAGGAGCCGGGCGACGACGCGGACATCCGCGACTTCTGCTCCCTGACCTACGAGGTCAGCTTCCCGATGTTCTCGAAGGTGGAGGTCAACGGCGACCAGGCACACCCGCTGTTCCGCTGGATGAAATCACAGAAGAAGGGCCTGCTGGGTACCGAAGGCATCAAGTGGAACTTCACCAAGTTCCTGGTCGATCGCGATGGCCAGGTGGTGGAACGCTACGCACCCACCGATACGCCGGAAAAGATCGGCAAGGATCTGCCGCCGCTGCTGGGCTGATCGCTCATCCCACCCAGGCCGGCGTGGTCTTGTCCAGGAAGGCGGACAGGCCATGCTGGCCCTCGGGCGACACGCGCAGCCGTGCGATCAGCGCGGCGTTTTCCGCGTCCGTCCGTTCCGCGTCGGCCGGGGTGTGACCGCCCATCGCCAGCGCCAGCCGCTTCGCTTCGCGCTGCGCCACGGGTCCACCGCGCGTCAGCAGGCCCAGCACACGTTCCACGGTCGCGTCCAGCTGGTCCGGCGGCACCACCTCGTGCACCAGGCCCATCGACAGTGCCGCGGCACTGTCGATCAGTTCGCCGGTGACGAACAGCCGGCGGGCCTGCCGCAGGCCGATCGCGGCCACCACGTAGGGCGAGATGACCGCGGGCACCAGGCCGAGCTTGACCTCGGACAGCGCGAAGCGCGCGCTGTCCACCGTGACCGCGATGTCGCAGCACGCGACCAGGCCCACGCCGCCTCCGAAGGCCGCGCCGTTGACGCGTGCAACGGTCGGCTTCGCAAGAAATTGCAGGCGGCGCATCAGTGCGGCCAGGCGCAGCGAGTCCGCAAGGTTGTCGGCTTCGCTGGCGGCGGCCATGCCGCGCATCCAATTCAGGTCGGCCCCCGCGGAGAAGCTGCCGCCACTGCCGGTCAGCACCACGGCGCGTACGCTGTCGTCGTGCTCGACCTCGTCGATCGCGGCGGTCAGCTCGGCGATCAGGCCGTCGTCGAAGGCGTTGTGCACCTCGGGACGGTTCATCACCAGATGGGCGGTACTGCCATGACGGCGGAGTTCGACGGCGGGCATGGGCAATCTCCGGCAGGGCGCAAGATCATAATAGGCCGGCACGGCATGTGCAGCCCTCGTGCTAAAGGCATACAATGCGAACAGTTCTTATTTGAGTATTTGCTGTGCGCCTCTCCGACGCGCCGAAAGGTGCCAAAGCCGTGGTCCAGTCCGTCACCGATGCCCATCCCGCCGATCCCATCGCGCAGCGTCTGCGCGATCTGGGCTTCGTGGCCGGCGAGCCGGTGCGCCTGGTGGCGCGCGGGCCGCTCGGTGGCGATCCCCTGCTGATCCAGATCGGCTCGACCCGTTTCGCGCTGCGCCGTACCGAGGCCGCGCGCGTCACCATCGCCATGGAGGACGCCGCATGAGCGCCATCGCCACCCGCATCGCCCTGGTCGGCAATCCCAACTGCGGCAAGACGGCCCTGTTCAATCAGCTCACCGGCGGCCGGCAGAAGGTCGCCAACTACGCCGGTGTCACCGTGGAACGCAAGGAGGGTCGCTTCGTCACGCCCTCCGGGCGCACGTTGCAGATCCTCGACCTGCCGGGTACCTACAGCTTCGACGCGACCAGTCCCGACGAGGCGATCACGCGTGACGTCTGCCAGGGGCGCTATCCCGGCGAGGCGCCGCCCGACCTGATCGTCTGCGTGGCCGACGCCACCAACCTTCGCCTGCACCTGCGGTTCGTGCTGGAAGTGCGCCGCCTGGGTCGCCCCGTGGTGCTCGCGCTGAATATGATGGACGCCGCGCGCCGCCGCGGCATGGTCATCGACGTGGACGCGCTGTCGCGGCGGCTCGGCGTGCCCGTGGTGGAGACGATCGCGGTGAAGCGCGGCGGGGCGCAGGCGCTGATCGACCGCATCGACCGGGTCGTGCCCGCCATCCAGCCTGCCGATATAGACACCGCCGACCGCGACCGCCTGCACGCCGAGGTGCGTTCCATCCTCGCCGAGACGGTCACGCTGCCGCGCGACACCGTGGTCCTCGACGACACCATCGACCGCTGGGTGCTGCATCCGGTGTTCGGCCTGGCGATCCTCGCGACGCTCATGTTCATGATCTTCCAGGCCGTGTTCTCGTGGGCGCAGCCGGTCATGGACGGCATCCAGGCCGGTATCGCCGCGCTGGGCGATGGGGTTACCCGGTTCCTGCCCGAGGGAAGCGCGCTGCACAGCCTGCTCAAGGACGGCCTGTTCGCCGGGCTGGGCGCGGTGCTGGTGTTCCTGCCGCAGATCCTCATCCTGTTCCTCTTCATCCTGGTGCTGGAGGAATCCGGTTACCTGCCGCGCGCGGCATTCCTGCTCGACCGGATGATGTTCCGCGTGGGCCTGACGGGCAGGGCGTTCATCCCGTTGTTGTCCAGCTTCGCCTGCGCCATCCCCGGCATCATGGCCACGCGCAGCATCCAGGACCCGCGCGATCGCCTCACCACGATCCTTGTTGCGCCGTTGATGACCTGCTCGGCGCGCCTGCCGGTGTATACGCTGCTGATCGCCGCGTTCATTCCCAACCACACGGTGGCAGGCATCTTCAACCTGCAGGGCGTGGTGCTGTTCACGCTGTACTTCGCCGGCATCTTCAGTGCGCTGCTGGTCGCGTTCGTGATCAAGCGGCTGCGCAAGGATCGCAGCGAGCACGCGCTGATCATGGAGCTGCCGTCGTACCGGCTGCCCAACGTGCGAGACATCGGCCTGGGCCTGTGGGAGCGCGCGCTGATCTTCCTCAAGCGGGTGGGCGGCATCATCCTCGCGCTCACCGTGCTGCTGTGGTTCCTGTCCAGCTTCCCGGGGCCGCCCGAGGGCGCCACGGGCCCGGCCATCGACTACAGCATGGCGGGCCGCCTGGGCCGGCTGCTGGAATACGTGTTCGCGCCGATCGGTTTCAACTGGCAGATCTGCATCGCGCTGGTGCCGGGCCTGGCGGCACGCGAGGTCGCCGTGGCCGCGCTGGGCACGGTGTATGCCATGTCCGGCAGCGACGACGCCGTGGCCTCGCAGCTGGGTCCGGTGATCTCGCATTCCTGGTCGCTGGCCACCGCCCTGTCGCTGCTGGCCTGGTACGTGTTCGCGCCGCAGTGCATGTCCACGCTGGCGGTGATCCGCCGCGAGACCAACTCGTGGCGTAACGTGGCCGTGGCCGCCGGCTACCTGTTCGGCCTGGCCTACCTGGCCTCGCTGGCCACCTACCAGATCGCGAGGGCGCTCTCATGAGCACGTTCGATATCGTGCAGGGTGTCGTCATCGCGGTCGTCGTGCTCGCGGCCGCCTACGTGGCGTTCCGCAAGCTGCTGCCGAAGACTTCGGTGCGGGCCATGGCGCGCGTCTCGGCCGCGCTCAACCGCGACGGTCGCCCCGGCGTGCTTCGCAAACTGGGCCGGCGCATCCAGCCGGCGGCGGCCACCGGCAGCTGCGGCGACGGCTGCGGCTCGTGCGGCTCGTGCGGGCCTGCGCCCTCGGTCGGCCCGGCCGTCGAGAGCCAGCCGCTGACCTTCAAGACCCGGAGCTAGCCAGCCCCGGCTTCAGTCGTCCGCAGCCTGGCCGGCCGCCGTGCCGTGCTTCCGGCGCTTCTCCCGCAGCGTCCACCAGCTGACGGCGAGGTTGACGGTGAACCACGCGCCCAGCAGCGCCAGCGGCCAGGCGATCACCGCCGGCCAGGCGATGGCGACCACGGTCAGCACCAGCGCGGCGACGAAGCCGGCCAGCAGTGGGCCGGTTTCGGTGTCGCCCAGCACCCGGTGCTGGGAAATCGCCGCGCCCACGGTGTTGGCGATGCGCAACGCGCCCGCCGCGGCGCGGCCCGAGCTGCCACCCCCGCGACGGGGCCGCGGCGGATGCGGCGCGCTGCTGCGCACGCGTTCGTTGCCCGACCGGCGCCGCCGGGGCTGCAGCAGGATCTCGGTGGCGTTTTCCAGGTCCGCCTCGTACTGGGCCTCGAGCTGCGTGGCGAAACCGGCATCCTCGATGGCAACATCGATTTCCCGATTGCTGAGCCAGCTGGCGATGTTCAGGTTGGACGAGCCCACGCGGGCCCAGCGGCCGTCGGCCACGGCGGTCTTGGCATGCAGCATCGAGCCGTTCCATTCGAACACACGGATGCCGGCCTTCAGCAGGGGCCGGTAGCCGGAGCGCGACATACCGGCGACCATGGGGATATCGCTGGTGCCGGGCACCAGCAGGCGGACATCGACGCCGTCGCGTGCAGCCGCGGAAAGCGCCTGCACATAGGGCGCCACGCCCACGAAGTAGGCGTCGGTCAGCCACAGGGTCTTATGTGCCATCGCCGCGACCATCTGGTCCAGCCGGTACATGCCGGCGGTGCTGGGCTGCGTGGCGATGACGCGCAGGGCGACCTGGCCGGCCTCGACGGGGGTGGCGACGGGCGACAGCCGCGTGTCCTCCGGCAGGGGTTCTCCGACCTCGCGCCAGCTGTCGGCGAAGGCATGTTCCAGTTCCGCCACAGCCGGCCCGCGCAGCGCCACGCCGGTGTCGCGCCAGGGCGGTACGTCGCGGCCCGGCTCGCCCAGCCACTTCTCGCTCAGGCACACGCCGGACAGGAAGCCGACCTCGCCGTCGACCACCAGCAGCTTGCGATGGTCGCGGCTGATCCAGCCGAACGAGCTGCCCAGGCGGGGCGGGTTGTAGATGCGGACCAGGCCGCCGGCCGCGCGCAGCGGCGCCCAGAATGACGAGCGCGACTGGCCCAGGCATCCACCCCAGTCGCCGATCACGGCCACGAACACGCCGGCCTGCACGCGCTCCACCAGTGTGTCGCGGAAGGCCTGGCCGATCCGGTCGTCGCGGATGATGTAGTTCTCGAGGAACACATGCCGGGTCGCCCCGGCGATGGCCTTCAGCCAGGCATCGAAATGCGCCTGGGCGTCGATCAGCAGCTCGACGGCATTGCCCCCGATGAGGGGAGCGCCGGCGCTGCGGCTGAGGGCCTGCTGGGCGAATAGGCGGCTGGAAAAGCCGTGGGTGCGGTGTCGGGCGTTCATGGGGGGCGAGTCTAGCGGCATGGCGCATGATCGCGGCCAGGGTATCGATGCGGCGTGAGAACCAGTCGGTTTCCGGTCATGCCAGTGCGCTAAAATACGCGGCTATGACCGAGACCCTTTCCAGCCGCCCGCGTCCCGCGGAAGCCGGCGCCCGCCGCCCCAGCACCGGTGTCGTGATCGACCGCGTCCAGGTCGGTGGCGGCGCGCCCATCGTCGTGCAGTCGATGACCAATACGGATACGGAAGACCCCGTATCCACCGCGAAGCAGGTGGCCGAGCTGGCCCGCGCCGGCTCGGAAATGGTCCGCATCACCGTCAACACGCCGGCGGCCGCCGCCGCCGTGCCGCGCATCCGCGAGCGCCTGGAGATGATGGGGGTCTCGGTGCCGCTGATCGGCGATTTCCACTACAACGGCCACCAGCTGCTGGAAGGCGAGCCCGCCTGCGCCGAGGCCCTGGCGAAATACCGGATCAACCCGGGCAACGTGGGCTTCGGCAAGAAGAAGGATGCCCAGTTCGCCTCGATCATCCAGATGGCCATCCGCTACGACAAACCCGTGCGCATCGGCGCGAACTGGGGTTCGCTGGACCAGTCCATGGTGGCTGCGCTGATGGACGAGAACGCCGGCCGCGCCGATCCGTGGGACGCCGGCCATGTGGCCCGTGAGGCGCTGATCCGCTCCGCGCTGGATTCCGCGGCCCGGGCCGAGGACCTCGGCCTGGCGCGCGACCGCATCATCCTGTCGTGCAAGGTGTCCGGCGTGCAGGAGCTGATCGCGGTGTACCGCGATCTGGCGCGTCGCGGCGATTACGCATTGCACCTGGGCCTGACCGAGGCCGGCATGGGCTCCAAGGGCATCACGGCCTCGAGCGCCGCCCTGGGCGTGCTGTTGCAGGAAGGCATCGGCGACACCATCCGCATCTCGCTCACGCCGGAGCCGGGCCAGTCGCGCACGGCCGAGGTGATCGTGGCGCAGGAACTGCTGCAGACCATGGGCCTGCGCGCGTTCACCCCGCTGGTCACCGCGTGCCCGGGTTGCGGTCGCACCACCAGCGAGTTCTTTCAGGAACTGGCCAAGACGGTGCAGGCGCATGTGCGCGAGCAGATGCCGGTGTGGCGGGTGAAGTACGACGGCGTGGAAAACCTCACCCTGGCGGTGATGGGCTGCATCGTCAACGGTCCGGGTGAATCCAAGCACGCCAACATCGGTATCTCGCTGCCGGGCAACGGCGAGGCGCCTTCCGCGCCGGTGTTCATCGACGGCGAGAAAGCGATGACGTTGCGCGGCGACCACATCGCCGACGAGTTCGTGGCCATCCTCGACAACTACGTCGAAACGCATTACGCCGCACGCGGCGACTGACCCGTCACGCGTTGAATGCGGGGCCGCCTTCATCATGACCGGCGGTTCCCCGCAGGAGACAACGCATGACCTCCACCGTTCCGGTCCTCGACCTCAACGACGGCAACACGGCACCGCAGCTGGGCTTCGGTGTCTTCCAGATTCCCGATGCCGAAACCGCCGATGCGGTAGCCGCCGCGCTGAAAGCGGGCTATCGCTCGATCGATACCGCGGCCATCTACAAGAACGAAGCCGGTGTGCGCCAGGGCATGGAACGCTCAGGCGTGCCGCGTGGCGATATCTTCCTCACCACCAAGCTGTGGAACAGCGAGCAGGGTTTCGACTCGACGCTGAAGGCATTCGACGAAAGCATCGCCAAGCTCGGCACCGACTACGTGGACATGTACCTGATCCACTGGCCGACGCCGAAGCACGATCGCTACATCGATACCTGGAAGGCATTCATCCGCCTGCGTGAAGAAGGCCGTATCCGCTCCATCGGCGTGTCCAATTTCCAGCCGGCGCACCTGGATCGCATCGTGCAGGAAACCGGCGTCGTGCCGGTAGTCAACCAGATCGAACTGCATCCCGACTTCGCCCAGCACGACGTGGTTTCCGCCAACGCGAAGCACAAGGTGATCACCGAAGCCTGGAGCCCGCTGGGCCAGGGCGGCGACCTGCTCAAGAACGACACGCTGGTTGCCATCGGCAAGAAGTACGGCAAGTCGAGCGCCCAGGTGGTGCTGCGCTGGCACGTGCAACTGGGCCACATGGTGATTCCGAAGTCCGCTACGCCGGAGCGCATCGCCGCGAACATCGACGTGTTCGATTTCGCGCTGACGGATGAGGACATGAAGGCCATCGCCGGCCTGGATGCCGGCAAGCGCATGGGCCCCGATCCGGACGAGCTCAACTGATCGTGTCAGCCGGTTATTGCATCGAGACGTCGATCTCCATCGGGTAGGGGCTCGGCGTCTTCGGTGGCGCGGGCAGCGCCCACGTGGCGAACTGCCCGGCGAAACAGGTGGCCACGGGCGTTTTCGGCTTTACGTCCACATCCAGGCTGCGCCCGTCCGGACGCACCCGCGCCACCAGCGTGAACGGGCGCCGGTCGGCGGCCGGCATGTTGCTGGCGATGCAATCCTTCAGCGCGTCCGTGGCCGGATTGCCGATGGTGTCCCACAGCTTGCCCTGCCATAGCTTGCCTTCGACGTTGGTCTCCAGCACCTTCGCGGTCTGCACGCGGGCATCGAAGCCGCCATCGGCGGCCATGGCAAGAGCGAGGGCAAGCAGCATCGCGTGTCTCCGGCAGGGTAGGGCCGCAGCCTAGCAGGGACGCGCGGGCTTCACACCGGCGGCGATAGCGTCGTAGTCCAGCCGGGGCGCCGCACCGGCACGCCAGGAGTCCGCCATGCCCATGCGTCCGCTGTTCCTGATGTCACTCGCCCTTGCCGCCACTGCCGCGATGGCCCAGACGGCGCCAGCGTCGAACCCGGCCAGTGCCCCGTCGCCGAAACCGATCGCGATGCCGGCACCCGCTACACCGTCGCCCGGTGTGCCGCAGGATCTGGACACCGGTGCCGTGGCCCGCTCCAATCCCGCTGCCGCACCCGTGCAGCCCCATTCCGATGCCGGCGCCACCGAGCGTGGCCTGGCGCCCGTCAAGCCAGCCGGTTCCGCCATGGGCGTGACGCGCCGGGTCGAGAACGCCAATGCCCACGGGGTGGATGCGCAGGGCCATACGCTGGACCCGCACGGCAAGCCCGTCGGCCAGGCGCCCACGCCGTCCACCTCCGTGCGCTAACGTGACGAGGGCGCCGGCCAGGCCGCCGGTGCGCTACCATCCCGGCAATGCCGATCCGTGTGGGGAATGCGAGTGAGGATGAACCGGGCCATCGTCGTCGCCGCCCTGACCGTGGGCCTGTCTGCATGCGCGGGCATGGCCTCGAAAGTTGCCCGCCTCGACGTGGGCATGCCTCGCGACGAAGTGCTGGACCGGCTCGGACCGGCCGATTCCGATCGCACGATGATCGGTTTCGAGGTGATGAGCTGGCTCGATCGCCGTCCCGGCCGGTTTTCCTTCACCCATAAGGACTACACCGTTGTGCTGAAGGACGAGAAAGTCGTTCAGTTCGGGCCGGGGTTGATACGGCGCGACGGCAAGACCTCGTTGCAGATCGAGACCGACGACCGTTGAGCGTCGCCTCAGGCCAGCCAGTGCCGCTGGCGATACATCCATAGCGCGACGTACTCGTGCAGGCAGCGGGCGGTGAGCGTGAGCGCGTCGCGCCGCGGCAGCCAGGACGAGGCGGCGACCAGTTCGGTCAGGGCGTCGTTCGCCGGCGCCTCGATCACGCGCATGCCTTCGCGGCGAAAGCAGCTCGCCGCCCGTCTCATGTGGATGTCGGACGTGACCAGGACGATACGGTGTAGGCCCTCCGCTCGAAGGATAGCGGCGGTATCGCGAGCGTTCTCGTGTGTGTCGGTGCTGCCGTCCTCCACGCGCAGGTCGCTTGCCGGGACACCGGACGCGGCAAACCCCCGCGCGAGATAAACCGCCTGATCGCTGCCGGAGGCGAGCAGCACGGGCGCCTTTCCGGCACGCCACAGTGAAAGCCCCATGCCGGCTCGTGTCGTCGTCCGCGACCAGTCGCCATTCGGAAGCACGCCGCCGCCCAGCACGACGATGGCATCCGCGTGGGATGACGTGTCGTCCCTACCCGTTACCAGCCCCTTGCGCAGGTATAGGGCCAGGGCCGGCGTGGACGCCATCGCGAGCCATGCCGCGGCGAGGATGCCGAGGACAAAGGCAAGGCGCGGCCGGCGCCACAGCATCAGCGCAGTGGACAGGACGGCCAGCAACAGGGCCTGCACGGCCGGATGGATCAGGTAGTCGGCGATATCCATGGCCGCCGCGATCATGGCGCAAAAGCGGCGCCGCCGCCCGTCGGTCGAATGGCCTAGGCGGGCTGTTGAATGGACGCCACCGTGCATTGAAATGACGATACCGACCGAGCGAAATCACAGGGCGGGTGTCGTATGAATCATGGAAAACGCGTTGCTGCCGTGGCAGCCACTCTCTGGCTGACGGCCTGCGCCACCGGCGGTAGCCATCTGCCGCCGCCCACGCGGGATGCGGCCAGTCCGGTCGTCGCCGCATATCTGATCGGCGTGGACGACGAGTTGCAGGTGACCGTCTGGCACAACCCCGACCTGAGCGTCAGCGTGCCGGTGCGCCCCGACGGCAAGATCACCGTGCCGCTGGTCGGCGACGTAGCCGCCGGCGGACGCACCACCGACCAGGTGGGCGCCGAGATCCAGCAGAAGCTTGTGCAGTACATCCGCGATCCGCAGGTGGCGGTGATCCTGACCGCGCTGCGCAGCCACGAGTACCTCTCTCGCGTGCGGGTGACCGGTGCCGTGCGCAGCCCGATCTCGATGCCGTACCGCCAGGGCATGACCGTGCTGGACGCCGTGCTGGCGGCGGGCGGCACGACGGAATTCGCCGCGCCCGATCGCACCGAACTCTATCGGCACGACGCGGCGGGCAGCACGCAGGCCTATGCGGTCAGCCTGCAGAAGATCCTCCAGCAGGGCGACCTGGCCAACAACTATCCCGTGCAGCCCGGTGACGTCATCACCGTCCCGCAGCGCGCTTTCTGATCGCCCCGCCGTCGGGCGGGGCAAGGGGTGTTATCCATGAACGGGGAACTCGTTCCTTTCGCGGGCATGCTGCCCGCGCTGATCGGAGAGGCACGCCGGCGCCGGATCGCGCTGGGCGTGACCTTCGCGGCGATCGCGCTGGCCGCGCTGGGCATCGGCGCGCTGTGGCCGAAGAAATACGAAGCGTCCACCACCATCCTGGCTCAGGAGGCGAGCATCATCACGCCGCTGATGGAGGGCGCGGCATCGGCCACCGCCAACGCGAACCGCGTGGGCATGGCGCGCGACGTGATCTTCAGCCGTCGCGTGATGGACCAGGTGCTGCGCACCGGTGGCTGGCTGGCGAGCACGCCGACGCCCATCGAACGCGACCGGCTTATCGAGGCGATCAAGTCGCGCACGAAGGTCATCAACGGCCGTGACAACCTGATCACGATCAGCTATTTCGATGCCGATCCGCGGCGCGCGTTCGAGGTGACCCGTGCGTTCGGCCAGCTGTTCATCAGCGAAAGCCTGGCGTCCAAACAGCGCGAAAGCCGCGATGCCTACGAGTTCATCGACAGCCAGGTGGAGGCCTACCGGGGCAAGCTGACCGACGCGGAAAACAAGCTCAAGGCATACCGGGACGCCAACGCCGACGCGCGCCCCGGCAGCGATGCCGACACCAACGCGCGCATCGGTTCGCTGCGCACGCAGATCGAGAACAATCGCATGGATGCGATGCAGAAGCAGTCGCAGGCGGCGGCACTGAATGCGCAGCTGAGCGGCGAGTCGGAAGTGAACGCGGTGCAGACCGTGGGCGGTATCTACGCATCGCAACTGGCCGAGATGCAAGCGCGGCTGGATACGCTGCGATTGACCTACACCGATGCCTATCCCGACGTGGTGCGGCTTCGCCACCAGATCGACGATCTTCGCGCGCAGATGCAGGGCGCCGACGCACGGCGATCCGTGGGCGGCGGCACGGTAGACCGCATGGTCGCCATGAATCCGGTCAACCAGCAGATGCGCGTGCAGCTGGCCACGATCCGTGGCGATGCAGCGGCCGCCTCGGCGCGGGTGGGCGCCAGCGAAAGCATGCTGCAGTCCGAACTGGAACGCAGCAGGCGCATCGCCAATTCCGAGAACGTGACCGCCGAGCTGACCCGCGACTACACGGTCAACCGCGATGTCTACCAGGACCTGCTGAAGCGTCGCGAGAACGCGCGCGTGTCGATGAACCTGGACGCCGAGCAGCGCGGGCTGACTTTCCAGGTGCAGAACCCGGCGGTGATGCCGCTGGTGCCCTCGGGCTTGCGTTTCATGCACTTCGGGCTGGCCGGCCTCGCCCTGTCGCTAGCGGTACCGTTCGGTCTGCTGTTCGCGGTTGCCCGCTTCGATCCGCGGGTGCGTTCGGTGGGGCAGCTGGAGCAGGCGCTGGGCTACCCCGTGCTTGCGACGATCCCGTTTTATCCCACGCCGCGTGACCGTCGTCGCGACCGGCTGCAGAACATGTTGCTCGCAGCGATCGTGCTCGGCGTGGGTGCGGTGTACCTGGGTTTGTTCTGGTGGAGGATGAAGGCTTGAAGACCATGCACTCGCGTATTGGCGCATCCACCGAGTCGGGCGATTTCGTCGATCGTGACGAGGCACTGGACGACGCGCCTGCCGCGTCGGGCCATTCCATCGCCCTGATGCGTGACGAGCGCAGCGCACTGGCGCCCATCGACTGCGAACGCAAGCGCCTGATCCATCGCGAGGCGTCGGTGCGCTCGCAATCGGATGCGTTCCGGGGCATCCGGACCCGCCTGGTGGAGATGGCCGGCGACAGCAACTTCATCACCTTGGTGGTGGCGGTCAGCCCGCGCTCCGGCGGCAGTTTCGTCACGCGCAACCTGGCCGCCGCGTTCGCCTTCGACGAATCGAAGACCAGCCTGCTGGTGGACTGCAACCTTCGCTATCCCGACCAGCACAAGGCCCTGGGCATCGAGCCGCGCACGGGAGGACTGATCGATTTCCTCGAGCATCCGGCGCGTGGCATCGCCTCGATCATGTATCCGACCGGCGTGCCCCGGCTGCGCCTGATCCCCGCCGGCACGGCGCGGGAAAACAGCGGGGAATACTTTTCCTCGTTCCGCATGCGCGCGGTGCTGGACTCGCTGCGCTGCCGCTATGCCGATCGCTACCTGTTCCTGGACGGCCCGCCGGTGAAGGGCTCCCCCGACGCGCGAATCCTTGCCGACCTGGCCGATTTCGTGGTCGTGGTGGCGGGCTACGGACGCGACACACCTGCCGCGATTCACCAGGCGGTGTCCAATTTCGATCCGGCCAAGGTGGCCGGCGTCGTCTTCAACCAGTCGCCGTGATCGCGATGCGTCGAAGGAAACGCATGCTCGCCGCCACGGCGCTGGCCCGTGCGATCGCGCTGGGTCTGGCGGCACTGCCGGCGTGCTCGCTGGCCGGCACGCTGGACTACACGTTGTATGCCGGCCTGGAGCACAGCAACAACATCGCGTTGTCCTCGGATCGCCCCCTCAGCGAGAACGTGCTGACCCCGGGCGCCACGTTCCAGTTCAACCAGCAGGGCTCCACCTTCCAGGCGAACGTGCTCGGTACGGTCGAATACCGGAAGTATCTCGAAGGCCACTTCGATCCGCAGACGCAGACCCAACTGGGTGCGCAGGCGAACTGGACCCTGCTGCCGCAACGGCTGGATTTCTCGGTCGAGGACTATGCCGGTGTGCAACCGGTGGACCAGCTGTCCGCCGATGCGCCGGACAACCGGCAGCAGACCAACGTGCTGGTGCTGGGCCCCACGCTGCGTATGCGTTTCGGCGATGCCGCGCGCGGGCAGCTGGAGCTGCGCTACATCAACAGCTATGCGTCGAAGGTCGACCAGTTCGATTCCTCGCGTGGCATGGCGGCGTTCCGGCTTTACCGCGACCTCGGCCCGACCGACCAGGTATCCGGCAACGTCGAGTTCCAGCGCGTGGACTTCACCCACCAGCCGGAGGGGGCCAACTACGATCGCAAGGAAGCCTTCGTGCGCTATACGCGGAAGCTGCCGCACTTCGATGCGGATGTCCTGCTCGGTGGCACGCGGCTGTCGTTCGACCAGGGCCGGAGCGTATCGGCACCACTGGTGCGACTGCGGGTGGGCTGGCAGCCGACGCTGCGCAACGCGGTGTCCTTGGCCGGCACCTGGCAATACGCCGATGCCGCGCAGGACATCATCACCACGCCCGGCGCATACGGTGCGGGGCTGCAGGCCGATCGTGCCGAGGCGATCGATCCGTTTGCCAATACCGGCGGGCTGGGGCGTGGCGCGACCGGTAACGGTATCGGCGTAGGCAGTGCCGTGATCGGCTCGCAGGTGTACCGCGAGCGCCGGGTGGAGGCGAACTGGAACTGGCGCGGCGATCGCCTGACCGTCACGGTGTCGCCGGCGATCGGCAAGCTGGCCTACCTGGACGACCCGACCTTCGACCAGACCGCGCGTGGCCTCAGCGTCGGCATGGGTTATCGCATGACGCCGACGCTCACCTTGTCCGGCTTCGGTACGTACGAGCACGTGGATTACCGCACGCTGGACCGCAGCGACCACACGACCCGCCTCGGGCTGGACCTGGCCAAGGAGATCAACCGGCACTGGAGTTGGCACATCTCCGTGGCGCGCGAGCGGCGCAGCAGCGATGCGGCGGCACAGAGCTACCGCGAAGCGGAGTGCTTCGTCGGCGTGGTGTACCGGAGGTGAGCATGCGTGACGACCTGGACCTGCCCTTTTTCTTCGGCGCCGAACACGGCCTGTTCGGCATGTACCACGCGCCCGCCGTGCGGCCGCGCCAGGCGCTGCTGATGTGCCCGCCGCTGGGCCAGGACCTGATCCGCTGCCACCGGCTCTACCGGCAGCTGGCCCAGGCGCTGGCCGGGCAGGGCGTGGCCGTGTTGCGCTTCGATTACCACGGCACGGGCGATGCCGCCGGTGCCAGCGGCGAGGTGGACTGGGATCGCTGTGTCGCCGATACGGCGACGGCCGCCGATCAGGTACGCGCACGGGCCGGCGTGGACCGCGTGGTCGCCTTCGGCGCGCGGCTGGGCGGCAGCATTGCGCTCGCCGCCGCGTCGCGGGCCCGTTTCGCCGAGGTGATCGCCTGGGACCCGGTGTTCGACGGCGCCGAGCACGTCGCGGTGCTGGATGCGATGCAGGCCGCGTTGCGCGAGGACCCGACCCGCTTCACCCATCCGCGTGACGTGGCCGATGCCGCGAACCAGTGGCTGGGTTTCGATGTCGGCGCCGCCTTGCGGCGCCAGCTGGCCGCGCTGCATGTCGATGCGAGCGCCGTGCCCACGCTGGTCCTGGATTCGTTGCCGGAGGGCGAGCCGCGACGCTGGGACGGCCGCCTGGGCGAGCGCGGCCGGATTCGCGTGCTGGGCCAGCCGACGCCGTGGAACGACCTGCACCGGCTGGAAACCGCGATCCTCTCACCGCCTTTGATCCAGGCCGTGAGCGGCCGCTTCAGGGAGATCGCGTGATGCACGAGCAGGCCCATCGTTTCGGTCGTGCGCGGCACCTGGTCGGCATCGCTGGCGTGCCCGCGGGCGACGCCGGCGACATCGGTGTCATCGTGCTCAATGCCGGGCTGGTCCACCGCATCGGTCCGTTCCGCCTGCACGTGGAACTGACCCGCCAGCTCAATGCCGCCGGGTATCCCACGCTGCGCTTCGATATGTCCACGCTGGGCGACAGCGCGGCCACCGGCGGCGGGCAGACGCGCGTGCAGCAGGTACTGGCGGACCTGGACGACGCCATGGGCCTGCTAGCCAGCCAGGCCGGTTGCTCGCGCTTCGTGCTGGTCGGGCTGTGCTCGGGCGCGCAGAACGCCCATGTGGTGGCGGCGCAGGATCCGCGTGTCGCCGGGGCGGTGTTCCTGGACGGCTATGCCTATCGCACGCTGGGCTATCGCCTGCGGCATTACCTGCCGCGACTGGCGGACCCGGCGCGCTGGCTGCGTCGTTTGCGCCGCCGCGGCGGCGAGGCAAGGGCGGCGGCACGGGCCCCGGAACCGGTGTTCGCCGTGGCGCCGGCGCCACGCGCCGAGGTGATCGCCGATTTCACCGGCATGGTTGCGCGGGGCATGCGGCTGTACCTCGTCTACTCGGGCGGTATCAGCGACTGTTTCAACCACGCCCGCCAGTTCCGCGAGTGCTTCGGCAAGGTCATGCGCCATCCGGCCGTGGCGACGCGCTACCTCGCCGGAACCGACCACACCTATGTCCTCACCGGCGACCGCGCACGGCTGGTGCACGGCATCGACGACTGGCTGACTCATCATTTTCCACCGGCTGCGGCCGGGAGGCACCCGTGAATACCGTCCTGGTCACCGGCGGCGCCGGCTACATCGGCAGCCATACCGTGCAACAGCTGGTGGCGCGCGGCGATCGGGTGGTCGTCATCGACAACCTGTCCAGCGGGTTCCGCGAGGCGGTGCGTGGCGCGTCGCTGGTGGAAGGCGACGTGGGCGACGGCGAACTGGTCGGGCGCGTGCTGCGCGCGCACCGCGTCGATGCGGTGCTGCATTTCGCCGCGCACACCGTGGTACCGGAGTCGGTCAGCGACCCGTTGAAGTACTACGGCAACAACACCTGCAACACGCGCAACCTGCTGGCCGCCTGCGCGGAGGCGCGCGTGGACAAGTTCATCTTCTCGTCCACGGCGGCTGTCTACGGCACCACGGCCGCCGGCATCGCGGACGAGGAAACACCGACGCGCCCGGCCAATCCATATGGCCGCTCCAAGCTGATGTCCGAGACCATGCTGCGCGACTGGTGCGCCACCGGTGCCATGCGCCATGTGGTGCTGCGCTATTTCAACGTGGCCGGTTGCGATCCGCTGGGACGCATCGGCCACAGCACGCCCGCGGCGACGCTGCTGGTCAAGGTGGCGTGCGAGCACGCCGTGGGCAAGCGCACCGGCATCTCGATCTACGGCACGGATTACGACACACCTGACGGCACAGGCGTGCGCGATTACATCCATGTCGACGACCTTGCCGCCGCGCACCTGCGCGCCCTTGACCACCTGCGCGACGGCGGTGCGTCGCTGACGCTCAATTGCGGCTACGGCCATGGCTACAGCGTGCGCGAGGTGGTCGATGCAGTGGCCAGAGCCAGCGGCCGCCCGCTCAACGTGATCGAACTGCCACGCCGCCCGGGCGATATCGGCAAGCTGATCGCCTGCAGCGACCGGCTGCGCGAGGTGCTCGACTGGAGGCCCTGCCACGACGACCTGGATTTCATCGTACGCACGGCGCTGGATTGGGAATACCGCCTGATCGGCGCGCCCGCGCCCGTGCCGGTGGCTTCGGTGGCATGAGGATGCGCTTCACTGTGCGCCGCGTGCCGTTTTTCGTCGTCTGCCTGCTGATCGCCGGCATTTTCCTCGGCCTGCCCGAACCGGGTCGTGCGGCCGGGCCGCCGGGCGCGACCACGTCGCCCGTGGCGTCGCGCACGCCCGTATCTGCGCGACTGCCCGCCGCGCAGGCCATTGTCGTGCATCCGCAGGCGGGGAAGGGCGATGTACTGGCCGTGTCGGCGGGCATTCCGTTCCCGCCGGGACTGCTGCGCGATACGACGCTACTGCGCATCGTGGATGCGCAGGGTCACGAGATACCGTCGGCGATCGTGCCGCTGCTGCAGTGGCATACCGGTGCCGGCGGCGTGCGCGCGGTGCGTGCGCAGTTCCGCGCGACGGCGGGCACGTATTACTTCATCTTGGGTGCGCCGCATGCGGCGGCAATGCCGGCGTGGCCCTATGCGCAGGGGCGGATTGGCCCGCCGTCCGCCGCCCTGGCCACGCTCACGCCGCAGTGGCTGACCGCGTCGCTGATTGCCGGGCCGCAATCGGTGGCGGCACCCGATGAACCTTATGCGGGTTATGTCGATGCGCAGTTCCGCTGGGCGCGGACGTTGCCCACCGCCGACACCACGGCCTGGCTGTTCGACCGCCCGTCCACGCTGTTCAAGGCCTATGTGCGCACCGGCCGCGCGGATTACCTCGACGCCGCCGAGGCCAGCTATCGCTGGTACATGGCCGGTATCAAGCGTGACGGCGTGCCGGCCAGTCCGTCCTGCGCGGGGGGCTGGTTGCCGTCCGGCAAGCCGTGCGATGTCAAGTACGTGTATATCGAGCCGATCCTGCTGGCGATGGCGCTCAGCGGGGACGACACGATGCACGATGCGGCCACGGTGGCTGCCATGGCGGACCTGTGGCACAGCGGTGGATGGAACGGCGCACCCGGTCCGTATCGCCATGCGGACGATTACTTCACCGAGCGCCTGGCCGGCCTCGGCCTGATCCAGACGGTGGCCGCTTTCGAACTCACAGGCGACGCGCGCTACCGCGAACGCATCGACGCGCGCATCGGCTGGCTGGAGCAACAGCAGCGGCACAATCCCGACGGTCTCGGCGACGACGGTTCGTGGCGCAACAGCTGGAACGTGCACGAGAACGACCGCGGCGGCGCCGATGACGTGCGCGGTGCGTCGCCCTGGATGAGCGAGAACATCGTGGATGGGCTGTGGCATGCGTGGCTGGTCACGAAAGACCCACGCATCCCGGCCATGATCACCGGTTTCGGCCGCTACCTCGAACGCTACGGCTGGATAGATCCCGCCTTGCTGGTGCCGCCGCACGACTGGCGCAACGGCTGCTCCGGCCCGCAGGGCCAGATCGCCTGGTACTGGTCGTCGTCGCAGGCCACCCCCGCCGCGCTGATGAAGATCCAGGAATCGGAAGGCTGGTACAGCGACGGGCACACGGTGGAACTGGGCCTGCCGGTGGCCGCGGCGCGCTATTTCGAGACGGACGCGCGCCAGGCCGCGGCGCTGACCAAGCGCTTTGCCGCCATCGCCTCGTCGTATGCGCCGTCCTGCGCGTCGATCTCCGACACGTTGCGCCGCTTCAACTGGAACAACCGCGGCGCCGGCGTGGCGCAGTGGATGATGGCGCAGCCGGCCGGCGCCGGCGTGGCACCACCTTCCCGTGCGACGCCGACGGCGGCGTCGCCGTGAACCGTCGCCTCGCCGTGCTGCGCAGCGTGGGTATCGTCACGGTGTCCACCTATATCGAATACGCGCTGGGCCTGCTGATGAGCGTGTGGATCGCACGCGCCCTGGGTCCGGTGGACTTCGGTCGCTATGCCTTCACCGTGTGGCTGTGCGGGTGGCTGATCGTGTGTTCCAACCACGCGCTGACCACCTCGTCCACCAAGTTCATCGCCGAGGCCGACGGCATGGGCGATGCCGGCCTGGCCTCGCACCTTGCCGCCCGTTTCTCGCGTCTGCAAGGGTGGAGCTCGGCCGTGGTGATCGGCCTGTTCGTGGTGGTGGGCTGGTTGTGTCGACCGTCCGAATGGGACCATTCGCTGCTGCCGATCATGGCGCTGGTGGTGGTCGCAGTGGTCGCCAAGGCCAACTACGCGATGCAGGTCGCCATCGCCAAGGGACAGGAGCGTTTCGAGCCCGAGGCCGTGGCCACCGTGGTCGGCGGGGTGCTCGGCATGTTGCTGGTGCTGGCCGCCATGCTGATGCACGCGGGTCTGGTCGACTTCGTCGCGCTGTTCGCCGTGGCCTGCCTGGTCCTGAACCTGGTCAACCGACACGTCTATCGCCGCTGCTGCCGATCCTTCGCAGCGGGCCCGGTACCGCCGGCGCTGTCGCAGCGGGTGGATCGCCATCTGAAGCTGACCGCCGCCCTGGTGCTGATGGGCTCGTTCCGTGTCGGCACCATCGAGATATTCCTGCTCAACACGTTCTCCGGCTCGGTGGCGGTGGGGTATTTCGCGATCGCCGGCACGCTCACGCGCGGCGCGGTGCAACTGTTCTCCGTCGGGCTGACCTCCACGTTGCTGCCGTACATGGCCAAGTCCTACGGCGAGCACGGCACGGTACGGGCCGCCCGCTTCCTTTCCGAGGCCACGCGGTTCTACTGGGCGGTGGGCATCGCCATCGCCGGGCTGGGTCTGGTCACGACGCCGGACATCGTCCGGCTGATGTACGGCAGCCGCTACGTGGAAGCCATCCCCGCGATCGAGGCGACCCTGGTGCTGGGTGGTCTGTTGCTGATCGGTAATGGCATCGCCGCCTTCCAGACCGTGGTGGACCGCCAGGACGATCGTGTCCGCATCGCCACGGTGGCGCTCGTGGCCAATGCCTCGTTGGGCGTGGCGCTGATACCGGCGTTCGGCCTGCCGGGCGCCGTGCTCACCTACGCCGGCACCCGCGTGGTGGAGATGGTGCTGGCCGTGCATTACCTGCGCAAGGCCACCCGTGGCGGCTTGCCGCTGGCGGCGATGGCGCGCCTGTTCGTCGTGGGCGCGGTGGCCACGCTGGCGGCCTGGGCGACCACCGCGGCCATTCCGTCGCTGGCCGGTTTCCTCGGCGGCTGCGCGGTCTTCGCGGTGCTGTACCTGCCCGGCAGCGTGCTGGTCCGCTATTGGACGGCGGACGACGTGCAACTGATGACGGGCATCAGCCGACGCCTCGGCCGCCCGGGTCGCTGGCTGTCGCGCATGCTGGATCACAGGCCGTCCGCCGCGGTCAAGGCCGGCCCATGAGCCAGGTCTGTCGCCTCGTGGATTCGCTGGAAACCGTGCATGGCCATCGCGACGTGATGGCCCGGTTGGCGGCACAGCCCGGTGCGGCCAGCGGCATCGTGCAGCACCCGGACTGGGTCGCCTACGAGGTGGCCAGCCGCAGCGACGGCACGCGGCCGCACGTGATCCTCGTCTGCGATGCGGGGGGAGGCGTCATCGGCTACGCCCCGCTTCTGGCGGTCGAGCATGTCGCGCGGATCGACCTGGGCGGGCGCCGTATGCCGGTGTATCGCGGGCCCGTGCTGCGCCTGCTCGGTGACGATGTAGTCGCGGACGCCGCCGATCGCGAGCGGGTCGGCGACGCCATCGCCCACCATCTCGCAGGCGACGCCGGCGTGCGGGTGATCCGCATCCAGGAGGCCGGCCTGCCCAGCCGGTTCGCGGATCGCCTGGCCGCCGCCGGCCTGCGCGTCGTCGCCGCGCACCTGCGCGACCAGGTGCACTGGTCGATCGACCCGCAACCTTCCTCGGAAACGTGGCTGGGCGGCATGGACCGGAAGAAGCGTGCCGACCTCACGCAGCGCGTGGGGCGGGCCTACCGCAAGCTGGGCGGCGATGCGGCGCTGCATACGTTCGACCGGGCGGAGGACATGCGCGAGTACACCCGGCTGATGAACGAGGTGTACGCGCGCACCTGGCACCACGCCGCATTGCCCGTCGACTGGGAGGCACCGGCGCGCGTGGCCCTGTTCGAACGCCTCGCCGACGCCGGGCAACTGGTCGGGCACGTGGTGATGCGCGAAGGGAAACCACTGGCCTATGTGCACGGCTATCGCCTGGGCGGCACCTACCTGGTCGACGACCTCGGCTACGACGAAACCGTGGCGAAGGTCGGCATCGGCTCCGTCGCGGTGTTCCAGGCCATCCGCGCCTTGCTCGACCGGTTTCCCGGCGAGCGCATCAGCTTCGGCTACGGCGACAACCAGTACAAGCGACTGCTTGCCACGCGCGCCGAGGCGTGCGGTTCGCTGTATGTCGTGAGATCGATGCCCGCGACCCTGGGTTTCGGCGCGTACAGGCCGCTGCGCTGGGCATACCGCCGTGTTTATCGGCTCAGGGCAGAGTGGCGTGTGCGTCGTGGTAAGTAGGCGTAACGGTGACGTGCTGCATGGTCGGTTTCGTGAAGGCGACCTGCGTGATGACCTCATCAAGACGCTCCGCAAGTTGCCGCTTGAGGTTTACGTATTGAGCGAAAGGATCACTCTAACTGAACTTTTTTAGGTTCTTCGCGCATGACCGGGGTCTGTACCGAAGCCGAAGCCGAAGCCCGTCGCTCGTATGGCGCGGCGACGAGGCGCCGGGTGGTCACATTCTGCGCTCGGGCAGCGGCCGCAAGCGGCCGAACTCGCTCAGAGCGTAACCACCCGACGCCTCTGCGACGACAGAGGCCATCTGGGTGGAGAGCAAAGCGTTGGCAACTCGGGCGGTAAGCCCCGGATACGCGTGTCGCGCGATGTTGCGAGCGTTGCTTTCCCGACCCGGCACCTCAGTCGTCAGGGAGGTGTCGGGTGGTCATCCTCTGAGCGAGTTCGGCCGCTTGCGGCCGCTGCTCGAGCGCAGAGGGTGACCGCCCGACGCCTCCTCCCCGTGCCCACCCATGACGGCGAGCCCTTTAGCTATCGCTGATCGTGGCGCTTAAGCGCGCCGACGTGCCTGACGCGCTTCCATCCACTCGTACAGCACCGGCAGCAGCACCAGCGTCAACAGGGTAGAAGTGATCAGCCCGCCGGCCACCACGGTCGCCAGGGGACGCTGGGTTTCCGCCCCCACGCCTTGCGAGAGCAACATGGGGACCAGGCCGAGGATCGCCACCGTGGCCGTCATCAGCACCGGTCGCAGCCGCAGCAGGCTGCCCTGGATCACCGCCTCGCGCAGGTCGCCCGCCGCATCGCGTTGCCTGTCGAGAAAACTGACCAGCACGATGCCGTTGAGCATGGCGACGCCGAACACCGCGACGAAGCCGACCACGGAAGGCACCGACAGGTATTGCCCGCTGAGGAACAGCCCGACCACCCCGCCGATCACCGCGAACGGCACGTTGGCGAGGATCAGCGCCGCGTGCCTGAACGACTGGAACGCGGTGTAGAGCAGCACGAAGATCAGCAGGATCGTCAGCGGGACGATCAGCGCCAGTCGTTGCATGGCGCGCTGCTGGTTCTCGAACGCGCCACCCCATGCCGTGTAATAGCCGGTGGGTAGCGCCAGTTCGCGCGCCAGGCGTGTTTCGGCCTCCCGGACGAAACCGTCGATGTCGCGACCGCGTACGTCCAGGCCGATGACGGCGAAGCGTTGCAGCGCCTCGCGGCGAATGAACGAGTAGCCGTCCGCCTGCGTCACCGTGGCTACCTGCGCGAGCCGTACCAGCACGCCGGATGGCGTGCGCAGCGGAATGCGCCCGATCGCCTCGGGCGACGCCTTGCTGGCGTCGTCCAGCCGCACGGCGATGTCGAACCGGCGCACGCCATCCACCAGGCTGCCGACGGCCTGGCCACCGATGCCGTTGCGCACCACGGTGAGGATGTCGTCCGCGTTGAGCCCGTAGCGGGCCATCGCTGCCCGGTCCACCTCGATGCGCAACTGCGGCTTGCCCAGGTTGGCTTCCAGCGACAGGTCGGCGGCACCGGGCACCGTGGCCAGGATGTCGCGTGCCCGGGCGCCCAGACGATCGAGCGTGGCCAGGTCGTCGCCGTAGATCTTCAGGGCCAGCGTGGCGCGCACGCCGGAGATCAGTTCCTCGATGCGCATCTGGATCGGCTGCGTATAGCTGACCACGGCCGTGGGCAGCGCGTCTTCGAGTTCCTTCTGCATCGTGGCCTCGATGCTGGCCAATGTCTGGCCGGGGCGCCACTGCGCGGCGGGCTTCAGCGGCGTGTACACCTCCATATAGTTCACGTCGGCCGTCTCGCCCTTTTCCGCGCGTCCGATCATGGCCAGCGTGGTTTCCACTTCCGGCACCGTGGCGTGGATGCGTTCCGCGACGCGACGCGACACGTCGATGGACTCGTTCAGCGAGGCCGAGGGAATCGAGGTGATCCGCCACATGATCGCGCCCTCGCGCAGCACCGGCATGAATGCCTTGCCCAGCAGGGGAAACAGTCCCATCGCGGCCACGAGCAGCAGCACCGAGGTTGCCAGTACGCCGCGGCGATGGGCCAGCGCGCCGCGCAGCACCCGGTCGTAGCGACGCTTCAGCCACGCCACCAGCCGCGTGTCCTTCTCGTGCCCGGGCTTGAGCAGCACCGCCGCCAGCACCGGCACCAGGGTGAGGGCGAGCAGCAACGACCCGGCCATGGCGAAGCCGATGTTGAACGCCATCGGCCGGAACATCTTGCCCTCCAGGCCTTGCAGGCCGAACAGTGGCAGGAAGACCACGATGATGATGAGGATCGCGAAGGCGATCGGCGCGGCCACTTCGCGCGCTGCCTCGCGCACCGCGCCGCCGCGGTCGACGACGCGGCCCTGCGCGGCGTGCTCGCCCATGATCCGGTGTGCGTTCTCCACCATGACTACCGCGCCGTCCACCATCATGCCGATGCCGATCGCCAGCCCCGCCAGCGACATCAGGTTGGCCGACAGGCCCCAGCGGTCCATGCCGATGAAGGCGATCAGCATGGCCAGCGGCAGGGTGGTCACCACGATGAGCGCGCTGCGCCACTCGCCCAGGAAGACGAACAGCACGACGGCCACCAGCAGCGCGCCCTCCAGCAAGGCGCGGGTGGCCGTGCCGACGGCGGCGTCGACGAGGTCGGTGCGTTCGTAGACCGGGCGCACCACGACACCCGGCGGCAAGGCACGGCGGATCGTCTCCAGTTTCGCCTTGACCGCTTCCACCACGCTGCGTGCGTTCTCGTCGATGCGTGCCAGGGCCTGGCCGAGGACGACTTCCCGGCCATCGCGCGTCACCGCCCCGGTGCGCGGCGCGCCGGCCTCGACCACGGTCGCCACGTCGCGCAGGTAGACCGGCGTGCCGTCGTCGCTGCGCAGCACGATGGCGCCCAGGTCGGCGGCGTCGCGCAGCAGGCCCACGCCGCGGACCAGGTATTGCTCGCGTCCCACGTCGATCGCGTTGCCGCCCACCTGGGCGTTGTTCGCCTCCACGGCCTGCAGGACGTCCTTCAGGCCGAGCCGGTAGGCGATCAGGCGCTGCGGGTCGACGCGCACCTGGAACTGGCGCTCCTGGCCGCCCCAGGAGGTGACGTCGTCGACACCGGGCGCACTGCGCAGGATCAGGCGCACGGTCCAGTCCTGCCAGGCGCGCAGGTCCATGTCGGACACGGCGCCGTTTTCGCTTTCCACCGTGTACCAGAACACCTGGCCCAGTCCCGAGGTGTTCGGTCCCATCTCGGGCTTGCCATAGCCGTCGGGTAGTCGCTCCGCGACCTGCTGCAGGCGCTCGTTGACCAGCTGGCGCGCGAAGTAGATATCGGTGTCGTCGCTGAAATACACCGCGATATACGACAGCCCGAACAGGCTGACCGAGCGGATCGTCTCCACGCCGGGCAGCCCGGCGAGCGCCGATTCGACGGGGGTGGTGAGCAGGCGCTCGACATCTTCCGCGGCCAGCCCGGTGGCTTCGGTGTAGACGTTCACCTGCACGGGGGTTACGTCGGGAAAGGCGTCGATCGGCAGGCGGCGCAGCGCACCCACGCCCAGCGCGGCTATCGCCAGCACGCCGAGGATCACCAGCAGCTTGTAGCGCAGCGACAGGTCGACCAGTCGGTTCAGCATCATTCGTCTCCCAGCTGCGAGCGGAGCAGGCGCGCCTTCAGTACGAACGCGCCTTCCCTGGCGTAACGGCTGCCGGCGGCCACGCCGCGCCGGATGGGCGTCCATCCGCCCCGCGTCTCGCCCACCTCGACCGGCGTGGGCTCGAACCTGCCGTCGTTGCCGCGCACGAAAAGCGTCGTCTGGTTCTGCAGCAGCACCACGGCGTCGGCGGGTACGGCCAGTACGGTGTCCGAGCCGCCCGTGGCGATCCGCACGTTCACCGGATCGCCGGGATGGAGCAGGTCGTCGCGGTTGTCCACGCGAAGCCGGATACCGGCGGTGCGCGTGCCCTCGTCGGTGCGGTGCGCGCGCTGCACGACATGGGCCGGCCATGTCCGACCCTGTGCGGCGATGCTGGCCTCGGCTCGCGGCGTGACCTGCGACGCCACGGCGGGAGGCAACTGCGCTTCGACCCACACGGTGTCCTCGGTGACCACGGTGAACAGCGTCTTGCCGGGTTCGACGCGTTCGCCGACGAGGAAATCGTCGCTGGTGATTCGCCCCGCACGCGTGGCGACCAGCTCGAAACGGCCATCCGCCGCGGGCGAACCGCGCCGGAGCATGCCTGCGATCTGCGCGTCGCCCAGCCCGTAGGCGCGTAACGCGGCGCGTGCCTGGTCGCGGGCCACCTGCGCCTCGGCATACCGGCGGCCGGAGACGGCCTGCGGCCCCAACGCCGAGACGCGTGCCCAGTCCTCGCTGGCCACGATGAGGCGTCCCTGCGCCTCGGCCACCTCGATGCTGGAGAGCACCACCAAGGGGTTGCCGGCGGCCACCATGTCGCCGAGCCGGGCCTTGCGCTCGATCACCTGGGCGGTGACGCGTGGTGACACGAGCACGGTGGCATAGGCGTCGATCCGGACCTCGCCGGGGGCGACCACGGTCTCGGCCATGGCATGCGTGCCGAGCGTATCGACGACGATGCCCGCGTCGGCCGTGGCCTTGTCGTCGAGCGAGAGGGGATGGTCGGTCGCGCCGGCCCGCATCGTGGCCAGTGCAAGGCCGATGACGAGCGCGACGCGGCGCGCGGAACTACGGTGGGTCATCATGGGTTGGCATCCTGTGCGCGGCCGTCGATCCAGTCGCCGAGGCGTCCGGTGGCCACGAGGTAGTCGAACCACGCCTGCCAGGTCTGGTTTTCCAGGGCGAGCGTGGCGAGTGCGGTATCGAGGTGCTGGTTCAACTGGACCAGATAGTCGGAGGTATCCAGCTCCCCCGCCTGCCAGAGGCGCTCAAGCAGCAGCGTGCGCGGGCCGGTGGGTTCCGCACGCTGCCGGCGCAGCGTGTCGGCGGTCCGGCGCAGCGTGCGGTAGGTGTCGGCCGCCTGCCGCAGTGCGGAGGCGGTCTGCCATCCCACGGCCTGTCGTTGCGCCAGGGCCGCATCCGCCTCGGCCTGCGCCGCGGCGATCTCGGCACGTCCACTGTTGCGCACGGGCAGGGCGATGGCCAGGCTCAGCCCGATCACCGGATCGCTGCGGGCGCCGCTGCGCACGCGGCCGCCGGTGAGGCTGACCACGGGATCGGGTACGCGGGCGCGTCGCGCCACGTCCACGGCGGCATCGCGGCGACGTTGCTCGGCATAGGCCTGCGCCAGTTCGGGGCGTTGTTCCGCCTCCCGCGGCGCGATCCCCTCGGGCGGTGGCGGCAGCCCCTCGGGCAGTGCGGGTAGCCCGCTTTCCATGCCTTCGCCGGGCGCCGCCAGTGTCGCCATGGCCGCGGCCTGCTGGCCTTCCAGCGAGGCCTGCGCGATGCGTGCCTCGGCCAGGGCGAGGGCGGCCAGGTCGCGCTCGGGTGCACTGAGGTCGCCGACCTGCAGTCGTCGCTCGGCAAGGTCGTCGAAGCGCTGCATCGCGGCCACGCGTTCGCGGCCCAGCGCGTCCTGTCGATGCAGCAGCCCGACGGATGCCCAGGCTTTCAGCCACCGCACAGCTATGTCGCGGCGGCGCAGGGCATAGGCGGCGTCGCTGGCGGTCAGCGCGGCGTTGCTTTCCTCGACCCGTGCCCGCCGTTTGCCACTGATATCCAGCGCGAGGCTGGCCGAAGCGGTGCGACGATCGACATCGGCGTTTTCGCCTTCGAGCGAGAGGGTGGGGTTGTAGACGGGCTGGTCGGCTGCGCGGATACGGGCCGCGGCGGCACGCCGTTCGGCGTCCGCGGCCTGCACGTCCGGGCTGCGGGCCCATAGGGCGTGCACGCGATCGCGCAGGGCGGGTGGCGCCGAGGTCGGCAGGTCAGGGAGCGACGCGGCCTGTGCCCGGGCGGCGAGGCACAGGCAGGTGCACGCAGCGGCGTGGAACACCGTACGCAGGTGGGACATGGGTGGATCTCCGGAAGAACGTGCACGGATCGACGTGGCCGCTGAGGCGGCCGGCGTCGCGCGGTGGGTTCGTCAGGCGATCGGTGGGCGGAGCGGGGAGCGGATATATGCCGAGACCAGCACGGCAGCCGGCTTCACGGTGGCGTGCGTGTGGGGCACGCCGGCGAGTATCGCGGGCAACGCGGAGGGCATGGCGACGTTGTGGGCGCAGCTGCAATGGCAGCCGGCACCCTCGTCGAGCACGCAGGTGTCACCGGGGGCGGCCTCGGCCGCCGCGACGGCGATGTTGCCGTCTGCGATGGCGGCCACGCGGGGGCCGTCGAGCAGGCAGAACGTGGCCATGGTGAGCTTGAACAGCAGCACCGCGAGCGCCAGCACCCACAGGCCGCGCTGGCGGCGGATGCGGGAGAACAGGCGGGGCGGGTGCGGGTGCATGGGTGGGGATGCTAGAGGATGGGGGGCGGTTGGACAATCGTCCACATCGTGGGCTCCTACCGGGGTGTGCGCGTGGCTGAATGGGGTGGGGGGAGTTCGAAGTCGCGGTGGGCGTGGGGGTTGCCGGTGCGGCCGGCTTCGGCGGCCTTGGCGATGTTGTACATCTCGCGGGCGGTGACGTAGTGCAGGACGTAGTTCACGCCGTCGTTGTAGACGCGCTCGAGGTACTCGTGCATGGCATCGGCGGGGGCGCCCAGCAGGGTGTCCATGTCGCGTTCCTGGGTGCCGTGGGTGTGCACCTTGACGAACACCCATTCGGGGCGGCCTTCGACGTGAATGCCGGTGTGCACCCATTGGTCGATGCGCGACGGTGTCGGCGGGCAACCCTTGCGTACGTCCGAATTCTCGATGCGGGGGACGATGCCGAAGCGGCGATCCTTCCAGTTCAGGCCCAGCGGTCCCTGGATGATCAGCAGGTCGCCGCTGGGCGTGCCGCCCACGCGCATCGGCACGCCGGTGTCGTGCGACTTGCAGCGGTGGGGATCGTCGGTGGCGTAGTAGATGGCGTTGGACATGCGCGTCTGCGTGTCGCTGGGCGCGGAGGGCAGGGTGAAGTCGGCGTAGCAACCCAGCTGGCGCAGCAGCACCAGTTCGTTGTTGATGCCGCACCAGCGGCCGTCCGCACGCGAGTTGTCCAGGCACCAGTTGCCGTGGATGAAGGCGAAGCGCAGCTGGCCGGTGACCGGATCGCGGGGTAGCGCGCCGTGGCGTTCGTGCAGTAGCCGGTTGAAGCGGTCCATGGTGGCGAGGAAGTTGGCTTCGGTGTCGTTGTCGTGGTGCAGGTGGATCTCGATTTCGCCATGGCCGTCGGCACATAGTGACTGCAGCTTGTCCAGGTGTTCCTCCACGTATTCCTCCTCCGGATAGAAGAAGGTGTGCTGCGGCATGCGGCCGTCCGCGTCGCGGTGGCGTCCGGCCAGCGCGCGGTAGTCGGCGCACCAGCGATCGACCCGGCGGCGCTGCGTGGCCATGTCCACACGGCCCCAGTTGGGCTCGAAGTGATCGACGAAGCAGAACATCACGTGCACCGGGCCCTCGACCTTCGGCGGCTTGCGCCGGGTGAGGTAACCCCACAGCCAGTACTGCATGTTGCGCGCGCGGATGGCCAGCGTGAGGCCCGCGGCGGCCAGCAGCACGAGGAGGAGAAGGCATGCCAGGACGATCATGCGGCGGCTCCCGCCGGCACCAGCGTAAGCAGCTGTTCGGCGTTGTTGCGCCATTGCCGTTCACTGGCGATGTAGGCGCGGGCGGCGCTGCCCACGCGTTGCCGCTCCGCCGCGAGTCGGGCCAGCGTGAGCACGCGCTCGACGCAGGCGGCGGCGTCGCCGCGCGGAAACAGCCAGCCCGTGCGGCCGTCGGCGATCACCTCGGCGACCGGCGCATAGTCCGGCGCGACCACGGCCACGCCCATGCCCATGAATTCGAACAGCTTCATTGGTGATCCGTACGCGTTGGAGTTGGGCAGCACGGCGTAGTCCATGCAGGCGATCCAGCCGGCCACGTCGTCGTGTGGCACGCGCCCGGGCAACAGCACGCGGTCGCTCAACCCGCGCGCGGCGATCAGTTCGCGCACCGCCGGCAGGGTCTTGCCGTCGCCGACGAACACCAGCGCGAGTTCCGGAACGTCGGCCAGGCGGCCGGCGATGGCCTCCACGAAACCGTCCACGCCATGCCAGTGCGCGAACGCGCCGATGTGACCGCAGACGACGCGACCGGTGAGCCCGCGTTCCGCGCGCAGCGCGGCCACGTCGAACCGCGACGGGTCGAAGCGCGGCAGGTCCACGGCGTTGGGCGACACCACCGAGGGGGCGATGTCGCCGTACGCGTGGCGAGCGGTGTCGAGGAAATACGTGGAGATGAACACCAGTCCGCTCGCCTGGCGCAGGCACCAGCCTTCGATGCGCTGCGCCAGTCGTGTCATGACGAGCGGGCGCACGCGATCCACCAGCGCGGAGTCGTTGATTTCCAGCACCAGCGGTATGCCGCGACGGCGCGCGAGCCAGACGGTGGCGAACAGGAACAGCGAATACCGCTCGTAGACCAGCGCCGGACGCGCGACGCGCCAGGCCCGGGTCATGCGGAACAGGGTGACGACGTTATAGAGCAGTTCGAACACCTCGAAGACGATCCCCGGCAGCCGCGTGACCATCGAGGCGACGCGTCCCCGTCCTGCCGCCGTGGCCGCGTGTTCCTCGCGTTCCGGATCGGCGCCGGGGAACGACATCACCGTGACATCGTGGCCCAGCTCGCGCAGGGCCTGCACGATGCCGCGGATATGCACGCCCTCGACATGCCGCCCGCGCGTACGGTGGTGATAGAGGATCTTCATGGCGCGTTGCCCTCCAGTGCGGCGAAGCGGAATCCGCCGTCGATCCATTCCGGCAGCATCACGTCCAGCGCCTGGCGCGCCTTGTCGGCGTCGTCGTGCATCAGAACGATGTCGCCGGGGGCGGGCGGCGTGTCGCGCAAGCGCGCCACCAGCGTGTCGACGGGGGCGTCCTGGTAGTCGAGGCTGTCGTACGACCAGTACACGAGGTTGCGCTTGCGGCGGGCGAAGTGCAGCAGCAGCCCGGCGCCCACGTAGCCGCTGGGGGGGCGCATGCGGTGGTGAGGGCGTTCGTCGAACCCACGCAGCAGGGCATCGGTGCGGTACACCTCGTCGAGTTGCCTGCCGAGGCTCATGTGGCGGAACGACCAGTGGCTGTACGAGTGATTGCCGATCATGTGGCCTTCGTCGACGATCCGCCGGACGATCTCCGGATGCCGTTCTATCTTCTCGCCGACCAGGAAGAAGCTGGCCTTGACCTCGTACCGGGCCAGCGTGTCGAGCAGGGCCGGCGTGTGCGCGGGCTCCGGGCCGTCGTCGAAACTGAGGTAACGCAACGAGGCGCCGCGGTGGCGGGTGGACACGAGGGCATCCGGCAACAGGCCGAGCAGTTCGTGTTTTTTCGGTTTCCAGGTCATAGGGGCGGGGGCAGTCGGTCGGCGCGTTCGGTGGAGGGGGCGGCATGGCGGGCGACCGCGTTCAGCAGCACGCGGTCGAGCCGGTCGATGTTGTCGTCCCAGCGGAAACGCGCGGCATGGGCGGCGATCGCCGCGGTGTCGAACGATCGCGCCAGCGCATCGCATAGCGCGGCGGCCAGCGTGTCCGGTCGGTGGGGCGCGACGAGGCTGCCCGCGAGTGCCGGCAGCACCTCGGGAATGCCGCCGACGCGTGTCGCCACCACCGGCGTACCGCAGGCCATGGCCTCCAGCACGACGTTGGGCACGCCTTCGTTGTGGCTGGGCAGGCAGAGCAGGTCCGCCGCGCGGAACCAGTCGGCGGTGGCCGCATGGTCCACGGCGCCGATCACGCACAGGGCGGACGCACAGCCCAGCGACGCGGCGCGACGCGGCAGGGCGTGGCGTTCCGCCCCATCGCCGACGAACACCAGGCAGGCGTCGTCGTGGATGCGGGCGACCTGGGCAAATGCGTCGAGCAGGTCGAGGCAACCCTTGGCCGCCTTCAGGTTGCCCACGAACAGCACGATCCTTCGATGCGCGGGCAGTCCCAGGCGTCGGCGTGCGTCGTCGCGGTCGCCGGGATGGAACAGGGCGGTATCCACGCCGTTGTAGAGGGTTTCCACCGTGTCGGCGCGTGCGCCCAGGGCGACGGCACGCGTCGCCAGCGCATCGCTGACCGCGACCACCGCGTCCGCCTCGCGCAGCGCCGGACCGATCTGCATACGGCGTAGCCGCGACGCGGCCTGCACGTTGAGGTCGCTGCCGTGCACCTTGACCACGTAGGGGATGCCGAGCCGCCGCGCCACCCATCCGCCGGCCACCGCATCCGGGAACGCCCAGCTGGCCAGCAGCACGTCGTAGCGTGCGGCCCGCAGCGCGCGGCCGCGTTGCCACATCACGCAGGCGAAGAAGCACAGCGCGTTAAGGAAACGACCGATGCCGGGTGGGTGGTAAAAGGTGAAGCAGTCCTCGCCCAGTCCACTCACGCCGGTGGCGACGCGAGGGCCACGGCGCTCGCGAAAATCCACGGCGGTCAGCACGTCCACGCGGTGTCGCTGGCCCAGGCGCTGGAACTGCTGGCGATTGAAGGTGCCACGCCGCGGATCCCAGGGCGTGGGGAACAGGTTGGTCAGGATGAGGATCTTCACGCGGCGGCCGCGCCGCCGAAGTACAGCTGTCCGTAGCGCGACGCCATGGCGTCGAGCGAGCCGTGGGCTTCCACCCAGGTGCGCGCGGCGCGTCCGAGCCGTGCGGCACGTTGCGATTCGTGCAGCAGGCGCAGCATCGCCTCGGCCAGCGCGGGCGGATCGCAGGCCGGCACGAGGCAGCCCGTGCTGCCGTCGCGCACGATCTCCGCGTTGCCGCCGACGTTCGTCGCCACGATGGGCAGGCCGGTCGCACAGGCTTCCAGCAAGGCCATGGAGTAGCCTTCGGTGACCGACGACAGGGCGAACAGGTCCAGCCCCTGGAGCAGTTCGCGCACGTCGTCGCGATCGCCCAGGAAGTGCACGCAGCCGGCCACGCCCTCGTCGAAGGCGCAGGCGCGCAGCGTATCGCGCAGCGCCCCGTCGCCGATCAGCACCAGCGCGGTATCGGGGCGTTTGTGGCGTACGATGCGGAACGCACGGATCAGGCCGGCCTGGTCCTTGGTCCAGTTCAGCCGGCCCACGTTGCCGATGATGCGGGTGCCGGCGGGCACGTTGAGCAGTCGCGCCAGCCGCTCGTGCATCGTGTCGGAGGCGACGTCGAAGCCTTCCAGCCGGATGCCGTTGGGTACCACGCAGGTTTTCTTCGCCGGCGCGATGCCTCGGCGCACGGCATCCTGACGCGCGGCCTCGCACACGGCGACCACGGCGTCGGTGGCGCCCAGTGCGCGGCGGAACAGCCACTCGCGGCGTCCGCCCTTGCGGTTGGCGCCGCCCATGCCGTGCCGCGTGTTCACCACCTGATCGATGCCCAGGCCCGTGCTGGCCAGTACGGCCAGGTAATGGGCCACGGCGTTGTGCGTGTGCATGACCTCGGTGGCGTGCGCGGCAAGCAGCCGGCGGACGCGGCGCAACGCGCGCAGGTCGGGTCCCGGTCGTTTGCCGCAGGCGTGCACAGGCACACCGATGTCGGCCAGCTCGCCGGCCAGCGAGCCCGCCTCGAACAGGCAGATGACCTGTACCCGATGCCCCAGCCGCTGCTGTGCCCTGACCAGGTCGATGACCATGCGCTCGAGGCCGCCACGGTTGAGGTTTTCCACGACATGGCTGATGTTCACGAGGCCAGCTCCGAAACGGTGACACGCAGCTTGCCGCTGCGGGTGAGGGGAATATCGTCGACGAAGTGGCATTGCAGCTGCGCGCTGTCGCCCAGCACCTTGCCCACTTCCCGGCGGATGTAGTCGACCGAGGCCTCGTCGAAGCCCGGGCCGCGCACGATCGACAGGTCGAGCCGGTCCAGTCGGCGCTGCACCAGCTGGAACCGCGTCACGCCCGGCACGTCCTTCATCATGTGCGGGAAGAATTCGCCGGGCAGCACGTGGCCCGCCGGCGTGCGGATGGCATCCAGGGTGCGCCCGTCCACGGAGGCCAGCAGGGGCAGGCCACGACCGCACGCGCAGCGATGCGTGGCATGGGTGGCCATGTCTCCGGTGACGTAACGGATGAAGGGCATGCCGCGGTTGAACAGGTCGGTGATCGTCACCTCGCCGCTGCCCTGGCGCACGGGCCGACCGTCCACCAGCGTCTCGACGAGCAGGTGGTCGGCGTTGACGTGCAGGCCGTCGCGGTGTTCGCACTCGGCGGCGATCAGCATGAATTCGCGGCAACCGTAGGTGTTGTAGGTGGGCGCGCTGAACGCGCGCTCGATCAGGTCGCGCTGGAACGGATGCAGCGCCTCGGCCGCGCCGATGATCGACACCGGACGCGCCACGCGGCGGCCGGTGGCCAGCAGCCATTCGGCCAGCCGTACCAGCGGGCCCACGTAGCCGACGATCACCTCGGGGCGATATGCGTCGATCGCGTCGGCATAGCCGGCCAGGTTGTGTTCGCTCATGTGGAAGCTGTCGAGCAGGTGACGTGCGAACACCGCGTTGTAGAGGCGATCCTTCATCCGATGCGCGGTCGAGGTCTGCCCGACCGCGCCGCCCCACAGGAACAGCGTGCGCCGGCCCATGCGCGAGCCGGCCCATCCGTAGCCGCGCCACATCACCGCCACGCGGCGGTCGTTGCTCTCGCGCGTGAAGCCGAAACGCAGCGGCTCGCCGGTGGACCCGCCGGTGGTTTTGTAACCCAGCCCGGCCTTCAGCGAGGTGGCCTCGAGGTCGTCCGCGTTGGCGCGGATGTCCGCCTTGGTCAGTACGGGCAGGCGGGCGAAGTCGTCCAGGCTGCGGATATCCCCGGGCTGCATGCCCAGTTCGGTCCAGCGCCGGCGGTAGTAGGGCACCTCGCGCCAGCACCAGTCGATCAGCGCACGCAGGCGTTCCAGGCGCAGCGCCTCAATGCGCTCGGGCGCGAGCCATTGCTCGCGTTCGTAGGCGCGCATGTAGCGCGGGGTGGCGCGGCGGCGCAGGCCACCCTCGTAGGCCGGCCACACCACATGGCGCAGCAGGGCTTCGTAGGCGGTGCTCATACGGTCCTCAGCAGCACGGCGACCAGCACGAAGAAGCCGGCGATGGTGCCCATGGCGGCGGGCACCCAGCGCCAGCCGCCGTCGGAAAGCCGGAACAGCGGCAGCCCCGGCCAGCGCGCACGGGCGCCGACGTAGTAACCGGCGACCATGGCGGCGATCAGGTACATCACGATCATGTAGCTGCGGCTGAGGAAGAACGCGGCGGCGAACAGCCCGCACAGCGACAACAGCAGGGTCAGTGCCATCTGCCGCTCCGTGGCCCAGGCCGCCGCCGTCGCCGCATCGTCGCCGGTGGGGCGTACATGGCGCACGATCGTCAGCATCATGCAGAACCCGTAGCCGACGAAGGCCAGCCACAGCACGAAGCCGACGAAGCCGGTCTCGGCGATGACCAGCACGAACGAGTTGTGCGCGGTCAGTTCGTTGTATTCGGTGAAGTTGCCGGCACCCACGCCGAGGATCGGATGTTCGCGGAACATCTCCAGCCCGGCATACCAGGCGTCCACGCGTCCGGCCGCGGATTCCTCGCCGGCGTCCAGCTCGCCCATGCGCGAGGACAGCAGTTTCATCACGGTGAGGCCGACGATGCCGAGCACGCCGGCCACCGCCATGCCGCGCCGATACCAGACATAACCGCCGGCGACGACCAGCACGGCCAGCATGGCGCCACGCGAATTGGTCAGCAGGATGCCGTAGAGAAGCAGGGCCGCCGCGGCCAGCCAGGCCAGGCGCAGGATGCCCCCGCCGCGCCGGCCGAGGAACACGGCCATGGGCAGCGTGGCGGCGAACAGCAGGCCCAGGTCGTTGGGATCGTTGAAGATGCCCACGTACTGGATGCGCCCGCCCTCGCCGATAGGGGTGCCGGTCCAGCCCATGCCGGTGCCAGCCTGTTCCACGCCGTGCAGCGCCAGCACCACGGCGCAGACGACGAAAACGGCCATGGCCGTGCGGACGCGCCGCTGCGTGCGGCAGGCGGCGCCCAGCACGAAGAACGCGATGACCGCCGGGCCGAAGCGGGCCAGTTCGTCCAGTGCGCCACCGGTCCAGCCGTTGGCCACTTCCGAGACCATGAGGACCAGCAGGAAGACCGGCAGGATGATGAACTGCGGCGCCTGGAAGGTCTTCTCGCGTGAGGCCAGCCAGCAGGTGAAGGCCAGCAGCAGGACCACCGGCAGGATCGGCACGGTGTCCAGGCCGGGCACGTAGTCCTGCGGGCGGATGATCGTCAGTACGACATACAGCAGGATCAGCGCGAACATGGTTGCGCCTGTGGCGGATGGGCTTCGTGGCGGGTGGTCGGGTAACTCATCAGCCGTGGCAGGGCCAGCATCGCGGCGAACCAGCCCGGGCCCATGTTCGCCTCCACTGGCAGGCGGTTCAGCGCATAGCGGTTGACGCCGGGTTCGGGGTTGGTGCCGCAGACATAGCTGCAGGCCAGCCGGAAACCCGCGCTGCGCGTGGCCGCGATCACGGCGTCGCTATAGGCGCGGTCGCCGCCCACGGGATACGACATGAGGATGGACGGCGTGCCCAGCTCGCGATCCAGCGTGGCCTTGGATTCGCGGATCTCGCGCTCCATCACGTCCTGCGGCAGTCGGGCCAGCATGCGATGGTGCACACCGTGCGAACCGAACTCGAAACCGGCGGCGCTCATCTCGCGTGCCTGGTCCCAGGTCATGGGCCGGCACGCGGCAGGACGCGCGTCGACCGACGGCAGGTTCCATTCCTGTTCGAGGCGTTCCGTCATGGCCGTCTGCGCCAGCGCGTCCAGCCACTTCATGCGCAGCAGCACGTTGCCGGCGATGCGTCGGCGCGAGTCCCGGTCCGGTGGCAGCGTGATGTCGATGCCCAGCTCGGGCAGCTCCAGCCGCGGCGCACCCGTGACCAGGATCATGTGCACCAGCCAGTCGTAGCCGTAGGGACGCCCGCTGTCGAGGTGCCCGGTGGAGACGAAGAATGTGGCGGGCACGCCTGCCTCTTCCAGGATGGGCGCGGCGACATGGTAGTTGTCGTCGTAGCCGTCGTCGAAGGTCACCGCAACGGTGTCCGGCGGCAGCACCTCGCCCGCATCCAGCGCCTCGACGATGTCGGTCAGCCGCATCGGCCGGAAATGCCGCGCGAGCCAGCGCATCTGCTCGCGGAATTCGTCCGGCGGCGTGCTGATCAGCTCCATGTCGAACGCGTACGTAGCCGGGTCCGGCAGAGGCATCACGCGGTGGTAGGCCAGGATGCGCAGGTCGCGTTGCCACCAGGCGCGCACGCGTTGCAGCGGCGTCAGCAGGCCGCTGGAATAGCACAGTTCTCCCAGCCGGCCACGCATGCCGGGGGCGCCACGGACGGGCATGTCGGTCACCATAAATGCAGCCTTCGGTTGCGGGCGAAGGCGAGCAGTGCCTGCGCCGCGAAGAGGTTGAGGTAGAAGAACGCCAGCGCGATGCGCAGGGGTAGCCAGCGAGCCAGCGGGGGCAGGCAGCGGGCCAGCACCAGCAAGGCGCCGCCGCTGAGCAGGCCGCCGAACGCCACCGCGTACAGGGGGTGGCGTGTCGCCAGCACGCCGGTGCTCACGGCAAGCGCCACGATCAGCCACGGCGCCATCAGGCGCAGCAGCTTGTGGCTGACGAAACGGAACCACAGGGGGTTGGACCAGGGCAGCAGCAGCCAGGGCGCCAGCTGCACCAGCTGGAAGTTGCCGGCCAGGGTGCGGATCTTGCGCCGGCGCTCGTCGGCGGGCTGCTGCGAGGGACGGTCCCAGGCCATGGCCTTCGGCTCGAAGACCACGCGCATGCCCTGCGCGGCCACCCGCATCGGCAACAGCACGTCGTCGAGCACGGTGCCGGGCGGCAACGGCGAGAACAGGCTGCGCCGCATGGCATGCAACGCGCCGCTGACGCCCACGGTGGAGCCGGACAGCGCTTCCGCGTGACGGATCGCCTTCTCGTAGCGCCAGTAGGCATCCACGCCCTGGGCGAAACCCGCGCGGACCTGCTCCATGTGCAGTTCGCCACCCACGGCGCCGACGGTGGGATCGGCCAGGTTGGCGACCAGTTCCCGCAGTGCCACGGGCGACAGCCGCTGGCGTACGTCCGTGAACAGCAGCACGTCGCCGCGCGTGATCGCCACGGCGTCGTTGAGGCAGGCGGCCTTACCCCGACGGTTGGGGAAATCCAGCACGGCCAGGCGGGCATGCGTCGAGCGGCGGGCCAGGGCGGCCGTGGCGTCGTGGCAACCGTCGCAGGCGACGACGATGTCCACCAGCGCGGCGGGGTAGTCCAGCCGCTGTAGGTTGGCCAGCTTCGCCTCGATGAAGGCGGCGCCATCGTGCACGGCGAGCACGATGCTCACCGTGGGCAGGATGGGCTCGCGCACCACCGGGCGTGGCCGCAGGCGCGCATGCATCCAGACCAGCAGCGGATAGCCGGCGAACGTGTGCACCAGCAAGCCCGCCGATGCCCAGCAGACCACCCAGGCGACGTGGCTCATGGCCGGCCCATGAGGCGGCTGAACAGGCCACGGCGGTGAGTGGTGGCTACCCGTGGCGTGACGGCCATCTCGGCGGCCAGCGTACCCAGCGTGCCGTTGGCCACGTCCAGCAGGTTGAGCTGCACGCCGCTGAGCGTGTGCACGCGCTGCGCCATGTCCACCGCGAGCAGCGAGTGACCGCCGACGTCGAAGAAATTGTCGCTGGTGCGGATGCGGCGCGTACCCAGCAACTCCTGCCAGATGCCGGCGAGCAGGCGCTCGGTCTCCGTGTGGGGCGTGGTGGTGTCGTCGGGAGCGGCCATCGCCGCATCGTCGTGCACGGCCAGCGCCGCGAGGTCGGGTTCGCCGGTGGCCAGGGTGGGCAGCGTGTCCAGCACGTGGACATGATCGGGCATCGCCCAGGCCGGCAACGAAGCGACCAGCGCGGTACGCACCGCGGCGGCGTCCGGGCGCCGTCCCGGCGCCGCCACCACGTGCAGTTCGACGCGGGCGATACCGCCCTGCTCGTGGCGGGGCACGGCGATGGCGCGGACCACGCCTGGCTCGCGCAGCGCGATCGCTTCCAGCGCGCCGGGCTGCACGTCCATGCCGTGGCAGCGGAGGCGGCGGTCGTCGCGGTCCAGCACCTGCAGGCGGCCCCCGCTCAGCCAGCGGCCACGGTATCCCGTGCGCACCAGGCCCGCTTCCCCGTGGCGTCGCGCCGCGCGGGCACGTTGACCGAACGGCATGGCCAGCAGCCGGCCACCCACGGCGAGGTCGCCCGCGGCGCCGATCGATGCCGGCTCGCCTTGGACGTCGAGAATCCAGGCCTCGCCGTGGGCAAGGGTAAGGCCCTGGTGCAGCGTGTCCGCCGCGGCATCCAGCGCGCCGCAGGTGATGACGGGCGCCACCGCGGGATCGCCGAACAGCATCCACACACCGGCCGTGGCCTTCGCCACGCGCGTGGTCAGCTCCGCCGTGGCCGAGCCGCCGACGATCACCGCGCGCAGTCCGGCATCGCCTTGCCAGCCGCCGGCGAGCAGCGCCTGCCAGGTTTCCGGCGTGGCGATGCAAAGGTCCATGGCGTCCAGACGTCCCGTGGCGGCCTCGCGCGTGCCCATCTCGACCCAGGTGGCGCCGCTGGCCAGTGCCACCAGCGGGCCCAGTACCGAGAGTGGATCGCCCGGCAACGCATCGCCGCCCAGGCGCATGCCGGCGTGCACGCCCAAGGCATCACCAAGCGACTGCACGAGATGGCCCAGCGTGCGATGCGACAGCGCCGCACCGAAGGCCTTGCCCTCGGCATCGTGCGCCTGGAAGGCGACGGCGGCCGTGTCCGGCAGGGCGCCGCCGTGCGCGGTGGAGGCGTCGATCGCGGCCAGCCAGGGGGTGTCGTTATCCAGCCACACCGCGCATGCTTTGGGCCAGTCGAGCAGGGCCTGCAGGCCCGCATCGCCGACCATCACCGTGGCGCGCGCATCGGCGAGGCCGTCGCGCAGGAAGGCGGTGGGATCGGCGCGGTCGAGCAGCAACGCCGTGGCGCCGGTCATGCCGATCGCGAGCAGGGCGGCGATGCGGTCGATACCGCGCTCGACGCACAGACCGACGACGCCACCCTCGCTGGCACCACGCTCGCGCAGCCGTGTGACCATGCGCCCGGCGCGCTCCTGCAATGCCGCATGGCCGATGCGACGCGTGCCGTGCTCGATCGCCACGTCGTGCGGCATCGCCGTGGCCGTGGCCTGGATCATGCCGTGGAGGTCGCGCGGCGGTTCGATCGTCGTCGTGCGCGCCTGCCAGCGGCGCATGCATTCGCGCTCGGCCGGCGTGGCGGTGGTCAGTTCGCCGAGGGTAAGGCCGGGGTCGTCGATCACCCGACGCAGCATGGCGAGGTAGCGCTCCCGCATGCGGCACGCGGTGTCGGCCTCCAGCAGGTCCGCGTTATAGGTCACGCCGCCGACGAGCCCCGCCTGGCTTTCCAGGAACCACAGGCCCAGGTCTTCGGTGGCCCCGCTCTGGAACAGGAGGATCTGCTCGTGTGCAAGGCCACCCCAGTCCGCCGCACGCTGGCGCCCGTCCTGGAACGAGAACAGCGCCTGGTACAGCACGACGCCACTGCCGTGGACGGCCGTCAGCTCGCGTTGCAGGTATTCCAGCGGCACGTCTGGATGCCCGAACGCGTCGATCGCCGCGCGCCGCACTTCCCGCACGAACGCCAGGAAGGGCAGCGCCGGATCGACCGTGACGTGCAGCGGCAGCAGGTTGTTGAAATACCCCATGACCGCTTCGAGCTCGCTGTGGTTACGACCGCGTACGGGCGTGCCCACCACCAGCTCGTTCCGTCCGGTGGAGCCGGCGAGCATGACGAAGTACAGGGCGAGCAGGGCCATGTTGAGCGTGGCGTCGGCCTGCCGGGCCACGTCGTACATGGCATCGGTCTGCTCGCGCGATACGCGTATCCACTCGGTGCGGCCCACCCCGGACATGCCGGGACGCCGCGGCTGGTCGGTGGGCAGCGCGCGCACGTCGCCGCGCCGCGCCAGCCGTTCGCGCCACGCGGCCAGCTGCGACTCGAAGGCCGGCGATTGCAGCCATCGCGCATGCCACGTGGCGAAGTCGCCATAGGTCACGGGCAGAGCCGCCAGCGACGATGGTGCCTCCTCGGCAAAACAGCGGTACAGCGCGGAGAGTTCGTTGGCGAAGATATCGAACGACCAGCCGTCCCAGACGATGTGGTGCGGCATGAAGAACAGCACGTGCTCGTTCTCGGCCAGCCGGAACAGCCGCGCGCTGAACAGGGGCGCCGTACCCAGGTCGAACGGCGTATCGGTCAGCGCCTGCAGGCGCGCCATCAGCACGGTGTCGCGCGCGCCGTGCGGCACGTCACGCAGGTCTTCGGCGGGAAACAGCGGGTAGTCCAGCCGTGGCATGACCACCTGGGCCACGTCGTCGCCGAGCGTGCGAAACGCGGTGCGCATGCTCGGCTGCCGCTGCACCAGTGCCTGGAACGCCATGGCGAAGGCGTCTTCGTCCAGCGGGCCGCGCAGGCGATGGGCCGACGGCGCGTTGTAGGTGACGCGTCCCGGGTGCAAACGTTCCAGTGACCACAGGCGGTGCTGCATCAACGAGAGCGGCGCATGGGCCTGATCGTCGCGGTGGGCGATCGGTTCGGCCACCGGCGCGGTGCCGGCGTCGATTCGTGCGCGCAGGGTCGCGGCCAGGCGTTCCACGCTGGGCGCATCGAACAACGTGCGGAACGACAGCGACACGCCGAATTCGCGGTTCAACGTGGCGGTGAGCTGGGCCGCCAGCAGCGAGTGCCCGCCCAGCGCGAAGAAGTCGTCGCGCACGTCGAGGTCAGGCAGGGCGAGCACGGCTTCCATGGCCGCGGCTACGCGCCGCTCGTCGTCGTTGCGCGGCCCGACACGTGTGCCGGGGGCGGCGCACGAACGGGCGATCGGCGGCGGCAGCGCAGCACGGTCGATCTTGCCGTTGGGCAGCAGGGGAATGGCGGGGAGGGCGAGGACATGCTGCGGCAGCATGTAGTCCGGCAGTCGCGCGCGCAGTCGCGAGCGCAGCGATTCCTCGTCGGGCACCCCACCGTCGTGACCGACGACGTAGGCCACCAGCCGCACGTCACCAGGCCGATCCTCGCGCGCCATGACCACGGCGCGCGCCACCTCCGGCAGGTCGGTCAACGCGCTTTCGATCTCGCCGGGCTCGATGCGGTAACCGCGTACCTTCACCTGGAAATCGAGGCGGCCCAGGTGCTCGATCAGGCCGGCGGACGTCCAGCGGCCGCGATCGCCGGTACGGTACATCCGCGAGTCCGGGGCTTCCGACCACGGATCGGTGACGAAGGCCGCGGCGGTCAGGTCCGGCCGGCGCAGGTAGCCGAGCGTGACGCCCACCCCACCGATGTGAATCTCGCCAGGCACGCCGAGCGGGCAGTGGTTGCCGTGCTCGTCCAGGATATGCACGGTGGTGTTGGCGATCGGGCGGCCGATGTAGATGCCGTCGCGCGGGGTGTTCACCCGCCAGTACGTGGAATACACGGTGGTCTCGGTGGGGCCGTAGCCGTTCCACACCTCGCCGCAGCGCTCCAGCAGGGCCTCGGCCAGGTCCAGTGGCAGCGGCTCGCCGCCCGACACCGCGCGGAAGGCCGGCCGGCCACGCCATCCTGCATCGACCAGCAGGCGCCAGCCCGCCGGCGTGGCCTGCATCATCGTGGCGTCGGCCTCCTCGATCAGGCGGCGCAACTGGCCGCCGTCGCGTACGTCGTCGCGACCCGCGATCACCACCTCGGCACCGCTGGTCAGCGGCAGCATCAGCTCCATGAAGGCGATATCGAACGACAGCGTGGTGACGGCAACCAGGCGGTCGTCCGGTGCGATACCCGGCACGCGTTGCATGCTGGTGAGAAAATTGGCCGCCGCGCGGTGTGGCACGCGCACGCCCTTGGGGCGCCCGGTGGAACCGGAGGTGAAGATCACGTAAGCCACCGAATCCGGCGTGGCCGCGCGGCGGTCGCGCTCCGGGCGCTCGAACGAGGCATGCACCACCTCGTTGTCGCTGAGGGCGAGCACGTGGCTTGCGTCGATGGCGAAGGCCGGCGGAGCGGCGTCGTCGACCACCAGTGTCGCCAGCTGGGCGTCGTCGGCCATGAACGCCAGGCGTTCGGCAGGGAACGCGGGGTCCAGCGGCACGTAGCCGGCACCCGACTTGAGCACGCCCAGCACGGAGGCCAGCATGTCGAAGCCGCGGCCGAGCGACAGTCCGACCAGCGCGCCGTGACCGATGCCGCGGGCACGCAGCGCGTTGGCGATGCGGTTGGAGCGCGATTCCAGCGCGGCGTAGGTGAGCGTGCGGTCCGCATGGCGCACGGCGATGCGCTCGGGCGTCCGGTCGCATTGCTGTTCGAAGAATTCGTGCGCCAGACGCAGTTCCGGAAACGGCGTGGGGGCGGGTTGCAGGCCTGCCAGTTCGCGGTACACGGCATCGGAGACCACGGGCAGCGCGACGGCCGTCGTGTCCGGCGCAAGCGCGGCATGGCGCAGCAAGGTGACGTAAGCATCGAGCCAGCCCTGGATGGTGGCGCCGTCGAAAAGGTCGGCGTTGTACTGGCATTCCAGGCGCAGGTGGCCGTCAACCGGCACGGCGTTGACGAACAGCTCGAAATTCTCGTACTCGCGTGGCACGGCGGCCAGGTCGTAACGCAGGCCCGGGAAGCGGGCGGTGCTTTCATCCAGCGGCGCGTCCAGGTTGAACAGCACCGCGACCAGCGGCAGCCGTGCCGGATCGCGGGCCAGCGACAGTCGGGCGAGCAGACTGCCCAGCGTATGGCGCTGGTGGTCGAACGCGTCCATCAGGTCGTCGCGCACGCCGCCCAGCACCTCGGCGAAAGGTGCCTCCGCGCCGATGCGGGCGCGCAGCGGCAGCACGTTCACGGCATGACCGACCAGCGTATCGAGGCCATCGGCAGCCTGGCCCGCCGACGGGATGCCGATCACCACGTCGTCCTGCCCGGCGAGCCGACGCAGCAGCACGGCGAAGCCGGCCACCAGCGTCGCGTGGAAGCTGGCGCGGTGCATCGCGCCGAGGCGGCGGATCGCGTCCACATCGGCCCGGTCCATTAGGCGGTCCTCACGACGCGAGGCGAACGTGCGGTAGCGCGGTCGCGGGTGGTCCACCGGAAGGTCCAGCACGGGCGGCGGCGTGGCGAAGCGTTCCAGCCAATAGCGCGCATCGTCTTCGGCGGCGGGAGCGCTCATGTAGGCGGCTTCGGCACGGGCGAAGGCCGAGAAGGCGTCGGGTGCCTTCGGCCGGTCGTCCAGCCCGGGGGCCTGACCGGCGTGCCGAGCGTACAGCGCCGCCAGATCGCGCACGATCACGCCGAACGACCAGCCATCGCAGACCAGGTGATGGGCACACAGGACCAGCAGGTGGCAGTCGGCGCCCAGACCGACGATATCCGCGCGGAAGAGGGGGCCGTTTCCCAGGTCGAACGGCGTCGAGACCCGTTGCGAGAACAGCATCTGGATGCGCGCATCGCTTTCGAACGGCGGCAGCGACGCGGAGTCGTGCCGTTCCAGCGGCAGCATGGCCTGCTCCGCGACGAACATGCTCGCGCCGTCGTCGCCGAACGTGGCGCGCAAGGCCTCGTGGCGTTCGACCAGGTCGTGCAGCGCGGCCTCCAGCGCGGGCACGTCGAGCAGCCCCTTGAAGGTCAGCGAGATCGCCTCGTTGTAGGCCAGCGAGGCTTCCGGTTCCAGCTGGCAGGCCAGCCAGATCTCGCGCTGCGCCGGGGTGGTCGGCAGCACGCAGGCCAGCGGGTCGCCGGCGAACGGATCGTAGTCGACCGCGGTGGCGGCCTGCTCGTGCGGCATCATGCGTTCACCTTCAGGAACTTGCCCGGTGTGTCTGGGTTGGGGACGAACCACGCGGGACTGCCGTCGGGATCGCGACCCAGACGGGCTCCTGCCACCGGGGGCCGGGCCGCGTCCATGGCCGTGGCGTCGCGGCGGCGTGGCAGGAACCCGGCTTCCTGCATCTCCAGGACCGATTCACGGAATGCCGTGGCGATGGCAGCGAAGTCCACCTCATCGTGCGCGGTGGTGAAGAAACACGGAAAGTTGTCGAGGATGTGGATGCCGCGGCTGCGCATCATCGCGAACAGCAGGTCCTGCAGCGGGTGGTCCTCGGTGAACACGGTTTTCCACACCGACGCGAAGTGGACCACGTGCAGCGGCGCGCCCACCTCGGCGCAGAACGCCGTGAGTCCGCCGGCGAACGCGCCGACCTTCGCGTTGAGCGTGGCCTGCAACGCCGGGCCCTGGTCGGCGAGGTGACCGAGCACCGCGTGCGCGGCGGCCAGTGCCAGCGGATGCCGCACGAACGTGCCGGCAAAATAGGTGACGCCCACGGTGGGTACGGAATCGTCGCCGTAGCGCCAGTCGCCGCCGTCCAGTGCATCCATGAAACGGCGCGCACCACCGATGATGCCGATCGGGAAGCCGCCGCCGACCACCTTGCCATAGGCCGCCATGTCGGCATCGATACCCAGGACGGCCTGTGCACCGCGCGGATGGGCCCGGAATCCGGTCACCACCTCGTCGAAGATCAGCAGCGCATCAGCGTCGCGCGTGATCGCGCGCAGCTCGCGCAGGAATTCCACGGGCTGGAAATCGGGACGCCGGCTCTGTACCGGCTCGACCATCACCGCGGCGATGTCCGCCGCGCGCTCGCGGATGATCTGTAGCGACTCGGGCGTGCCGTATTCCAGCACCAGGACATGCTCGGCGGTGTTGCGCAGGATGCCGGGCGCGGCGGGCACGGAGGTCAGTTTCTTCGTGCCGCGGACCAGCACCTCGTCGAAGATGCCGTGGTAGGAGCCGGTGAAGATCACCAGCGTGTCGCGGCCGGTCACGGTACGTGCCACGCGCACGCAACCCATCACTGCTTCGGAGCCGGTGTTGCACAGCGCCGCGCGATCGAAGCCGGTCAGCTCGCAGACCTGCCGTGCTACCACGCCGGCCAGCGGGTGCTGCGGCCCGATCTCGTAGCCCTCGTCGAGCTGCCGGCGCACGGCGTCCAGCACGAAATCCGGTTGCCAGCCGAACAGGTTCATGCCGAAGCCGTTCAGCGCGTCCACGTACCGGTTGCCGTCGAGGTCCCAGACGTGCGCGCCCTTGGACCGTGCGATGACGATCTGGTAAACGATATCTTTCAGCAGCGGGCGGAACCCGTTGACCACGCGCGGATCGGCCAGGTGCGGGCGGTGTTCCTCCGTATACGCCCGCGACGCCGCCGTGCGCGCGACATAGCGCTGCATGAAGGCATCCAGCCGTGCGCGCTGCCGCGTACTCAGTTCCGTGGCGCCGTGATGGATGCGCGCGATGGCGCCGAAGGCCTTCTTCACGTCGTACGAGGTGTGCGCCAGCGCGGCCTCTTCGTCGTTGGCCGCGGCCTGCGTCCCCTGCGCCGACCCTGGCCGCGCCACCACGGCATCGTCGCCGGCACACGCGGCGCCAGCCTCGATACCTGCACCGGGAGCCTTCATCGCCGCCTCCATGCCCGCCAGCAACGCCAGCTGCTCGCGCATCAACTGCATCTGCTGCGCGATCACCGCCTGCACAGTATCCGTGCCCACCGCCGCCGACACGGGCGCCGTCGTAGGAGCCCACGATGTGGGCGATGTCTCCGCCACAACACCCGATTCCGCCTTGACGCCCGCATCCGCCCCCGGCAACAACCGGTCCAGATGCCCCGCCAGCCGCTCGAACGACGAACACCCGTCCATCAACTCGCGAAACGTCACCTTCAGCGCATAAGCCCTCTGCAACTGCAGCGCCACCTGCGTCAGGGACAACGAATCCAGTCCCAGTTCGACGAAATGCGCCGCCGGATCGACACCCGCCATATCGGCGCCGGAGACATCCTCGAACAGGGCGACGAGTTCGCCGACGAGACGCGCGTGACGCGGAGAAACGGAGGCGGGCAGCGACATGGGGTGTTCCACGGGCAGAGGCAGAGGGGACATCGGTTCGGAAGGCGTGGCCACCGTGGCCACCAGGCTGGCGATCGACGCGGCAGGCGGCGCGTCCACCCAGTGGCGTTGGCGCTCGAAGGGGTAGGTCGGCAGGCGCAGGCGGCGGCGCTGTGCACGGTGGTCCAGCGCTGCCAGGTCCACGGGGACGCCCGCGCTCCAGAGCGTACCGGCCGCATCGAGCAGGGCTTTCCGCTCGCCGGCCGGGGTATCGGTCAGGCTGGCGACCAGGGTCCGGCCACGGGCCTGGGTATGCTGGTGCCCGAGCGTGGTCAGGACCGTGCGCGGCCCCACTTCCAGGAAGGCCGTGCCGGTGTCGTTCAGCGCGTAGAGCAGGGCTGACGAGAAGCGCACCGTGTGGCGCAGGTGGCGTACCCAGTAATCGGGAGACGTGGCTTCCCCTGCCGTCAACGCGGCGCCGGTGAGGGTGGAGACGATGGGCATCGTCGGCGGCGACAGGCGGATGCCGGCGACCTCGGCACGAAAGCCCTCCAGTACCGGCTCCATCATCTCGGAGTGAAACGCATGCGACGTGGCCAGGTGCCGACAGGCCACGCCTTCGGCAGTGAGTTCGCGGCGCAAGGCTTCCACGGCGTCCCTGGTACCGGCCACGACGCTGGCATTCGGCGCGTTTTCCACGGCCAGCGACACTCCGTCCGGCAGCCGCGCGCGCAATTCATCGGCGCCCAGGCGCACCGACAGCATCGCGCCGCCGGGTAGCGACTGCATCATCCGGCCGCGGCGCGCGACCAGGCGCGCGGCATCCGCCATCGACATGACGCCCGCGATCGCCGCCGCCGCGAATTCGCCGACGCTGTGCCCGATCATCGCCGAGGGGATCACACCCAGGCTCATCCAAAGCCGTGCCAAGGCGTATTCGAGGGCGAACGTGGCGGGCTGGAGGTACGCGGTCGCCCGCAGGTCGTCGGTGTCCGTCGCGAACATCCGCTCGCGCAGGTCGAAACCCAACTCGCCCTGCAGGACGGAAGACACCTCGTCGAGCGCCGCGCGGAATACCGGCTCGCTCGCGTGCAACGCCTGGCCCATCCCCGGATACTGGGCTCCCTGGCCGGGAAACAGGAACACCACACCGCACGCATCGCCGTGGCGCTCGCGGAGTCCGGCGGCGGCGATATCGCGCAGGCTCGCTTCGGTGTCCTGGTGCGACGACGCGACCACGTGCGTGCGTTGGGCGAAGGCCTTGCGGCCCGAGGTCAGGGTCCAGGCCACGTCCGCCAGGTTGGCATCGGGGTGAGCGGCGAGGTGATCGGCCAACCGTTCCGCGGCTGCGGCCAGGGCGGTGGGCGTGCGCGCCGACAGCGCCAGCAACTGCGGGCCCGATGCGGCATCCGACGGTGTCCGCGCGGGTGCCTCCTCGAGGATCACGTGTGCGTTGGTGCCGCCCACGCCGAACGCGCTGACGCCGGCCAGCAGGCGGCCCGTGCTCTGCCACGCGCGGAGCGTACGGTTCACGACGAAGGGCGTAGCGTCCAAGTCGAGTCGTGCGTGGGCCGCCTTGAAGTGCAGCGTCGCGGGCAGGCGGCGTTCACTCAGGGACAGTGAGGTCTTGATGACGCCAGCGGCGCCGGCGGCAATCACCAGGTGACCCACGTTGCTCTTCAACGAACCGATGGCGCAGAAACCCGTGTCGTCCGTGGTCGCGCGGAAGGCCCGTGTCAGGCCTTCGATCTCGATCGGATCACCCAGCGGCGTGGCCGTGCCGTGCGCCTCGACGTAGGACACCTCGCGTGCCGATACCCCGGCATCGCGCAGGGCCATGGCGATGACCGCGGCTTGCCCGCCGGCGTTGGGTGCCGTAAAGCTGGCCTTGGCCGCTCCGTCGTTGTTGACGGCACCGCCGCGCAACGTGGCGTAGATGGGGTCGCCGTCGCGCAACGCGTCGGACAGTCGCTTGAGCAGCACCACGGCCGCGCCGTCACTGAACACCGTGCCGCGGGCGTCGGCATCGAACGGGCGCGTGTGGCCGTCCGGCGACAGCATCGAACCTTCCTGCGCCAGGTAGCCGCTGTGTGGCGGGCAGGTGATGGACGCACCGCCCGCCAGCGCCATGTCGCAGCGGCCGGCGCGCAAGGCGTCCAGTGCCTGCACGATCGCCACCAGCGACGTGGAGCAGGCGGTATTCACGCCGACGGCCGGCCCGGTGAGGTTCAGCTTGTGCGCGACGCGGGAGGCCAGGTAATCCTTCTCGTTGCCGAGCATGACCTGGAAGGCGCCGAGCTTGTCGATCAATCCGGCGCGGCCGCTGATGTGCTTCTGGTAATAGGTGGCGTTGTGCATGCCGCCGAACACGCCGACCGGCACGTCCTGCGCATCCGGGACATACCCCGCGCGTTCCATGCATTCCCAGCACAGTTCCAGGAACAGGCGCTGTTGCGGATCGGTCAGTTCGGCCTCGCGCGGCGACATGCCGAAGAAGCCGGCGTCGAACAGGTCGCTGCCGTCCACGATGCCGCGTGCGGCGACGTAAGCAGGATCGTTGCGCTCGGTGGGCCCGATGGACGGGTCGAGTTCATCCGGCGCGAAGAAGCGGATCGACTCGCGTCCGGCACACAGATTATCCCAGAAGGCTTCCACGTCGGACGCGCCGGGGAAGCGGCCGGCCATCGCGACGATGGCGACAGGCTCGCGGGTCACCGCTCTCGCTTCGGCCAGGCGACCGGTGAGCGCATCGCGTGTGGCTTTCCCCTCGATAAGGCCTGCGACGGCCGCCGGCGTAGGCAGTGCGAAAAACTCGACCAGGGTAGGGCGCGTCGATACCGCCTCGTGGATACGCGTGACAAGACGCGCGGCCAGGAGAGAGCTACCGCCCAGGTCGAAGAAGTTGTCGTCGCGACCGACCCGATCGAGGCCAAGCGTCTCTGCAAAAAATTGGCACAGGCGAGTCTCGACCTCGCCGCGCGGCGCGATCCAGGCGGATGCCAGCTCGGGCCGTGAACGACCCGGTGCGGGAAGCGCATGCCGGTCGAGCTTGCCGTTGTCCGTCAACGGAAGGGCGTCCAGACGCTTCCAGGTCGCCGGCAGCATGTACTCCGGCAGCGTCAGTGCGAGCGCGTCGCGTAGCGTACGCGCTGTCACCGTGCTGTCCTTCGTCACGTAGTAGGCGACTAGTCGCATATCCCCTGGCGTGTCCTCGCGAGCGGCCACCACCGCCGCGACGACACCCGGCAGCGCGCGTAGCGCGACATCGATCTCGCCGGGTTCGATCCGGTACCCGCGAATCTTCACCTGGCCGTCGCGGCGACCGACAAACGCGAGATTGCCGTCGGGGAGCTCACGTACGAGGTCCCCTGTGCGATACAGCGTGCCACGGTCGGACGGCAGGAAGTGCTCGGCCGTCAGTTCGGAACGTCCGAGATAGCCGCGCGCCACGCCGGGACCGCCGATATACAGCTCACCCACGACGCCGGGTGTCACCGCCGCGCCATGCCCGTCCACGACGCGCAGCACGGTGGCGCCGACCGGCCGGCCGATCGGTATCGCCGTGCCGTCGTCGGGCAGATCGCGAGGGATCGCATAGGTGGTGGCGAAGGTCGTGCATTCGGTCGGGCCGTACCCGTTGACCAGCCGTGTGTCCGGCAGCGCGGCGTAGGCCTTGCGCACGTGCGGGACCGACAGGGCTTCGCCGCCGACAAGGATCGTACGCAGGCCGGCCAGGCAGGTCGCATCCTCGTCGACGACGGTGTTGAACAGTGCGGCGGTAAGCCAGGCGACCTCGGCGCCGTGCGCCGCCACGGTGCGCGCGATGCCGGAGCCGGTTGGCACGAGTTCGTCGTGAACGATGCAGGTGCCACCGTTGAGCAGCGGTGCGAAAATCTCAAAAGTGGACGCATCGAAGCCGAGCGGCGCGGCATGCAACACCTTCGGTGCACCGAAGTCGATATAGTCGCTCTTCCTTACCAGGCTCAGGATCGAGCGATGGCGTATCTCCACCCCTTTGGGTTTGCCAGTCGAACCGGATGTGTACATCGCATAAGCGATGTCCTCGGCGGCACACACGGCATCGCTGCCGGTGGCGCGATGGCCGCCAAGGCCGCCTGGCGCGGCGTCTCCGTCTCCACTCAACCCGGCGTAGGTGAGGACCGGCCGGTCCACGCAGGTGGTGTCCCCGGCGGATGTCACCACCACCGCCGCGACATCCGCATCCGCGAGCGCGAAAGCGATGCGCTCTTCGGGCCAGCGCCTGTCCAGCGGCAGGTAGGCCGCGCCGGCCTTCAGGATACCGAGCAGCACGACGACCCCCGATGCCGAGCGATCCATCAAGACGGCGATATACGCGCCATGCGGCACGCCCGCTGCCATTAACGCCGCCGCGACGCGATCGCTGCGTTCGTCCAGTTCGGCATACGTCAACGACAGCGCGGTGGAGGCCAGGGCCGGGCGATCCGGGAACGCGGCCGCCATCTCGACGAAGCAGCCGTGCACGGTGATGCTCGCGAAGCGGCTGTCGGCACGTGCGTCCATCACCGCCATGCCTCATCGGCATGGCGGTGACGAAACGGTATAGACCGGATGGCCGAGGGATGCATGGCCGCCCGGTGCCGCGCCATCCGTGCGCCGCTCTGAACTGCCAGGCAGGTCGTTCTTCCTTGCGACCCACCCGACGTGCCATCGGCTTTCATACGCGCCCCCCCCGTGCTACGCCTCGGGCGGTAAGCCGTTGCGCGTCGTTGACGTATTTATAGACGTGGCACGGAGACTGGCATATACAACTGGCGCGCTAGCCAGCGTGGGCAAATGGCCGATGGCGACCGATTCGACCGATCATGTAAGACATCGTTTCGTCTTCTACAAGGCGCAAGGTCAGCTCGAGTAATCGGAACGCGACGCTGTCGGCTTTTTCGGTCGCCCATCGAACGCCACATGGAGCCTTACTCTGATCGTGGTTCCGCCGCGCAGACTTTCCAGCCAGCTCCGCGGCAGGGCCTTGCTCAACCCGTTGCGCACCTCGGACGCAGTGACACCGGCGGCGGTCGACACGGGAAGCGCTTACAGGTCGCCGCCATTACGAAGCGTATAGTTCGATATACGGAAATTGATTTTTTTGGAGGTGTCGGTCGACCCGTTGAAGGTGACAGCGAGTCTTACCTCGACAGCGCTACCGCGGCGCAGGCTTTCCAGCCAGTTCCGTGACAGGCTCAGGCGCAACCCGTCACGAACCTGCGTCGCCGTGACGGCGGATGCTTTCAAGAGCGTGTGCGTTGTCGCGGCCCCGTTGTAACGCGTGCCGTCGACGTCGAGCCACATCTTCTGTCCGACGGCGATGAGCGACCAGGGCGCGCAGGTGACCGTGGTGTCGCCAGCGAACGAGCCAAGGTCAAGCTCGCGGCCCTCGGCATCGGTAATTGCCGCGCGTGGCAACCGTGAGTCAAGATTGTCGGGTTTCAACACATTGAGGTTCAATGCGGTCGATACGTTGCCGTTGGACCGCGCACTGGCGATGACAGTATCAAGAGCCGCGTAGTCCTGTTGGTCATTCATGATGGTCATGACGATTCCTCGGAGTGATGTCTAAAGGACGCGTGACTCGCGTGTCCTTCGCGAAGTGATGCACTCGGGCCGCATCGAACGCGTCGACGCGGCCGTCGACGGGCGGCTATTGCTGCGCTCTGGTAAATGAGCGACTGAACGCGGTCGGCGATGTGCTGCGCGCGCCGTTCCGGACCACCGTGTACGTCACGCTTACTTGGTCGCCAAAGTTGAAGGGCAGCACGCTCGACGGCACGGTAAACGTCATGCCGCCCGGACGTCCGCTTTGCTCCGCAGTCACATACGACCCGCGCGGATCGGATCCGTTGGTGTTGTCCGCCCAGGCGACGGTGACGGTGTCGGTGTTCTTGATACTGGAGTTCGCCGGCACGAGCACGCGGATGCCATTGAGCGCATCGAATGGATCGAGCCGCGATCCTTCGGCCTGCTGCACGGTCGGTGCGCGCAAACCGCGCAACGCACGTTGTACGGCAAGCGTAAGGATTTCCGATGGCCGGGGAATGCCATTGGCCGCCGTTACCGAATACTGGAACATGGCCCGACCGCCATCGACAGGCTGAAGCGTCGTCACCGGGCACTGGAAGACGATGGGGTCCTTGAGATCATCCGCGGTCAGCGCACGGCTGTCGCTCCAGGCGGGCCGGGTGTCGCCGAGCACGCCTTCCACAGAGACGGTAACCGTGTCGCCGACATGGAAGTCGTTCGAGTCGAACGGAACGTCAACTTCGATGGCGCCGCCGATATAGAAGGGATCGAGCACGCCATCGCTGGACTCGGGGACGCGCGGCGCGGGCAGGCTGGCCACGGACCCGATCACGAAGTTGTAAGCGCTGGATGTGGCGCTGTAACCGGGCGCAGTGACGGTGTAGGTCGCCGACACCTGGCTGTTGGCATTTGGCTGGATGAAGCCTGCTGCGGTGAGATTGAAACTCGGCGGCTGGGCGGGGTTGCCGATGGGGATCGTCTGCTTGAACGGGACCCGCCCCTGGATGTTGGCTTCGACCGAGGTACCCCTGGTCAGACGCGGGATGACGAGGTGGGCGAGCAGCGTGTTCAGAGGAAGGACACCGTTGATCGCTTCGGGCACGGACGGTGGGGACAAGTCGGGCGCCGCCGCGCTGTTGACGACATCGAGCGTGACGGCGTCCGATTCGCTGATGGCGAAGACGGCGTTGTCCGTACCGAACGTCTCGGCCTGATAGGAGATGCGGACCTGACCACCGACCAGTTGGATGATGTCCTCATAGGGCAGCACGCCATGGGTATCGTTGACGCCATCTGCGTACCCGCTGGCCGCGCCCTGCATGTTGCCGCTCCAGCGGAAGGTGACCAGGCTGCCGGCGGGTATACGCTCGGGCTGCGATGGCGCGGCAATGAGGGCGCCGTCAGGGTGGGCGGCTGCATCCAGCACCTTGCCTGGTGTGCCTTCCACCCGCGGCAGGTCCAGACCGACGGCCTTGCCTTCCACGCGGATGCTGCGCCGACGCGACACCACCCTCGCACCCGACGTGCGTTCGAGCGTGTAGGATACGCTGACCCGACCCTCGCCCAGTACTTCCGCCTGCTCATACGGCACCTGGAAGGTGAGGGTGCCATTGTCATGGGTTACCGACTTCCAGGCCGTATCATAAGGGGGTACGGGTTGCTCACCGGCCGCGACGCCGACCCACCGTACGAAGATGTGTTCGCCCGCCCTGCCGCCATGCGCCTCGGCAAGTACGGTCACGGGACTCCGGCTCAGATCCGCCAGCCGCAGCACCAGCCCGGCGTCGTCGACGGTGCCGTCGACCCAAGGTGACGTGGGCGCATCCGGGTCGTCGATCGGCACATCGACCACCCGGTACGGTGCCCACAGCGAGTTGTTGCTGACCAGATCGAGGATGCGATAGGTGATCTGCGCGTCGCCGCCGCCGGCCGAACGAATGGTTTCCTCGTCGATCGGAATTTCGAACTCGCTCTTGCCCACATCGTCGCTTGTGAGTTGAGGCATGTCCACGAACTTGCCATGCCACGACGCGCGGATGCGGTCGCCCTCGGCCACGTTCTCGTAGCTCGGTACGACGACCTGTACGTCGCTGATGTCGTCAATGAGCGGCGAAGGGCGGACGACGGCGACAGCGAGGTTCTCGTTGATCGTTTCCGTGTCCGGCTGCGTGTCGATGCCTCCCGGTCGTTTCGTCTTCACGCGCACGGTCAGCGGTGGCGATACTTGTGGGTTGCCCAGGGCGGAGACGACGCGGACAAAAACGTCGTGAACACCGTCGCCCAGCGCGCGGATTCTTTCGGGAGACACCGGCACCGGGATCGGTTTGTTGGCATCCGTGGCGGACATGTCACGTTCACCGACGAGAACCTGGTCGGCGCCCCAGAGAATCTGCGCCTGATCCCCATCCTTGAAAAGGTCCCAGGGGCCGACGATGACGGTGACCGGGGCGACCGCGCCTTCGCCCACATCGCGGACACCGAGGCCGCCGTTGTTTTCGACTTCGTGAATAAGTGGTGCGGGCAGGCCGGCAAAAACACCATTAAGGATGGGCATGACGATCTCCTTGAGGATGGAACAGGACTTCAGAGCGTGCGTACGTCGACGTAAACCACGTCCTGCTTGGCGAATCCGGTGCCGACGGTGTTGCTGATCGTATAGTCGAAGGTCGCCCTGCCGAACACGATCGGCAGGAGGAATCCGGCGTCGACGGTGATGTCCACATAGGCGCGATTAACGCTCGGCGGGCTGCTGGGTGGCGGCTTGGGCCAGGTGTTGTCGGGCCGGGACGACATGTCGGAAGCCGTGATTTCGTGCTCGCCGGACGTATCGGTGCCAGGTATCGGCTCACCCGATTCGCCCAGCCCCTGGAAGCGCCAGCGGATGACGTCGCCCGCGCCGACGCTCGGCTGGTCCAGCCGTATGCGCACGGGCGTGCCGTCGATCACATCGCTGAGGGTGATGGAATACACGCGTGATCCAACCCACTCCACGAACGTGGCATCGAGCAAGAGCTCGCCTTCGCCCGGCACCTGGCGGTAGTCCTCGACGCTGACCGATCGATCGGGTGACATCGCCACATTGCAAAACGGGACGGTCGCAAGCGCGCGCGAGGCGGTATAGCGGACCGGCCAGGTACCGGGACTGTGCGCACGCAGGACCTCGCTGGGTATGCGCAGCACGACATCACGCCGGGGGTCGCCCACGACGACATCCGCACCGATGCGATCGTCCGCCCAGAACAACTGGATGCGGTCGCCGGCGGCAAACGCCTGTATGCCGGGCGCCCCCGGCATCTCCCATACGATGGTCGCCGTGGCGTCCTGCGCAACGTCCTCGGCACGGATCACGTTGGCCGGATCGCCGCTCGCTCCACTCACGTCGGGCAACGGCATGTTCTCGTGCACGGGCGTCAACGGATCGGGATCCGAACCGCCTGGCCCGAACAGATTGATCGCGGGCAGTGCGGCCTCCGCAGGGGTGCCGATCACGGTGACACCGCGCTCCACACGGTAGTCGACGCGCGCCGGCACGTTGCGGTCGGTGTCCCCGCTCACCGCCAACCAGTCGGTGTACACATCGTCGTAGGGCGAGGTGAGCAGCATCAGCGGATCCCTGCCTTCCTGGGTCGGCAGGACGGGGATAGGTACTGACACATGCGCGTTCCAGAGCAATACGATCAAGTCGCCCGCCCTGATCGCCGCATTGCCCGGGATGACGACCGTCACGCCACCGTCGACGCGGGCATCGTCGCTGGTGACGAGGCCATCCGCAGCGGCCGGGACCGTGGGCGGCAGGAGGTCGTCGATATGCTCGGACAGCCGCACGTCCAGATCGACGTTGGCTGGCTGTTGTGACACATTGCCCGCGCGGTCGGCGACCAGATAGCTGAATGCGTGACGTCCGCCATCGATCGTTTCCAGCAAGGCTGCCGGAAACCGCACTTCGATATCCGTGCCGACGTCGGCTTCGCGCAACTCGTAGATGTCGGAAAGCAGCAGCGGATCGTCATCGATACGCCCCTGGATCCAGTCGCCCGCCGCGGAGGTGGCATAGCCTTTGACGATGGCGGGCAGGTAGCGGTTGCCCGTGCCGTCATCCACCAGAGTGTCGGGCGTCACACCATAGGCGATCACGCCGGGGTCGAACGAAAGCGCTGCGAGCGAATCGCGGCCGGGCCGTACGATATCGGTAATGAACGTCTGGTCGGTAGGGCCATACTCGTTGCTGCCGCTGCCCGAACCGTAGTACACCTCGTAGTTGATGCGAACGACGCGACGGTCTTCTACAGAGCTCAGGGGCCGGTCAGCCGCGGCCAGCACGAGGTCCAGCGTCTCGCCTGGCTGATGCCGATCGAGCGCCGTGATGTCACCGACGCGCTGCCCATCGATCGTCAGCTGCAGGGTATCCCCGGGTTCGGCGTCGTAGGAAAGCGGGAACGGAAGGCTGAGAACGATGGCTTCATCCCGGACCGATGCTTTCAGCAAATGGTCGGACGCGAGAAAAGATGGCAGGCGGGCAAGTGCCGCTTCGGGGAAGACCAGCCGCGGGCTGAAGGCATCAGGAGCGGATTGCGGTTCGGTGTCGTCATGCATAGCGCCTCCATGCGCATGGGACCGTCGCATGACGACGGTCCCAGTATGCGTGCTGAAGTTTCAGCCGGGCAGGTCGCCGCGGGGATCAAGGTCGACGAGGAGCACGTCGGACGTGACCGGGCGGTCCGGCGCCTGCGCCGATGTCACCGTGTAGGTCAGATGAGCGTGCAGAGCCTGCGTCGGGTAGTCGAAGCGCATCAGTTCGACTTCCGTGAGGTGCACGACCAGCGGCATCGGCGGCGAGATTGGACCAGTGAACTGCTTGGTCACGTCACGGTCGTCCGTCGACGGCCTGTCCGCAGGATGGCCGCTGGAGTAGAATGAGCGAAAGACCCGCATAGTGACCGTCACCGTGTCGGTTGCACGCTGATTGACGTACGCCGGGATCACGAAGTCACTGCCGTCCTTTGCCTCGACCTTGCCGATCAACAAGCGGTCCGGCTGTCCTGGGGCGGTACCCACCGCCTCCGGCATCGTTCCCGCGGGAAGAGTGCCGCCACCGGGCAGTTCGTCGGCGCCGTGCACCGTGACGACAGTGATCGGCGAGCGCGAGGTATTGCTGCCGCCGCCAACCAGTGTTCGCTCCACACGATAATAAAGGTCGATCGCACCGGAACCGACGACGATGATGAGCGCCACGGGAAGTGGGATCGTCAGGTCATCGGTCGGCGCCGTTACGATGGTCAGTGACGGTACGTCGTATGTCCCGTAGACCGGCGTGACGATGTCGCCCACCTGGAACACCGGCGTACTGCCGTCGGCCTGTCGCCAGGGGACCGTGATCGTCGCGTCCTTCTCGGCATCTTCCGGAGGAATGTCATTGTCGGAACCGCCGGCACTGACAAGCGTCGGTGCTTCCAGGTTCCCGTTCTCGGGAGTCTCGGGGTCGGGGTCCACGCCACCGGCCTGATAGAGATTGACCTCGACGACCGCGGGCGTCTGCGCGCTGCCGGCAACCAGGTTCCCACGCAAGACATCGTAGCCGACGTCGACGGTAGCAGGAACATCCTGGCCGTCACTGTTCGCAGCCCATTCGGCGAGCAGGGCGGCGTAGGGCACGCCGATGGTCACGACCGGATCGTTGCCAATCGACGGGACGAGGACAGGGCCGATGTCCTGGCTACCCCAGTGCAGCAATACGGTGTCGCCCACGACTATGCCCGTGTTGGCAGGAATCTCCACGATCACGCCGCTGGCCGCACGGGCGTCCTCTTCGTCGATGATCTGCTCGCCAACCGGATCCTCATCATAGGCAGGCACCCCGGGCGCCTCCAGGTCCGGGATGGCGCCTTCGAGCAGCACCTCGAGTATCACGGGCTGCGACGGTAGGGAGGCGTTGCCGGCGCGGTCGCTGACGCTGTACGAGAACGCCATTCTACCGTCGGCTTGTTCTTCGATAAAACTGCGCATGAATCGCAGTTCGATGTCACTCGCACCGACGTTGACCGGATCGAGGACTTCCGAGCGGCTGTCGACCAGGCCGACGATGATGTCGCCCGGGGCGAGGTCCTTGTAGCTCGGAACGCGGGCCGCCAGGTACTCGTTGCCGTCCTCATCGCGGGACAAGGCGGCAGGGGTTACACCGTTGGTCACCACTTCGTCTGGAAACACCAACTGGCCCAGGAAGGGGAGGCCGGGAGCGGTGTAGTCGGTGATGTAGGTCTGCCCATCAGGACCCGGTTCGACACCGCCGCTTCCGGAGACGAAGGCAATCTGGTAGTTGATGCGGACGACGCCTTCCGGCACCGTCGCGCGGTCCTCCGCCGAAATCGAGATCCGCATGATTTCGTCGTCGAGAAAATTCTCTACGTCCAGAGGCGTACCTACAAACGTGCCGTTCAAACTCACCTGGACGGTGTCACCGGCATCGGCGTTCGGTGGTAGCGGTGCCGTCACGACGATCGGCTCGTCCTTCGTACTCGCACGGAGCAGGTTGTCCGGTGTTCCGTCGGGCGGCAGCGGTGCGAGTGCGGCGGGATCGATGATGAGTGGCTCGGTATATACCTGCGGACCTATGCCCGAGGGCCCGATGCCGGAATATACCGCCTTCGCCGGTAGCCGCTCGCGGCGTACCGCGGGATAACGCTTGTTGCTCGATCCGTCCATGGTCGACTCCTTTGGGGTCCATCTCCGAGCCCGACAGTCCGGGCGGGATAGACGAAGGTTAAGCTCGGGAGCGACACGACGGCCATAGACACAAGGTTGTAGGCGCGCCCATGGCATGGCGGTCCTTTTGAGTGCGGTCAGCCACATGGGCTCCAGGTAGCCGAAATTGCATCGTGATTGCTATCGAAGCGCCGGCGTCAGGGGGCATGAACCACTTCGCTTCATGCCATAAGAGGGGCCTGAATTTAGGAGTACGCCCTATGGCGAAGCGTGCTTGCACCCGCTGCAATAGGCGGCTTGAGATTGGCGGACACTCTTTTGATGTTCGCGACGCATCGACTCACCTGGAAAAACGGAGAGAGCCCATGAGCTCCCGGCGTCATCCTGCCCGACGGGCACCTTTGTGGATAGCCATAGCGGCTTGTTACCTGCCTGTGGCAGGGGTTGCCTTTGCCGGCGAACTGGGCGCAGGTCAATCGAAGACCGTCGTGCCGGGTGAAGCCGCCGAAGCGTGGATTCTGCGCAACGGCGCGTCACTGAGCCTGTCGCCGCTTTCCGCGGCGCTGTCGATCGCTGCGGAATCATCATCGGTGCTGATCGACGCGGGTAGCGTGAGCGCGAGTGCGTCCGACGCGATCGCGCTGACCGGCCAGAGCACCGCGACCATCACGCGTGCGCGGGTAGACAGTGCCACGGGTAGTGCCCTGTCCGTTCGCATCGCCCCCGCCAACGGCGTGCCTGCGATGCCCAGCAACGTCGAGGTCAGCAATAGCGTGCTGAGCGGATCCACCTATGGCGTATTCGTGGCACAAAACTATCTGCCCGGTAATGGCACGGTGACGCTGCGCGACTCCGAGGTTCGCGGGACCGGTGCGAACGGTGTCGGGTTGGTGATTTTCCTCGGCAGTGCGTCGGTACAGGGCGGTTCGTTGACCGGGCAGCTGCACGGTGTGCGCATTCGTCAGGATGATCGTGGCGACGGTGTCATCCTGCCGAGCACCCGCCTGCTTGAACTCGATGGCGCCAGGGTCGAGGGAGTGACCGGCAGCGGCATCTCGATCGACACCCTGCGCAACCAGTCGACCGACGCCGTGGTCCGCATCGGCGGCGGCAGCGAAGTCGTCGGTGGCAGCGGCACCGCCATTGACCTGGGCGTTCGCAGCACGGCCGATATCGACGTGTTCGGCGGCAGCCTCGTGCGCGGCGATGTTCGCGTGGCCGACGGCTCGTCGCTCGCGCTCGCCCTGAGCGAAGGGTCGGCCATGGCAGGTGCGACGAGCGGGGACATCACGATGGCCCTCACATCGGCCGCGGCCTGGAATGTCTCGAACGATTCGTCGTTGAACACACTTGAACTGTCCGGTGGCAACGTCGCTTTCACGGCGCGTGCCGGCACCGCGCATAGCCGGGTGGACGTCGCTGGCGACCTCACTGGCAGCGGTGGCGTTCTTGGCCTGAACGTAACCATGAATGCAGGCGGCCCGCTCCTCGGCCAGGAGACCGATCGCCTGCTCGTGGAGGGCTCGGTGACCACCACCGGTCCGACCGAGATCGTCGTCACGCCACGCGGCGACGGCGCCGACACCGATGCCAACGCCAACGGTCTGGTCGACGCTGGCGAGGGCATGTCGCTGGTCCAGGTCGCCGGTGCGTCACGTGCCGACGCCTTCACCCTGCGCGGCGGCTACGTGGCGGCCGGTCCCTATCAGTACACCCTGCATGCCTTCGGGCCCGGGCAGACCGATCCGGCACAGAATCTGCTCGCCAATGGCACCCTCAACTGGGACTACCGTTTAGGTAGCCGGATCGTATGCGAGGGCGGTTGTGGCCCGGTGGACCCGCCGGTGGACCCGCCCGTCGATCCCGGGAATCCGCCGATCGACCCGCCGGTCGACCCCGGCAAGCCGCCGGTGGAGCCCCCGGTCAATCCGGGCGAACCAGAAAATCCGGGCAATCCAGGCAATCCAGGCAACCCTGGTGACGGTGGCGAACCGGTCCGCCCCGAGCCGCCGGGCACACGCATCGCCGTGGTGCCCCAGGTGCCGTCTTACCTCTCCGCGCCGGCGGCGCTGCTCAGCTATGGCGACATGATGAGCGACGGGCTGCACCAGCGGCTCGGCGATATCCGTCAGGGCTCGTCCACCGGTCCGCTGGGCGGCGAGGTGTTCGCGCGCTATCTCGGTGGTCAGCTGCGCTACAGCTCCAACCTGTCGTTCGAACGCTATGGCTACGACTTCGAGCAGCAGGTCAACGCGCTGCAACTCGGCAGCAGCCTCATCGCCTTCGACAGCGACAACGGTACGCTGCGCGCCGGCTGGGCGGCGGATCGCGGCACCACCCGCGTCACGCCGAAGGCTGCCGACGGCAACAGCACCGCAAAGTATGATGCGAACGGCGTCTCCGCCTGGATCACCTGGCAACACGGCGACGGCTTCTGGGTGGACGGCGTGCTCGGCTCGACACGCTATCGTGGCGACGTCGGTACCGACATGCGCGGTGCGGACGTCGGTCGCATCCGCGCGAATGGCTGGACGATGTCGGTGGAAGCGGGCCTGCCGATCGCCATCGGCGGTGACTGGACGGTGGAGCCGCGCTTCCAGCTAAAGCACCAGCAACTGGCCTTCCGCGACTTCACCGATGCGGATGGGCTGGACATCAGCCTGGGCACCGCGAAACAGACCACCGCGGTGCTGGGTGGTCGTATCAGCCGCACCGCCCAGCCGAAGTTCATGCCGTATGCCAGCGTGGATGTTTCGCACAGCAGCAACGGTGATCCGATGGCGACGGTGACCAGCGAGGCATGGCATGCGCGCGATCGTTTCGGCTCCGGCAAGGTCGGCAACGCCTACAGGGTGGCCGCGGGCGTCGTTAGCCAGCTCAGCGAACGTGTCCAGCTATACGGCGAAGGCAACTACCAGCACTTCGTCGGCAGCTACGGCATGCGCGGCTGGGCCGGCAACCTGGGTATGCGGGTTAACTTCTAGGCGCGCGACCAAAAAAACGGGATGTCGCGGCAGCGACATCCCGTGGAGGCAACGGCCTCACCTCGTCGATACCCCCGGACCGCAGAGCGAACCGCGTGGCTTCCGCCACGTCCTTCGTGACATCGGGCGCTATGCCTCCGGTCTTTGTGCGACATCCGTGTCGCCAGCGCCGACGTGCTCCTTGCACGGTCCTTGTCACGTACGTTTCGTTGCGGCTCGGCGGTATCGAGGGTTCAGGCTATCTGCCTGTCACGCATAAGAAAATAATCCCTTGGTTGTAGGTGTGGACGTCCATTTCCGGACAGCATCGAACGCGACTTGCCGATGCGGCGGACACCACGCCAGGATGGTGCTGGCGACATAACGCGTTGCCTTCGCGCTGCCGTTTTTGACTGTCCGGTTCCGGACGTTGGTGGGCGCTATTGCACCGCGATCAACCATAAGGCCGCGCCCTGCACGGGTGCCACGGTCCAGTGGACGCGATAGGTACCGGCCGCGTTGACCTGTCGCCACGCGACCGCACCCTGCACGCCGCTTTCGTCGGGCAACTGCACGAATGCGTCGATCAGGGTGAAGCCGTCGCCCGGGCTGACACGCATGCGCTTGACGCCGCCGTCGCCCCACCAGAACGCCAGCAGAGTGGCCGGACCATCCACGGTCACCGTACCGCTGGTCACCTGCAGTGCGTCGCCGGCGTAGGTGCGCGCAACGGATGCCACGCGCGACGCGTGACGTACCTCGACGAAGGGCAGGGAGAGTTCGCCTTTTGCCTCGCCGTGTTTGTCGATCGATAGGCTATGTGCCGGGCCGCCCTTGCCGTCGGTGGCGACATAGGCACGCACGGCGAAGCGATCGCCGTAGTTCGCGTAGGTCTGCGGCTGCCCCAACGGCACCCATCGATTGCCGTAGGTGTCGTGTGGCGCACCGTCGTTACTGGCATATCCCGCGTTGAACACGAGGAAGAGGCTGCCATCGCGCTGCGTATCCACGGGGGGTGTGGTCGCGGGCGTTACACCCAGCCCTTCGCCCTGGGCGAGGAACACGTGCGCGCCGAGGGAAGGACCCGGACGATCGTCGGCGTGCAGGCGACCGCCGCTTGCCACCAGCAACGCGGCTATCCAGAGGGTGGAACGATAGGGCGATGTCATGGCGGTGCTTCCAAAAGTCGTACTTGTCATACGGGCGCGGCTGCGCCACGCTGCATGCTGCGGACCGCCTGCCTGACACACGTCGCGCGCGACGCCTGAAGGGGAATGGCACGTGGCGGATGAAACCGACTTCGTCGACCTGTACGCGCGGCTGCAATTGCAGCCAGGCTGCACGTTGGCCGAATTCAAGCAGGCCTATCGGCGCTACGTGGCCCAATGGCATCCGGACCGCCGGCGCGAAGGCCGCGCGGATGCCCTCGCCACGCGGCGCATGCAACGGCTCACCCGCCAGTACGCCGCCGCCATGGTGTTTCACCGGCGGCATGGACGCCTGCCGGGCGCGCCGCTGCCGGAACGGGGCGCGGTTGCCGTACCCGAGCCGCTTGCCATCGTCGCGGACGGCGTCCCCGAAGCCACGGTGACGGTCGCCGCGGAGTCTTTGCCCACGCGAACGCTTAGCGCGCGATGGTGGCTGTCGATCGGCCTGGTCGGTGTGGCGGTGATGACATGGTCGTTGATGCCGGCCGCCGAGGTGTCCGACCGCGACAACGAAACCGTCGGGCCCTATCTCCCGGCGCCACGTGGGGATGTGCCCTTGAATACGCGCGTACCCGACCTGGCGCTGGGCATGGACGAGGACCAGGTGCTGGCCATCGAGGGCGAGCCGGACCGGCGCCTCGACGACCGCTGGGAGTACGGGCCATCGTGGTTGAGCTTCGATCGCCATCGGCTGAGCGACTGGTACAGCTCGCCGCTGCACGGCCTGCACGCGTCGTCGCCTCGTCCCCCGAGGTGACGCGTCGGGGTGCTCAGCGGGCGCCACGGCCGAACAGCACCACTTCCACGGTTTCGATCAGGATCACCATGTCCAGGAAGAGGTTGTGGTTCTTCACGTAGAACAGGTCGTATTTCAGTTTCTCGGCGGCATCTTCTTCCGAGGCACCGTAGGGGTAACTCAGCTGGGCCCATCCGGCCAGACCGGGCTTGATGCTGTGGCGCAGGCTGTAATAGCGGATCTTGGTTTCCAGGTCCGAGACGAACTGCGGTCGCTCTGGTCGGGGGCCGACGATGCTCATATCGCCGCGCACCACGTTCCACAGCTGCGGCAGTTCGTCGAAGCGCAGCTTGCGGCAGATGCGTCCGACCCGCGTGATCCGGTCGTCGTTGCTCAGGGCCCAACGCGCCACGCCGTCGATCTCGGCGTCCGTGCGCATGCTGCGGAACTTGTACAGCCAGAACGGGCGGCCGTTCTCACCCACACGTTCCTGCCGGTAGAACACCGGTTGCCCGCGTCCCGACTCCAGGCGGATGGCCAGGGCCACGCCTAGCATGACCGGCCAGAACAACGCGGCGATGGTCAACGACGCGCCGATGTCGAAGGCCCGCTTGACGAACAGCGCCAGGGGCGAGGCATTGAACCCCGCGGAAAACACCAGCCACGAGGGGTCCAGCATGGTCAGCTGCACGCGGCCCGCCTCGCGCTCGACGAACGTGGTGAGGTCGGTGATCTTCACGCCAAGCTGGCGACAGGCGAGCAGGTCGTCCATCGGCAAGCCGCCGCGGCGGTCGTCCACGCCAACGACGATTTCATCCAGCGCCAGGCGTCGCGCACAGGCCGCGAGGGTTTCGCTGGGGTCCAGCAGCAGCTCGGCCGGCACCAGCACGGTCTCGTTCGCGCCGCGCACGTAGCCGAGCAGGGAGAATCCGCGGCGATCCGAACGCCGGCGCATGCGGGTGTGGATCTGCGCGGCGCGCTGTCCCGCGCCGAGCACGATCACCCGTCGCTTCAGGGCTTCCAGTTCCACCAGCCGCATGAACAGCGCACGGAAGGCCGCGGTGGCGAGCAAACCGATGAGCAGGGCCATGCCCAGTACGCCGCGTCCCACGTACGCCTGCGGAATGACGTAATAGCCCACTACCAGCGCCAGACCGCCGAAGACGAACGCGATGGCATGGCGCGCCATCTGGCCGCGCCAGCTCATGCGCAGCGTGGAACGGTATTCGCCCAGGGCGGCCATGCCCAGGAAGATGACCAGGGCGAACATCACCGCGCGCATGGTCAGCGTCTGCGTCGAGGCGGCCAGATCGTCCAGCGACGGCGCGAAACGGATATAGGTGGCGACGTTGAGCGACGCGGCGAGCAGGAGCAGTTCGCAACAGGCCATCAGGGTCAGCCAGCGCACGATCGGCTGGCGTAGCAAACGCATCATGGTAGTCCCCTCGCATGTCGTACATCGACGTGCCGATGAGCGAAGGCTAGGCATGCGGCGACCGGGTGTCGATTGCACTTCCGGTCATCGTGTGGCTAGGCCGTATGGCCGTCCGCGTCAGCCCAGGCCGCCGGATTCGCACGCCTGCAACAGGATGCGCAGCCGGTCGGCCAGGCGCAGGCTGAGCGCGATCAGCGTGAAGGTGGGGAACGCCCAGCCGCCGGTGGGAAACACCGAACTGCCCGCCACATGCAGGTTGCCGACACCGAACACCTTGCAGGCCGGATCGACGACGCCCTGTGCCGGGTCGTTCGCCATGCGCGTCGTGCCCATGTGGTGCGCCGTACCGTGCACCTCCACGGGCAGGTCGGCATCGACGGTCCAGCGCGCCGGTTCGAAGTGGCCTTCGCAGGCCTCGGCCAGGCGATCGCCGGTCAGTCGCGTCAGGGTGCGGTAGGTGTGCCTGTCCAGGTCGGTCAGGCGCCAGTCCATCCGCACACGCCGCAGGCCCAGCGTGTCGCGGCTGGCGTCGAGGGTGATCCGGCTGTCGCGGTTGGGGGCCTGTTCGAAGAAGCCGACCAGGGCGACCCGCTCGCTGCGCACGACGGGATGGTCTCGGGCCTTCTGCGCGAGCGCCCTCAGCACGTCGCCGAAGTGCAGGCCGAGCCGTAGCGCATGACGTGCCGCATGCGGCGGTGCGGCGGATGCCGCACTTCGGGGGCCGTTCTGCAGCGCGGTGTTCAAGCGTGCCTCCAGCAAGGCGCCCTCATTGTGCACGGGCTTCCTGAGCGAGGCGCGCAGGTCGCGCAGGGCCCGGATGCCCGCAGGCACCTCGCCCTCCATCGCGAAAGGATGGACACGTCCGTTCAGTGTGCGATGGCGGCCCTGGGCGGTGGTCGACAGGCCGATCTCCGCCGACAAGGGCGCGCGCTGGTTGCGGATGTTGCGCTCGTAGGGGCGGGAAAGGCGGTCGACATGCGGCGAGCGGACGACCCCGAGCGTGCCGCTGGGGTGATCCATGAAATAGCGGCCGACCAGGTCGTTCGCGTTGCCCAGCCCTCCCGGGGCCACGCTATCGGACAGCAGCAGGATGCGCGCGTTCTCGATGCCGCCCGCGGCAAGCACATAGTGCCTTGCGCGGACGCGGCCGCGACGTCCGTCGAGGGAGCCGATGCGCGCCTCCGTGACATGGCTGGCGGTGTCGTTGGCGCGCAGTTCCAGCAGGTTGGCATGCAGCAGCACGGTGACGTTGTCGGCGTGGGCCAGGGTGTCGCGGTAGGCCTCGCCGAACAGCACCGGACTGCGCGCGAAGATGTAGTTGGTCATCACCTCCGGATCGAGGTCCAGCGGCTTGCGCGGCGGCGGCCCGTCGAACGTGCCGTCGGTGAAGCCGCGGGCGGAGTCGATCCGGCAGAAATCACGGGCCTTTTCGTACCATGGCGCCAGTTCCGCATGGCGCAACGGCCATCCGCTGTCGGGCACCCAGTCGCGTGGCGTCATGTCGCTGTCGCCCAGTGGAATGCAGCCGCCACCCCACAGCGTGCAGCTACCACCGAACACGCGCATGCGCGAGCCGGCCGTATCGAAGGGCACGTCGCCCGATGCGCTGCCCTCGTAAAGCGCCTGGCTGCTTTCCTCGCCATGCGTGCCGCCGCCCTCGACGAGACAGACGGTGACCGACGAGCCGATGAACGACCGAGCCATGGCGATGCCCGCGGCGCCGGCACCGATGATGCACAGGTCCGCGTGCAGGTCGTTGGGTGCCGACCGATCGAGGTAATCGAGGATCACGGCGCATCTCCAGGGTAAGGCATAGCGGGGGGAGGGGCGTAGCGGCGCGCGTCAGGCGTGGTAGTAACCGCGGTACCAGTCGACGAACTGCCGCACGCCGGCGCGCACGTCCACGCCGGGGGCATAGCCGGTGGCCTGGACCAGAGCCGAGATGTCCGCCTCCGTGTCCGGCACGTCGCCGGCTTGCAGGGGAAGCAGTTCCATGTGCGCCTTGCGGTCGAGACAGTCCTCGAGCACACGGATGTACTGCAGCAGCGCCACGGGAGTCTCGTTCCCGATGTTGTAGATCCGGTAGGGCGCCACGCCGCTGCTGCCCGTCTCGGGGTGATCGCCGGACCATTGCGGATCACGCAGGGGCGGGCGGTCCAGCGTGCGCAGCACGCCTTCCACGATGTCGTCGACGTAGGTGAAGCTGCGCGTGTGCCGCCCGTGGTTGAACACCCGGATCGGCTCGCCGGCCAGGATCGCGCGCGTGAACAGGAACAGCGCCATGTCCGGGCGGCCCCAGGGGCCGTACACGGTGAAGAAGCGCAGGCCGGTACAGGGCAGGTCGTAGAGGTGCGCGTAACTGTGCGCCATCTGCTCGTTGGCTTTCTTCGACGCGGCGTACAGCGTCAGCGGATGCTCCGTGGGCTGCCGTTCCGAGAACGGCATGCACGTATCCGCGCCGTAGACGGAACTGGTGGAGGCGAAGACCAGGTGATCCACGCCGTGGTGGCGGCAGCCTTCCAGCACATGGAGGAAACCGGTGACGTTGCTGGAGACGTAGACATGCGGGTGCGTGGCGGCGTGGCGAACGCCGGCCTGCGCGGCCAGGTGCACCACGCGTTGCGGCCGGTACGTGGCGAACACCGCCTCCATCGCCGTCCGGTCGGAGAGATCCGCGTGCACGTGCGTATAGCGCGGATGGTCGCCGAAGCGGGCCAGTCGCGCCTTCTTCAGCTCCACGTCGTAATAGTCGGACAGGTTGTCCAGGCCGATCACCTCGTCGCCGCGGGCCAGCAGGCGCATGGCCACGTGCGAGCCGATGAAGCCCGCCGTGCCGGTCACCAGCACCTTCACAGGCGGCCGTCCACCGCAGCGCGCGGCAGCACGTACTTCACGTCGTAGACCACGCAGGCGGCCTTGCCGAAGGCGCGGATGCCTTCCACGCCCCAGGCGACGAACTCGCGGTGGGCCACCGCCACCACGACGGCGTCGTAGCTGCCGTGCGCGGGCGCCTCCATCGGCACGATGTCGTACTCGTGGCGCGCCTCGTCGGCACGCACCCAGGGATCGTGCACGTCCACGTCCACGCCGTAGCCTTGCAGTCCGGCGACGATGTCGACCACGCGGGTGTTGCGCAGGTCCGGGCAATTTTCCTTGAACGCCAGCCCGAGGATCAGCACCCGCGCGTGCACGGGATTGATGCCCTTGCGCACCATCAGGCGGATGACTTCGCCGGCGATGTACGGGCCCATGCCGTCGTTGGTACGGCGCCCGGCCAGGATCACGTCCGGATGGTGGCCGACCTGCTGCGCCTTGTGGGTGAGGTAGTAGGGATCAACGCTGATGCAGTGGCCACCGACCAGGCCCGGGCGGAACGGCAGGAAATTCCACTTCGTTCCTGCGGCTTCGAGCACGTCCAGCGTATCGATGCCCAGCCGGTTGAACAGGATGGCAAGGTCGTTGACCAGGGCGATGTTGAGGTCGCGCTGCGTGTTCTCGATGACCTTGGCCGCCTCGGCCACCTTCAGCGAGCTGGCCCGGTGCGTGCCGGCGGCGATCACCGACCGATAGAGCGCATCCACCGTATCGGCGGTAGCCGGGGTCGACCCGGAAGTGACCTTGAGAATATCGGTCACCCGGTGGGTCTTGTCGCCGGGATTGATCCGCTCCGGGCTGTAGCCGACGAAGAAATCCTCGTTGAACACCAGGCCGGATACCGTCGCTAGGATGGGAACGCACACTTCTTCGGTGCAGCCGGGGTAGACGGTGGACTCATAGACCACGATGTCGCCGCGCTTGAGCACCTTGCCCAGGCACTCGCTGGCCATGCGCAGCGGATGCAGGTCGGGCCGGCGTGCGTCGTCGATCGGCGTGGGTACGGTCACGATGTAGATGGTGCAGTCGGCGAGGTCGCCGGGGGTGTCGGAAAACCGCAGCCGTGTCGCGGTAGCCAGTTCGTCGGCGTCCACTTCCCGCGTGCTGTCACGGCCTGCGCGAAGTTCATCGATGCGGCGGGAGTGGATGTCGAATCCGAGGGTTGCGTAGCGCTTGCCGAATTCCACGGCGAGCGGCAGGCCGACGTAGCCCAGGCCGATCACGCCGATGCGGGCACTTTGCAGAAGGTCGCAAGGCAACGCCGTGGCTTCGTCGGCAGGTCGTGTATCGTGCGGCGGCTCGCTCGCGGCGATATCGGCCCGTGTTCGGCTTGCGGTATCCATGTAAGCGTCCATCCCCATGCGTGGCCCGGAAAACCCCATGACGGGGCGACGAAAGGGTAGCAACGCACCCCCGGCTTGCCTGTATGGCTTACGTGGGTGGACAAATGGCCGATGCCGTCAGGCTGAACGGATCGCTAGCGCGGTATCGATTGTTGTGTGAAGCAAGCGTTTACAAGGCACGGTCACCGCGATATCTTGCCCTTGGTCCCATCGATAGCCGGTGGGCATATGACTACAGCACCCATCTGGTCCACTCATGTCCGCGCGAAGCTATCTGGGCTCAGTGCGCGTGGCCTTGCTGGACGACCATGCGCTCGTCCTCAAAGGGCTGGCCGCGCAACTGGAGACGTCCCCCTCCATCGCCATCCTCGGCAGCTTTTCGAGCAGCCGGCCTTTCCGTGCGTTGCTGGCGGCACAGCCGGTCGATGTCGCGCTGATCGATTACTCACTCGCTTTCGACGACATCGACGGCGTCGCCCTGATCCGCCTGCTGCGCGCCGGTTACCCAAGGCTGAAAATCCTGGTTGTCTCCGCGCATGACGAAGGCCTGGTGGTACACAGCCTGTTGCAGGCCGGTGCGGATGGTTTCGTCGCCAAGAGCCAGGACCCGGGCGTGCTGGTGCAGGCGATCGACGCAGTGATGACCAACCGCGTGTACCTGCCGCCGCGGCGGGCGGGCGGTTCCGCCGAGACCAGCCTGGTCAAGCTGTCGCCGCGTGAGTGGGAGGTGGTGCGCTGCCTGCTGGACGGCATGAAGGTATCGCAGATCGCCGAGAAGTTCGGGCGCAGCATGAAGACCATCAGCGCACAGAAATCGGCGGCGTTCCGCAAGCTCGACATCAAATCCGACAATGCGCTGTACAAGATGGAAGATTACATCCGCGCCTTGCGTACCGATCCCCCATGATGCGGCGGATCGCATGGACCCTCGCCGGCTGCCTGTGTGCGGTGCTGGCGATCGCACAGGACGTGCCCGACGCTGAAGCGCAGCGTCGCTGGGTCGGTGCGCATCCCGTGCTGCGGATCGCGCTAGACCCCCAGCTACGCGCCGACGTCGGTACCGGCAACGCGAATCCGCTGGTCAACGGTTATCTCGCCCTGTCGGCGCGCCAGGCGGGCATGCGCTTCGAAACCGTGCGTACGGCCTCGTGGGCCGAGTCGGTCGCTGCCTTCAAGGCGCATCGGGTCGACGTGCTGCCGTCCACCTCCGATCGCCTGCTCACCGCCGACCTGGGCACATCCGCGCTGCTTTCCTCGCCGTTCTATATCGGTCGCACTCTGATCGTCACGCGGACGGTGGGGCCGGCCACGATGGACCTGTGGCACCTGCAGGGCCGCACGGTGGCCTTCAAGGGCGGGGGCCAGTACGAGGCCTGGCTGCAGCGCGAGCACCCCTCGATCACGCGGCTACCGCTGGCGGACATCCACCAGATCCTGGCGGCGGTGGAGAGCGGCATCGCGGATGCGGCCATCGGTATCGACGTGGCCTACTACCCCATCGTTCGCCGCGACTACGCGCAGAGCCTGCGCGTGGCGGGCACGGTGCCCGAGATGGCGGTGTCGGTGCGCGTGGCCGTGCAGCGCGACGAGCCGGTGCTGCTGACGATCCTGGAGCAGAGCATGCGCGGCCTGTCCACGGCCGACAACGAGGCGGTGATCGAGCGCTGGCTGGAAACCGCCTACCTGCGCGCGCCGACGTGGTCGCAGGTGCTGACCACCTATCGCGTCGAAATCGGCCTGGGTGCCGCCCTGGTCGCGGCGTTGGTGTTCGCGCTGTGGCAGCTGCGCCGCGCCCAGCTGGCATCGCGGCGCGGCGAGCAGCAGAAGACGATGCTGCTGGCGGTGATGAGCCACGAAGTACGCAATGCGGTCAACGCGGTGACATCGTCGATCGACCTGATGGCGCGACAGCCGCAGGACGGGCCCCAGCGCGATCTGCTGGCCATTGCGCAGGTCAGCAGTCGTAACCTGCAGAACCTGCTCAAGAGTGCGCTCGACTACACCCGCTCCGAGGTCGAAGGCTTCACGCCCGATCCAGTGCCCTGCGACGTGCAGGCCGTGGCGCGCGAGGCCATCGCCTCGCAGCGGCTGGCCATCGAGGCCAAGGGCCTGGAGGTTCGGCTGGACTTGCCGATGGGGCCGTTGCCCTGGCTGTTGGTCGACGAGGTGCGCGTGCGGCAGCTGCTGGAAAACCTGTTCGCCAACGCGGTGAAATTCACCGAACGCGGGCATGTCGGCATCGCGCTGTGGCAGGGCGCCGGTGACGATGCCGATGGTGTCCGCCGCTTGGTCATCGAGGTGTTCGACACCGGCATCGGCGTGTCGTCGAGTCGCCAGCGGCAGTTGTTCGTGCCGTTCGCCCAGGCACGCGGACGCCTTGACGTTCGCCTGGGCGGCACCGGGCTTGGCCTGGCGATATGCCGCGACATCGCCACCCACCTCGGTGGGCGCCTGGAGTTCAACAGCGAAGCCGGCGTGGGCACCGCCGTGCGCGTCGAGTTGCCGACCAGCCTCGTGCCGACCACGACACCCGTGTCGGCCACCGCCGCCGGCGAAGAACGCTCGCCCGAACGGGCCGGTGGCATCGTGCTGCTGGTGGAGGACCATCCGGCCAACCGGCAGATCATCGCGGCGCAGCTGAAGTTCCTTGGCTACGCCACGGAGGCCGTCGACCACGGGCAGGCCGCCATCGATACGTTCGTGCCGGGTCGTTTCGTTGGGGTGCTGCTCGATTGTGAGCTGCCCGACATGCAGGGCTACGATATCGCCGCCGAACTACGCGCCCGTGAGATCGAGGCGGGCGTGGCACCGACGCGCTTCGTCGCCATCTCGGCCAACCAGGGCGTGGAACACGTTCGGCGCTGCGCCCAAAGCGGCATCGACACGGTGCTGGGCAAGCCGCTGTCGCTGGATGCGCTGAAGACGGCCCTGGCGACACCCGTGCGAACGCCGGTGGAGCAGGGCGCCGACGCCCCGGCCGCCGCCGACACGCTGCAGGCGACCTTCCGAGACGAAACCCGCCACGACCTCGATGTCATTCGTGGAGCCCTGGCCGATGGCGAACTGCCCCTTGCGCGACATCACGTCCATCGCGTGCGTGGCGCGGCGCTGGTGTGCGGCGTCGATGCGATCGAGGCGTTGGCCGGCGACCTGGAGGACACGCTCGATGCCGGAGGCGGCCTCGACGAGGCGCAACCGTTGATCGAGGCGATCGGCCGGCACCTCCGCTGACGTGACTGGCCCGTGTCGCGTTCGCGCGGGGGACGACCTAGCCGGGTGACGCGGCCGACCCGGCCAGCAGCCCACCGTCGATGTTCACTTCCGTTCCGGTGACATAGGTCGCTTCATCCGAGGCGAGCATCGCGACGATGGCAGCGACTTCATCGGGCATGCCGAACCGTTTCAGCGGCGTGTCCGCGACCAACGCCTGCATCCGGGCGTCCCGGTCGGGACCGTGCCCCAACATGGGTTCCCAGATCGGCGTAAGGATGGCCGCCGGGTGCACGGAGTTGCAGCGAATTTGCCAGCCCTGTTGGGCGCAATAAAGCGCGACCGTCTTGCTGTGGTTGCGGATCGCGGCCTTCGAAGAGGATGGCGCCCTCCTCACGGAAGCGTGCGGCGACGGCGCGGCCGATGCCACGTGCCGCGCCGGTGACGACTTCGAGTCCACTCCAGCTCGCATCGTGCAAGCAAGCGAGAGGATCGCCACGCCCTTTAAACGCCGCCTGGCGTACCAATGTCTGCTTACGCGTTCCTCGTCCTCACCCAAGGAGTCATACGATGGCAACCGTTCAAGCAAGTGCAAGCGGCACGTTCAAGATCGGCGGCGACCTCGAGGTCAACCGCCTCGGTTTCGGTGCCATGCGCATCACCGGCAAGGGCATCTGGGGCGAGCCTGCCGACGGGGCCAAGGCCAAAGCCACCCTGGCGCGTTTGCCGGAATTGGGTGTCAACCTGATCGACACGGCCGACAGCTACGGGCCGTACGTCAGTGAAGACCTGATCCGTGAGGTGCTGCACCCGTACAAGGGGCTGGTGATCGCGACCAAGGGTGGGCTGACGCGCCATGGCCCCGACGTATGGGTCCCAGTGGGGCGGCCGGAATACCTGCGTCAGTGCGTACTGATGAGCCTGCGCCGCCTGGGCGTGGAGCGCATCGACCTCTGGCAGCTGCACCGCATCGATGCCAAGGTGCCGCGCGACGAGCAGTTCGGCGTGATCCGCGACATGCAGAACGAAGGCCTCATCCGCCACGTCGGCCTCTCGGAGGTCAATGTCGAGGAGATCGAAGCCGCCGCGTCGTTCTTCAAGGTGGCCACCGTGCAAAACCTCTACAACCTCGGCAACCGGAAGAGCGAAGCCGTGCTCGACTATGCGGAGAAGCACGGCATCGGCTTCATCCCCTGGTATCCGCTGGCGGCGGGCGAACTGGCGAAGGAAGGCTCTGTGCTGTCGAAGATCGCGCAGAAGCTCGGTGCCACGACCGGCCAGGTGGCCATCGCCTGGCTGCTCAAGCGCTCACCGGTCATGCTGCCGATCCCCGGCACCGGCGACCCCGGGCATCTGGAGGAAAACGTCAAGGGCGCGGCCCTCAACCTGTCGCAGGACGACTTCGAAGCACTCGAACACGCCGTGATAACGCCGAATACGCCGTAAACGGACCTCACGCATCGCAGATCGCCCACATCGTGGGCTCCTACAGCCGCTTCGACGTTCGAATCCGTAACGTGCCGAACGTGCGATAAACGCCCTGTAGGAGCGCACGATGTGCGCGATCACGAAAACGCGGCGACATACGTCGTGGCCACATACGTGGCGAAACGCATCAGTGCAGCTTTACCGGCGGCAGTGTGGTGTTGCGTAGCCAGTCGGCCAGCCACAGGGCCGTGGCGCGTGGCCAGCCGTGCAGGGTGGCGCGGTGCATCTGCTGCAGCGATACGTAGGCCATTTTCGCCAGCCAGCCGCGCATGGGAATGACCGACTTGCGGCCCGAGGGCAATTCACCCGTGGCCTGGCGTACACCCAGCGAGACCAGCGTGCCCTTGGCGTGGTACACGAACGGGGAGGGCACGCCGCCGCGTGCGACGGTCGCCAGTGCTTTCGCAAGATAATTCGCCTGCTGGTGTGCGGCCTGTGCGGTCGGCGGCACGCTGCGCTGGTCGGTCGTCGTCGCATAGGCGCAATCGCCCATGGCATAGATGCCCTCGACGCCCTTTGCCGCCAGCCGCTCGTCGACGACGATGCGCTTGTCGCGCGATAGTTCGAAGTGGCCCAGGCGCTCGACCATGTCCTGCCCGGTAACACCCGCGGCCCAGACGCGGATATCGCACGGCACCACGCTGCCGTCCGACAGGTGAAACCCATCGGCTTCCACGGCACTCACGCCCACGCCCAGCCGTAGCGTGACATGCATGTCTTCCAGCACGCGCTGTGCAGACGCGGAGGTGTGCGGATCGACGGCCGGCAGTACCCGGTCGGCCATGTCCATCAACGTGACATCCAGTTTCGAGGCGGAATCCAGGCCACCGTAACGATGCATGTCGTTGAACGCGTGGTGCAGTTCCGCCGCCAGTTCCACGCCGGTGGCGCCCGCGCCGACGATGCCGACCCGGATCCGTTTTTCCGGGTCGCCTGCGCTGCGCAGGGCGAGCGCGAGGATCTTCCGGCGCAGTCCGATCGCCTGCGCGGGACTGTCCAGCATGTCGCAGTGATCGAGCACGCCCGGGGTGCCGAAGTCGTTCACGCGGCTGCCGAAGGCCAGCACCAGCGTGTCGTAGCCCAGCGAGCGCGGCGGCAGGATCAGCTCGTCCGTGTTGGGCAGGTGCACCGCATCCAGGTCGATCGTGCGGCGCGCGGCATCCAGCCCACGCAGCGCGCCGGGCTCGAAGCGGTAGCCGTGGGCCTGACCGTGGGCGAGGAACGGCACGGCTTCCTCGCCGTCGCCGAGCAGGCCCGCGGCCAGTTCATGCAGGCGGGGCTTCCAGAAGTGGCTGGCATCGCGATCGACCAGGGCAACGTCGAAGGTGCGCTGTCTGCCCAGCCGCGTGGCCAGTTCGATACCGGCGGCGCCGCCGCCGACGATGACGACGCGGTGCGCGCCGGTCCGTGAGGTTGGGGTCATGGGAATGTCTCCGTAACAGGCTGCCCGCAGCTTACCGAGCGGATCGTTCTCAGCTTGCGAAGACACGCCCCGTCCTGTAAATAAATCGCATGATCGATTCCATCCTCCTTCGACGACGACCTGCCGGCTGATTGCTGCCGAGCCCGTGGCGCGCCTGCGCCGCCGCCCGTTATCGTTGTTGGAGAACCCAGATGTGCCTGTCCCCCGCGGCGTCCGTCGACGCCCTGCTTTCCGTTGCCTTCGTTTCGCTGAACCTGCCTGCCACGCAGGCCCGTGCCGTACCGGCGAGCCGCCCCGATCTCGGTGATTTCCAGTGCAACGGCGCGTTCTCCGCCGCCGCTGCGACGGGCCGTTCGACCCGGGAAACGGCCGAAGCCCTGGCCACCTGCCTGCGCGCGCATGCCATGTTCGACCAGGTGAGCGTCACCGGTGCCGGCTTCATCAACCTGCGGCTCGCAGGCGGCTTTATCGCGGAGCGCCTCGCCGTGATGGCCGCCGACCTGCGACTCGGCGTGGCCGACGAGGGCAGGGGCCGTGAGGTGGTCCTCGATTTCGGCGGCCCCAACGTGGCCAAACCGCTCCACGTCGGTCATCTGCGTTCGCTGGTGCTGGGCGAAAGCCTGCGCCAGATACATGCGGCACTGGGCTGGCGCACCCACGCGGACGCGCACCTGGGCGACTGGGGTCTGCAGATGGGCATGCTGAGCGCCGCGATCCGGCGGCTCGATCCGGGATTGCCCTTCTTCCGTACCGGAGCGACGTCTCCCTTCCCGGCGCAGGCGCCTGTGACGCTGGACGCCCTGGAGCGGCTTTACCCGGAAGCCGCGGCCGCATGCCGCAGCGATCCTGCGCGCATGGCCGAAGCCAGGGCCGACACCGCCGCGCTGCAGGCCGGCGACGCGGGCCTGATGGCCCTGTGGCGGTCGTTACGCGCGCTCAGCCTCACCGCGCAGGTCGAGGACTTCGCCACGCTGGGCATCCACTTCGACGCGCTGGACGGCGAGAGCGACGTGAGCGACGCCGTGGCACCGCTGGTGCAGCGGCTGCTCGATGCGGGTGTGGCACACCCTAGCGAGGGTGCGGTGGTCGTGGATGTGGCACGCGCCGACGATACCGTCGTTGTGCCGCCGTTGCTGCTGGCCAAGCGCGACGGTGCCGCGCTGTATGCCACTACCGACCTGGCCACGCTGGAGGCACGGGCATCGCGCCCCGACCTCGCGCGCGTGGTCTACGTCGTCGACCAACGGCAGGCGTTGCACTTCAAGCAGGTGTTTCGCGCCGCGCGCAAGGCGGGTATCGGCGACCACCTAGAGTTGATGCATGTCGGCTTCGGCACGGTCAACGGCAAGGACGGCAAGCCGCTCCGCACGCGCGACGGCGGCGTGGCCCGGCTGGCCGACCTGCTCGAGGCGGCGGTAGTGCGCGCCGGCGAGCGTCTGGACGCCGCGGGCTATGGCACGCAAGGAGACGATGCGCAGCGCGCGATGCTGGCACGGCAGGTGGGTATCGCCGCCGTGCGTTTCGCCGACCTCTCCGGCGATCGCCTCTCGGGCTATGTCTTCGATACGCAGCGGATGGTCACGTTCGAGGGGCATACCGGCCCCTACCTGCAATACGCCTGCGTGCGCATGCGCTCGTTGCTCGCTCGCGCGCCCGATGCCGCGGGCGGACACGCCTTGCCGGTGCTGGCGGTAGAGCGCGACCTGGCGTTGGCCTGCCTGTCGTTCGGCGACACCGTGGCGGAAGCCTGCCTGACCTGCCAACCCGGTGTGCTGGCGGCCTTCGCCCATGCCCTGGCGCAGCGGTTCAGCCGGTTCTACGCGGAGTGCCCGGTGCTGGCTGAGGCGGATGGGGCCACACGCGCCTCACGCCTTGCCTTGTGCGTGTTGACCGAGCGCGTGCTGGCACGCAGCCTCTACCTGCTGGGCATCGAGGTGCCTTCGCGGATGTAGTTCGGCCGGTGTGGCGGGGCGGATCGCCGCAGGCGGCGCGCACATCGCGTCCGCGCACACGCGGGCTGCTACCGTGCCGGCACGTCATGGACGAGGAAGGACCTGCCGACATGCCCGATACGTTCCCGCTCGCGTCGCGCCAGGGATGCGCCACCTGCGGACTGCACGACGTGTGCCTGCCCGCGGGCATCCGCGGCGAGGCGCTCGCACGCGTGGACCGCCTGACCCGCGACCGCCGCACCGTATCGCGCGGCGAGACCCTGTTCCGCCAGGGTCAATCGTTCCATGCCCTGTATGTGCTGCGATCCGGCGCCACGCGCAGCACGATCGCCGACGCCGACGGCGCGCAGCAGGTGATCGGGTTCGGCCTGCCGGGCGATATCCTGGGCGTGGACGGCCTGCTCGACGATACGCACCGCACCGAGGCTGTGGCGCTGGAGCGCAGCACGGTCTGCGAGGTGCCGTTCGCCAGGATGGAGGCTGTCTTTACCGAGGTTCCGTCGTTGCACCGGCGCATGCTGCGTGTGCTGGGCAGCGAGGTGGCGGCCGACCAGGCGCACCTGGTTGCCATGGGCCGGCCGTCGGCCGTGGAGCGCGTGGCCCTGTTTCTGGACGGCTTGCTCGAGCGTCAACACCGTATCTCACGACAGTCCGATTGCCTGCGCTTGCCCATGTCGCGTGCCGATATCGCCAGCTACCTCGGGCTGGCGGTGGAAACGGTCAGTCGCACGTTGGGGCGCATGGAAGAGGCGGGCTGTCTGATCGCCAGCGGACGCACGCTGCGCATCCTGGACCGGGCCATGCTTGCCTCGGGCAGGCCGGTGTCGCTATCGGACCAAAAATTGATCGGGGTCAGTAACCGGCCGGCGCGGTGCGCCTAACCTGCCCGGGACGGCCGATCGAGGCCGAAGCCCGTGATCCAAGGAGTTTCCCATGCGTCACCCTATCTCTATCGCGCTCGCCGGCCTGGTCTGCCTGGCACCTATGGCTGGCGCCACCGCGCAATCGGTCGACAACCCGTGGATCGTGCACGTCGGTGCGCACCGCGTCGACCCCACTTCCGACAACGGCCACCTGGCCGGCATGAAGGCGAGCGTCGGCAGCAGCACGCGGCCTACCTTCAGCGTCGAATACCTGTTCACGCCGGCGTGGAGCGTGGAGTTGCTGGCGGCGCTGCCGTTCGAGCACGACGTCCGCCTGTCCGGCCAGCGCGCGGTCAGCGTGAAGCAACTGCCGCCGGTGCTCGGCGTCAACTACCGCTTCCTCGTCGGGCAGCCGGTGTCGCCGTTCGTCGGCGTCGGCGTGAACTACACGCGTTTCTACGACGCCAGCGGCCACAACGCGTTGCAGGGCGCCAACGTCGACCTGGACAGCAGCTGGGGCATCGCGTGGCACGGCGGCATCGACATCGCACTGGACCCGCGCTGGACGCTTACCGTGGATGCCCGTTACATGGACATCGACAGCCGGGTAAAGGTCGGCGGTGCGCGTGTGGGCACGGCGCAGATCGATCCGTGGGTGTACGGCGTGAGCGCCGGTTACCGCTTCTGAGGGGAGCCGCTGTCCCCACGACACGTCATGCCATGGATGGCGTGGCATCCTCCGGAACGTCCTCGGTCCCGGGCGCCGGTTCGTCGTTACCGGTCAACCGCCGCATCAGCGACAGCGTGTCCACCAGCAGCACGGTTCCGTGCTCGGAGGATTCGACCACCTGATGCATGTCCTTCCTCAATTCGGCATCCATGTGCGTCGCTACAAGGGAAGGCACCGTGATCTTCTCGGCCGGGTCGATGCTTATGATGCTCTCTACCGAATCGACCTCCAGGCCATACGTGTGCCCCTCGTGCCGCACGACCAGGATCTTTCGCTGCCCCGCATCTTGCATCGGCCCCATGCCGTAATGGCTGCGCAGGTCGATCACGGCGATCAGCGCCTTGCCAACATTGAGCACGCCGCTCACATGGGCTGGCGTACCCGGTGGCCGGACCAGGGCATCGTGGGATTCGATGACCTCGCTGACTTCATCGATCCGGACCGCCATGAGCCGGTCCAGCCGGAAGGTCAGCCAGGTCTCGCGGACGCGCTTGCGACGTATTTCGGTGCGACGTGTCTGGTCGTCGGCCACCAGGTACAGATCGTGGTGGCCCTTGGCGAGGTGCGCCAGGTGCGCGTCGGCGAACAGGGCGGCGGTGTCGATCATGATCAGGTCGTCGGCATCCGCACTCGCATCGGCATCGCGTCGGTTGATACAGCTGGTGAATACACCTGTCTGCCCCCGCATGGCCGGCATCGGCAGGAGCTGGCGATCCGTATAGCTGACGATGCTGTCGATGTCGTCGACCAGTAGCCCGAGGTAAAACGCGTCGTTGCGCAGCACGACCACACGGCGCGCATCCTCGAAGTCGGATACCTGGGGTGGGGTGGTCGCGCAGCTGTCCAGGCCGAGAAAGGCGGCAAGATCGAGCACCGGCACGGGGCGCCCGCGCAGATCGAGCCATCCGAGACACACGGCATCGGAAAGCACCGAATGCTCCAGCGTCGGCAGCCGGACGATCTCGTGAATGGCCTCCATGGGCAGCGCCATGGGGCGAGCGTCCACATGGAAGGAAATGGCCTTGCGAATCCTGTTGGCGGCGCGCTGCTCCCGTGCCTGCCGGGCAAGATGGGTGCTGACCGTCCGCGGTATGCCGGGAAGGTGAACCATTGCCTCCGACGACAGCATCTGGACGATGCGATCGTCCAGGTGGAACGCGCCCTCGATCAGGCCGGGTGTATCGCTGTCGCGCTGGAACGGCACGATCTGCGTGCCCGCCATGCGCAGCATGTCGCCGGTACGATCGAAACCTATACCGAGCAGCGCACCGTTCGACTCGATGACCGCGACGCGGCTTTCGCCTTGCTCGATGCTGGCCGGAAGGCCCAGGTACCGACCCAGGTGCAACACCGGAATCATCATGCCCCTGAGCATGAACAGGCCGGCCACGTAGTCTGGCGCCATAGGCACCCGGGTGATGGCCTGGGGAAAGCCCACCACTTCCTGCAAGGTGTCGATGGGCAGCGCCAGTTCGAATTCACCCAGGTGGAACGTCCCGAACAGCTGCATGTCGTGACGGGTGCCGGGTGCGACGTCAGGCAACGGATGGTGCATGGGAATGGCCTTCAGAGGATGCGGTCGAAAGTACGAACGGCGTAGTCTTGCGTATCGCAGTGGATGCTGAGCTGGCGGCCGGCGTTGCCACCGATCTCCGTGTGGATGATGCGGATGCCCGCTTCGTTCAGCAGCTTCTGCGCCATCCGGGTATTGAGTTCGCCGATGCTTCCGTGCGTGGCAGGCGGCATGTGCTTCATCATGAACGCCCCTCCGGCGATAACGGCGACCAGCTGTGGGTGGTCCTGCGGTGTCGCTTCCAGCAATCCCAGCAGGGAAGGGATGGCATCGGTCACGTATTTCGCGGAAGGGCCTTCCGAGGCCGTCGCGGATTCCGGCAGCAGGCAATGGGCAAGCGCCGATATTCGTCGCTGCCGCCACAGGATGCCGATCCCCACACACGAGCCCAACGTACTACGCAGAACCTTCGCGCCACGGTCGGCCCGGACTTCGCACATGCCGACGTAGACGTCCTGAACGGTCATTCCGCTGGTTTCGCATTTCGATAGATGAGCGGTTGTTGATACGTGAATCCCGTTCCGATCCGATGGAGCGACTCCGACTCGCCGATCACCAGCACCGCGTCGGACATCATCGAATGCCGCACGTTTTCCACGACGGCTTCCTGTCCCGCCTCGTCGAAATAGATCAGCACGTTGCGCAGCAGCACCAGGTCGAAGCGGACGGGCTCGGGCCAGTGCCGGTAAAGATTGTGCTGGCGGAAGGTGATGTGGTTCCTCAATGAAGGCACCACGCGTAACGCATCCGCGCTGCGTTCGAAGTACTTTTTCGCCATCTCGGGCCGGTTCTTGTTCAGTCCTTCCGCGTTCCGGCCGGCGTAGATTCCAGCCACGCCGACATCGAGCACGCCTTGGGCGATATCGGTGCCCAGGATGCGGTAACGGAAGTCCCGATGCGTTCGCTGGAACTCCTCGGCGAGCATGGCCAGCGAGTAGGCCTCCTCGCCGGTGGACGCCGCGGCCGACCAGATGTTCATCGTTCCGCCGGCGTTCGCCTCATACCAGTTCGGGAAGAAGTCGTCGGCGAGATACTGCCAGATACGCGGTGTGCGGAAGAACGAGGTCTCGTTGGTGGTGACCAAGTCGATGAAGCGCGCCACTTCCTGCTTCGAACTCTCCAGCACGGTGAGGTAGTCGTCATAGCCGGGCAGGTCGAGCTCCTGCAGGCGCCGACGAAGGCGTCCATGCAGAAGCGTCCACTTGCGCTCGGCCATCACGATGCCCGTATGCCTCCGTACTTGGGCAAACAGGGCCTCACGGGTGGCGGAACCGACGATGGCTTCGGTATCGAACATGGCGCGTCAGGTGGCGAAGTTGTTGACGGTGGCACTTAGTTCGCTGGCGCCTTCCTTCAGTCCACCGCACGCCCGGGCAATGTCGTCGCATGTGGCCGCCGTCTTCTCGGTTTCCTCGGCGATATGTTGCACGGCGGTGGCGACTTCCCGCGCCGCCACGGCCTGTTCCTCGGCGCCACAGGAGATTTCCGACATGGCCTGGGTGGTGTTGACCACGCCGAACAGGATCTTGTCGAAGGCCGCCGAGGCTTCCTTCGATATCTGGCTGCCCTGCGAGACCCGCTTGGTGGACTCGGCGATCAGCTTGGAGATTTCCTTGGCGGCCTGCGAGGAACGCTCGGCCAGCTTGCGCACTTCGTCGGCTACCACGGAGAAGCCCAGGCCGTGCTCACCCGCACGTGCCGCTTCGATGGCTGCGTTGAAGGCCAGCAGGTTGGTCTGGCTGGCGATTTCGCCGATCACCTTGCTGATGTCGCCGATGTCTTCCGACGACTTGTTGATAAGATCCATCGACTCGATGGATTTTTCCAGCGCCTTGGCGCCACGCTCGGCTTCCTGCTGCGTGTCCTTGGCCAGCCGGTCAGCGCTTTGCGCGTTGCTGGCAATGGAACTGATGGACGCCGTCAGCTCTTCGATGGTGGCGTTCATTTCTTCCACCGTCGCGCCCAAAAGCTGGGCGCCGGCAGCCATGTCGTTGGACTGCTGGGCGATCTGCGTCGAGGCGGACGAGAAGTCCTCGGCACGCCGCTTGACCAGCTCTTCCAGTTCGCCCTGGAACGTGACGTCGGCGGCGAACTTCACGATCTTCTGCAGCTTGCCGTTGCCGTCGTAGATGGGGTTATAGCTGGCCTGCAACCAGACCCGGCGGCCGCCCTTGGCCAGCCGGCGGTAACGACCGGAGTCGAATTCGCCGCGGCGTAGCCGTTCCCAGAACGCCGCGTATTCCTGGCTCGACGTATAGGCGTCGTCACACAGCTTGCGATGGTGCTGGCCGATGAGCTCGTCCGCCGTGTAACCGACCACAGCCAGAAAATTGGCGTTGGCCGCGAGTACGTGGCCGCCGAGATCGAACTCGATCACGGCCTGGGACTTGTCCAGCGCGTTCATCTTGCCGTCCAGTTCCGCGGACCTGTCCACCAGCGTGGTGATCTCCGTGGCGAACTTGACGACCTTGTACGGCTTGCCTTCGGTATCGAATACGGGATTGTACGAGGCACTGAGCCAGACCTCACGACCGTCCGCGCCGATGCGCTTGAACTCGCCCACCTCGGGGTTTCCGGCGGAAAGGCGCTGCCAGAACGTCGCGTAATCGTGGCTGGCGGCGAAGGCGGGCTCGCAGAACAGACGATGGTGTTTCCCGACCACGGCATCGGAGGTGTAACCGAGCACGTCCAGGAAATTCTGGTTGGCGGTCAAGACCGTGCCATGCAGATCGAACTCGATGATGGCCTGGACACGATGTAGCGCGTCGTTCATCGCCTTCAGGTCGTTCAGTTCCAGCGTCTCGCTCGCGTTCGTGCCCATGACGTCTCTCGATCTGTGTGAGTAGACGTTTTATCGCCCCAAAATCGGCAAACTTGAGCGGTCTTTGCCGAATTCCGCGATTTTCGTTAAAAAATCAGGTTTTCCTAGGAAAAAGTCGGGCGACGACGTGGGTCGCTTTATCAGGTGCCATCGGGTGACGTCATGCCCAAGTAACCATCCGTCACGGCAAGATCCGGATAGCACGGCAACACGCCGTTGGAGACGATCGCATCACTCCCACCGGAATGAAGCCATGTCCTTTCGCATCCGCGGTCTCGATCCCGCCCCCTTTCTCGCTTACTACGGCCTCGACGCCTCCACACTGGCCGCGCGAGGCGCGTTACGCGTCATCGCCGCCGACGACACCGGTTACCCCGAGCGTGTCGAACTGCGCGCGGCGCGCCGTGGTGAGACCTTGCTGCTGCTCAACTACGAACACCAGCCGATCGCCGGTCCGTATCGCGCCAGCCACGCGATCTTCGTGCGCGAAGGCGCCACGCAGGCTTATGACGCCGTGGACGAGGTGCCGGAGGTGATGCGTGTGCGGCAGCTTTCGTTGCGCGGCTTCGATGCACGCGGACACATCGCCCAGGCCCTGCTCGTGGCCGGCACGCAGGTGACGGAGGCGGTGCGGCAGCTGTTCGCCAACGATGCCGTTCGCTATATCCATGCGCACTACGCGGCGTACGGTTGCTACGCCGCACGCCTCGACCGCATCGACTCGGCGGATGCCTAGAGCTTGTAGTTGATCCCGAACATCACCGTGCGCCCGTACGTGTCGAACTCCAGCGGCCGGGCCACCTTCACGCCGCTGGGCAGGCCCAGGATCTGCTGGGTCTTCATCGGCGAATCGGTCAGGTTGTTGACCTGCAACAGGATCGACAGCCCGTTCCAGGTGCCGTGGTCGAAGGCGTAACCGAGCTGCAAATCGGTCTGCTTGTCGGCCAGCACCTGGGTGTAGCCCAACTGGTCGAACAGGGCCACGGCCTCGCCGGTGAACGACGAGCGGTAACGCTCGGCGACACGCACCGACCAACCGTACTTTTCGTAGTAGAGCGCCAGGTTGGCGACCTTCCTCGACAGGCCGGGCAGGGTGGAGGGGCTGCCGGGAATGCTGGACACCGCGCTCACCGGCAGCGTGCTGTTGGTCAGCGAGAAGTTGGCCTGCACGCCGAACCCGTCCAGGGCCCGCGAGACCAGCCCGCCTTCCAGCGAGCCGGACAGTTCCAGGCCCTGCATCTTGCCGCCGGTGCCGTTCTCCGGCCGGGTGAACGAGCCCCGTGTGCTGGTCGGCACCAGGGTGGGCGTATCGTTCGTGTAGCCCGAGAAGTCGTAGTCCAGGGTGGTCTGGTTGTAGATGTAGTTCAGCAGGTTCTTGTTGAATACCGCGACGGCCACGTAGCTGGCGGTGCCGAAGTATTTTTCCCACGACAAATCGGCGCCCACCGCGATATACGGTTTCAGCTTCGGGTTGCCGCCGCTGCCCGACCACAGCACCTGGCCCGCGGCCGGGCCTTCGGTCACCTGCGCGACACCCGCGGAGGTCGCCACCTTCTCGTCGTCGATGCGTCCGCGTGCCATGGTCTTGGCCAGGCCGAAGCGCAGGAACTGCTTTTCCGACACTTCGGCAGCCAGGTTCAGGCTGGGCAGCACCTTGCTGTACTTCGTGCCGTCGGAGATACGACCGACCAGCGTGTTGCCGTTGGTCTGCAAGGCGTCGGACGACTGGTCGGTCTTCACCGCCTGTACGCCGACGTTGCCGCGCAACGGCACGTCACCCACGTTGGTGTCTATATTGAACTTGACGTAGGCGACGGGAACCTTTTCTTCCACCGTGTAGTTGCGGCTGAAGTCGCCCTGGCCGTTGCGCTGGGTTTTGTAGAACTGGCTGTTGAGTGCGCGCACCACGTCGTAGTTGACCACGCCGGGGAAGCCGCCGTAGCTGAGGTCCGTGATGCCACTGAGCACCGAGGGATCGATGGGGGCAGCGAAGCCAGGCAGGTAGTCCGCCGCCGTGGAGCCGTTGCCATTGAGCCAGGCGAAATAGACGTCCGCCTGCTTGGTCTTGGTGCGGTCGGAGTAGTTCAGGCCGACATTGACGTCGCTGAAGATCCAGCCCACGGGATGGCTGACTTCCAGGCGGAAGGCCTTGATCGTGTCCTTCTGCTTGTCGAACTCCTCGCGACCGTTGTACCCGTAGTTGTTCGGGTCGGTGAAGAACATGGCGGACGGGTCGGCGAAGTTCACGCCGGGTCGGAAGTCGGGGAAATGCTCGTGCACCGGCGTGGCGAAGTCCGTCGACGAGGTGGCCTGGTCGGGCAATCCGGCAAACAGGTAGGCGTCGTGCAGGTTCTTCTTTGCCGTGGAGTACGACAGGTCGGCGGTGAGCGCCCAGCCGTTGCCGAAGTCGTACTGGTTGTTCCACCCGGCGGAGAACAGCTTGTCGTGCTCGCGGGTGTAGTCGTTCTGCAGAACCGACTTCAGGCCGTCGATGTGGCCCGTGGTGACGATGGGGTAGGGCAGTGCCGGTACCACGCCGACGTTGGAATAGGAGATGCCGTCGCCGGCTTCATACGGGCTGCTCGACCACTGCGCGCCGTTGAGGAAGGTTTTCTGGTTGAACGTGGAGTAGTACAGATCCAGGGTGGAGTGGTAGTGGTCGTCCGGTGCCCACTCCAGCACGGTCATCAAGCCGTTGCGCAGCTGCTTTTCGGATTTGGCGCGCAATTGCCCCCCTTCCTGCGACAGCACGCCGTCCGGCAACCCGGGCGTGCGCCGCACACCCTGGGATTCGATGCCCTGCGGCCCGTTGTCCACGCTCCACCACCAGGCCTGGTACTGCTTTTCCTGCACCGGCGAATCCAGTTGGGCCACGCCCACGGCCAGGCCCAGGGTGTGATCGAAGAACTGGTCGATGTACGAGAAGCTGGCCCGGTGGCCGGCATCGCCCACGCCCGAACCATGGTTGAGGCTGCCGTTGGAATTGGCCTCGCCACGCAGGTTCGCGGCAAAGGTGCGCTTGGGCAGGTCCAGCGGCTTGATGGTGTGCAGGTCCACCGTGCCGGAAAGACCCTGGCCGATCAGGCTGGCGTCGGGTGTCTTGTAGACGGCCGCGCCGCTGATCAGTTCGGACGGATACTGGTCGAAATCGACGCCGCGATTCTCGCCGATGGTGGCCTGTTCCCGTCCGTTGAGCGTGGTGCCGGCGAAGTCGGGTGACAGGCCGCGAATGGATATCTGGTTGGCGCGTCCATCCACGCGCTGCGTGGCCAGGCCGGAAAGACGTGCCAGGCTTTCGGCGATGCTGCTGTCAGGCAGCTTGCCGATGTCCTCGGCCGAGATGGCCTCGATGATGTTGTTCGAGTTGAGCTTGGCCTTCAGCGCGCTCTGGATGCTGCCCTGGATGCCGGTGACTACCACGGCGTCGAGATTGCTCGCCGCATCCGGATTGGCGGGACGCTTGTCCTTGTCCTTTTCCGCGTCGGTGCGCTTCGCCGGCACGGTATTTGCCGATTTCGTGCCTGCGTCGGTAGGCGGCGGCGTCGTGTCCTGCGCGAGTGCAAGATCGGCGCCGAGCAAGGCGACCGCGGCGGCGCACGCGATGGCGAGCGGGCGGTGGGTGAGCGGCAAGACACGGCCCTGCGTCTGTCGACGATTCATCGAAGTCCCTGCAAATGCGATTGAGTGGACGATGCTCCCCATACCGCATCGCGGCGCGAGGATGCGCGACCCTCGGCGACGTGTCATCGTGCATCGCAGCACGGCGCGGGTTGTCGTGCCGCGTCGGGCAGGTCGCTCGTGGTGCGTCGCAACATACCGTGGCATATGCATTTTTGGCCGTTGACGCCGTTTTTACAGTGCGCTATATCTGCACCACGCGCATCGCATGCAACCCATGCCATCGCGTACCTTCCCGGCATCCTTGGGGTATGCCGGCACGCAGCTCGCGATGAATGACGGACAGACCGCTACGATGCGTCGCCCCGATTCCAACGATGAAAACGCCAGCTGCGCCTTCGCGCCCCGTCCGTTCGCGTACGTCAGGGCCGATGGCCATCCGATCCTCGCACGGGCCAAACTCAGCGCGCTGCGTTCCCGCGGCAAGTGCGTCGCCGGCTATTCGCCGCCTCGCCTCTCCCTCTGATCCAAAAAAAACTGATCTAAAAAATAACGCTGATCGGCACGTTCACCCGTCCGTCGTGATGCCGCCGCACGTCCGCTGATGCAGGCGTGGGCGTCGTGTCACGTACCGTCCGCGCGACGAACCCGCTGGTCAGTCTGTACGCGCAGGGCGCGGCGTCGAGCCGTGCCTGTTTCCAAGGCACTTTCAGGGTGGGGGTGGGTCGTGGGTATCGATAAGGGTTATAACAAGAAGTACCTGGCGCTGGCCGTATGTGCCGTGTTGTCCAGCAGCGTGTTCGCACAGGATGCCGCGCCGGCTGCCACGCCGCCGGCCAAACCGGCCGCCACGGATGCGAAGGGCGCGCCGGCCAAGCCGGACAAGGCCGTTCAGATGAAGGCGTTGAGTGTGGTGGCCAACCGCTACGACGCCACCGACATGCGGATGGACGCCATCAATACGGTGGATGTGTTGTCCGCCGCCGACCTGCAGCGCACCGCGGTGCATAACGTCGCCGAGGCGCTGGGTCTGATGTCCGGCGTCAACGTGACCACCACGGGCTCCGGCTATTTCGGTGGCATCGACGGTGCGGCTCGGGGCGAAGGCATGTTCACCTCGGTGCGCGGCCTGCCTTCGGAATACAACGTCAACCTGGTCAACGGCAGTAACGTCGCCCAAGGCATGCCATACAGCCGCAGCGTCCAGCTGAGCCTGCTGCCGCCCACGGGCCTGCAGACCATCGTGCTCAACAAGACCTCCACGGCCGACATGGACGGCGATGCCATCGGCGGCACCATCGACTTCCGCACGCCCAGCGCGTTCGACTACAAGAAGGATTTCAGCGGCAGCGTCACTGCCAGCGGTCGTGTGGAAAGCCGTGCGCGCGATTACGGCGGTAGCGGCCTGGGCAGCGGTCTGGCCGGTGAACTGCAGGGCAAGTTCGGTGAGCGCAAGCAGTTCGGCATCTATGTCAGCGGCTACTACGACTACCGCAACATCGCCAACAGCGAGATCGGCGCTGCGGAAAGCGCGTCCAATGACGGCTCGTGGGCATTCCTGCATGCCACGGCGACCGGTGCCAGCGCTCCCGGGTACGACCCGGCGCGCAACCTCACCAGCCTGGGCACCAACGTGGGTATCGCTTCGGGCTTCGAGCGCCGCTACGGCGGCAACATATCGTTCGACTGGTACGTGGACCCGTCGCTCATGGCCTATGCGCGCATGACCTATGCCTACGCGCTGACCGAACAGAACACCACCTACAGCCAGTTGCTGCCGCAGAACGTCACCTATGTGCCGTCGGCCACGGCGGGCGAATACACGCCGAATATCGGGCGGATCGCCAACCGTTTCTGGTTCGAAACCAACCCGGAGCGGGCGGACCTGGCGACCATCCAGCTGGGTGCGGACAAGACCGCGGGCGGCTGGACCATCTCGCCCAACGTCTTCTGGAGCATCGGTCGCAACGACCGCCCCGCACACGTCGAGATCGACGGCCGCGAGGACAAGTACTCGCAGGACAACTTCGCCTACAACCGCAGTTCGCTGCTGCGGTACGGCGGCAACGGTTTCCCGTATCCGGTGCTGACGCCGGGCCTGCTGAACTCCGTGAACAACCTGCAGAACATGTATGCGAACGACTATGGCGAGGTGACCGACATCCGCTCCGGACAGAAGCGTGGCGGTGCCAAGCTGGACCTGCGCTACGATTTCGACGGCGGTTCGCTGCAGTCGATCAAGTTCGGCGTGAAGTACAGCGACAGCGCGCGCGAGTTCACCAACCGCGACTATTCCACCGGCGGCATCAACGACGGCACCACCACGCTGGACGACCTGGGTATCATCAAGGGGTATTACAACCAGATATTCCCGGGTAAGTTCGCCTGGCGCACGCCCAACGTGAGTCGCGCGGCCGTGGCGGCGCTGATCGACGGGCACGTGCAGCCCTCGGACCTGGACACCTGCAGCCAGCTTGACTTCAACAACTACAACTGCGACACGATGCGCGGTACGGAGGCGGTCACCGCGGCGTACGGCATGGCGACCTTCCAGAACGGCCCGTGGGAAGTCATCCCCGGTGTCCGCTTCGAACACACGTCCATCCGCAACACCTTCTGGACGACGCCGCAGGATGCGGACGGCAACGAGCAGCCCGGCTTCTTTTCCAACAACCGCACGGTGTACAACGAGCCGCTGGGCAGCCTGTTCGTCAACTTCCGCCCGGATGGCAACATCGTCTACCGCGGTGCGATCTGGCAGAGCTATACGCGTCCGGCGTTCATCCAGCTGGGCGGCGGCTCGCAGATCAACGTGTCCGACGGTGTCACCACGATCACCAGCGGCAATCCCAACCTGAAGCCGATCAAGGCCACCAACGTGGACCTGGGCGCGGAGTGGACCACGCACAGCGGCGGTTACGTGTCGCTGTCCAGCTACTACAAGAAGCTGCGTGACTACATCTACGACAGCGGCGGCGGCCAGGCCAATCCGAACACGTCCGGGGTGGGCACGGTGCTGACCAAGACGCCCACGAACGGCGGCGACGGGCATGTCTACGGCCTGGAGGCCACCTACCGGCAGAAGTTCCAGTTCCTGCCGGAGCCGTTCGACGGCCTGGGCTTCAGCGTCAACGCGACGCGGCAGAACTCCAAGGTGGACCTGGGTCGCGAGGGCTTCGGCAACGAGCGCCTGCAGTCGGCACCGCAGCGCATGGCCAATGCGGAACTGTTCTACGAGAAGGGCGGTTTCTCGCTCAACCTCAGCTACCACTACACCGGTTCGTACCTGTCCACGTATGACTACCTCAACCAGGGCGCGCCGTGGGACGACCTGTGGATCCGTCCGATCCGTCGCGTCGACCTGCATGCCGGTTACCTGCTGTCCAACGGGCTGCAGTTCGACCTGCAGGTCAGCAACCTTACCAAGCAGTACTCGTACTGGTCGCACATCGGACGCAACAGCCTGGCCAACTCGGATATCGTCAATGCCGGCATGACCACCCTGTTCACCGTGAAGTACTCGTTCTGAGCATGCAGCGTCGCCAGTTCCTCGCGTTGTCGCTGCTCACTCCCCTGGCGTTCGCCGGGCGCGGGTGGGCGGCGTCGACCGGCGGCCCGGTGCCGGCGGTGGCGCCGGACGGCAAACCGCACGCGTTCGGTTTCGGTCATCGCCAGTTCCTCCTGGACGGCCGGCCGTTCCGCGTGCACAGCGGCGAGATGCATCCCGCACGTATCGTCCGCGAGCACTGGCGACACCGGATCCGTATGGCGCGGGCGATGGGCCTGAACACGGTGGCACTCTACGTGATGTGGAACCACCACGAGCGCGAGCCGGGCGTGTTCGATTTCAGCAGCGACAATCGGGATATCGTCGCCTTCATCCGCTTGTGCGCGGAGGAGGGCATGTGGGTGTATCTGCGCCCCGGCCCGTATATCTGCGGGGAATGGACCAATGGCGGCCTGCCGGCTTGGCTGTTGCGCGACCCGGACACGCGCCTGCGCACTCGCGACGATCCGCGTTACATGACCGCGGTGCGCCGCTACATCGCCGCGCTGGCACCGCGGATCGCGCCTCTGATGGCAGGTGCGGGCGGCCCGGTGCTCATGCTGCAGATCGAGAACGAATATGCGATGTTTGCCGATGATGTCGGCTATCTGGATGCTTTGCGCAACCTGTGGCGCGAGCACGGTATCGACGGGCCGTTTTCCGTTTCGGACGGCTGGAAGGACCTGCAACGTCGCAAGGCCTATCCGGAAGGCGCCGCGCTGGGCCTGGACGGTGCCGACGTGGCCGAGCTGGTGAAGGGCAGGGGCTTTGCCGGCGAATCGCCGGTGTGGCTCGGCGAGGGATATCCGGGCTGGCTGACCCATTGGGGCGAGCCGGGCTTCGCCACGAAGGACCTGGTGGAGCCGTTGCGCCGGGTGATGCAGGCGGGTTATTCGTTCAATCTCTATGTCGTCCACGGCGGCAGCAATTTCGGACTCACCGCGGGGTCCAACGCGGAAGACGACGGGTCGCAGTTCCAGCCCGTCATCACCAGTTACGACTACGGCGCGCCGATCGACGAGCGCGGCGCCGCTACATCGCAGTACCACCGCCTGCGTGAGGTGATCCGCCAGGCGACGAAGGTCGAGCCGCCAGCGTTGCCGCCCGCGCCACCCGCAGCCACCTTCGCCACGGTCATCGCGCAGCCGTTCGCCTCGTTGTGGGACAACCTGCCGGGCGAAGGAGTGACCCTGCCGTCCCCCGGCCCGAACGAGATCCTGTTCGGGCAGGACCAGGGCCTGGTGGTGTATCGCAAGCGCATCGCGTCCGCGGGCGTGCTTCGGCTGGAAAACGTGCGCGACTATGCGGTGGTGCACGTGGAAGGACGCGAGACGGGCGTGGTGTCGCGCGTGGTGCATGCCTCGCTGAACGCGCGGCCCGACGTGACCTTGCCCTCGGTGCCTCGCGACGGCGGCGTGCTGGAGATCCTCGTCGATACCTTCGGTCACATCAATTTCGGCCCGCGACTGGGCGACCACAAGGGACTGATCGGTCCGGTTTCGCTGGACGGTGCGCCCGTGCACGACGTGCAGGCCTGGCCGCTGCCGCTGGACGATGCCTGGTTGCGCGGCCTGCGGCCGTTGCAGTCGCCGCCGCGGCGGGGCGGGGTGTTCTTCAAGGCCACCGTGCAGGTCGATGCTCCCGGTGATGTGTATATCGACGTGACCAGCTGGGCCAAGGGCTATCTCTGGGTCAACGGGCACCTGCTCGGGCGGTACTGGAACATCGGGCCGCAACAGCGGCTGTTCTGCCCGGGGCCGTGGTTGAACGCCGGGGCGAACGAAGTGCTGCTGCTGGACCTGCACCGGACGGAAGGCGCCGCCGTGGCCGCGGCGTCCTCGCTGGCGGCGGTGCCCGTCATGCATCCGCCCGCCGGGAGCACGGCATGAGCGCCGTCGGGCGCCTGCGCGCGCCGGAAGGCGGCCGCCGTGCCGACACGACGGGGCTACCACCGCGCGCGATCGGGTTCTGGGGCGGCCTGTCGGCCAACGTGCTGAACATGATCGGGATCGGGCCGTTCGTGACGATTCCCCTGGCGTTGTCCGCGCTGGCCGGGCCATCGGTGCTGCTGGGCTGGATCGCCGGTGCGTTGCTGTGCCTGTGCGACGGGCTGGTCTGGGCTGAGCTGGGTTCCACCATTCCCGAGTCCGGCGGCCCCTACCACTACCTGCGCGAGGCCTATGGGCGCGACAAGGCCGGGCGCCTGTTCGGGTTCCTGTACCTCTGGCAGACCCTGCTTACGGCGCCGTTGTCGATCGGCTCGGCGGCGGTGGGCTTCGCACAATATGCGGGTTTCCTGATCCCGTCGCTGGGCGACACGGGCCGCGCGCTGATCGCCGCGGGGTTGTGCCTGGTCAACACCGCGGTGCTTTACCGGCGGGTCGGGCAGATCCAGCGGCTGTCGGTGTTCGTCAGCGCCATCGTGGTTGCGGCCTGCGCCTGGATCGTCTTCAGCGGCATCACCCATTTCGACATGGCGGTGGCCCGCGGTTTCTTCGAAACGAAGATGCCCTCGTCGCACGGCTTCTGGCTGGGGCTGGGCGCCGTGTCGCTGATCGCCGTCTACGATTACGGTGGCTACAACAACGTCTGCATGCTCGGCGGCGAAGTCAGGAATCCGCGGCGCACCATCCCCATGGCGGTGCTGGTCTCCATTCCGCTGGTGGCGGTGCTCTACATGGGCCTCAACCTGAGCATCCTGGGCGTGTTGCCCTGGGCGCAGGCAGCGCATTCCAAGGCGGTGGTCGCGGATTTCATGCAAGCAATCCACGGGCATACCGGGGGCACGCTGGCGGTGCTGCTGATCCTGCTGGCCAGTTGGGGCTCCGCGCTGGTGGTGCTGCTGGGGTACTCGCGTGTGCCGTATGCGGCCGCGGCCGATGGCCAGTTCTTTCCCGTGTTCGCGCGGCTGCATCCGCGCGGGGGTTTTCCCACGGTGTCGCTACTGTTCGTCGGCGCCACCTCGGCCGCAGCGTGTTTCCTCTCGCTGGAGCACCTGATCGCCACGTTGATGGTGACGCAGATCCTGTTCCAGTACATCGCGCAATGCTTCGCCGTGGTCGCCCTGCGGCGCCGGCGTGCCGCGCCGGATGTGTTCCGCATGCCGTTGTATCCGTTGCCGCTGGTGATCAGCGTCGTCGGCTGGCTGTACCTGGTGGCGACGGCGGAAACCTCGTCGATCGTGGCCGCCGTGGTGGCGGTGTTCGCTGGCACCCTTCTTTTCCTGTGGCAAGCACGGAGGACACAGACGTGGCCCTTTCTCCCTCGCTGAAATCGTGGGACGTGGCCGTGGTCGGCGAGATCTACGCCGATCATGTGTTCAGCGGCTTTCCCGCGTGGCCCGGTCCCGGCGAAGAGGTGATCGCGCAGCACTACGTGCGTGAGCTCGGCGGCGGCACGGTCAACACGGCCTGCGCGCTGTCCCGCCTGGGTCGCCGCGTGCGCCTGGTCGGCGTGATCGGCGAGGCCGACCTCGACTGGTTCGAGGGTCGCCTGGCCGAGTTCGGCGTCGGCATGGACGGTATCCGCCTGGGCAGCGACGGCACCGGGATCACGGTCAGCGTCTCCACCGTCGAGGACCGTTCGTTCTTCACCTACCCGGGCGTGAACCGCGCACTGCCCGAACTGCTGGCCACGGCCGAGATCGTCGCCGACCTGGCCACGGCACGGCACGTGCATTTCGCCATGCCGTTGCCGCGCGACCTCGCCTCCACCCTGCTTCCGCTGTTGCGTCAGGCCGGCTGCACCACGTCGCTTGACGTCGGCTACAGCCCGGACTGGCTGCGCGACCCGGCCAACCACGCCAGCTGCCGCGACGTCGATCTGTTCCTGCCCAACGAGAAAGAGGCCGCGCTGGTGGCCGGCAGCGCTGCCCCCTCGGCCTATGAGGCCTGGTGCGCATCGGTCGGCATCGGTCTGGCCGTCATGAAGCAGGGCGCCCAGGGTGCGTGGATCGCCGATGCGCGCGGCCTGCGCCGCGTACCGGCGCCGCGCATCGTGGCGGTCGATTCCACCGGCGCGGGCGACGCCTTCGATGCCGGCGTCATCGACGGCCTGCTCGACAACGAACCCATCGACGGCTGCGTCGAGCGTGGCTGCCTGTGCGGCGCCCTGTGCACGACCGCGCCCGGCGCCCTTGCATCGCTTCCCCATCCCACGCACTTGAGGACCCTCCGTGAGCAAACGTACGGATCGTAAGATCGCATTGATCGGAGGCGGCGGTGTCCGCTCTCCCCTGGTAGTGTTCGGCGTCAACGAGGCGGCCGAGGCACTCGGCGCGTCCGAGATGGTGCTGTACGACCCGGACCCCGCGCGCCTGCGCATCATGGTCGACCTGGGCAAGGCCGTGATCCGCCGGTTCGGTGGCGACCTGCGACTACGCGGCGCCACCTCGCTGGAAGACACCATCGAAGGCGCCGATTTCGTGCTCAACAGCATCCGCATCGGCGGCATCGCCGGGCGCGCGGCGGATGAGCGCACGTCGATCGACCACGGTTATCCCGGCCAGGAAACCACCGGCCCCGCCGGCGTCGCCATGGCCCTGCGCACCATTCCCATCGCCATCGAACAGGCGCGGCTGGTGGAACGGCTGAGCCCCGAGGCGTGGCTGGTCAACTTCACCAACCCCGCGGGGCTCATCACCCAGGCGGTGAGCGATCACAGCAAGGCGCGCATCGTCGGCATCTGCGACACGCCCACCGAGTTGTTCCACAACATCGCCCACGCCCTGGGCGAGCCTGCCGCGGACGTCGAGTGCGACTACGTGGGCCTCAACCACCTCGGCTGGGTGCGCGGCGTGCGCGTGCGCGGCGAAGAAGTGATCGACCGGCTGCTGGCCAGCGACGAACTGCTGCGCAAGCTGTACCTGGCGCCGCTGTTCGACTTCGACATGATCCGCACCCTGCGGCTGATCCCCACCGAATACCTGTTCTTCTACTACGAGCGGCAGCGCGCGCTGGTCAACCAGCGCAAGCAGGGCGGCAGCCGCGGGGGTGAGATCCAGCGGCTCAACGACGAGTTGCTGTCCAGCCTCACCGCACGCCTGGATGCCGGTGACGGCGACACGGCGGTGGATATCTACGCGGCCTACCTCAACCAGCGTTCCGGCTCGTACATGAAACTGGAAGCCGAGGGCGGCTCGGCGTTCGATCAGGGGGTGAGCCTGCAGGGCGACCCGTTCCGCGTCGCCACGGGCTACCACCGCATCGCCATCGACGTGATGAGCGCGCTGACAGGCGCCAGACCGGCGCGTATCGTCGTCAACACGCGCAACGGCGGTGCGCTGCCGGACCTGCCGGACAACGATATCGTCGAGATCGCCTCGGACATCTCGCTGGATTCCATCGTGCCGCGTCCCATCGCGCCGCTGCCGGATGCGGTGAACGGCCTGGTGCGTTCGGTCAAGGCGTATGAGCGTGCGGCGATCGCGTCGGTGCTGGAAGATCGTCGCCTCGAGGCGCGCAAGGCCATGTTGATCCATCCGGCGATCGGCCAGTGGACTCCCTCGGGCGATCTGCTGGATGCCTTGCTGGGGCATGCGAACGAAGACGGCGAATGCCTGTGCCAGGGCCCGGTGCATCGCCACGCGTAAGCCGCTTCATCTTGCGCACACACTTCCTTCATTAGCTTTTGTCGGACTTATTCCACCGGCAGAAGCTCTTGATCGATTCCACAGCGATCGAACGCCTGGATGCACTCATGCAGGGCGGCGGTCGCCGCATCCTCGGTATCGCCGGCTTGCCGGGCGCGGGTAAGTCTACGCTCGTGGCGCAAATCCTCGAGCACGTCGGCCCGCATGCGGTCGGCGTGCCGATGGATGGTTTCCATCTGGCCAACGCGGAACTGGCCCGCCTTGATCGCGCGTCGCGCAAGGGCGCTCCCGATACCTTCGACGCCGCCGGTTACGTGGCGTTGCTGCGCCGACTGCGCGACCCGGTGCCGGGCGAGATCGTCTATGCGCCGGCCTTCCACCGAGAGATCGAAGAGCCGGTGGCCGGTGAGATCGCCGTGTCCGCCGATGCCCGGCTGATCGTCACCGAAGGCAACTACCTGCTGCTGGACGCGGATGGCTGGCAGGACGTGCACGGCCTGCTCGACGAGGTGTGGTTCGTCGACGTGGACGACGTCCAGCGCCGCGAGCAGCTGTTGCAGCGGCATATGCACTACGGGCGCACGCGGCAAGCCGCGCTCGACTGGATCGAACACACCGACGAACCCAACGGCCGCCGCATCGCGGCGACGGCGGGGCGTGCGGATTTCAACGTGCGGGTCAGCCTCGATGCGACCGCATGACCTCGTTCTACGTGTAAGGAGACAGGCATGCAAGCGGTAAATCCCTCCAACGCCGACAGCGCCGGTGGCAGCACCGGCCTGGTCGTCGGCATCGCGGTGATCGCCGCGCTCGGCGGACTGCTGTTCGGCTACGACACCGGCGTGATCGGCGTCGCGCTCCTGGGCCTCGGCCGTGAGTTCGCGATGGACGACACGACCAAGCAGCTGGTCACGGGCGCGATCATCTTCGGCGCGCTGTTCGGCTGCCTCGGCACCGGCCCGTTGTCCGATCGCCTCGGTCGCCGGCGTATGGTCATCTTCGTGGGCGTGCTGTTCGCGCTCGGCTCGATCGCCTCGGCGATGTCGACGAGCGTGGAAATGCTGATCGCGTCACGTTTCCTGCTGGGCCTGTCGGCCGGCAGTTCCACGCAGATCATCCCGGTGTACATCGCGGAAGTATCGCCGCCGAAGCATCGCGGCAAGATGGTGGTGCTGTTCCAGTTCATGGTGGTGTTCGGCATCACCGTGGCCTACTTTACGGGTTTCTTCCTCGGTGAACACTGGCGCTGGATGTTCGGCCTGGGCCTGGTGCCGGCGGTGATCCTGCTGGGTGGCATGGCGATCCTGCCCGAGAGCCCGCGCTGGCTGGTGACCAAGGGTCGCAAGCAGGAGGCGATCGACGTGCTGACGCGCGTACGCGGCGACCGTGGCCTTGCCGAGCGCGAGGTGACCGAGATCGAGGGTGTGTCCGACAACCAGGAGACCGGCCGCTGGCGCGACCTGGCCAAGCCGTGGATCCGCCCGGCCGTGATCGTCGGCGCGAGCATATCGATGTTTTCCCAGATCACCGGCAACAACGCGCTGATCTACTACGCCCCCACTATCCTCACCAAGGCCGGCTTCTCGGACAAGTGGGCCGTGCTGGGCACCGGCGGCAGCACCATCCTCGTCGTCATCATGACGGTCATCGGCAGCATCCTGGTCGACCGCATCGGCCGGCGTCGCTACCTGCTGTGGATGATTCCCGGCTCCATCGTGGCGCTGGTGGTCATGGGTTTCCTGTTCGAAGGGCAGGGGCCGCAGACCGACCTTAGCCGCGTGCTGGTGGTGGCCTGCCTGGCCGCTTACCTGATGCTCAACTGCGGCGGCTTCGGCGTGTGCATCTGGCTGATCAATTCCGAGGTTTATCCGCTGTTCGTCCGCGGCAAGGGCGCCAGCCTGGGTGCCTTCAGCCACTGGTTCTTCGACCTCCTGGTGACGCTGAGCACGTTGTCGCTGGTGACCTGGCTGGGCGCCTCGCACACGTTCTGGCTGTATGCGGTGATCTCGCTGGGCGCGCTGGTGTTCATCTACTACATGGTGCCCGAGACGATGGGCAAGAGCCTGGAACAGATCGAGCACGAACTGCGCGAGGAACGCTTCTACCCGTTCCAGCAGAAGCGCAGCAGGCATCGCTGATCCGACAGAGCCATGCCCGCAAAAGCGCCCGGGCGTGGTCCAGCATGGCGTGCCTCAACCCAAGGAACACCACCTCATGCTGAAACCCACCCTTGTCGCGCTGTCGCTGGCCTTGTCGCTGGTCCCGTTGGCGGCGATGGCCACGGGTGACGCCGCCGCCGCGGGCTTTCCCGCAGCCGCCACGAGCGCCATGCCCGCCGACGTGGGCACCGATGCACCGAAGGCCACCGGTGCGGCAGACCGGTCGGCCGTCTTGCAGGCCTCGCTGCAGTCGCTTGCAGACAAGGCCAGGCCCGCCCACTTCGGCATCATCGTGATGAACCTGGACGACGGCACCACGGCGCGGGTCGGCGACGACCGCGCCTACATGCTGATGAGCGTGTTCAAGGCGCCGGTCGCCGCTGCCGTGTTGCACGGCGTGGACGCAGGCACGTTGCACCTCGACCAGAGGGTGCACCTGACGCCGGCCGACGTGGTGGCGGGCTCCGCGGTACCGTCGATCGGCACGCGGGCAGCGAAGGGAGCCATCGATGTCACGGTGGCCGAACTGCTGTCGGCGTCGGTCTCACAGAGCGACAACACGGCCGTGGACGCGTTGCTCAAGCTGCTCGGCGGTGGCCCCAAGGTCACGGCGTACCTCGACGGTAAAGGCGTCCATGGCATGCGCATCGACGTGGGCGAACGGGAGATCGGGCAGGTGTTCGACGGCCTGGCCGACGGCACAGCGGTTCCGGTACACGAGACCGCGCAGGCGAAAGATGCGCGGCGTCGTCGCGGCTACGAGGCCGCCATCGCCATGCCGCAGAACACCACGACGCTGGACGGCGCGGCCACGTTCCTGCGCAAGCTGCAGGCCGGCGAGCTGCTGTCGCCCGTGTCGACGCGCTACCTGCTGTCGCTGATGCAGGCCCAGGTCGTGCCCACGCGTATCCGGGCCGGCCTGCCGGCCGGCTTCGGCATCGCCGACAAGACCGGTACGGGTGCGAGCTACGGCAAACGCATCGCCGCCTGGAATGATATGGCCATCGTCACCGCGCCCAACGGCAAAAGCGCCGTCGTGGCGGCTTTCCTGCGCGATACCACGTCGACGGACGATGAGCGTGCCGCGTGGTTCAGGGAACTGGGCGCGCTGGTCGCGGCGCAGTTGCGGTAACGCCCGGACCCGATAAAGCCCCGACGTCCGACCACGCCACATGCCACGCGCCGGGTCGCGGCGCGTGGCATGTCGATTTACCTCAGGCCTTGATGAAAGCCAGCAGGTCCGGGTTGATGACATCCGCGTGCAGGGTCAGCATGCCGTGCGGGTAGCCCTTGTAGAGCTTCAGCTGGGCGCCCGGAACGAGCTTGGCGGAAAGCACGCCCGCATCCTCGTAGGGCACGATCTGGTCGTCGTCACCGTGCATGACCAGCGTGGGTACGGTGATGGCCTTGAGGTCGTCGGTGAAGTCGGTTTCCGAGAACGCCTTGATGCAGTCGTAATGGGCCTTGATGCCGCCCATCATGCCCTGGCGCCACCAGTTGTCGACCACGCCGTCGAGCGTGGTCACGCCCGGGCGGTTGAAGCCGTAGAACGGAATGGGCACCTCGCGGTAGAACTGCGTGCGGTTGTCCGCCAGCGACGTGCGGAAGCCGTCGAACACCGAGATGTCCAGGCCGCCGGGATTGGCCGGGGTCTTGACCATGATCGGCGGCACTGCGCTGACCAGCACGGCCTTGGCCACACGGCCCTTGCCGTGACGCGCCACGTAGCGCGCCACTTCGCCGCCGCCGGTGGAATGGCCGATGTGCACGGCGTCCTTCAGGTCCAGGTGCGCGGCCAGTTCGGCCACGTCGGCCGCGTAGGTATCCATGTCGTTGCCGGTCGCCGTCTGCGACGAACGCCCGTGGCCCCGGCGGTCATGCGCGATGACGCGAAAACCGTGGGCGAGGAAGAACATCATCTGCGCGTCCCAGTCGTCCGCACTCAGCGGCCAACCGTGGTGGAAGACGACCGGCTGGCCGGTGCCCCAGTCCTTGTAGTAGATCTGCGTGCCGTCTCGCATCGTGATGAATGACATAGCGTTGGCCTTCTTCGGTTCCGGGAGGGAAGCTGAAGGGTAACGCGGACGCCCGCTTCCGTGCGCTGCTACCGTGCGGGATCGGCGGGATCGGCGGGAACGGGGTGATCGGCGGTGTCGGTCAGGGTGGTGGGAAAATCCCCCAGACGCACCCGGAGGTAAACCGGACGGTCGCCGAGGTTGAGGCCATAGTCGGTCTCGTCGCCGTTCCACCAGCGGCGGGACACCCAGGTGCCGTTGCGGTATTCGCCTTCCTCCACGCGCAGTAGCTGGCCCATGCGGCCGTCCTGCCGACTGCGCTCGAACTCCACGCGCGCGTGGAAGCCGACCAGCAGGTACTCGTCCTTGTCCAGCGGCAGCAGCAGGATGTGGCCGTCCGCGGTGGGATTGCCCGGCAGTTCCGGCGGCGCGTCGCCCCAGGGCGGGGCGCCGTAGGACACATGGGCCGTCCAGCCATCGCCCAGCGCGATGTCCGTTTTCGGTTGGCCGCGTTGCTCCACGGCGGCCTTGAGCGTGCCCTTGAACGCCGCATCGGCGACCCGGCCCTGGATCGGGCCGAGCAGCGCGAAGTTGCGCGCGTGGGCTTCCGTCGCGGCCTTGCGTTCCGCGGTGTCGGCGGCGTGGTCCACGCCGAAGATCGAGAAACCCACGCCGCCCTGCGCGAGCACGTGGAACAGGTAGGGCGCGTTGCCGGCGTCGTAGCCGGTCTCGGAGATCCACGGCGGGTTGTCGGCGCGGGTGTATTGGCCGACCACCTTGGTGAACTCGTGGTAGTCGGTGCTGTAAAGGTCGGTGCCGATCAGGTCGATGTGCGGTGCGCTGGCCTTCCAGGTGTCCAGCACGTTCCAGGTGGCGCCGCCGCTGGGGTAGTCGTAGCCGGGCATGTGCTTGCCCTTGTAGCGCAGCCACGTGTTGACGTACATCGGCAGCGCGTAGCGCGCCTTGCCGCTGGCCGCCACCTGGTCGATGTAGCGCGCGATGCCGTAGGCGTTGAACTGTTCGTCGGCATCGGCACCGAAGGTCGCCGTCCAGGTGCGGCCGGGCGGCCGGTGCAGGGCCTGCGCCAGTGCCTCGGGCACCGGCGCGGCGAACGCGCGCTCCGCTGCCGCGGAGTGGTCGCGGATGGCACCGATGCTGCCGGGCTCGTTTTCCACCTGCACCATGATCACGGTGTGGCGATCGCCGTCCACCTTGCGCAGGTGGTCCATGAGGGCGGCGAACGCGGCCTGGTCCGCGTGCAGGTTGGCATCGGCGTAGGGCGAAAGATCTTCCAGCGGCGCGCCGTGTTCGTCCAGCGCCCGCGGGTAGCGGGCGGGATCGGCCTTCATCCACTCCGGCACGTAGTGCATCTGGCCGTTCTTCCAGCTGCCGAACCAGAGCACCACCAGGCGCAGGCCGTGCGCTCGGGCGCCGGCAATCAGCGCGTCGAGGTTGGCCGTGTCGTAGCGACCCGGGGAGGGCTCGAACTGTTCCCAGTAGACCGGCGCCTCCAGGGTGTTCGGGTGCAGCGCGAGCACCTCGTCCCACACCTCGGGCAGGACGGCGGGCCATGCGCTGGAGTTGTGCAGCTGCACGGCCAGCACCGTGTAGGGCTTGCCGTCCACCTCCAGCGCGTGGCGTCCGTTTGCATGCACCACCTGGGGCAGCTGCGCGGCGAGCGCCGGTGCGCTGGCCAGGACCAGGGCACCCGCCAGGGCGACGGCACGCACGCGGCCGGGCAGGCGGATCAAAACGACACCGTGGCGCGCATCCAGTAATAGCGGCCCAGCAGGTCGTAGGTGGCGACGTCGGTATTGGCGTTGGTCACGTTGTTGGCGAAATACAGCGGCGGTTGCTTGTCGGCCAGGTTGTCGACACCGAGCTCGAAGCGCGTGTGCCACGGTTCGACCTTATAGGCAACCTGCACGTTGTGGTAGACGTATGCGCCGATCTTGCGCTCGATGCCCGGCAGGTCGGCATCCGCCGAAAGCCCCTGGGTGAGGTCGCTGCTGCCGATCTGGGTGCGGCCGACATAGCGCAGCCGCCAGGAGGCACTGAAGTTGCCCATGGACCAGTTCAGCGTGCCCAGGCCGCGCCAGCGGGGGAAGTTGCCATAGGAATAGGTGTAGATGCCGGCGTTGTGGATCACCACCGAATGCGGGTCGGTGGTGTCGGGGTTGATGTCGTATCGCTTCACGTAGGTGCCGTTGAGCGAGGCGGCGAACTTGCCGTAGGCCGTTTCGGGAAAGCGATACGCCAGGCCGACATCGGTGCCGGCCGCCCACAGCTTGCCGAGGTTGACGGTGGGCTCGGCCACGTAGTTGATGGTGCCGTTGCCGTTGCGATGCACCAGCGCACAGAACGCGCTGGCCGGGTTGGCGTAGCACTGGTTCAGCACCGTCTGTGCCGACACCTGCGAGATCGTGTCCTTGAGGTTGATCTTCCAGCTGTCCACGCTGAAGGACAGGCCGTCCAGCCAGTGTGGGTCGTAGACCAGGCCGATGTCGTACGAGCGCCCGGTTTCCGGCTTGAGCTGGTAGCCGGCCAGCACCGAGCCCGACGCCTTGCCCGACACCTGGCCGTCTGCCTGGCGGTAGGAGCCATCGGTAGGCACGTTGGCGCAGGCCACGTCATGCCCCCCGGTGTAGCCGTTGCACGGGTCGTTGGCGGTGGCCGAATCGCCGGCCACGCCCGCGTACAGTTCGCTGGTGTTGGGTGCACGGAACACCTGCGACACCGTACCGCGCAACAGCAGGTCGTCCAGCGGACGCCATTCCAGCGCCACCTTGCTGTTGGTCTTGCTGCCGACCGTGCTGTAGTCGGACCAGCGCGAGCCCAGCGTCAGGTTGAGCGAGCGGATGCCCGGCAGGTCGGACAGCAGGGGCACCAGCGCCTCCGCATAGGCTTCCTTGACGTTGAAGCCGCCGGCCAGCGTGGAAGCGCAGAACTCGACCACCCCGCACAGTCCGTTCTCGTCGCCGGTCCACAGCGGGTCGGCCTGCGTGGAGGTGCTTTCCTTGCGGTAGGACACCCCGGTGGCGAGGCTGACCGTGCCGGCGGGCAGGTCGAACAGGTTACCGTTGGCATTGGCTTCCCACTGCTTCACGGTGTACACGCTGGTGACCGTCGGGTTGACGATCATCGACTGCAACGTGGCCAGGCTGGACGGCGCGTTGAGGTTGAAGATGTCCAGCGGCGTGCAGCCGGCGATCGCATTGCCCGCGCTGCCGCAGCGCACCGTGCCGTCGGTATCGCGGAACGACGGCCCTACCGCCTGGTTGAACTGCGCATAGTCCAGGAAGCCGTTGTTGCGCGATATCTGGCGCACGCGACCGTAGTTGATATCGGTGGACCATTGCCAGGTGCTGTCGCCGAACGCGCCGCGCAACCCCGGGTTCACCTGCAGGTTGTACGTGTTGTACTGGTAGCTGCGGTTGCCCAGCACCGTGGCGCGCGTATTGAGGTCGTTGTACGACGTGCCCGTGGCGCGGTCCGTGCCGAAGTTCACCCCGAACGGGTTGTAAGCGCTGGCGGAGGACACCAGGAAATTGTCGCCGTTGGCGAACACGGGGATCGGCGCGATCACCGACGCCGACTTGGTCTTGCTGAAATAGGCGTTGACGTAGCCCTGCACCGAGGGCGTGAACTGGTACTTGCCCAGGACGAAGGCGTTCGTGCGCTTCTGCGGCGTCTGCAACAGGTTGTAGGGCTGGTAGTTGTACGAATCGCTGCCGTGGTAGCAGTGGAAATCGCCGGGGCCCGGCTGTCCGCTCACGCCGGGGTTGAGGGTGACGCGCGAGCAGCCGGACGCGGCGGCCAACGCGGTGGACGCATCGGAGCCGTCGTTGAAATTGACCGAACCGCCGGGCGTGGCGGACGAGCCCTGCTTCACCGGGGCGCCATCCACCAGATACAGGGCGTCCTTCGAGTAGGGACGGGCGGCCGCCGACACCGCGTCGATATCGCTGTACGACAGCCCGGCGATGACGCCGTAGTTGCTGCCGGTGTGCCCGGCGGTCAGTGCGAAGTTGCGTCGGTTGCCGTCACTGCGCTTGCTGGTGCCGAAGTCGCTGGACAGCTGCACGCCATCGAAGTGGTCGCGCAGGATGAAGTTGACCACGCCGCCGATGGCATCCGAGCCGTACACGGCCGAGGCACCGTCGCTGAGCACCTCGACGCGCTCGATCATGCTCGCCGGAATGGCGTTGACGTCGTTGTAGGCCAGGCGCACGCCATTGACCAGGATCAGCGTGCGCTTGTCGCCCAGGCCACGCAGGGACACCGTGGAGGCGCCGGTGCCGCCGCCGCTGTTGGTATTGGGATTGGTCGCGTTGCCGGCGATGGAAGGCAACTCCTGGACCAGGTCGCCCAGCGTCGGCTTGCCGGTGGCCTCGATGGCGGCGCGATCCAGCGTCACCACGGGATTGGCCGTCTCGGTGTCCACTCGGCGGATGCGCGAGCCCGTGACGGTCACCGCGTCGAGCGTCTTCGCCTCGGTGGCGCTGGCGTCCTTCGGGGTGTCCTGCGCCTGCGAGGTGGCGCAGGTTCCCAGTAGCGCCAGCGCGATGGCGGCCTGCAACGTCGTGCCGACGAGCCTCGCGGAAAACCCCGTACAGGAGGAGCGGTCGGACCTGGAGCGATGACGTGGATACATGGCGTTCCTCGGGGCGGTGGCGAAAAGGTGCACGGGGCCGTCGAGCGGTCCGCGGACCGCTCGGGGTGGGTGGAATGCGTGGTGGCCTTGAAGCTCAGGTGGCGCCGGAGGCGGCGCCTTCGGTTTGCCAGTACACGGCGTAACGCTCGCCCTGGATCGTATTCAGCGGTGCCACGTCGATCACGCCGTGCCGGGTGGTGGCGCGGTAGGTGAGCGGGGTGTCCGTCGGCACCAGCCACGCCAGTGGATGCGCATCGTCCGGCGCGATCTGCGGTGCGGGCTGGGGTTTGGGTTCGGGTGACGGACCCGATTCGTAGCGGCCGTACTGCTGATCGTGCGTGAGGCCCTTCGAACCCAGCCGCGCCGCCAGCACGATTGGACCGATCGTCACCGCCTGCAACGTGTCATCGCCGGGCAGGGTCACGCTGCGCAGCGCCATGGGCAGCGTGAGCGACACGCGGTCGCCCGTCTGCCAGGTGCGCCGCAGGGTGAGGTAGCTGCCCGGGGACGCAAAGGTGTCCAGGGCTTCACCGTTCACCTCGACGCGCGCGCCCGGGGCGATCCACGAGGGGATGCGCAGGTTGAGGGCGATGTCGCGCGGCTGCTTCAGCGTGAACCGGAAATGCGTGGCCGCTTCGCGGGGGAAACCGGTGTCCTGGCGCAGGGTCAGGCCCATCTCGGGCCAGTCCAGCTCGGACGGGATGAACAGGTTGACGTGCAGCGCGTCGCCGTCGCGGAAATAGATCGCGTCGTTGAAGCGGGCGAACTCCTCCGCGCCGCTGCCGGTGCAGCACCAGAACGAGTCCATGGGCGAGTTGTAGAACTTCGCGCCACCGGGCTGCAGCGAGTAGTAGTACAGCTTCATGCCCTGGGCGTCCTGCGTGCCCAGGCGGGCGTTGTAGAGGTTGCGCTCGTAGTAGTCGAAGGCGCGCGGGTCGCCGCTCCACGCGTAGACATGCCGCGTGAGCTTGAGCAGGTTGTAGGCCACGCAGCATTCCGCCGCGTAGAGGCCCAGCTGGTCCTTCAGGTCGCCCGGGCCGGTCTTCCAGAATTCGTCGTTGCTGGAGCCACCGGTGGCATAGGTGCGGTTCTGCGTCACCGTTTCCCAGAAGAATTCCGCGATGCGCCGGTAGCGCGGTTCGCCGGTCAGCTCATAGCGGCGTGCCGCGCCGATCACCTTGGGGATCTGCGTGTTGCTGTGCAGGCCCTTCAGTTCATCGCGATGCGAGGCCAGCGGGTCGAACAGCGACACCTGGTCGAACCGGTGCGCGGCATCCAGGTAGCGGGTGTCGCCGGTGATGGCGTAGAGGTCCGCCATCGATTCGTTCATGCCGCCGTATTCGGTCTTGAGGATGTGCGCGATGTCCGTATCGGAGAGCCCGTTCAGCCAGCGCACGGTCCAGTTGCCGATGCCCCTGGCGACGGCAAGTGCCTGCGTATTTCCGGCCAGCCGGTACATGTCGAGCATGCCGGCCTGGATCTTGTGCACCGTGTAGAACGGCGCCCAGACCTTCTGGCCGGCGCTCAGCCGGTCGAAGAACGATTCGGGGAAGGCGCTGAGGTAGCCGTTGGGTCGCTGGCAACCTGCCAGGATGCCGACCAGTTCATCGCCGCGCGCCTTCAGCGTGGCGTCGCCGTGCGCGGACCATGCGATGGCGGCCGCCGAAAGGTAATGCCCGCCGGTGAAATGGCCGCGCAGTTCGCAATCGGGTTTTTCCCAGCCGCCCAGCGGCTTCGCGGTGGAAGGCAGGCCGGCCTGCACACGGAAGCTGTGCGCCAGGCGGACCACGGGCAGGCTGTGCAGGTAGTCGAGGTTGATCGCCGCGGCCCGGCTGAAATCGCTGTCCAGCAGGCGGACCTGGTTCAGCGCGAAAGGCTGCATCCGGCACACCGGCTTCTCACGCGCGGCCACGGCGGTCGCGCTGGCCGGGTCGGCGGTATCGAAGGCCTGCAACCGCGGCGCGGCCAGGGCGCTGGCGAGTGCGATCGCACCCGTTTTCAGAAATCGCCTGCGTTCGTCCGATTCGTGCATGTCGCCCCCACCGCGTGGCCGCCGCGCATCAGGCCCGGCGTACCCGCACACCCCCCGATGCGCGCTTTCATCGTGCCGTCACGCACCGGCAGCGTCTTGTGTCATTTACAAGACGCCGGTGCGGCATCCTGCACAGTATCGGGTCACGTGAAGGCCAGCGTGACCTCGATCCGTTGCCCGGGACGGCCGTGCAGGCGGATATGCTCGCCGCTCAGGTCGCCGGCCGGTGCGGCGGCACCGTCGATCCGCACCATGCCACGCGTCGCCTGTGGCGGCGTGCGCAGCGTGAGCCACACCGCCTTCGGCGTCGCTGCGTCGGGCAGCACCACCGTGGCGGACAGCATGCCCGCGCTGCGTCGCAGTTGCAGGCTGCACCGTCCCCACCGCGTCGGCGCCGCATCCAAGGACAGCGGATGGTTTCCGGTCCACCAGGCATGCGGCACGGCACGGCCCAGTCGCAGGGTGGCACCGTCGCTGTCGTCGTGGACGAAGGCCCAGCGCAGCAGCAGGGGAATCGTCATCTGCGCCGGCATGCAGAACAGCGGCATGCCTCCGGCTATGTCGGTGACCTCGCCGGCGGTCCAGCTGCCGGGCGTATGCCCGTGGTAGCGGTGCGCGTAGAGGAACAGCAGGTATTCGTCCACGCGATCCAGGCGCAGCAGCTGCTGCGCGTAACCGTAAGAGATGAAACCGAGGATATCGCGGCTCTTCGGGTCCACCGGGCCGATGTTGGCCACGACACCGAGACTGGTCGCCCCATGGCCGCGCATCGCGTCGATCACCCGGTGCGCCAGGTCATCCGGCAGCACGTCGGCCTGCAACAGTTCCGCATAGGCGCGGTGCGGCCATTGCTGCTCGCTGGGATGTTCGGCGGCGAGTGCCTCGCGGAAGGTGCGCTTCACACCGGGCAACGGCGGCACGTAAGGCGGCTTGAGGTCGTGGCGCACGCTGGCGCGCACACTGGCCACCAGCCGCTCGCGCAGGGCGGTGGCGCGCGTCGTCCAATGCGACGCGGTGGCGGTGTCGCCCGGTGCGATACGCGACCACGCGCCCGCCAGATCGGTCAGTCCGCGCACGGCCAGCGCGCTGTTGGCGAAGTACGGCTTCCACCACAGCATGGGATCGGGGAACAGGCAAGCGTCGGACTCGTTCCAGCCGTGGATGAGGCCATGGCCCGGGTCGGTGGCCGCCAGCCGCAGCGACGCATCGTGCAGTTCGAGCAGGATAGCGGCGGTGGCCTCGATCTTCGCGCGGTGCTTGCGGCAAAGCGCCACGTCGCCCGTGTAGGCCACATAGCGTGCGATCAGCGAGAGCGTGAGGCCGAACTGGCCCATCTCCGCGCCGCGCATGTTGATCATGCCGTCCGGCTGGACGAAATCGGTGAAATAGCCGTCGAACACCGCGGCGGCCTGGGCGAAGCGGCCCCATTCCAGGTTGGCGTAGAGCGAACTGGTGAAGGTGTCCTGGAAGCCGTCGTACTCGTTGCCGTAGTAGTCGCGATCCACCGCGCCGTACTTGGGGTAGGTGCCTTCCGGGCGTACGACCAGCTCGCGCGCGAACGCGTAGCGCGCCATGTCCGCCCAGCCGGGGGCCGGTATCGTCGCCACCGCCATGTCGGCCAGTTCGGCATGCCAGCGGTCGTGAAAGCGCAGCAGCGCGGCGTGGAACGCATCGGCGGTGGGGGCCTGCCGTCGCGGCGGGCAGGCCGGATAGCTGTGCCCGTAGACGACACGCGTCATCGCGCCATGTTCGACGAGCGCCGTGCGATGCCAGGTCTGCACCACGAAGCGATCCGTGGCATCCACGTCGGCGAGGACGATCACGTCGTACCAGCGCTCCGCGTCGATCGGCACCACCTTGTGCACCGCCGGTAGCCAGCCACCGAGCAGGCCCTCGCGACGGCGGGCCACTTTCTTCGGGTCGTGCAGGTCGGCGAAGGCCTGGTCGGCGTGGTAGCCGCGCGTGCTGCCGGAGGTGTAGACCGGCATCGTGTCCAGGCACTGGCGGGTGCCGACGAAGGTCGTCCACGGCAGGCGGCCGTAATAGTCCTCCGGGTTAAGCACCGAGGCCGGTGGCGGCGCGGCCCGCCGCACCTGGTCTTCGTCGGGCTGTCCCTTGGCCAGCAGGCGGTCGGCAAGCAGGTCGGGGCCGGCGACCGCGATCTCGGCCAGTGCGAGGCCGAGGTACGGCTTGTCGGACTCGTCCCAGGTGGCCTCGGTCCGCTTGCCGATCACCACGGCCTGCGTGCCGTCGGTGAGCACGAGGTCGCCATCCGTGTGGCGCAGGTTTTCCAGCACGCGCCACGCGCGGTCGCCGTCGCGGAAGGTCGCCACGGGCGCGAAGCCGTCGAGGGACACGCCAGGCAAGGGCACCCGCGAGGCGGGCGGCGGCGCACTGGTGGTGGGCGCGACAGGTGCCCCGCCGGTATCGCCGCGCCACAGCGCTTCGGCCGACAGGGGTGCGAGGCCGGCCGCCGCGCTGGCGGCGGCGAGGGTGCGCAGGAAGTCGCGGCGCGCCATCGGCGAGCGGTCGTGGTCACTCATCGTCGTCGTCCAGGGCAAGCGCGGAAGCGGGCAGGCCCGTGCAGGCACCCCAGTAGTAGATGGCCACGGACGCCACCAGCACCACGACGGAATCCCAGGGATGGGGCAGGCTGCCGTTGCCGCCGAACGTACCCAGCGCGGACGCGGCGATGATGACGACGTAGAAGCCGATCAGCCATGCCGCCGAGCGCACCTGCTGGGCGAGCAGCGCGCGGGGTGCGCCCGTGGCGCGCTTGACCAGTACATACCCGGCGAACATGGCGATCTGCAGGCCGAGCAGCCACGACACCGTGCTCCAGCCGGACCAGTAGACGATCAGTCCGGCCACGGCGAACGACACGGGCCCGATGACGGCGAAGCCACGCACGCGGAACGGGCGTTCGAGTGCCGGCGCGCTGCGGCGCAGCGCCGCGACGGTGACCGGGGCCACCGCGTAGCTGAGTACCAGCGCGGCCGAGACCACCTGGATCAGCGCCTCCCACGAGGGAAACGGCAGCGTCCAGAAGATGGACAGGGCCAGGGTCAGCCACAACGCCGGCCGTGGGATGCCCGATGCGCGGTCGATCCGTGTGAGCGCCGGGAAGAAGCCACCGCTGCGGGCCCAGCCGTAGACGATGCGCGGTGTGGCGTTCATGTAGATGTTGCCCGTGCCGCTGGGCGAGATCACCGCGTCACAGACCACCAGCGTGGCCAGCCAGCCGAAGCCGAGCGCCAGCGCGATGTCGTGGTAGGGCAGGGCGAACGCCTTGTCCATGCCGCTCCAGCCGCCGGCCAGCATGTCGGTGGGGATACCGCCCAGGAACGCCAGCTGCAGCAGCACGTAGATCACGGTGGACAGCACCACGGAAAGGATCAGCGCGATGGGAATGGTGCGCTGGGGATCGCGTACCTCGCTGGCCACCGAGACGATGGGCGTGAGACCCAGGTAGGCGAAGATGATGCCGCCGGCGGATACCGCGGCTTCCACGCCGGACAGGCCGTTGGGGGCGAGGCCGTGGATGCTCAGGTTGGCGGGATGGAAGTGGGTCAGCAGCATCACGATGACCAGCACGGGCACCACGAACTTGAACACGCTGATGATGTTGTTGGCCTTGGCGAAGGTTTTCACGCTGTAGTAGTTGAGCGCGAAGAACATCAGCAGCAAGGCCAGCTGCACGAACCAGCCCAGCACGCTGGCATGCGTGCTGCCGGGCACGTTCAGCGCGGGCAGCCACGCGGCGGCGTATTGCCGGCAGGCCACCGTCTCGATGGCGATCAGGCTGGAGAACGCGATGAGCGTGATGAAGCCCATCAGCGCGCCCAGCAGTGCGCCGTGCGAGTACTCGGGATAGCGCACGGCACCGCCCGCGCGCGGCAACGCGGCGCCGAGCTCGCAGTAGACCAGGCCCAGCAGCAGCACCGCGGCGCCGCCGATCAGCCAGGAGACGATGCCCGCCGGGCCGGCCAGCGCGGCCACATGCCCGGCCGCGAACAGCCAGCCGGAGCCGAAGATCGCACCCAGCCCGATGAAGGTCAGGTCGACCAGGGTGAGGCGTTTGTGGAAGTGGCCCTGGGTGTCGTTCGGCATGTCGCTCATGGACGTGGCGCTCCCGCGGTGGACGCATAGGGCGACTTGCCGCCGCCGGCGATGAAGGCGTCGATCCGCTGGTTCAGCACGGGCAGCGGCACGGAGCCGGTGGACAGCACGGTGTCGTGGAAGGCGCGGATGTCGAAGCGTTCACCCAGCGCCTTCGTTGCCCGCGCACGGCCCTCGCGGATGGCCATCTCGCCCAGGTAATACGACAGCGCCTGGCCCGGCCACGCGATATAGCGATCCACCTCGGTGTCGATCTCGTGCTCGGCCAGCGCGGTGTTGTCGCGCAGGTACTGGCGCGCCTGCTCGCGCGTCCAGTGCAGGTGATGGATGCCGGTGTCCACGACCAGTCGTGCCGCACGCCATGCCTGGTAACTGAGGTAACCGAAGCGCTCGTACGGCGTGTGGTAGATGCCCATCTCCTGGCCCAGGTATTCGCAATACAGCGCCCAGCCCTCGCCATAGGCGGAGATAAAACCGTAGCGACGGTAGTCCGGCAGGCCCGTGGTCTCGGCGGCCAGCGGCATTTGCAGGGCGTGCCCGGGCGAGGATTCGTGCAGGGTCAGCGCCGGCAGCGAATACAGGGGCCGCGAAGGCAGGTTGTACGTGTTGACCAGATAAATCCCCGGGCCGCCGCGGCCGCCTGTATAGATCGGCGCGAGGTCGGCGGGCACGGGCTTGATCGCGAAGCGGCGGCGCGGCAGCAAGCCGATGTAATCGCCGACCACGGCATCCACTTCCTTGGCGATCCACGCGGCGTCTTTCAGCAGCTCGTCCGGCGTTTTGGCGTAGAACTGCGGATCGGTACGCAGGAAATGCAGGAATTCCGGGAAGGTGCCCTTGAAGTTCACCTCGCGCATCACCGCCAGCATCTGGCCGTGGATATCGGCCATCTCCTTCAGGCCCAGCGCGTGGATTTCGTCCGGGCTCTTGTCCAGCGTGGTGTATTCGAGGATTTGCGAACGGTAGAAGGCCACGCCGTCCGGCAGGTCCTCGGCGGCCAGCCCGTCGCGCGCGGCCGGGTAATACTCGTTGCGCATGAAAGCCAGCAGGTGGGCGTACGCGGGCCGCACCTGGGTCTCGATCGCCTTCTTCGCTTCGTCGCGCAGGCGGGCCTGTTCCGCCGCGGGGATGGTCGGCGACATCTTCAGGAACGGCGTATAGAACAGGTTCGCTTCACCCGCGGCATCGGCCACGCTGCGGATGCCGTCGTACTGGCTGGCCACCACCAGCTTCGGCTGGCTGAAACCGCGCGCCAGGCCCAGGCGCATGGCCGCCGTTTCCTCGTCGAAGTAACGCGGCACGTCGCGCAGGCGGGCCAGGTAATGACGGTAGGACGCGGCATCGGTGAACGTGGCGCGCGCACTGAAACCCAGGTTGCTCCAGAACGCGGAGTCCGCGTTGAACGGCATCTGCCAGGTGTGGAAGCGCTGGTCGGCCAGCAGCACCTCCACCTGTTGCCGGTAGACGGCGTAGTTGGTCGGATCCTCGCCGGTGAGCCGTGCGGGATCGATGCCCTGCAACTGCGCGAGCACGTCGCTCCAGTAGCGTTCGCGCGTGGCCTGCGTGGCGGCGTCCATCCGCGGCAGGTGATCCGACGGTGCCGCCGGCCCGTTTTCGTCGTCGGCACCGGCGAACTGCGCCTGCCGCCAGGTGTATTCGCGCGTGGCGATGTCGCGGAAACGTCGGCCCACGTCCTCGGCGTGTGTCGGGGTAGCGAGGGCCGCCATGCCGAGCAGGCAGGCGATACCGACGAGGGAACGGGACATGGCGACTCTCCGGGTCAATGAGGGGTGGATGCCGCCTTGACGGTGGCGATCCAGGCATCGGTGCGCGCATCCAGCAGTTCCAGCGGCATGGCGCCGCCGGACAACATCTGGTCGTGGAAAGCGCGGATGTCGAACGCGGGGCCCAGCGCCTTCTCCGCGCGCTGGCGCAGTTCCAGGAACTTCAGCTGGCCCAGCTTGTAGCCCAGCGCCTGGCCGGGCCACGCGATGTAACGATCGGTCTCGGCCTGCATGCTGGGCTCGTCTTCCGCCGGATGGGCGTGGAAGAAGTCGATCATCTGCTGGCGCGTCCAGTGCAGCGCATGCACGCCGGTGTCCAGCACGAGTCGATCGGCGCGCAGCAGATCGCCGCTGAGACGGCCATAGTCGTTGTACGGATCCTTGTAGAAGCCCGCTTCCCTGGCCAGCTTCTCGGCATACAGCGCCCACCCCTCGATATAGGCGTTGTACGCGGCCTGCTGGCGGAACGGCGGCAACGGCAGGCCCTGCGCGATCGAGATCTGCAGGTGATGCCCGGGCACGCCCTCGTGATAGGCGGTGTCCTCGATGGTGTACAGCGTGCGCTGGGCGAAGTCGCCGGTGTTGACGAAGACCACGCCGGGGCGTTTGCCGTCCGGCGTGCCCTGGTGGTATTCGGCGCCGGGCGCATCCTTCTCACGGTACGCCTCCACCGCCTGCACCTTCAGCGCCGTGGTCGGCAGGTGGCCGAACAGCTTCGGCAGCTCCGGCTGCATGCCGGCGATATAGCCGCGGTAAAGGTCCAGGATCTGCTCGCGCGAGGTGGCGTAGCGTTTCGGGTCCTTGACGATCGCGGCGCGAAACGCGGGCAGGTCGGCATAGCCCAACTGGTGCGAGATGGCCGTCATCTCGCCCTCGATGCGCTTGACCTCGTCCAGGCCGATCTGGTGGATACGCTGCGGGTCCAGGTCCGTGGTGGTCTGCGTGTGGATGGCGAAGCGGTAGCGCGCCTCGCCGTCGGGCAGCGACCAGATGCCTTCCTGCGTGCGCCCGTGCGGCGCGTAATCGTTGGCGACGAAGTCGCCCAGCTTCCGGTAAGCGGGACGCACCTGTTCGTCCACGGCCGCGAGGATGGCCTGCTTCAGCCGTGCCTTGTCCTTCGCCGACATGCTGGCAGGCATAGCGTCCACCGGCTGGCCGAACACGTTGGCCGCGCCGGCCGGTTCGGCGATCTGCCGTGCCTGCACGGCCACTTTTTCCAGCAGGTAGCGCGGCTGCATCAACCCGTCCGTCATGCCTTGCCGCGACGCGGCGATCAGCTGGTCGATAACGCGGGGAATGGCCTTCAGTCGCACCAGGTACTGGTCGTAGTGCTGCGTGGAATCGAACGGGATGGTCGGCACGAACCCGGGCAGCTGCAGCTGCACGCCGCCCAGCTGGTCCAGCGGCATCTCGTGGTTCTTCAGGCGGATCGCCTCCAGGCGGTCCTTCAGCTCGCGCACGGCCATGGCCTGGCTGAGGCGGCGCTGCTCGTCCAGCTTCGTGACGTCAACCGCTTCGAAGCGCTGAAGGAACGCCGCCGTGGCCTTCCCGTCCACGGCCACGTGGGCCAGCGAATAATCCGTCCAGCGGTCGTTGTAACGGTAGTCGCCGATGGTGGTGGCCAGCTCCGGGCTTTCCTTCAGCTGGTAGGCCCAGCGTTCGGCGACCAGGGCATCGAATGCCTTGGCCGGACCGGTCGGCGCCTCGGCCGCCTGGGCGGGAACAGCGGTCGCGGCGATCAGGCACGCGAGCAACACGCCGCGAGCGGCCGGGAAACGAATCATGCGATACCCCCTTCGGTGGAACGTCACGCAAACGGTTGGTCGATCGACGGCGACGGCGCGGTGAACCAGGCGCCGCCGTCGTCGGTCACGTAGAAATGATCTTCCAGCCGGATGCCGAAGCGCCCTGGGATGACGATCATCGGTTCGTCGCTGCAGCAGTTGCCCGGCGCGAGCGGCGCCTGGTTGCCACGCACCAGATAGGGTGCTTCGTGGATGGCCATGCCGCAACCGTGTCCGGTGCGGTGGGGCAGACCGGGCAGGCGATAATCCGGACCCAGGCCGCCGGCCTCGATCACGCGACGTGCCGCGGCATCCACGTCGGCACAGGCCACGCCGGGCCGCACCGCGTCGAAGGCGGCCTGTTGCGCGGCGCGCTCCAGATCCCAGATGCGCGACTGCTCGGCATCCGGCGTGCCGAAGACATAGGTTCGGGTGATGTCGGACTGGTAGCCCGCCACGCTGCACCCGGTGTCGATCAGCACCACCTGGTCCTGTTCGAGGTATTGCTCGCCGGGCACGCCATGCGGGAAGGACGTGGCCGTGCCGAACTGCACGATGCAGAAGGTGGAGCCGTTGTCCGCGCCGAGCGCGCGATGCGCGGTGTCGATGAAGCGCTTCACCTCGCCCGCGGCGATGCCTTCCTGCAGCATGCCGGCGGCCAGGGCCTGCACCTTCAGCGTCATCGCCGTGGCCTGCTTCATCAGCCCCAACTCGGCGGGCGACTTGCAGGCACGGCAGCCGTCGATCACCGGCGTGGCATCCACGATGTCGCGTGTGCCCAGCGCGGCGGCCAGGCCGGAGAACACGCCGAAGGGTGCCGCCGGGTCGAGCGCCAGCGTGCGTGCGCCACGCGATGCCATGCACGAGGCAACCAGCGCGTGCGGGTCCTCGTGTTCTTCCCAGAACAGCATCGGCAGCGGATGCGCCAGTTCGGCCTGCAACGAGCCCTCCTCGAAGGCCGGACAGATCAGCACCGCATCGCCCTGCCGGGGCAGCAGCATGCCGACCAGGCGTTCCGTGGCGCCCCAGGGAATACCGGTGAAATAGCGCAGCGACGTGCCCGCGGTGACCAGTAGCGCATCGGCTCCCGTGGCCTCCAGCAGGCGCTGCGCACGCGCCAGCCGGCCCAGGTATTCGTCGGTGCCGATGCGCGGGGCGAGCGCGGTCCACGGCATGCACGCGGCACGCGCACGTTCGATACCCAGGTGTCCGATCTGTGCGTTCATGCGTCGGCTCCCACGTCGGCGGTGGTCCAGCGACCGTCGATCCGGCGCTGCACGCCGCCGGGGTTGCGGTCGCGCAGGTCCGCCGGCAGCAGCGCGTCGGGGACGTTGTCGTAGCTGTGCAGCGCGGTGAAGCGATGGATGGCCGCGGGCATGCCGACGGCGGTGAACCCGGCATGGCTGGTGGCGGGGAAGGGCCCGCCATGGTTCATCGCGGCACTGACCGCCACGCCGGTGGGCATGCGGTTGGCGATCAGACGACCCACGCGCGGCCGCAGGTGACGTGCGATGGCTTGCCATAGCGCGTCGTCGCGGCCGTCGGCCGCGCGGTAGAGCGTGCCGGTGAGGTTGCCCTCGAACGCCTCCGCCACGCCAGCGAACGCCACGTCGTCGTCCACGCGGACCAGCAGGCTGACCGGGCCGAACGCCTCGGCCTGCAGGGCACGTGCATTCTTCAGGAACGCCTCGGCGTGCACGCTCAGCAGCGTCGGCTGGAAACGGTAGCCGGCGTCCTTGCCGGGGCCTCCGCCGGCGAGCACGGTCGCGCCGGCCGCGGTCAACCCGGCGACGGCGTGGCTCAGGCTGTCGAGGACACCCCGGGAAAACAACGGCCGCGGCGCGGCGTCGGCGAAACGACGCGTGGCCGCGGCGACGAAGGCGTCGCCGGCGGCACCCGCCGGTACCACCACGATGCCGGGGTTGGTGCAGAACTGGCCGCTGCCCATGGTGCAGGAGGTGAAGAACGCCTCCGCCAGGGCATCCGCACCCTCGGCCAGCGCGCCCGGCAGCAGGAACACCGGGTTGACGCTGGACATCTCGGCGTAGATGGGCACGCCCGCCGCATCGGCGGCCTGCTTCAGGGCGAGGCCACCGGTACGACTGCCGGTGAAGCCGATCGCGCCCAGACGCGAATCGCCCGCCAGGGCCGCGCCCGTCGCGTTGTCGAAGTGGTAGAGCAGCTGCACCGACGCGGGCGGCAGGCCGGCTGCCTGCACGGCATCGCGCGCGATCTGCGCCAGTCGCCGCGAGGTGGACGGGTGCGACGGATGCGCCTTGGCGATCACCGGGTTGCGGGCCGCGATGGCGGACGCGAAATCGCTACCGGCCACGGCGTTGAAGGCGAAGGGGAAGTTGTTGGGCCCGAACACCAGCACCGGCTTGCCCAGCGGCGCGCGATGCGCACGCAGCCCGCTGGCGGTATCGATCGTGGCTTCGCTCCATGCATGCTCGCGCACCGCGCGTGCCGCCTGGCGCAACTGGCCGCTGGCGCGGGGCAGTTCCACCGAGCGCAGGCGCGGCTCCGCCGGCAACGCCGTCTCGGCCGTGGCCAGCGCGACCAGCGTCTCCGCGTCGGCGTCGATGCCCTCGGCGTAGCGCTCGAGGAAATCGGCGATGCATTCCGGCGGCAGCGCCGCGAGGTCGGCGGCAACCGAGACGGCGGCCACGAGGGCCGCCTCCGCATCCGCCGCGCCACTGATCGGGAAGGCCGGCCCGATCGCTTCACCCCGCGTGGGATCCTCGGCGCGGAACGTCCCGGTGGGCGCATCGGCCGCGCGCCACCGTCCGCCGATCAGTACCTGCGGCTGGTCGCTCATGGATCAGAGCCCCGGCCGGGTGGCGATCGCGTGGTCGATCACCTTCATGGCGTATTCGCGCTCGGCACCGACCACCGGCAGGCGCGGGGCGCGCACGGTTTCGCTACCCATGCCCACGCGGGCCTGCACCAGCTTGATCAGCTGCACGAAGGTGGGCACGGTATCCAGGCGCAGCAGCGGCAGGAACCACGCATACAGCGATTCCGCCGCCTTGGCGCCACCGTCGCGGGCCAGCTCGAACAGCTTCACCGATTCCGCCGGGTACGCGTTGACCAGGCCGGCCACCCAGCCCACCGCGCCCATGCTCACGCCTTCCACCAGCGCATCGTCCATGCCGACCAGCAGCTGGAGGCGATCGCCCACGAGCGCGCGGATGGCGGCGAAGCGACGCACGTCGCCCGAGGATTCCTTCACGGCCTGCAGGTTGGCGTGCTGGCCGGCCAGTTCGGCCATCTGCTCGGGCGTGAAATCGGTCTTGTAGGCCACCGGGTTGTTGTAGAGCATGCAGGGCAGGTCGGTCGCGGCGATCACGGCCTTGGCGTGCGCGCTCATCTCGCGCCAGTCGGTCGAGTACACGTACGGCGGCAGCACCATCAGGCCGGCGCAGCCGATGGCCTTGGCTTCCCTGGCAAGGCGAACGGCCTCGTCGGTGGACAGCGAGGCGATGCCCGGGATCACCGGTGCGCGGCCGTCGAGTGCCTTGACCAGCGTGCGCAGCACCGCCGTCTTGTCGTCGAAGCTCAGGGTGGCCGCTTCGCCCAGCGAACCGAGCGGTACGATGCCCTTGCAGCCGGCGTCGATCATCTGCACGGCATGCCTGGCGAGGAAGTCGTGGTCGATCTGGCCGTCGGCCGTGAACGGGGTGGTGATGGCGGGAAGGACGCCGTGCCAGAGGGATGTGTTGCTCATGTGGATGTGCCTCTCAAGGTGAAGGTAGGGAACAGGGAAGGTCCGGCTCGCCCAGGGTGGACAGGCGGGCGGGAAAGAGCGGGGGGCGCGGATCGGTGCGCAAGCCGTGGCCCAGTTCGGCGAGCGCGGCGCCGCAGATGCGGCCTTGGCACGCGCCCATGCCGCAGCGGGTGGCGAGTTTGGCGCTGCGTGCGTCGGTATGCGTGCGCATGGCGCCCAGCGTGACGTCCTCGCAGCGACAGACCAGGGTGTCGTCGCGGGCCAGGTCCCGCACGCGCGGCGACAACGTGAAGTGCCGCTGCAGGTGCGTGGCAAACGCGCGGGCGTGATCGCGTCGGCGTAGCAGCGCGTCGGGCACGCGGGCACCGGCGGCGGCGAGCCCGGCGATCTCGCCCTCCAGGCGAGCGCTGTCGCGTCCGCCGATACCGCAGCTTTCGCCGGCGGCGAAGGTGTCGTCACGGCTGGTGCGCTGGTATGGGTCGACGACGATCCGGGGATGCACCTCGTTATCGCCGACGCGCGTCGCACAACCGAGTTGTCGGGCGAGGGCCAGGTCAGGCACCAGTCCGAAGCCGGCGGCCAGCACGTCGCACGCGACATGCCGCGTGCCATGGCCGTCGTCGATATCGGCGGCCACCAGCGCCTGCTCGCCCACGGCGGCGTTGACCACGCTACCGGTGTGATAGCCCACGCCGCGCAGCGACAGGCGCAGCGCGGCGGCCTGCGCGGCCTTGCCCGGCCAGCGCCAGAGCCCGCGGGCGAACGCGTTGATGGCGGCGGCCGGTGCCTGCTCGTGGATGCCCAGTACGATGGCGCCGTGCCGGTGCGCGGTGGCGGCGGCGGCCAGCAACAGTGGACCGCTGCCGGCGATCAACACGCGCCGTCCGCGCAGGGCCCAGCCCTGTTTCAGCAGCGCCTGCAGACCACCGGCGCCGACCACGCCGGGCAGCGTCCAGCCGGGAAACGGCAGCAGCAGTTCGCGGGCGCCGGTGGCGACCACCAGCGAGCGGAAAGGCAGCAGGTAACCGCGTCGCGGGTCCTGCAACAGTAACTGGCCGGGTTCCGCGGCGATCACCTGCGTCTCGGGCAGCCAGGTCACGCCGCGCGTGGTCAGCGCGCCGTCGATGCTGCGCCGGGCCATGGCCGGGTAGCCGTACGCGATGTCCTGCCGCCAGACCTGTCCACCAGCCGCGGGCTGACTGTCGATCAGGGCCACGCGGTGTCCGTGCGCGGCGGCGGCGGTGGCCGCGGCCAGTCCGGCCGGGCCCGCGCCCACGACGGCGATGTCGAAGCGGTCATGCATCGGTATCCACCCTCATGCCCTCGCGCACGGTGACCTGGCAGGCGCGTTGCTGCGCCAGGCCGTCGATGCCCACACGGCACTCGAAACACACGCCCATGCCGCACACGGCGGCGCGATGTTGTCCGCCGACCGAGCGGCGGAACGGCCGTTCCAGGCCGAGCAGCGCGGCGGCGACGCTGATCCGCTCCGGCACCTCGACCGGCAGGCCGTCTATCACGATGCGTACATGCCCGCTCATCGGGCCACCCGCGCGGGATCGTAGGGCGAGGCATCGATGGCCGTGGGGCGCCCGAGCAGCCGGTCGATCAGCAGCTGCGCGCTGCCCAGCGAGGTGGTGACGCCCAGGCCCTCGTGCCCGGCGGCCACCCATGTGTCGGTCATGCCGGGAACACGGCCGAGGTAGGGCAAGCCATCGACGCTCACCGGACGGAAACCGGTCCAGATGCGCACGGCCGAAAGGTCGCGCAGGAAGGGCAGGAAACGGAAACTGCGCTGGAGCATGCGCTGCACCATGGCCATGGAAACGCCGGCGTCGGCCGCATCGTATTCGCGCGACGAACCGATCAGGATCTGGCCCGTGGGGCGCGGCTGCACGTTGAACGCCACGCTGGCCGCATCCGCACCGTGGGCGCTGTCCGCGTAGCCCAGTTCGAGCAGCTGGTGGGTTACCTTGCCGGCATAGCGGTCGGTGATCACCAGGTGGCCCTTGCGGGCACGGATGGGTAGCGTCGGCAGCAGCTGTGGCAGGGCACACCCGGTGGCGACCAGGACGGGGCCGCGCAGCGTGCTGCCGTCGTGCAGCACCACCCCTTGCGGATAGAGACTGGCGGCCGTCTGCCGGTGCAGCATGGCGCCCGCGCGCAGCGCACGATCGACCAGGTGGCGCGCGACCGCCGGCGGATACACCACGGCTTCGTTCGGAATGCGCAGGCCACCGGCCAGGCCGGGCGCCAGGGCGGGCTCGTGTTCGTAGAGCGCGCGGGCGTCCAGCGGCTCGGCCTGCACACCGGCCGCGAGGAGGCGATCGAGCTTGTCCGGGATGCGCGCCAGTTCGTCGTCGTTGCTGGCCACCCACAGGGTGCCGCAGCGGCTGAACTCCGCGCCCGGCAGGTTGGCGAAAGCGTCCCACAACCCCAGCGAATAGCGTGACAGGGCGAACTCGGCGGGATCGTCGTCCATGGCGACCAGGTGTCCCATGGCCGCCGCGGTGGCGCCGCCGCCGATCGCGCCGGGCTCCACGATGGCGACGCTTAGCCCGGCCGCGCTGGCGCGTTCCGCACAGGCGGCACCGACGATGCCGGCACCGATCACGATCAGGTCGAACGTGCTCACGCGGCGCCGATACCCCAGGCCAGCGGGTCGGCCTCATCGATCAGCAGGGTGCCTTGCATCGTGACATGGGCACTGCCGGTGATCCGGGGCAAGACGCCGCGCTCGCCGTGCCGGTAGGTGGCCTCGAAGACGCTGCCCAGGATGCCTGCCTGATGCCAGACCTGGCCCGGATCGAGCTTGCCGTCGGCGGCCAGGCAGGCCACCTTCGCGCTGGTGCCGGTGCCGCACGGCGAACGGTCGTAGGCCATGCCCGGGCAGAGGACGAAGTTGCGTGCGTCGTTGCCGCCCTCGGGGTCGTGGCTGTTGAGTTCGATGTGATCGATTTCCTGACCGCCCGCACCGGTGATGCCGGCGTGCTCCAGGCTGGCGCGGATGGCTTCGGTGTACGCGGTGAGCCCGCGCTGGTTGGCCAGCGTGAGCGGCAGCGGCGTTTCGCCCGTGATGAAGAACCAGTTGCCGCCCCAGGCGACGTCACCGGTGATGCTGCCGTAGCCCGCGACATCGACCGACACGCTGCGGCGGTGACGGTAGCTCTCGACGTTTTCGATGGCCACGCGGCCGTCGTCGAGCAGTTCGACGCCCACCATGCCCACCGGCGTTTCCAGGCGATGGCGCCCCGGCGCGATGCGGCCCAGGTGCTGCAAGGTGCGTACCAGGCCGATGCTGCCGTGTCCGCACATGCCCAGGTAGCCAACGTTGTTGAAGAAGATCACCCCGGCACAGGCCGTGGGATCGGTCGGCTCTACCAGCAGGGCGCCCACCATGGTGTCCGAGCCGCGCGGTTCGCAGGCGATCGCCTGCCGCCAGGTGTCGTGTTGCGCGCGCATGCGCTGCAGTCGCGCGGCCAGCGGGCCGTCGCCGAGATCGGGAAAACCGGAAAGAACGACACGGGTGGGTTCGCCGCCGGTGTGGGAGTCGATGAAGTCGATTCGATGCATGGGTCCATGCTCACCGGGCAGCCCCTGTGGCGTATAGAAAGCTTTGCTATCGGCAGATGCGGAATTTTGCATAATTGGCTGCAAGTTCGGCAAGCCGTGCCGAGAATGCCTGTTTCCTTGGCTTTCGCGGCGCGAAGCGGTTTATGATGCATCGCGCCATGGTCCATACGGTCCTGAAACCCGTGCGCAGCTGTGCCGAAGGAGCATCCTTACCATGAAGATTTCCGCCGATGAACTCGAGCCGTTGTTCGATGCGTTGCCCGATGTCGTGTTCTTCGTCAAGGACACCGAAGGCCGGTACACGCATGCCAACCTGACCCTGGTCCGCCGCCTCGGCCTGAAGCAGCGCAGCGAGGTGATCGGTCGCGGCGTCACCGAACTGTTTCCCGCGCTCATGGGTGGGTCCTACGCCGCACAGGATCGCCGGGTGCTCGCCGGCGAAGTGATCGAGAACCAGCTCGAGGTCCACATCTTCAGCAACCGGGCGCCTGGCTGGTGCCTCACCTGCAAGCGGCCGGTGTCCTCGCGCGGCGAGATTCGCGGCGTGATCGGTATCTCGCGCGATCTGGGCCTTCCCGACGGCAAGCATCCCACGTACGAGCGGCTGCGCCGCGTGCTCGGCTACATGCAGGAGCACTACGGCGAAGGCGTGCGAATTCCCGCGCTGGCCGAACTGGCCGGGTTGTCGGTCGCGCAGCTGGAGCGGCATTTCCGCCGGGTGTTCCAACTGACCCCGCAGCAGGTGCTGACCAAGTTGCGTATCGAGGCGGCCATGCGCCTGCTCGGCGGCGACGACAACGTGGCGTCCATCGGCATGGCCTGCGGCTTCGTGGACCAGAGCGCCTTCGCCCGGCAGTTCAAGGCCACCGTGGGCATGACCCCGAGCGAATACCGCGCCGTGGCGGCCCTGGCGGCACCGGCGCGCAACACGCGGGGCGTAACGAACTCCGCCTGAAAAGGTCGCGCGTCAGGCGGCCGGCTGGGCGTCCATCCAGCCCCGCATGAAGGTTTCAAGCGGGACGCGCGGCGGCGGCGTCAGTCCCGCCTCGCGCGCCACTTCCATCGCGGCTTTCAGGAATGCCTGCTTCGCCTGCGCGGAGGCCTGCCGTGCGGCAGCCTGCTTCTGGCGCAGCTGCACGGTGTGCGCGGATGGCTGGCCCGGGCGGGCGAACTTCTGGTAGCGACGTAACTCATCGGCCGCCAGCGCCGTGTCCGCGGCCGCCCTGTCCACGGCGACACGCGCCGCGACGAGTTTCGTGTACCACGCGCTGTGCGGCGGCGGGGTCGGTGCTGTGGTCATGGGGAGTCCTGTCGAAGGCGACGGGTGAAGACCTCGCCGTGGCCGCTCAGCCATTGCGCGATGTCCTTGAGGATGTGCTGGGACGGAAACACGCGGCCATGGCAGGCCACGGTGATCGCCAGCGCTCCCAGGCCCAACAGCAGCGCGACGTGGCGACGTCGTGGCGCCGGCAGCTCGGCCCGAGGCGCCACGCCGCGCACGAACCACGCCATGACCGCCACGCCGAGTACCGCGCCGAGCACGACTTCCGACGGGCTGTGCACCTTCAGGGCCAGCCGCGATACGGCAACGGCCACACCGAGGCACGTGGCCAGCGCAATGGCGCCGCGGCGAACGAGCAGCGTCCCATCGCGTGCGAGCAAGGCGGCCAGCGAGGGCCAGACCAGCAGCGCCAGCGTGGTATGCCCGCTGAAGCCCGTGTAGTCGAGTTCGGCGGGGCCGACGCCCCAGCCCATGAAGAGCAGCTTGGACAGACAGACGATGCCGCCGGCGAACACCACCGCGACCGCCCATCGCCGCGCATCGCGCACGCGCAACGGCGGCACCAGCAGGCACAGGCCCATCCAGGCGATCAGGGGGAGCAGCAGGGCGCTGTCGCCGAAGGCGGTGATGGCGTGCCACGGGTTCATGCCATGCCTTCGCGTATCGCTATCATGTCGGTTGCGTTCGTCGCCACGGCGTCGTCCAAGCCACGGAGTATCGCAGCACCCATGTTCGAACGGATACTGATCGTCTGCGTCGGCAACATCTGTCGCAGCCCCATCGCCGAGTACGTGCTGCGCACGCGCCTGGGCGATGGCCATCGTACGCGGGTGGAAAGCGCGGGCCTGGGCGCGCTGGTCGGTCATCCCATGGACGCCACGGCGCGCCAGCTGCTGCACGAGCACGGCATCGACGGCGATGCGCATCGCGCGCGCCAGGTCGATCGTGCGCTGCTGCGGCCCTACGACGTCATCCTGGCGATGGAGAAGCGGCATGTGGCCGAACTGGGGCGTATCGCGCCGGAGGTCAGCGGCAAGGTGTTCCTGCTCGATCGCTGGGGTGAGGGGCGTGACATTCCCGATCCCTATCGCCAGCAACGTGAAGCCTTCGAACATGTATACACACTGATCGACGCGTCCGTTTCGGCATGGTTGCGCTATTTGTGACGCGTGCCGTGACGGGAGTCATTTTTCGGCACGTTCGCCTCGTGTAAGGTTTTCGATGCACCCCGGTCGTCCCCCTGTGGGCGCCGGCTCCACGGTCAGTGTTGTCCTGCATCGCTTCGGCGCCCGCGCGCCGAAAACCGACCTCTACCCGACGGACCCGCCACTGATTTTGGAATGCCCCCCGACCCAACGCGCGAGCGTCGCGCCACGTTTTCTGCATGCCGTCGTCTGCGCCCTGGCGCTTTGGCTGGTGGCCGGTTGCTCGACGGTATCGGTCGGCAGCGTCGAAAGCCTGCGTCTCGCGTTGCACGGCGGTACCGTGGATGCCACGCCGGCCTCCGTGGCCGCCTCGCCGTATTTCCAGTTGCAGGTGGACGCGCCGTCGGGCTCGGCCATCCTGATCCTGGCGAACACGGGGCATGGCGTGCTCGGCTGGTACGGCGTGGGGCACGACATCGTGTTCACCCGTGACGGCCTGGTTACCCGCACGGTCGGCCTGCCGCAGAACCTCGACGCTTCCGTGTTTACCGGAGCCGATCCGTTCCACGATGGCTTGCATCGCCTGCACGGCACGACGCGCTACACGCGCCGCATGGACTGGTCGCCGGGCTACCGTTACGGTGTCGTGCTGGACGGGCAGCTGGTGCCCGGCGACCTGGAAGACGTGACGATCCTGGACACCGTGCGCCGGCTGCGGCGCGTGGATGAAACCCTGGTGGGGCAGGGGATCCATCTGCACAACCGCTACTGGGTCGACCCCGTGGACGGCTTCATCTGGAAAAGCCGCCAGTACGTGGCCCCGGACTACCCGCTCGAGCTGGTCCAGTTGCGGCCGTATCGCGAGTCGGCCCCGTGAGGCGCTTCAGTTTGTCCGACCGATCTTTTGTCGTGCGGTGGGTGTTCGCCGTCGCTTTCGCTGTCGTTGTAGCGTTTGCTTTCGGCTCGGCGCAGGCGCAGGAGCCGTCTGCGCAGACGATACGGGTGACCGTCGACGGCGCCGTGGGCCGCGCGGGTACGGCCGTCTATCCGGCCAGTGCACGGCTGGCCGACGTGGCCCTGGCGGCGGATATCGCGCCGGATGCCTACCTGCTCGGCGCCGCCTGGTTGCAGCCCGGCCTGCGTCGCGAGCAGGTGCGTCTGCAGGCCGGCCTGGTCTACGAGCTGGGCGCGATTCGCCGCCAGGCCATGGCGCGGGGCGAGGACATCCTGTCGATACGCGCCGCGGCGTTCCAGGCCTGGCTTGCGGCGTTGCCGGTCACCGGCCGGCGCGCGCCGGTATCGCTGGATGCCGCGCGGCTGGAAGTCACCCCGGAAGACAACCTGCCGGTGCACCACGGCGACAGGCTCGTCTATCCGCGGCGTCCGTCGGACATCCATGTGGTGGGCGCCGTCGATGCGCCGTGCCAGTTGCCACAGGTGGCGCTGCAGGATGCCAGGGCCTACCTGCGGGCATGCGCGATATCTCCCGCCGCGGACCCGGACACGATCTTCGTGGTGCAGCCCGACGGCGCGGTGTTCGCGCAGAACATCGCCCTGTGGAATCGTGACGCGCCGCGTCCGCTGGCGCCGGGCGCATGGATCTACGTGCCCTTCGACCGCAAGGCGATCGCCGGCGCGGCGGACGACGCGTTCGATCGCGAGGTGGCGGCGTTCCTCGCCACGCAGTGGCCGGACGACGGGGACCACCCGTAGTGCGCCTGGCAGCCGCTTCCCGCCGCGGTCTCCGCCGCGTCGCGGCGTACGGTGGTCGCGCCTTGCGGCTGGGTGTGCTGGCGGGCGTCGCCTCGGCGGCGGGTGCGCAGGAGGTCTACACGCAAAGCGACTTCGGCGGTGTCGGCCTGATGCAGTCGCCGACCGCACGGATGGCGCAGGAAGGCGAGTTCAGTTTCGTGCTCAGTCGCACCACGCCCTACACGAACTACAACGTGTCCCTGCAACCGCTGCCGTGGCTGGAGGGCTCGTTCCGCTACACCAACGTCAGCAACCGGCCGTATGGGCCGACGTACCTGAGTGGCAGCCAGACCTACAAGGACAAGTCCATCGACGCCAAGGTGCGCCTGCGCGAAGAGAGTCGCTGGCTGCCCGCGGTGGCTGTGGGTGCCCGGGATATCGGCGGCACGGGGCTGTTTTCCAGCGAATACATCGTGGCCAGCAAGCGCGCGGGGCCGTTCGACTTCAGCCTGGGCCTCGCCTGGGGCTATATCGGCAACCGCGGCGACATCGCCAACCCGCTGGACTTCATCAGCGACAAGTTCGACACCCGCCCCAACAGCGGCACGGGGGCGACGGGCGCGCTCAGCATCAACAAGTTCCTGCGCGGCCGCCCGGGGTTCTTCGGCGGCGTGGAGTACCGGTCGCCGTGGCGCTGGCTGGTGCTCAAGGCCGAACTCGACGGCAACGACTACAAGCACCAGCCGCAGAACAACAACCAGCCGCAGCGGTGGCCGGTCAACCTGGGCGCCGTGTTCCGCCTGAACGGCAACGTGGACCTCACGCTGGGCTACGAGCGCGGCCACGTCGGCACCGCCGCGATCAACCTGCACAGCAACCTGGCCACGCATGTGGACCCGCCGAAACTGTCCGACCCGAAGCCAGAGGCCGTGGCGTACACGAGCGCCCCCGTGCGCGCCTCTTCGGAGACGCCGGCCGCGCTGCCGGACGACAAGGCCGCAGACGCCGGTGCGCCCGAGCCCGCGCGCCGCGCGCCCGCGCAGGTGGACTGGGCGGAGATGGCCAACGCGCTGGGCAACAACGCCGGGATCGATGTGCGCAGCATCGGCCGGCGTGGCTCCGAGCTGGTCATCCACGGGCAGCAGGATCGCTTCTTCTACGCGGCGGAAGGCGTGGGACGCGCGACGCGGATCGTCGATAACCGGGTGGACGGCACGATAGACTGGGTCACCGTATCCGCCGAGCGCAGCGGGCTGGCCACCGTGGACACCAGCGTGCACCGGCCCCGTTTCCTCGAACTGCTCGATCACCGGCTGGACCTGCCCGACTTCCGTCGCAGCGTGGAACAGGACCCGGTGACGGCGCGCGACGAAGAGGTGCTGTACCGCGCGCCGCTGCGACGCTTCACCGGCGGCACGTCGCTCGGTTACCAGCAGAACCTGGGCGGCCCCGACGCTTTCGTGCTTTACCAGGTGTACGCCGCGGCGTCGGGCACGTTCAACGTGACGCGTCACCTGTGGGTCGACGGCGTGCTCTCGGTCAACCTCGCCAACAACTACGATACCTTCCGCTACGACGCGCCGAGCAACCTGCCGCGCGTGCGTACCGACGTCCGCCGCTATCTCACCAGCTCCGATGTCACGGTGCCGAACCTGCAACTGACCGGCACGCGCAAGCTGGGCCAGGATCTCTACGGCCTGGCGTACGCCGGCATGCTGGAAAGCATGTATGGCGGCGCCGGTGGAGAAGTGCTGTATCGGCCGTTCGGCCAGCACTGGGCGATCGGCGCGGACCTGAACTGGGTGAAGTCGCGAGGCTTCCGGCAGGACCTGTCGTTCCGCAAATATCACGTGATCACGGGCCAGGCCACGGGTTACCTCGATACCGGCTACCACAACGTCACCGTGGCGGTGAGCGTCGGGCGCTACCTGGCGGGGGACTGGGGCACCACCGTGGACGTGTCACGGCAGTTCGCCAACGGGGCCCGGATGGGCGCCTATGCCACCATCACCAACCAGTCGGGCAGCGCCGGCTACGGCGAGGGTAGCTTCGACAAGGGCATCTACGTGTCCATTCCCTTCGACCTGCTGCTGCCGCGGTCGTCGCGCAACCGTGCCACCTTGCTGTGGCAGCCCCTGCAGCGCGACGGTGGCGCGCGCCTGAACAAGCGTTACACGCTCTACACGTTGACCAACGACCTGGACAGCGACCTGTTCGACAAGAACCTCGGCAGGATCGCCGAGTAGGGCGGGCCGGGCGCACGGTGGCGCCGGCCCGCCCTGGTTCAACGTTGCAGCGAACGCCCCCGCCCGATCCCGTAGTACGCGATGCCGGCGTCCTCGACGGTGGCGGGATCGTAGAGGTTGCGACCGTCGAAAATCGTCGGCTTCTTCAGCATGGCCTTCACGCGGGCGAAATCCGGGCTGCGGAAGGCCTTCCATTCGGTCAGCAGCACCAGCACATCGGCGCCTTCCAGGGCGTCGTAGGCACCCTGGCACAGCACCAGGTCGTCGCGCTGGCCGTAGAGGCGCGTGGTCTCGTCGCGGGCTTCCGGATCGAAGGCACGCACGCGGGCGCCTGCTTCCCACAGCGATTCCATCAAGCGACGGCTGGGTGCCTCGCGCATGTCGTCCGTGTTCGGCTTGAAGGACAGGCCCCACAGGGCGATCGTCTTGCCGGCGATATCGCCCTCGAAGTGGCGCAGCAGGTGCTCGAACACGCGGTGTTTCTGCGCCGCGTTCACCGCCTCCACCATGGCCAGCAGCCGCGCGTCGTAGCCATGGCCGCGGGCAATGCGTTCCAGCGCCTGCACGTCCTTGGGAAAGCACGATCCGCCGTAGCCGGCGCCGGGGTAGATGAAGTGATAACCGATGCGCGGGTCCGCGCCGATGCCCTGGCGGACCAACTCGACATCCGCACCCACACGCTCGGCAATGTTGGCGATCTCGTTCATGAAACTGATCTTCGTCGCCAGCATGGCGTTGGCGGCGTATTTGGTCAGTTCGGCAGAGCGTTCATCCATCACCACCATGCGGTCGTGGTTGCGGTTGAAGGGGGCGTACAACTTGCGCAGGCGGGCCACGGCGCGCTCGCTGGACGAGCCGACCACGATGCGATCCGGACGGAGGCAATCCTCCACGGCATCGCCTTCCTTGAGGAACTCCGGGTTGGAGGCCACGTCGAAGTCGATCGCCGCGCCGCGCGCCGCCAGCGCATCCGCGATGGTCGCGCGGACGCGGTCGGCGGTGCCCACCGGCACGGTGGACTTGTTCACGACCACGGCATAGGCGTCGATATGCTCGCCGATGGTGCGTGCCACGCTGAGCACGTATTTCATGTCCGCACTGCCGTCTTCGTCCGGCGGCGTGCCCACCGCGATGAAGATCAGTTCGCCATGGGCCACGGCAGGCGCGGGATCGGTGGTGAAGTCGAGCTGCCCGGAGGCGTAGTTGCGCGTGACGATGGGTGCCAGGCCCGGCTCGTAGATAGGCACGACGCCTTGCCTCAGTCCCTCAACCTTGGCCTGGTCCACGTCCACGCACACCACGTGGTTGCCCATCTCGGCAAGGCACGCGCCCGTAACCAGTCCCACGTAGCCCGTGCCGAATATTGTGACCTTCATGGATGTTGCCTTTAGACGTCTGGATGGAGCGGAGCGGGCAGCATCAGAGCTGGCTGGCCCGGTCCAGGTTGTATGTCGCGCTCGCCGCGTTGCTGACCAGGCCGGACAGCGGCAGCAGCTGGCTGATGAAGCGGTTCCAGCGGGTGATGCCGGCCGGCCCGACGAAGATGACGTCGCCCGGCTTGACCGAGAACTGTGCCGCCACGGCGAAGGCCGCGGGCGAGGTGTTGTCCAGCTGGTAGATGGTCGCCGGGGCTTTCTCCATGTCTTCCACGCCGCGGATGACGTACACCGATCGTCCGTTGGCGCTGCTCTGGTTGAGTCCGCCCGACCGGCCCAGTGCCTGCGTGAGCGTGAGGTCGCTGGTCTTGAACGAGATGGCCTGGGGCCGTAGCACCTCGCCGATCACGTAGGCCTCGTGACGGTCGTTATAGGGCAGGTAGATGCTGTCGCCGCCCTTCAGGTACACCTGCTTGCCGCCGTCGCGCGAGCGCGACAGCGCGTCCAGGTCGATATGGTATTCGTGGTCGTCGCGGCGGAGCACCACGTCGGAGAGGTCGGCCAGCTCGGCGTTGACACCGGCGCTGCCCACCGCCTGGGTGAGGGTGAGCGGCGTCACGGTGATGTTCTGCGGCTCGGTGCGCACGAACGCGCCACCGAGCGTCACGCGCTGGCTGGCGTACGCGATGATGCTGATATCGACCTGCGGTTTCTCCACGTATTTCGTCAGGCGATCGGTGATCGCCTGACGCAGTTCCTCGACGGTCAGCCCAGAGGCCTTGAGCAATCCGACGTACGGGTAGAACAGCGTGCCGTCAGGGCGCACCATGCGACCGTTGGCACCCGTCTGCTGCTGCGAGCCCGCCGGGGAAGTGAGTTCGGGGTGCTCCCACACCGTGATGTAGAGCGAATCGCCGGGCCCGATGCGATAGGCATCGGGCTGGTAGGACGTGAGTGTGGGGTCGATGGCGGGCGCGCTTACCGTGGCGCGATCCATCGCGATCAGCTTGGGTGTGATGGGCACCAGCTGGTAGCGGCTACCCGTGGCGCTCTGTTTGTCGTTCAGTTCGCCTGTTTTCATGTGCTGGCCGGGCGCGAGGATGCAGCCGTTGAGCAACAGGCTGCATCCCGCGGCACCCAGCGCAAGCAGCAGCCTCAACGCGTGCCGCCCGTGCCACCCGAGCCGCCGGTACCCCCGGTGCCACCGGTACCGCCCGTGCCGTCGTTGCCGGTGCCGCTGGTGTTGTTCGCGGCAGCGCCGCTGACGGCGCCCATGGCGGCGGTGCCTGGCCCGACGCGCGCCGGGGCGATCGCGCCGCGCGACGCTTCGCGCGCTTCGTCGGGACGCGCCACGCGCGGTGGCGTGGCGTCGGCGGGCCGTGCGTTCGGTGGAGTGGTCGGCGGTCGGTCGGTACGTTGGCTCTGGGCCCAGACAGGAATCGCGACGGCAAGTATCGCGCTGGCAAACAGCAGACGTCTCATGGTCGTCATCTCCGGTGATGTGAAGCGATGCGTGCACGCATGCATGCATCGCGAAGGCAGGGTTATTCACTGCCAACTCGCAAGGAAGTGCAAGGCAATCGGCTGAACGTGCGTTATCGAAAATTCTTTTTGTGACACGACCCGCAAATCGCATGATCTTGCATTGCCGTCAAAATTCTGGCGGTGCAGCATGGGGTCATCGTTACACACACACTGCGAAGTGTTGAGTTGGCGGCCCCACGGGAATGTCGTGGGCCGACCGTCACGTGTTGGGCCGCTACGTGTCCCTGGAGGGACAACGCGATCCCACGGGGGGCACGTACCTGGGCACGCCGATGAAAACGGCGATCATCGTGTCGAAATAGGGTACCTGTCATGCAACTGTCCAAATTCAACGCGTTAGTGGATCTCGAGCTCCGCGTGAGCGATCCCGTCTGCGCCGTGTCGGCCAGTTTCCTCGCGTACTACCTGCGCTTCGGCACGCTGGCCATGACCAGCCTGTATTCGGTGGCCCTCGTCATCCTCCTGTTGTCCACGCTGACGGCGTCGGCCGTGTTCCGCGTGTACGAGCAGCCCATCGGGCAACGCCCCATCGGCCAGTATTGGCGCATTGCAGCATCGTGGTCCATGGCGTTCGCCGTGCTGCTTGCGATGGGCTATCTGTTGAAGGTCAGCGAGCTGTATTCGCGTGGCTGGGTATCGCTGGCGTTCGTGCTCGGACTCGCTTTCATGGCACTGGTGCGCCTGGTCGCGTACCGCGCCACGACCCGCCTGCACGAGCGCGGCGTGGGTATCAGCCGCTGCCTGCTGATCGGCGCGACCGACTCGGGCATCCATATGATCGAGCAGGTCGAAGCCAATCCCGCGCTGGGGATGAAGATCACCGCGTACGTGCGTACCAGTTACGACAACGGTGTGCCGGCAGACATCCCGATGGCCGGCTCGCTGCTGGAACTGGACGAGGTGCTGGCCTGCCGCGACTGGGACCAGGTGCTGGTGGCGTTGCCGGTCGGCGCCAACCGCGCCATCAATTACGTGCTGGACCGCATGGAACAACACGTCATGACGGTGAAGTTCGTGCCCGACATGCTCGGGCGCCAGCTGATCAACCACCGCATGGAAGACGTGGCCGGCGTGCCGCTGGTCACGCTGCGGGAAAGCCCGCTGCTGGGCAATGCATGGCTGTTGAAGGATATCGAGGACCGCGTCATCGCCGGCACCATCCTGCTGATGATCGCGCCCCTGATGCTCGCGCTCGCCGTGGGCGTGAAGCTGTCCAGTCCCGGTCCTGTCCTTTACCGCCAGCGCCGTGTCGGCCTGGACGGCAAGGAATTCGAGATGATGAAATTCCGCTCCATGCCCGTGGACATGGAGAAGAACAAGACCGTGCAATGGGGCGGTGCGCAGAACAAGACGGTGACGCGCTTCGGCCGATTCATCCGGCAGACCAGCCTCGACGAGCTGCCGCAGTTTATCAACGTGCTGCGCGGCGACATGTCCATCGTGGGGCCGCGCCCGGAGCGGCCGATGTTCGTGGAGAAGTTCAAGGGCGAGATCGCCGGCTACATGCACAAGCACATGGTGAAGGCGGGCATTACCGGCTGGGCGCAGATCAACGGCTGGCGCGGCGACACCGACCTGGTCAAGCGTATCCAGCATGATCTTTACTACATCAACCACTGGTCGCTGGGCTTCGACCTGCGCATCATTTTCCTTACCCTGTTCAAGGGCTTCGTGCACAGCGAGGCTCCTCCCGCGTCCTCGGCACCGGGAAAGCCCGCGTTGTCGACCGTTACGCCCGCCGTGGAGGAATCGCGTTGATCCCGCCACGTTCGTGCCGCTTGCCCCTCGAATCAGTCGGAACGGTCGCGTGAAGCTCCTGATCTGCGGCGGGGCGGGCTATGTCGGCTCGCACATGGTGCGCTACCTCACCGGCCAGGGACACGAGGCGGTCGTCTACGACGATCTTTCCACGGGTCACCGCCAGGCGGTGCCGCGCGAGGTGGCCTTCGTCCATGGCGACATCGGCGACGCTGCGCGCCTGGCGCGCGTATTCGCCACCCAGCGCTTCGACGCGGTCATCCACTTCTGCGCCAAGTCGCTGGTGGGTGAATCCGTCGGTGAACCCTATGCCTATTACCGGAACAACGTGGCCAACACCCTGGTGCTGCTGGGCGCGATGCGCGATGCGGACGTGGACCGGCTGGTGTTTTCCTCCACGGCTGCCGTGTTCGGGCATCCGCAGGCCGAACGCATCGACGAGTCGCACCCCACCGCGCCGATCAATCCGTACGGGCAGAGCAAGCTGATGATCGAGCACGTGCTGGCTGATGCGGCGAAGGCCTATGGTCTGCGCTCGGTCGCCTTGCGCTACTTCAATGCGGCCGGCGCCGATCCACAAGGCACGATCGGCGAGGCGCACGAGCCGGAAACCCACCTGATCCCCAACGTGCTGAAGGCGGTGCTGGGTCAGGGCGCGGCGTTGAACGTGTTCGGCGACGACTACGCCACCCGCGACGGCACCTGCGTGCGCGACTACGTGCACGTGAACGACCTGGCCTCGGCGCACCTTTTGGCCATCGAATACCTGGCCGGGCAGCCCGGAGCGCACCGCTTCAACCTCGGTAACGGCGAGGGCTTCAGCGTGCGCGAGGTGATCGCCGCCGCCGAACGCGTGACGGGAAAGGCGGTACCGCACACCATTGCGCCACGGCGTGCGGGCGACCCGGCCACGCTGGTTGCCTCCAGTGCGCTGGCTCGTGCGGAACTGGGCTGGGAGCCGCGGATGGTCCGCCTGGACGATATCCTGGCCAGCGCATGGCGCTGGCATCGCGAGCCGGCGTTCGGGTAGCGCCCTATGCCGCCAGCCGACCGATCCGCGCCAGCGCGTCGGACACCGGCTTGCCTTCGACGAAGCACTCGCGAACCAGCGTATTCACCTGGTCCAGCGTAGGCCGGTAGCGGCGGAATCGCGCCAGCAGCGCGGCGTCACCCGCGGCCGTGCGCATCCGCCCGGGTGCGGCGTCCTGCGGCGTATCGGTGTACACGGCGTTGTCGCCCAGCCGGGTCTGGGTGGCCAGGGCCATGTCCATGCCCGGCGACCGCGCGGCCACGATGATGTTGTCGTGGATGGCGGTGTCGTCGGGCACGCCTTGCCAGCGCGTGGCCTTGAACACGGTGACTTCCGCATCGGCGACGGGCTTGTCCGGGATGATGATGATGTTGTTGTAGATCCGGCTGCCGTCCACGGGGCCGGAGAGGCGCAGCGAAGCACTGTCCGTGGCGCGCAGTGCGTCGTTGATGCTGACGTTGAAGCGCACGACGGTGCCCGTGTTGCCCACCGCCGAGGCGTTGCGCCCGTCGTTGCATACCAGCGCCATGCCACCGACGTTGTCGTGGCTGTAGTTGTACTGGATGACCGTGCCGCGGCAGTTGAAGTCCGCGTCGTACGCCTGGCCGTCGGCATGGGCGCGGTGGTCGCTCACCTCGTTGTACTGGATCAGCGTGTCGTCGCAGTCGAACGGCCAGATGCCGGCGGCGGCTTCACCGCGTGGCAGGGCGCCGCACTGGCTGACCGCGTTGCGCTCCACGATCGCGCCGGTGCAGCCCTTGACCAGGATGGCGTCGCCGGGCACGCCGGCAAGGCGGTTGCCCCTGACCACCACGCCGGTGGCAAGGCCGGATCGGCGGCTGCCCGCGCCGAGGAACAGGATGCCGTCGCGGCCACAACGCTCGATGCGGTTGTCGGCGATGGTGAGGTCCTGGTAGCGGGTGGGGGTTTGCTTGCCCAGCGCCTGCACGAGGATGGCGCTGCCGCCGCCGTCTTTCTTGACCAGGCTGCCGTTGACGTCGCGCAGGTAAAGGTCTTCCAGCACGATGCCGTGCACGACACCCGCATCCTGGTGGAACAGGTGTAAGGCGGTCCGGCGTGGTGCGGGCTGCGCGCCGGTATTGGATATCTCCAGGTGGCGTAGCTCCCAGTATTCGACGTTTTGCAACCTTACCGTGGACGGGCTGTCGCCGTCGGCGTGCAGATGAGGCAGGGCGCCGTCGCCATAGGCATCCACGGTGACCGGTGCGCCCGCGCGGCCGGAGCCTTTCGGCAGGAAGGCGCCGGGGTAGTCCCCGCCCCTACGAAAGAGGATGCGGTCGCCCGGGCCGAAGCGCACCTGGTTCAACCGTCGAAGGCTGCGCCAGGCCTGTGCGGGGGTGGAGCCGTCCCGGCCGTCCTCGCCATCGATTCCATCGACATGGAACACGCGACCCGTGGTGGCCGCGCGCAGCGGCGGCAGCGGCAGGAGCGCGCAGGCGCCGGCCACCCAGGCCGAGCCGCGTAGGAAGGTGCGACGGTCCATGGCCATGTCCCTCAGCGCCGTTCGTCGAGCGTATAGCGATACACCCCGCCATGCTTCCGCAGCATGTAGGCGAAGCCGGCCAGGTGCCTGAGCGCGAGGCGCGAGAACTTGCGCGTGCGCCGCTTGTAGTCGTGTACGACGGAAATGCGCCGGCAGTAGTAGTTGCGCAGGCCCAGCTTGCGTGTGCGCACGCAGAACTCCGCATCCTCGGGGCCGAAGAAGATCCGGTCGTCGTAGCCCATCAACAGGGCGGCCACCTTCTTGGTGAAGGTCTGGTTGGCGCCCAGCACGTAGTCCACCTCGAGCGGATCGTCGGCATCGTCGAACGCGGTATCCACCATCAGGTGGCGGTCCAGTTCGCGCTGGACGAAGCCGAGCTTGCGCGTGGCAGGAATGCGGGCGGCGATGGGCTGGAAGAAGCGGGGAAACCGGCGGGTGGAATCCTGGCGCGTGCGATCGACGTTGAGCAGTTCGAATCCCACCACGCCCGCGTCGGGGTGGGTCTGGAAGAACTCGTCGACGATGCTGCCGGGATCGGCGGTCAGGAAGATGGTGTCGTTGTCCAGCGTCATGCAATACCGGCCGCGGGCCAGGAACAGGCCGCGGTTGCGCGCGGGGCCCACGCCGTAGTTGCTGTCCAGCGGGAAATAGCGCACCTGCGGCAGCGTCGCGACGAATTCGGCGCTGCCGTCACGTGAGCCGTTGTCCACGACGATCACCTCGTCGCGCTCGAAGTCCAGCTTGTCCATCAGCGAGAGCAGGCAGCGTTGCAGGTTGTCCTTCTCGTTCCAGGTGATGATGACGATCGACAGGCGTACATCGGCCTCGCTCATGACGGTGCTCCAGCGTGGGGCGGGGTGGAAACGGAGGGTGCGGCGCTTGCACGCATCGACGACGGGGTGATGACCGCATTGGCCTTCACCACGAAATGGTCGGGGATGACCACCGGGCCGAAGATGCAGGCCCCGGTGCCGATGGTGACGTTGTCGCCGATCACGGGCGCGCCGTCGCCGGGAAAACGGTTGCCGATGCATACCCGAGCATAGAGGGTGCAGTTGGCGCCGATGGTGGTCTTGCCGTTCACGATGATGCCGAAGGCGTGGTAGATCACCAGCCCCGGACCGATGGTGGCGGTGGTCGGCAGGTAGCACTTGAAGACGAACTCGGCCAGTTTCTCCAGCACGCGCAGCGGTGCATGCAGCACCGTGCCGCGCGCGCCGGCCAGCAGCCGGTAGGTCAGGATCACCCAGAACGACTGGTCCAGCATCCACCAGGCCAGGCTGCGGTACCCGGGCAGCGAGCGGAGCCGGCGGACGTCGGCGCGGAAAGCGTCAAGCATGGGAAGGGTCCATGGAAGGTTCGGCGGGCGATCGGTCGGGACGTTGCGCGCGGGCCTGCAGGCGCCGCTTCGCTTCCGTGCGTTGCGCGGCGCGCCGCAGGTCGGCACGCGCGTAGAACATGCCCACGAAGAACCAGAAATAGGCCTCGTAGCCGCTGAACTCGATGCAGGCCAGCATGAGGTAGCACAGCAGGAAGAACTTGATGTTGCGCTGCGGGCCCTCGGTACGGGTGAGAAGGATCTGCGCGCCCATGGCCAGGAACAGCAACAACGACTGCACGCCACCTTCGAGCAGGAACTGCAGGTAGATGTTGTGGACGTTGTTCTCCACGAAGGTCAGCCCGGACAGTTGCTCCATCACCGGCACGCCGTTGCCCACGCCGTAGCCGAGCAAGTTGTGCTCCAGGGCGGTGCCCGCGCTGTTCCACAGGGCCAGGCGCCCGACATTCTTGTGTTCCAGCTGGGTCTCGGCCTGGAGGTTGAAGCGGTCAAGCACCGGGATGTCGATCACCGACGAAAGCACCAGCCCGACCAGCAGCACGGCCATGGCCACGCCGAAAAACGTGAAGAAGTAATAGTGGCGCGACTTGCGGGCCTGGAAGCAGGCGATGCCGATCGATACCGCGGTGCCCACCAGCCCTGCGCGCGACAGCATCATGCCGCTGGTCAGCAAGGCGATGCCGGCGGCGATCGGGTAGGCGCGGGTGCCCAGCAGCAACAGCGAAAGCAGGGCCAGCAGGCTGGCTTCGATATTGCGGCCGCCGGTGGACATGTACAGGATGCTGGACGCGCCTTCGGTGCGCGCGTAGACCGCGCCCAGGCTGCCCGCGTAGACCAGGTCGCGCAGGATGACGAAGGCGAGGCAGCAGCCCAGCATCCAGGTGAAGATCCGGCGCAGTTCCACGTCCTGCAGCTTGCGGCCGAAGACCACGCCGAGGAAATACGCCGCCGCCACGAACACGATCAGCGTGGAGCGCAGGCCGCCGCCGTAGGTGGCCCCGGCGGCCAGCGCGGTGGCGGCCATGGTGACGATGAAGGCCGTGGCCGGGTTGAGTTTCAGGTAACGCGCGGCGGGAAGGTAGAGCACCGGCATCAGCAGGAGCAGCAGGTGGTAGACGTTCACGTGCGACTTGCTGCTGGTGCTGTGGCCCAGCGGCACCTGCACGAAGAGCATGGCCATCAGCACGATGGCGGCACCCCGGGTCTTGTGGATCGCGATGGCCATGCGCCTAGCCGATCGCCCGGCCGAAGAACTTGTGCAGTAACACCTTCAGCGTGGACTTGTAGCCGCCCAGCGACAGGTTGCGCACGATCTCGCGCAGCGGTGCACGCTGGCCGCCGATGACGAACTGGATGTTGCGATGGTTGCGCTTCTGGTCGGCGCTCATCAGCCGGGCATGCTTGGCCAGGAAGCGCTCGCTGCCTTCGGCGCGCTTGCTGGAGTTGCGGATGCGCGCCCGCGAGCGGTCGTCGTCCACGAAGGACAGCACGGCCCGCGTGCGCAGGGCCGGGCCGAAGCGATCGGCCAGGCGTATCCACATGTCGTAGTCCTGCCAGGACGGCATGGCTTCGTCGAAACCGCCCAGCTCGCGCATCCGCGACAGTTCCGTCAGCACCTGGTTGCCGGCCAGGTTGGCGTAGAGCAGGGCGGGCAGAGCCAGGCGCTCGGTCGCGTGCAGCTCGGCCACGCCGTAAGGCCGGCCGCGCAGCGCGGCGATCTGCGCCTCCTCCTGGAAATAGCGGAAGCGGCTGCACACGAACGACACGTCGTGCCGGCGGTAGAGCTCGACCAGGCAGGCGATGCGCTGCGGGTGGAACAGGTCGTCGTCGTCCAGTCCGGTCACATAAGTGCCGGCGGCGTACTCGATGCAGCGGTTGCGGGCGCGGCAGGCACCCTGCGGCGTGTCGTTGCGCAGATAGGTGAAGCGCCCCGGGTGGCGCTGCGCATACGTGGCCACCACCTCGGCGGTGTCGTCGGTGGAGGCCTCGTCGCAGATCAGGATCTCGATCCGCGGGTAGCTCTGCGCCAGCACCGAATCCACCGCGCGCCGAAGCAGCGCCGAGCGATTGCGCGTGGGGATGTATACGCTCACTAGCGGCAGGGTGTCCGTCATGCGCTTACCGCCTGGAGCTGTCGATGGATCAGGATATGGCGGCTGCGCCAGATCACCCACGCCAGCGCCGGTGCGGCGAAGACGAACCGCACGGCGCTGGCCGTCCAGCCGTCGCCCGGGTACACCGCGACGGCCAGCATCAGGCAGGCATAGGGCACGAAGCTGGCCGTGACCCAGGCGTCGAAGAACTCGCGCGCCGTGGTCCGGATGAGTTTCGAGGAGAAGAAGTAATACGAAAGCACCGTGGACAGCACCTGGCTGAGGGCGAGGGCGACCGCCATGACTTCCAGCGAACGGGAGGCCGCGCCCGCCACGCTCACGGCCAGCGTGATCCCGCAAATCCGCACGTTCCAGCCGAACTCGATGTCCGAGCGGCCGCGGCTCTGGCTCAGCGCGCCGATCAGCGAGCCTAGCGGCCGCAGCATGCCGAACAGCAGCATCAGCGGGACCAGACGCGCGACGCCGTCGTAGCGATGGCCGTAGAGGATCGAGACGGCCGGCGGCGCGAACACCGCCAGCATGATGAAGACCACGGCGCTGAAGATCGCCACGCCACGCAGCCCGACGAGGAACAGGCGACGCAGCGCCTCGGGATCGTCCTGCACCGTGGCCAGCCTTGGTAGTGCAAGGCGTCCGGCCACGGGCATGATCAGCTTGGTCGGTTGCAGCACCAGTTCCTTGGCCAAGGAGTACACGCCCAGTGACGACAGCCCGAGGAATTTGCCCAGGACGATCTGGTCGGCCTGGCTGCGTAGCTGGTTGATCACCTGCGAACCGAGCTGGAAGGCCCCGTAGCGAAGCGCCTCGCGCATGATGCCGCGATCGAAGGCGCGGCCCGGATGCCAGTCGCGCTCGGACACCGTCAGGAAGCAGGCCAGGCGCACCAGGCTGTTGACGATCATCGCGTACACGGCGGCCTCGATGGAGGCGTGGAACACCAGCACCAGCACCAGCAGTGTGGCCAGCCCGCACAGCCGGCCGATCACTTCGATGCGGGCCAGGCGGGGCAGGCGGAAGGCCTTGATCAGGCTGGCCTGGTACTGCGCCGCCACGCCGAGCAGGATGAAGTTCACCGTCGACAGGCGCAGCAGGTCGCCCAGCAGGTCCGACCGGTAGAAATAGGCCACCGCGTACGAGATCGCGAACAGCGTCGCCGCCGACGCCAGGCCCAGGCCCACGCTGATGATGAACAGCGAGGTACGCTGCGGGCGGCTGATGTCCTGCCGGTGGATCAGGTAACTGCTCAGGCCCATGTCCTGCAGCAGCGTGGCGATGGCGTTGACCACGTTGACGATGGCCAGCGCGCCCAGCATGTGTGCGTCGACGTGATGCGCGAGCACCGCGATCTGCAGCAGCTGGCTGGCCGCGCTGACCACGGTGGACCCGGCCGTCCACAACGCATCGCGTCGTGCCGAGGTCACGGGGCCGCCTGCGCGTGCAGCTGCGCGGCAAGGCTGTCGTGCAGCCGGCGCTGGTCGAAGTGCGTCTCCACGGTGTGCCGGGCCTCGCGCGCGATGGCCGCCAGGTCGAAGTCGCCCGCCTGGATACGCGCCAGCACGTCCGCCAGCGCATCGATGTCGCGCTCGGGCACCAGCCAGCCGGAACGGCCATCCTCGATCAGCTCGGGGATGCCGCTGTGCACCGTCGAAAGACACGGCACGCCGCTGGCCATGGCCTCCATCAGGGACACGGGAATGCCTTCCTGGTCGCCATCGGCCGCGGTGACGCTGGGCAGCGCGAACACATCGGCGCTACGCAGGGCCTCCTGCACATAGGTCGTGTCGCGACGGCCGAGGATATGGATGGCATCCTGCATGCCTTGCTCGTCGACGAAACGCCGGAGTGTCGCGTGCAGCGGGCCGTCGCCGATCACGTCCAGGCGCAGGGGAACACCGCGCCGCACCAGCCGGGCCACGGCCTCGCAGAGGTAGCGCACACCCTTCTTCTCGACCAGGCGCGCCACGCATAGCAGGCGCAATTCACGCCCGGGTGCCGGCGCGCCGTTCGTCGCCGGCGGTGCGTAACGGAAGCCCTCCAGGTCTACGCCCATCCGATGCACCTGGATCTTTTCGGCCGCGCAACCCAGAGCCTCCAGCTTGCCGCGCCAGCGTTGGCTGATCGGCAGCATCCGCTCGCCATGCGCGAACAGGTGGCGATAGTCGGCCGCATGCCGCGCCAGCACGCTGTGCTGCGACAGATCGAAGCCGTGGAAGACGGTGTACAGCGGTCCCTCGATGAGGCCGAGCGTGCGCAGGTGCGTGGCCAGCACGCCGGTCGGGCCGAAGTGGGCGACGATCGCCCGGGCCCGCAGTGGGGTAGGCAGGCGGCGTACCGCACCGGCCAGCACCAGGCTCTTCGCCGCGTGACCGAAGCGACGCACGGACAGCGCCCGCCGCACGCGGGCGCTGGGCAGGCCAGGCAGCACGCTGCGCAGCCGCCGCAGCAACACCTGCCAGGGGGCCGAAGCGCTGGCGGGGTGATCGAAGACGAAGGTGGCCCGCGCCATCAGGCCGCGGGTATCGACGATGTCGCCGGGCACGGGTGACGGCCCCCGGCTGATGGCGAGGATGCGCACGTCGAACCCGCGGTCCAGCAGGCCGACGATCTGGTCGATGACGAAGGTTTCCGAATAGCGCGGAAACTCGGCGAGGACGAACAGCACCGGCATGCTCAGGCTCCGATCCCCAGGGTGGCCAGCACGGATTCGCGTGCGAAGGCCTTCTCTCGCGCCACCGCCACGGCCACGCGGGCGCGCAGCGTGTCGTCCCGCAACAGCCCAAGCACCTGGCTACGCAGGCTGCCATCGAGCAGGGCGGTGACCGGCACCGCCAGTTCGTCCACGCCCAGGCGCTTCATGATGCCCTCGGACTTGTGTTCGTAGTTGAGCGCCACCGACGGGGTGCCGAAGTTCATCGAGAGGATGGCGCTGTGCAGACGCGTGCCGATAGTCAGCACGCATGCGCCCAGGCGACGGCCCAGGTCTACGTCGGTCAGCTCGTTCATCTCCACGTGGTAGGCCTCGGCGTGGCGCATGCGCGCACCGACGCGCAGGGCCACCATCCGGTCGTCCTTGGGATAACCGTCGATCGCCGTGCACGTGGAATACGCCGCCACGCGGTAGCCCGCCTCGATCACCGCGTCCAGCAGGATGGCGAAGGCCTCCTCGTACTGTGCCTGGGTGACGCCCAGCCGCTTGTCGAAGGGGGCCAGTTCGCGAAACGTCACCGCGACGGTGGGCGGATCGGCGACGGCCACGGGCGTACCCGGGTCCACCAGCCACGCGGTGTCGGATGTCCAGCGCAGTGTGTCCTGCGGGATGCCGTCCTCGGCCATGTAGCGTGCGCTCACTTCCTCGCGCAGGGCCAGCGCCTGGACCCGGCGCATGACGTCCCGGGATATGCGCCGGAAGAAGGGTTGCCGGAACGGCCCTACGCTGTGGCCGATCATGTACACCGGTCGCCCGGCGAGCAGCGCGCAGATCGACTGGTCGTACTGGGTGGGGCCGTACAGGTCGACGAAGAACGATCCGCCCACCTGGATCACCAGGTCGTAGTCGGCCATCCACGCGATGGTGTCGCGATGGCGTTGCGGCAACGGTACCCAGCGCGCCCACCACAGTCCCGTGAGATGCGCGTGCAACAGGCGCGGCACGAGGCGCCGCAGCAGTTGCGGGCGAAACCGGCCGAAGCGTTGGTTGGCCGCTTCGCGGTAATAGGCATCCAGCCCGTCGGGCAACAGCGGGCGGCCGAGCAGGTAGGCGGAGCTGGTCGGGAAGCGGCTGGTGACATCCACCTCGCAGCCCGGCAACGCGGTGGCCAGGCATTCCAGCAGCCCGCGCAGGATCGCGGCATCGCCGCGGTTGCCGCAGGTGTGGTTGCCGACGATCAGGATGCGCGACATGGGAACGCCTTCATGCTGGATCGGCCTGGTACTTGTAGTAGGCATAGGCGGAGTAGCCCGCCGTGCGCCGCTCCACGGCATTGAAGATGGCGCCCTTGAGTTCCACGCCGTTCTGCTCGAAACGCTGCTTGGCCAGCGCCAGTTCGCGTTGCTTGTTCAGGCCGAAGCGGGCCACCAGCAGGCTGGTGCCGGCGTGGTGGCCGATCACCGCCGCGTCGGTTACCGCGAGGATCGGCGGCGTGTCGATGATGATCAGGTCGTAGGCGGGGACGACGCTGGCGATGAACCGGGTGAAATGCGCATGCATCAGCAGCTCGGACGGGTTGGGCGGCACCTGCCCGCGACTGATGAAGTGCACGTTCTCGGTCGGGCCCGGCTGTATGACGTCGGCCAGCGCGGCGCTCCCGACCAGCAGGTCCGACAGGCCGCGGCCGGTGCGCACGCCGAGCAGCTGGTGCAGCGTGCCACGGCGCATGTCGCCGTCGACCAGCAGTACGCGCTGCCCGGCTTGCGCGATCACCGCGGCGAGATTGGCCGAGACGAAGGTCTTGCCGGCGAAGGGGCTGGAGCCGGTGATCATCAGGATATTGTTCTTCGCCTCCAGCCGGGCGAAATGCAGGCTGGTACGCAGGCTGCGGATCGATTCGACGGCCAGGTCGGCGGGGTCGGCGATGGCCAGCAGCGGGCCGTGTGCGGCGTGTGAACGGCCGCGACCCAACAGGCGCGCGCCCTGGCCGGGGCTCAACGGCACAGAGGCGTAGACGGGCAGGCCCAGGTCCTCGATCAGTGCGGGGTCCTCGATACCGCGGTTCAGTATCTGCCGCAGGAACACGAAGGCCAGCGCGAGGAACCCGCCGAGGAAGGTGACGACGATCACCACCAGCGCCTTGCGCGGCTGCACCGGCACGTTGGGGTCCACCGCGGCGCTGTCCACGATGCGCACGTTGCCCACCGTGCCGGCGCGTGCGATGTCCAGCTGCTGTGCCTGGTTGAGCAGGCTGGTGTAGGTGTTGCCGCTGACCTGCACGTCACGGCTCAGCTTGAGCAGCTCTTGCTGCGTGTCCGGCAGGTCGCCCACTTCCTTCTGCATCCGATCCTTCTGCGCCTGCAACTGGCCCATCTGCTGTTGCAGCGCCTTGTAGGCGGGATGATCGTGGGTGAAGCGCCGTTCGATATCGGCTTCCTGCAGGTGAAGTTGCTGGAGGTTGTTCTCCACGGACACGATCTGGTCCAGCAACCCCTTGGTCTGCATGCTCAGGTCCACGGAGTGGGACTTCATCTGGAACGCGTTCATCGCCGCCTGCGCCTTGTCCAGGTCCTGGCGCACCTTGGGCAGCTGGTCCTTGACGAACTGCAGCTGGCTGGCGGCTTCCGCGGAATTGCGCTCGACGTTCTGCCGCACGTAGGCGCGCGTGACGTGCTCGAGCACCTGTCGCGCGAGGTCGGGATCGGCGTTGTTGTAGGTCAGCCCGATGATCCCGGAGTCGTTGCCCTGTTCCAGCGCGACGATGTCGGACTGCAGTTTCGTCGTGGTCGTCAGCGGCGGCTGCACCACCACGTCGAAGCGGGTGCCGGGGTTGGCCACCAACTGGCGGATCTGCAACGTGACGCCCTTGCCGGTCACCGGCTGTCCCACCGCACCCTGGGCCACGCGGTTGCCGTCGTCGTCGTACAGGCTGAAGCGACCGCCGGCTTCGGCGCGCAACTCGAAGGTCGCGCTCATGCCCGGATCGGGCAAGGTCAGGCGGAAGATATCCACCAGTTCGCCGCCCCAGCCGTAGCGGCTGAGACCGAAGCGAGGCTTGCCGGGCTGGCCGGGCTTGTGTCCGCGAGAGAGGTAATTGCCGATCAGCGGCATGCGCCGCGGTTGCACCTGCACGTTCAGGCGCATGTCGTCCACGGTCTGTCCCACTACCAGTCGCGAGGTGATCAGGGCGATCTCGGTCACCGCCTGCGACGCACTGGTTCCCAGCGACTGCGACAGGTCGCTCAGGCCCGGCAGGCTGGGTGTTTTCTGTTCGACCTGCACCACGGCGGTCGCCTGGTAGATGGGCGTGGCCAGCACCGTATACAGCACCCCGGCCACGAAGAAGCAGCCGGTGATCGCGACGATCAGCCACTTGTGATCCAGCAACGTGCCGAACAACGCGTTGAGGTCGATGGTGTCGTCGTCGTGTGCCTGCTCAATCTTCGTCGTCATGCGGCGGCGTGTTTTCCTGGGTCATGAAGGGAACGCCTGGGCGTCTGCGTTGCACACCCGGTAGGCCGCTTCGACGCGTGCGTCGATGGCATGTGCTTTGTCGCGTCAGGGCGAGTCACACGTGTGATCGGCGCCGATGAACTTTGAGCTTAGTCGCGCAGGATGGGCACTCAAAGCGAGCGAGGTCGGTTTTGCGACATGCGTCAAGGAACCGTCGATTTGTCGGCGGTGTGTTGCGTGACAGCATTATGTTTTTGTTAAAAATTCACGTAATTTATTGCACGAATATCTAATGAATCGTTCATTGGGTGGTCATTTCGCTTTTGGATTCATGGTTTTGGATGTTGCGGTGGGGGTCGTGGGAATTGGCGGCTTCGTTCCGGGGTCTTGCGGCGCAGCAAGAGCCATGGGGCTTGGAGCAAGAGCCGGCGGGTAGCCCCCTCGGTGCCACGCCTGCGGCGACCCGCTAGGGAAAGGCCGCTCCGCGGCCGCTTATCTATTGCCCTTCGGGCCGGGTCGGGCTTCGCACAGGGGTTCTCGACTCGACATCCTGTCTCGCGAGAACGGCCGGCCGTCCTGGCCGGCCCCCTTCGGGCCTGATCTGTGCGAATCCCTCGCCTGCGGCTACCGGCCCCGAGGGGGCTACCCGCCGGCTCTTCCTTAAACTGAGGTGACGTGTTGGGCGAGCAGTGCGTGCGGGTGAACGTGCAGCGTTCGGGTACGGCGTCGCTGCTTCGTTGGCTTTTCGCCCACATCGTGGGCACCTGCCGCAAGGGTAGGCAGGTTGTTGTATATCCAATGCGTGATCTGCCGGCTGGGTAGGAGCGCACGCACGTGCGCGACCCCTCGACGGTGGGGATACTTATTTCTGGTGTGGTGTCAGCTCGGCCGTCGCAAAGCCAGCTATATCTACCTGCGGCCAATGCTGGCAGCATGAAAGCTAGTGTCAAAACACGTCAGGCGGCGTACTTAATGCGCGCAATCGGTATCTTCATAGCCTTTGCAGGCATAGCGTTGAGCGCCGCATTTTTGTACGGGTTCGGCGGGGTACTGACTTGCGGTACATGGAATCTGGGTTGTCTTGTTTACGCGACCGTAACCGCCCTCGTCACGCAATCCTGCGCTGCTGTTGTCCTTTTCTCTAGCATTACCGCCACCAAGGCCGGATCAGCAGCCAGGTACATGGTTATATTGCTCGCGTCGGTTTGTAGCTTGCTCGCAATGGGCTGTCTCAGCGCGATTCTTCTGGTGGTGGCAAGGTAGTCGGTCTGCAAGGCGCGCTCCGCTCGCTCGTCGCCGAATTGAGATGGATGACATGACTCCAGCCGAACCCGCTGTCGTGCTGAACCGACATCGCGCGGAAGCGATCAATGTGGCTTGGCCGTACGCATACGCCATGGCGATCGATGCGATGCACACCATGTAAGCGAGCGTTCCCTGCAACAAAGCAAAACCATGCATTCGCTCTTCCCACACGCAACCTCAGTCTTCGAAAGAGCCGGCGGGTGCCACCCTCGGGGCCGGTAGCCGCAGGCGAGGGGTTCGAACGGACAAGGCCGCGAAGCGGGGCCGGCCAGGACGGCCGGCCATTTCCGCGAGACAGGATGTCGAGTCGGAAATCCCCGTTCGAAGCCCGACCCGGATGGGGCGCGGGTAGGAGCGCACGATGTGCGCGAATCAGGTACACGGCCGCGGACGCGGCCCTTCCTTGACGGGTCGCCGCAGGCGTGGCCTCGAGGGTGGCACCCGCCGGCTCTTGCTCTCGGACATACAGCATCAACGCGCTGTTGGCTTTTCGCCCACATCGTGGGCTCCTACGGTTGCCTATGTGCAAATACGGCATGACGTGATGGAGGGCGCGTGCCGTTATCCGGCAGATAGCGCGGCGCGAAGCCGTCTTCATGGCGTACCCACCTGCATTTATCGATCGTAAGAACTTGCTGGTTGCAAAGCCGACGGTCTTCTTCGAAGAATGATCTGGGACACAGACCGGCACACTGCAAGCATGCTGCGTGTATCGGTCGAGGGGATCAGGGCCACATAAAACCATCGTTCCACGCTGTGACACGACGATCGCACTATCGAGAGCGACGACGTCATCGTTTGCACAGGAGCAAGCATGTCCACGAGTTCGAACGCGTCAGAAACCTTGTACGACGTGGTGGTCAACCAGGAGGGCCAGCACTCGATCTGGCCGGTGCCGAAGTCGCTGCCGCTGGGCTGGACGAAAGTCGGCGTAAAGGGAACGAAGGCCTCGTGCCTTACCTATATCGGTGAAGCGTGGACCGACATGCGTCCGCGGTCGCTGGCTGTCGAGTCGAGGCATTAGCGGCTAGAACCGATCGATAGTGAGTTTCGGACGACCCGCACGGGTCGTCCGCGTGCCCCGGGGGGGGAGGGGAGTTGGCAGCACGGTCTGCGCTACGTTCCGGGTCGATACGAATCGTCCGTGGGCGCAGGTGCAAGGATGGATGCGTCGCTCTTGAATACCGTATTTCTTTTTTCCGGCCAGGGCTCCCAGCACGTCGAGATGGGGCGGGAGCTGTACGAGGCCGATCGCTGCTTTCGTTCGACGATGCGTCATGCCGACCGGCTGTTCCGCGAACGGACCGGTGCGTCGGTGCTGACGGTGCTGTTCGCGCAGGGTGCTGATGCGGATGTGACGCTACAGCGCCTGCTGTACAGCCATGCCGCCATCTTCATGGTGGAGTACGCGCTGGCCACCAGCCTGCTCGAACGCGGGCTGCGGGTGGATGCCGTGCTGGGTGCGAGCCTGGGTTCGTTCGCGGCGGCGGCGGTGGCCGGATGGCTGGACCCGGACGACGCCTTGCTCGCCGTGGTGGAACAGGCCCTTATCGTGGAAGCGCACGCGGAGCCGGGCTGCATGATCGCGGTGGTGGGTGAGCCGGCGCGATTCCTGGAGCCGGATGTGCTCGCCCTGTGCGAGCTTGGCGCGCGCAACTTCGCCACGCATTCCGTGCTGTCTCTTCCCGCGCGGAACACCGATGCGGTCGAGACGGCGTTGCGTCGCCGCGGCCTGGCGTTCCAGCGGCTGCCGGTGGAGTTCGCCTTTCATTCGCGCTGGATCGACGCGGCGCGCGAACCGTACATGGCCTTCCTGCGCACGCTGCCGTACCGGCAAGGGCACGTTCCGCTGATGTGCTGCGCCCAGGGTGGCCATGTCGACGCGCCGTCGGCGGATCATTTCTGGGCCGTGGTGCGCGAACCCATTCGCCTGGCCGAGACCCTCGCAGCGCTGCCGCCGCGGGACGACTACCGCTACATCGACGTCGGCCCCGCGGGGACGATGGCGACCTTCCTCAACTACCTGTTGCCCGCCGGTACGGCGTCCCGCGTGCACGCGGTGATGTCGCCCTTTGGCGGCGACCTCGCGCGCCTGGATGCCCTGGCGCCCGACACCCGAACCGTACGCATGCCGGAGCCAGATACGATGAAAGCGGTCATTTTTCCCGGGCAGGGATCGCAGTTCAGGGGCATGGGCAAGGACCTGTTCCCGTTGTATCCGGAACAGGTGCGCCGTGCATCCGAGATCCTCGGCTATTCCGTCGAGGACCTGTGCCTCAACGACCGCGACGGTTTGCTGGCGAAGACGCAGTACACGCAACCGGCGCTGTACGTGGTGAACGCGCTGCATTACTACCGCGAGCAGGCGTTGCAGGTCGATGGCGAGGCAGGTCGGGCACCGGCGTTCTTCGCCGGGCACAGCCTGGGCGAATACAACGCGCTGCATGCGGCCGGGGTGTTTTCGTTCGAGGACGGGCTGAGGCTGGTGAAGAAGCGTGGCGAGCTGATGGGGCGTGCCGGCGGCGGTGGCATGGCGGCCGTGCTGGGCACCTCGGCCGGACAGATCCGCGTCGTGCTCGACGAGCATCGGCTGGACGGCGTGGATATCGCCAACCTCAACACGCCGACGCAGACGGTGATCGCGGGCGATCACGAGGCACTGGCCGCCGCGGCGGAGCTGTTCGCGACGCTGAAACTGCGCTGCGTGCCGCTCAACGTCAGCGCGCCGTTCCATTCGCGACACATGCGGCCGGTCGAGGCGGAGTTTGCCGATTACCTGGGCCAGTTCACCTTTGCCGCGCCCACCGCCACCGTGATCGCAAACGCCACCGCGCGGCCGTACGACGGTGCCTCCATCGCCCGGACGCTGGCCAGCCAGATCGCCAGCCCCGTGCAATGGGTGGATTCCATCCGCTACGTGATGGGCAAGGGCGACATCGAATTCCAGGAGATGGGCGCGAACATCCTGTCGAAGATGGTGCAGGAGATCCGCACCAAGGAAACGCCGATCCACGACGAACGGCGGGACACGGTGGTGCAGCCTGTGCCCGCGATGCCCGAGGCGGCCGATGGTGCGGATACCGGCGGCGTCGGCGACGATGGCTCCGATGCGTCGTATCGCATCCACGCCACGGCGCTGGGCAGCGAGGTGTTCCAGCGACGCTTCGGCGTGCGCTACGCCTATATGACTGGTGCCATGTACCGTGGTGTCGCCTCCGCGGAGCTGGTGGTGCGCATGGGCCGCGCCGGTTTCCTCAGTTTCTTCGGTGCCGGTGGCCTGTCGCCGCAGACCATCGAGGCCAATATCGTGCGCATCCAGGCCGGACTGGACGCCGGTCAGCCGTACGGCATGAACCTGCTGGCCAACTACGATAACCCGGCCCATGAGGAAGCGGTGGTGGACCTCTGCCTGCGCTACGGCATCCGCAACGTCGAGGCGGCCGCCTTCATGCAGATGACCCCGGCGCTGGTCCGGTTCCGGCTGCAGGGCTTGCGCCGTGATGCGAACGGCACGGTGGTGAGCGATCACCGCATCGTGGCCAAGGTGTCGCGGCCCGAAGTGGCGCAGGCGTTCATGAGCCCGCCGCCGCCAGCGCTGGTGCAGCGCCTGCTGGACAAGGGGCAGGTGACGCCGGAGCAGGCGCAGTGGGCGCAGGCGTTGCCGGTCAGCTACGACATCTGCGTCGAGGCCGATTCCGGCGGCCATACCGACGGCGGCATCGCGGCCGTGATGCTGCCGCCGTTGTTGCGTCTGCGCGACGAGATGCAAGTTACTCACGGCTACGCCGAGCCGATCTGCATGGGCTTGGCAGGTGGTATCGGTGGTCCCGAGGCCGCGGCCGCCGCGTTCCTGCTCGGCGCCGACTTCATCGCCACCGGTTCGATCAACCAGTGCACGGTGGAGTCGGGCATGAGCACCGATGGCAAGGCGCTGTTGCAGGCAATGGATATCCAGGACACCGAATACGCGCCCGCCGGCGACATGTTCGAGATCGGCGCGCAGGTGCAGGTGCTGAAGAAGTCGGTGTTCTTCCCGGCGCGCGCGAACAAGCTGCTGTCGCTGTACCGGCATCACGATAGCCTGGAGGACATCCCCGAGCGCACCCGGCAGCAGCTGGAAACCACGTTCTTCCACAAGAGTTTCGAGGCGATCTGGCAGGAGACCTCGGCGTACTTCCGTTCCGTGGGCCGGGATCACGAGATCGCCAAGGCGGAGGCCAACGGCAAGCACAAGATGGCGCTGGTGTTCCGCTGGTACTTCGCCTACTGCACGCGCATCGCCATGGAGGGCAACGGCGACGACCGGGTGAATTACCAGATCCAGACAGGACCGGCGCTGGGCTCGTTCAACCAGTGGGTGAAGGGCACTGCGCTGGAACCGTGGACCGCGCGCCACGTGGACGACATCGCCGTGCGGATCATGGATGCCGCCGCCGCGCACCTCACCCGCACCTTCAGCCGACTTCGTCGCTGAGTGAACCACCTTTCCACATGGGCACTTTCATGAACGTGGATATCGCCATCATCGGCATGGCCTGCCGCTTTCCGGGCGCCGCCGATTACGCCGCTTTCTGGGACAACCTGCGCCAGGGCGTGTCCAGCGTCGGCGAGGTGCCCGCGGGACGCTGGGATCGCGAGGCCTTCTACGCCGCCGACGGGCGCGAGCCGAACCGCTCGGTCAGCAAGTGGGGCGGTTTCATCGACGGCGTTGAGTATTTCGATGCCGATTTCTTCGGTATCTCCGCGCGCGAGGCGGCGGTCATGGACCCCCAGCAGCGCGTGATGCTGGAGCAAGCGTGGAACTGCCTGGAAGACGCTGGCTACGATCCCGCCGTGTTCAGTGGCACGCGTACCGGCGTCTACGTCGGCGTCTTCACCTTCGACTACCGCGATCACCTGAGCCGCGCGCTGGAGACGATCGAGGGCCATCTCGCCACGGGGACGCACACCGCGCTGATCCCCAACCGCATCTCGTATTTCCTCAACCTGCATGGCCCCAGCCTGCCCATCGACACGGCCTGTTCCAGTTCCCTGGTGGCCCTGCACAAGGCCGCGCACGCGATCCGCCGGGGCGAGTGCGAGCAGGCGCTGGTCGGCGGCGTCAGCGTGCTGTGCAGCCCCACGCATTTCATCTCGTTCTCCAAGACGGGCATGCTCTCGCCGGACGGCAGCTGCAAGAGTTTCGACGAGCGGGCCAACGGCTACGTGCGTGGCGAGGGCGCGGCCATGGTGCTGCTCAAGCCGCTGGACCGTGCCCTGCGCGACAACGATCGCATCGTGGGCGTGCTGCGCGGCACGGCGATGAACCACGGCGGCCACGCCCGCACCGTGACCTATCCCGGCTCGCTGGCCCAGTCGCACGTGATCGGCGACGCCCTGCGTGAGGCGGATATCGACGTGGCCAGCATCGGCTATGTCGAGGCCCACGGCACCGGCACGCCCAAGGGCGATCCGATCGAGATCGAGGGGCTGAAGCTGGCCTTCTCGCGCGTGGCCGCGGATCGCGGTGAAGCGCCGGGCGAGGGCACATGCGGGATCGGCAGCGTCAAGACCAACATCGGCCACCTGGAATCGGTGGCGGGACTGGCGGGGCTCATCAAGACCCTGCTGTGCATGAAGCACCAGGCGTTCCCGCCGCTGGTCCATTACCAGCGGCTCAACCCGCGCATCGACCTGTCCGGCAGTCCGTTCTTCATCGTCGACCAGGCGCGGCCATGGCCGGTGCCGACCGATGCCGACGGACAGGCGATACCACGTCGCGCCGGCATCAGTTCGTTCGGTTTCGGCGGCGTCAACGCGCACGTCGTCGTCGAGGAACATGTGGACACGGCACCCGCGCCGGTGACCAACACCCGTCCGGCACTGATCGTGCTGTCGGCACGCACGGCACCGGCGCTGCGCGAGCGCGTCCGGCAACTGGTCGATGCGCTGACCGCGCACGAATCGCGCGACGCCGACCTGCATGACCTGGCCTACACGCTGCAACTCGGCCGGCAGGCGATGGCGACGCGCCTGGCGACGGTGGTCGATTCAGTGGCGACGCTGACCTCGCGACTGGAAGCATGGCTGGCGTCGTCCGCGGAGCGCGACGATGTGCTCACGGGCGAGGTGCCGGTGGATGTCGCGACCACGGGCGACGAAACGTCCGGCAGCGAAACCCTGGCCGGGCACCTCGCCGGGGGTGACCTGGCGGCGGTGGCGTCAGCCTGGGTGCACGGCGCCACGGTCGACTGGATGCCGTTGTACGCTTCGGGTCCGCGACGCCGCCTGGCCTTGCCCACGTATCCCTTTGCCCGGGAGCGGCATTGGGTGGATGCGAAGCCCACCGCCACGCAGTCGATGCAGGCGGCGATCCATCCACTGGTCCAGCGCAACACCTCCAACGCAGCGGGCTTGCGATACACCAGCCGGTTCACCGGACGGGAATTCTTCCTCGACGATCACCGTGTGCGCGGCGAGCGGACCTTGCCCGCGGCGGCCCAGCTGGAGATGCTGCGCTGCGCCGCCGACCTCGCCAGTGCGTCATCCATCCGGTATCGCATCGAGGACGTGGTGTGGCTTCGCCCCTTCACCGTCGGCGATGCGCCGAAGGAGCTGCATGTCGCGTTGTTTCCCGAAGCCCGCGGTGGTTTCAGCTTCGAGATCTACGACGACGGCGCCACCGGCGACGGCACCGTCTACACGCAGGGCCTGCTCGCCGTCGCCGAACCCGACGCTGCGGACGGCAGCGTTAGCCACGACGTCGAAGCGATTCGCCAGGCGTGCACGCGCTCGCAGCGATCGGCCGCGGCGTGCCACGCGCTGTTCGACCGGGTGGGATTGCAGTACGGGCCGGCCCACCGCAGCCTGGAGGAACTGCTCATCGGCGATGGCGTGGCACTGGCACGGATCGTCCTGCCGGCGACGGTGACGTCGGGACGCGAGGCCTATGTCGTGCATCCCGCCGTGCTCGACGCGGCGTTGCAGGCCGTCATCGCGGTGCAGGCGAATGACGCGGACACATGGGACGGCGGGGCGCTGTCGCTGCCGTTCGCGCTGGCCTCGCTCGACGTGCGCGGCACGTGCAACGGCGACGGCTGGGCGGTGATTCGCCACCGCGCCGGTCGTGGTTCGGCTGCCTCCGCGGTGCAGGCGTTCGACGTGGACCTGTGCGATGCGCAAGGCACGGTGCTGGCACGGCTGGATGGCTTCTCCACGCGTACTGTCCCGGTGGCGATGGCGCCCGCTTCGACGCGCACGGCACTGTTCATGCCGACATGGACGGAGCCGTCCTCGGTGTTCACCGAGCCGGCCACCTACGCACATCACACCGTCCTGGTGTGCGCGGATGTGGCGTTGCCGGAACAGGTTTCGACCGACCTGCAGGCACGCCTGCCCGAGGCGCGGATCGTTGCGATCGACGACGACGCGGCGCTCGCGTCACGCTACGAAAGCGCGGCGGTGTCGTTGCTGGAACAGCTCCAGGGCGCCGCCGCGCGGCCGGGACGGCACCTGGTCCAGCTGGTCGTCGCCGACCACGGCGCCGGGCAGCTCATGGCCGGCCTGGGCGGCATGCTGCGCACGGCGATGCGGGAAAACCCGCGGATCGTCGGCCAGGTGATCCGGCTCGGCTCGGCGGCGGACATCGTCCAGGCGATCGTCGAACATCGCGACGCGCCGGCCGGTGACAGTCGCTACCGCGGTGGCATCCGGCAGGTGGCCGGGTGGTCCGAGGTGGCGACGCAGCCTGACGTCGCCTCGCCGTGGAAGGCGGGTGGCGTGTATCTCATCACCGGTGGCGCCGGCGGCCTGGGCGCGATCCTGGCGCGTGATATCGCCCGTGACGCCAGCGGAGCCACGCTGGTACTTACCGGACGCTCGCCTGTCGGCGCGACGGTGCAGGCATTGCTCGCGGAACTCGAGTCGCTGGGCGCGAAGCCCCTGTACCGCCCGCTTGATGTGGCCGATGCGGACGCCGTGTCGCACCTCGTGCGCGAGGTTGCTGCGACGCATGGCCTGCACGGCATCGTGCACGCCGCCGGGGTCTTGCGCGACGGCCTGCTGCCGCGCAAGACGCGCGACGACCTGCACGACGTGCTGAGGGCGAAGGTGGCCGGCACGCTGCACCTGGACGAGGCCAGCCGCGACCTTCCGCTGGACTGCTTCATCTGCTTCGCCTCCACCTCGGGTGCCTTCGGCAACGTGGGCCAGGCCGATTACGCCGCCGCGAACGCCTTCATGGACGCCTTCGCGATCCAGCGCGCCACGCAGGTGGTGGAGGGACATCGCTACGGTCGCACGCTGTCGGTGGACTGGCCGCTGTGGGAGGAAGGTGGCATGCGCGTGGATGACGCCACGCGCGAGGCGATGACCGCGCAGACGGGACTGGTGCCGTTGGTCACCGCCAGCGGCCTCGCCGCGCTCCGGCAGGCGATGGCGACGGCGCTGCCGCAGGTGGTGGTGGCCGAAGGCGCGATCGATCGCTTCGTGGCGAGCTGGTCGGGCGCGCCGGCACCGGCGGTCGCATCAATGTCGTCGCCGGTCACGTCGTCGTCGCCTGCCGGCAGCGCGGTCGCCGATACCGGTGAGGCCACGGACGCCCTGAGCGACAAGGCCGAGCGTTACCTGGTCCGCCTGCTGTCGAGCACGCTGAAGCGTCCCGCCCAGAGCATCGATCCACGGGTGCGCATGGAGGCGTACGGCATCGATTCCATCCTCGTGATGGAACTGACCCGCGCGTTGGAGCCGGTGTTCGGGCCGTTGTCGAAGACGCTGTTGTTCGAGTACCAGACCCTGGCCGAGCTGGCCGGCTATTTCCTGGGCGAGCACCGCGCCGCGCTGGTCGAGGCGCTGGGTGCGTCGGGTAACGTGACGGCCGCTGCCACTGTTGCTGCTTCGGCGTCAGCCCCAGCCGTAACGAGGACCTCGGTTGCAGAGCCGACGTCGGGGGCGCCGAACGGTCCGGCGCAGAGCGCGGCGCACGACGAGTCGTTCGCGCCGCCGATGCCCCGCCGGCCCCGCTTCGGCAGCGAGCCGCCGCGCACGCTGCCCGCGGTGGACGCCCAGGCCGCGACGGAGATCGCCATCGTCGGCGTCGCCGGGCGCTATCCGCAGGCGGCGGACCTGGCCGCTTTCTGGGCCAACCTCAGCCAGGGCCGGGACAGCATCACCGAGATTCCGGCCGAGCGTTGGGACTATCGCCTCTACTACGACCCGGACCGCAACGCGGTCGGCAAGACCTACGGCAAGTGGGGCGGCTTCATCGACGGCATCGACCGTTTCGACCCGCTGTTCTTCAACATCGCCCCGCGCGAGGCGGAGATGATGGACCCTCAGGAACGGCTGTTCCTGGAATGCGTGCATGCCACGCTGGAAGACGCCGGCTATACGCGCGAGAGCGTGTCCAGTGACGGCAACGTCGGCGTCTTCGCCGGTGTGATGTACGAGGAATACCAGCTCTACGGTGCGCAGGCGCAGGCGCGCGGCCACAACCTCGCCGTGTTCAACAGCCCGGCGTCGATCGCCAACCGGATCTCCTATTTCTGCGATTTCCACGGTCCCAGCATGGCGCTGGACACCATGTGCTCGTCGTCGCTGACGGCCATCCATCTGGCCTGCCAGGCGATCCAGCGCGGCGATTGCGCGGTGGCGATCGCCGGCGGCGTCAACGTCTCCGTGCATCCCAACAAGTACCTCATGCTGGCCCAGGGCCGCTTCATCTCGGGCAAGGGCCGCTGCGAGAGCTTCGGCGAGGGCGGCGAAGGCTACGTGCCGGGCGAGGGCGTCGGTGCGGTGCTGCTGAAGCCCCTGGATCGCGCCATCGCCGATGGCGACCATATCCACGGCGTGATCCGCGCCACCGCGGTCAACCACGGCGGCAAGAACAACGGCTACACCGTGCCCAATCCCAACGCCCAGGCGAAGGTGATCGAGCGTGCGTTGCGTGCCGGCGGCGTCGATGCCCGCGCGATCAGCTACATCGAGGCGCACGGCACGGGCACCAGCCTGGGCGATCCCATCGAGATCGCCGGCCTGTCCAGGGCGTTCCGCGAGTGGACGCCGGATACCGGCTTCTGTGCGATCGGTTCGGCCAAATCCAACATCGGCCATTGCGAAAGCGCCGCGGGTATCGCCGGCGTCACCAAGGTACTGCTGCAGTTGAAGCACCGGCAGCTGGCGCCGAGCCTGCATTCGGCCGTGCTGAATCCGAACATCGACTTCGCGCGCACGCCCTTCGTCGTGCAGCAGGAACTCGCCGACTGGTCGCGTCCCGTGCTGGACGGGCACGAGCGTCCGCGGCTGGCCGGCGTCTCGTCGTTCGGTGCCGGCGGCGCCAACGCGCACGTGGTGATCGAGGAATACGTGGCATCACCGTCACCGGTGCCTGCGGAACCGACCGGCCCGGCGCTGGTGCTGCTGTCTGCGCGGCAGGAAGACCGGCTGGCCGACCAGGTGCGGCGCCTGCTGGCGGCCATCGACGATGAGCCGGACATGCGCCTGCACGAGCTGGCCTACACGCTGCAGGCAGGCCGCGAGGCCATGGACGAGCGCCTGGGTATCGTGGCGACCTCGCTGGCGGACCTGCGTGCGAAGCTGGCGGCCTGCGTCGCCGGCGACATGGCGGTGGAGGATGTGTATCGCGGCCAGGTCAAGCCGAACAGGGACGCGCTGGCCCCACTGGCCGGCGACGACGACATGGCCACGCTGGCCGACGCGTGGATGGCGCGCGGCAAGTTCGGCAAGCTGCTGGACCTGTGGGTCAAGGGCGTGTCGTTCGACTGGCGACGCCTGTATGCGGAGCGGACGCCGCGACGCATCAGCCTGCCGACCTATCCCTTCGCCGGCGAACGCTACTGGATTCCCGTCGATACCGCCGCGCCCGCCGCTGCTGCCGTGGAAGCGCCGGTGCTGCATCCGCTGGTGCACCGGAACACCTCCGACATCGGCGGACTGCGCTTCAGCGCACGCTTCACCGGTGCCGAATCCTTCTTTACCGATCACGTGATCCGCGGCGCACGCATGCTCCCCGGCGTGGCGCACCTGGAAATGGTACGTGCCGCGCTCCACGAGGCGGTCGACGACGGTCGCACCTGGGCCGTGTACAACATGGCGTGGCTGCGCCCGGTCGTCGACGATGGCGCCGGCGTGTCGCTGCACGTCGCCCTGCATCCGCAGACGGACGCCGCGATCGGCTTCACCATCTACGCGGACGGTGACAACGGTGATGCCCTGGTGCATAGCCAGGGCACGCTGGTCGCCGATCACGACGATACAGATCCGGGTGTTTCGCACGATCTTTCCGCCTGGCGCGCGACATGCACGCTCGGCCACAGCGACGCGGATGCCTGCTACGCGCGGCTGGAGCGGATGGGCCTGCAGTACGGGCCGGCGTTCCAGGGCGTGCGCGAGTGGTTCGTCGGCGAGGGACGGGTCCTTGCGCGGGTGGCCTTGCCGCCGTCGGCGACAATGGACGGCTACGGCCTGCCGCCGAGCCTGCTCGACGCGGCGCTGCAGGCAACCCTGGCGCTGCCGTCCACGTCGGCCGGCGACGCCACGACGCCGATGATTCCGTTCGCCCTGGGCGGCCTGCGGTTCCTGCGTGCGTGCAAGCCGGATATGTGGGCGCTGGTGCGGTACAGCGAAGGCAGTGCGCCGGGTGATGCCGTGCCGCGGCTGGACATCGACCTCTGCGACACGGAGGGCGCGGTCTGCGTGCGACTGACCGGCCTCGGCCTGCGGGCCATGTCCGCCCCGGCTGCGGTTGCGGCTGCGGCGGACGCGGCGGTCACGGCCCAGGCGGCCCATCGGGCCCATCCAGCCACTACGGCCGCTACGGCATCTGACGCCACGGAAGCTACTGAGTCCGGCCTTCTCCTCTTGCAGCCGTCGTGGACGGCGGCTGCCGCGACCGCGGGCAACCGCGCGTTCGACGGTCATCTCGTCATGCTTTGCGGTGTGGACGCGCATGGCGTGCGGCAGGCGTGGCCCGACGCGACGCTGGTGGTGTTGGAAAACACCGGCAACCTGGCGGAACGCTACGAAGCCGCGGCGACGCTGCTGCTGGACCAGTTGCAGGCGTTGAACGGCCGCGGCGGCATGCAGCGGCTGCAACTGGTGGTGCCGGGCGACGGCGAAGGCCGGACCCTGGCGGGACTGGCCGGCATGGTGCGCACCGCCCAGCGGGAAAACCCGCGTGTGCAGGGCCAGGTGATCGAGATAACGGCCGGGCAGGACGTGGTCGGGGCGCTCGGGAAGAACCTCGGCGACACCGCGACGCACGTGCGTTACGTCGGCGGCGTGCGTGAAACGCTGGGCTGGCAGGAGTACACGCCCGTGGTGGAGGCCGCGGTGCCGTGGCGGGATCGCGGCGCTTACCTCATCACCGGCGGCGCCGGTGGCCTGGGCCTGATCGTGGCGCGCGAGATCGCCAGCCACGCGCGCAATCCGGTGCTGGTGCTGACCGGTCGCTCGGCGCCGGACGAGCGCATCCACGCGTGCGTCCGCGAACTGGAAACCCTCGGCGCGGTGGTCCGCTACCACGCGGTGGACGTCGGTGACGCCGCGGCGGTGGCGCACCTGGTGGCCAGCATCCCCGAGGAGTTCGAACGCCTGGACGGCATCATCCATAGCGCCGGCGTGGTGCGTGACGCCTTCCTGGCCAGGAAGACGCCGGCGCAACTGCGCGAGGTGCTTGCCGCGAAACTGCACGGCACGTTGAACCTCGACCATGCCAGCCGCGACATGGACCTGGACTGCTTCATCTGCTTCGCGTCCATCGCCGGTGTGCTCGGCAATGTGGGGCAGGCCGATTACGCCTGTGCGAACGCCTTCATGGATGCCTTCGCCCACGAGCGCAATCGTCGCGTCGCCAAGGGCGAGCGCCGGGGACACACCGTGTCGATCGACTGGCCGCTATGGGACGAGGGCGGCATGCAGGCGGACGCGGCCACCCGCGCGATGCTGGCCCGCCAGTGGGGCATGCAGCCGATGGCCAGCGCTACCGGCGTGCAGGCCTTGCGCCAGGCGCTGGCGAGCGGGCTGGGCCAGGTGCTGGCGATCGAGGGCGACCTGGGCCGCATGCGCGGCGTGCTGATGGACGTGGCGCCCGTTGCCTCCGCTGTCGTATCCGGCGAAGCGTCCGACCGTCCTGTGCCCGATCTGCGCCGCGACGTGAAGCGGGCGCTGATGGAGGTGGTGTCGGCGCTCATCAAGGTGAGGCCGGGCGACCTGGACGGCGACACCGCGCTGAGCGAATACGGCTTCGATTCGATCTCGCTGACCGAGTTCGGCAACGTGCTGAACCAGCGCTACGGGCTGGACCTCACGCCGACGATCTTCTTCGAGTTTCCCACGCTGGACGGCCTGGCCGGTTATCTGGCTCGCGAGCATGCGGCGTTGCTTGCGCCTGTCTTCGCGCCCAGGCCTGCATCGTCGCCCACCACTCCCGGCATGGCCGCCATGGTCACGACGGCGGCGGCCGGCACTGGGATCGCAACCGCATCCGCATCCGCGCCGCGGCCGTCGCGTTTGCCGTCGCTTTCGGCGGACGCGATGCGCACGCCGACACCGGCGCGCCGCGGCTTCGCGGCGACGACGGCGGCCCAGTCCCCCGCGCCGGAACGCACCCGCGAGCCGGTGGCGATCATCGGCATGAGTGGGCAGTTCCCTCACGCGCCGGACCTGGCCAGCTTCTGGCGCAACCTGCGCGACGGTAAGGATTGCATCGACGCGATACCGGCGAGGCGTGACTGGCCGGACAGCCTGCGGGTGCAGGGTGGTTTCATCGACGGAATCGACGCCTTCGACCCGATGTTCTTCGGTATCTCGCCGCGCGAGGCCGAGCTGATGGACCCGCAGCAGCGGCTGATGATGATCCACATCTGGAAGGCGCTGGAAGACGCCGGCTATGCCGGTGGCGGCTTGTCCGGCAGCGATACGGCGATCTACGTCGGCACGATGCCCAGCGGATACGCCGCGCTGGCCGGTCGGGCCGGCATGGCGGTGGAAGGCTATTCGTCCACCGGCGCGGTCGCCTCGGTCGGCCCCAATCGCATGAGCTACTTCCTGGATTTCCACGGGGCGAGCGAGCCGGTGGAAACCGCCTGTTCCAGCTCGCTGGTCGCGTTGCGCCGCGCGGTGCTGGCGATCGAGCGCGGCGAGTGCACGGTCGCGATCGCCGGTGGGGTGAACACCCTGGTCGATCCCGCGCTGCACGTCAGTTTCGACAAGGCCGGCATGCTCAGCGTGGACGCCCGCTGCAAGACGTTCTCGGCCGAAGCGAACGGTTACGTGCGTGGCGAGGGCGTCGGCATGCTGGTGCTGAAATCGCTCTCGGCCGCCGAGCGCGACGGCGACGCCATCCATGGGTTGGTGCGTGGCACGGCCGAGAACCACGGTGGCCGCGCCAGTTCGCTGACCGCGCCGAACCCCACGGCACAGGCCGCAGTGATCCGCGACGCCTGGCGGCAGGCGGGGGTCGATCCGCGCAGCGTCACCTATATCGAGGCACACGGCACGGGCACGCCCTTGGGCGATCCCGTGGAAATCCGCGGTCTCAAGGCCGCGTTCGCGGACCTCTACGCGGATACCGGCGACGGCACGGTAACCTCGGCGCATTGCGGGCTGGGTTCGGTGAAGACCAACATCGGTCACCTGGAACTGGCGGCCGGCGTGGCGGGCGTCATCAAGGTGCTGTTGCAGATGAAGCACCGCACGCTGGTGAAGAGCCTGCACGGCGACACCCTCAATCCGTACATCGATCTGTCCGGCACGCCGTTCTACCTGCTGCGCGATGCGCGCGAGTGGATCGCCCTGCGCGATGCGGACGGTCGTCCGCTGCCGCGCCGCGCGGGTGTCAGCTCGTTCGGCTTCGGCGGCGTCAATGCCCATGTGGTGCTCGAAGAATACGTTGCGCCCGCCCGGAGACCCGTCGTCGACGCGCCGGTGGCCGTCGTGCTTTCCGCGCGCAGTGACGAGCGCCTGCGCGAGCAGGTGCAGGCGCTGCATGCGTTCGTCGACGATGCCCGCCTGTCGGGCGGCATCGCCCTGGCGGACCTGGCGTATACGTTGCAGGTGGGGCGTGAGGCCATGGCGCACCGGCTCGGCTTCGTGGCCGGATCGGTCGCCGAGGTGCGCGACCAGCTGGCGCGCTACCTCGACGATGGTGCCGGCGGCATGCATGCCGCGGACGTCGGCGAATATCGCGAGGCGATGGATGCCTTCGTGCCCGATCTGGCGCTGCGTGGGCTCATGCGGCCCGCCATCGACCGGGCCGGCCTGGACCGGCTTCTCGCCCTATGGGTCAAGGGATATGCCGTCGAATGGCCGGCCCTGTATGGCGAAGACAGGCCTGATCGCGTGCACCTCCCCACCTACGCGTTCGCGCGGGAGCGCTACTGGGTGCCTGCTACCGGTTCGAACGGATCCGAGGGGAAACTCCTGCATCCGCTGGTCCAGCGCAACGTGTCCACCCTGGATGGCGTGTCCTTCGGCAGCCATTTCGACGGCCACGAATTCTTCCTCGACGACCATCGGGTACGCGGTCGGCGCGTGCTGCCCGGCGTGGCGCACCTGGAGATGGCCCGCTTCGCGGCCACGGTGGCGAGTCGCGCCGATGCGGCGGCTGGATGGCTGCGCCTGCACGACATCGTCTGGACACGCCCGATCGGCGTGGACGACGAAGGTGTGGACCTGCATATCGCGTTGCAGGCCGGTCGCGGTGACGATGTCGGCTACGCGATCCGCTCGTCGCTGGCCGACGACGGCATCGTCTATGGCCATGGCGTGGTATCCCGTGTCCCTGGCCCCGCGCCGACGGTCATGCTTTCGCTGGACGCGCTTCGGGCGCAGTGCGACCGCGAGCCGATGGACGCCGCGCGCTGCTATGCCGTGTTCGCGGCGATGGGCCTCGATTACGGTGCCGGCTTCCGCGGCGTGACGGAACTGCGGCTCGGCGAGCGCCTGGCGTTGGCCCGGATCGACCTGCCGTCGTCGGTGCAGGGTTCGCAGGCGGCGTACGGCCTGCATCCCAGCCTGCTCGACGGCGTGTTGCAGGCATCGATCGGGCTGGTGATCGATGCCGACGGCACGCCGCCGGCGATGCTGCCCGTGGCGCTGGCTTCGCTGGATGTGCTCGGTCCGTGCCCGGATCGACTCTGGGCGATCGTAAGGCCGGCGGACGGTGTCGCCGGCGAGGATTCCTCGATCGTCGCGGACATCGACGTGTGCGATGCACAGGGCCTGGTGTGCCTGCGCCTGCGCGGACTGGAGTTCCGCGTGGTCGTGCCGACATCGAAGCGCGGGCATGCGCATGTGGGTGGCGTAGCCGCAGACGCAGAGGTCGACGTCGTCGCTGCTGTCGCCCTCGATGCCGTTGTCGGTGCCGAGATCGGTGTCGCCATGGGTACCGCTAGCGAAGCGGGCGTCCACACGACGGGCTTGGAGGCATCGACGCTTGCCAGCGACGAGACGACGGAGCGCGCCTTGCGCTATTTCGAGCGTTTCCTGTCGAAGGCACTCAAGCTGCCGCTGCACCGCATCGATCGCCGGGCACGGATGGAGACCTACGGGATCGATTCGTTGCTGGTGCTGGAACTGACGCGTGTCCTGGAAACCACCTTCGGGCCGCTGCCGAAAACCTTGTTCTTCGAGTACCAGACGCTGGTCGCCCTGAGCGACTATTTCGTGCGGCAGCATCCGGTCGCCATGGCCGGTCTGATCGGTGAGGCGCACGTGGCGCACGTGGCACATGCGGCCGTGGCCGTGCCGCGTGCCATCCGGACCGCCGCGTCCGTGCCGTTCGCCGCGAGGACCCCGCCAACCACCAACGCGCCCACGGTCGGCGACATCGCCATCGTGGGCGTGGCCGGCCGCTACCCCGGGGCCGACACGCTCGACGCGTTCTGGGCCAACCTCAGCCAGGGCCGGGACAGCATCACCGAGATCCCGGCCGACCGCTGGGACCACCATCTGTATTTCGACGAGACGCGAGGCAAGGCCGGGAAGACCTACGGCAAGTGGGGCGGCTTCATCGACGGCGTGGACCGTTTCGATCCGCTGTTCTTCAACATCTCCCCGCGCGAAGCGATCCTGATGGACCCGCAGGAGCGCCTGTTCCTCGAGTGCGTGCACGCCACGCTGGAAGATGCCGGCTATACACGTCACAACGTGGCGGAAGAAGGCCGTGTCGGTGTCTTCGCCGGTGTGATGTATGAGGAGTACCAGCTCTACGGCGCGCAGGAACAGGCGAGTGGCCGGCCGCTCGCCGTGGCGGGCCACCCCGCGTCCATCGCCAACCGCGTTTCGTATTTCTGCGATTTCCACGGTCCCAGCATGGCGCTGGACACCATGTGCTCGTCGTCGCTGACGGCCATCCACCTGGCCTGCCAGGCGATCCAGCGCGGCGATTGCACGGTGGCGATCGCCGGCGGCGTCAATGTCTCGGTGCATCCGAACAAGTACCTGACCCTGGCCCAGGGCCGGTTCATCTCGGGCAAGGGCCGTTGCGAGAGCTTCGGCGAGGGTGGCGAAGGCTACGTGCCGGGTGAGGGCGTGGGTGCGGTGCTGCTGAAGCCGCTGGCCCGTGCCATCGCCGATGGCGACCATATCCATGGCGTGATCCGCGCCACCGCGGTCAACCATGGCGGCAGGACGCACGGCTACACGGTGCCCAATCCCAACGCGCAGGCCGAGGTGATCGTGCACGCCTTGCGTGCCGGCGGCGTCGATGCCCGCGCGATCAGCTACATCGAGGCGCACGGCACGGGCACCAGCCTGGGCGATCCCATCGAGATCGCCGGCCTGTCCAGGGCGTTTCGCGAGTGGACGCCGGACACCGGCTTCTGCGCGATCGGCTCGGCCAAATCCAATATCGGCCACTGCGAAAGCGCGGCGGGTATCGCGGGTGTCACCAAGGTGCTGTTGCAGCTGAAACACCGGCAGCTGGCGCCGAGCCTGCATTCGTCCACGCTCAATCCCGATATCGATTTCGCGCGCACGCCCTTCGTCGTGCAGCAGGAGCTCTCCCCCTGGCAGGCGCCGACCATCGACGGCCGCGAGGCTGCGCGCGTGGCGGGTATCTCCTCGTTCGGCGCGGGTGGGGCGAACGCCCACGTGCTGATCGAGGAATACATCGCGCCCGGGCGCCCGGATACGGTGGCCGCGAACGCGCCACCGGCCATCGTCCTGCTGTCCGCACGAGACGAGGATCGCCTGCGCGAACGCGTGCAGGCGTTGCTCGACCACCTCGACGTCAACGACGTGTCGCTGGCCGACCTTGCCTATACCTTGCAGCTGGGCCGTGAGGCGATGGACGAGCGACTCGGCCTGATCGTTTCCACGGTGGACGCGCTGCGCGTGAAGTTGTCCGCCTGGCTGGCCGGCGAGACCGGCATCGACGATCTTCACAGCGGCCAGGCCCGGCGCCACCAGGAGGCGCTGGCCGAACTGGACGACGATGACGACATGGCCGCCACCGTGCGGGCGTGGCTCGACAAGGGCAAGTACGGCAAGCTGGTCGGGCTATGGGCGCGGGGCCTGGATGTGGATTGGATGCCTCTGTATCCGGCGGGCTCACCGCGGCCGCACCGCATCGGACTGCCGACCTATCCGTTCGCGCGGGAGCGCTACTGGGTAGCCGTCGGTCCGACGACGCCCACCGCGGGCGCGGCAGCGCTGCACCCGCTCGTGCATCGCAATACGTCGACGTTCGCCCGGCAGCGCTTCACGTCGCATTTCACCGGCGATGAGTTCTTCCTCGCCGGGCATGTCGTCCGTGGCGTCCGGGTACTGCCCGGCGTCGCGCAGCTGGAAATGGCCTACCACGCGGTCACCGAGGCGCTGGACGCCGCCGGCATCCTGTCCCTGCGCGACGTGCGCTGGATGCGTGCCGTCACGGTCGCCGACGAGCCGATCGACCTGCACGTCGTTCTTGCCGTCGATGGGGATGCCATCCGTTTCGACATCGTGCGCGATGCCGACGGTGCTACCACGACCTATGGGCACGGCACGGTGGAGGTCCATCCCGAAGCACCTCCCGCGGTGTTCCACGACCTCGACGCGCTCAGGCAGCAGGACACCCTGGCGCAGCTCGACGCGGATGCCTGCTACGCGTGGTTCGCGCGCATGGGGCTGGACTACGGTCCCGGGTTGCGTGGCCTGCGCACGCTGCACATCGGCACGGGTCGGTTGTTGGCTCGTATCGAACTGCCGCCGTCGCAACGCATGGACGGCTACACGCTGCACCCGGCGCTGCTGGATGCCGCGCTGCAATCCGTGGTCGGCCTGATGATCGCGGAGGACGCCACCGCCGAGCCGTCCCTGTGGCTGCCCGTGGCGCTGGACGCGCTGACCGGGCACGCGCTGCTTCCCTCGAACCTGTGGGCCGTGGTGCGTGCCGTGGTCAGCGCGGATGCCGGCACCCGGCGCTTCGACATCGACCTGTGCGACGACGCCGGCAGCGTCTGCGTCGGCCTGGCCGGCCTGGTCGTGCAGCCGGTGCCGGACGCGACGCCCCGGACGCGCCTGATGTTCGCCACCCCCGACTGGACCGAACGGTCGGCCGACGTAGCGAAGCTCGTGCCGAAGGCGTGGGCGCGGCACGTCGTGCTTGCCTGCGGCGTGGACGATACGGCGCTCGCAGGTGTGCGCCAGCGCCTTGCCCAGGCGACCTGCCTGGCACTGCCTTCGACCGGAACCCTCGCCGGGGATTACGCCGCCGCTGCCGCAATGCTGCTTGACCTGTTGCAGGCGCAGGACAGCACGTCGGGGCCGGCGTTGTTCCAGCTCGTGATCGCGGGGCAGGGCGACGCACGGACGATGAGCGGGCTGGGTGGCATGTTGTGCACGGCCACGCTGGAAGACCCGGCAATCCATGGGCAGGTAATCGAGCTGGACGGCAGCGAGGATATCGACCGCGTGCTCGAAGAGAACCGCGGCAGTACGGCGACGCGTATCCGCTACGTGGATGGATCGCGTCAGGAAGGCGGCTGGCTGGAAGCGGACGCCGCCACCGCCGTGCCTGTGTGGCGCAGCGGAGCGACCTACCTCATCACCGGCGGCGCCGGTGGCCTCGGGCTGATCTTCGCGCGCGACATCGCCACCCAGGCGCCCGGGGCGACGCTGGTGCTGACCGGCCGTTCGGCACTGGGCGAGGCCACGCGTGACGCGCTGGCCTCGCTGGAGGCCATGGGTGTCACCGCGCGCTATCGCCAGCTGGACGTGGCCGATGCGGACGCTGTGGCGCGCTGCGTGCGCGAAACGGCGGTTGCCGATGGCCTGCATGGCATCGTGCACAGCGCGGGCGTGCTGCGCGACAGCTTCATCATGCGCAAGACGCACGAGGAACTGGCCGACGTGCTGCGTGCGAAGCTTGCCGGCACGCTCAACCTCGACGACGCCAGCCGCGATCTGCCGCTGGAATGTTTTATCTGTTTTTCGTCCATCGCGTCCGCCTTCGGCAACCTTGGCCAGGCCGACTACGCCGCCGCGAACGGCTTCATGGACGCGTTCGCGCAGCACCGCAACGACCTGGTCGCCCAGGGCCTCCGTGCCGGCCGCACCCTGTCGGTGAACTGGCCGCTGTGGGACGAGGGCGGCATGCAGGTCGGTGCCGCCACGCGGCGCTACCTCGCCCAGGAAACCGGCATGACACCGCTGCCGACCGCCGCGGGTTGCCGTGCGCTGGCCGGCGCATGGTCGCTCGGCGCGTCGCAGGTACTGGTGATGCAGGGCGATCTGGCGCGTTTGAGGACGCTGTTAGGCGACCAGGCACAGGCACCGACCGTTCAACCCGTCGCCGTGGCTCAGGGACCAGCGCCCGCCGCAGCGGACGACCTGCGCGAGCGCACGGTACGCCATCTCGTCCGCCTTCTTGCGACCACGCTGCGCCTGCCGCCGCACAAGGTCGATGCGGAGGCGCGCCTGGAGGCCTACGGCATCGACTCCGTGCTGACCCTGGAACTCACCGCCGAACTGGAGAAGACCTTCGGTGCGCTGCCGAAGACGCTGTTCTTCGAATACCAGAGCATCGCGGCACTGGCTGGCTATTTCACGCGAGCCCATCGCGCCACGCTGGCGACGCTGTTCGGCAACACAGGCCAGACGAGCGAGACGGAAGCGCCGGGTGCTGCCGGTGCGGCCCGTGAGGTCGCCGCCACTCGTGCTGCCGACAGCGCCGTTCGCGCGGTCGGTGCCGCCGCGGCATCGGCGGTGCGGTTCGGGTCGCCGGCTCCGGTGGCCCCGGGCGCATCGCGCGTCGCACTGCGCCACCGCCATGGCGGCGTGGCTACCGCCGCGGGCGCCGAGGCCGGTGTACAGGCGTTGGCCGAGGAAGGCATCGCCATCGTCGGCCTCGCCGGGCGCTACCCGCAAGCCGCCGACCTGGACGCCTTCTGGGCCAACCTGAGCCAGGGCAGGGACAGCGTCACCGATATTCCGCTCGAACGCTGGGACCACACGGTCTACTTCGACGAGGATCGCAACCGCGCCGGCAAGACGTACGGCAAATGGGGCGGATTCATCGACGGCGTGGACCGTTTCGACGCGCGCTTTTTCCATATCTCGCCGCGCGAAGCGGCGCTGATGGACCCCCAGGAGCGTCTGTTCCTCGAATGCGCGTACGCCACGCTGGAGGATGCGGGCTACACGCCGGACAACGTGGCGACGGATCGCGACGTCGGCGTGTTCGTCGGGGTCATGTACGAGGAATACCAGCTGTATGGCGCGCAGGCGCAGGCACGCGGTGACGGTGTCGCCGTGGCGGGCAGTCCGGCGTCCATCGCCAACCGCGTATCCCACGTGTGTGATTTCAACGGCCCGAGCATGGCGCTGGACACCATGTGTTCCTCATCGTTGACGGCCATCCACCTGGCCTGCGAGAGCCTGCTGCGTGGTGGTTGCACCGTGGCGATCGCCGGCGGGGTCAACCTGTCGCTGCACCCGAACAAGTACCTAGTGCTCGCCCAGGGCCGTTTCATCTCGGGCAAGGGCCGGTGCGAGAGCTTCGGCGAAGGCGGCGACGGTTACGTGCCCGGGGAAGGCGTGGGCGCCGTGCTGCTGAAGCCGCTGGCCCGCGCGGTGGCCGATGGCGACCATATCTACGGTGTGATCCGTGGCGCCGCGATCAACCACGGCGGCCGGACCCACGGTTATACCGTGCCCAATCCGAATGCGCAGGCGAGCGTGATCGAACGTGCCCTGCGTGCGGCGGGCGTGGATGCGCGCGAGGTCAGCTATGTCGAGGCGCATGGCACGGGTACCCGTCTGGGCGACCCGATCGAGATCGCCGGCCTCACGAAGGCCTTCCAGACATGGACGGCGGACGTCGGTTTCTGCGCGATCGGCTCGGCCAAGTCGAACATCGGCCATGCCGAGAGCGCGGCGGGTATCGCCGGACTGACCAAGGTGCTGTTGCAGATGAAGCACCGCCAGCTGGTGCCGAGCCTGCATTCGGCCGTGCTCAATCCTGCGATCGACTTCGGGCAGACGCCGTTCGTGGTCCAGCAGGAACTCGCGCCCTGGTCGCGGCCGGTCGTGAACGGCCGCGAGAAACGGCGGATCGCCGGCTTGTCCTCGTTCGGCGCAGGCGGTGCCAACGCGCACCTGGTGGTCGAGGAATACGAGGACACCAGGGCACACGAGGACGCCGCTACGCATGCGGCGAACCCGGCGGGCCCGGCCATGGTGCTGCTGTCCGCCCGCGACGAAGCGCGCCTGCGTGAACGCGCGCAGGCCCTGCTCGACCACCTGCGGACGAACGACGTCGATCTGCACGACCTGGCGTACACCCTGCAGGTCGGACGCGAGGCGATGGACGAGCGCCTGGCCTTGCTGGTGCCTTCCGTGGAGGCCCTGCGCGACAAGCTGGAAGCTTTCCTGGCCGGCGCCACGGCGGTGGAAGACCTGTACCGCGGCCAGGCCAGGCGCAACCGGGATGCACTGGCTGCGCTGGCCGGCGACGACGACATGGCCGGCACCGTGGCGACGTGGCTCGCCCGAGGCAAGCATGCCCGGCTGCTCGACCTGTGGAGCAAGGGCATGTCGCTCGACTGGCCGCGCCTGCATGCCGCCGGTGGACGCCGGTCGCGACGGATCAGCCTGCCGACGTACCCGTTCGCACGGGAGCGTCACTGGATCGACGTGGCATCCCTCACCGAGCCCACGGACAGCGTAACGGGTGCGGTGCCGGGCGGTGTCTTGCCGGCCGTGGCCGTGGCCGTCGCGTCCGTCGCGACAGCGACGCCACTCGCGCCACGGATGACCTCGACGGCGGCGCTTGCCGTGGACGTTCCGGTGCAGACACTACTTTTCCGTCCCCTGTGGCGAGCCGCCGATGCCACCGACACGGCCTCGACGGGGGAGGCATTCACTTCACGCTTCGTCATGCTGTGCGGCTTCGACGAAACCACCGCCGCCCACCTCCGCGCACGTTCGCCGGGGCTCGCCTGCCTCTGCATCGACGACGCCTCGGCGTTCCTGCCAGGCGTCTTCGAGCAAGCGGCCATCGCCCTGCTGGAGGCGATCCAGGCCCGGATCGCACAGGCCGGGCGGCACCTGATCCAGGTCGTTGTCCCCATGGGCAGCGATGGCGACATGCTGGCGGGACTGGGCGGCATGCTGCGCACGGCGCAGCGCGAACACGAGCGGCTCGTCGGCCAGGTGGTCGCCGTCGCATCGGCGCAGGACGTGGCCGAGGCGATCGCTGCGGCGAGGGAGACCGGCGCCGCCCACGTCCGCTATGTGGACGGCCACTGCCAGCTGGCCGGGTGGACGGAGCAGGACGTCGTGGTCGATGCCACGTCGCCGTGGAAGGATCGTGGTGTCTACCTCATCACCGGGGGTGCCGGCGGCCTGGGCCTGATCTTCGCCCACGCCATCGCGCGGGAGGTACGCCATCCTGTGCTGGTACTGACCGGTCGCACGCCGATGAACGATGCGATCAAGACACAGGTGCGCTCGCTGGAGACGCTGGGCGCCGTGGTGAGCTATCACGCCGTGGATGTCACCGACGCCGAGGCCGTGACCACGCTGGTGCGCTCGCTGCCCGAGACCTTCGAAAGCCTGGACGGCATCATCCACAGCGCGGGCGTGACCCGCGACAGCTACCTGGTCGCCAAGACACCGCAGCAGCTGCGCGAGGTGTTCGGTGCCAAGGTGGCCGGCCTGGTGAACCTGGACGAAGCCAGCGGCGACATGGCGCTGGACGTCTTCGTCGCCTTCGCGTCCATCGCCGGGGCGATCGGCAGCGTGGGGCAGGCTGACTACGCAGCGGCCAACGCGTTCATGGATGCCTTCGTCGAGCGTCGCACCGTACGCGTCGCGCTGGGCGAGCGGCAGGGCCGCAGCCTGTCGATCGATTGGCCACTATGGGCGGAGGGCGGCATGCAGGTGGATGCCGCCACGCGCGACATGCTGGCCGGACAACTGGGCATGTGCCCGTTGGAAAGCGCGGCGGGCGTGGATGCGCTGCGCCAGGCATGGACCGGCGGCAACGATAGGTTGCTGGTGATCGCCGGCGATGCGCCGCGTCTGCGCGAAAGCTTGCTGGGCTACGCCCGGGACGGGGCGCCGCCGAGCGCTACCGCCGCAACGGCTTCCGCACCCTTGTCGGCGTCGGCGACACAAGCTGCGGCACAACCCGCGCCCCCGGCAGCGGCACTCGCCGAGCAGGTCGGGCAGGTGCTGGAAGGCATGGTGTCGCGCCTGATCGCCGTGCGACCGGAAGATCTGGACGGCGATACCACGTTCAGCGAATACGGATTCGATTCCGTCTCGCTGACGGAGTTCGGCAACGCACTGAACACGCATTACGGACTGCGACTGACGCCGACGATCTTCTTCGAGCATTCCACGCTCGATGGCCTGGGCGCCTACCTCGTGCGCGAGCACGCTGCGGCCATCGCGGCCGTCTCGCTCCCGGCGCCCACGGCCGCCATGGCCACCCGGGAGACCACCGAACCGATGGCGGCGGCCGCACCTGCCGTCGTCACCCTCACCGACACGGCCATGGCCCACGCGGGTGCCACGGACGAGCCCATCGCCATCATCGGCATGAGCGGCCAGTTCCCGCAGGCCCGCGATATCGCCGCGTTCTGGGACAACCTGCGCGAAGGCAGGGACAGCGTCGTCGAGGTTCCCCCCTCGCGCTGGGACTGGCGTGCGTGGTTCGGCGACCCGGCGCGCGAGCCGAACCGGACCAACATCACCCGGGGCGGCTTCATCGACGGCGTCGACGAGTTCGATCCGATGTTCTTCGGCATCTCGCCGAAGGAAGCCGAATTGATGGATCCGCAGCAGCGGCTGATGATGATCCACGTGTGGAAGGCGCTCGAGGACGCCGGGTATGCCGGGCCGTCACTCGCCGGCAGCGACACGGCCATCTTCGTCGGCACCGGGTCGACGGGCTACGCCACGCTGGTGGCCCGCGCGGACCTCGGTGGACAGGCCTACGCCTCCACCGGCGGCGTGCCGTCGGTGGGGCCGAACCGGATCAGCTACCTGTTCGACTGGCACGGGCCCAGCGAACCGGTGGAGACCGCGTGCTCCAGTTCCCTGATCGCGCTGCATCGTGGCGTGCGGGCGATCCGTGCCGGCGATGCGTCGGTCGCCGTCGTCGGTGGCGTGAATACCATCGTGACGCCGGAGGCGCACATCAGCTTCAGCAAGGCCGGCATGCTGAGCGAGGACGGTCGCTGCAAGACGTTCTCGGCCGATGCCGACGGCTATGTGCGCGGCGAAGGCGTCGCCATGCTGGTGCTGAAGCCGCTGTCCGCGGCGGAGCGCGACGGCGACACGATCCACGGCCTGGTGCGTGGCACCGCCGAAAACCACGGCGGCCACGCCAATTCGCTGACCGCGCCCAATCCGGTCGCGCAGGCGGCGGTGATCCGCAAGGCGCAGCACCAGGCCGGCATCGATCCGCGCACGGTGACCTATATCGAGGCACACGGTACCGGTACCCGCCTGGGCGATCCCGTGGAGATCCAGGGCCTGAAGGCCGCCTTCGGCGACGATACGGTAGCCGCGCCGTACTGCGGCCTGGGTTCGGTGAAAACCAACATCGGCCACCTCGAACTGGCCGCCGGCGTGGCCGGCGTGGTCAAGGTGCTGTTGCAGATGAAGCACCGCACGCTGGTGAAAAGCCTGCACAGCGACACGCTCAATCCTTACATCGACCTGGACGGCAGTCCGTTCTACGTCGTGCGCGAGGCCCGTCCCTGGGCCACCGTGAGCGACGCGCAGGGCCGGCCGCTGCCACGACGCGCCGGCGTGAGTTCGTTCGGCTTCGGCGGGGTCAACGCACACGTGGTGCTGGAGGAATACGTGCCGGCGACGCCGAGGCCATCCTTGGCGCCGGCCGTGCCCGCGATCATCGTGCTTTCCGCACGCAACGAGACGCGCCTCGCCGAACAGGTGCGTGCGTTGCGGGCTTTCGTCCTGCAAAGCGACGTCGACCTGGCCGACCTGGCCTATACGCTGCAGGTAGGGCGCGAGGCCATGGAGGCCCGGCTCGGCTTCGTCGCCGAGAGCATGGCGCATCTGCGCCAGACACTGACCCGGCTGGCCGACGGTGCGAGTGTCGCGGGTGTCGTACAGGGCAGGGCGCTGCGCAACCGCGCCGCGCCGCCGGTGGTGTTCGACGGCGACAGGGGCGTGCTGCTGCGGCAGTGGGTCGAGGGACGTGCGGTGGACTGGCGCACGCTGTACGACACGGCGATGCCACGCCGCATCGGCCTGCCCACCTATCCGTTCGCCCGCGAGCGTCACTGGATAAGCGTGGGCGCCGTCATCAGCACGCGCACTGCCACTGCCACTGCCACTGCCCCTGTCACTGCCGCCGTAGCCGCCGTAGCCGACGGGGCAGCGGCGCTGCAGGCCGACGACGAATGGCTGCTCGCGCCGGTCTGGGACGTGATGGCGCCCGCCGTCGTCGACGGTAGCGCCGCTGGCGCCGAACAACGCGTGGCGCTGCTCGGCGGGACGGCCGCGCAGCGTGCGTTGCTCACCACGCGTTGGCCGGGTGCGACGGTGCTGGCCTCGCCCGAGGAGGCAGGCCACGCCACGTTCGATCACCTGGTCTGGATACTCCCCGGAAACACCGGCCCCGATGACGTGACCGAAGACGAGGCACTGATCGCCGTCCAGCAGGACGGCGTGGTCACCGGCTTCCGCCTCGCCAGGGCCTTGCTGGACTACGGGGCCGATGCGCGCGCGTTGCAGTGGACCGTGGTGACCTTCGGCACCCAGGCGGTGCATCGCAACGACGTGCCTTCACCGGCCAGCGCCGGTGTGCATGGCTGGATCGGCGCGATGGCGCGGGAATACCCGCGCTGGCAACTGCGCCTGATCGACCTGCCGGCCGGCGAGCCGTGGCCCGTGGACACGATGTTCGACCTGCCGTGCGAATCCGCCGGGGCGGCATGCGCCTGGCGTCGTGGCCAGTGGCTGCGCCAGCGGCTTGCCCCTGTGGACCTCGATGCGACGGTGGCCGGCGAACTGCCGTGGCGGCCGGGTGGCGTCTACGTGGTCATCGGCGGCGCCGGCGGTATCGGACAGGCCTGGACCGAGCACATGGTGCGCACGTACGGGGCCCACGTGGTGTGGATCGGGCGCCGCGCCGCGGACGCCACGATCGAGCAGGCGCGACAGCGCATCGGCGCCTTCGGCCCGACCCCGTGGTACATCGCGGCGGATGCGTCCGACCGCCAGGCACTGGCGCACGCCCGCGACGCGATGCTGGCCCGCCATGGCGCCATCCACGGTGTCGTGCATGCCGCCATCGCCCTGCGCGACGGCAGCATCGCGCAGATGGACGAAGAGGGCCTGCGTGCCGGGCTGGCGGCGAAAGTGGATGCCAGCGTGCGCATGGCGCAGGTGTTCGCCGGCCTGCCGCTGGACATCATGCTGTTCTTCTCGTCGATGATCGGTTTCACGACGCCGGCGGGGCAGGCCGTCTATGCGGCCGGATGCCGCTTCAAGGACGCCTACGCGCTGCGCCTGGCCGCACGCCTGCCGTATCCGGTGAAGGTCGTCGACTGGGGCTACTGGGGCAGCATCGGTACGGTGGCCTCGCCCATGTACCGCGAGCGCATGGCCCGACAGGGCATCGGCTCGATCGAGCCGGCCGACGGCATGCGCGCCCTGGATCGCCTGATGCGTACGCCGCTCGCACGGCTGGGTTACGTCAAGGTGGTGCCCGGGCGCGAGACCGACGGCGGCGTGTTCGACCTCATCGGTGATACCCGGCTTCGTGTCGATGTCGCCACGTATCCCTCGGTGGCGATGCCGGTGCCGGCTCTTGCCGCATCGGCCGGGTTCGCGGGCGATGCCGCCGCGCTGGCGGCGGAGGGCGAGCAGATCGACCGCCTGTCGCTGGCGATCCTGCGCGCGGAGTTGCGCGCCCTGGGACTGACCGATGCGGCCAAGGCGATCGCGTGGCATCCCCGCCATGCACGCTGGCTGGCCCATAGCCTGGACCGGGTCGCCCGTGCCGATGCGCTGTCCGGTGCCGGCGCCACGCCGTCGCTGGCCGAGGCCTGGGCCACATGGGACACGCACAAGGTGATATGGCTGGTCGACGGCCACGTACGCCGGGCGCAGGTCGGCCTGGTGGATAGCATGCTGCGTGCACTGCCGGCGATCCTCAGCGGCCAGGTGCAGGCCACGGCGGTGATGTTCCCCGAGTCGTCCATGCGCCTGGTCGAAGGCATCTACCAGGGCAATGCCGTGGCGGACCACTTCAACGACGTGCTCGGCCAGGCCGTGGTGGACTTTGTCGCCGGGCGCATCGCCGCCGATCCGACGGCCCGCCTGCGCATCCTCGAGATCGGCGCGGGCACCGGCGGCACCAGCGCACGGCTGATGGCACGCCTGGCGCCGCATGCCGCGCACGTCGACACCTACTGCTACACCGACCTCTCGCGCGCCTTCCTGCTGCATGCGCAGGCCACCTACGGTCCGCACTACCCGTACCTGGACTACCGCCTGCTGGATATCGGCCGTCCGCTGGCGGGGCAGGGCATCGAGGCAGGCAGCTACGACCTGGTGGTCGCCACCAACGTGCTGCATGCCACGCCCGATATCCGCGAAAGCCTGCGCAACGCGAAAGCGCTGCTGCGTCCGCACGGCCTGCTGGCGTTGAACGAGCTGAGCAGCTGCGAGCTGTGGGCGCATCTCACCTTCGGCCTGCTGGACGGCTGGTGGCTGTACGAGGACGAGGCCCTGCGGATGCCCGGCTGTCCCAGCCTGTCACCCGCGGGCTGGGCGACGGTGCTTGCCGAGGAAGGCTATGCCCCGGTGGCGTTCCCCGCGCAGGACAGCCACGCACTGGGCCAGCAGGTGATCGTGGCCCGCAGTGACGGGATCACCCGGCAACGGCAGGTACCGCGCGTGACCGCATCGGCCGCTGTCGCCACGGCGAGCGTGACCGGTACGGTTCCACCGCTGGCCGTGCCCGCCGACACGCCGGTTGCCGCTAGCCGAACCATGCACGCCGACGTCGCACTGGCGGACAAGTGCAGGGCTGCCCTGCGCAAGCTGGTCGCGGCCAGCCTGAAGATGCCGGCGGGCAGCATCGAGACCGACATGGGGCTGGACCGTTACGGCATGGACTCCATCCTGGTGCTGGAATTGACCCATGTATTGCGGGACACGTTCGAGGCACTGGGTATCGGCGAGGCGGTAACCACTACGCTGTTCTTCGAGCATCCGAGCATCGATGCGCTGGCCGATCACTTCATCGCGACCGAGCCCGACGCGATGGCACGCTGGGTGGGCCTGCATCGCCCATCCGCGCCGCGTCGTGACGCCACGGAGGCCACAGACGCCACCGACGGCGCGTCGCGGCGTATCGGCACGCGCCTGGCCGGCGACACCTTCGTCCTGGCCGACCACCAGGTCAACGGCGCGCGCGTGCTGCCCGGCGTGGTGCACATGGAAATGGCGCTGGCTGCCGCCCGCCAGGCGCTGGGGCGCGAGGTGCGCGGCCTGCGCAAGATCGTCTGGGCGAGGCCGCTGGTCGCCGACGCGAACGGCGTCACCGTGCATGTCGCCTGGTCCACCGATCGAAGCGGACGCGACGACTACACGATCCAGGCAGGCGACGATGCCACGGTGTACAGCCAGGGCAGCGCGGCATGCGCGGAAGCGCCGGTGGCCACCGTGCAACACGACCTGGACACGCTGCGCCGGGACTGCGCGCTGGCCTACGCCGACGCGGAACGATGCCAGGCCGTCTTCGCGCGCAAGGGGCTGCACTACGGACCCGGCTTCCGTGGCCTGGACGAGCTGTTCATCGGCGACGGCCGGGTGCTGGCGAAGATCTCGCTGCCGGTCTCCGTGTCGTCCACGCTGGACGACTACGTGCTGCATCCCAGCCTGCTCGACGCGGCCTTGCAGGCCGCGCTCGGCCTGTACCTGGGCTCGGGCGACGACGACGCGGACGTGGCGCTCGCGCTGCCGTTCGCGCTGGACGCCCTGGATGTGCTGGCGCCGTGCACGCCCCGGATGTGGGCCTTCGTCCGCTACAGCGATCCGGCGGGCCGCCACGGACCCGTGCGGTGCCTCGACATCGACCTGTGCGATCTGAACGGCGCGGTTTGCGTGCGCCTGACTCGGCTCAGCCTGCGCCTTCTGGATATTCCACCGACACGTGACACGCCCACCGACCGGACCCTTCACGACATGAACGACACCACCGGCGTCACCGCATCCACCGGCCCCTCGCGCCTGCTTCGCGAACGGAGCGTCCTGCAGCTGAGAAAGCTGATCGCGAAGGGGCTGTCCCTGCCGCTGGACGCCATCGGCGAGAACATCGGCTTCGACGAGTACGGCATCGATTCGATCCTGGTCATGGAGCTGACCAACGCGCTGCGCGAGGCCTTCGGCGCCGAACACGTCGGCACCACGCTGTTCTTCGAGCACCGCGACATCGACAGCCTGGTCGAGCATTTCCTGCAGACCGATCCGGACGGGCTGCTCCGCTGGACCGGGCTCGCGGGAGCGGTCGCACCCGCACCTGCCGCGTCACCCGTCGCGGCGCAGGCGGTCGAACAACCGGTCGGAACCTCGGTACCGGCGACTCCCGCCACGACGACGCCCACGGCACCGGTCGTGCAGCGCGCCGCAGCCACCGCCGCGCACGCGCCGGCGCCCGTGGCGCCCTTCGACGTGGCGATCGTCGGCCTGTCCGGCCGCTATCCCGCGGCCGACGACGTGCACGGGTTCTGGGAGAACCTGGTGGCGGGTCGCAACTGCGTCACCGAAGTGCCGCCGGAACGCTGGGACCATGCGCGTTTCTTCGATGCCGCGAAGGGCGTGCCGGGCAAGACCTATACGCGCTGGGCCGGCCTGATCGACGGCGTGGATTGCTTCGACCGGCTGTTCTTCAACATCGCGCCGCGCGAGGCGCGGTTGATCAGCCCGCAGGAGCGGCTGTTCATGCAGGAGGTGCATGCCAGCATCGAGGATGCCGGCTACACCGCCGCGAATCTGCACACCAACCGGAAGATCGGCGTGTTCGTCGGGGTGACCAACGAGCACTACGCCACCGGTGCGCGGTTCTGGTCGATCGCCAACCGCATCTCGCACCTGTGCAACTTCCAGGGCCCGAGCATGGCGGTGGACACGGCCTGCTCGTCGTCACTGACCGCCGTGCACCTGGCGATTGAGAGCCTGCGCAGCGGTGACAGCGAGGTGGCGATCGCCGGCGGCGTGAACCTGATCGTGGCGCCGACCCAGCTGATCGACCTGTCGTCGATGACCATGTTGGCCGCCGACGACAAGTGCAAGTCGTTCGCCGCCGACGGCGACGGCTTCGTCGATGCCGAAGCGGTAGGCGCGCTGGTGCTCAAGCCGCTGCACCGCGCCGTGGCCGACGGCGACCACGTCTATGGCGTCATCAAGGGCAGCGCGATCAACGCCGGCGGCAAGACCAACAGCTACCTGGTGCCCAGCCCGGCCCTGCAGGCGCAACTGGTGGCCGATGCGCTGCGGCGCGCCGGCGTGGACGCCCGCTCGATCGGCTACGTGGAAGCGCAGGGCACCGGCAGCAGCCTGGGCGATCCCATCGAGATCGCCGGCCTGTCGAAGGCGTTCCGCCAGTGGACGGCGGACCGGCAGTTCTGCGCGATCGGCTCGGCCAAGTCGAACATCGGCCACAGCGAGAGCGCCAGCGGCTTCGTCGCGATCAGCAAGGTGCTGATGCAGATGAAGCACCGCACGCTGGTGCCCAGCCTGCACGCCGCCAGCCTCAACCCGAACATCCGTTTCGCCGATACGCCGTTCTTCGTCCAGCAGGCGCTGGGCCCGTGGACGCGTCCGACGCAGGAGATCGACGGCCGGCCGCAGGAGCTGCCGCGCCGAGCCGGTGTCTCGTCCTTCGGTGCCGGCGGTGCCAATGCGCACCTGGTGATCGAGGAATACATCGCCCCGCCCGAGACCGCGCGGGCCATCGACGGTCCGGCGATGATCGTGCTTTCCGCACGCGATCCGGAGCGTCTGCAGGCGCGTGCGCAGCAGCTGCTGGCGGCGCTCGCGCCCGAACGCATCGACGCGGAGGCGACGCTGGCCGATATCGCGTACACGCTGCAGGTCGGCCGCGAGGGGATGGAAGAACGACTGGCCTGGCTGGTCGAATCGGTAGACGAACTGCGCGTGAAGCTGGCGGCCTTCGTCGAAGGCGATGCCGACGGTGCCGAGGCCTACCGCGGCCAGGCACGGCGCAACGCCTTCGCGATGCTGGCCGACGACGAGGACATGCAGGTGGCCGTGCAGGCCTGGGTGGCCAAGGGCAAGTTCGGCAAACTGCTGGACCTGTGGGTCAAGGGCTTCTCCTTCGACTGGAACGCCCTGTATGCGCACGGCCAGGCACGTCCACGCCGGATCAGCCTGCCGACCTATCCATTCGCGCGCGAGCGCTGCTGGACCGACGTCCGCTACCCGGATGCGCCGGATGCGCCGGGCACGGCGACAGTGCTCGCCGCGACGGCGGTGCCTGCCGCAGCGGACCACGTCGCTCCCGTCCGCGAAAACGACGACATGGCGGCCATGACGCGGATCTGGTGCGAGCTGCTGGGTCGTCCGTCGGTGGCCGAGGACGACGACTTCTTCGAGCTGGGCGGCCATTCGCTGCTGGGCACCCAGCTGGCGGCACGGATTCGTGATGAGTTCGGCGTAGACGTGCCGGTAAGCACGCTGCTGGAAGCGCCGACCGTGACCGCGCTGCTCGCACGGATGCGCGGCATCGCCCCGATGCAGGCAGCGACGTCCGCGCCGCCGGCCACGACGGATGCCGCCGTCGACACGAACGGCCACGCTGGCGGGGCAGACGAGAGCGAGGCGTTTCCGCTGTCGTTCGCCCAGCAGCGCCTGTGGTTCCTGGACCAGCTGGAAGGCCATAGCCCGACCTACAACATCCCGGCCGCGGTGCGCCTGAAGGGCAGCCTCGACGATCGCTCGCTGCAGGCGGCGCTCGACGATGTGGTGGCCCGCCACGACGCGCTGCGCGCGCGTTTCGAGAGCATCGACGGCTCGCCCGTGCAGCGCATCGCCAACGACGTGGCGCTGGACTTCGTGCGCCACGACCTGCGCCAGCTGTCGCCGAAGGAACGCGACGTCAAGACCCGCTGGCTGATGCTGGACGAGGCCCGCACGCCATTCGACCTGCAGACCGGCCCCCTGGTCCGAAGCCGCCTGCTGCGCCTGGGCGAGCACGAACACCTGTTGCTGCTGACCATGCACCACATCGTCTCCGACGGCTGGTCGATGGGCATCGTGGTGCGCGAGCTGGGCATGCTGTACGCCGCGCACAGCACCGGCGCAGCGGTGTCGCTGCCCGACCTGCCCATGCGCTACGTGGACTTCGCCCGCTGGCAGCGCCAGTGGCTGAGCGGGGAGGTGCTGGATCGCCAGCTGGACTACTGGAAGCGCCAGCTGGCCGGCGCGCCCACGCTGCTGACCCTGCCCACCGACCGTCCGCGCCCGGCTCGCCAGGGGCAGGACGGCGCCGCGCTCGCCTATGCGCTGCCGACGGGCCTGAGCGCGCAGCTGAACGCGCTCAGCCGGAAGTCGCAGAGCACGCTGTTCATGACGTTGTGCGCGGCGTTCAACGTGCTGCTGGCCCGCTATGCCGGGCAGGGCGACATCTGCATCGGCACGCCGATCGCCAACCGCAACCGCAGCGAGATCGAGGACCTGATCGGTTTCTTCGTCAACACGCTGGTGCTGCGCACGCAGGTGGACCTGTCGACCGGCTTCACCGACTTGCTGAAACAGGTGCGCACCACCACGCTGGATGCCTACGCACACCAGGACGTGCAGTTCGAGCAGCTGGTCGGCGCCGTGCAGCCCGAACGGCATACCAGCTACACCCCGTTGTTCCAGGTGATGCTGGTGCTGCAGAACTCGCCGATGAACCTGGCGCTGCCCGGCTTGCAGCTGGAGCTGGTGCCGCACGAGGTGGTCACGGCCAAGTTCGACATCACGCTCACGCTCACCGAAGGCCCGGCGGGCCTGCACGGCAGCTTCGAGTACAACACCGACCTGTTCGACGCCGGCACGATCGAGCGCATGGGCGTGCATTTCGGCAACCTGTTGCAGGCCATCGTGGACGATCCCACCCGTGCGCTGGGTGACCTGCCGATGATCGCGCCGGCGGAAAGGAAGCGGTTGGTCTACGGCTTCAACGACACGGCGAAGATCTACCCGCGCGTCGGGCCGGCATCGCATACCCTGCAGCAGCTGTTCGAGGCGCAGGTGGCGCGCACGCCTGGGCAGGTCGCGGTGGTCTACGCGGGCGTCGCGCTCACCTATGCGGAACTCAACGCCCGCGCCAACCGTCTGGCCCGGCACCTGCGTGGCCTGGGCGTGGGGCCGGACACCCTGGTCGGCCTGTGCACCGAGCGGTCTATCGAGATGATCGTCGGGCTGTACGCGATCCTCAAGGCCGGTGGCGCCTATGTGCCGCTGGACCCCACGTATCCACCGGATCGCCTGGCCACGATCGTGGACGATGCCGCGCCGAAGGCGATCCTCACCCAGCGGCAGCACCGCGACGCGGTACCCCCGGTGGCCGGCCTGCCGGTGCTCTGCCTGGATGCCGACGATGCCCCGTGGGAGGGAAACGCGGACGGCGACCTGGACCACCGTACGCAGCCGGGACACCTGGCCTATGTGATCTACACCTCCGGTTCCACCGGCAAGCCGAAGGGGGTGGCGATCGACCATCGCGGTATCGTCAATCGCCTGCAATGGATGCAGGAGGCCTATCCGCTGACCGCCGCCGATCGCGTGTTGCAGAAAACCCCCTTCAGCTTCGACGTCTCGGTGTGGGAGTTCTTCTGGCCATTGCTGGAAGGGGCGACCCTGGTCGTGGCCCGTCCCGGCGGTCACCAGGACGTGGCGTACCTGGCCGGCATCATCGATGCGGAAGGGATCACCACGGCGCATTTCGTGCCGCCGATGCTGGACGTGTTCCTCAACGAGGTGGAGCCGGGCAGCGGCCGCTCGCTGCGCCAGGTGATGTGCAGCGGCCAGGCCCTGCCGCTGGAACTGCAGCAGCGTTTCTTCGCCACCTGGCAGCACGTGGCGCTGCATAACCTCTACGGACCCACCGAGGCCTCGGTGGACGTCACCTACTGGGCCTGCCGCAAGGACAGCCCGCTCAACTGCGTGCCCATCGGCCTGCCGATCGCCAATATCCAGATCCACATCCTGGACGACGCACTGGAGCCGGTGCCGGTCGGTGTGGTCGGGCACCTGTACATCGCGGGCGTCGGCCTGGCGCGCGGCTACGTCAACCGGCCGGAACTGACCGCGCAGACCTTCATCCCCAATCCGTTCAGTGCCAGCCCCGGTGCGCGCATGTACCTCTCCGGCGACCTGGCGCGCTACCTGCCCGACGGCACCATCGACTACCTCGGGCGCAGCGACCACCAAGTCAAGATCCGCGGCCTGCGCATCGAGCTCGGGGAAATCGAGGCGACGCTCGCGGCGGTCGACGCGGTACGCGACGTGGTGGTGCTGGCGCGTGCCGACGAACGCGGCGTACCGCGGCTGGTGGCCTACCTGGTGGCCCACGACGGGGCGACCCTGCCGGACGCGGCGTCGTTGCGCGCCACCTTGCTGCGCACGCTGCCCGATTACATGGTGCCGGAGTATTTCGTGGCGCTGGCGGCCATGCCGCTGACCTCCAACGGCAAGGTCGATCGCAAGGCCCTGCCGGCGCCGGAGATGGTGCAGGACGAAGCGGCGCACGTCGCGCCGCGTACGCCGACCGAGCAGCGCATCGCCGCGGTGTGGGCCGATGTGCTGAAGGTGGAGAAGATCGGTGCGATGGACGATTTCTTCGAACTGGGTGGCCACTCGCTGCTGGCTACCCAGCTGGTGTCGCAGCTGCGCAAGCGGCAGATCGCCGGCATCGAGTTGCGCGACCTGTTCAGCCACTCGACCCTGGGCGGGCTGGCCGCCTTCGTCGACGCCAGCCACGCCGGCGGACGCCATCCCAACCTGGTGCCGATCCGCGCGGAGGGCACGTCGACACCGCTGTTCCTGGTCCATCCGATCGGTGGCGGCGTGCAGTACGCGTTCGACCTGGCCCGCCAACTGGACGCGGACCAGCCGGTGTTCGGTCTGGCCGCGACCGGGCTGGGGGAGGGCGAAACGCCGCTGGACACCCTCGCCGGACTGGCCGGTACCTATGTGGACGCCATCCGCCAGGTGCAGCCGAAGGGCCCTTACCAACTGGCGGGGTGGTCGCTGGGCGGCACGATCGCCTACGAGATGGCCCACCGGCTGACCCAGGCGGGAGAGGCCGTTCGCTTCGTCGGCCTGATCGACACCGGCAGCCCCGCCATGCGCGCCCGTCTGCTGGCCGAGCACCCGGTGCGCTCGGAGGCCTGCCGCGGCCTGCTGAACTGGCTGCTCGACCTGCCGGGCGCCGTGGACGATCCACGTCGGCACCCGGCGTTCGCCGAGCTGATGGCGCTCGCGGGACGTGACGACCTCTCGGGCATGATCGCCGCGTGCCGACGCGAAGGCTTGCTGCCGGAGCACCTGGACAGCGGGGAGGTGCAGCGGACCGTGGCGCTCTACGCGGCCACGGCACGCGCCGTCGATACGTATCGCGCGCCCGTCGCCGGACGACTGCCGGTGACCTTCTTCGCCGCCGGGCGTGGCGAGGGCGAGGAGGTGAGCCTGGGCTGGCGCGACCTGCTCGGTCCGTCGCTGGATGTCGTCCGTATCGGCGGTACGCACCTGTCGATGGTGCGGCCGCCGCTGCTCGATCGCCTGGCGCGCGAGATCGCCGGCCGGATCGGCAACGTCGCCGCGCCCGTGGCTCGCCCGGCCGCCAACCAGTGAACGCCTCCAGGATCGCCATGAACGACACGCCCACCCTGCAGTACTCGCGCGGCATCCAGGACCTGCCGGGCCCCAAGGGCCAGCCCTGGGTGGGCAACGCGCTCCAACTCAGCGGGCGGCAGATGCACCAGAAGTTCACCGCCTGGGTGCGCGAGTTCGGCCCGATGTTCCGCCTGGAGGTGTTCGGCAACCCCATCGTCATCGTCTCCGACGCGCCCACGGTGCAGGCGGTGCTCAAGGAACGGCCCGAGGTGTTCCGGCGCAGCGGCAGCCTGAAGACGATCATGCACGAGCTGGACATCCGTGGCGTGATCACCGCCGAAGGGGATGCCTGGCGCAAGCAGCGCAAGCTGGTGATGAGCGGGTTGAGCGCGGAGGTGATCCGCAATTTCTTCCCGACCATGCGCTTCATGACCGAACGCATGATGGACCGCTGGAAGCACCGGCTCGCCCAGGGCCTGCCGGTCGACCTGCGCCGGGACCTGAAGGCCATGGCGCTGGACGTGATCGTGGGCATCGCGATGGGCCACGACATCGATGCGGTCAACGACGAAGGCGGCCCGTTGCAGCGGAGCATCGATGCCATCTTCCAGCGGCTTGGCCAGCGCACCACGGCGGCGTTCCCGTACTGGCGCCATGTCCGGTTGCCGGTGGATCGCGCCGCCGACCGCGCGTCGGCGCAGATCGCGGCATCCGTACGAGGCTTCGTCCGCGACGCCCGCGCGCGCATGGCGCAGCAGCGCCAGCTGCACGAGAAACCCGGCAACATGCTGGAAGCGATGATCGCCGCGGCGGAAGACCCGGCCTCCGGCTTCACCGACGAAGAGCTGATGGACAACGCGGTGCTCAGCGTCATCGGCGGCGAGGACACCACCGCCAACTCCATCGCCTGGATGCTCCACCTGCTGGCCCAGCATCCCGCGGCGGCCGCGGCGCTCACGGCGGAAGTGGACGCGGTGCTCGGCGAGGACACGCTCATCCGCGACTGGGAGCTGATGAAGCGCTTCGACTACCTGGAGGCCACCTTCAGCGAGGCGCAGCGCCTGCGCTCGGTGGCGCCGTATGTCGGGGTCACCAGCAACATCGATTGCGTGGTCGCGGACACGCTGATTCCGAAGAACACCGCCATCGTGGTGGCGACGGCGGGGGAGGGGCTGGACGAGCTGCAGTTTCCCGATCCGGCCGCGTTCTCGCCGGAACGCTGGATCTTCGAGCAGCGTCCGCCGCGCGAGCGGGACCCGGCGCGCAAGCTGTTTCCGTTCGGCAGCGGGCCGCGGCTGTGCCCGGGGCGCTTCCTCGCGCTCACCGAGATCACCATGGTCGTCTCCATGATCCTGCGCAACTTCGAGCTGGAACTGGACACGAACGCGCCACCGGTGCGGGAGGTGCTCAATTTCTTCATGGCGCCCAGTTCGCTGCCGGTGCGGATCAGGCTGCGCACGCCGTCGGGGGCGGCTTCGTGATCCCGGCGGCGCGGGAGTCCAATCTCGAGATCGCCCGGCGCATCCTGGGCGTGTCGCTGCCCCTGATGGGCTCCATGGTCGGCAACCTCATCATGATGCTGGTGGACCGGGTGTGCCTGGCGCGGTATTCCAGCGAGACCCTGGCCGCGTCCGGGCCGGCGGTCTATACGGCCATGGCCATCATCGGTTTCTTCGCCGCGGTGGTGGGCTTCTCACGCTCCTGCGTCGCCCAGGCCTTCGGCCGGTCCGGCCACGACGCCGCGGCCTACCAGGCGGCCGTGGGCATCGTCGTCGGCATCCTGTTCGCCGTGGCCCTGCTGCTGCTGGCGCCGCTGATGGCAATGATCCCGTCGCTGAGCCAGCGGCCGCCGGCCATCACCCACCTGGAATCGCAGTTCCTCTACTGGTCGGCGTATTTCGGTGCGGCGATGACCTTCAACATGGCGTTGTCGTCGTATTTCAACGGCATCGGCAAGACGCGCATCACGCTGGTGGCGGGACTGCTCGGCCAGGCAGTCGGCATCGTGATGACCATCGGTCTGGTCTTCGGCCGCTTCGGCCTGCCGGAGATGGGCATGCGCGGCTCGGCGCTGGGCACCTTGTGCGGCACGCTGGCGATCACCGCCTGCTACCTGCCGTATGTGCCGCGGCAGGTCTGGTCGATCCTGCGCGGGCTGGTGCGCACGCGCGGCGTTCCCCTGGCCGAGGTGGCGCCGCGGCTGCGCAAGGGCGTGGCGCTGGGCGTGACGGCGGGCATCGGCAACTTCGGCAACGCCGCCTTCATCTGGATCATCGCGGGGCTGGGCGCCATCGCGCTGGCCGCCAACAACGTCAACCTGACGGTCAGCTACCTGGGCGTGATCCCGCTGCTGGGCCTGGGCATCGGCTGCAGCGTGCTGTGCGGCAATGCACTGGGCAAGGACGAGTTCCACCAGGTGCCGCGGATCATCGCCGTGACGCTGGGCATCGAGCTGGCGTACGTGGCGGTGATGTCCGTCTTCCAGATCGTTACCCCGGACGTGCTGCTCAATCCGTTCGGCCTGGCCGACAAGCCGGAGGCTATCCGGCAGGCATCGGTCGCCACCTCGCGGGTGCTGTGGACCTATTCGCTCGCGTTCGCCTTCTCGATGACCGGGCAGGCGGTGCTGGAGGCCTTCGGCATCACCCGCTTCCTGTTCGTCACCCGCTTCGTGTTCATGTGGGCGCTGAGCATCCCCACGGTGTACCTGATGACCCTGGGCCATGTGGGCGATGCCGGGTTCCTGCCCACCTGCTGGATCGTGGGTTCCAGCTACGAGGCGGCCATCGGGGTGTTCTACTTCTGGCGCATCGCCGTGGCGGTGAACAAACGGCAGAACGCGATCGTGCTGACCCGTGCGCAGGCCTGACCGGTTTTACCCGGATCATTCGCCATGCACGTGGAAAGGACTACTCTCGGGGGTCAGGTGTGGATCATCCGCGCCGGGAGTGGCTCATGCTTAGCGTCGCGATGTTCATGGCGGGTCTATAGACCTCTTCCGGCGCAAGCGGACCCGGGATGCCGCGGGTTCCGAGCGTGAGCCGGCCCTCCGGGCCGAGCTCTTCAACACCGAACAACTGGAAGCCTACGGTGCGCAACTGGCGACGCGGCACCGCGTAGCGGCCCATCGCTCCGCCGAATGGTTGCTGCCCCGGCTGGCCGACAACGAGACCGTCATCGTCGATGCCTGCCGTGGCCTCATGGCCGCCGGCAAGCGCGGCGAGGGCACGACGCCCGCAGGCGAGTGGCTGCTCGACAACCTCTACGTGATGGAGGAACACGTCCGCGCCGCGGAAAAGGATTTCCCCAAGGGCTACAGCCGAGAACTGCCGCAGCTCGACGGCGGCCCGTCCAGCGGCCTGCCTCGGGTCTACGACATCGCTCTGGAGGTCATCTCCCACGGGGACGGCCGGATCGACGCGGCCGGACTGGCGCGCTTCCTCGACGCCTACCAGACCGTAGTGCCGCTCAGCCTCGGCGAGCTGTGGGCCGTGCCGATCATGCTGCGGCTGGCGCTGATCGAGAACCTGCGCCGCATCGCCGTGCGCGTGACGCTGGACCGCTCGCGGCGCCGCCGTGCCACACGCTGGGCCGACGCGATGACACGCATGGCCGCCGAGGACCCGAAGAACGTGGTGCTGGTCGTCGCGGACATGGCACGCTCCGCGCCGGTCATGAGCGCCCCGTTCGTCGCCGAAATGGTCCGCCGCCTGCAAGGGCAGGGGCCGGCACTGGCCATGCCGCTGGGCTGGGTGGAACAGCGGCTGGCCGAGTCGGGACGCAGCACCGATCATCTGGTGCAGGCCGAATCCCAGCAGCAGGCGATGCAGCAGGTGTCGGTCGGCAACAGCATCGGCAGCCTGCGCTCGCTGGCCACGATCGACTGGCGCGACTTCGTCGAGGCAGCCAGTCTGGTGGAAAGCTGCCTGCGTGAAGACCCGTCGGGTGTCTATCCCGCCATGGACTTCGCCAGCCGCGATCGCTACCGACACGCGGTGGAGAAACTGTCGCGCATCACGCGCATCGACGAGCGGATCGTGGCACGGCGCGCGATCGCGGCGGCCCAGGCACCGGACGCGACATCCGCCCATTCCGCCGCGCGACACGTGGGTTACCACCTGGTCGGCGCGGGACGTCCCGCGCTGGAACGCGCGCTGGGCGCACGGCGCCGACTGGCCACGCGCTGCCGGCAGGCCTTCGACCGGGCGCCGTTCGCCTGGTCGCTGGTGGCCTTCCTCACGCTCACCGGTGCGTTGACCACCGCGCTGGTCGGCACCGCGGCGCTGGGTCCGGCCTATGTGTGGGAGCGGTCCGTGCTTGCGCTGGGCTGCATCGTCGTGGCCAGCCAGCTCGGCCTGAGCCTGCTCAACCTGATCGCCTCGCTGCTCACCGCCCCCGACTACCTGCCGCGCATGGATTATGAGGACGGCCTGCCCGACGCCGCACGCACGCTGGTGGCGGTGCCGACGATGCTGGGCAGCCCCCAGGACGCGGACGACGTGGCGGAGGGCCTCGAAGTGCGCTTCCTGGCCAATCGCGACGATGCCCTGCATTTCGCGTTGCTGACCGACTTCCCCGACGCCGACCAGGCGGTGATGCCCGGTGACGAGGCCATCCTCGCGCAGGCCGCCGCCCGGATCGATGCGCTCAACGCGACGTACCCCTCCAGTGCCGCCGACCGCTTCTATCTCCTGCACCGTCCGCGCGAGTGGAGCCCCACGCAGGGGCGCTGGATCGGCTTCGATCGCAAGCGCGGCAAACTGGCCGCCCTGAACGCGCTGCTGCGCGGCGAGGGCGCCGATCGTTTCCTGTTGATCGTGGGCCGGATCGCCCAGTTGCCCGCCGTGCGTTATGTCATCACCCTGGATACCGACACGCACCTGCCGCGCGACACCGCGCACCGGCTGGTCGCGGCGATGGACCATCCGCTCAACCGCCCCGTGTTCGCCGACGAAAGCAATCGGGTGATCGCCGGCTACAGCCTCATGCAGCCGCGCGTGGGTATCGCGCTCCCGGCGCAGGCGCGTTCGGCGTATGCCCGCCTCTACGGGGCAGACGCCGGTGTCGATCCGTATACGCGCGCCGTGTCGGACGTGTACCAGGACCTGTTCCACGAGGGCTCGTTCACCGGCAAGGGCATCTACGACGTAGATGCGTTCGAGCGCGCCATGGCCGGGCGGCTGAAGGACGAGCGCGTGCTCAGCCACGACCTCATCGAAGGCTGCTTCGTCCGCTCGGCGCTGCTGAGCGACGTGCTGGTGTTCGAGGAAATCCCCGAACGCTATGCCGACGACAGCGTGCGCCGCCATCGCTGGATGCGCGGCGACTGGCAACTGTTGCCATGGTTGTTGCCCACGGTGCCCAGCCCGCACGGGTGGGTGGCCAACGACCTGAGCGCGCTGTCGCGCTGGAAGCTGTTCGACAACCTGCGACGCAGCCTGGTCGCTCCGGCCGCGCTGGCCTTGCTGGTGGCCGGGTGGTTGTGGATCGCCCCGGCGCTGACCTGGACGGTGGCGATCCTCGCCATGATGGTGGTGCCGGTGCTGTTGCAGGTGCTGATGGACGCCGCGCGCAAGCCCCACGACATCGCGTGGCGTCAGCATGCAGGGGTGCAGTCGCGCGCGGCGGCGGAGCACGCATTGCGCCTGGGCTTGTCCATCGCCTGGCTGCCGCATGACGCGCGCCTGAGTGTGGATGCCATCGCCCGGTCGCTTTGGCGTGTGTGCGTCAGCCGCAAACACCTGCTCGAGTGGCGCTCGTCCGCCGACGTGGAGCGTCAGGGTCGCGGCTCGCGGCAGATTCCCTGGGGTGCGCTGTGGGCCGGCCCGGCTACGGCGATCGTCGTGGCTGCGCTGCTGGCCGTGGCCAGGCCGCTGGTGTTGCCCGTCGCCTTGCCCTGGCTGCTGGCCTGGCTGGCATCGCCACCCCTTGCTTGGTGGATCAGCCGGGCGCAGGTGAGCAAGCCGTTCGCGCCCAGCGAGGCCGATCATGCCTTCCTGCGGCTGCTGGCGCGGCGCACGTGGGCCTTCTTCGAAACACACATGGGCCCGGACGATCACTGGCTGCCACCGGACAACGTGCAGATGGCGCCGTCGCCGCAGCTGGCCCGACGCACGTCGCCGACCAACATGGGCCTGGGCCTGCTGGCCGGCCTGGCCGCCTACGACTTCGGCTACCTGGGTGCGGGCGCCCTGGTGCAGCGGCTGGCGAACACGCTGGCCACCATGCAGGGGCTCGAGCGGCATCGCGGCCATTTCTACAACTGGTACGACACCGCCACGCTGGCGCCGATGCGTCCGCTGTATGTCTCCAGCGTGGACAGCGGCAACCTGGCCGGCCATCTGCTGACCCTGCAACGTGGCCTGCTCGATGTCGCCCAGGCCCCGGTGTTCCGCAACGCGTCGATCACGGGATTGCGCGACACGGTGGCGTTGCTGGCGCAGACCACGGACGAAAACCGCCGTGCGCCACTGACCGCGTGGGCCGGCGATCTGGCGGCAGCCATGCTGGCCCCGCCGGCATGCATGCGCGACGTGCTCGCGTTCGTCACCGTGCAGCAGGAGCGGCTGCGCGAGGTAACCCCCCAGGCATCCGACCACGTATCTTCCGGTGACGACGAAGGCGCCTTCTGGCTCTCGCGGTTGACCCTGCTGTGCGACGAGCTGCACGAAGAGGCGAGCCTCTGGTACGACGCGGCCACGGACGGCCAGGCCATTCCCACGCTGATGGAACGGGCGGCGAATACGACCGATGCCGCGCAGGCGGAACGTGCCACGGCACGCCTGCGGGCGATGGAGGCCGCCGCCTCGCTGGCGGGCGACCTGGCGATCATGGATCACGCGTTCCTCTACGACGCCCATCGCCGCCTGTTGTCGATCGGTTTCGATGTCGAACGGCGCACGCTGGATGCGTCGTTCTACGACCTGCTGGCTTCCGAGGCGCGCCTGACCACGTTCGTGGCCATCGCCCAGGGCCAGTTGCCGCAAGAGAGCTGGTTCTCGCTCGGCAGGCTGTTGACCAGCACGGGCGGCTCGCCGGTGCTGCTGTCGTGGACGGGGTCGATGTTCGAATACCTCATGCCGATGCTGGTCATGCCGACCTACGAAGGCAGCCTGCTGGAGCAGACCTGCCGCGCCGCGGTGGCACGGCAGATCGAATACGGCCGGCAACGCAACCTGCCATGGGGCGTGTCCGAATCCGGCTACCACGCGGTCGATGCGCAGATGACCTACCAGTACCGCGCCTTCGGCGTGCCGGGCCTGGGGCTGAAACGTGGGCTGGGCGAGGATCTGGTGGTGGCGCCGTATGCGTCGGTGCTGGCCCTGATGGTGGCGCCCTCCGCGGCCACCGACAACCTGCGACGCCTCGCGCGTGCCGGACTGGCCGGCCGTTTCGGCCTGTATGAGGCGGTCGATTACACGCCTTCGCGCCTTCCGCCGGGCCAGGAGTCCGCGGTGGTGCGCCAGTACATGGCGCACCACCAGGGCATGTCGCTGCTGGCGATCGGTCATGTGCTGCTGGACCGGCCGATGCAGAAGCGCTTCGAGTCGGACCCGCGCATGATGGCGACCAGCCTGCTGTTGCAGGAGCGCGTGCCGCGCATGGCTTCCGAATACCTGCACACGGCGGGCCTGGGCGAAGTGGCCACGGTGCCGGCCTTGCCGGAAGCCCGCCTGCGCCTGTTCACCGATCCCGACCGGCCGCGCCCGGCCGTGCAGCTGCTGTCCAACGGCCGTTACCACGTCATGGTCAGCAGCGCCGGCGGCGGCTACAGCCGCCGCGACGGCATGGCCGTGACGCGCTGGCGCGAGGACATCACGCGCGACAGCGACGGCATGTTCTGCTACATCCGCGATCCGGAATCGGGCGATGTCTGGTCCACGGCGTACCAGCCGGTGGCACGCAACACCGATCGCTTCGAGGCGATCTTCGCCGAGTCGCGCGCCGAGTTCCGCGTGCGCCAGCGCGGCTTTGAAACGCACACCGAGATCGTGGTGTCGCCCGAGGACGATATCGAACTCCGGCGCACGCGCATCACCAACCGCGGCAACGTGCGGCGCACGGTCGAGCTGACCAGCTACGCGGAAGTGGTGCTGGCCGACCCGCGCGGCGATGCCGCGCATCCGGCCTTCAGCAAGCTGTTCGTCACCACCGAGATCGTGCCGGACATGCAGGCCCTGCTATGCACCCGCCGACCGCGCTCGGCCGACGAGACACCGCCGTCGATGTGCCACATGGTCGCGGTGCACGATGCGGACGTGGATGCGATCTCCTACGAGACCGACCGCGCGCGCTTCATCGGGCGCGGTCGCAGCACGGCCAGCCCCGTGGTGATGGATGCCGGTCACGACGCGCTGTCCGGTGGCCACGGCGCGGTGCTGGACCCGATCGTCGCCATCCGCGTGCGGATCACGCTCGATCCGGAACAGACCGCCACGCTCGACTTCGTGACCGGCGTGGCCGACACGCGACCGGGGTGCCTGCGCTTGATCGAGAAGTACCGCGATCGCTACCTGGCCGACCGCACGTTCGACCTGGCCTGGACCCGCAGCCAGGTGCTGCTGCGCCAGGCCAACGCCACCCTGGTGGATGCCCAGCTCTACGAGCACATGGCCACCTCCATCCTGTATCCGAACCTCGCCCTGCGCGCCGAGCCGGAGCTGATCGCGGCCAACCGGCGCGGCCAGTCGGGCCTGTGGGGGCAGGCGGTCTCGGGCGACCTGCCCATCGTGCTGCTGCGCATCGGCGACATCGCACGGCTGGACATCGCGCGCGAACTGGTCCGTGCCGCGGCGTACTGGCGACAGCGCGGGCTGACCGTGGACCTGGTGATCTGGAACGAGGACAGCACGGGTTACCGGCAGACGTTGCACGACGCGCTCACCGGCCTGCTGGCCACCGGCGCGGAAACCAACCTGCTGGATCGCCCCGGCGGCGTATTCATCCGCGCCGCGCAGTCGTTGTCCCACGAGGATCGCCTGGTGATGGAGGCTAGTGCCTGCATCGTGGTGGTGGATACCCTGGGTTCGCTGCACGAGCAGATGGAGCGGCACCGGATCGGTGTGCGTGCCGCGGCCGCCGAGCCGGCCTGGCCCGCTCGCAGGCGTCCCGCCCCGGCGCCGGCGGTACCCGTGGCGGCGGCCTTTTCCGCCGACGGCACCGAATACGTCATCACCCTGGCGCCCGGCGCCACCACGCCCGCGCCCTGGTGCAACGTGCTGGCCAATCCGTCGTTCGGCAGCGTGGTCTCGGAAAGCGGCAGTGCCTACACCTGGGCGGAGAACGCCCATGGCTGCCGCCTGACCCCGTGGCAGAACGATCCGGTGGAGGATGCCTGCGGCGAGGCGATCTACCTGCGCGACGAAGCCACCGGGCACACCTGGTGTCCGACCCCGTTGCCGATGTGCGGCGAAGGCACGTACGTCACGCGCCACGGGTTCGGCTACAGCGTGTTCGAGCACACGGAAGGCACGTTGTCGTCGCGCCTGGAGGTGTTCGTGGCGCTGGATGCGTCGGTGAAGTTCCAGGTGCTGCGCCTGACCAACGACGGCGCCGAGCCACGGCGGCTGTCGATCACCGCCTATGTGGAATGGCTGCTGGGCGACGTGCGCGAGAAGAGCGCCATGCACGTGGTCACCGAGATCGATCCGTCGACGGGCGCGCTGTTCGCGCGTAATGCGTACAACAGCGAGTTCCCCGATCGCGTCGCGTTCCTTGACGTGGAAGATGCCGAGCGCGACGTCGGCGGCGACCGTACCGGCTTTCTCGGCCGCAACGGGCACACCGGCGCGCCCCTGGGCATGCGGCGTGCCGGCTGGCACAACCGCGTCGGTGCGGGGCTGGACCCGTGTGGCGTGCTGCGTTCGACCATCGCCCTGGCACCGGGTGAATCGCGCGACGTGGTGATCCGCCTTGGCATGGGCGTGGACGAGGTGGACGCGCGCGGCCTGGTGCTGCGTTTCCGCGACGACGGTTCGGCGGCGCGTGCGCTGGCCGCCGTGCGCGAGCACTGGCGGCAGACGCTGGGCGCCGTGCAGGTCAGCACGCCGGACGAGGCAACCGACCGTTTCGCCAACGGCTGGCTGCTCTACCAGACCATCGCCGCGCGGCTGTGGGCGCGCAGCGGCTATTACCAGTCCGGCGGCGCGATCGGTTTCCGCGACCAGTTGCAGGACTCCATGGCCACCCAGCACGCGGCACCGGCCATGGCACGGGCGCAGCTGCTGGTGTGCGCGGCGCACCAGTTCGCCGAAGGCGACGTGATGCACTGGTGGCACCCGCCCGGCGACCGCGGCGTGCGTACCACCTGCTCGGACGACTACCTGTGGTTGCCGCTGGCGACCAGCCGATACGTCCAGGCCAGTGCCGACACCGGCGTACTGGACGAGTCCATCGAGTACATCGAAGGCCGTACGCTGCGACACGGCGAGGAATCCTGGTACGACCAGGCCCGTCCGTCCGGCCAGCGTGCCACGCTGTACGCGCACTGCGTACGCGCCATCGAGCACGCCATGCCACGGGGCCGGCACGGCCTGCCGCTGATGGGCGGCGGCGACTGGAACGACGGGATGAACAAGGTCGGCGAAGGCGGGCAGGGCGAAAGCGTCTGGCTCGGCTTCTTCCTCGTCCACGTGCTGCGCGAGTTCGCGGTCACCGCTCGTGGCCACGGCGATGCACCGTTCGCCGAGCGCTGCCTGGCGGAAGCCGATACCTTGTCGAGGGCGCTCGAAGCCGACGCGTGGGACGGCGACTGGTATCGCCGGGCCTGGTTCGACGACGGCACGCCGCTCGGGTCGGCCGCCAACGACGAATGCCGCATCGACGCGATCGCGCAGAGCTGGTCGGTGCTGTCCGGCGTGGCCGGTACCGAGCGGCGCGAACAGGCCATGGCCTCGCTGGACGAGCACCTGGTGCTGGAGGATCCCGGCATGATCCGCCTGCTCGATCCGCCGTTCGACCGCTCGGCCATGGACCCGGGCTACATCAAGGGTTACGTGCCGGGCGTGCGCGAAAACGGCGGCCAGTACACGCACGCGGCGGTGTGGGCGGCCATGGCCTTCGCGCAGATGGGACGTCATGAACGCGCGTGGGAACTGGTGAAGATGATCCATCCGGCCAGCCACACGGGCGACGCGCAGGCGATCGAGCGCTACAAGGTCGAGCCCTACGTGATCGCGGCGGATGTGTATTCCGTGCCGCCCCATGTGGGGCGCGGCGGCTGGAGCTGGTACACGGGCTCGGCCGGCTGGATGTACCGCCTGCTGGTGGAAACGTTGCTGGGCCTCCGGCGCGAGGGCGACCTGCTGCGAATCGTCCCTCGCGTGCCCGCGGCGTGGCCCGGCTACGGCATGCGCTATCGCCATGGCGGGTCCGGTTACGTCATCGCGCTGCGTCCCGCATCCGATGGGGAAGCCGGCAGCGTTCACGTGGACGGCGTCCTGGTCTCCGGCGGGGCCATACCGCTGGTCGACGATGGCACGGAGCACCGGGTGGAGGTGGTCTACCTGCGGCACTGACGGCAAGCTAACGCGGGAAGGCGCAGCGTAGCGGTTGCCGGGGCACGCCCGGCAGCCGGGGAGTGCCACGACCATGTCCAAGCGATCACGCGATCCGTCCCCCGCTCCCCAGTTGCGGGAGGACCGCGTCGGTGCCTATAACCTCGCCGCTGCCACCCACCCGGGTGCCTGCGTGGTTCGTGTCGTGGATGCCTCCGGCGCTTGCGTGCCTCGTGACGACGCCTTCACGGTGGCGGCTGCACCCAGCCCAACGCGAACGGCAAAGCGGAGCTGAGCCTGGCCGACGGTTCGCCTCAGGCGCCTTCGGCAACCTTGCGTGTTCCCATGCGCGCATAAAGCATCACCACCAGCGGCGTGAGCACCAGCAGGATGTTGCTGCGCCCGGGCCACCAGATCGCCAGGATGCCCGAAAGCAGGGCCATCGACGGCATCGCCAGGCTGCGACGACGCAGCACGGCCACGGTGTCTTCATTCACACCCGGCGCCAGGAAGGGTGGCCGCAGTGCCTTGCGTACCAGCCGGTACTGCAGCAGACCGGCGATGAGCAGGCTGGTCGCGTAGAACACTTCCGGCACGCGTTCCACGGGGTGGGCACTCATCAACGCCGTGGAGAATGGCGTGAAGGCGATGGCCATCAACAGGAACAGGTTCGGCCACACGATGGACGGATCGTAGTGACGCAACAGGCCGAACACGCGATGGTGCGCCGCCCAGACCGCGCCCACCACGATGAAGCTGAGGAAGAAACCGGCCAGCTGGGGTATCAGTTCCACCAGGGCCTCCAGCCACGCCGCATCGGTGGACACCGCCGGATGCGGCACGTGCACCTCGATGATCAACAGCGTGATGGCGATGGCGAACACCGCATCCGAAAAAAACGTCAGCCGCTCCAGCTGCTGATCCTGGCCATGCTCCGACATCCCCACCCCTCGTTATGATCCCTGCGCGATGATCGCCCGTCAGGGGTAGGCATGGGAAGGGCGCGCAGCAGACGCCGCCTATACACCGGGCGGGCCAGCATGATCCGTGATTCGTCCATCCGATCCATCCAGGGAGACTTCCGATCATGCATCCCCGCGTCGTGTCGCAGCGAAACGTGGTGGCCGCCACGCTTTACGGCCTGCTCAATCCCATTCCCTTCGGCTGCTTCGTAGCCGCCCTGATCTTCGATGCAACCTATGCCCACACCGGCGTCATGCTGTGGATCAAGGGGGCCGCATGGCTGATCCTGTTCGGCCTGCTGTTCGCCATCGTGCCGCGACTGGTCAACCTGGTGCAGGTGTGGATCACCTCGCGTCACGCGCTGTGGCGTGGTGCGCGCATCGACTTCTGGCTGAACCTGGTGGCTATCGTCGTGGCGATCGTCAACGCGTTCGTGCATACCCGCGATGCCTATGCCGCCGTACCGGCCGGCGTCTGGCTGTCCGTCGTCACGGTGCTGCTGCTGGCCGTGGCCCATGTCCTGGTCGCGGTGTACGCGAACCATCGCGGAGTGATCGTTCATGACTAAGTCCATCCCCTTCGGCACCCTCGCCCTGGCCTGCCTGGTCGGCCTTGCCGGTTGCAGCGAAAAAGCCTCGCTGGCGCCGCCGGACCAGTCTGGCGCGGATCCGTCGCTGCCCGCGCCGCGTCACTTCCTCGTGCCGCCGATGCAGGTGCCGGACAAGGCCGGCTGGACATCCGGACAAAAGCCGCGCGTGGCACCGGGCCTCGCCATCGAGGCCATCGCCACCGGGCTGATGCATCCACGGCAGCTGTATACGCTGCCCAACGGCGACGTGCTGGTGGTGGAATCCAACGGCCCGGGCACCGAACCGGTCACTACGCCCAAGCAACTGATGGCGGGACTGGTCAAGGATCAATCCGGCAAGGGTGGCAAGGGCGGCAATCGCATCACTCTGTTGCGCCGGCAGGGGCAGGGCGCCTGGGAGAAGCACGACTTCGTCGACGGCCTGAACTCCCCGTTCGGCGTGCAGCTGATCGGCAACACGTTGTACGTGGCCAACACCGACGGCATCGTCACCTTTCCGTATACCGAGGGCGACACGCATATCGCCGCCGCGCCCACTGTCTTCGCCGACCTTCCCGACACGATCAACCACCACTGGACCAAGGCACTGCAGGCCAACCCGGACGGGACCAAGCTGTATGTCGGTGTCGGCTCCAACAGCAACATCACCGAGAACGGCCTGGACGTGGAATACCGACGCGCCGACGTGCTGGAAGTGGACGTGGCCACCGGCGCCAGCCGGATCTACGCCGCCGGCCTGCGCAATCCCACGGGCCTGCAATGGGATCCGGTAGGCAACACCTTGTGGGCTATCGTCAACGAGCGCGACGAGATCGGCGCCGACCTGGTGCCCGATTACCTGACCTCGGTACGCCCGGGTGCCTTCTACGGCTGGCCGTACAGTTACTACGGCCAGCATGTGGATACACGCGTCAAGCCACAGCGTCCCGACCTGGTGGCCAAGGCGATCCGTCCGGATTACGCCATCGGCTCGCACGTGGCGCCGCTCGGCCTGCTGCTGAGCCAAGCCAATGCGCTGCCCGCGAAATACCACACGGGTGCCTTCATCAGCGAGCACGGCAGTTGGGATCGCTCGCCGTTGAGCGGCTACGAAGTGGTGTTCGTGCCGTTCCGCGACGGCAAGCCGCAGGGCAAGCCCGAGACGATCGTCAGCGGCTTCTATTCGGACGACCAGAAGCAACTTTACGGTGCTCCCGTGGGCATCGTGCAGGACAAGGACGGTGCGGTGCTGATCGCCGACGATGTGGGTGATACGGTGTGGCGGGTGACCGCGGCGTCGCCCTGAGCCGCTTCAATCCGGCGCCGTTCAGAAGAACCTCACGGCCCAGCGGACGTCTCGAACGCCGTTTTTTTGGCCCTGGCTGAACGGGTGATGGTGTTCGCACCCGTGAATTGGACGTCCATCCCGCGGGTGCAAATGCTGCAATGCCGCATGGTGACGCGGTTCGCACGGACGTCCGTTACATGGACGTTACATGCCCTGCGGGCCTTCGCTGAATGCCATCGCCAATCCGGGGTTGTCATCGCCATGTGGAGTCTTGCAAGTTCGGGGCGTCCCCACCGCCACCGGATTGCGTATGCCGATACAGCACCTGTCCCCCGATCGCACGGATAACGCCGCCCCCACGATCGGTCCTCCCGATCACATCGCACCCGCGCTCGCACAGGTGCGTCCGCACCTGCCGCTGATGCTCGTACTGGCGGTATGCGCGACCGTCGTCGTCGCGACCGACCCGCCGCGACGCATGGATCTGTTGATCGCCGAATGGTTCGGCAGCGTCGTCGCGCTAGGCATGGTGCCGTTGTTGCTGGTCCGCGGACTGCGCGTACGCAAGGTGGCCCCCGTGATGGCGCTGACCCTGGCGATGGCCGTGGCGCTTGCCCAAGGCCGTGACGATGCACCCGCCACCGAGGGTGGCCGCCCATCGCCGCACACCCATCAGAACCGTCTGCCGACCGCATCCGACGGTTTCGGTGCCTACACCACGCCGCGCGCTGCCGCGCACAACAGCTGATCGTCACCAGGAGGACACCCCGATGCTGGTTCCCGGTCATGCCCATGTGAGTCATCTTTCCCGCTATGTCGGCGTGCCGCTGCTCATCCTGTTCTGCTGGGATGTGCTGGTCACGGCCGCGTGGTATTGCACGCAGGCGGGGTGGGACAACTTTCCCGCCTTGCCGCTCACCCTGTTCGGCACCGCGGTAGCGATCTACCTGAGCTTCCGTAATGCCACCGCCTATGCGCGCTGGTGGGAGGCACGCACCCTGTGGGGAGCGATGGTCAACTGCTCGCGCACGCTGGTTCGCGATGCGTGGACGCTGCTGGGCGATGCCCGCGTGGCACGCGAGATCTCCTATCGACAGATCGCCTATGTGCACGCGCTGCGGCTGCACCTGCGCAGGCAGAAGGAACGCGACGAACTGGTCGGCCTGTTGTCGGACGAGGAACTGGCCGACCTGGATTCGGTGGCCAATGCGCCCAACGCCATCGCCTTGCGCACGGGTGCGCTGCTGAGCGATGCGGCGCCGGACTCGATCATCCGCGCCGCCTTCGCCCGCACGCTGGCCGAGATATCCAACGCGCAGGGCGGCATGGAGCGGATCAAGAACACGCCGTTGCCGCAGCAATACTCGGTCTATCCGGTGGTGTTCACGCACCTGTTCTGCGCGCTGCTGCCGTTCGGCCTGGTGGAGCAGCTGGGCCTGTACACGCCGCTGGGCTCGACCGTGGCCGGCGTGTTGTTCCTCGGTCTGCTGCAATCGGGCAACGATCTGCAAGACCCGTTCGAGAACGGCGTCAACGACGTGCCGATGACGGCCGTCACGCGCGGCATCGAGATCGACCTGCGTGACGGCATGCGTGAGGACCATGGACTCAAGCCGTTCGCGATCGAGGCCGGCGTGCTCAAGTAAGGCGCAGCGATCAGAAGCCGGGCGGCGCCGGCACGCTGACGATGCGCAGGCAAAGGCCTTCGTATGGATCGAGGTGGATATCCAGCACGCCATCCTCGCCGACGTCGCCTTCCAGCGTCTCGTTGAGCAAATCCACGACCGGACCGGCGCCCACGTTTTCCAGCACCAGGCGCTCGTCGATCGGCTCGGCGGTGAAGTTCAGGGCGGTGATCTGCACGCCGCGGCCGGCGGGCAGGTCGTGCAGCATCACCAGCAGGCCCGCGGCTTCCACGTCGGGAATGGGGCGCTGGTGGCCGCTGGCCAGACCCGTGGCCTGGCGCACCGTAAGCACGCGGCGCACGCGGCTGGCGAACGAGGTGGTGTCTTCCAGCTGCGCTTTCAGGCTGCCGTACAGCGTACGTGCCAGCGGCAGCCCCTGGCCGGATACGGTGGCTTCCGGGTCCAGTTCCATCAGGTCGTAGGCACCGCGATTGATCCAGCGTGTGTCGCCGTCACCCATGAGCGGGGCCACCTCGTCCACGGGCAGGGTGAGCGCACCGACGATGTCCCACCCGGAAATGGCGAACACACCCGGCTGCAACGCGTTGAACATCACCAGCAGGAGGTGCAGCTTGCGGATCTGCTCGATGTCCTCGGCGGACAGCGCGTCCAGGTCGCGCAGGCCCAGCACGGCCGCCGCCAGGCTGGCCGTGGTGCAGGCGATGCCGTTGGTGACGAAGCGCAGGTTGTACGGCGCATGCTCGCCGCTGAGCCGCTCGTACATGGCCTCGCGGATCTGCTCGCGCAGCAGGGCGCCGGGCATGGTCTGCCCCTTGAAGAAGAACGGCGTGGTGGCGTGGGCGGTCCAGAAATGGACCAGCTCCAGCGTCAGCTCGTCGTGGTTCTGCATCGCATGGATCAGCGATGCCGGGTCGATCCCGTGCTGGTGCACGGTGCGCAGCATGAGGCGCAGGAATTCGGTATCGCCGGTGGCCAGGGCATGCTGCACGGCGGGACGGGTGATGAAGTCATAGGAGAGGTCCGCACCGCCGCGGGACATGGCCGCGATGTCGTCCACGGTGAGGTTCAGTTCCTGGAAGCTGAAGCCGCCCGCCTTGCGCACCATGCCGGCGATGATCTGGTTGCCGGTGATCGACAGCGGATGGCTTTCGGACCAGGCCGGGCCGCCAGCGCGACGCTCGATGCCGAGGAAGCCGTTGGCATCCAGGCGCAGGCCGCGCGCGCCCATCACGTCCAGGCTGTGCAGCGCGTCGCCGATCACCAGCTGCTGCGCCGCGAACGACGGATCGAGCCAGTTCAGCGCCGGCTGGCCTTCCTTGAAGTAGTGCAGGTACACCCAGCGGCGCGGCTTGCCGTCCACGCCGGTGACGATCGCCGTGGCGCTCCAGTCGGTGTCCTTCACGCCCGGCTCGAGGAAGATCACCCGCTGCAGCTGGCCGACGATGTAACCCTTGTCGTGCAGCGCGTCCACCGTGAGCGGCCCGAGGTTGACCGAGTCGCGGCCTTCCGCTACGTCCGGCAGCAACGCCCAGTCGTCCTCGCGGATCTCCACCATGTGGTACAGGCCCGGGTAGTCGCCATAGGCCATTTCCGCCAGGCGGAAGTCGGCGCCCTTGCCGGTGTGCGAGGGGATTACGTCGTCGATGACGATGCCGCTGAACACCGACGCCATGCGCGCGATGTCCGAGAACTCGGCGCTGGTCCCGAACACCGGGTCGGTATCCAGGCCGATGCGGTCGAAGTGACCGTCGATGGTCGGCGTCTTCTCGCGCCCACGCAGGCCACCGGCCTCCTTGGTCGGCCCCACGTGCATGCCGTGTACGCCGAGTACCGAAAGCGCGTGCCACAGGTCGTGCTCGCCCAGTGCCGACAGCACCGACTGCCCCGGACGCGTCACCAGCGATGCCGGATACGCGGTGAACCACACCGAGGCCATCTCCGAGGCGCTACGTCCGCGGCTTTCCGCATATGGGTACGCCCACAGGCGCGCCTGGCCGCCGTAGAGCCTGGCGCGTTCGCGGGCTTTCTCCAGCATGGAGCGCTCGAGCAGCCATGCCACGTAGTCCTGGGAGTTGTCGGTCATCGGGGGAGGGCGCACTGGCGGGGAAGGTCGCGATGGTATCCGATCCGGTGTGTAGGAGCCGACGATGTCGGCGAACCCCTCGTCCTTCCCCGGCGGTATCGCGGGCTTGGGCGTAATTACCATCGGTCTTTCGACCTAGGACGGGGTGGTGGCATCTGGGTATGGTGGCCGCGCACACTTCACTAGCCGACGGTCGTCAAGGTATGCGTATTCCCCTCCTGTTCGGTGCCGGTCTCGCACTCGCCACCGTCGCTTGCACACCCTCGACGCCGCCGGCACCGCCGCCGCTGACCGACCTGACCCGCAACTCCGGGGCGGCGCGTGCGCCCGAGCAGATGGCGGTGACCTTCGAACATGCCGACCTCGGCATCCGCGTGGACCCGGTGCGGCAGTGGATCGAAGGGGATGCCAGGCTGACCTTCGGGGTGACGGCACCGCTGCGCCGCATCGTGCTGGACCTGGATCGCAACCTGCCGATCGACCGCGTCGAGGTGGATGGCAAGGCACTGGCGAGCGCCGCCTGGCGCAATCCCGATGGTCGCCTGTCGATCGATCTGCCGCGCCCGCTGGAGAAGGGCGCGCGGACCACGGTGCGCGTGGTGTATCACGGCAGCCCGCATACGGCGGTGCACGCACCGTGGGACGGCGGTTTCGTCTGGACGAAGGCGCCGAACGGCATGCCCTGGGTGGCCACGGCGGTGGAGGGCGAGGGTTGCGACCTGTTCTGGCCGTGCATCGATCATCCCATGGGCCGCCCGCAGGTGGTCGATGAGCACATCGCGGTGCCGGCGCCGCTGGTGGCGGTGGGTAACGGCGTGGCCATGGGCATGGACGAGGCCGACGGCAGGCGCACCTACCATTGGCGAAGCCACGACGTGAGCACCTATGGCGTGGCGCTCAACATCGGGCCGTATCGCGAACTGTCCGCGTCGTATCGCAGCCGGTTCGGCAACGTCGTGCCGCTGCACTACTGGTACGTGGACGACGAGACCCAGGCGAAGGCGTTGTTCGCGGAGTTTCCCGCCATGCTCGATTACCTGGAGAGCGCCATCGGTCCGTACCCGTTCGGCGGCGAGAAGATGGGCGTGGCCGAAACCCCGTTCAAGGGCATGGAGCACCAGACGATCAACGCCTATGGCAATGCGTATGCGAAGAACGTCTATGGCTACGACGACCTGTTGCAGCACGAGCTGTCGCACGAGTGGTTCGGCAACCAGGTCACCAACGCCAACTGGGACGACATGTGGCTGCACGAGGCGTTCGCCACGTACATGCAGCCGCTGTACGCCGGGTCGCTGGGCGGCAGCCAGGCCTACTTCGCCAGCCTCATGCAGCTGCGCGCGCGCATCGACAACAAGCATCCCATCGTGTCCGGCAAGCCACGCCGCGAGGAAGACGTCTACGACGACACGCGCGGCGGCCCCGGACAGGATATCTACAACAAGGGTGCGCTGATGCTGCACACCCTGCGCGGGCTGATCGGCGACGAGGCGTTCTTCCGTGCGACCCGCGAGCTGGTCTACGGCACGGATCATCCGTTGCCCGGCCAGTTCGCGCCGCGCTACGCCACCACGAAGGATTTCATCGACATCGTGGACCGCGTGACGGGCCGTGACATGCACTGGTTCTTCGACGTGTATCTCTACCAGGCGGCGTTGCCGGAGCTGAAGGTGACGCGTGAGGGCCAGCAGCTGCACCTTGCCTGGCAGGTGCCTGGCAAGGGTCCGTTCCCGCTGCCCGTGGAGGTCCGTGTCGGCGAGAACGTGGTCACGCTACCGATGAGCGCGGGGCAGGGCGAGCTGACCCTGCCGCCGGGCGCGACATTCACGGTCGATCCCGCGTCGAAGTTGCTGCGCCGCGACCCGGCTATCGAGGCTTTCCAGGCATACACCCGCAAGCACAAGGCGCCGAAGACGTCGTAGCAGTCATTGACGATAGCAGCCATCGGCCGGGGCGGCCGTCGCTGCCGGGCACAGCACCGCCGCAAAGCCGCCGTCCTGCCGCACGTCGAAGGCGAGCGTGCCGTCCGCGGCGAGCGTCTGCGCGCTGCGTGCCACGTCGCCCCGGCCACGGCCGTCGCGCACGATATCCGCATGCCAGGGTCCCGCGCCGAGCGATGCCACCGGTACGGTCAGGCGCCGGGCGGGCCCCGCCGCGATCGCGCCGATGAACCAGCGGTCGCCGCTGCGCCGCGCGATGATCGCCTCCTGCCCAGGCGTGCCGGCGATCAGTTTCGTGTCGTCCCACACGGTGGGTACCTGGTTGAGGAAGGCGAGGGCCAGCGGACGACGCTCGTACGCTTCCGGTCGGTCGGCAAGATGCGTCCAGCCCGATTCGAAGACGATGGGCAGCGCCACTTCGTGCGCGATGCTGGCCTTCTGCGTCCCGGTGTCGAAGGCCACCGGCGTGTAATCCATGGAACCGACGACGTTCCGCGTGAACGGCTGGATCGTGTTGCCGGCGACAGGCGGATCGTTCTCCGCGCCGCGCACGCCTTCCATCGTCATCAGGTGCGGCCAAGTGCGTGCCAGCCCGTGGGGAATGGTGGCGCCGTGGAAATTCACCATCAGGTGCAGGCGAGCGGTGTCGGCCAGGGTGTCGTCGTACCAGCGGAAGCGGGCCTGCGAGTCGGATTCCATGAAGTCGATCTTCACGCCCTTGACGCCCCAGCCCTTGATCCGGGTCAGCTCCGCCATGCGCTTGCTGGGCGTGTCCAGTTTCGACCAGTGGTACCAGAGCAGGATGTCCACGCCCTTGCCGTTCGCATAGCGCACCAGGTCGGGCACCCACGTGTCGCTCCAGCCTTCATCGACGAGCACATACGGGATACGGTTGCGCGCGGCGAAATCCACATACGCCCGCTGACGCTGCACGTTCGAGGGGCTGTCGTGCTCGCTCAGCCACGACCAGGCCACGCGGCCGGGCTTTATCCACGCAGTGTCGCCGAAGCGTGCCGGGTCGGCCAGGTCGTCCACCAGGGTGGATGCGGTGACCGTGGCAAGATCGCCGGCGATCACCACGCGCCACGGGGTCACACCCTGGCTGTCGACGCGGGGATCGGCGAGAGCGAGGGTATAGGTGCCGCTGCCCGCGGCATGGACCAGGCGGCTGCCGTCGTAGCGGCCATCGGCATTGGCTTCGGTGATCAGAGCGTAGTGTGCGCCCAGCCGGAACAGCGAGGGATACCCGTAGTCGCCGGCGGCCGCCGTGCCTGCCGTCGTCTGGATACGTTCGTTTTCGTACTGGGGGCCGTACGGCAGCAGCCAGGCGGGCGAATCGGCGGGGACGGCGAAGGCGGTGGCTTCACCCGTGACCGTGGCCTGGTGCACGCCGGGCAGTTCGTAGCGGAAGGCGATGCCATCGGGCGCCGTGCGCAGCACGACATCGAGCTGCTGGCCGCCGGCGTTGCGCAGTGCGTAACGGGTCTCGTCGAAGGTGGCCTCGCGCTGCAGGCGCTTGCCGGTGGTCATGCGGTAGTGCTCGACGATGCCGTGGTGTTCGGTCGTGCGCTGGAGGGTCAGCCCCTGGGTGAGATCCGCCGCGGTCGTCTTCAGGCCGAGTGCGATGGTGATCGGCAGGGCACTGCCGGGATCGCGCACCGTCAGCACGGGCCGACCGCCGTTCGCCACGGTGAGCGTCGCCTGCGGCGAGGCGGCCATCGCGGGCATGGCCAGGAAGAGGGAGAGTGCCGGCACGAGCCGGCGAAGGCGTGACACGGGCGAAGCAGCCTGCATGCGGACATCCTCACGGCAGCGAACACCGAGGGTTCCACAAAACGCCGGCGTGCTCAATGCGCCGCCGGCGCACGACGATCCCGTCCACGGCATGTCGCGCCGTGGACGGGGGGCTCGTCAGTGTTGCTTGTTGTACGCCTTCCAGGCCTTGGCCAGGTTGGCGGCGTTGACCGAGCCCAGACCGGAGGCGAAGCTCCAGCCAGGCTGCGCGGGGTAGGCCTCCTTGTACTTCTTCGTGGTGATCGAGGTCAGTCCGTAGGGCCCCGTATAGGCATAGCAGTTGTCGGCACCCGTGGAACAGTTGGTCGAGATGCCGCCGCGGGTGATGTTGTGGAACACGCAACCGGCGGTGCCGGTGGCGCCCTTGTCGGCATCGCATGCGGCCAGCGTGGCGGGTGCCGCGCCGTCGGCGGTGCCGTACTCGTTTGCGGCCAGGGCATAGAGCGTGGTCGCCGCCACACCCTGCTTCCGGCGACCGGTGGACTGGTTCACCAGGGCCTGGATGGCCGCGAACATGGGCGATGCCAGCGACGTGCCACCGCTGCCGTCGGCTCCGTTGGGCAGTCCCGGCGCGCACAGCGCGCTGGAATCGCACGTCACCGCGTAGGTGACATTACCGTAGCTGCCGGCGAACAGGGCCACGTCGGGTATGTCGCGTGCCCCGTCCTTCGTTGCGCCGTGCACCTTGGCCTGCCATGCCGGCTTCTCGTTGTACAACGCAGGCGCGCCACTGGAGCCTTCCGCCGTGAACGGCGTGTTGAAGCGGCCCAGTTTGGCGTACTGTGCCTGGCAGAATTTCACTGCGCTGGCATAGCCGTTGGCCTTGGCTGCCACGCCGTTGCCGCAGGACTCGTTCCACGGGATCTCGGGTACGTACGACAAGGCGCTGCCCAGCACGCTGTTCGGCTTGGCCGCGAAATACGTGGCCGTGGTCTTGTCCAGCACATCGGCCGTATCCGTGCCGCCCACCGCGGTAACGTACGGCGAGGTTGCCAGCGCATTGGCGCTGATGCCCAGCGTGATGAACGCCGAGCCGTTGTAGCCCGTGTTCACGCCGGAATCGCCGGTGGAAACGAACACCGAGATGCCTTCGGCGGCGGCCTGCTGCCACATGCCGTCCAGGGCGATCTTGGTGGCGACGTCCACATCCAGTTCGTCGAAGCCGTAGCTGGCACTGATGATGTCCGGCCGGTCGGTGCCGTTGATGAGGTTGTTGGCCGCGGTGTACACGCCGCCGAAGAAGTTGTTCGTGCCCGAGTCGTCGCAGGTGGCGACCTTCAGCGTGGCGCCCGGCGCCATGGCGGTCACCCACTCGGCGTCGAGCAGCGTTTCACCGGATTCCTCCTCGAAACCGGCGCTCACGTTCGGATCGATGCAGTTGGTGCTGGACAGGCCCGCTGCCGGCGGATTGACCAAGGCATACGTGCCGTCGTATTTCGCCAGGTCGAACGCCTTGACGAAGTTGTCCCAGTCCTCCTTGGGCATGTCGGCGTCCTCGACCACCGCCACCGTGATGCCCTTGCCGGTGATACCGGAGGCGATCAGCGGCGCGGTGCCGTACATGACGCTCATGTCGTACGGGGTGAGCAGCCGGATCTTGTCGCTGTAGGGAAACAGCTGCGGGCTGGCCTTGGCCGTGGCCACATCGGCGGAAGGACCCGTGGCGGTTTTGCGGATGAAGCCCGTGCCCGACGGATCGCGCGCGGCGTGCACGAAGGGCGTGTGCTGCGCCTGCGGACGCAGGTCGGTCAGGCCGGCCACGCCGGCTACGACGTCGCTCAAGGCCTTGGGAATCGTCACGTCGCCGGCGTTGGCCAGGTGCTGCTTCGCGTCCACCGCATAGTATTTTTCCTGCACGCCGAAGGCGTTGCGCACCTGCCCGGCGGAACCCGAGAAGTCGATCTGCATGTGGCTGGGATAGACACCGTTGACGGTGAAGCCCTGGGCCGTGAGATAGGACACGGCAGCGGCGAGATCGGCATCGGTGACGCCGAAACTCTTGCCGAAGGCTTCCGGCGTCAGCCAGCGACCGAAGCGGGGCGAGGAAGGATCGTTCTGCTCGGCGATCACTTTCTTCAGTGCGGCTTCGCGCTTCGCGCTGCGCTTGAGCACGAGTTGCAGGTGGTTCATCGGCAGGTCGTCGGTCGCGACCGAGGTCGCGGCCACGGCGTCCACCAGCGGAATATGGCTTCCGGCGATGGCTACACGTTGACGGGCATCCACCGTCTGCGTGATCCGTGGTGCCTCCGTGGTGTCGATATCGGCCACGGCGGAAGCGGCGGTTTGCGAGAATACGGCGGCGGGTGCTGAAAGCGCGCACAGGACTGCCGCGCACAGCAATGACTTGCGATACGTCATGGATCGTCTCCCTCGATTTTTGTGGTTCCCCTGTTTGTCGTGCGCGAAAGCTTCGGCACCGCCTTCGCCGACGCGGACCGGCCGCGTCTTCCCAAGGCAAATGGTTGCCCGGGAATGAGCCGAGCGTATTCCCTTGTAACGCGATTGAAAAGTGCGCTGGATCGCAAAAGACGCACAGACGTCTATACGTCTATGCGCTTTCTCATGCGTGAAAGATACAATGAAGCAAGTTATTGCGATCCGGGCGTCGTTGTGCGCCAGGATCGCAATAACCTGAGGCTCGGATCAGGCCGCTTCGAGGCGGAACACGTCCACCGCGTTGCGCAGCAACTGTGCCTGTTCGGCCATGGATCGCGAGGCGGCCGTGCATTGCTCGACCAGCGCGGCATTCTGCTGGGTCACCTGGTCCATCTGCGTCACCGCGCGATTGACCTGCTCGATACCCGAGGCCTGCTCCTGCGACGCCGCGGAGATGCCGGTCATCACGCCGGACACCTGGTACACCGCGGCGACCACGCCCTCGATCGTCGATCCCGCCTCGGCGACCATGGACGAACCCTCGGCGACCCGCTCCATCGACGCGTCGATCAGGCCGCGGATCTCCTTCGCGGCAGTAGCGCTGCGCTGTGCCAGCGAACGCACCTCGCTGGCCACCACGGCGAAGCCACGGCCATGCTCGCCGGCACGGGCCGCTTCCACGGCGGCGTTCAGCGACAGGATGTTGGTCTGGAAGGCGAGCGAATCGATGACGCCGACGATGTCACCGACGCGGGCGGAGCTGGTCGATATGCCCGTCATCGTGTCGACCACGCGGGCCACGGCCTCGCCACCGCGCTTGGCCGTCGCCGAGGCGGTGCCGGCGAGGGTCGTACCCAGCATGGCGTTATCGGTGTTCTCGCGCACGGCGGCGGTCAGCTGCTCCATGCTTGCCGCTGTTTCCTCCAGCGACGCGGCCTGTTCCTCGGTGCGCTGGGAAAGATCCGAATTGCCCTGCGAGATCTGTTCCGCGGCAATGGCGATGGAGTGGCTGGACTCCTTGATGCCGGTAACGATGCCGCACAGGTGGTCGCGCATGGTGGCGATGGAATGCAGCAGGCTCGACGAATCGTCCGCCTTCAGGTCCACGCGCACGGTGAGGTCGCCATCGGCGATGCGGCGCACCACTTCCGCGGCGTAGACCGGCTCGCCGCCCAGGGCGCGATAAAGACGACGCCCCGTCCAGACGCCCACGCCCGCGCCGATCAGCAGGCCACCCGCGGCGATGCCGAGCAGGGTGCGCCACAACAACGCGTAGCGCTCGCGCGAGCCCTGGTATTCGCTGGAGGCCACGTCGATCTGCAACGTGCGCAGGTCGTCCAGGTGCGAAAGGGCGCGCGGCAGCAGGACATCGACCGAGCCGTGCAGCAGTTTGTCGGCACCGGCGGTGTCGCCGGCCTCCAGGGCCTTGCGGGTCGCGGCGAAGCCCTGGTTCTCCAGCGTCTCGTACGAGGTGTGGAAGGCTTCGGCCAGTTTCCGTTCGTCAGGCGTCCAGTACGTGGCCGCATAGGTTTTCCACTCCGCCTCAAGCGTGCCGCGATGCGAAAGGCTGGCGGTCACCGCGTCGCGGGCCGGGAACCGCGACGGATCGAGTGCGGCGCGTGACAGCTGGGCCGCCTCGTCGCGCAGGCGATCGCTCACGATCGACAGCTGCTGGATGCAGACCGTGCGGTCCTCGTAGACGGTGCGCAGTGCCTCGCCCGTGGCCGAGAGGGCGTAGAGCCCGGACGCGCAGGTCGCCACCATCGCCAGGGCGAGTCCACCCGCGAGGATCGCCAATTGTGCCTTGACGCTTAACGTTGCCATTTTTGCCCATCGGTAGTCGTTGCTTCCCCGTCAGCGGCCGCTGGAAGAAGAACTGGAGTAAAAATTTGACAAAATTGCGTTTTAAGAAACTTCTGTTCATATATGAGCGGGTTTGGTGAGGATAAGGTGAGCGGTCACCCGGCGCCCCTGAAGGTCATGCCATGCTCGATTCGCTTACGCGCGGCCCCGTGGTCCGCCGCCAATCCGCCTTCGTCGTCGCTGCGTGCCTGTGTCTGGCCCTGGTCACCGCCACGGTGATGGCCGAGCCGGCGCGGAGATGCGAGGCCGTGGTGAGCCGTGACTTCGTCGCCGACCCCGCGCCGACGGCCGCCAGCCACGCCGGCACCCTCGTCGATACCCCGCACGGGCTGGTGGCGGCGTGGTTCGGTGGCAAGCAGGAGCGCGATCCCAGCGTGGGCATCTGGCTGGCACGGCGCGACGCGAAGGGATGGACCCCGCCACGGGAGGTCGCCACCGGCGTCCAGGGGGACGGATCGCGGCTGCCCACCTGGAACCCGGTGCTGTTCCGGTCGCGCGCGGGCAGCCTGATGCTGTTCTACAAGGTGGGCCCCGACCCGCAGCACTGGTGGGGCATGGTGATGACCTCGCACGATGACGGCGCGCACTGGTCGGCGGCCGGCGCATTGCCGCCGGGCATCCTGGGACCGATCAAGGACAAGCCGGTGCAGCTTGCCGATGGGGCTATCGTCAGTCCGTCCAGCACGGAGCAGGGCGACTGGCGTATCCATATGGAACGTTCCGACGACGAGGGCCGCACCTGGCAGCGCGAGCCCGACGTGGCCACCGCCGGCATCGACGCGATCCAGCCCAGTCTGCTGGTACATGGCGACGGTACGTTGCAGGCGATCGGCCGCACGAAGCAGGGGCGCTTGTTCGACACCCGCTCGCATGACGGTGGTCGACAGTGGTCGCCGCTGCGCCTGCTCGACATCGACAATCCCAACGCGGGCATCGACGCAGTGGCCCTGGCCGACGGGCGCTACCTGCTGGTCTACAACCCCACGCTGCCGGGCAAGGACTGGTGGGACGGTCGAGGAACCCTCGCTGTCGCCCTGAGTGCCGACGGGCACCACTGGAAGCGCGTCCTCACGCTGGAGGACCACCCCGGCAAGGAATACTCATACCCCGCGATCATCCAGTCGGCGGATGGCCGCGTGCATGTGCTTTACACGTGGGAGCGATCGCACATGCGCCACGTCGTGATCGACCCCACGCGGTTCACGCCCGATGCGTGCTCCGGCATAAATGTCCACGCCGAACAACGCCCCCCGAAAACCAAGCAGGCGCAATAACTTGCGACTTTTACGTAACGCGCATGTAACCGTTGTGTAAACGTTTACGCGATGTTAGAAGGTGAGGCGTCGGCCTTCACGGCGCCGGCAATCCCATTCACTTGCATCTCGTCCACGGGAGGGTCCCGTGCGCACGGTCATGCCGCTACAGGGGCCTTCCCATGCCGACATCGCGTTTCTCGCGTCGCCTTCCGCTGCACGCGCTGTGCCTCGCTCTCGCCGCCGCCGGCATGCCGGTCGCCTTCGCGCAGTCGACCACGGGTAGCCTGTTCGGCGACGTACCCGTCGCGGCCGGCACGACGGTACGCGTGGAAAACCAGAGCGGCGTGAGTCGCGACCTGCCGGTGGATGCGAGTGGGCGGTACAAGTCGCCGGCCCTGCCGATCGGAACCTACAAGGTGACGCTGTTGCGGGACGGCAAGGTGCTGGACACGCGCGACAACGTGGCCGTGCGCGTCGGCAACGCGAGCGAGGTCTCGTTTTCCGCCGGGACAGCGCAGGCCGCCACGCTCGACGGCGTGCAGGTGTCCGCCAACGCGACGCCCCCGATCGATGTCGCCAGCGTCGATTCGCGTACCGTGATCGACGCCCAGCAGCTGGCCAAGCTGCCCCTGGGCCGCACCGCCGAACAGATCGCCCAGCTGGCCCCCGGCGTGGTCCCCAACAGCGGCGGGTTCACCAGTGACACCGGCAAGTCGCTGGTGAGCTTCGGCGGGTCGTCCGCCAACGCCAACGCGTACTACATCAACGGCTTCAACACGACGGACCCGCTGCAGGCCCTCGGCGGTATCACGCTGCCGTATGGCGCGATCGACCAGGAAGAGGTGTACACCGGCGGCTACAGCGCGCAGTACGGTCGCTCCGACGGCGGCGTGATCAACGCGGTGGGCAAGCGCGGTACCGACACCTGGCATTACGGGGTGCAGTTCCTCTGGGAGCCGCAGTTCGCCCGTGCCAAGGGCGCCAACAACTATTACGCCAGCGGCGTGCCGCAATCGGCCAAGGCCGGCAACCTGTATGCGTACAACCGTGACAACCGCAACGTGGACAGCACGGCATCCGTGTATGCCGGCGGACCGTTGATCAAGGACAAGCTCTACGTCTTCGCTGCGGCCGAGGTGGAACGCCGCGACACGCAGACCGTGGCCAACGAGGAAGCCAGCAATTCGTTCGAGAAGTCGCGCAGCACCATGCCGCGCTGGTACACCAAGCTGGACTGGAACATCACCGACAGCAACATCCTCGAGCTGACCGGCGCCTCGGACAAGACCGAGAATCGCGGCAGCTACTACGACTACGACTACGTGGCCAAGCGACGCGGTGCCTTCGTCAACGATGCGGACCGGCAGAAGAACGGCGGCGACCTGTGGAGCGGCAAGTTCACCAGCTATATCACCGACGCGCTGACGCTCACGGCCGAGTACGGCAAGATGCACACGCAGGCCTACCAGGCACCGGCCAACTACGACGGCAGCCTGACCTACATCGACGGCGACGTGAACCAGAACCCCGCGCTCAACGGTGGCGTGCCCATCGGCAACGCGCAGACCACCGATGGCCTGAGCGATCCCAAGCGCGGCAACTTCACGACCAACACCCGGCTCGACCTGGCCTATGCGATCGGCGACCACACGATCAGCGTGGGTATCGACAACCTGACCGCCAAGGCCGCCAACCAGGGCAGCGAGTCGTCCGGCCCGGGCTATACCTGGTCGTACAGCCAGTCGCTGCCCAACGTGCCGATCAACTCCGATCTGGGCGTGGGGGCCACGGGTGATTTCCCGAACGGCGCGGACGGCTATTTCGTCCAGAAGAACACCTACAGCCAGATCGCCACGGTGCGCTCGACGCAGCGCGCGCAATACGTCGAGGACAAGTGGCAGATGAACGATCGGCTGCTGCTGCAGCTGGGCCTGCGCAACGACCAGTTCACCAACTACGACTCCGCCAGCCAGGCCTACATCACCCAGACCAAGCCGCAGTGGGCGCCGCGCCTGGGCTTCAGCTGGGACGTGATGGGTGATGCCAGCTTCAAGGTGTACGGCAACGCCGGGCGCTATTACCTCGGCCTGCCACTGAACCCCGCGCTCAATTCCGCGGCCGCCACCACCAACACCGTGCAGTACTACACCTATGGCGGGATCGCCGCCGACGGCACCCCCACCGGCCTGACCCCGATGTCCGGGCCGGTCTCCGGCCTGAACCTCTACGGCCAGCAGCCCGATCCCAAGGTGACTACGGCCAAGGGGCTCACGGCGGAGAAGCAGGACGAATACATCCTCGGCTTCACCAAGACCGCGGGCCCCGAGTGGGTCTACGGTGCGAAGCTGATGTACCGCAACCTGCGCAACGCAATCGACGACTACTGCGACCGCAACGCCGTGCTGGCCAAGTCGGCGCAGTTGGGCCAAGACGCGTCCACCAGCAACAGCTGCTTCCTGATCAACCCCGGCCGGGCGAATACCTTCACCCTGGTGGATGCCAGCGGCAACTACGTCGAGGTGCCGATGAGCAACGCGGAGCTCGGTTTCCCGAAGCTCAAGCGCCAGTACTACAGCCTGGAAACGCTGCTGGAGCATCCGTTCGACGGGCGCTGGTACGCCAAGTTCGATTACGTGTTCTCGCGCAGCTACGGCAACACCGAGGGCCAGCTGCGTTCCGACGTCAGCCAGGCCAACGCGTCCACCAGCTACGACTGGGACGGCGCGTCGATCATGCAGTTCGCCAACGGGCCGCAGAACAACGACCACACGCACCAGATCAAGCTCTACGGCTACTACCAGATCGATCCCGAGTGGCTGGTGTCGGCCAACCTGGCCGTCATCTCCGGCAGCCCCCGGCATTGCCTCGGTTTCTACGGCGCCGACGGCACCGATCCGTTGTCGTACGGCAGCCTCTACCACTTCTGCAACGGCGAGCCGTCGCGTCCGGGCAAGCAGGGCCACCTGCCGTGGACCCGCCAGCTGGACATCGGCGCGACCTATAGCCCGGCTTTCGCGGACCACAAGCTGAGCTTCAGCGCGAACATCTTCAACCTGATGAACGAGCAGCGGCCGCTGCAGCTGTCGCCCTATAGCGAACTCAGCCCGCAGCTGACCAATCCGCTGTATCGCACGGTGACGATCCGCCAGCAGCCGCGTTACGCACGCCTCTCGGTCAGCTACGACTTCTGATCTTCACGCCACTGACGGCCACCAGTCCGGCGACGATGAAGCCCGTGCCCAGCCACTCGTTGGGCAGGGGCTTTTCGTCAAGCACCCACCATGCCATCAGCACGCTGAGCACGGGGACCGCCAGCGACGACATGGACGCCAGCGCCGTGGGCAGGCGACGCACTGCCAGCAGCCAGAGTGTCCAGGCCAGGCTGGTAGCCAGGATGACCGAGTAGGCCAGCCCGGCGATGAACGCCGGGCTCCAGACCATGGTCCGTTGCGGGACGAGGAAGGCGACGACCGCCAGGGCCAAGGCGCCGAAGGTCATCTGCCATGCGGTGAAGGTGAGCGGATCGGGCTGGTGGCGCTGGAACATGCGCTTGCTGACCACCGTGCCAAGCGCCCAGCACATCCCGCCCAGCAGGGCCATGCCGGTGCTGAGCGGGTTGCCGAGGCCATGCCATGGCGCGATGACGAAGACGAGTCCCGCAGCGGCCAGCGCCATGCCGATCCAGTGCCGGCGCTGCGGGCGCTCGCCCAACAGCAGCCACGCGAGCAACACGGCCCAGAACGGCATGGCGTAGGCCAGCAGCACCACGTGATCGGCGCCACCGGAGGTGAGGGCCCACTGGCCCAGTCCCTGGAACGCAGCGGTCTGGGCCAGCCCGGTGACGATCGTGCCGGCGAGCGGGGGCGGCGCCAGCGGCCGGCGCAGTACCAGCACGACGATGAACAACAGCGCGGCGCCCAGCGCGTAGCGCAACGCAGAGAAATCGAACGGCCCGGCGTAGCGCATCGCCAGCTTCATCACGATCCAGCTGAACGCCCAGATGACGACGGTGGCGCCCAGTGCGACGACCGGACCCGAGGACGGCTTGGTCTCGCTCACGGCAGGGACCGGGCCGCGTCGTTCCGTGAGACGGCGGCGCGCGGTGCGGCACATCGCGTCGCATCGGTCCGCAGCAGCACGACATCGTGCCGGCCGACGACCACATCGAAAGCCGCCGCATAGTCGCGTGAGCGATGCTGCCAAAGGTCGCGCGCATGGACCCGGGGCGCGCCCTGGAAGCGCTTGTCCACGCGATCCCACGCCAGCCTTACCGTCGCGGGCGCGGCGCCCCGGTTGAACACGCCCAGCACGATCGAGCCGTCGTCCATATCCCTCACCAGCAGTTCCACATCGCCCTGTCTGGTCAGGCGTCTGGCGGGATGTCCGGCCGGATCCTGATCGACGGCGATCACGTCGCGATTGAGCAGGATGTCGCGGGTGGCCGCATCCATGGTGCGCAGGTCGTTTCCGGCCAGCAGCGGGGCAGGGAGGATCGACCACAGGCTCATCTGCGTACGGTATTCCTGCGAGTTCATGCCCCCGTTGCCGACCTCCAGCATGTCGGGGTCGTTCCAGTGGCCCGGCCCGGACCAGGCCGTGAGGTCGAGCTGGCGGAAACCGCGCTGCGACATCGCCTCCCAGTCGTCGCTGATGTCGGGGGTGGTGCGCCATAGCTGGGCGCCTGTCTGCGGTCCCCAGCGCCAGATATCGAAGTCGCCGGATTGCGACAGGCTGTAGATCACGGGACGTCCCGTCGCACGTAGCGCGGCGCCCATCCGACGGAACAGGATCTCCTGGTTCTGTCGCGTGACCGGGTACATGTCGCGCGCGCCGCAGTAGTCGTATTTGAGGAAATCCACGCCCCAGGCGGCGTAGCTGCCCGCATCCTGCGCTTCGTGGCCGTAGCTGCCCTCGAATCCCGCGCACGTTTTCGCCCCGGGCGAGGAGTAGATACCCAGCTTGAGGCCACGTGCGTGCACGTAGTCGGCCAGCGCTTTCATATCGCCGAACCGTGCGTTGGGTAGCATCCGGCCCGCGGCGTCGCGCGTGCCTTCCCACGTATCGTCGATATTGACGTACGTATAGCCGGCATCGCGCATGCCGTTGGTCGCCATGGCGTCGGCCATGGCGCGCACATCGTCGGCCGTGATGCGCCCGGCGAAATGATTCCAGCTGTTCCAGCCCATGGGAGGTAACAGCGCCAGCCCGCTAGCCGGCACGGGATCGATCGCCGCCAGGTCCGATGCCGCCGCGACCATGGGCATGAAAGCCATCAGACCCGGCAGGAGGCGAACGATAGCGGGCACGGTCATGGGCGTCACGGCGCAGCGGATAAGGCAACGAGCTTATCGGATATTCGTTGGCCGTGAGACGGGCGACGCCTTCGTCAGGCGGGTACGCAGCGCCAGGTGGCCTTGCCGTTGATCACACCGACGAACTCGGCAACCTGGCCCTCCGGGCACACCGGCGCATTGCGCGGCGCGTTGTCCGGGGTGGTGATCTTGCGGGCATCGACGGCGTGCGCGGAGGCGCCCGCCACGATCAGGACGAGGGCGGCGAAGCTGGTTTTCATGGGCGTTGTTCCCTGGGCGGTAACGATCGGAATGTCACGGCGGCAGGTATCCACGCCGTTACCGGCGCGGATGCCTGCCTTTCGTGTACACCCCGGTTTCCCCGAGCGCAACGCATGGTCAGTTGCATTCGCGTGTTGCTGCCGAAACGGCACATCCAACCGCGTGGCGACGTACTCAGTGGCGCTCGGGAATGAAGGTCACCCCACGGTTGATCCCGCACTCGTACGTGATCTCGGGGCCGAGCGGCGTATAGGTCGGCAGGGAATACATGAAGGCCGTGAACACCACGGTCTGGTCCGGCTTGACCTGGTAACGGAGGAACTGCCACAACGGCTTGCCGTCCTGGCCGACGGTTTCATGGGCGTCGGAAAAACTGAAGACGCCATCCGGCGTCACGCGGTAGGCGCCGATCTTCAGGCCACCCTTCGTGGTGCCCGGCGCGGTGGTCGTACCGGTCGGCTTGCACTTGGTGAGGTCCACGGTGACGGCGATGTTCGCGCCGTTGTCCGCCGCTGTCTTCAATTCCTCCAGGCTGTAGATCGACGAGGGGGATTGCGCCATCGACGCGGAAATCGGCACGACCGCGGCCAGTGCCGCCAGGAGCGAGAGTCGCATGTTCATCATGGTGTGTTCCTCAACGGTGATGTCGTCGAAAAGAGTTACGATTCGTGATGCAATCGATTGTAATTGTCGATAAAGGTGTAGATTCGTCTCGTTTTCCCGCACGTATGCGCGTTGCCGTCCTGGATGTCCGCCCGCAGGTGAGTGCCCGCGACGGACGAATAGGATGCCTTCGACAAAGGACAAAAACGTGACGCATCTCACCTATCGGCATGTGCGCCGGCTGATCGCCCTGATCGTGGCGCTGGTGCTCGTGGCCGCCGCATCGATCCTCGTTGCCGTGTTCGTGCTGCTCCATGCAGGTGCCGCCACCACCGAAGGCGATGTCGCGGCGTCTGTCGCCTCGCCCGTGACGATCGCGCGCGATGCGATGGGCGCGGTGACCATCGACGCAGCCAGCCGGGCGGACGCGTCGTTCGCACTCGGCTTCGCGCATGCGCAGGACACGTTCTTCGCCATGGACCTCATGCGACGCAAGGCGGCCGGTGAACTGGCGGCACTGGTCGGTCCCGCGGCTATCGACCTGGACAAGGACTATCGTCGCCATCGGCTGCGCGCGGTGGCCGAGCAGGCCTACCGGACGCTTCCCCCCGACCAGCGCGACCAGTTGCAGCACTACGCGGCGGGCGTGAACGCGGGCCTGGCCGGCCTGCGCGTGCGACCGTGGGAATACCTGGTGTTCCGGCAGGCGCCACAACCCTGGCGGCCCGAGGATTCCCTGCTGGTACTCGGCGCCATGTACCTCGAACTCAACGACGGCGGCCACAACGAGCGCAAGCTTCGCCTGCTGCAACTGGACGCCGTGCTTCCGCCATCGGTCGTGGCCTTCCTAACCGCGCCCGATCCCACATGGGAAGCCGCGTTGGATGGTTCGGTGTCCGACGCGCCGCCCGTGCCGGACGCGTCGGTGTTCGTCCTGCCATCGCACACGGACGACGCGGTGGCGCTGGACCTGTCTTTCTCACCGCGGCAAGGGGCCGACATCGGTAGCAATGCGTTCGCCGTGGCCGGCACGAGTGCGTCCGACCCTGGCGCGCTGCTGGCGAACGACATGCACCTGAGCCTGGGCGTGCCAAACATCTGGTACCGCGCGACGCTTCGTTACGGGCAGGCCGACGCCAACGGCAAGGTTGTCGTGCGGCAGGTGGCCGGCCTTACCCTGCCGGGCACTCCCGCGCTGGTGACGGGCCAGAACGAACAGGTCGCCTGGGGCTTCACCAACAGCTACGCCGATGTGCAGGACTGGGTCGTCGTGCACACGACCGATCCGCAGGGCTCGCGTTACCGGTCGCCGCAGGGCATCGAGGCAATGGTCTACAGGGACGAGGTGATCCAGGTACGCGGCGGCGCGTCCGTGCCGCTGCGTATCGCGGAAACGCGCTGGGGCCCGGTCATGGCGACGTCCGCGCAGGGCGAGCCGATGGCCCTGGCCTGGACCGGTGCCTCACCGCGCGCCTATAACCTGGCGATCATGCAGATGGAAGACGCGACGGACGTGCCCTCGGCACTCGATATCGCGCAACACGCCGGTCTGCCGTTGCAGAACGTCCTTGCCGCGGACCGGCAGGGGCACATCGGCTGGACGATTGCCGGCAACGCCATCCCGGTGCGAGGCACCGCTGGCTTCGCCAACCCTGCCGACTGGAGCGTATCCGGGGCAGGGTGGTCGGGATGGTTGGACGCGTCGCGGTATCCGCGGGTAGAGAACCCGGCGCAGGGGTATCTGTGGACGGCGAATAACCGCGCGGTCGGCGGCGCGTCCCTGGCGCTGCTGGGCAATGGGGGCTACAACCTGGGCGCCCGTGCGAGGCAGATCCGCGACGACCTCGCCGGCGGCCACCCCGCCACACCTGCCGCCATGCTGGCCATCCAGCGCGACGACCGCGCCGTGTTTCTCGCGCGATGGCAGGCGTTGATGCTAGAGGTCATCGACAAGGCGCGGGCCAGGCATGCCGACGAGGCCGGACTGGCCGCGCTGCACGATCGCGTCGCCCGGTGGGGCGCCCGTGCGGATGCGTCCAGCCCCGGTTACGGCGCAGTGCGACGTTTTCATGAAGAGGTGACCGCACGGGTGCTACGGCCGTTCGTGGCGTTGGCTGCGCAACGCTTCAAGGATTTCGCGTGGCCCGAAGGTACGGTACCCGAGTACGCGGTCTGGCAGCTGATCCACGCACCGTCGGCATCGCACCTGCGCGACCCTCGCTATGCCAGCTGGGACGACCTTCTCGACGAGGCCTGCCTGGCGACGCTGCGCGATGTGGCGCAGGACGGCAAGGCCACCTGGGGCGACGAGAACATGCTCAATCTGCGGCACCCCTTGTCGGGCGCCTTCCCGGGCATCGTTGCCCGGTTCCTCGACGCGCGCGCGCAGCCCCTGTCCGGCGACCGTGACATGCCGTTCGTCAGCGCGCCCCGGTTCGGCGCTTCGGAACGGATGGTGGCCGCGCCCAGTGACGCGGCACGCAGCCTGCTGCACATGCCCGGCGGCCAGACGGATCATCCACTGGCATCGACCTATCTGGCCGGTACCGATGCCTGGCGGCTGGGCCAGCCGACGCCGTTGCAACCCGGGGTGGCGAACAGTACGTTTCGGTTGGTGCCGCTGCGCTAGGTCTCGACGAAACGAGTGACAAGGATTTTCATGGACAGACATAAAGCGATAACGACCTTACCGCTGTTGGTCATCGCCCTGCTGGCCGGGCTCGCGCACATGTTGACCAACGGGCAATACGGATTCCATCGGGACGAATGGCAGTTCCTCAGCGATGCCCAGCACCTGGACTTCGGGTTCGTGCCGTACCCGCCGCTGACACCCGCCGTGGAAGCCCTGGGCCTGAAGCTGTTCGGACTGTCGCTGGTGGGGCTACGGTTGTTCTCGGTGCTGGCGCAGATGCTGGTGATCGTCATCGCGGGGCTCATGGCGCGTGACCTCGGCGGTGGCCGACTGGCCCAGGTGTTTACCGCGGTGGCCGTGGCGCTGTCACCGGTGCCGATGTTCCAGGCCACGCAGTTCCAGTATTCGTCCTTCGACCTGCTCTGGTGGGTACTGGTCGCCTGGTGCGTGATCCGCCTGCTGCGCGACGACGAGCCGCGCTGGTGGATCGCGATCGGCGTCGTCGCCGGCCTCGGTTTGCAGACCAAGTATTCCATTGCCTTCCTGCTGGTCGGCGTGCTCGTAGGCATGTTGCTGACCGATGCGCGCCGGTACCTGAGAAGCGGCTGGTTCTGGGCCGGGGGGCTCGTCGCGCTGGCGATCGTCGCGCCCAACCTGGTCTGGCTCGTGCGGCACGACTTCATCTCGTACCATTTCCTGCAGGGCATCCATGCACGGGATGTGCATCTGGGTCGGGCGGACGGTTTCCTGCGTGACCAGTTCCTGCTCAATGTGAACCTGGTGGCCGCCCCCGTGTGGCTTGCGGGGTTGTACGTTTTTGCCAGAAGCCGGCGCTACCGCATGCTGGCATGGATGTATGCCGTGCCACTGCTCCTGTTCCTGGTCGCGAAGGGACGTTTCTACTACGTGTCCGGCGCGTATCCCATGTTATTGGCCATGGGGGCGGTGGTCGCGGAGAATCGCATGCGCAGCCTGCGACCCCTGCATGCGCGGGGCCTCATCGCCCTGGTGTTCATTGGCGTGCTGGGGATGGGGGGATACGCGGCGCTGCGCATCGTACCCATCGCATCGAGCGGCCCGTTACGCGACTACGCCCTTCGTCACAACGGCGATTTGCGCGAGGAGATCGGCTGGCCGGAGCTGGTCGCACAGGTCGCCGCGATTCGTGACAGCCTGCCGGCGGCCGAGCAAGCGAACCTGGGTATCGCGGTGGGCAACTATGGTGAGTATGGCGCCATCGCGTTGCTCGGGCCGGCGTATCACCTGCCGGTACCTGTCACGACCATCAATTCAGGATGGCTGCGTGGCTACCCGGAACCCGCACCATCCACCTATATCGTGCTTGGCAATTCACTCACGCGTGCTGAGGAAATACTCACTAAGTGCCGGGTGGCGGGTCACAGCTCGAACACGCTCGGCATCGTCAACGAAGAGAGCAGGGATCACCCGGATATCCTTATTTGTGGCCCTTCCCGCGTGCCTCTGGATGAGCTCTGGAGGCGTGGTCCGGAGTTCGGTTGACCTCGCAGGCGCTCGGCTCCAGACGACGATTTTTGCGTATCGCACGAAGCTGCGAGGACAGGCAACATAACTTACGGTCTATATGCCGATATTGCATAAGGCCGATAACCCTATCGAGTGCGACGTCCGTTGCATGGCTCTCGGGGGGTGGATGTGAAAATTGGACTGCGTATCGGACTGACATCGGCGGCTTCGGTCGCCATTGCCCTGGCCGTGGGTGCCTTGGGTTTCTTCTCTACACGCCAGGCTACCAACGGGGCCGACGTGATCTACTCGGATGCCCTGGTGCCGGTTACCCAGGTGACCGAGATACGGCATTTCGTCACCCAGCAGCGTGGCGTGCTCAATCGCGCGTTGCTCGTCAACAAGCCGGATGCCGCCGCAGCCGCCAAGACCAAGATTGCCCAGATTCGCGCCGAAAGCGACACCGTCTGGCGCAGCTACTACGCGACGCAGAGCGCGAACCCGACGTTGCGCAAGATGGCCGACGCCTTCAACGCATCGCGATCGGGCACGCGTCGTCAAGTCGACGCGATGCTGGAGATCCTGCCCACGGATCGTGCGGCGGCGATCGATCGCATGTTGAACGTCATCGCGCCGTCGATGGACAAGGATGCGGAGCTGATTGCTGCCCTCGTCGCCAAGAACCGCGATATGGCGCGTGCCACATACGACGCTGCGGTGGCGTCCGGCAAGCGATCGGCGGAGATCATGGCGGGTACGCTTCTGCTTGGCGCGGCCCTGGTCGCCATGGGCGGCTTCTTCCTGCGGCGCGCCGTCATGCGTCCGCTGGTCGCGGCACGCGGGCTGGCTGTGCGTATCCGCGACGGCCACCTCGAGAACGAACTGGTCGTCACCGGTAACGACGAGCTCAGCGAGACCTTGCAGGCGCTGGCGGACATGGATACGCAGTTGTCCGCCATCGTGCGCAAGGTGCGGGAAAACGCGCAGCAGGTGAACAGCGCGGCCCGCGACATCTCGGCGGGTAACGACGATCTGTCCAACCGTACGCAGGAACAGGCCTCGTCGCTGGAAGAAACCGCCGCGTCGATGGAAGAAATGGCCGCGACGGTGAAGCAGAACGCCGAGGCCGCCGGGCATACCCGGCGTCTGACCGAAAAACTTCGCAGCGACGCCACGAGTGGCCATGAGGTCGCCACGTCGGCGGTCGGCGCCATGGGCCGGATCGCGAAGGCCAGCAAGGACATCGGCGAGATCGCCGTGCTCATCGACGAAATCGCGTTCCAGACCAACCTGCTGGCGCTGAATGCCGCGGTGGAAGCGGCGCGCGCGGGCGAGCAGGGCCGTGGCTTCACCGTCGTGGCCAGCGAGGTCAGGTCGCTGGCCCAGCGCAGCGCAGCGGCGGCGAAAGACATCAAGCATCTGATTGCTTCCACCCGCGACGAAGTCGCCGAAGGCGTCGGTCTGGTCGAGAGCACCGGGCAGGCGCTGGCGGAGATCGCCACCGATGTCGCCAGGGTCTCGGGCCTGGTCGCGGAGATCGCGGCGGCCTCCGACGAACAATCCACCGGTGTGGAGCAGGTCAACCAGGCGGTGTCCGCGCTGGACGAAGTAACGCAGCAGAATGCGGCCCTGGTGGAAGAAGCCAGCGCGGCGAGCCGTACCGCGCTGGATGTTGCCGACGAACTGATGCGTCAGGTGTCGTTCTTCAAGCTGCGTGGCGATGCGAGCGAACTCGCATCGCAGCCGGCCCAACCCGCGCCCGTCGCTGCCGCGCACGCACCCGCCGCCGCGCCGCGTAAGACGGCCAGCCGCCCGATGATGACGACGCCGGCGCTGGCCTCGTCCTGGCAGGAGTTCTGACCGGACCGGTCAGAACGTCAGTGACACGCAGGGGGGCTTTCGCACGCAGCCGGTTCAATGGCTGTCGCGCGGAAGCCCCTTCGTCTGTGCGATCTGCTGGTACTTCTCGGCGCCTTCCAGGATGGCGCCGGTTTCCATCTGGCCGACCAGCGCCCGCTGGATTTCCTGCCACGGCGTCTGGGACGCGGGGTAGCGATAGCCACCCGCCTCGACCAACGCACGGCGGCGTTCGGCCAGTTCTTCGTCGGGAATCAGGACATCCGCCGTGCCCTTGCCCAGGTCGATACGAACACGGTCGCCCGTGCGGATCAGCGCGAGTCCGCCCATCACGGCGGCCTCCGGACTGGCGTTGAGGATGGACGGTGACCCGGACGTGCCCGACTGGCGCCCGTCACCGATGCAGGGCAGGGCATGCACGCCCTCGCGGATCAGGTAGGCCGGCGGACGCATGTTCACCACTTCCGCCGAGCCGGGATATCCCACCGGTCCTGCGCCACGCATGAACAACAGCGTGTCGGTGGTGATGCCCAGCGAGGGATCGTCGATGCGGTGGTGGTAATCCTCCGGACCGTCGAAGACCACGGCGGGGCCTTCGAAGGCTTCCGGATCGTTGGGATCGCTGAGGTAACGCGCGCGGAACTCGGGGCTGATCACACTGGTTTTCATGATCGCGCTGTCGAACAGGTTGCCGCGCAGCACGATGAAGCCGGCGTCTTCCTTGAGCGGTGTGGCGAAAGGACGGATGACGCGCTCGTCCTCGATCGTCGCGTCGCGGCAGTTCTCGCCGATCGACTTGCCGTTGGCGGTTTTGGCGTCCGCGTGGATCAGGCCCTGCTTGAGCAGTTCGCCCACCACCGCCGGGACGCCACCGGCGTGATAGAAATCCTCGCCCAGGTATTCGCCCGCCGGCTGCAGGTTCACCATCAGCGGCACCTTGTGACCGTGCGTCTGCCAGTCGTCGATCGCCAGGTCCACGCCGATGTGACGTGCGATGGCCGCGAGGTGGATCGGCGCGTTGGTCGATCCGCCAATGGCCGAGTTGACCACGATGGCGTTGAGGAAGGCCTCGCGCGTGAGGATGTCCGACGGCTTCAGGTCCTCGGCGACCATGCCGACGATGCGCTTGCCGGTCAGGTAGGCGATTTCCTGGCGGTCGCGGTACGGCGCGGGAATGGCCGCGGCACCGGGCAGCTGCATGCCCAGCGCTTCGGCGAGGCTGTTCATCGTGGTGGCCGTGCCCATGGTGTTGCAGTAACCGGTGGACGGCGCGGACGAGGCGACCAGCTTGATGAAGCCTTCCTCGTTGATGGCGCCGGTGGCCAGCATCTCGCGCGCCCGCCACACGATGGTGCCCGAGCCCGTGCGCTCACCCTTGTGCCAGCCGTTGAGCATCGGGCCCACGGACAGGGCGACTGCGGGAATGTTCACCGTGGCCGCCGCCATCAGGCAGGCCGGCGTGGTCTTGTCGCAGCCGATGGTCAGCACCACGCCGTCTAGCGGATAGCCGTGCAGCACTTCCACCAGCGACAGGTAGGCGAGGTTGCGATCCAGACCCGCGGTGGGGCGCTTTCCGGTTTCCTGGATGGGATGCACCGGGAATTCCAGGGGGATGCCGCCGGCCTCGCGGATACCGTCGCGCACACGCTCGGCCAGCACCAGGTGGTGGCGGTTGCAGGGCGACAGGTCGCTGCCCGTCTGGGCGATGCCGATGATCGGCTTGCCCGAACGCAGTTCTTCCAGCGACAACCCGAAGTTGAGGTACCGCTCCAGGTACAACGCGGTCATGTCGATGTTGTCCGGGTTGTCGAACCAGGCGCGCGAGCGAAGCGGAGGGGCGGTATGGGTCATGGCGAGCGGCGGTCTCTTCAGGAATCGGTGGATGGCTCGGCGTGGTGAGGGCTTCCGGCCCGGCCGTTGACGCGCGGTGGATGCGTCGATAGTCTATTACTCAGACAAGATAATCCATGAGTCAAGCGGCGGTAAAGGAATTTTCCGAACCCACGTTGTCTGGACGCATACCTCGGCACGGCCTGCGCGCAGTGCATTCACGAGTCGCCCCTTCAGATGACGCCACCATGCAGCATCCAACTGAAAGGGACCCCACAGTGAACTCACGCAACCTGCTCCTCGGCCTCGCCACCGTCGGGTTCGCCTTCTCGCTCGCCGCCTGTTCCGGCGGCCGCGGCAACGGCGACACGGCCGCCGCTTCCGGCGACAACAAGGGCGCCCTCGTCGGCGTCGCCATGCCGACCAAGGTCTCCGAGCGCTGGATCAAGGACGGCAACGCGGTCAAGGAAGATCTGGAAAAGCTCGGCTACAAGGTGGACCTGGAATACGCCGACAACAAGATTCCGCAGCAGGTGCTGCAGGTCAGCAACATGATCACCAAGGGCGCCAAGGTGCTGGTGATCGCGTCGATCGACGGCGGCTCGCTGAGCGACCAGCTCGATGCCGCGGCCAAGGCCGGCATCAAGGTCATCTCGTACGATCGCCTGCTCACCGGAAGCAAGAACGTCGACTATTACGTGTCGTTCGACAACTACAAGGTCGGCGTCGACCAGGCCAACAGCCTGCTCACCGGCCTGGGCCTGCTGGGCGCGGACGGCAAGAAGACCGACAAGAAGGGCCCGCTCAACGTCGAGATCTTCGCCGGCAGCCCGGACGACAACAACGCCACGTTCTTCTACAACGGTGCGATGGATACCCTCAAGCCGTACATCGCCGATGGCAGCATCGTGGTGAAGAGCGGCCAGACCGGCTTCACCCAGGTCGCCACGCTGCAGTGGGATCCGGCCACGGCCAAGGCGCGCATGCAGAACCTGGTGGCCAAGTCGTACTCGGCCGGAGCCAACCTCGACGGCGTGCTGTCGCCGTACGACGGCATGTCGATCGGCATCATCTCCGCGCTGCAGGGTGCCGGCTACGGCAATGCCTCCAAGCCGCTGCCGGTCATCACCGGTCAGGATGCCGAGGCCGCCTCGGTCAAGTCGATCATCGCCGGCCAGCAGTACTCCACGATCTACAAGGACACCCGGAAGCTGGCCGACCAGGCCGCGGTGATGGCCAACGACCTGCTCAGCGGCAAGAAGCCGGAAACCAACGACGACAAGACCTACAACAACAAGGTCGTGGTCGTGCCGACCTACCTGTTCCAGCCCACCGTGGTTACCAAGGCGAACTATCAGCAGGTGCTGGTGGACAGCGGTTACTACACGCCGGCGCAGCTGCAGTAAGTCCTGCCTGAGGATAGAGGATACGTGACCACCAACATTCTCGAGATGCAGGGCATCACGAAGACCTTCCCCGGCGTCAAGGCGTTGCAGAACGTGTCGCTCGGTGTCAAACGCGGCCACGTCCACGCCATCTGCGGCGAGAACGGGGCCGGCAAGTCGACACTGATGAAGGTGCTCAGCGGGGTTTACCCCGCGGGCACCTTCGACGGGCAGATCGTCTTCGAAGGCGCGCCGGTCGACTTCAAGAGCATCAACGACTCCGAAGCCGCCGGCATCGTCATCATCCACCAGGAGCTCGCGCTCAGCCCCTACCTGTCCATCGCCGAGAATATCTTCCTCGGCAACGAACAGCAGAGCCACGGCTGGATTGACTGGAACAAGACCAACCTGGAAGCGGCCAAGCTGCTGGAACGGGTGGGGCTGAACAACAATCCGATCACCCGCATCACCGACCTGGGCGTGGGCCAGCAGCAACTCGTGGAGATCGCCAAGGCGTTGTCCAAGCGGGTCAAGCTGCTGATCCTCGATGAACCCACGGCGGCGCTCAACGATGCCGACTCCGCCCACCTGCTCGGCCTCATCAAGCAGCTGCAGGAACAGGGCATCACCTCGATCATCATCAGCCACAAGCTCAACGAGATCGAAGCGATCGCGGACGAGGTGACGATCATCCGCGACGGTCGCGTGATCGAGACGCTGGACATGCGCGCGGGCGAAGTCACCGAGGAGCGGATCATCAAGGGCATGGTCGGGCGCGAGCTGGAAAGCCGCTACCCCGAGCACACGCCCACGATCGGCGAGGAACTGCTACGGATCGAGGGCTGGAACTGCTTCCACCCGATCGACGTCGACCGCCAGATCATCACCGACGCCGGCATCACCGTGCGCGCCGGCGAGATCGTCGGCATCGCCGGTCTTATGGGCGCGGGGCGCACCGAGCTGGCCATGAGCGTGTTCGGCCGCAGTTACGGCGTGAAGATCAGCGGCAAAGTGTTCAAGCGCGGTATCGAGATCGACATGAGCACCGTACCCAAGGCGATCGCGAACGGCGTGGCCTATGCCACGGAAGACCGCAAGCGCTACGGGCTGAACCTCATCGACGACATCACCCGCAATACCTCGGGCTCGGCCCTGCACAAGCTGGCCAGTCTGTTCGGCTTCGTCGACGGCCACAAGGAGGCCACGGTGGCCGGCGAGTACCTGAAGAACCTCAACATCAAGGCGCCGGGCGTCGATGCCATCACCGGCAAGCTGTCGGGCGGCAACCAGCAGAAGGTGGTGCTGTCCAAATGGATGTATGCCGATCCCGACGTGCTGATTCTGGACGAGCCCACCCGCGGCATCGATGTGGGCGCCAAGTACGAGATTTACGCCATCATCAACCGGCTCGCCGACGAGGGTAAGGGGATCATCATGATCTCGTCGGAACTCCCCGAGCTGCTCGGCGTCTGCGACCGCATCTATACCCTCGCCGAGGGGCGCGTCACCGCGGACATTCCACGATCCGAGGCGACCGCCGAGGTCCTTATGCAGCACATGACACGAGAACGGGAGAAGGTCGCCAGTGACAACGTCCAATGAAATGACGCCGCAGGGTGGCGGGGTAAGGAAGGCACTGAGCTACCTCACCGGCCAGCTGAGGCAGGTCGGCCTGTTCAGCGCGCTGATCGTCATCGTGCTGTTCTTCCAGTTCGCCACCGGCGGCATCACGCTTCGCCCGATCAACGTCTCCAACCTGGTCATCCAGAACAGCTACATCCTGATCCTGGCCATCGGCATGGTGATGATCATCATCGCCGGGCACATCGACCTGTCGGTGGGCTCGCTGGTGGCGTTCATCGGGGCCATGGCCGGCGTGATGATCACGCAGTGGCATATCCCCTGGCCGGCGGCTGTGGTGCTGTGCCTGGTCCTGGGTGGCCTGGTCGGTGCGTGGCAGGGCTTCTGGATCGCCTATTTCCGGATACCGGCCTTCATCGTCACCCTGGCGGGCATGCTGCTGTTCCGTGGCGCCGCGCAGATCGCGCTGCAGAACCAGCAGATCTCGCCGTTCCCGGAGGCGTTCCGCCGCATGGGTTCGGGCTTCCTGCCGGCCTTCGGCACCAGTGGCTACGAGCCGCTGACGCTGGTGCTCGGCGGGGTCGCCGCCCTGGTGCTGCTGTACGGTTCGCTGCGCCAGCGGGCGGTGCGGCATCGCTACGGGCTGGAATCGGAGCCGCTGTGGTACTTCGTCCTCAAGCTGGCGTTCTCCGTGTTCCTGATCGCCTTCATGGCGTTCCTGCTGGCCAGCTACAACGGCACCCCGATCGTGCTGGTGATCCTGGGGGTGCTGATCGTGGCCTATGCGGCGATCATGGCGCGCTCCGTGTTCGGCAGGCACGTGTACGCCATCGGCGGCAACCTCAGTGCCGCGGCGCTGTCGGGCGTGAAGACCAAGCGGGTGACGTTCCTGCTGTTCGTGAACATGGGCGTGATCTCGGCCCTGGCCGGTCTGGTGTTCACCGCGCAGCTCAACCTGGCCAGCCCCAGCGCCGGCACGGGCTTCGAGCTGGATGCGATCGCCGCCGTGTTCATCGGTGGCGCGGCGGTCACCGGCGGTATCGGCACGGTCACCGGTGCGATCATCGGCGGCCTGATCATCGGCCTGCTCAACAACGGCATGTCCATCCTCGGTGTGGGCACGGAATACCAGGCGCTGATCAAGGGCCTGGTATTGCTGGCCGCGGTGGCGTTCGACGTCTACAACAAGCGTCGCACCGGCGGTCGCTGAGGCGACGTTCCAGGAATGACGTCTACCGGCAGTCGATGCCGCCCGCGCTCAGGGCTGCATCGACTGCTGCGTGTCTTCCAGCGCCAGTTCCACCAGCACCCGCATCGCCTCGCTGGCCGCCGTGGCATCGCCCTCGGCAATCGCCACCAGCACGCGGCGGTGGTCGGGAATGGGGTTGCGGGGCAGGGCGCGCTGGCGGTGCTTGAACTGCGTGGTCCAGCTCACTGCCGCGCAGATGCTCGCGTTCAATACGATCAAGGCGTCGTTACCCGTGGCATGCAGGATCGCACTGTGGAAGTCGCGGTCGGCCATGCGGCCGGCGTCGGTGGCGAGCGTATGGCGGGTCATCCCGGCCAGGGCATCACGCATGGCCTTCAGGTCGTCCTTGCTGCGCCGTTCGGCGGCCAGCGCGGCGGCGGCGGGTTCGACGATGGCGCGCAGCTCGAACAGGCTGCGGATGAACGCCGTGTCCGGGTTGCCGGCGAAGGCCCAACCCAGTACTTCCGGATCGAGCAGGTTCCAGCGGCTGCGCGGCAGCACCCGCGTGCCGGCCTTGGGCCGGCTCTCGACCAGCCCTTTCGCCGCCAGCGCCTGGATCGCCTCGCGATAAGCGCTGCGCGATACGTCGAGTTGCTCGGAAAACACCACCTCGCCGGAGAGCACGTCGCCCGGCAGGTATTCCCCGGCCAGGATGGCGGCGCCCAACTTGTGCGCGATGGCGCCATACAGGCGCCGGCCCGTGCCACGCGGCTCGCGCGGTGCCTGGGGTTCGGCCTCGATCGGTGCTGTCGGCTTGGTCTTGCTCACGTATTCATTCCTTCCCGTCCCTCGGCCGCCCGCCATTGCAAAAGCAGTATAACCGCCTTACCCTAATTGTCTGAGTAATTATGGCGGTGCAACATATGTCGAACGACGAAAAAACCGGTGTGACCCCCAACGCCTTTCGCTCGGTGGATGCCGCGACGGGACAGCCTTTCGGTGAGCCGTTCGCGTCGGATGGCGTCGAGCGGGTCAGGGCCGTCTGCGCCGCGGCCGACGCCGCGTTCGACGTTTATCGTACGACAGATGCCGAGAGCCGCGCCGCCTTCCTCGAGCGCATCGCCGAGGAAATCGTGGCGCTGGGCGACGAGCTGATCGTCACCGCCATGCGCGAGAGCGGACTGCCCCGGCCGCGCCTGGAAGGTGAGCGTGGCCGCACCGTCGGCCAGCTGAAGCTGTTCGCGGGCGTGCTGCGCCGCGGTGGCTGGATGGGCCTGCGCATCGATCCGGCGACCGCTGCCGACGTGACGCCCGCGCGTGTGGACCTGCGCCTGCGCATGGTTCCGTTGGGCCCTGTGGCCGTATTCGGCGCCTCCAATTTCCCGCTCGCGTTCTCCACGGCCGGTGGCGACACCGCGTCCGCGCTGGCGGCGGGTTGCCCCGTGGTCGTCAAGGGTCACCCGGCGCATCCGGCGACCGGCGCCCTGGTCGCGTCGGCGATCCACACCGCGGTCGAAGCGTGTGGCCTGCCGGCGGGCGTGTTCGCCAACCTCACCGGTCCCGGAATCGAACTGGGCGCTGCCCTGGTCAAGGATCCCGCCATCACCGCCGTCGGTTTCACCGGCTCGCGCGCTGGCGGTCTCGCGCTGGTCAAGCTGGCGCAGGAACGCGACGTGCCCATCCCCGTGTACGCGGAGATGTCGAGCATCAATCCGGTGCTGCTGTTGCCCGAGGCGCTGCGTGCGCGCGGCGAAGCGCTCGGCACGGCGTTCGTCGGTTCGTTGACCATGGGCGCGGGGCAGTTCTGCACGAATCCCGGCTTGCTGCTGGCCATCGAAGGAGACGGTGTGGATGCGTTCGTCGAGGCCGCCAGTGGCGCGGTGTCGAAGGCCCCGGCGCAGACGATGCTCACCGGCGCGATCCACGGCGCGTACGAGCGCTCCGTCGACACGCTGCGGCAGAAGGGCGAGGTCACCGCCGTGGCGCAGGGTCTGCCCGGCGACGGTGCCAGCGCCGGAAGCGCGGCGTTGTTCGCTACCACGGGCAAGGCGTTCCTGGCCGATAAGGCGCTGGCGCATGAAGTCTTCGGCGCCTCGTCGCTGCTGGTGCGCTGTGCCGATGAAGCCGAGCTGCAAGCGGTCGTCGCGGCCGCCGAAGGCCAACTGACGATGACGCTGCAGATGGACGAAGGCGACACGGCGCTTGCCGCGCGCCTGGTCCCGCTGCTGGATCGGAAGTGCGGACGCATCGTCGTCAACGGCTGGCCGACCGGCGTCGAGGTCACCCACGCCATGGTCCACGGCGGCCCGTTCCCGGCCACATCCGACGGACGATCCACCTCGGTGGGCAGCCTCGCCATCGATCGCTTCCTGCGGCCGGTGTCGTACCAGAACTTCGCGCAGGCCCTGTTGCCCGCCGTGCTACGTGACGATGCCGGCCTGCCGCGCCTCGTCAACGGTGTCCCCGCCGCCTGATTCCCCGCGCCCCGTGTGCCCTGGAGAGACAACGCCATGACCTTGCGTCTTTTGCAACATCGTGCTGCCGACGGCACGCGTTCCGTGATCGCCGCGCGGGGTGACACCGCCGCGTTCGTGCCCGGCGTGGACAGCGTGCGTGCCCTGGCCAACCGCGCCATCGCCGCGGGTACCGACCTGGCGGGTGCGGTCGCGGCCTGCGGCGTCGGCGCAACGGTCGATATCGCGGCCGAACTGGCGGCCGGGCGCCTGCTCGCGCCGATCGATCACGCGGACCCGGCCCACCTGTTCATGACCGGCACGGGGCTGACCCACCTGGGTTCCGCGGAAGGACGCGACAAGATGCACCGCGAGGCCGCCGCCGCGGAGAAGCAGACCGACTCGATGCGCATCTTTCTCGAAGGCGTGGCAGGCGGAAAGCCCGCGGCCGGGCAGGTCGGCAGCCAGCCGGAGTGGTTCTACAAGGGTAACGGCCACGGCCTGGTCGGGCCGGGCGCAGCGCTCACGTCGCCCGCCTTTGCGAAGGACGGCGGCGAGGAGCCCGAGCTGGCCGGCATCTACCTGATCGGTGACGACGGCACGCCGTTCCGGCTGGGCGTGTGCCTGGCCAACGAGTTCAGCGACCATGTGACGGAACGGCACAACTATCTCTGGCTGGCCCATTCCAAGCTGCGCCAGGCCGCGCTGGGGCCCGAGTTGCTGGTCGGCCCGCTGCCGGCGCAGATCCAGGGCAGCAGCCGCATCCATCGCGACGGCGCAGTGCTCTGGGAGAAGCCGTTCCTGTCCGGCGAAGAGAACATGTCGCACAGCTTCGCCAACCTCGAAGCGCATCACTTCAAGTACGACGTGTTCCGCCAGCCGGGCGACGTGCACGTGCATTTCTTCGGCACGGCCACGCTGTCGTTCTCCGAAGGCATCACCACGCAAGTGGGTGATGAATTCGAGATCGAGGCGGCTCCGTTCATCCTGCCGCTACGCAATGCGCTGGCGCAGGCCGACGCACAGGCCGTGACCGTCAAGGCACTTTGACCGTGGCGCCTGTTCGCATCGCCATCGTCGGCCTGGGCAAGATCGCGCGCGACCAGCACCTTCCCGCGCTGGCGGGCAGTCGAGATTTCCAACTGGTGGCGGTGGTCGATCCCGCGCTGCCTTCGGTGGAAGGCCTGGCGTCCTTCGACAGCCTCGCGGCCTTGTTCCGCGACGGGCCGGCCGTGGATGCCGTCGTGCTGTGTACGCCGCCGCAGGTGCGGTACGCACTGGCCCGTGAAGCACTCCAGCACGGTGTACATGTGTTCCTCGAAAAGCCGCCCGGCGCCACGCTCGCGGAAGTCGCGGTGCTGGAACAGCGGGCGGAGGCGGGCGGCCTGACGCTGTTCGCCGGTTGGCATTCGCAGCATGCGGCGGGCGTCGAGCCGGCACGCGCCTGGCTGGCCACGCGGCGCATCGATCGTGTCGCGATCACCTGGCGGGAAGACGTGCGCGTCTGGCATCCCGGGCAGGAGTGGGTTTGGGAACCCGGAGGCCTGGGCGTGTTCGATCCGGGCATCAATGCGTTGTCCATCGCCACGCGCATCCTTCCCAACGCATTTTTCCTCGCGTCCGCCACGTTGTCGTTTCCCGCCAATCGCGCGGCGCCGATTGCGGCGGCCTTGCAGTTCGCCGACAGCGACGGCGTGCCGATCGCCATGGACCTGGACTGGCGACAGACCGGCCCGCAGACGTGGGACATCGTGGTCCAGACCGATGGCGGGACACTGAAGCTCAGCAAAGGTGGCGATGTGCTCACCCTGCCGGACCAGACGCTGACGGCGGATGATCGCGAATATGCCGGCCTGTATGCGCGCTTCGCGACGTTGATTCGCGAACGGGGCAGGGACGTGGATACGCGGCCGTTGCGGCTGGTGGCGGATGCGTTCCTTATCGGGCGGCAGGAGCGGGTAGAGCCATTCGAATGGGCCGATCCATCCTGATGCGTGCGAGCCTCGATGCACCTTTCAGCCTGTCTCCAGGATAAACGAGTCGTTAAATTCTCCTTTGTTCTTGCCGATATTGCCTATTCGATAATGTGAGGCAAAAGAGGTTGGTCATGGGTTTTTGGCGCAAGAGGTCAGGCAAGGTTATCCTGGATAGCCCGGTGATCGAGGTGGCATCGGTGGACGACTTGGACGTGGCACGGTTGCAAGGTGCCGACGATCTGGAAAAAGCGCTCGATGCGCTGGACGCGCTGCAGAAACGCTTCGACCTGACCCGTCGCGTTTCCACGGACGGCCTCTGGGATATGGAGGCCGTGGGCGGCCAGGTGGATGCGTCGCAGCCGTTCTGGTGGTCGGACCCGTTCCGCGCCATGCTGGGTTTCCAGGACGAGAACGATTTCCCGAACGTGCTGGGCAGCTGGTCGAACCGACTGCATCCCGAAGACCTGGAAAGCACGCTGGCTGCGTTTTCGGCCCACCTGTCCGATCGCTCGGGTAAGACCCCGTACGACGTTCGCTATCGACTGATGCTCAAGGACGGCAGCTACCGCTGGTTCCGCGCGAAGGGCGATTCCATCCGTCATCCCAATGGCGAGCCGATCCGGGTGGCGGGTTCGCTGAGCGACATCCACGACGAACTGGCCCGCGACGCGGAACTCGACATCACGCTCACGCGATTCAACTTGTCGCGTGAAATGCTCAACGATGGGCTCTGGGACATGAGCGTCATCGCGGGCGATCCGGTCAATCCGCAAAATGCCTTCTGGTGGTCGCCGCAGTTCCGGCAGCTGCTGGGATACACGAGCGTCGCGGAATTTCCGGATGTGCTGGACAGCTGGGCGTCGAAGCTGCATCCGGAAGACAAGGCCCGATCGTTGCAGGCGTTCGCGGATCACCTCAACGATACGACCGGGGCGACGGGCTTCGATATCGAATACCGGCTGTTGTGCAAGAACGGCGACTATCGCTGGTTCCGTGCCCGCGGGCAGACGAGCCGGGACGACGAAGGCATGCCGCTGCGCGCCGTGGGCGTGCTTACCGATATCCAGCCGGAAAAGGATCGCCTGGTGATGGAGGAGGACCGGCAGTCCAAGCGCCTTGCCGCCAAGGCGGATGCGGATCGCATCGGCGAACTGGTCGCCGATATCCAGCTGATCGCCCACCAGACCAATATCGTGTCGTTGAATGCGACCATCGAGGCGGCGCGCCTGGGGCACGACGGGAAGGGCTTCGCGGTTATCGCCGACGAGATCCGGCGGCTTGCCCATACGACGCAGGACATCACGAAACATGTGGCGCACCTGCAGGAGTCCATCGCCCGGTCGGCCGACGCGGAAGATATCCAGCGTATCGCGGACTGAAGGCATCTGAGATGAAAGGCGGCGGCCGATGCATGGGCTCGGCCGCCCGCTAGGGATGGGGACTTTCGTCGCACCGGCGCGACGAAGGTCCGGCACACCGGCCTTAGTGCGTGGCCCAGAGTTTCTTCAGCAGGGTGACCTTGTCCGTGCGCACCGATGACCAGTCGTCGTTGAGGATGCCACCGGTGTCGTTGCTGTTCGGGTTCCACGACCAATAGAAGCCACCGTGGATGCCCTTGCCGACCAGGTAGTCGACCAGTGCGTTCTGCCAGGTCACGTCCTGCGCACTGCCCTGACCGTACTTGCCGCCGAATTCGCCCAGCAGCAACGCCTGGCCCGATGTCGCGAAGCGGCCGAAGTGCTGGTCCCAGATGGCCGGCATATTGGCCGGAAAGTTGGACGCGCTAAAATACGACTGCATCGACACGTCGGGACCGTAGACGTGGGGTGCGAGCAGCAGCCGGTCGGCCGGAATGTTCAGTGGCGTGCACGACAGCGGTTCCAGGTTCTCCCCCCAGAAATGGCCGCCGCTGCTCGAGCAGCTGGGGTTCTCACTGATGCCCTCGACCACGATCAGCCACTTGGGCGCGACCTTCAGCACCGCGGCCGATGCGCGTTCGGCGGCCTTGTTCCAATCGGTGGTCGTATTACCCGTACCCCAGGTGGCCGCGCCGTGTGGTTCGTTCTTGAGGTCGATGCCGATCACGCCCGGTACCCCGGCGTAACGCCTCGCGACGAGGGTAAGGTCGTCGATCCATTGTTGTTCGCTGTAGGACGAGGTGTACCAGAGCTCGGAGATGGCGTTGCAATCGGGCGTGTGATGGTCGAGCAGGACATACATGCCGCGGCTGCTCAACTCGTCGATCACCTTGTCCATCACCTGCAGCGAGTTCAGCCCCTGCAGGTCCGGATTTAGCCCGTAATCGATGCTGCCCGGTGCCACGCCGCTCAAGGATTGCGGGCAGAACGGCAGGCGCACGGCATTGAAGCCCAGGCCCTGCATCTGCGTGATCATGTCCTTCCAGTTGCGTGCCCACAGGCCATGCACGGTGTGTACATTGGTGTCGAAGCCGAACCAGTTGACGCCGCGCAACTGCACCGGGTTGCCGTTGTCGTCGACCACCTGGCCGTTCTTTATGGCATGGCTCCACACCGAACCGCTCGTCAGCACCAGCGCCGCCGTAAGCAGGCAGCGCGCCAGACAGGACTTTCTTGGCATCGACATGGTCTGTCTCCGAAGACGGCCCGCCCGGGACGGGAAGGCCAAGGCCTGAACGCGCATGGCGTGGCGTGCATCTTCGTGAGTGGATCGGTCGTGCGTTGTGACTGCGAGCACAGATGCAGGTTTCGTCCGAAAACGCGGTAGCGAATTCAGCGGCGCGTCACGGTAGGCGTTCGAAGGCGATCACCGGCTTTTCGCGGTAATCGCGCTCGTCGATCGGCTGATAGCCGAGCTTCTCGGCCACCCGAAGCGATCCGACATTCAACGGATCGATGATGCACACCGTGCGTTGCGGGCCCTTCAGTTGCAGGAACCAACGAAGCGCTGCCTCCGCCGCCTCCGTCGCGTACCCCTTGCCATGGCTGTTCGCACCCAGAAGCCAGGCGCTTTCCGGATAGGGGTCGAAGTCGGTACCGAGGTCGCGCTCGAAGTGCGCCGTGCCCGTCTCGCCGAGGTATTCACCGGTGGCCTTGCTGCGGATGGCGAACAGGCCATAACCGTAAAGGCTCCAGTGGCCGACACTGCGCAGGAAGCGCACCCAGCTCTCGGGACGTGGCGAAGGCCCCGCGCCGATGAACCGGTAGACCTCCGGTTGGGAGAGGATCGCGTGGAACGGTTCGAAGTCGTCGATGGTCGGGATGGACAGCGTGAGGCGGTCGGTTTCGATCATGCGATGTTCCCTGTGCATGCTGTCGCCCATGGGCGACGAACGAGGTGATGGCCGATGGCCGATGGCCGATGGCCGGCCAAAGCCGATGCCATCGCCGTGGTTGCCGATTATGCCGCGTATGCACCCCCGACCGCGCGTGCCTCCCTGGGTGACTAGCCGTGCCTGCGGCCAGGATTGCCGGCAAGAGGGGGCTTTATCCGGTGCCCCGGCGTCCCTATCTCGACAGACAGCGTTCCCGTCTTGTGCCTGCACTCCCTTGGGGCAGGCGACGTGCGGGGGCATCCGCTTTCAGTCGATGGATAAAGGACGTCTCATGAATACCTCGCAGAAAATTGCACTCGTCACGGGTGCCACCCGTGGTATCGGCACCGAAACGGTACGCCAGCTGGCCCAGGCCGGCGTGCTGACCCTCCTGGCTGGCCGAGATGCCGGTCGGGCCAAGGCCGCTGCCGACAAGCTGGTGGCGGAAGGGCTTTCCGTCGAACCGATCGCCTTGGATGTCACGAATGCCGAAAGCATCGCCAAGGCCGTGGCCGAGGTCACGTCCCGCTTCGGCAAGCTCGATATCCTGGTGAACAACGCCGGCATCATGGTCGACGACATGAGCAAGGCGCCGTCCGAGCAGACGCTCGCCGTCTGGCGCGAGACCTTCGACACCAACGTGTTCGCCGTGGTCGAAGTCACGCAGGCATTCCTGCCTCTGCTGAAGAAAGCGGACGCTGCACGCATCGTCAATGTGTCCAGCCAGCTGGGCTCGCTGGCTTTGCACGTGGATCCGACGTCGCCGATCTACAGCTTCAAGGTGCCCGCTTACGACGCTTCGAAGACCGCGATCAACGCGTGGACCATCCATCTCGCGTACGAACTGCGCGATACCCCGATCAAGGTCAACGCGATCCATCCGGGCTACGTGCAGACGGACATGAACGGCGGCCAGGGCGAGATCGACGTGCCGACCGGCGCGAAGAGCAGCGTGGGCATGGCCCTTATCGGCGGGGACGGCCCGACCGGCAGCTTTACCTACCTCGGCCAGACGCTTCCCTGGTAAACGGCTCACCCACGCTTCGACTCATGAGGACATGGCTATGACGACCTACGTCGTGTTTACCCGCGATCGCATCAAAGATGAAAACGAGTTCGCCACCTACGGGCAGCTCGCCGCCAAGGCGGGCGAAGGTCATCCGGCCACGCGGTTGGCTTTCTATGGCGAGGTGGAGACGCTGGAAGGCGATCCGGTCGACGGATCGGTGATCATCAGCTTCCCGAGCAAGGCCGAGGCACTGGCCTGGTACAACAGCCCGGCGTACACCGCGGCGCGCGAGCACCGCTTCAAGGGAGCGGACTATCGGGTCTACATGGTCGAAGGCGTGTGACCCGAGTCGCCTGAACAGGCAGGGTCACGAGAGGCTTTTGCTTCGCGGAGGGCTGGCATCCTGCCGGCCCTTTGCCTTGCGGTGGTCGGTTACTACTGGGGTGCCGCAGCCTGCTGGGCGGCGGCCGGGGCCTGTGCCTGCTGCTGATGGCGTTCCTGCGCGGCCAGCTTCTGGTTGTTGGCCTCGAGGTTCCACAGGCTTGCGCTTTGTTCCGGCGTCTGGCCGATCGCCGTGTTCATGTCGACGCCGGAGACCTTTTTCAGCGGCGAGTTCAGGTCGCCCTGCACCGTGTACGCCGTCGAGCCGTCATTCGCCATGACCAGGTGGTCGATGCGGGTGAGGCCTTCGGCCTGTGCCTTCTGTGCAGCGGCGCCGGCCACGTTCTCACTGATGGCGTCCGGCGTACGGCCCAGCTTCGCGTCCAGCTGATGCACCTGCGCCAGTGCCTGTTCGTACAGGGCATGGCCGGGGTGATCCTTGTCCTTCAGGCTTTCCATGGGCTGCTCGCGCGTTGCCGCCTTGAGCGCTTCCATGGTCTTCGGCCCGGCGATGCCGTCGGCGGTGAGGCCGGCTTCGGTCTGGAAGCGCTTCAGCGCACCCTGGGTGTTGGGACCGAAGTCGCCATCGGGCGTCAGTGACTTGCCGTCGTTGCCCAGGTTGCCGTGCTTGTTGAGCATGGCCTGCAGCGCCGCCACGTCGGGCGAATGATCGTGCAAGCGTAGCGTACCGGCGCGCTGCACGTGGTCACCCGAGGCCTGGCTCGGATGATCGGCGGCGGATGCTGCCTTGCCCTTGTGCTCGACGGTCACGCCGTTTTCCTTGAGGACGCGATCGGCATCAGCGAGGACATCGAGCGACTCCTTCTCGTGCGCGATGCGCTTGGAAAGGCCCTTGTGCAGCTGGGGCGAACTGGCCCAGATATCCTTGACGTGCGCCGCCTTGTAATCCTGCACGGCATCGACAATGTCCTTGTCGCTGAGCTTGTCGAGCTGGTAGTCGTCGCCGAACTTCTCTTTCAAGCCCTTGGCGAATATCTTCGGCGTCAGGTCGCGGGTCTGCACGGATGTGCTCCACACGGCATCCTGCACCGCCATGCCGCGGCCGGACAGGTCGATGCCGGCGGCTTTCAGCGCCTTGTCCTGCTCGTTGTAGTGCGAGCGGCCGATGAAGTCTTTCTGGTCGGCACCGAAGCCCGGATCGTTCTTGCCCAGCGCCTTCCACTTCTCATCGAAGGCGGGGGTGGCAGGCGTCAGGCCCTTGAACTGGTCCTTATAGGCCGACTGGTCGAGGTATTCCTGCAGCGTGCCCATCTTGGTGGACAGCTGGAAGGATCCGTACGACACACCGCCGTGGTCGCCCTTGCCGGTGGATACCGCGCCGGGACCGGCCGCGCCGGATTCGTAACCGGCCGAGGTCTGGCCGAGGTGCCAGCTACCGGCGACGCGTTTTGCTTTATCGAGATCATCCGTCATGCATCTAACTCCTGGTTCACTATCGAAAACACCCGGCATACCGCCGGGCACGGGTACTTATTTCTTCAGTCGGCCTTCCAACTCCGTCGCGCGTTCGGCCGTTTGCGTCAGCGCGCAGTCGCCGGAGACGAGCAGGGCAGCCGTGCCGCCATCCTTGTCGGGCGCGCACTTGGTGTCGCGTGCCTTGATCCAGGCACGCTCCTCATCGCGGAGTGCCATGCGGTCCTTGTCGGAAAGCGACTTGCGCAGAGCCTGGTAGGCGGTGTTCAACCGCTTGTCCTGGTAGTCGAATTCCTTGGCGAGACAGCTGTTCATCTTCACGGTGACGCCTTCGGAGGCATCCATGCAGGTGTCGAAGCCTGGCCGGAGGTGCTTGTCTGCGCTGGATGCGGCGGTGTCGTCGGCATGCGCGGGGCCAACGAAGGCGCCGCCAAAGGCCATGACGAGCGCGGCCATGGTTGCCGCACGAAGGGAATATCGCGTCACTGCTGTGTTTCCTTGTGTTCCACCCGGACGCGCATCATACCGTGTCGTGCGCGGCAAGGCTTTGAGTTATTTCGTAAATCAGTTCGGATTCCTCCATACGGGACGCGGCGCAGAGGGCGTCGAATCCGAAGTCCGCTGCGTGGTATCAATCGAACCGCATGACCTGGAACACGTTTCCCTCGGGATCGCGGCCGTCGTACATCTCGTATGGAAACCCTTCGTAACGCTTTAATTCGCCAACCCGGGTGCCCGCGGCCTGGAGCCTGGCGCGGTGGGCTGCGAGATCCGATGTGATGGCAAATACGAACTTGGTTGTTGGGCCGGCTCTTTCGTCGTGCGTCGGCGACGTGGGGAAAGCCGAGGTGTCTCGATACCTCGCACCCATCCGGTGAAGGGCGAGTTCGATGCCGCCGGCCTGGAAAACGACCCATTCACCGTCGATTTCCTCGACGACGGGCAGTTCGAAGTGTTCCAGGTAAAAGGCCTTGACCGTGGCGATGTCGCGTATGTAGATGATGAGCCTTACCAAGGGAATGGGCATGACGAATGGTCCTGTGCGTCGTCGTGTTATCTGAAGTATTCAAGGCAATAATTTCATATTGCTTTACAATAATTTTTTACCGTGATACGTTTCGCCACACATAGGGAAAAACGAGCGATCCACACATGGCGCACACCAAGACGAAGCACTACGCCAACGTGGAGCATGGTCCCGACCAGCGGCTCAAGGTGCAGAGTAAATGGCTGTCCTGGCTTTTCCTGGCGCTGTTCATTGCAGCCGGCCTGGAGATCGCCACTACCGTTCTGGCCATGCTATTCCGCTTTGGGTCGTTTGCCGGCATGCAGAATGGCGCATTCGCATTCGTGCTGCCGTTGGGGCCTTTCGATTCAGACGAGCACTTTTTCATTCCAGCGTCGTCCATGCCTGTGTGGGAATCCACGCTTGCTGCCGGGCTACTGGCCATACGCCTGCTGCCTGGCCTTTTCATTCTATGGAATTTGCGCGTTCTTTTCCGGCTTTACTCACGGGGCATCGTATTTTCCCGAGATAACGCACGACAGATACGCTTTATCGCCACGGCCCTGATGGGTTACGCCGCCGTGCCTTTCCTGACCCATGGCGCGCTGTTTCTTGTCCACATGGCGGTCACTCCCATCAAGATGGAAATTCGCCAGGTCGATGCGCTGGTGCTCGGCCTGGTGTTGTTCACCATCGCCCGTGTCATGAAATTCGGCCACGAAATAGAGCGGGACCAGGAGGGTTTCGTCTGATGCCCATCATTGTCCGGCTCGACATGATGCTTGCGCATCGAAAGATTCGATCCAATAAATTGGCGGCAGCGATTGGCATTACCGAGGCCAATCTTTCCCTTCTTAAAAGCGGCAAGGTGAAAGGTCTTCGATTTTCGACGTTGGAGGCCATTTGCCAGCACCTGAATTGTCAGCCTGGGGATATCCTGGAATACGAGCCCGACGATCAGGACGTGGAATTCGACGAGTCAGGCAAGAAGCCTTCTAGCGAAAAAATCACCTGAAACAAGACATCTAAGCTCAAGACAAGCTATCTGCGCTTCAAACGTCGTGCCATGTGTCGACTGATCCAGGTTCGGATCGGAAGTCGATGGCGATGCGTGATCGAAGCACGGCGGTTCATTGCGGATCACTGACAAAAACGGCGCCCGGTTCCGAGCGCCGATGGGTGCCTTATGTCTTCAAGATCAGTCAAAGCATGCAAGTGCGTGGCACGATGGCAGGCCCATGGCCGCCCATGGCTGCTACCCGCGTCGTTGGCGCTATTGGCCGGATGCACCGTAGGACCCGATTTCAAGCGGCCGCAAACGTCCACGCCGGCTCGGTATACCGAATCCGCGAATCCCGGCACGAGTGTGGCATCCGACGTATCGGGAGGTAACGCCCAGCGCGTGATCGAGAATCGCGATATCCCGGGAGACTGGTGGACCTTGTTCCAGTCGCCGCAAATCACGAAACTGGTCACGGAAGCACTGCAAAACAGCCCCACGATCGATGCTGCAAGCGCGACCTTGCGTCAGGCGCAGGAACTGGAAAGGGCGCAAAGGGGAACATTGTTTCCCAGCATAACGGGCGGAGCGGGGACCACGCGGCAACAACAACCGCAAACGTTCCAGGTCGGCAAGAAGACCAAACCGCTGATCGACACCGACAACAACGTGAATCTGGGGCTTTCCTACACGGTCGACTTCTGGGGTGGTTTGCGTCGCCAGATCGAACAGGCGCACGCCCAGGTCGATTATCAACGATTCCAGCTGGAGGCTGCCTATTTGACGCTGAGTTCGGGGGTGGCATCCAGCGCCATACAGGCCGCGTCGTTGCAGCAACAAGTCGACACGCAAGCCCAGTTGATCGATCTTCAGAAGGACCAGCTCGACGTGGTGCGCAAGCAATTCGAGCTCGGTGCCGCCACGGGTACGGATGTCGCACAACAAGAGTCGCAAGTGGCTTCGGCGCAGGCGACCCTGATCCCGCTGAAAACCCAGCTTACGCAAACGCGCAACCAGTTGGCCGCCTACCTGGGCCGCGCGCCATCGGAAGTGGCGATCCCGCGCATAGATCTCGATGCGCTGACGCTGCCTGCCGATGTACCGCTGAGCCTGCCCGCAACGCTGGTAGGTCAGCGTCCCGACATTCGTGCGGCCGAAGCGTTGTTGCATGAGCAAACGGCAGCCGTGGGTGTCGCCATCGCAGATCGCTTGCCGAATGTGATGCTCAGCGCGTCGGTGGGTTCCGATGCCTACACGGCACAGAGGCTGTTTACCGCAACCAATGGCGCATGGTCGTTGGGTCTCCAGGCAACGACCACCCTTTTCGACGCGGGGCAGTTGAAGCACAGGCAATACGCGCAGACGGCACAGATGGAAGCGGCCGCCGCTCAGTGGCGCAACCAGGTCGTTTCGGCGTTCCAGAATGTCGCCGATGTGTTGGTCTCGCTGCAAAACGACGCGGAAAATCTCCACTACGTATTGAACGCCAAACAGGCCGCCGAACGTAGTCTCGATCTGGCTACCCAGCAGTACAAGCTGGGCGGCGTCTCCTACCTTAGCGTGCTTAGCGCACAGCAGACGTATCAGGGCGCTGCCCTGTCGTTGATCCGCGCGCGTGCCGCGCGATTCAGCGACACGATCGCGCTCTATCAGGCGCTCGGCGGCGGCTGGTGGAATCGCAAGGATGCCGCGGATTCACTGACGCAAGCGAAGTAATGACCCCTGCCACTCATCCTTATTGTCACACCTATCTGGGATCGGCCATTCCATGAGGAAGATCACAAGCGTTGTCGCGCTATGTGCTGTTATTGCGGTGGTTGCCTTTGTCTGGCTGTCCCATCGTACTCATCCGGGTCAAGCCAAGACCGCATCGAGCGACGATGCACCGCTGACCGTCTCGGCCGTCACGGTGCAGCCATCCGAATGGCAAAGTCGTGTCAAGGCCTACGGTCAGGTGCGAGCGGAGCAGGGTGCCGATCTGTCGTTGGAAATCGCCGGCATCGTCGATAGCATCGGATTCAATTCCGGTGACGAGGTAACGGTAGGCACCGTCCTGCTTCGCCTCCGTGCCAATGACGATCCCGCGAAACTGGCCGCCTTGCAGGCCAACGAGGATCTCTGGGCCGCCAACGTGGCGCGCGACAGGAAGCAGTTCGATGCCAAGGCGATCAGTCGGGCCACGCTCGATCAGGACGAAGCAAACCTGCGGAACTACCGCGCCCAGGTGGCCGCGCAGCGCGCGGTCATGGAGGAGAAGGTATTACGGGCACCTTTTTCAGGCCGCATCGGTATCCGTCAGGTTGATCGTGGCCAATACCTGCTATCGGGTACGCCGGTGGTCAACCTGCAGGCGATGGACCCGATCTACATCGACTTCAATGTGCCGCAACAGCAGTTGGGCCGTATCAAGCCCGGGCAATCGGTCGATGTGAGTATCGACAGTTACCCGGGCCAGGTCTTTCACGCGGAGGTTCGGGCTGCCGATAGCCACGTCGACATCGGCAGTCGCATGGCTTCGGTGCGCGCAAGCCTGCGCAATCCGGACCATAAGCTGATTCCTGGGATGTTCGCGGTGGTCCAGTTGGCCATGGATGCGCCACGACAGGCTCTGACCATTCCACTGACGGCCGTCAGTTTCAACCCGTATGGCGACTACGTGTACGTTCTCGGCGCCCCTGCCAACGGGAGCGACGCGCGTGTCGCCACTATGCGCATCGTCAAGCTTGGAGAACGCGAGGGCGACCAGGTCGTCGTTCTCGACGGGGTCAAGGCCGGGGAAACCGTGGTTACCGCAGGCCAGATCAAGCTACGTAGCGGCTCCACCGTGCAGGTGAACAACCAGGTGCAGCCCGAAAGCCAGCGCCACCCCCATCCCATCGACGAGTAAAGCGAGATGACCGTGCGCCTGACCGACCTCTTTATCAAGCGTCCCGTCTTATCGTGCGTGATCTCCATACTGATGCTGGTGGTGGGCCTGCGTGCCGAACAATCGCTCCCCGTGGAGCAGTTTCCGCACACCATCAGCGGGACGGTCGATATCACCACGCAATACTACGGTGCCGATCCGGCAACCGTCGCGGGCTTCGTCACCACGCCATTGGAAGGCAAGATCAGCCAGGCGGAGGGCATTGATTACATGACGTCAAGTTCGAGCCTCGGTCTCTCGGACATCACGGTCCACCTGAAGCTCAACTACGAACCGGCAAGGGCACTGGCGGAGATCCAGTCGTATGTGACGGCCGCCACGTCTCAGTTCCCTCCTGGCGTGCAAGCCTCGTCGATCACGCTGAGTTCCGGTTCGGGCGTGATGAATGTCACGGTCGATAGCGACGTCATCAGTGCCGGACAGGTCGCGGATTACGTCCAGCGTGTGGTCAAGCCGAGATTGCAGGCGGTGCCGGGCGTACAGGTGGTAAACGTGCAAGGTGCGCCCCAGGTGGTCATGCGCGTGTGGATGGACCCGGAGCGGCTCGCCGCCGTCGGCATGAGCCCTGCCGATGTTCAGAACGCCCTGACCAACAACAATTTTGTGTCGGGCGCCGGCCAGACACTGGGGGCCATGACCTTCGTCAATCTGGATATCACGTCCGGCCTGAGTACCGTGGATGAATTCAAGGACCTGATCGTTCGCCATAACAACGGTCGCATCATCAGGTTGGGCGACGTGGCACGCGTGGAACTGGGTAGCGATCCGGATACGCTGCAAGTCATCAACAACGGGCGCCCCGGCGTATTCATCCAGATCAAGCCGACGTCTTCCGCGAACACGTTGACGCTGACCACGGCGCTGAACGCACGGGTTGACGAGATCCGTGCGGAAATGCCTCCGGTCATGAATATTTCGGTCTTGCACGACACCGGCGGATTCATTCGCACGTCCATCCGCGAAGTACTCGCCACGCTGGTGGAGGCGCTTCTTATCGTATCGTTTGTCGTGTTCCTTTTTCTCGGGTCGATACGTTCCATGCTCGTCCCCTTGCTGGCCATTCCGCTTTCCCTGATCGGTACGCTGGCGATGATGTCGTTGATGGGGTTTTCCATCAACTTGCTGACCCTGCTTGCCATGGTCCTGGCCATCGGTCTGGTCGTCGATGACGCCATCATCGTGGTCGAGAACGTCAACCGTCATCTCGCGGCCGGCATGAAGCCCGTTCCTGCTGCCGCCGCTGCCGCACACGAACTGGTGCAGCCGATTGTGGCCATGACGATCGTGCTTATCGCTGTCTACGTTCCCCTTGGTTTGCAGGGCGGCCTTACCGGTGCGTTATTCACCCAGTTCGCCTTCACCCTTGCGGGAGCGGTGACGATGTCGGCGGTGCTGGCATTGACGCTTTCGCCCATGATGTCATCCAGGCTCCTTCGATCGCGCAAGCAAGGTGGCTCTGGACGCAACTTCTCCGAACGACTGGAGCACAGCACCGATGTCACGCTTGAGCGCGTGCAACGCGGTTACAGTGCATTGCTGAGTAAAACACTCCGCTTGCAGCCGATCGTGCTTTCATTCGGCGCCATCGTCCTGCTGAGTATCGGGTTTCTCTATAGCGGATCGAAAAGCGAACTGTCGCCCAAGGAGGACAAGGGTATCCTCGTCACCAGCGGGCAGGGCGGAGCCAACATCACGTCGGATGGTCTGGCCATCTACAGCAAGCAGATCCAGGATGCCTACCGCGCCGTGCCTGAAATGAAGAATTACTGGCATGTCATCGATGCGCCCGAGGTCGAGGGCGGCCTGGTCTTGCGCGAGTGGGACGAACGCTCGCGCAGCGTTTTCACGATCGGCCAGGAACTGGAAGCTGCCTTGCAAAAGGTGGCAGGTGTGGACATGGCCGTTTACGAGCCTCCCTACTTGCCCGGCTCGCAGGGCCTGCCCATTGGTTTCGTGATCCAGAGCTCAGGCGACTTCGAGCAGCTGGATACGGTTTCTGACGCCTTCCTTGCCAAGGTCAAGGCCAGCGGCTTGTTTTCTTACGCCGAAAAAGACCTGAAGATCGATCAACCCCAGGCTACCATCGTGGTGGATCGCGCCAAGGTATCCACACTCGGCCTGACGATGAACGACCTCGGCACGTCGCTCAACGCCATTCTCGGCGGCGGCTTTGTCGGTTTCTTTTCCAACGACCAGCGTTCCTACAAGGTAATGCCATTGGCAGGGCGTCGTTTTCGGCTCAATCCCGATCAAATCCTCGATTACCCTATTACGGCCACCCAGACATCGGCCACGCAGGGCACCTCTGCGCCAGGAATTACGGTACCGCTACGCTCGGTCGCGCATATCGTGAATACGGTCATGCCGGAATCGATCGCCCATTTTCAGCAGCTCAACGCCACGACAGTCAGCGCACTGCCCAAGCCAGGGGTCAGCCAGGCCGAGGCTTACCGTTATCTCCAGAACCTGGCCAGCGACATGCTGCCTACCGGCTTCGGTACCGACACGGTCGGTTCGCTGCGTCAGTTCGTGCAGGAAACGGGTGGCTTCATAGCGACGTTCGTCCTGGCCATTGTCATTATTTACCTGGCCCTGGCGGCGCTTTTCGAGAGCTTTATCGATCCGTTGATCGTTCTCGTTTCCGTGCCGATGTCGATTGCGGGTGCGCTATTGTTCGTGAGACTGGGCGTAGGCGGGGCGAGCATCAACCTGTTTACTCAGGTCGGCCTCGTTACGCTAATGGGTTTGATCAGCAAGCACGGTATTCTGATTGTTGAAGTAGCCAACCAGGAACAGGCACTGGGTCTGTCGCCGATGGAGGCCATCGAGCGGGCATGCGCCATGCGCCTGCGTCCGATTTTAATGACCACCGCCGCCATGGTTCTCGGCGTACTACCCCTTGTATTCGCCACGGGCGCAGGTGCGGCTTCCCGCTTTGTCATGGGTCTGGTTATTGCGACGGGATTATCGATTGGAACGCTGTTTACGCTTTTCATTCTTCCCGCCGTTTATGTGATGATAGCTTCGCGACGGGGGCGTCCGGCATTAAGGGAACTGGCAGCCGATATCTAATGAAATCGCTTGTTGAAAACCACTACCGATCACCAGGGAGGCAGATGTGAGCGAGCAGGTATATCTCAGCAGCATAACCAAGATGGAACCGCTTTGCGGGCGCTGGTACGCATGGGGACATCTCGTTTCACCCGTACAGCAGGCACTGAACGTGGCGTTTCGCCATACGCCGAGCTTTCAGTCGTTCGTGGCCAATGCGGCCATCCATGAGGCATCGTCGAAAAATCCGAAAATGCTGGGCGGTTCGTTCATGGAATTGACCAAAGGCGACCTGCCGGCCATCAAGGTGCTGTTCCAGGAAACCCAGAGCAAGCTCGGCCATTTGTCCCGTTTCGCGGAAGACCTGGTCGGACTGGATCGTAAGCTGCAAGGGGAAACCGGCTTCAGCCTCGACCATGTCTATGACGATCTGGCGACGTCGCTGGCAGGCATGGTGGAAGTGTCCTATGACATCAACCAGCACCCCTCGATGCGCGTACTGGAGGAACTCGCTTACGAGAACGGGCTGGATACCGCCTCCAGCCAGGAAATATCGTTCGCCAGGATCAAGGACGAACAACGGAATTTCTTCTTGAATACGCCGCGACTGGCGACCGACGAACGCATGATACTCGGCGTCCCTTTCGCCGATCGACGCATCGATCTGCTCGGGAAGGCGCGACTGCACCCGGTAGACTACGACCAGCTCGCGGACACGCTCGCCATTGCGCCGGACGATCGCGCGCGCTTCCGGCATTACTTCACCAGCGAGGCGCCCCGCCGCAAGCAGCCGGAGTATTCCGCCGATGGCGTGCGTGTGCGCTATTTCGGGCACGCTTGCGTGCTCGTGCAGACCAGCGAAGTGTCCGTGCTGATCGATCCCTTCCTGACCTGGGACGATTACGACGCCGAGGAACACCTTTCCTTCAACGATTTGCCCGACCGCATCGACTATGTGTTCCTGACCCACAACCATCAGGATCATTTCAGCGTCGAGCTTCTGTTGCAGCTTCGGACGCGCATCGGACGCATACTGGTACCGCGCAACAATCCCAACAACATCGCCGATCCCTCCATGCGCCTGACCCTCAAGTCGCTGGGCTTCGACAACGTGGATGTCATGGACTGGATGGACAGCATCCCTGTCCCGGGTGGCGCCATCACCAGCATTCCGTTCTACGGTGAGCACGCCGACCTCAATATCAGCAGCAAGCACGGCATGCACCTGCGTATCAAGGACCGGACATTCCTGTTCGTGGCCGATTCCGACTGCAAGGATCGTGCACTGTATGAACGGGTGGCGGCCACCCTCGGCAAGGTCGATACGCTCTTCATCGGCATGGAATGCGATGGCGCACCGATGACCTGGCTCTACGGCTGCTATCTGAGCACCTCGATCAGCCGCAAGGACGATGGCTCGCGCCGTCTGTCCGGATCCGATGCAGCGCGCGCATCGGCGATCAAGGATATCTTCGGATGCAAGACCGCCTACGTTTACGCCATGGGGCAGGAGCCCTGGTTACGCTTCGTTGCCGGGCTGGAGTACACGTCGGAGAGCAAGCAGATCGTGGAATCGAACAAGTTCGTCGAGCAATGCCGGTCCGAGGGAGTCACCTCCGAGCGCCTGCATGGCTGCGCAACGTTCCAGTTCTGAAAACCGATTATTGCGGTACCAACCGTTTCGCGACCAGCGGCATCGACCCTCGCCATTCGGAGAGGGTCGATGTCCAGGCGTCGTACATGGCGGAGTCGAACGGCGGGTCTCACTCGCCGGCGCGGCTCATCCGCTAGATAAGAAACGTCCTGCAGCCGTAGAGACGTTCGGCATTCAGGCCTGCGTCCTGGCAAACCTTGACGAAATGGTTCGATTCGACGAGTTGCGTGGCCTCTTCGGTGAATTGTGGACCGCAGGCAAAGGTCATCCACGGCTCTTGTCCCATGGCATAGACGTAGACGTTCTTGCACCGGAAGATGTCCAGGAATGCCGCGGCCCGTGTCGCATCGGAGCCGGCCAGTCGCCGGGATTCATCGTCCTTGCGGCTGATCGGTTTGCTGAGGTAACAGCCATACATCCAGGTCAACGGCGCACCGACGCATTCCATCCCGATAAACAGCGTATCCACATCGCCCAGCACGCCGGCGATGCGCCGATACAGCATCGCATCCTTGCAGTCCGAGTCGGCCAGGAAAAGCAGGCTGCGATCCTTGAGGCGCAAATGCATGCCGTGCTTGCTGGCGATGTTGAGGTCGGAGTGCTCGCCGTACGATGGGACACTGGTAATGGCGCCGCCAGGGATGGCTACCGAATCCATCCAGTCCATCGCCTTCACATGCTCGAATCCCAGGGCTTTCAGCGCCAGGCGCATGGAAGGATCGGCCATGCAGTTGGTATTGTTGCGTGGCACGAGCACGCAGCCGATGCGGCTGCGCAGTTGCAGCAGGAGTTCGACGTTGAAGTGATCCTCGTGATTGTGCGTGAGGAACACGTAATCGATGTGGTCGGGCAAGTCGTCGAAGGAGAGATGATCGGCCGACTCGTAATCGTCCCAGGTCAGGAAGGGGTCGACCAACACCGATGTCTCCGATGTCTGGATCAGCACGCAGGCATGCCCGAAGTAGCGAACACGGACATCGGCACCGTGGTAGTCGGGTTCCTTGCGTACCGGCGCCTCGTCGGTAAAGTAGTCACGAAAACGGGCGCGATCGTCTTCGGCCACGCCCAGCTCGTCGGCCAACTCGCTGAATTCCACGGGCTGGGAGCGCGCGCGGCCCAGCAGGTCCATGCGTTTGTCAGCGAAGGGCAGGGATACGAGCATGCGTTCGCTGGTGGCAAGCCGCGGTGTATTGAGGAAGAAGTGCCTTTTTTCGTCCCTCACGGAGGCAAAGGAAATTTCCTGGCCGGCCTCGGAATTCAAGCCGCCGCTGTGGGCGAGTTCTTCCAGCACGCGTACCGAGGGGTGATGGTTCATGTCGTAGGACACTTCCACCATGCCCGCCAGGGTCGGCGGAAGGCTTTCGTACACGCGATCGAGACTATGGCCGGTTTCTTCCTGCAGCTTGCGATCGAGGGAAAACAAGTCTTCGGCGAATCGATACAGATGGCCCAGCTTCTCCTGGGTTTCCTGGGATAGCTTCTTGACGGCGGGAACGTCCGCCCGCGTCAGTTCCATGAAGGAGCCGCCGAGGTTCTTCGGATTTTTCGATGCCGCCTCGTGAACCGAGGCGTTGGCGATGAACGAACGAAAGCTGGGTGTGTATCGAAAAGCGAGGTTCAGCGCCAACTGCACGGGTGAAGCCAGGTGGCACCAGACATACCAACCGCCGATCAGTGGCTCGATCTTGGTCATGTTACGCAAATACACTTGCTCGCCCATATATACCTCTGTGAGTGAAGGTTTTACCGACTCAGGATTCGAAGGCTTCCGGATAGCGTTGGCCATACCACTCGTTGACCTCGCGGTCGTCGAGCGACATGAAGGTGCGAAAATCGGGTGTCAGCATGTAGCCGAAGCTGCAGATCAACAGCGACACGCCAAAGACCAGGTAGATCGAGCCGATCGACCAGTGCAGGAGGCCGACACCGGCAATGGCCGGTCCGATGATGGCGGCTACCTGGGTAAGCATGATGTTCACCGCGGTCATCCGGGTGCGGAAGCGGTGCGGCGTGGCGAGGATGCGGCGTGAATAGCCCATCATCACGACGATGGAGTTCATCAGGCCGACCGCCGTCAATGCACATGCCATCAGGACCGGCGTGTTGCTGTAGCCCACCAGGACCAGCGCGGGCCCCAGCAACAGCATGGCGATGAAACGCAGGCGATAGCGCCCGATCATCGAGACCAGGTATGAACTTGCGCCGATGGCGGCCCCGATCAGCAAGCCGAGCGAAACGGCAGCCTCGCAAATGCCCAGCCATTGACCCGACAGGTTCATCACATGCACCTTCAGTGGAAGCAGCATGCCGATGGAGGGGACCAGCGAAATGCCCACCAGGAAACTGATGATCGTCCAGTTCCGTTCCAGTGCGATGCGCCATTTGGCCCGCGCGCCGGCAGTCAGCTCGTGGAACCAGGTGCGTTTCGACGTACCTTGCCTGATCGGGTCAGAAACGCGTGGCATCGATTTGGGCAGGCGGCGAATCAACACGATGGAGATGGCGATAAGTGCCACTTGAACCGAAAGCGAAAACGTTATCCCACCAAAAGCCAGCGCGGAACCGCCCACGATCGGCCCGCCCAACTGCCCGATCGATTGCCAGAGCTTCTGCTTCTGCATGCCGCTGGTAAGCAGGTCCGCCGGCAGGATATCGGCGGCGATAACGCTGGCCAGCGGCGAGACCAGGGCCAGCCCGGTGATGGCCAGTGCTTCGAGCAACGTGATCAGGTGGATATCGTAGTAGTGATGACCGGCGACCAGCGCCATGGCGATGGCGCTGAGCATGTAGGTTGCCAGCCCGATCTGGATGAGAAACCGCTTGTTGTAACGGTCACCGATGGCGGACATGATCGGCATCGCCAGGCAGGAGACCACCGCCGAGGTTATCGCGTAGATCGCCAGGTCGTGGACGCCGTTCTTCACGGTGATCCACCAGGGAATGGTGACCTGTCCCACCATCATGGCGAACCAGTTCAGTACGTCGGCCAGCAGGAACCGCCGAAATACCTGCATGGGCGCGAGCGATGACTCTTCAGGCATTGTGCTCATCGCACCACCTCCATGGACGGCGCCAGGCCTGGATGCATCGATTGCCGGTGCCGTAGTGCCTGTTCGAGCAACATACCCGCCTCGAGCAGGCGGGCATCGTCACGAATTCGCCCGATGAGCTGAACGCCCATCGGCAAGCCCAGCGGTCCACGCGTCACCGGCAGGGTAAGGCAGGGCGCATGCAATAGCGTCCACATCAGGCAATGGATGGGATCGCCCGCATACGCGATACCCAGCGGTGCCTCGTCGGGAACCGCCGGCGCCATGAAGACATCGCATTGGCCAAAGTCCATCGCCAGTTCGGCGCGCGCCTTCGTCGCCACGGTCATCGCCGTTTCGTAATCGTCAAAGGCGGGTGGTGGGGCCTCGAGATAGGCCCGTGTCTGTTCGCGAAGGCGCTGTAAGTGAAGGTTGGCTTCCGAGGCCAGTGCCGCGGTGATTTCCCAGTGCGCGATGGTTTGATGGGCTTGCACGAGGGCGTCGTGCAGCGCAAAGCGAGGTACCTCGACCAGGGTCACGCCGACGGTCCGGAAGGCGTCGACCGCGTCGTTGAGCGCGGCATACGCCGCTTCCGACAGGTCGCTCCATTGCTCCATGCCATAAAGGCCGACCGTTAGATGTTTCGACGCGGCTCCGTTCGACGATAGATGTCTGCGCATGAGGCTTTCGGCGAAATAGATCACGTCGTCGACCGATCGCGCCAGGATCCCCAAGGTGTCGATACTCTCCGCCAGTGGCTTCGTTCCGCAACGATCGATCAGCCCGAAGCTGGGCTTATAGCCCACGACGCCACAGTAGGCCGCGGGCCGTATCACCGATCCTCCGGTCTGCGAACCCAGCGCGAGCGGCACCATGCCGGCGGCGACGGCCGCCGCTGAGCCACTCGACGTCCCGCCGGGCGTGTGCCGGTGGTTGACCGGGTTACGCGTGCCACCGGGGCTGCTCAAGGCGAATTCGGCCGTAACCGTCTTGCCCATGACGACGGCGCCGGCGGCGCGTGCCAGGGCCACGCAGGAAGCGTCCGCGGCCGGCTGGAAGCCGGCATAGACAGCCGATCCATAGCTCGTGGGCATGTCGACGGTATCGATGATGTCCTTGACACCGACAGGAATCCCCTTGAGCCGGGACGGCGGCGAGGCGTCCCGGCGACGTGCGCTGTCCAGCGCTTTGTCCTCATCGATATATGCCCATGCCGACAGATCTTTTTCGCGCGCGGACACGCGGTCCAGGAAGCCGCGCATCACCTGCAGGGGCGTGGTCTCACCGGCGGCGATCGCCGCCGCAAGCGAGCGAACGGGAAGATCAAGAAGCGTATCCATACGCCACCTTTTCGTCGGTATCGGCCGCGTGCGCGGCGGGAACGGTGTTGGGATCGAGCAGGGCGGTGAGAATCAGCCTGTCGCCAGTGAAGCTGCGACGGCCATGGGCGACCTGGACGTTGTCGATCAGGACCACGTCGCCTTCCTGCCACTCATGGTCGACCGCGGCATCGCCATAGGCACCACGCAGGGCCGCAAGTGTCTCGCTCTCGATCGCCTCGCCGTTGCCGTAGAACGCGTTACGAGGCAGTAACTCGGGGCCGAATGCGTCGAGCATGTACTGCAACGTCTGCTCACCCATCGCGGAGGGATGGAACAGATGGGCCTGGTTGAACAGAAAGTCCTCATGCCTGGTCGGATGGCGTATGACACCGGGACAGACCTGCGACGTCTTCAGGACGTCATCCTCCAACCATGCATGCGTGATGTCGTTGGCCTCGCAGAACCGCGCCACCTCATTCTTGTCGTGGGTCTGGAACACGTCCTGCCACGGCAAGTCGATATGCCCGTGGAATACACGGTCGTACCTGACGCCCAGGCGCTTGAACTTCTCGAAGATGGCGGGATCGATCCGGTTTCGAACCTCGATCATATCGGCCAACGGCGTGGCACCCCCCGACAGGGCCGCTTTCGCACAGCAAAAAGCCAGCTTGCGTGGCCAGATGCGCTGGTACGAGTTTTCGTTATGCATGGGAATCTCACGCGCCGACGGGTACTCGGTCGCGGTGTACACGCCTCGCCCCTTGCTGGTACGAGGCGTCGAGCGATAGACGTAGTCCAGGTTTTCCACGCCCAGTGCATCGACAAACGCACCGAAAGCCTCTGCCTGGTCGATGCCAAGATCGCGGAAGAGGATCGCCCCGTGCTCCACTAGCCGTGCAGTGATCTGGTCAAGGTTCTGCTCGACGAAACGTTTGATTCGAGTCGGGTCGTCGCCAGGCGGCGCGACGCTCCGCTCGAAGACGAATGGCATGCGACGGCCGGTTGCAAGAGAGGCGCTGCCGTGGTGAGTCATCGTGCCCTTCCTTTCGCTGAATACACTATGGAGCCAATGTCGATGGATGGGAGAACGGTGGCGGCTATTCCCATGCCTGCGACAGTCTTTGAACGATGTGAGGCACGAACTGCTCGATCGCCTCGGGCGTAAGCAGCGCGTGGTGATCGTGCGGAATCATCAGATAAGTGCCTTTCGTCGCGTCCGACACACCCCACCAATTCGCCATGTGCAGCGGATCGTCGTCCGCCATCGGCGCGCGCTCCGCCTCCACCACCAGCAGGTGGGATTGCACGGCGCCACGTTCAAAGCGAGTCAGGAATTGGGCGTTGGAACGACAGGCGGCCAGCACCCGTGACTTCAGCGGCGCTTCGACCAGGAAACTCGCCTTGGTGGTGACGGAAACATGATCGATGTAGCGGGCGATTTCCGCGTCGGACCGGGGGCCGGCGCCGTAGACGTCATCGGCATCCGTCGGCGTGGCATCGAGCAGGATCAGGTTGACGACCGTCTTCCCCATCGATTCGAGGACTTGCACCATACGATGCGCCACGTAGCCACCGAACGACCATCCCATGATGTGGTACGGACCATCCGGCGACACCGTGAGCATCTCGCCGATGTATTCGGCGACCAGATCGTCGAAGGTGCGCGGTGGACTCTCCATGCGCGAAAGATGGGGAGAATTGAATGCATAGATCGGCTGGTCCGCGGGCAGGGCGTCTTTCAGGCGCCCGTACGACATGCCGATACCGACCAAGGGCGGGACGCAGAACAACGGTGGCCTGGACCCGGTCACCCGGATCGGGATGACGACCGGGAACAGGTCGCCTGCCAGCTCATCGGTCATGGTCTCCGGGGACTCACGCCATGCCGGCGGCATATCCTGCGGGACGGCGACCTCGTCCGTGACCAGGGAGGCGAGGATTTCCAGTTCGGCGAACCACAAGCGCCCAAGCTCCCGGATATCGTCCTCGTCGAAGAGTTCACTTGCCCATGACCAGTTGGCCTGGATCGTCGCGCCCAGCGCGTCCTCGACGGTCGCCGTGTTCAGGGTGATCGCGTGCGTCAGGGGCCGCTGAAGGTCGCCATGCAGCGGAAGCTCAAGGTCGACGGCCTGCCAGTCGCCCGCAGCGGCGCGAAACCGACCCAGATAGTTATAGGCGACTTGAGGTGGCGCAGTGGCTCCGAGCCGACGACGGCCCTCGGCGTCGAGGTAGCGCAGCATGCCGTAGCCGATGCCGTGGTTCGGCAGGCGGCGTAGCTGTGCGGCGACGTCTCCCACCAGGTGCGCCAGGGGGATTCCCATCGTCCTGGCTTGCGCGGCATGGTGCGCGGCCAATGCCATGCTCACGGGATACAGGCTGGTGAACCAACCGACACTGCGCGACAGGTCGGCATCGGGGAACAACGCTTCGCGTCCGTGACCTTCCACGTCGACCCGTATCGCTGCCTGATCGCCTCCGCCACGCTGCATGCGCCATGTGACCAGCGCACATGCGAACGCCGATAGCAACAACTCGTGCGCGGTGACGCCCAGCGCGTTGGGTACCCGATTGAGGAGGGGTTCGGCCACCGCCGAAGAAAGCGTCAGGTGCAGGGTGCGCTCGGAATGCTTGCGATCGATGGCCGGATCCAGCGGGCGCCGCCCCAGGAGCGGATCGGGCATTCGCTGGATCGTCTCCCAGAGGGGAAGTTCGGCCTGGATCGCGTCGCCTTGCGCAAGCTCGGCCAACCGCTCGGACCAACGGCGATATGAGGTGCCGTTCGGCTCCAGGGCCGCCGGCTTACCGGCAAGCGCTGCCGCATAGGCTGACGCCAGGTCGGGTACCAGAACCCGCCACGACACCGCATCGACGGCCAGGTGGTGGACGATCACCAATAGCAACCCTGGCTGTGAGCCACGCTGAAGCCATACCGCCTGCACGAGGTGCCCTGACGCGAGGCTCAGTCGGCGCTCGGCCGCTTTGCCTGCTTCGGCGAGCAAGGTGCGATCCGTTTCCGGGTCCCCGCCGGCGGCGCACTCGAACAGGCAGTCACCCGCTTGCACCGTCCCACGAGGAAGCGTCTCCAGCCAACGATCCTGCGTCGCGACAGAGGGGCTTGCCTCGGAAGGCGGGCGACGCAGCCGGAGGGCGTCGTGATGATCCATGACGGCTTGCAGCGCGCTCACCACATGGTGCCGCGACGCGTTCGCCGGCGTCTGCAGCACGATGGACTGATGGTATCGATCCGTCTCGCCACCGCGCTCGAAAAACCACTGGACGATGGGCGATGGCATGAATCCGCCCGTGTCCGTTTCGACAACGGGGGACGGTAGCGTGACCACCGGCACGGCCGCCTCGACAAGGCCGGCGACGGTAGGCTTGCGGAAAATGTCACGCGGCGTGACCCGAAATCCTGCCTTGCGCATATGGCTGATAAGCTCGATCGAGCGAATACTGTCGCCGCCCAGGTCGAAGAAACTTTCGTCGATGCCGATGCCTTCCAGGCCAAGCACCTGACAAAACAACCCGGCAACCGTCTTTTCCTCTTCCGTCTGCGGGGCGCGCTTGCTGGACGACTCGAATAGCGGCTGCGGCAGGGCGTCCCGATCGAGTTTGCCGTTGGGTGTCAACGGCAGACGATCCAGCACGACGATCGCGACGGGAACCATATGGTCGGGCAGCTCCATCGCCAGCGACCGCCGCAGGGTTTGCGGATCCAGGATCGCACCAGGCGTCGCCACGACGTATCCGACCAGTTGCTTCTGCCCGGCCAGGTCTTCCCTCGCGATCACCGCCGCCTGGCTCGCGCCCGGCTGACGGGCCAATACGCCCGAGACTTCACCAAGCTCGATGCGGAAGCCGCGGATCTTTACCTGCTCGTCGACGCGCCCCAGGAATTCCAGCATGCCGTGGCGGCGCCAGCAGACCAGATCGCCGGTTCGATACATTCTCGAACCCGTCGGTCCGAACGGACTGGCGACGAAGCGCTCCGCCGTCAAGCCCGGGCGATTCAGATAGCCGCGAGCCAGCCCGTGGCCGGCGATATACAGCTCTCCGGCAACGTTCTCGGCGACCGGTTCAAGGCGGTCGTCCAGGACATAGAGCCTGGCATTCCAGATGGGCCGGCCGATCGGTACCGGCCCGTCGCGACGATCGCTGGAGACCGCGTCGAACACCACGCAGCCCACGGTGGCTTCCGTGGGGCCGTATTCGTTGACGATGGCGTCGACCGATGCGGCGTCCAGCCACGGAAGGACCGTCGCGTAATCGAGGCCTTCGCCCCCCAGGACAAGGCTTCGAGCCATGCCGGAAAGTTGCGTCGCGGCAAGGCGCCCATGGATGAAATCCAGGTGCGAAGGCGTCATCTTGCACAGTGCGTACGGCCGTGTCGTCGACGCCCGTTCGATCAATGACGTCAGCTCGGCGTGTTCGGCCGGGATGATGACGCTTGCGCCGGTCAACAACGGATACAGCAGGGTCGTAATGGTGCCATCGAAGGACAGTGATGTCGTGACAGGCACTTCGTCCCCGACCTGTAGCGGGTAGGCGGTGGTCGCCCAGGAAAGGTAATTGTCCAGGCTGCCTAGCTCCACCACCACACCCTTGGGGCGCCCGGTGGAGCCGGAGGTATAGATGACATAAGCGGGAAGGCGCGTGTGCCGCGGTCGTAAACGCTCTCGATCGGCAGGATTGCCGTCGGCCGCATTTTGCAATTCGGCCTGCATGACCGCGTCATCGAGCAAACAGACCGGTTGCGTGCCGCTAAGGCGTTCGCGTACGGCCGTGGTCGTCAACACACAGGCGGGCCGTGCGTCGGTCAACATATAAGCCAATCGATCCGCCGGGTAAGCCGGATCCATCGGTAGATAGGCCGCGCCGGCTTTGAGGGTGCCGAGCACGCCGACCACCACCTCGAGCGAATGGGGCAGCACGAGTGCAACGATGTCTTCGGCGCCCACGCCGCGCGCGATCAAGCCATGAGCCAGCTGGTTCGCGCGGCGATTGAGTTCGGCATAGCTGAGCGAGGCGCCTTCGAATACCACGGCGACGGCATCGGGATGTCGTACGACCTGGGCTTCGAAGCGCTCGACGATACTGCCCTCGAAGGCCGGGCATGCGGTATCGTTCCAGTGGACAAGCATGCGCTCGTGCTCGTCGTCGTCGAGCAGCTCGATACGGTTGATCGGTTGATCCGGTTCGTTGGCTACGGCGTGCAGCAAGCGTACAAAGCGATCGGCCATCGCCTGCGCGGTTTCGCGGTCGAACAGGTCCGACGCATATTCGAGCTCGCCGAGGAGCCCGGCGGCGTATCCGTCGGCGGAGTACTGCTCGCCCAGGGCAAAAATCAGGTCGAATTTCGCGACGTCCCATTCGAGCGATTCCGGTTCGTCCGCGGTCAGTCCCTGCAGGGAGATGGTTTTCTCCGCATTGTTCTGCAGGATCAGCTCCACCTGCACCAGGGGCTGATGCGATTGCGAACGTATCGGATTGAGCACTTCCACCAGCCGCTCGAACGGCACATCCTGGTGCGCATAGGCGGCCAGCGCGGTCTCGCGCACGCGCTCCAGCAGCGTGCGGAAGTCCGGCTCGCCGGAGAGGTCGGCGCGCAGCACCAGGGAGTTGACGAAGAAGCCGACCAGGTCGTCCAGCGCACTGTCGGTGCGCCCGGCGACCGAGCTGCCGATGGCGATGTCCTCGCCCGCGCCCAGGCGGTGCAGCAGCGCGGCCAGGCCGGCCTGCAGCACCATGAACAGGGTCGCGCCCTGCGCACGGCCCAGCGCCTGCAGACGCTCGTGCAGATCGGGTTCCACCCGGAATGCCACGCGGCCACCGCGGTAGCTGGCCACCGCCGGACGCGGCCGATCGGTCGGCAGGGTGATCACTTCCGGCAGGCCGGCCAGTTGCCCGCGCCAGTAATCGATCTGCTGCGCCAGGGTGCTGCCTTCGGCGCCGTCGCCGAGCATCCGGCGTTGCCACAGGGTGTAGTCGGCGTACTGCACCGCCAGGGGCTCCCACGCCGGGGCCGTGCCGGCGAGACGGGCGGCATAGGCGCGCTCCAGGTCGCGCCACAGCGGCACCAGCGACCAGCCGTCGGAGGCGATGTGGTGGATGGTGACGGCGAAGACGTGCTCGTCCTCGCCCAGGCGCAGCAACCAGGCGCGTAGGGGCAGTTCGCTGCGCAGGTCGAAGCAGTAGCCGGTGGCCGCCGCCAGCGCATTGGGCAGGCCGGTCGCATCGACCGCCTGATGGACGAACGGCGGCCGGGCCCGCTCACCCTCCAGCACCACCTGCTGCGGCACGCCCTGGGTCTCGGTGAAGATCGTGCGCAGGCTTTCGTGGCGCTGCACCACGTCACCCAGCGCGGCCTCCAGCGCCGCCGCATCCAGCACACCGTGCAGGCGCATCAGGAACGGGATGTTGTAGGTCGCACTGGCCCCTTCCAGCTGGTGCAGGAACCACAACCGGCTCTGCGCGAAGGACAGCGGCACGACCGCGGGACGCTCGCCGGCGGTCAGCGCCAGGCGGGCCTCATCGGCCCAGCCTTGCTCGGCCAGGCCGGCAACGGTGGGGGCGTTGAACACGGCGCGGATCGACACCTCGACGCCCAGGGTGGCGCGGATGCGGCTGACCAGCCGTGTGGCCAGCAGCGAGTGGCCACCCAGGTCGAAGAAGTTGTCGTCGATGCCGATCTGGCGCAGGTCCAGCACCTCGCAGAACAGGTTGGCCAGGAGCGTTTCGCGCTCGTTACGGGGCGCCCGCAGGCTGACCGGGGTGAAGTCCGGTGCGGGCAGGGCGCGGCGATCGAGCTTGCCGTTGGCCGTGAGCGGCAGGATCGGCAGGGCGACGAAGGCGGCCGGGACCATGTACTCCGGCAGGTGCATACCCAGGCGCTTGCGCAAGGCCGGGGCATCGACGGTGTCGGTGACCAGGTAGGCGACGAGCTGCTTGTGGCCGGGCGTGTCCTCTCGCGCAATGACCGCCGCCTGCGGATAACCGGCCTGGTCCAGGGCGGCCTCGATCTCACCCAGCTCGATGCGAAAGCCGCGCAGTTTGACCTGGTGATCGGTGCGGCCCAGGTAATCGAGCTGGCCGTCGGGTAACCAGCGCACCAGGTCGCCGGTGCGATACATCCGCTCGCCGGGGCGGAAGGGATGCGCGACGAAACGCTCCGCGGTCAGACCCGGACGATGGATGTAACCGCGTGCCAGCCCTTGCCCACTGATATACAGCTCGCCGGGCACGCCCACGGGCACCGGCTGCAAGGCGGTGTCCAGGACGTAGACCTGGGTGTTGTCCAGCGGCGCGCCGATCGGCACGCTGGCCCCGACCGCATACGGCGCGTGCATCGCGAAGTTGGTCGCGAAGGTGGTCGTCTCGGTCGGCCCGTAGCCGTTGACCACGGTGAGGTCGGGATAATGCTGCAGCAGCCGTTGCACCGCGGCGGCCGGCAAGGCCTCGCCACCGGCGATCACCTGGGTGACCCCGGCGAAGCAGGCGAGGTGATCCTGCACCATCAGCTGGAACAGGGCGGCCGTGAGCCACAGGTGGGTGACCTGCTGCGCGTCGATCAGCTGGGCGAGCACCGCCGGATCGGTCTTGCCCGCCGGGGCCAGCACGATCGTCTGGCCGTGCAGCAACGGCGCCCAAATCTCGTAGGTCGAGGCATCGAACGCCGTGGGCGAATGCAGCAGCACCCGTTGCGGGGTGTTGCCCTGCCAGCGGCGATCCATGGCCAGCTTGACCAGATTACGCTGGGTGACCGCGATGCCCTTGGGCACGCCAGTGGAGCCGGAGGTGTACATCACGTACGCCAACTGCTCCGGATGGACGGCCATCCCAGGCGTCATGTCGGGTGCCGTCGTGGGCTGTCCGGCGATCTCGTCCGCGTCCTCGTCAAGGATCAGCAGGCTGCCCCAGTGCGAAGGCAACTGGTCGACCCAGGCGCTCTCGGTGATCAGCACCGGCACCATCGTCTCGGCGAGCATCGTCGCCAGACGCGCGGTCGGCTGGGCCGGGTCCAGCGGCAGATAGGCCGCCCCGGCCTTGAGGATCGCCAGGAGGGTGCAGACCATGGCGGGCGAGCGATCCAGGCACACGCCGACCAGCACGTCCGGACCGACGCCCAGGCCCAGCAGGTGATGGGCCAGCTGGTTGGCCTGCGCATCGAGCTGGGCATAGGTCAGGTGGGTATCGCCAACCACCAGCGCCGTGGCCTCGGGCACGTGCGTGGCCTGTAGGGCAAACATCGCCGCCACGCCCTGATCGGGCAGCGCCTGGGTGGTTGCGTTCCAGTCGCCGAGCAACCGCTGACGCTCGTGGGCGTCGAGCAGATCGATCTGCTCGATCGCCAGATCGGGATCGTTGGCCACCTGCAACAGCAAACGTTGCAGACGCGCCCCTATGCGATCGACGGTAACGCGATCGAACAGATCCGTGGAAAATTCGATGTAGACCGTCAAGCCATCCGCAGCACCATTGGCGGCATGTCGCTCGGCAAAACCGAAGGACAGGTCATATTTCGCAGGAATCATTCCCAGTGCATGTTCGGTCGCACGCAAGCCGGCGAAATCGAACGAAGGCGCACTGTTGTTATCCATGATCAGCGCGACCTGGAACAGCGGATGCTGCCCGCTGGCACGCTCGGGCTTCACGATATCCACCATTCGCTCGAACGGCAGATCCTGATGCGCAAAGGCATCCAGGTCGGTATCGCGCACCCTGTCCAGTAATTGTCGAAAGCTGGGGTTGCCCGATGCATCGGCACGCAGGACAAGCAGGTTGACGAAGAAGCCGACGAGTTCGTCCAGCGTATCGTCGGTACGCCCGGCCACCGAGGTGCCGATCGTTATGTCGTCCCCCGCACCGTGTCTGGCGAGCAGTACCACCAGGGTGGCGTGCAGCACCATGAACAGGCTGGCCCGGCTGCCGCGTGCTAACTCCACGAGCTGGCGATGGGCCGCTGCATCGAGTTGGAACGTCAGCTGCTCGCCGCGATGGCTTGCCATGACGGGTCGAGGCCTATCGGCCGGCAGGAAGATGCTCGCTGGCAGATCGGCCAGCGTCTTCCTCCAGTAAGCCAGTTGCGTGGCGATGACACTCCCGGCATCCGATTCCTCGCCCAACCACTCACGTTGCCACAGCGTGTAGTCGGCGTACTGCACGGGAAGCGGCGGCTGGTCCGGCGCCTGTCCAGCCTGTCTCGCAGCATAGGCAAGGGTCAAGTCGCGGATCAACGGCGCGAACGACCATCCATCCATGGCGATGTGGTGCAGCACCAGAAGGAGTACGTGCTGCGTCGGGTCCCGTTCGAACAGCCAGGCGCGAATCGGAATATCCTGCGCCAGGTCGAACCGATGCAGGATGGCCGCGTCCAGGACCTCGCGCAAGGCAGGCTCGGTGGTGGACTCCACATCGAAGCGAAGGTCCACGTCCTCGGCTTCGCGAATGATTTGGTGGGCCACGCCCCCGGTTTCGGAAAATACGGTGCGCAGGCTTTCATGGCGCTCTACCACATCGCCGATCGCCATTCGCAAGGCGGCAACATCCAGTGGTCCATCCAGTCGCAAGGCGAGTGGCACGTTGTAGGTGGCGCTGGGTCCTTCCAGTTGGTGCACGAACCACAGGCGCTGCTGGGCGAAGGAAAGCGGAATCATGTTGCATCTCCACGGCGACGCGGTGTGGGTCGTGGAGACAGCCGTGCCTTGCCCGCATGGTCCAGCTGGGCCGCCAGGGCGGCGATCGTGGGTGTCTCGAACAACGCGCGGATGGGAACTTCCAGTTCCAGGACAGAACGGATACGGCTGATCAACCGGGTGACGAGCAGGGAGTGGCCGCCAAGGTCGAAGAAGCTGTCGTCGACGCCCACGCGGTGTAGCCCCAACACTTCGCAGAACAATTCGGCTAGGGCTATTTCCCGCGGTGTGCTCGGTGCGCGCTCGCTGGCCGGGACGATTTTGGGGGAGGGCAAGGCGCGATGGTCGATCTTTCCGTTCGTCGTCAGCGGCATACGATCGATCGTCATGATCGCCGAGGGCACCATGTAGTCCGGTAAGGTCTCGGCCACGTGCGCTCGGAGTTGCTGCGCACTTATATTCGACGACGAGCCGTCGATGACGCAGTAGGCCACCAGGCGTTTCTCGCCATCCGCGCCTTCATTGGCCAGGACGATGGCTTCGGTGACCTGCGAATGTTCCAGCAACCGGGCCTGGATTTCACCCAGTTCGATGCGGAAGCCGCGGATCTTGACCTGGAAATCGTTTCGACCGAGGAATTGGATGTCACCCTCGGGAAGATAACGTGCGAGATCGCCGGATTTATAGAGCCGATCGCCTTCGACGAACGGATTGGGCCTGAACCGCTCGGCGGTCAGCTCCGGCCGGTTGAGATAACCGCGGGCAACGCCTGCGCCTCCAACATGAATCTCGCCCACCACGCCGATCGGTACCGGCTGTCCCCACGTATCCAACAGGTATAGCCGGAGGTCCTTAAGGGGCCGGCCGACCGGGCTACCCACTGAACGTTTGGCATCATCGAGCGTCAACGATTTGTAGGTCACATGGACCGTCGTCTCTGTGATGCCGTACATGTTGATCAATGAGACGTCGGCGTTCCTGCTGTCGTCGAACCATGGTTTCCACGCGGCGACCTCGAGGGCTTCGCCACCGAAGACGATGCTGCGAAGGGCATGCGACCGGGTGCTCCTGGCTTGCGCGGCCATCAGGCCCGTGAAGGCGCTTGGCGTCTGGTTCAGGATGGTGACGCCCTGGTCGCAGAGCAAATCGTAGAAGTCCGCCGGTGATCGGGTAACCAGTCGAGGCACGACGACCAGTCGACCGCCATACAGCAGTGCACCCCATAGCTCCCATACCGAGAAGTCGAAGGCGAAAGAATGGAACAAGGTCCATATGTCGCCCGGACCGAAGTGGAACAAGTCTTCCGTGGACGAGAACAGGCGTTGCACGTTCGCGTGTTCGATCATCACGCCCTTTGGCGCGCCGGTGGAGCCGGACGTGTAGATGATGTAGGCCAGGTGATGTGCCGCCAGGCCGATGGCGGCGGCATCGAGGTCGGTGGTCGGCTGATCGATCCAGGACGACGGGTCGTTCGACAGATCGACCAGCCTTTGGGATCCACCGAGCGTGCCCGAGGCGCGCCGCAGCAACTCACGCGTCGGCTCGTGCATGAGGATCACCACCGGCGCGCTGTCCTGCAGCATGTAAACGAGCCGTTCCATCGGATACGACGGATCCATCGGCACATAGGCGCCGCCCGACTTGAGCACGGCCAACAGGCCGATCAGCATGTCCAGGGATCGCTCGACACAGATGGCGACACGACTATCGGGAACCACGCCGAGCGAACGCAGGTGATGAGCCAACGGGTTGGCCCGTCGATTCAGCTCGGCATAACTGTACGACGATCCTTCGAAGACGACGGCGATGGCATCGGGATCCCGGGCTACCTGTGCCTCGAACAACTGCGGCAGGGTTGCATTCGCGGCAAGTGGCTGGATGTCGTTCCAGTCGAACAGGACGTTCTGTCGCTCGGCCGCGCTTAACAGGTCGACGCGCGCAATGGATTGCAATGGATCCGCCGCGAAGGCTTCCAGCACGCGAACAAAACGATCGGCCATGGCCACGGCTGTCGCATGATCGAACAGATCCGACGCGTATTCGATCTCGCCGATAAGGCCGGCCGGCGAACCGTCCACGTTCTGCTCGTGCAGGCCGAAGGTCAGGTCGAATTTCGCATGCCCCAGATCCGTCGATCTCAGTTCCGCTTCCACCCCAGGCAAGGACAGCGACCATTCGGCATTGTTCTGTAAAACCAGGGCCACCTGAAACAACGGCTGGTGTGCTTGGGAGCGAGCCGGGTTCAGCACCTCTACCAGGCGCTCGAATGGCACATCCTGGTTCGCGTAGGCCGCCAGCGCGGTTTCACGGACCCGGCCCAGTACGGTGTTGAAGTTGGGATCACCCGAGAGATCCGTGCGCAGTACGAGCGTATTGACGAAGAAGCCGATCAGATCGCTCAAGGCGTGATCGGTACGTCCCGCTATGGGGCTGCCGACGGCTACGTCGTCTCCCGCACCGAGGCGATGGAGCAGCACGGCCAGGCTGGTCTGCAGGACCATGAACAGCGTTGCCTGATGGGCCGCCGCCAGGTGGCGCAGGCGTGCGTGCAGCACCTCGTCGACCTGGAAGGACACGCAGCCGCCACGGTGGCTCGCCACGGCGGGACGTGGACGATCGATGGGCAACGCGATGACTTCCGGCAGGTCGGCCAATTGGGCGCGCCAGTAGTCGAGCTGCCTGGCCAGCACGCTACCGGGCACAGCCTCCTCGCCCAACCACTGGCGTTGCCACAGGGTGTAGTCGGCGTACTGCACCGGCAGGGGCTTCCACGCCGGTGCGAAACCACGCAGTCGTGCAGCGTAGGCACACTCGATGTCACGCCATAACGGCAGCAGCGACCAGCCATCGGAGGCGATGTGATGCAGCACGATGACGAGGGAATGGTCGTCGTCGCTGGAACGAAGCAAGCTGACACGTATGGCGATGTCTTCCGCCAGGTCGAAGCGATGACCGGCCAGGTCGTTCACCACGGCCGGTAGCTGATCGACGGCAACGTTTTCGCGTATCAGGACCAAAGGAGCCGCTTCGGGTGCCAGCACGAGCTGCGTGGGTACACCGTCGGTCTCGACAAAGAGGGTACGCAGGCTTTCGTGGCGTGAAACCACGTCGTTCAGAGCCGTTTCCAGTGCATTGGCATCCAGTTTTCCGCGAAGCCGCAACGCCATCGGAATGTTGTAGTTGGCATTTTTCCCTTGCAGTTGGTAAAGGAACCAAAGACGATTTTGTGCGTATGACAACGGCAAGGCCGCAGGCCGATTCAGTACCGCCAGCACCGGGCGCGCGGCCTCGCCCCCGCGCAGATGCTCGGCCAGGCCGGCGACGGTCGGGGCATTGAACACGGCGCGGATCGACACCTCGACGCCCAGGGTGGCGCGGATGCGGCTGACCAGCCGGGTAGCCAACAGCGAGTGACCGCCCAGGTCGAAGAAGTTGTCGTCGATGCCGATCTGACGCAGGTCCAGCACCTCGCAGAACAGGTTGGCCAGGAGCGTTTCGCGCTCGTTACGGGGCGCGCGCAGGCTGACCGGAGTGAAGTCCGGTGCGGGCAGGGCACGGCGATCGAGCTTGCCGTTGGCCGTGAGCGGCAGGGCCGGCAGGGCGACGAAGGCGGCCGGGACCATGTACTCCGGCAGATGCGCGGACAGGCGCTTGCGCAAGGCCGGGGCATCGACGGCGTCGGTGACCAGGTAGGCGACGAGCTGCTTGTGGCCGGGCGTGTCCTCGCGCGCGATGACCGCCGCCTGCGGATAGCCGGCCTGGTCCAGGGCGGCCTCGATCTCGCCCAGCTCGATGCGAAAGCCGCGCAGCTTGACCTGGTGATCGGTGCGGCCCAGGTAATCGAGCTGGCCATCCGGCAACCAGCGCACCAGGTCGCCGGTGCGATACATCCGCTCGCCGGGGCGGAAGGGGTGCGCGACGAACCGCTCCGCGGTCAGGCCGGGCCGGTGGATGTAACCGCGTGCCAGCCCTTGTCCACTGATATACAGCTCGCCGGGCACACCCACGGGCACCGGCTGCAAGGCCGTGTCCAGGACGTAGACCTGGGTGTTGTCCAGCGGCGCGCCGATCGGCACGCTGGCCCCGACCGCATACGGCGCGAGCATCGCGAAGGTGGTCGCGAAGGTGGTCGTCTCGGTCGGCCCATAGCCGTTGACCACGGTGAGGTCGGGATAATGCTGCAACAGCCGTTGCACCGCGGCGGCCGGCAAGGCCTCCCCACCGGCGATGACCTGGGTGATGTGAGCAAAACAGGTGAGGTGTTCCTGCACCATCAGCTGGAACAGGGCGGCCGTGAGCCAGAGGTGGGTAACCTGCTGCGTGCCGATCAACTGCGCGAGCACGGCCGGATCGGTCTTGCCCGCCGGGGCCAGCACGATCGTCTGGCCGTGCAGCAACGGGGCCCAGAGCTCATAGGTCGAGGCATCGAACGCCGTGGGCGAGTGCAGCAGCACCCGCTGCGGCTCAGGGCCCTGCCAGCGGCGATCCATGGCCAGCTTGACCAGGTTGCGCTGGGTGACCGCGATGCCCTTGGGCACGCCGGTGGAGCCGGAGGTATACATCACGTACGCCAACTGCTCCGGGTGGATGGCCATCCCAGGCGTCATGTCCGGTGCCGTGGTGGGCTGCGCGGCGATCTCGTCCGCAACCTCGTCCAGCACCACCAGGCTGCCCCAGTGCGAAGGCAGCTGGTCGATCCAGGCGCTCTCGGTGATCAGCACCGGCACCATCGTCTCGGCGAGCATCGTCGCCAGACGGGCGGTCGGCTGGGCCGGGTCCAGCGGCAGATAGGCCGCCCCGGCCTTGAGGATCGCCAGCAGGGTGCAGACCATGGCGGGCGAGCGATCCAGGCACACGCCGACCAGCAGGTCCGGACCGACACCCAGGCCAAGCAGGTGATGGGCCAGCTGGTTGGCCTGCGCATCGAGCTGGGCATAGGTGAGGTGGCTATCGCCAAAGACCAGCGCCGTGGCCTCGGGCACGCGCGTGGCCTGCAGGGCGAACATTGCCGCCACGCCCTGATCGGGCAGCGCCTGGGTCGTGGCGTTCCAGCTGACCAGCAATTGCTCCCGCTCGACCGCGTCGAGTATCTCGATGGATGCCACCGACTGGGCGGGATTAGCCGTCACCGATTCAAGCAAACCGACAAAACGACGCGCGATGGTGTCGATGGATGCTCGATCGAACAGATCGGAGGCATATTCGATCTCACCGATGATGCCGGCACAGATGTCGCCGTCGCCTTGTTCGAACAGCTCGAACAGCAGATCGAATTTCGCAATGCCAATGTCAGGCTGATCCAGTTCGGCGAAAACGCCAGGCAGCGCGAGCATCGAATCCGCATTGTTTTGCAGCGTCAGGAAAACCTGCGATAGCGGCTGATACGATTGCATACGCGATGGATTGAGCACTTCCACCAGCCGTTCGAACGGCACATCCTGGTGCGCATAGGCGGCGAGTGCGGTCTCGCGCACGCGCTCCAGCAGCGTGCCGAAGTGCGGCTCGCCGGAAAGGTCGGCGCGCAGCACCAGGGAGTTGACGAAGAAGCCGACCAGGTCGTCCAGCGCACTGTCGGTGCGCCCGGCGACCGAGCTGCCGATGGCGATGTCCTCGCCCGCGCCCAGGCGGTGCAGCAGCGCGGCCAGGCCGGCCTGCAGCACCATGAACAGGGTCGCGCCCTGCGCACGGCCCAGCGCCTGCAGACGCTCGTGCAGATCGGGTTCCACCCGGAATGCCACGCGGCCACCGCGGTAGCTGGCCACCGCCGGACGCGGCCGATCGGTCGGCAGGGTGATCACTTCCGGCAGGCCGGCCAGTTGCCCGCGCCAGTAATCGATCTGCTGCGCCAGGGTGCTGCCTTCGGCGCCGTCGCCGAGCATCCGGCGTTGCCACAGGGTGTAGTCGGCGTACTGCACCGCCAGGGGCTCCCACGCCGGGGCCGTGCCGGCGAGACGGGCGGCATAGGCGCGCTCCAGGTCGCGCCACAGCGGCACCAGCGACCAGCCGTCGGAGGCGATGTGGTGGATGGTGACGGCGAAGACGTGCTCGTCCTCGCCCAGGCGCAGCAACCAGGCGCGTAGGGGCAGTTCGCTGCGCAGGTCGAAGCAGTAGCCGGTGGCCGCCGCCAGCGCATTGGGCAGGCCGGTCGCATCGACCGCCTGATGGACGAACGGCGGCCGGGCCCGCTCACCCTCCAGCACCACCTGCTGCGGCACGCCCTGGGTCTCGGTGAAGATCGTGCGCAGGCTTTCGTGGCGCTGCACCACGTCACCCAGCGCGGCCTCCAGCGCCGCCGCATCCAGCACACCGTGCAGGCGCATCAGGAACGGGATGTTGTAGGTCGCACTGGTCCCTTCCAGCTGGTGCAGGAACCACAACCGGCTCTGCGCGAAGGACAGCGGCAAAATGGCGGGACGCTCGCCGGCGGTCAGCGCCAGGCGGGCCTCATCGGCCCAGCCTTGCTCGGCCAGGCCGGCGACGGTCGGGGCATTGAACACGGCGCGGATCGACACCTCGACGCCCAGGGTGGCGCGGATGCGGCTGACCAGCCGGGTAGCCAACAGCGAGTGGCCACCCAGGTCGAAGAAGTTGTCGTCGATGCCGATCTGGCGCAGGTCCAGCACTTCGCAAAACAGGTTGGCCAGGAGCGTTTCGCGCTCGTTACGGGGCGCACGCAGGCTGACCGGGGTGAAGTCCGGCGCGGGCAGGGCACGGCGATCGAGCTTGCCGTTGGCCGTGAGTGGCAGGGCCGGCAGGGCGACGAAGGTGGCCGGGATCATGTACTCCGGCAGGTACGCGGACAGGCGCTTGCGCAAGGCCGGGGCATCGACGGCGTCGGTGACCAGGTAGGCGACGAGCTGCTTGTGGCCGGGCGTGTCCTCTCGCGCAATGACCGCCGCCTGCGGATAACCGGCCTGGTCCAGAGCGGCCTCGATCTCACCCAGCTCGATGCGAAAGCCGCGGAGTTTGACCTGGTGATCGGTGCGGCCCAGGTAATCGAGCTGGCCATCCGGCAACCAGCGCACCAGGTCGCCGGTGCGATACATCCGCTCGCCGGGGCGGAAGGGATGCGCGACGAAACGCTCCGCGGTCAGACCCGGACGATGGATGTAACCGCGTGCCAGTCCTTGCCCACTGATATACAGCTCGCCGGGCACGCCCACGGGCACCGGCTGCAAGGCGGTGTCCAGGACGTAGACCTGGGTGTTGTCCAGCGGCGCGCCGATCGGCACGCTGGCCCCGACCGCATACGGCGCGTGCATCGCGAAGTTGGTCGCGAAGGTGGTCGTCTCGGTCGGCCCGTAGCCGTTGACCACGGTGAGGTCGGGATAATGCTGCAGCAGCCGTTGCACCGCGGCGGCCGGCAAGGCCTCGCCACCGGCGATCACCTGGGTGACCCCGGCGAAGCAGGCGAGGTGATCCTGCACCATCAGCTGGAACAGGGCGGCCGTGAGCCACAGGTGGGTGACCTGCTGCGCGTCGATCAGCTGGGCGAGCACCGCCGGATCGGTCTTGCCCGCCGGGGCCAGCACGATCGTCTGGCCGTGCAGCAACGGCGCCCAAATCTCGTAGGTCGAGGCATCGAACGCCGTGGGCGAATGCAGCAGCACCCGTTGCGGGGTGTTGCCCTGCCAGCGGCGATCCATGGCCAGCTTGACCAGATTACGCTGGGTGACCGCGATGCCCTTGGGCACGCCAGTGGAGCCGGAGGTGTACATCACGTACGCCAACTGCTCCGGATGGACGGCCATCCCAGGCGTCATGTCGGGTGCCGTCGTGGGCTGTCCGGCGATCTCGTCCGCGTCCTCGTCAAGGATCAGCAGGCTGCCCCAGTGCGAAGGCAGCTGGTCGACCCAGGCGCTCTCGGTGATCAGCACCGGCACCATCGTCTCGGCGAGCATCGTCGCCAGACGGGCGGTCGGCTGGGCCGGGTCCAGCGGCAGATAGGCCGCGCCGGCCTTGAGGATCGCGAGCAGGGCGCAGACCATCGCGGGCGAGCGATCCAGGCACACGCCGACCAGCACGTCCGGACCGACGCCCAGGCCCAGCAGGTGATGGGCCAGCTGGTTGGCCTGCGCATCGAGCTGGGCATAGGTCAGGGGGGTATCGCCAACAATCAGCGCTGTCGCCTCGGGCACCTGCGTGGCCTGCAGGGCGAACATCGCCGCCACGCCCTGATCGGGCAGCACCTGGGCTGTCGCGTTCCAGTCGCCGAGCAACCGCTGACGCTCGTGGGCGTCGAGCAGATCGATCTGCGCGATCGGCTGAGTCGAATCGCTTGCTACGGCTTCGAGCAGGCAAACAAAACGTCGAGCCATCGTTTCGATACTGGTTCGGTCGAACAGATCGGAGGCATATTCGATGTCGCCGACGATGCCTGCGCAGCGATCGTCGTCCATCCGCTCGCTCAGCCCGAAGGTGAGGTCGAACTTGGATACGCCGATATTCGGAACGTAACCCTCCGCCGCCACATCAGGCAATGAGGGCGTCCATTCGGCGTTGTTTTGCAGTACCAGGGCCACTTGGAACAGCGGCTGGTAGGACGAATGACGAACCGGGTTAAGCGCCTCCACGAGTCGATCGAAGGGCACGTCCTGGTGGGCGTAGGCGGCGAGGGCGGTCTCGCGCACGCGTTTCAGCGTCGTATTGAAGTCGGGGTTACCGGAGAGATCGGTTCGCAACACCAGCGAGTTGACGAAGAAGCCGATCAGGTCATCCAGCGCACTATCCATGCGACCGGCAATCGACGCGCCCACGGCGACATCGTCACCCGCACCGAGCCGACCCAACAGGACCGCGACGCCCGCCTGCAACACCATGAACAATGTCGCGCCCTGGCGACGCGCCAATGTCTGCAAGCGTTCGTGCAAGCGAGCGTCGATCTCGAATGGCACCTGATCGCCACGATAGCTGGCCACCGCCGGTCGTGGGCGATCGGTCGGCAGGGCAATCAACGCCGGCAACCCGGCCAGCTGCTCGCGCCAATAGCCCACCTGCCGAGTCCACGCGCTGTCTGAAGCGGACTCGACACCCAGCACATCCCGTTGCCACAAAGTGTAATCGGCATACTGCACCGGCAGCGGTTCCCACGCCGGCGCAATCCCCTTCACGCGAGCCGCATACGCCATTTCCAGGTCGCGCCACAGCGGCAGGAACGACCAGCCGTCCGCGGCAATATGGTGCACGTTGACGACCATGGTGTGCTCTTCACCACCCAGGCGGAAAAGCCACGCACGAATCGGAATATCACGCGTCAACTCGAATCGGTGCGTGAGAGCCGCCTCCACGGCAGTGGCGAGCTCCACGGCATCGACGTCTCGATGGGTGACGTCGAGGTGCACCTGGGTGGGATCCAGCACTTTTTGTTGGCCCGCCCCTTCGGCCTCGACAACCAAAGTACGAAGACTTTCATGGCGCGTCACCACGTCACCTAGCGCCGCTTCCAGCGCCGATGCATCGAGGTGACCGCGCAGGTTCACGACATACGGCAGGTTGTACGTGGCACTGGCGCCGTCCCGTTGATGCAGGAACCACAGGCGCCTTTGCCCTGATGACAGTGGCACCTGCGACAGACGTGCCATCGCATGCAGTTCGGGACGAACCAGGCCGGCCGACGCGAGCTTTCCCACGAGCGTGGCCACCGTGGGTTGCTGGAACACCGTGCGAATGGACAATTCGACGTGGAACGTCGTACGAATGCGGCTGATCAGGCGGGTGGCCAACAACGAATGACCGCCGAGGTCGAAGAAGTTGTCATCGATACCGACACGCGGCAGGCCGAGCAGTTCGCAGAACATGCCCGCAAGCATTTCTTCCTGCATCGTGCGTGGCGCACGATCGCTGGTGGATATGAATTCCGGCGCCGGCAGCGCACGATGATCGAGCTTCCCATTGGGATTCAGGGGGAGCCGATCCAGCAGGACGATGGCACTCGGCACCATGTAGTCCGGCAAGGAGGCACCCAGGCCATGACGCAACCGATCCGCATACTGCCTGGCCACTCGCTGGTCGTGAAGTCCCGAATCGTCATCGGAGACGACGTAGCCGACCAGTTGCTTGGCGCCGTCACCGTCGGTTCGCACGACGACGGCCGCGTCCCTGACACCGGCCTGCAACATCAACGCCGCGGTTACCTCGCCGGGTTCGATACGGAAACCGCGGACCTTCACCTGCTCGTCGCTGCGTCCAGCGATCTCCAGCACGCCGCCAGCCGTCCATCGAGCGAGGTCTCCCGTGCGATACATACGGGTACCGGCCGGACCGAATGGGCAGGCGACGAAACGCTCCGACGTCAGGGCGGGTCGACCCATGTAACCACGCGCGAGACCCGCGCCGGCGATATAGATCTCGCCACACACGTTGAGCGGCACAGGCCGCAAGCAATCGTCCAGTACGTAGATCGCGGTGTTCCAGATCGGCCGACCGATCGGCACGTAGCCGGTAGGCATCGCCGCGTGGGCGAAGACGTCGTATGCCGTGCTCGACACCGTCGCTTCGGTCGGGCCGTAGTCATTGACAAGACGTGGCTTGACGCTGCCTTTGCGCAATGCGTCTACCGTCGCACTACCTAGCGGCTCACCACCCACCGCGATCACGTCGCTCGGAAAATTGAGCTTGTCGTCGGCGATCCGTGAGATGACGTGGCTGAGGTGACTGGGCGTTGTATTGAGAAATCCGAAAGGCGGCTGTCGATCACGCAGGTCCGCTTGCCGGATCAATGTATCGATCGCTCCGATATCGGGCGTGAAGTGGACCGTCGCCCCCGAAAGCAACGGCACCAGTACACTCAAAATAATGCCATCGAACGAAAGCGACGTGGCAACGGGGCATACGGCCTGCTCGGCGATGCGATAGAAGTCCACTGCCCAGCCGAGGTAGGACACCAGGCCGCGGGTTTCGAGAGCGACGCCTTTCGGCCGCCCGGTGGAACCGGAGGTATAGATGACAAAGGCAAGATCGTGGCCATGTGTCCGGCACACAAGACGACTGGACGAAAGCGCCGCCAGTTCGCCGCGCAACGACTCGCTATCCATCGCTATCACCGGCAGATCGCTTGCCCATGGCTCAGCCAGGATCGCGCTGCTCACCATGCAGACAGGACGGGCGTCGGCGAGCATATAAGCCAGACGCTCGGCAGGATAATCCGTATCCAGAGGCATGTAAGCCGCGCCAGCCTTCAGCACGCCGATCATCACCACGATCGTCTCGAGCGAGCGCGGCAAGGCGACGGCAACAATATCCTCGCGGCCGATATTTCGCGCCTTCAGCAGCCGCGCGATTCGATTGGCCTGCGCATCGAGTTCCCCATAGGTAAGGCAGGTGTCCTGCCACGTAACGGCAATGGCATCGGGGCTGCGTGCCGCCCGGGCTTCGAACATTTCCGCCACGTTGGCGCTGTTGAGTGGACGAGCCGTGTCGTTCCATGCATGAAGCAGGTCGGCGCGTTCGGTGGTTGCGAGGATGTCCACCTGGCCAAGGATCCGGCCTGGATGCGCAGTGAAGGCTTCCAACAGTCGTATCAACCGGCCGGCCATCGAGGCCACCGTCGCCTCTTCAAAGAGATCCGTGGTGTATTCGATGTCACCGATCAGGGCAGCGGGGACCTCGCCGGCGGAGCGAGCAACACGAAAGACCAGGTCGAACGAGGGCCCTGCCAGCCCGCTACGGCGCGTAACCGCGGGCAGCGACGATTCGTCGGCAACCCGGAGAAGAACCTGGGCCAGCGGGTGGTGCGCGGCGGTATGGTCCGGACAAAGCGCCTCGATCAGGTGCTCGAAGGCCACCTGATGTGCGTGCGCGGCAAGTACGGTGTCATGCACACGCCTCAACAACATACCCGCGGTCGGGGTATCGGACAGGTCGGCGCGCAACACCAGCGGGCTAGCGTTTTGGCCCCCGTACGCAATGGCCAGGTCGTTGCCTCCGCCGGTGCGACTGAACATGAGCGACAAGCCTGCGAGCAATACGGTGTAGACGTCCGCCCCATCGATCAGCGCGAGATTTTGCATCCGCTGATACAACGATGCATCGATCCGGAACGGTAAGCGAGCCGTGGCGCCGCTCGGCGTAACCGAGCGAGGCCGATCATGGGGAAGCGGCATGACCTCGGGGAGGCCCCGGAGCTGTTGGCGCCAGTAGTCGATCGCATCTTCGCGTGATGGTGAAATCGTCATCGCTTGTTCTTCATGCGTCGTCATCGGCAAGCTCCATGGTCCAGTCACACGAAAAAAAGACAGCCATCCCCATCACTCGAGCTTTCTGCCCGAATGTTGATCTGAAAACGAAAGCGGGAACCTGATCGCTTATATAAATCGCTTGCTCATGCCGGCATCGGCATGCGGTATCAGGCCATTGCGTCCTGATGGGCGACCAGGCTATTCGGGCGCATGTCCGTCCAGTTTTCCTCGATGTAGGTCAGGCAGCTTTCGCGCGATGCCGGTCCCAGGTGAACCGACCAGCCCGCAGGAACGTCGGCAAAGCCAGGCCACAGGGAAAACTGGCCTTCTTCATTGGAAAGCGCAAGAAACTCGGCATCAGCTACTTCGAATGGATTGGTCTGCATCTGGTCCTCCTACGAAAGAATGTCGGCGTGCTCTGTCAAACGATTTTGGCTTCGAGCGTTGGGGTTGTTCTGCAACATCGCCTCGATGCTTTCGCACGCCTGATCGAATTCAAGCGTGGGTATGCCCAGGCGTATGCGAATGAACCCCGGACAGTCGAAACTTTCTCCGGGTAGAACCAACACACCGAACTCGTCGAGCAAGTCCTGGGCAAACGCAAACGTGTCCGTTATGCCCGTCAACTCGACGAATGCGATGCTGCCGGCATCGGGCAGGTGCAAGACCAGGGCGCCAGCGCTTCGTTGCGCCGCGACGTTTAGTCGTCGAAGGTTTTCGGCGATATCGTTTCGCGTCTTCGGCAGGAACGCGTCTCGATGCGTCAACAAGGCAGCAGCCAGTTGATCGCAGACCAGCGGAATCGTGTGGGTGATCAGTAGCTTGTGATGGTGGTAGCGCTCAAGGCGCTTCTCGTCCGCCAGAATCCATCCTGCGCGGATGCCTGTGCATCCGAAACATTTTCCTACGGAACCGAAGGTCACGATATTCGTCTGCGTCAAGGCTGACGACGTGACCCATGCCTGCGTCGGTTCGAAAGGAAGGTATCGGTAGTGTTCGTCGACCACGACGACGGCGCCCACGCGTTCGGCCGCTTTCGCGATCCTCACGATGTCAGCCTGCGGATAGACCATGCCAGTGGGGTTATGCGGACTGTTCAGCAGAACAATACGTGTATTCGCATCAATGGCCTGGATGATCTCGTCCGTGCAGATGCGAAATCCCGACTCCACGGCCAGCGGGATCTTGCGTATCTCGTAACCGAGTTTTTCCGGCACGTCGTACAGCGAATGAAAGGCGGGAACCGGGATGACGAAGTTGGCACCCGGTTCGTAGTGCGCCAGGCAGACCACGACGACCGCCTCCGAGACGCCGGCGGTCACGAGAACGTTCGACGCCGCTATGCCCGGATACGTTTCGGCCACCGCTTGCCTCAAACGAGGCGAGCCCCAGGTGTCGTTGTTGCCGAGCGTCACGTCACCGAGCCAGTCCTCGTCGCCGTCCAGCCTGAGCACATCGCGAAGCCGGATATCGGTGACGTTGCTTTCGCCTAGATTGATGCGGACCTTGTGGTGGTTCTCCACCAGCCAGGTATCCATGATGTTGGTGTCATCCGAACAGGTCATACGGAGGTCCATGTCTCGCGTTGAATTGGGAAGCCATGCCGATCGGGCAATTACATATCCAGGACCATACGTTGCCGACATTGATTCATAAGAATCGAAACGACAGAGGGCGCGTTGTTGCTCGACAGGAAGATGCCGCCGCAGCGGCTGTCCCACTCCCGGTAGGCTGAGTCGCCCATCAGAATTTCATGCAGCGCCTTCATTCGCCAAAACGGAACACGCGGGCGCAAATGATGCGCAAGATGGTAGTTTTCCCCGTGCATTCCGGTAAAAAAGTGCTCCAACCAGTGGCTATGCCGGTTTCGTGTCATATGCAGATTGAGCCCCGTCTGCATGAGCGGACCGTGTTCGGCGAGCTCGATGAACCAGCCGATAATCTGGAACGAGGTGAGTAGCGGGACGATCCAGAAGAGGACGAGGTTAAACCCCTGGCCAAATGCAAGTGCCACCGAAATAATTACTGACCATAATGCGATAAGCAGCACATTTTCCAGTCGAGCCGCATTATTTCTCGTACTCAATAGCCTATGTTTTGCGAGATAGGCAAGATAGCTGGGTACATTGGCAAGGAGGAAAGGTTTTATCAGGATTTCCCAGGCGAATCGCTTTTCATCCTTGATATCGTAAATGCCTTTTTCAAGCATGAATCGATAGTCGCCATCCAACTCTGGATGACCAAAATTGCCATGATGACCAACGACATGCGATGCCTTGTAGGCATGAAATGTCGAGAATATGAGGTAGCCACTGAACAGGGTAGCTAAAATCAGCGAAAGCACCTTGTTTCTCGCCAAGGCGTTGTGAGACGCCTCGTGCACGATAGTGGCCAGTGCGCGTTGCCGTGAGCCTATTACAAGCACACAGAGTGGATATACCACCCAACCGAAAGCAACTTTTGCCGCAATCGCGGCGGCAATGACACCGTAGTCCGCCGCTATGGCGATCAAGGCATGATAGTTGTCATTAGCCGATATCTTCTCGATTTCCGCAAGAAGATCAGCATCGAACTCATGTCGTTGTACATCAGGTTTCATTCCATTGCCCCATGAACATTGATGCAAATCGCTGTTCGGCGCGCACAAGAACTTCAGAAACTGATTAACCCACGAGATCGTTCGATCATAAGGGTCAATTGTTTCCGTAGCTTTACCCTGGGCAAATTATCCCAACGGAATCGAACCTTTTCAGGATTGCAAAAGGTCGGAGGGGTAATTCGCAAGAAAAAGAGTTTTCGATAGCGCGCAAAACCTGGAGGCGTTATGCGCGAAAACCTGATATGTCTCCCTGTCTAGGATGCTTCCTGACGATCCGTCTAATCTAGATGTGATCCAGTGGTGCCGGCGGGAAAATCGATGGTCTTTTTCGGCAACATGATTAAGGCTGCATGATGGAGAGCTGTAAACGGCGAGGGAACGTACTGATGTCGCCTCGTGAGTTAGTGCCAGTAGCCAGTGCTAGCCGTTGCTCCGAGACCTGCGGTCGTGTCTCGAAGCGAGGCGACACCTATCCGTTGCTTCCAATCAACGTGCGACCGATCCGTCGAACGTTACTCGTGCATCACGACGCGATCGAGGAAGTGATGAATCCGCTCGCCGATCTCCTGCCCATGCGACTCCAGTGCGAAATGCCCCGTGTCGTAGAAGTGCACTTCGGCATCGGGTAGATCGCGTTTGAAGGCCTCCGCACCCTGGGGCAGGAAGAAGGGATCGTGCTCGCCCCATACGGCGAGCAGGGGAGGCCGATGCGTGCGGAAGTAGGCCTGGAACTCCGGATACTTGGCTACGTTGTTGCGATAGTCCAGGAACAGGTCCAACTGTATGTCGTGGTTACCCCGCCGCGACACCTGCGCGAAGTCGAGTGCATAGGTGTCCGGTGCCACCAGCGACGGATCGGGCACACCGTGGGTGTATTGCCACTTGATCGCCTCCAGGCTCAGGAACTCCCGCACCACCTCGCGATTGGCATCGCTCGCGTCCTGCCAGTACTTCTGTATGGGATTCCATCCCTCACTTAGGCCTTCCTCGTAGGCATTGCCATTCTGCGTCACGATGGCGGTGATGCGCTCCGGGTGCACCGCCGCCAGACGCCAGCCGACGGGCGCGCCGTAATCGAACACCTGCATCGCATAACGCTCGAGGCCAAGTGCCCGGGTGAAAGCGTCCATCGTCGTCGCCAGACGATCGAAGGTGTATGCATAGGCCGCGTGCTCGGGCACCTCGGTCAACCCGAAGCCGGGCAGGTCGGGCGCGACGACGTGATAGCGATCGGCCAGCAGGGGAATCAGATTGCGGTACATGAAGGACGACGTGGGGAAGCCGTGTAGCAGCAGGATCGTGGGGGCGGTGGGATCGCCTGCTTCCCGGTAGAACACCTTTACACCGTCTGCCTCGGCGTAGCGGTAGTGGACAGGCATCGGGGGACGCGGGTCGATTGTGTCGTGTGGTTCGGTGGCGGCTGCTGAGGCCAGCGTTGCGAGGGGAGGATTTTGGCTGGACATCGGAGACTCCTAGGGTACTGAGGGATGTAACTTTAAAATGTGGTTTAACAAAGTTACATCCGATTCCTGTAACTGGTCAATGTGTAATTTAGTGGTTACACTAGGCGCATCCTTCCTGGACGCAGCTCATGGCTACCTCCGTCATTCAAAGCGGCACTGCACCGCTGTTCCTCGGCGACGATCTCGCCCTCGATTTCATCAACAGCGTGTACGGCCCTTCGAGAGTCCGTGTCGATCACTTCGAGGATCCGGAACGTACGTCGGCCTGGTTCGCGGCGGCCGGACTCGCGACGCCGGCAGCGGGCAGGGCGCGTGGAGCTCTATCGACCGAGGCGAGACGACTGCGCGACCATGCGCGCGATCTCGTGGAGCGGCGCAAGCGAGGTGAGCCCGCCGACCCTGGCCTGCTCAACCGCGTGCTCGAGGCGGGAAGTGCCTATGCCACGTTGGACTGGCCTGCCGGCGACGTTCCGTCCATCGCCATGCATGAACGTGCGGAGGGCACGTCGGGGCTGTTGCTGCCGGTGGCCAACGCGCTCGCTACGCTGCTCTCCACGGCCAACTTCGACCTCGTCAGAAAGTGTGAGAGCGACGAATGCACGCTGTGGTTCCACGACCGCACGCGCTCGCATCATCGTCGCTGGTGCAGCCAGGCGACGTGTGGCAACCGGATGAAGGTGGCCGCTTTCAGGGCGCGTAAGCGCGGGTAAACCGCGATGTTGGCCCTAATTAGGCAACGTTGCCCTCGCGTGGCCAGTCGACACTGGCAGGTGCGGGAGCCGCGTTATAGGTTCGGCACATGCCGAACGTTCCGGATGTCCGTAGGCAGGGGAGTGCACCCAGACATCCATTAAGAAGTCACGTCTTATGAAGAAGCTACTGATTGGATTCGTCTTGCTCACCGTCGCGTTGGCGACGCAGGCATCGACCGTGACGAAGATGCATGGCCCGCTACAGGGATTCTTCCCACCCTCCTGCCTGATCGGGCAGACGCTTGTCACCCACTACGACGCGAATGGACGGGTCACCGGCTACGAATGCGTGGGTACGCCCGATCCGAACGGGCGCTGATCGCGGCCAGGGGGAATCGCGCGCGTGCGCAGGAATCTTCGCCGAGGCCACGCGCGCACCTCCTGCACAGCGAGAAGAAATATTTCATATTTCTTTAAATAAATGAACCGCGCAGTGTCTATGCAAAAAGGGTGATTGATACCTCGAAATCGGTAAAAATCTAGTAGGGTCTCCAGCTGGTCATTGCAGTGTCTACGATCTGGAGTGAGCGCTGTGCCCCGTTACAAGAAGCATTGCTCAGCTATCTCGGCTATGGGTACGCAGCACCGGACTTCATCGATAGATCGCGTTGTCATGTCATGATTCATATGGAGGTTTCATGCGTTTTCGCGAGGTATTTCGAAGTTCTTTCGCTCGATGCGATGTCTATCCCAGCCCATCGTGCCCGCCTGACGTAATGTTGGGCACTTAGCGGGCCAACTCCCCCCTCTGTTAACACCGCTTGCGTGGGCGAACTTATCGCTCGGCGGGATCGTGTGCGCGCCATTCCCATTGACCGGCCATGAATCCGTCGATGCCTCGACGGAGCCCGTGACGTGCGTCCATTTTTTGCCACGCGCCATGGCAAATCGTAGTGCGCGAGCCATCGCGCAACCCAAAGGATCATGGATCTATGAATACTGCGCACGTCACGCCGATCGAAGCGAAAGATTTCTGCATACACGAATGGTTCGAGGCAGAAGTGGACCGCGCGCCGCATGCTACCGCCTTGTCTTACCGGGGCGAGACGTGGAGCTACCTGACACTTGACGAGCGTGCGAACCGGCTCGCCCATCGACTGCGCGGGTTGAGCGTGGGCCCCGACGAGCGCGTAGCGATCTGCATGGCCAGTGGTCCGGATCGTGTGGTCGCGGTACTGGCTGCGTGGAAGGCAGGCGGCGCCTATGTGCCGCTGGATCCGGCGTATCCGCCCGATCGCCTGGATTACCTGCTGAGCGACTGTAAGGCGAAGGTGCTTCTCACGCACGACGACGTACCGCCGGCGCTGCGCACCTCGCTTGCCGATGCACCAGGTTCGCAGGCAACGGTAGTGAATATGTCGGTCGATACGTCATGCTCGTCGCTATCGCGCAAGCGCGTTCCGCGATCGGTCTCGGATGTCTCCTCCCGACACCTGGCTTACGTCATCTACACCTCGGGTTCGACGGGGAGACCCAAGGGCGTGATGGTGGAGCACCGCGGGGTTTGTCATCTGGCGAGGGCGCAGCGTGATGTGTTCGCTGTGGATGCGCACAGCCGTATTCTTCAGTGCGCCTCGTTCAGCTTCGACGCGTGCCTGTTCGAAATGGTGATGGCGCTGTGCAACGGTGCTGCGCTGTACCTGCCACCCGCCGGAACCCTGGCGGCGGGTGCCGTTCTTGCCGAACTTCTCGACAGCTGCGCCATTACCCATGCGACGCTGACACCCTCGGTGTTGTCCGGAATCGAGATGGATCCGGCAACGTTATCCGCCTTGCGCATGCTGGTCGTGGCGGGCGAAGCCTGTACGCCTGCACTCGTCGATCGCTGGGCACCGGGTCGCCGCTTCATCAATGCATACGGCCCGACGGAAACAACGGTGTGGGCGACCTGGCACGAGTGCCATGCCCCGGCACAGGGAAGGCCGCCGATCGGCCGCCCGGTCGACGGTGTGAGTGTCCATGTGCTGGACGCGCGCGGCCAGGCCGTTCCCGTCGGAGAGCCGGGGGAGTTGTACGTCGGCGGGGTAGGCGTGGCACGGGGCTATCTCGACAGGCCCGAACTCACTCACGAACGTTTCGTGGACGATCCGTTCGGCAACGATCCTGGCGCTCGCCTGTACCGAACGGGCGATATCGTCCGGTGGCGGGCAGATGGCGCCCTCGACTACCTCGGCCGGGACGACCACCAGGTCAAGCTCCGCGGCCTGCGCATCGAGCTTGGGGAGATCGAAACGTCGTTATCGACCCAGCCCGGCGTCCGTGAGAGCGCCGTGCTCGTGCGCGAGGACGTTCCAGGGGAGAAGCGCCTGGTGGCCTATGTCACGCGCCTGCCCAGCGCTACGCCTGATCCCCTGGTGTTGCGTCAAGGCCTCATGACATCGCTGCCGGAATACATGGTCCCTGCCGCCTACGTGGTGCTGGATACACTGCCGCTCACGCCCAACGGCAAGCTCGATCGCGACGCGTTGCCAGCGCCTGACGACCAGGCGTTCGCGCGGAACGCCTATGTCGCTCCCGAGGGGGAGTTGGAGCAGACCCTGGCCGATGTCTGGAGCGACCTGCTTCGCGTAGGGCGGGTAGGGCGCGACGATCACTTCTTCGAACTCGGCGGTCACTCGTTGCTTGCCGTGCAGATGACCTCCCGCCTGCGCAGAAGGCTCGGCCTGGAGGTGGCGATGACGGGCATCTTTGATCGGCCGGTGCTACGCGACTTTGCGGTGGTCGTAGGCCAGGCCGCACCGGACACCAGGCCCCGGCTCGTCGCCACGCAACGTCCGGAGCGGTTGCCCCTTTCCTTCGCGCAACAGCGTCTGTGGTTCATCGCCCATACGGGCAGCACGGCGCAGGCCGCTTATCACCTGTCGGTCGAGCTTCGGCTGCACGGGCTGCTGGACGAAGCTGCCTTGCGGACGGCCCTGGACCGCATTGTTCAGCGTCACGAGGCACTGAGAACGCACTTCCATAGCGTCGATGGGCGACCCGTCCAGCATGTCGCGGAGCTCGAGCGGTTCTCCCTGGTACGGCAGGACCTCGACGGCGCCGGTCCTACCGCAACCGGTCACTGGCGCCAACGCGAGGCTGCCATGCCGTTCGACTTCGAGCATGGTCCGTTGATCCGCGGTCGGCTGCTGCGGTTCGGCGAACGTGAGCATGTGCTGCTGCTGACGATGCACCACATCGTTTCCGATGGCTGGTCGATGGGCGTGTTTGCCGGCGAGCTCGGCGCCCTGTACCGCGCGTACGCGTCGCAGGGCGTGCCGCATGGCGTCGATCCGTTGCCGGCGCTGCCGGTCCAGTATGCGGACTACGCACTCTGGCAACAGAATGACTTGACCGGCGCGCTGCAGCAGCGGCAGCTCGCGTTCTGGAGGGCACAGCTTGAGACGGCGCCTGCCCTGGTCGACCTGCCGATGGACAAGCCCCGGCCATCGATCCAGGACTACAGTGGCCGGAGCATTCCGGTGGTCTTCGACGAGCAGCTCACTACAAGCCTGAAAGCCTTGTCGCAACGGCATGGCGCCACCTTGTACATGACCTTGTTGGCGGCCTGGGGTGCGCTCGTGGTCCGCCTGTCGGGGCAGGACGAGGTGGTCATCGGCTCGCCGGTCGCCAACCGTAGCCATACCGAAGTGGAGCCCTTGATCGGCTTTTTCGTGAACACGCTGGCGTTGCGCCTCGACCTGGGTGACCGGCCGAGCGTCGCGCAGCTGCTGGGCCAGGTTCGCGACCGCGTGCTCCAGGCGCAAAGCCACCAGGACCTGCCGTTCGAACAGGTGGTCGAGGCGCTCAGGCCGCAACGGACGATGGCGCACAGCCCGATCTTCCAACTGATGTTCGCCTGGCAGAACGCGCCACGCATGCCGTTCGAACTGGATGGACTGACACTGCATGAAGTGCCGGTGGAGTCGGTCCATGCGCGGTTCGACCTGACGCTCGAACTGGAAGAAGCGCATGGGCGAATCGTCGGGTCGTTGTGCTTCGCGACGGCGCTCTATGAGCCGGCCACCGTGGTTCGCCATCTTGCTTATCTTGAAGCAACCCTTCGCGGCATGGTGCGTGACGACACGCAGGCCGTGGATGCGATCGATATTCTCGACGATGCCGGGCGCCGTCAGCTGGTGGACGGATGCAACGACACCGCACGTGTCTACGGACACGACAACGCCGTCCATCGACGGTTCGAACGACAGGCGGTGCGTACGCCCGATGCGATTGCCGTCGTGCACGACGATACATGCCTGACATACCGGCAGCTCGACGAAGCGGCCAACCGGTTGGCACGCCACCTGCAGGATCTGGGCGTCGTTGCCGAGGAACGCGTCGCGTTGTGCCTGCCGCGTGGTATCGACCTGGTCCTGGCCATGCTGGCGACACTGAAGGCCGGCGGTGCCTATGTTCCCCTCGATCCGACGCATCCCGCCGAACGTTGGCGCGATACCTTGCAGGACAGCACGCCAAAGGTGGTGCTGACCCATGCATTTCTTGCCGCAGGAAAGTCGCTGGAGGGCGATTGGGAAACGCTGGCACTCGATGTTTCGCCGCGATCCCGGGATTCGTTTCCGTCAACCGACGTATCGCCGGAATCGAGTGAGCCATCCTCCGATCGCCTCGCCTATGTGATCTATACCTCCGGCTCGACCGGTCGCCCGAACGGTGTGATGGTGGAGCACCGCCAACTGGCCAACCTGATCGCCTGGCACACCGAGCGATTCCCGCTGTCCCCCGGGGAACGGACATCGTCCACGGCGGGTGTCGCCTTCGACGCCTGCACGTGGGAGGTGTGGCCGGCGCTCTGTTCGGGCGCGACATTGGTCCTGCCGCCGGCCTCGACGGTCGGCGATCCAGCCGCTTTGTTGGACTGGTGGGAAACTGAGGAACTCACCACGAGCTTCCTGGTTACCGCACTGGCCGATGCGGCGCTGTCTCGCGGGCAGGCGGGCTGTCACGGTTTGCGACAGTTGCTCACCGGTGGTGACCGTCTCAACCGTCTGCCCGAAATGGGCTTGCCGTTCGAGCTGGTCAACAATTACGGCCCGACCGAGACGACCGTGGTCGCTACCTCGGGGGCGCTTCGCCATGACGATGCCGTGGTCCATATCGGTCGCCCCATCGCCAACACCCGTATCTACCTGCTGGATCGCCATGGCCAACCGGTTCCCTGGGGCACGCCCGGCGAAATGCACATCGGCGGCGCGCAGGTCGCGCGCGGCTACCTCAACCGGCCGGATCTGACCCGGACACGCTTCCTGCCCGATCCGTTCGTTACCGAGCCGACTGCACGCATGTACAAGACCGGCGATCTCGGCCGCTGGTTGCCGGACGGCACGATCGAATACCTCGGCCGCAACGACCAGCAGGTGAAGATCCGTGGCTTGCGCATCGAGCCGGGCGAGATCGAAGCGCAGTTGCGGTCGCAGCCGTCGGTACGCGAGGTGGCCGTTCTGGCGCGTGAAGACGTGCCGGGCGAACATCGCCTCGTAGCCTATGTGGTGCCCGACGACGGGGAACATCCGGAGGCGCAGGTCCTGCGTGATGCCTTGGCATCGGTGCTCCCCGCTTACATGATCCCCGTGGCCTACGTGCTTCTGCATGCGTTGCCGTTCACCCCCAATGGCAAGCTGGATCGTCGGGCGTTGCCGCCGCCCGACGACGAGGCCTTCGCACAACGCGCCTACGAGGCACCGCAAGGCGAGGTGGAGGTCATGCTCGCGCAGATATGGGGTGAGCTATTGCATGTCGATCGGGTAGGGCGCCAGGACAACTTCTTCGAACTCGGCGGTCATTCCCTGCTGGCGATGCAACTGATGGAGCGCATGCGACAGCACGGCATGCACGCCGACATCGCCACCTTGTTCGCCCGACCCACGCTGGCCGCGCTGGCAGAGGCGGTCCAGGAGGGCGCCGGGGAGGTTCGTCACGACGCCGCGCTACGCGCCGACGCGATCCCCGAGGGCTGCGATACGATCACGCCGACGATGGTCCCGCTGGTCGATCTCGACCCGGCGCAGATCGAGCGGATCGTGTCCTCCGTGCCGGGTGGCACGACCAACGTAAAGGACATCTATCCGCTCGCGCCATTGCAGGAGGGCATCCTGTTCCATCACCTGCTGCATCGGGAGAGCGACCCATATCTGCTTTCGATCACCCTGGGCTTCGCTACGCGCGCCGGACTGGACGATTTCGCACATGCGCTGCAGCATGTCATCGACCGTCACGACGTGCTGCGCACGGGCTTCGTATGGGAAGGCGTCGACGCGCCCGTGCAGGTGGTCTGGCGCCAGGCCACGCTGGAGATCGAAACGAAGGTGGCGGCTGGCGGCGACATCGAGGCGACGCTGGATCGGCTTGCCGACTCCCGCCATACGCGACTGGATCTCCAGCACGCGCCCCTGATGCGCGGCCACGCGATCCTCGACGAACCACGTGGACGCTGGCTGCTGCAACTGGTGCACCACCATCTCGTACTCGACCACACAGCGCTGGACATCCTGTTTCGGGAGATCGCACTGATCCAGTCGGGTCGTTCCGCGACCTTGGCCACACCCGTGCCCTTCCGCCACTTCGTGGCGCAGGCGCGCCTCGGCATGGGCGTCGACGAACACCAGGCCTTTTTCCAACGCATGCTCGGTGACGTTGACGAGCCGACGGCACCTTTCGGCCTGCTGGACGTTCACGCCAACGGCATGGACGTCGACGACGCGAAGATTGCGCTACCCATGGCGTTGTCGCGAAGGCTAAGGCGCCAGGCCCGTCTGTTGGGTGTCGGCACGGCCAGCCTGTTCCATTGGGCGTGGGCACAGGTGCTGGCCAAGACCACCGGCCGGGACGACGTAGTGTTCGGCACGGTGCTCTTCGGGCGCCTGCAGGGCGGCACCGGTACCGACCGTGCCATGGGCCTGTTCATCAATACCTTGCCCATCCGCGTCGGCCTGGGCGACGTCGCCGTGCAGGATGGCGTTCGCCGCACGCATGCGCTGCTGTCCGAGCTGGTCCGGCACGAGCATGCGTCATTGGCACTCGCCCAGCGGTGCAGCGCGCTGCCGGCCCATGCGCCGCTGTTCTCCTCGCTGTTGAATTACCGGCACAGCGGGCACGATGCGGGTAACGACTGGATGCACGGACATGACATCGTTTCCACGCATGAGCGAACCAGTTACCCCGTGGACCTGTCTGTGGACGACCACGGCGAGGGGTTCACGCTGAGCGCGCAGGCCGCCAGGCCCATCGACGCGCGACGGATATGCGACTACATGAGCCATGCGCTGGCGGGCCTGGCCGACGCGCTCGAGCACCATCCACGCGTGCCGTCATGGCAGATCGACGTGATGGACGAGAGCGAGCGTGACGAGCTGCTCGCGTTGAACCCCAAGGGCGAGGGCGGGTTGACGGCAGGAGCGTGCGTCCACGAACTGTTCCAATATTGGGCGAGCGCCACGCCGCGGGCGATCGCGCTTGTGCACGAGGCGGAGCGCCTGGACTATCGCGAGCTCGACGAGCGGGCGAACCGTCTTGCGCATTACCTTCGTGAACTCGGCGTCGGCCCGGAAGAACGGGTGGCGCTGTGCCTGCCGCGCGGCGTGGACATGATCGTGGCGCTTCTCGCCGCATGGAAGGCAGGCGGCGCCTATGTGCCCCTGGACCCGGCGTATCCGCGTGAGCGGCTGGAACAGATGCTGCGCGACAGCCGCCCACGCGTGGTGCTGGCTCATGAGGGGCAGGATGTTCCGCCCTTGCCGGACCACGACATGACGATCGTGGCGCTGGACGGTCTGCATCGTCCGTGGAACGATCGTCCGTCCGAAGCGCCTGCCTTGGACCGTGTCGGCGTGCATGCCGGTCACCTGGCCTACGTGATCTACACCTCCGGCTCCACGGGGGAGCCCAAGGGCGTCGCCGTCGAGCATGGCGCACTGTATCGCCGCATCGTCGGTCTGGCCGCGCGTTACGGGTTCCAGTCGTCGGATCGCATCCTGCAATTTGCCTCGATCAACTTCGATGCATCCGTGGAAGAGATCCTGGGTGCGCTCACGCAGGGCGCGACGCTCGTGCTGAGGACGCCGGAGTGGCTGGACAGCGCTACCGCCTTCTGGAAGCTGTGTGCGGCCTCGCGCATCACGGTGGTGGACTTGCCCACCAAGTTCTGGCAGCAGCTTGCGCGCGATCGTGCCACGCCGGTGCCGGATGCCGTGCGCACGACGATCATCGGTGGCGAGGCCGTCGATCCGCAGGCCATCCTGGACTGGCTGGATGGGCCGGGGCACCGGCCGCGGCTGTTCAATACCTATGGTCCGACCGAAGCCCTGGTCGTGGCGACGGTGCAGGAAATCCGCACGCCGGGCGACACCGGCATCGGGCGGCCCGTGGCCGACACCGCGATCTACGTGCTGGACCGGCATGGCCGCCAGGTACCGGCCGATGTCGTCGGCGAGATCCATATCGGCGGCGCGGGACTGGCGCGCGGTTACTTCGATAGACCGGACTTGACGGCCGAACGCTTCGTCCGTGACCCGTTCGTGGGGCGGGCCGATGCACGAATGTACCGCACGGGCGACCTCGGGCGCTGGCGTAGCGACGGCACGCTGGATTACCTCGGCCGTAACGACCAGCAGGTGAAGATTCGCGGCTTCCGCATCGAGCCGGCCGAGATCGAAGCACGACTCACCCGATGCGAAGGCATCCGGGAAGCGGCCGTGTTACCCGTCGATGATGCAGCGGGTGGCCAGCGACTGGTGGCTTACGTGGTCGGGGAGGCGGTCGCCGACGATCCGCGCTCGCTGCGAGCCTCGCTGGCGACCGTGCTGCCGGACTACATGTTGCCGGTGGCCTACGTCCGGCTCGATGCGCTGCCGCTCACGCCCGCCGGAAAGCTCGACCGCAGGTCGCTGCCGGCACCGGACGGCGCCGCCTTCGCACAGCGCTCCCACGAGGTACCGCAAGGGGAGGTGGAAATCGCCCTGGCGCGTATATGGGCTCGCTTGCTGGCCGTGGACGAGGTGGGTCGCCACGACCATTTCTTCGAACTCGGCGGTCATTCATTGCTCGCCGTGCAGTTGATGGAATATATGCGAAGGGAGGGCATGCACGCCGATATACGAGTGCTGTTTGCCCGGCCCACCCTGTCCGCACTCGCGCAAGCCGTCGAGGAGGCCCGGCACGACACCTGGCAAAGCGTAACGGTACCCGCCAACGGGATTCCCCAGGGCGCCACGACCATCACCCCGGCGATGCTGCCGCTTCTCGACATCGACGCCGCGCAGATCGAGCGCATCGTGGCCACGGTAACGGGTGGCGCCGCCAATGTGCAGGACATCTATCCGCTTGCCCCCTTGCAGGAAGGCATCCTGTTTCACCATCTGTTGCAGACGCGCGGCGATCCTTATCTGCTGTCGACGATCCTGTCGTTCGATTCGCGCGCACGGCTGGATGCATTCGTCGGTGCCCTGCAGCAGGTCATCGATCGCCACGATGTCCTGCGCACCGCCGTGCTGTGGGAGGGCCTGGCCGAGCCCGTGCAGGTGGTCTGGCGCGAAGCGCTCCTCGAGGTCGCGACGCTCGACCTGCCCGGCGAGGACGCGGCAAGCCGCCTCGCGGCACATACCGATCCGCGCACGTACCGGCTGGATGTTCGCCAGGCACCGCTGATGCAGGGCTTCGCCGCGTTCGACACGCAGAGCGGACGCTGGTTGCTGTCACTCCTGCAACACCACCTGGCCATGGACCATGTCAGCGGCGACCTGATCCTGGAGGAAGTCGGCCAGATACTCACCGGTGGGGTGGATGCGTTGCCCGTACCGGTGCCGTTCCGCAACTTCGTCGCACAGGCCCGGCTGGGCGTGAGCGAGGAGGAACATGCCGCCTTTTTCGGGCGCATGCTCGGCGACGTGGACGAACCGACCGCGCCGTTCGGCATGCTGGACGTGCATGGCGACGGCGAGAACGTGCGTGAGGCACAGCAGGCGTTGCCCGCGGACCTTGCACGGCGGCTGAGGAAGGCGGCACGGGGATGGGGAGTGAGCGCCGCCAGCCTGTTCCACTGGGCATGGGCGAAGGTGCTCGCGAAAACCACGGGGCGCGAGGATGTCGTGTTCGGCACGGTGCTCTTCGGCCGCCTGCAGGGCGGTGAGGGTGCGGATCGTGCGATGGGGCTGTTCATCAATACATTGCCGATCCGGATCGGCCTGGGCGATATGAGCGTGCGGGAGGGTATCCGTCGCACCCATGCCGACCTCTCCGCGCTCCTGCACCACGAGCACGCATCGCTTGCACTCGCGCAGCGTTGTAGCGCCTTACCCTCGGGCATGCCCTTGTTCTCGGCCTTGCTCAATTATCGCCACAGCGGCGCCACGGAGGGCAGCGATACCCCGGCCTGGGCGACGGGCGTGGACATGCTTGCGGTTGAGGAGCGCACCAATTACCCGTTCACTCTTTCCGTGGACGACCTCGGCGAAGGTTTCATCCTGAGTGCCCAGATCGCGAAGCCCATCGAGGCCGAGCGCATCTGCGACTACATGCGGCACGCGTTGCTGGGTCTCGTCGAACATCTGGAAACAACGCCGGAAACACCGTCGTGGCGCGTCGACGTCCTCGGTGACGTCGAGCGTCGTCGGGTGCTCCTGGATTGGAACGATACGCGGCGAGACTGGCCACACCCGGACGATTGCATCCACGAGCGATTCGAGCGGCAGGTCGCGAGAACGCCACAGGCCGTCGCACTCGAGTCCGGGACGCACCGGCTCACCTACGCCGAACTCAACGAACGGGCCAACCGGCTCGCCCATTTCCTGCGTGAACGGGGCGTGGTGCCCGAGCAGCGTGTCGCGTTGTGCATGCACCGCGGCGTGGATATGGTGGTGGCGATCTATGCCGTGCTGAAGGCCGGGGGCGCGTATGTTCCCCTCGATCCGTCCTACCCGGCCGATCGACTGGCATACATGCTGCGCGACAGTCGCCCCAGGGTGCTGCTGACCCAGGTCGGGATGCGGGCGATGGAACGGCAAGACGAGCTAATGGTGCTGGAACTGGACGCGCCGCAGCGTCCCTGGGAAGGGTACCCGGCCAGCAACCCGACGGCTGTCGACACCGGACTGCACGCCAGGCATCTGGCCTACGTGATCTATACCTCCGGCTCCACGGGGCAGCCCAAGGGCGTGATGATCGAACACGCCGGGGTGGTCAACCGCATGGCCTGGATGCAGGAGGCGTATGGCCTGACCGCCGCCGACGCCGTCCTGCAGAAGACGCCCTTCGGCTTCGACGTGTCGGTGTGGGAATTCTTCTGGCCCCTGGCCGAGGGCGCGCGCCTGGTCATGGCCCGTCCCGAAGGGCACAAGGACCCGGCCTACCTGGTGGAGACGATTCGTGCGCACGGGATCACCACCGTGCATTTCGTACCGTCGCTGCTGCAGGTCTTCGTGGAAGCTGCGGGTGCCGCGTCGTGCGACAGCCTGCTAAGGGTGGTGTGCAGCGGCGAGGCATTACCTGGTGCATTGGCCCGCCGCGTGCGCGACCTCCTGCCGCATGCCAGCCTGCATAACCTCTACGGTCCCACGGAGGCGACGGTGGACGTCACCGCGTGGACCTGTGACGCGCACGTACTGCCGGACAACATCCCCATCGGGGCGCCGATCGCCAACACCGCGATCTACATCCTCGACTCGCATGGCCAGCCGGTGCCGCCGGGCGTTCCGGGGGAGATCCACATCGGTGGCGTGCAGGTGGCGCGGGGTTACCTGAACCGGCCGGACCTGACCCTGGAGCGGTTCGTGCCCGATCCCTTCTCCGCCGCAACGGACGGGCGCATGTACACGACCGGTGACCTGGGTCGCTGGCTACCGGATGGCACGGTGGAATACCTGGGCCGCAACGATCATCAGGTCAAGATTCGCGGCCTGCGCATCGAACTGGGCGAGATCGAGGCGTCGCTCGTCCAGCAACCCGGCGTACATGCCGCTGTCGTACTGGCCCCGACCGATGCATCGGGCGATCGTCGCCTGGTGGCGTACATCGTCGCCGAAGTGGATGAGTCCCTGGATGTCCAGGCGCTGCGCCGCGCACTGTCCCGCCAACTGCCGGACTACATGCTCCCGGCGGCCTGGATGGTGCTTGACGCCTTGCCGCTGACGCCGAACGGCAAGCTCGATCGCCGGGCGCTACCCGCACCCGACGGATCGGCCACCACATTGCGCGGATATGTCGAGCCACGGGGACCGGTGGAGACCGCACTGGCACGGATCTGGAGCGAGTTGCTGCGTCTGGAAAGGGTAGGGCGGAACGATCACTTCTTCGAATTGGGCGGTCACTCCCTGCTGGCCGTGCGCATGATCTCGCGACTACGCCAGCATCTTGGACTGGAGGTCGCACTACCCCTGCTGTTCGCCCATCCGGTCATGCACGATTTCGCCCGCATGGCGGCGGAGACGAAAGCCATCGCCTTGCCTGAACTCGTGCGTGGGCAACGTCCCGACACGCTCCCGGTGTCGTCCGCGCAACGGCGGCTGTGGCTTGCCGCGCAACTGGGCGAGGACGCCAGCGCCGCTTACCACATGCCCATCGGTCTTCGATTGGCGGGACGACTCGACGAAGAAGCCCTCCGCGCGACGCTCGACCGGATCGTGCAGCGCCACGAGGCGCTGCGCACGTATTTCGTACGCGTGGATGGTGAGCCCGTACAACGCATCGCGGCCTTCGTGGGCTTCTCCCTGGACAGGCACGCGCTTCACGTTTCGCCCGATGCCCGTGACGACGCGATCCGGGCGGCAGCCCTCGACGAGGCAAGCAAGCCGTTCGATCTGGAGCACGGCCCATTGATCCGCGGTGTCTTGCTGCACCTGGATACGCAGGACCATGTGCTGCTGATGACGATGCATCACCTCGTATCCGACGGATGGTCGCTGGGCGTACTAGCGGACGAACTGGGTGCGATTTATCGTGCCTATACCGTCGATGGGGTGAGTCATGCCGTGGATCCGCTGCCGGCACTGCCCGTGCAGTACGCCGACTATGCGCTGTGGCAACGACGATGCCTGGATGGCGACTACCAGGAAAAGCTCCTGGATTACTGGTGCTCGTATCTGGCCGGTAGCTCCACGCTATCGACGCTGCCGACCGATCGCCCCCGTCCCCCCGCGCAGGCATTCGTCGGCGGCATGGTGCACGGCCACGTTTCGAAAGTGACCACCGAGAGGCTCCACGCGCTGGCCGGCCGCCATAGCGGTACGGCCTTCATGGTGTTAATGGCGGCTTTCAACGTGCTCCTTTCGCGCTACAGCGGCCAGGATGATCTGAACGTCGGCACCGTGGTGGCCAACCGTGATCGTAGCGAACTCGAGCCCCTGATCGGCTTGCTTCTCGACACCCAGGTCGTTCGCACGCGAATCGATCCCGAGCAGGATTTCGTCGCCTTGCTCCATCAGGTGCGCGAAAACCTGATCCAGGGTCACCTGCACCAGGCCCTGCCATTCGACACCCTGTTGGAGCGTTTGAAGCCCACTCGCCACCCCGGTGTGACGCCGTTGTTCCAGGTGATGTTGCAGATGCAGAACCTGCCCGAGCAGGGACTGGCATTGCCCGACCTGACGCTGCACGCGCTGCCGCCCACCGAGTACTCGGTCAAGTTCGACCTGACTATCTACGTCACGCAGCTGGATGGCGCCCTGGATCTTGCTTACGAATACGATGTGGCCCTGTTTGACCAAGCCACGATCCAACGCCTCGCATCGCGCTTCACCCGGTTGCTGGATGCGGTGGTAGCCGCCCCCGAAACCCGGGTGGAAGACCTCGACACGCCGATGGCGTGTCACGCCGTGGGCCTTCCACCGTCTTCCCTCGCCACACCGGAGCGCATCGAATCATGGATGCTTTATTGGCGTTCGCAGTTGCGTGGCCCTTTGCAAGCCATGCAGCTGCCGTTGAACCGGCCACGTCCCTCGACGCCCTCGTTCACCGCGGCTCACCACGTCTTTGCGATCGAGGAGACCCTAGGGCATCGTCTGCACGGGTTCGCGCATGCCCATGCGATACCGGTCGAGGACGTGCTGCTTACCGGCTTCAACGCCTTGCTTCGACGTTACACCGGCCATGACGAGCTGATCGTGGGCACCACGGTGCCCACGAGCGAGGACGGTGCGGCTGCGGCCAACGCGGTGATCTTGCGAACGCGTGTCGCCGCCGATGCCACGTTCATGGAAGCGCTCGTCCGTGTGGCGCATGTCCGCAGGCGTGCGCTTCAACACGGCGGCATGCCGATCGAACGGCTGGTCGAAGCGCTCGGGCTGGGTGCCGACACGAGCCGTTCGTGGCCGTTCGACGTCATGTTCATGTACGACGAGGCTGCCGTGCGATCGAGCGGGGCCGGTGTCGACATCCACTTGCATGTGACCCCACGAGGCGACGCGTTCGATGCGCATCTGACCTACAACGCCGAATTGCTCGACGAGGCGCGTATCGGAACGATGATGCGTCACTTCGTACGACTGCTCCGCGAGATGGCGGACAACCCCGCGCAACGTATCGCCGACGCACCCATGCTGGACGATGCCGAAAGGAAGCGCCAGTGCGTGACCTGGAACCAGACGCGGCGGCCGTATCCACAGGCCACCGTCCACGCGCAATTCGAGGCGCAGGCGGCACGAACGCCCGGGGCCTTGGCGTTGCGGTTCGGCGATACGGAGCTGAGCTACGCCGCGCTCGATGACAAGGCGGACCGCCTCGCACGTTATCTTCGGGAGGCAGGCGTCGGCGCCGGCGAGACGGTGGGCATCCATCTGCCACGCTTACCGGCACTGCTGATCGCGGTGCTGGGCGTGCTCAAGGCGGGAGGTGCCTACGTGCCGCTGGAGCCGTCGCTACCCGCCCAGCGCCTGGCAGCCATGATCCGCGATGCCGGTATGGGCTGGGTGGTGCTCGAATCGAAGGCGATGCAGACCCTGCCGCTGCAGGGCGTGGATGTGGTCCTCATGGATGGTGCCGCGGACGATGCCGATTGGCTGGCGGACTATGTAGAGGGTGCATTACCCACGGTGGACGCCACCGACCCGGCCTACGTGATGTACACGTCCGGTTCGACGGGCCAGCCCAAGGGTGTGATGGTCGAGCACCGCTCCCTGTCCAGCTACCTTGCGCATGCGGTCGTGAACTACCTGCCGGACGTCACCGGATCGGTCGTGAGTTCGCCGTTATGCTTCGATGCGACGCTGACCACGCTCCTGCCACCCCTGCTGGCCGGCAAGCCAGTCTGGCTTTTGCCCGACGATGATCACGTCCTGGCGAACCTGTCCGCTCGCCTGTTCGCCCCCGGAGATGGCTGGCTGTTCAAGATCACACCGGCCCATCTCGACGCGCTGTCCTTTATGGAACGCGACTTGCCCTCGGGCACCGCGCGGCATTGCATCGTTGTCGGTGGAGAACAACTGACCTCGCCCGCCCTGCGCCGCTGGAAAGGGGATTTGTTGCCCCATGCCCGCTTCGTCAACGAGTACGGCCCGACGGAAACCGTCGTCGGCTGCAGCGTGTGGACGCTCGCCAGCGCCGGGCAACTGGACGACCTGCGCGGTACGGCAGTGCCGATCGGTCGAGCCATCGGCAACACGCGGCTCTACGTGCTCGGCGCCGAACGGCAAGTGCTTCCGGAGGGATGCGTGGGTGAGCTGTACATCGGCGGTGAAGGCGTGGCCCGCGGGTACCTGAACGAGGTGGCGCTGACGCAGGATCGCTTCATCGCCGATCCCTTCGGCGACGGACGCCTGTACAAGACAGGCGACCTGGTGCGGTTCGTGGGTGAGGCTGAACTGGAGTTCGTGGGGCGCATCGACGAACAGGTGAAGATCCGCGGTTTCCGCATCGAGCTTGGTGAGATCGAGGCGCTGTTGGTCCGGCAAGTGGACGTGCGCGAGGCCGTCGTGCTCGCGCGGGAAGACTCACCGGGCGATCGGCGCCTGGTCGCCTATGTGCTCGGTGAGGCCGGATGTACCCCCGATGGCCAGGTCCTGCGCAAAGCGCTCGCCCAGGCCTTGCCCGACTACATGCTGCCCGCCGCCGTGGTCCACCTGCCGGCCTGGCCGCTGACTGCGAACGGCAAGCTCGACCGTCGCGCGCTGCCGACGCCGGAAGACGCGGGTTCTTCGGAGCGCGAGTACGACCCGCCGCAAGGTGAGATCGAAACCATCCTCGCGCGACTCTGGAGCGAACTGTTGCGTGTAGAGCGGGTGGGACGGAACGATCACTTCTTCGAACGGGGCGGCCATTCGCTTCTGGCCGTGCAGCTGATGGAGCGCATGCGGCGCGAGGGGCTGCACGTGGATGTTCGCGTGCTCTTCGTCGAGCCGACCCTGTGCGCCCTGGCCAAAGCCGTGGAAGACAACCGCCGTGAGGGCTGGCAGGGCGTGATCGTGCCGGCCAATGGTATTCCGGCTGGGTGCGCGGCGATCACCCCGGACATGTTGCCCCTGGTGACTCTCCAGACGGCACATATCGAGCGGATCGTCGGCGCCGTGCCCGGTGGCACGGCCAACGTGCAGGATATCTATCCGCTGGCCCCCCTACAGGAAGGCATCCTCTTCCATCACCAGCTGCAGACACGTGGTGACGCCTACCTGTCATCCACCCTGCTTGCGTTCGATTCGTCCGGGCGCAGGGATGCCTTCGTGCACGCCCTGCAACGGATGGTCGATCGTCACGACGTGCTGCGTACGTCGGTGCTCTGGAGCGGCCTGCCCGAGCCGGTGCAGGTGGTATGGCGGGAGGCCCGCCTGGAGGTCGTCGAGCCCGGCATCGAGGACGGCGACGTCCCTGCGAAGCTTGCCGAGCTGACCGACTCCCGGCACCTGCGCATGGACCTGCAGCAGGCGCCGCTGATGCGTGGGTACAGCGCCTTTGACGCAGAAGGACAGCGCTGGCTCCTGCAACTCGTCCATCACCACCTGGTGCTGGATCACACGGCGCTGGATGTCCTCCTCCAGGAGATCGGCATGATCCTCTCGGGACGAGGTGAATCCCTCGCTCCTCCGGTGCCGTTCCGCAACTTCGTCGCCCAGGCCAGGCTGGGCGTCGGGTTGGCGGAACACGAAGCCTTCTTCCGGGACATGCTCGGCGATGTGGACGAAGCCACCGCGCCCTTCGACAGGATGGACGTTCACGGCGACGGAGATAACGTGCACGAGGCCCATGTCGTCTTGCCGATGGCGCTGTCGCGACGGCTGAGGAGGCAGGCACGGGGGTTGGGCGTGGGTGCGGCAAGCCTGTTCCACTGGGCCTGGGCGCAGGTGCTGGCGAAGACCACCGGGCGCGACGACGTGGTCTTCGGTACGGTGCTGTTCGGCCGCCTGCACGGCAGCGTGGGCACCGACCGTACGATGGGACTGCTCATCAACACCTTGCCGATCCGGGTAAAGCTGGGCGAGGTAGGCGTAGGGGAGGGTGTTCGCCAGACCCATGCGGCGCTATCGGGCCTGATGCGCCATGAACACGCGTCGCTGGCCCTGGCGCAGCGGTGCAGCGCCATGCCGGCCAACACGCCGCTGTTCTCGTCCCTGCTGAATTATCGCCATAGCGAAGACGTGGCCGACGACGCGGCGACGCCTGACTGGGCACAAGGCCTGCACGTGCTCTCCTCGCGGGAGCGCACCAACTACCCCTTCATGATGTCGGTGGACGACCTGGGCGAAGGCTTCGAGCTGAGCTCGCAGATCGCCGAACCCATCGATGCACTGCGCATGTGCGACTACATGCGTCATGCGCTGGACAGCCTTGCCGATGCCCTCGAGGAAGCCCCCAGCACACCGTCGTGGCATATCGGCATCCTCGGCGAGGTGGAACGTCGCCGCTTGCTCCTCGGGGGAAACCCGGCCCCAGAGGGTGGGGAAAAGGACACATCAAGCGGTCTGCACGAACGGTTCGAGCGGCAAGCGGCGGCCACACCGGATGCCATCGCCCTCGCTGTCGAATCGGAAAGCCTGACCTATCGCGAGGTGAATGAGGCCGCGAACCGCTTGGCGCGCTACCTGCGCGGGCAGGGCGTCGGACCGGACGACCGCGTGGCGATAGGCCTGCGCCGCGATTCGTCCATGGTGGTGGCGGTACTCGCCGTGCTGAAGGCGGGCGGGGCGTATGTCCCGGTGGATCCCGCTTACCCGCGCCAACGCCTGCACTACATGCTCCACGACAGCCGTCCTCGCATCGTGATCACCCAGGCGGGGGCGGGCCTGCCCTGTGACGACCTGCCCACGATCGAACTGGACGGTGCGCAGCGTCCCTGGGAGTCGCTGGCATGCGACGACCTCGGCATACACGACATCGGCCTGTGCCCGGATCATCTTGCCTATGTGATCTATACCTCCGGCTCCACCGGGCAACCCAAAGGTGTGGCCATCACACATGCGAATGCAGTGAACTTCATCACGTGGGCCACGCAGGCGTTCACGGCGGACGAGTTGCGACACACCTTGTTCTCGACGTCGCTTAACTTCGACCTTGCCGTCTTCGAGTGCTTTGCGCCCCTGAGCCGCGGCGGGTGCGTCCACCTGGTAGACAACATCCTCGCGCTTGCCGAACGACAGGTCCCGGTATCGTTGATCAACACCGTACCTTCCGCCCTGAAAGCCATACTCGACCGGCAGGCGATACCGTCCAGCGTCCGGGTCGTCAACGTCGCCGGTGAACCGCTGAAACGGCAGCTGGCCGAGGCGCTGTTCGAGAGCACGGGTGTCGCCACCCTCTGCAACCTCTATGGTCCATCGGAAACCACGACGTACTCGACCTGGGTACGCATGGATCGCAACGACGGCTTCGACATGTCGGTAGGGCGGCCGATCGCCAATACGACCGTCTACCTGCTCGACGCCCATGGCCAGCTGGTGCCGGAAGGCGTCATCGGCGAGGTATTCATCGGCGGCTCCGGCGTGGCCCGGGGCTACCTCGACCGTCCCGAGCTTACCGGCGAGCGGTTCGTGCGCGATTTCTTTTCCACTCACCAGGGCGCGCGCATGTACCGGACCGGTGATCTCGGCCGGTGGCTGCCTGACGGTCGCCTCGAGTATCTCGGTCGCAACGACCATCAGGTGAAGATCCGTGGGTTCCGTATCGAACTGGGCGAAATCGAGGCACACCTGCTCGCCGCGACGGATGTGAGCGACGCCGTGGTCGTGGCGCGGGACGATATGGCGGGAAGCAGCCGTCTGGTCGCTTATGTCGCGGGCGTAGAGAGCGGTGGCCCCGACGTGTCGGCACTCCGCCGGGTGCTCGCCGATGCGTTGCCGGGCCATATGGTCCCGACGGCATGGGTTGTGCTTGCCGCGCTGCCGTTGACGCCGAACGGAAAAGTCGACCGCGGCGCGTTGCCGGCACCGGCCGATACGGGCCTGGCGGCGGACGCGCATGAAGCGCCGGAAGGCCCGGTGGAATCCGTGCTGGCAGGGATCTGGTGCGACCTGCTGGGTGTCCAGCGGATCGGCCGACATGATCACTTCTTCGAACTGGGTGGTCACTCGTTGCTGGCGACCCAGTTGATTTCACGTGTTCGAAATGAATGGGGCATCGAAGTACCGCTGGTCACCGTCTTCGCGAACGCGCGCCTGCGGGAATTTGCCGACGCGATCGTCGACTGCCAGCTCTCGCAGTTCGATATCGCCGATCTCGAACGTATCGTTGCCGAACAAAGAGGTGCGACCCCATGAGCGCCACGACGTTGCAGAACATGACCCGTGCGGAGCGCGCAGCGTTGTTCCTCCAGGCGCAGGCGGCACGCGCTGGCAAGACGTCGCCGGGCCGACCGGCGGATATCCAGCCCCGGCAGGCGGCCAGTGCCTTCTGGCCCCTGTCGTATGCGCAACGGCGACTATGGTTCATTGCGCATATGTGGCCCGCCGCACACAACCTGCCGGTGGGGCTGCGTCTGGTCGGAACGCTGGACGATGCGGCGCTGCAGGCGTCGATCGATCGCATCGTTCGACGTCACGAGGCGCTGCGCACCCGATTCGACGTGGCGGACGAGCAGCCCGTGCAGCGGATCGTCGATGCCTGCGGCTGTCCCTTGACGCGACACGACCCGTTCGGCGCCGGCGAAAATGTCGAGGAAGCGGTGGAACACTGGCGGCGTGTCGAATCGGCCACGCCTTTCGATATCGCCCAGGCACCGCTGATTCGGGGACGGCTATTGCGGACCGGCGAACGCGAGCACGTACTGCTGCTGACGATGCACCACATCGTGTCCGACGGCTGGTCGCTCGGCGTCCTCGCGGGCGAACTGGGTGAACTGTACCGCGCCTACGCGGTCGAGGGACTGGCACACACGGTCGATCCCCTGCCGCCCCTGGCTGTGCAGTATGCGGACTATGCGGTGTGGCAACGCGAGTGGCTGTCGGGCCACGTCCGGCAGCGGCAACTCGATTTCTGGCTGGCCGAGCTCGCCGGTGCCCCCGCGCTGACCCACCTGCCGACCGATCGGCCGCGGCCGCCGGTGCAGGACCACCGGGGCCAGAGCCTGTCCCTCACGTTCGACAAGCCGCTGACCGCCGGACTCAAGGCCTTGTCGCACCGCCACGGCACCACCTTGTATATGACCCTCCTGGCCGCGTGGGGCGCGCTGGTCGCACGGCTTTCGGGGCAGGACGAGGTGGTGATCGGCTCGCCCGTCGCCAACCGCACGCGCACGGAAGTCGAGCCGCTGATCGGGTTCTTCGTGAACACCCTGGCGTTGCGCCTGGATGTGAGCGACCGACCGAGCGTGTCGCAGTGGCTAGCGCAGGTCCGCGACCGTGTGCTGCGAGCGCAAAGCCACCAGGACCTGCCTTTCGAGCAAGTGGTCGAAGCACTCCAGCCGCAGCGGACGCTCGCGCATACCCCGCTTTTCCAGTTGACCTTCGCCTGGCAGAACACGCCCGACGAGGCCATGGCGCTGGGCGATGTCGAGCTTCACGGCCTGCCTCCACATAGCGGAGAACATGTCGCGCAATACGACCTGGCCCTCGAATTGCGCGAGGAGGAGCAGGGTATCGTCGGTACGCTCGTCTATGCGGGCGCATTGTACGAGCCGGCGACGATACGCCGGCATATCGCCTACCTGGAAGCGATACTTCGCGGCATGGTGCGTGACGACACGCAGGCCGTGGATGCGATCGCGATCCTCGACGATGCCGAGCGCCGTCAGTTACTGGACGGTCTGAACGACACCACGCGTGCGTACGCGGCGGACAGCTGCATCCATGACCTGTTCGAGCGACAGGCGGTGCGCACGCCCGATGCGATCGCCGTCGAGCACGACGATGCACGCCTGAGCTACCGGCAGCTGGACGAAGCGGCCAACCGGTTGGCGC